>TARA_R110000765_G_scaffold10984_9_pt1 | contig 449962 bp, 429 predicted proteins | sample TARA_R110000765 | Tara Oceans TARA_R110000765 (sample SAMEA4398168) | marine metagenome | biome: Polar Biome; feature: [MES] marine water layer (ENVO:01000295) within the mesopelagic zone...; material: water (ENVO:00002006), including particulate matter (ENVO:01000060) such... | reverse complement strand
GATGGGCGAGGACATCAGCGAGCCGTAGACGCCGCCGTTCGAGATGGTGAACGTGCCGCCCTGCATTTCCGCCATCGACAGTTTGCCGTCACGGGCGCGCGCGCCTTTTTCGGCAATCGCCTTTTCGATGTCGGCAAAGGACATCGCATCGGCGTCGCGGATCACCGGAACCACCAGACCCGTGGGCGTGCCTGCGGCGATGCCCATGTGAACAAAGTTCTTGTAGACCACGTCGGTGCCGTCGATCTCGGCGTTGACCTCGGGGACCTCTTTCAGCGCGTGAACGCAAGCCTTGGTGAAGAAGGACATAAAGCCCAGTTTCACGCCGTGCTTCTTCAGGAACAGGTCCTTGTATTCGTTGCGCAGCGCCATGACCTCGGTCATGTCGACCTCGTTATAGGTGGTCAGCATCGCGGCGGTGTTCTGGCTGTCTTTCAGACGGCGCGCGATGGTCTGGCGCAGGCGGGTCATTTTCACCCGTTCTTCGCGTGACGCATCGTCGGCAGAGACTGGCGCGCGCGGCGCGGCAGAGGCTTGCGGGGCAGGGGCGGAACCGGCGGCGGCCACGGCCTTGGCCACGTCTTCCTTCATGATGCGACCGTCACGGCCCGAGCCGGTGACCTGATCGCGGCTGATACCGGCTTCGGCCATGGCTTTCTTGGCCGAAGGGGCGTCTTCCACGTCTTTGTCGCCGCTCGACGCCTGCGCCGCAGGCTTGGGGGCTTCTTCCGACGCGGGGGCCGCAGCCTTGGCGCCGTCACCCGAGGAGATCACCGCCAGCTTGGCGCTGGCTTCCACGGTGCTGCCTTCTTCGGCCAGGATTTCGGTCAGGACACCGGCGGCGGGGCTGGGCACTTCGACGCTGACCTTGTCTGTTTCCAGCTCGCACAGCATCTCGTCCTGCGCGACCGTGTCGCCCACTTTCTTGAACCATGTGCTGACAGTCGCCTCGGTGACGCTCTCACCCAGTGTCGGCACCATCACGTCCACGTTGGCGGCATCGCGCGGCTTGGTTTCCTCGGCACCGGCGTCGATCGCCTTGGGCGCGTCCTTGGGGGCCTCTGCTGTGGCTTCGCCACCTTCCGAGATGGTCGCCAGCAGCGCGTCAACACCGACGGTTTCGCCTTCGGCGGCCACGATCTCGCCCATGGTGCCCGCGACGGGGCTGGGCACTTCGACGGTGACCTTGTCGGTTTCCAGCTCGCACAGCATTTCGTCAACGGCCACGGCGTCGCCGGGTTTCTTGAACCATGTGGCAACGGTGGCTTCGGTCACGGATTCGCCCAGGGTGGGCACACGGACATCAGTCATTATTTCGATCCTTTGATGGTCAGCGCCTCGTCAACGAGGGCGGCTTGTTGTGCTTTGTGCTGGCTGGCCAGACCTGTGGCAGGCGACGCCGATGTGGCGCGTCCGACATATTCGGGGCGCAGGTGCTTGGCCTTGATCCGGCCCAGAACCCATTCGATGTTGGGTTCGATAAAGGTCCAGGCGCCCTGGTTCTTCGGTTCTTCCTGGCACCAGATCATTTCGGCATCCTTGAAGCGTTCCAGTTCCTTCACCGCGGATTGCGCGGGGAAGGGATAGAACTGCTCAAAGCGCAGCAGGTAGATATCGTCGATGCCACGGGCGTCGCGCTCTTCCAGCAGGTCGTAATAGACCTTGCCCGAACACATCACGACGCGCTTGATCTTGTCATCAGCGACCAGTTTGGTGTCCGAGTTGCCATGTTCCGCATCGTCCCACAGCACGCGGTGGAAGGACGAACCGGTGGTGAACTCGTCGGCCTTGCTGACGGCCAGTTTGTGACGCAGCAGCGATTTCGGCGTCATCAGGATCAGCGGCTTGCGGAAGTCGCGGTGGATCTGGCGGCGCAGGATGTGGAAGTAGTTCGCCGGCGTGGTGCAGTTGGCCACGATCCAGTTGTCCTGGCCACACATTTGCAGGAACCGTTCCAGACGGGCGCTGGAGTGTTCGGGGCCTTGCCCCTCAAAACCGTGCGGCAGCAGGACGGTCAGGCCCGACATCCGCAGCCATTTGCTTTCGCCCGAGCTGATGAACTGGTCGAACATGATCTGCGCACCGTTGGCAAAGTCGCCGAACTGCGCCTCCCACAGGGTCAACGCATTGGGTTCTGCCAGCGAATAGCCGTATTCAAAGCCCAGCACCGCATATTCAGACAGCATCGAGTCGATGACTTCGTATTGCGCCTGACCCTCGCGGATGTGGTTCAGCGGATAGTAGCGTTCTTCGTTGTCCTGATTGATCAGGGCCGAATGGCGCTGGCTGAAGGTGCCGCGGGCGCTGTCCTGACCGGACAAACGCACCGGGAACCCTTCGGTCAGCAGCGATCCGAACGCGATGGCCTCGGCCGTGGCCCAGTCGAAACCGGTGCCGCTTTCGAACATCGCTTTCTTGGCTTCCAGCAGGCGTTCAACCGTCTTGTGCAGCGGAACACCCTCGGGCGCCGTGGTCAGCCCGCGGCCGACATCGGCCAGGGTTTCGGGCTTGATCGCGGTTTTGCCACGCTGGTATTTCTTCTGCTTCATCTTATCCAGATGCGACCACTTGCCATCCAGCCAGTCGGCCTTGTTCGGGCGGTATTCTTTGCCGGCCTCGAACTCTTCGTTCATCTTGGCCTGGAACGCCGCCTTCATGTCCTCGATCTCGCCCTCGGGGATCAGGCCGTCCTTGACCAGACGGTCGGTGTACAGCGTCAGGGTGGTTTTCTGCTTCTTGATCCGCTTGTACATCACCGGGTTGGTGAACATGGGCTCGTCGCCCTCGTTGTGACCGAAACGGCGATAGCAGAAGATGTCGATGACGACATCCTTGTGGAATTTCTGGCGGAACTCGGTCGCCACTTTGGCGGCGTGGACCACGGCTTCGGGATCGTCACCGTTGACGTGGAAAATCGGAGCCTCGACCACCAGCGCGTTGTCGGTGGGATAGGGGGACGAGCGCGAGAAATGCGGCGCCGTGGTAAAGCCGATCTGGTTGTTCACCACGATGTGCATGGTGCCGCCCGCGCGGTGACCGCGCAGACCCGACAGGGCAAAACATTCGGCCACGACACCCTGACCGGCAAAGGCCGCATCGCCGTGCAGCAGGATCGGCATGACGCTGGTGCGCTCTGTGTCGCCCCACTGGTCCTGTTTGGCACGGACCTTGCCCAGAACGACCGGGTTCACCGCCTCGAGGTGCGAGGGGTTGGCGGTCAGCGACAGGTGCACGGTGTTGTCGTCAAACTGACGGTCCGAAGACGCGCCAAGGTGGTATTTCACATCGCCCGAGCCGTCGACGTCCTCGGGTTTGAAGCTGCCCCCCTGGAATTCGTTGAAGATCGCACGATAGGGTTTCTGCATCACGTTGGCCAGAACCGACAGGCGGCCACGGTGCGGCATCCCGATGACGATTTCCTTGACGCCCAGGGCGCCGCCACGCTTGATGACCTGCTCCATCGCGGGGATCAAGCTTTCGCCGCCATCCAGGCCAAAGCGTTTGGTGCCCATGTATTTGACGTGCAGGAATTTCTCAAAGCCTTCGGCCTCGACCATCTTGTTCAGGATCGCCTTGCGGCCTTCGCGGGTAAAGGCGATTTCCTTGCCCAGTCCTTCGATCCGCTCTTTCAGCCAGCTGGCCTGTTCGGGATCGGAAATGTGCATGTATTGCAGCGCGAAGGTGCCGCAATAGGTCCGCGTGATGATCTCCATGATCTGCCGCATCGAGGCGATTTCCAGCCCCAGCACGTTGTCGATAAAGATCGGGCGGTCCATGTCGGCCTCGGTGAAGCCGTAGGATTTCGGGTCCAGCTCGGGATGCGGGTCCTTGTCGCGCATGCCCAGCGGGTCCAGATCGGCAACCAGGTGGCCCCGGATGCGGTAGGCGCGGATGATCATCAGAGCGCGGATGCTGTCCAGCACGGCGCGTTTGACCATCTCGTCGCTCAGCTCGACGCCTTTGGTTTCGGCTTTCGCCTTGATCTTGTCGCCCGCGCCCTTGACCTCGGCCGGGGCGGCCCATTCGCCGGTCAGCGCCTGCGTCAGGTCATCGCCCGGCATCGGAGGCCAGTCGCTGCGCGCCCAAGAGGGGCCTGCGGCCTCGGCCCTGACGTTGTCGTCCTCGTCGCCCATCGCCTTGAAAAAGGCCTGCCAGGCTTCGTCCACCGCACCGGGGTCGTTGGCATAGCGGGCATACATCTGTTCAAGGTATTCCGCGTTATGCCCCTGCATGAAGGACGAGGCGTGGAACTGGTCGTTGGCGGGGTGGTCGGTCATGGCGAGATACCTCGGATATGAGACGTGGCCGTATGATGGTTAAAGATAACAAGGCGGGGACATGCCCCGCCTTGAGACAGGTTAGCCTTTGTCGATTGCTTCTTTGACCGCTTCGCCCAGTGTCGCGGGGCTGTCTGCCACCACGATACCGGCTTCGCGCATCGCTTCGATCTTGCTTTCCGCATCGCCCTTGCCACCGGCGACGATGGCGCCTGCGTGGCCCATGCGGCGGCCCGGAGGGGCGGTGCGGCCTGCGATGAAACCGGCCGTGGGTTTCCAGCGGCCTTTTTTCTTTTCGTCGGCCAGGAACTGCGCCGCTTCTTCTTCGGCAGAGCCGCCGATTTCACCGATCATGATGATCGACTGTGTTTCAGGGTCGGCCAGGAACATTTCCAGCACGTCGATATGCTCGGTCCCCTTGATGGGGTCGCCGCCGATGCCCACGGCCGAAGATTGGCCCAGTCCCATGTCGGTTGTCTGTTTCACAGCCTCATAGGTAAGCGTGCCCGAGCGCGAAACAACACCCACCGAGCCGCGTTTGTGGATGTGGCCGGGCATGATGCCGATCTTGCAGGCGTCCGGCGTGATCACGCCGGGGCAGTTGGGGCCGATCAGGCGGGATTTGGACCCTTCCAGCGCGCGTTTGACGCGCATCATATCCAGAACCGGAATGCCTTCGGTGATGCACACGATTAGCGGCATTTCCGCGTCGATGGCTTCGAGGATCGAATCCGCCGCGAAGGGGGGCGGCACGTAGATCACCGATGCGTTGGCTTCGGTCACGTGCATCGCCTCGTGCACCGAGTTGAAGACCGGCAGGTCCAGATGTTTCTGGCCGCCCTTGCCCGGTGTCACGCCGCCGACCATCTTTGTGCCATAGGCGATGGCCTGTTCGGTGTGGAATGTCCCCTGCGAGCCGGTCAGGCCCTGGCAGATGACTTTGGTGTTTTCGTCGATAAGAACGGCCATGTTTGGTTTCCTTGCTTACGATCAGTCTGTTGTTTGCGATGTTTCGAGGGCGGGGGCGTGATAGCCGTATTCGGCCAGCTCCCAGTGATACAGGTCGGCCACGCGGGCCAGCGCGCGGGGCGTATAGAGGGCGCGCCAGTCGCCCACCTTTGCCCAGCGATCGGGGTTGTTGCGCAGGTGCGGCCAGTCGACCGTGCCCAGGTCCAGACGCGCGCAAAGTGCGGCGCGGTCCTCGGTCAGGTGTTCCAGACGTATGGCCGCGTCGATCACCGGAGTGCCGTCGATGCCATATATGTCCAGATCCTGCGTGGCTTGCGGGCTGTGGTCCAGCCAGTCGACAAAGGCCGTCCGGCGGTCGTCCTGCGACACCCGACCTGCGAAATGGGCGCGGTTGCGCATGGCGAAATGCGACACCAGCCGTTCGAACGGATTGCGCAGGGTGGTGAATTTGAAATAGCCGTCCCAGACCGCGCGGGGCAGGGCGTCGCGCACGGCGGCTGCGGGCATGTGCCCGTGCCACGTGCCCCTGAAAGCGTCCTGTGCCGGACCACGGCTGCCGATGATCCCTTCGGGGCCATCATAGGCATCGCGTGCGACGCCGTCGGCGCGGGCCTCGGCCGGCGCACAAAACCGTTCCAGCGCCGCTTCGGTCGAGGTGCTCGCGGTTTTGAAGGTCTTGAGATAGATAAACCGGTGGCTGTGCGAGATCATGACCATCAGCTGTCCCCCGGAGCCAGCGCGACCGGCAGGCGGTCGACGGCCATGAAGGTTGTGACAGCATTCGCACCACCACGTGTGCCCACATGCACCACGGCCACGCGCCCTTGCAGCAATTCGCGCGCTTCGATCAGGGCGGTGCCGGGCTGGGCGCTGTGGGTGGCGGGCATTGTGGTCGGCCGGCCAAAGACAGGCGGCGTGTTCATCTGGATCCGCAGCGCGTCGATGGCGGCCTGTGGCTGGTTGCCCTCCCAGGACACCTCGCAGCGCCGCTCGACGCCGTAGGGCGCATCTGCCGGAGCGGCCTCGAGTGTGGCGTCCCAGAAGGTCAGTTCGAACGGCAGCGGGTCACCTGCGAGCGCCTGCATGTTGTCACGTGCCTGCGCCGCGGTCTGGCCCGCCTGAAAGCAATAGGCGTTGAACGCACTTATGGCGGCCTGCCCGTCGGCCATGGCAATGCCTGCTGTCCCGAGGGACAACGACACGGCAAAAGCGGCAGGGCAGAAACGGCGCATCAGTTCAACGCTCCAAAGGGCGCATGGGAAAAAAGGGAGGTCCCCGAAGAAACCGGATTGACGAAAAGCTTGCGCATCGCATCGAACCTCCGTTGCAAGGGGCTGTGTGCTCGGGGGCAAAGCGGTGCGCCCCCGATGCAGGACACTTAGCCCTTGACCGCTTTCACGATCTTCTGTGCGCCGTCTTTCAGGTCTTCGGCGGCGATCACGTCAAGGCCGGAATTGTTGATGATGTCCTTGCCCTGTTGCACGTTCGTGCCTTCCAGACGGACCACCAGCGGCACTTTCAGGCCCACTTCTTTCACCGCGGCCACAACGCCCTCGGCGATCACATCGCAGCGCATGATGCCGCCGAAGATGTTCACGAGGATGCCTTTGACCTGCGGGTCCGAGGTGATGATCTTGAACGCCTCGGTCACTTTCTCCTTGGTGGCACCGCCACCGACGTCGAGGAAGTTGGCAGGCTCGGCGCCGTAGAGTTTGATGATGTCCATTGTGGCCATCGCCAGACCGGCACCGTTCACCATGCAGCCGATTTCGCCGTCCAGCGCGATATAGTTCAGGTCGTATTTGGACGCGGCGAGCTCCTTGGGATCTTCCTCGGTTTCGTCGCGCAGTTCGTTGATGTCGGCGTGCTTGTACATCGCGTTGCCGTCAAAGCTGACCTTGGCGTCCAGCACCTTCAGGTCGCCGCTGTCGGTGACGATCAGCGGGTTGATTTCCAGCATCTCCATGTCTTTTTCCAGGAACGCCTTGTACAGCAGCGCCATCAGGCCGACGCACTGTTTGACCTGCTTGCCTTCCAGCCCCAGGGCGAAAGCGATGCGGCGGCCGTGGAATGCCTGATAGCCGGATGCGGGATCAACCGAGAAGGACAGGATTTTTTCGGGGGTCGAGGCTGCGACCTCTTCGATGTCCATGCCGCCTTCGGTCGAGCAGACAAAGCTGACGCGGCTGGTCTGGCGATCGACCAGCAGGGCCAGGTACAATTCGGTTTCGATGCCCGAGCCGTCTTCGATGTAGATGCGGTTGACCTGTTTGCCGGCAGGGCCGGTCTGGTGCGTGACCAATGTGCGGCCCAGCATCTTCTTGGCTTCTTCGGCGGCTTCCTCGACCGATTTCGTCAGGCGTACGCCGCCTTTCTCGCCGGCGTCAGCTTCTTTGAAGTGACCCTTGCCGCGTCCACCTGCGTGGATCTGCGCCTTGACCACCCACAGGGGGCCGTCCATCTCGGCGGCTGCGTTTTTGGCGTCTTCGGCTTTCAGCACGACGCGTCCGTCGGAAACGGGTGCTCCGTAAGAGCGAAGCAAGGCCTTGGCCTGGTATTCGTGGATGTTCATGACAAAACGGTCCTGAGTAGCTGCGGTTTAACTGGCTGTATACGATCAAGCGTGAAGGGATGGTAAACTGAAAAGGCGCGGAAGGCGGGGTTTTGCCTAGAAATTCCGGCATTTGTGATCACACGTTTTTTCCTGTGATCACAAAATTTGAAACGTTACCGCTGACATCACGTTTCCGGGGGTGTCGGCACGGATTCCCTTGTGCCGGCAGAACGTTCAGCGCTGCGAGTCGCGCAGATTTCGCCACTTGAACACCAGCGAAACCGCAATTGCGGCGACGACCAGGGCAGGCCAGCCAAGGCCGGGACCATTCGTAAGATCGATGACCACCAGCACGGCTGTTGCCAGACCCGCGCGCTGACATGACTTGCGAAACTTGATCCGGGCGTCATCGTTCAGACGCAGGGATTGCGGGCGGTCAATGCGCGGTGCGACCGAGGCCAGATCGTCTGGTGCCTTGACCCCCTCTGCCAGCACGGCGAACAGTTCGACCTCTTCAATCAGGTTCTTGGGTGTGGCAGGGCCAAGCGGGCGAAACTCGGCCGCAAGCCGTCCACGCGCGTAATCGACCACCTGACGTGACACCAGAATGCCGCCGACATTGGCGTTTTCCTGCAGCCGCGCGGCCAGGTTCACGCCGTCGCCCAGCAGATCGTTGCCTTCGACGATGACATCGCCCAGATGCAGGCCGATGCGAAAGGGCAGGGCGTCTGCGGTGCCGTTCAGCGTTTGCTGGATTGTGACGGCAGCGGCCACGCCTTCGACGACCGAGGGGAATTCGGCGATCAGCCCGTCCCCCGCGGTGTTGGCGATGCGCCCGCCACGGGCGATGACAGCGGCGTCGATCACCCGGCGCGCGCGGCGCAGCGCCTGCACCGTGTCCACTTCGTTGCGGGCCATGCGGCCCGAATAGTTGGCGGCGTCCGCTGACAGGATGGTGGTCAGCTTGCGTTTGATGTCAGGCAGTTGGGACACGTCGACCCCCTGAGGACCCCGCATGCAGGGCGGTGTTGGCGTGCTGCCCAGTTGCCGGGCAGCCCATAAAAAAGCCGGACACGTCGAACGCGCCCGGCTCTATTCATGACAGCAAGATGTGGCTTATGCCAGCGAGCTGTCGATGCCTTTGCACGCGTCGACCAGGCCCTGAACAGCCGAAACCGAGCTGTCGAACATGGCTTGTTCGTCTTTTGTCATCTTGATGTCGATGACTTTCTCGACGCCACCGGCACCGATCACCGTGGGCACGCCCACGTACATGCCTTTCAGACCCAGAGCGCCGTCAACATAGGCCGCACAGGGCAGCACGCGTTTCTGGTCTTTCAGGAATGCTTCGGCCATTTCGATGGCCGAGGTTGCGGGCGCGTAGAAGGCCGAGCCGGTTTTCAGCAGGCCGACGATTTCGGCACCGCCGTCGCGGGTGCGCTGAACGATGGCGTCCAGTTTCTCCTGGGTGGTCCAGCCCATTTTGACCAGATCGGGCAGCGGGATGCCTGCAACGGTCGAATAGCGTGTCAGCGGCACCATGGTGTCGCCGTGGCCGCCCAGCACGAATGCTGTCACGTCGCGCATGGACACCTGGAATTCTTCGGCCAGGAAGTGACGGAAGCGGGCGCTGTCCAGAACACCGGCCATGCCGCAGACTTTTTCATGGGGCAGGCCCGAGAATTCGCGCAGGGCCCAGACCATCGCGTCCAGCGGGTTGGTGATGCAGATCACGAATGCGTTCGGTGCGTGGTCGCGGATGCCTTCGCCGACGGATTTCATGACCTTGAGGTTGATGCCCAGCAGGTCATCACGGCTCATGCCGGGCTTGCGGGGCACGCCGGCTGTGACGATGCAAACATCTGCGCCTGCGATGTCCTCATAGGACTGGGTGCCGCTCATCTTGGCGTCGAAACCCTCTGACGGGCCGGATTCAGCGATGTCCAGCGCCTTGCCTTCGGGGGTGCCTTCGGAAATGTCGAACAGGACAACGTCGCCCAATTCCTTGATGGCTGCGAGATGCGCAAGCGTCCCGCCGATTTGACCTGCGCCGATCAGCGCAATTTTGGGTCTGGCCATGAGTAGTCTCCAGGGTTGCTGTGAATTTGCGGTTTGCCTAGTCCTTATCCGCGCCGCGTGCAAGGCTGCTGCGCCGCGGCACGGCGGCGCGCGGCTGCTGGCGGCGTGCGTTGTTACCCGCTAACCTTGAATGCAGGGCAAAGGTTTCCAAGGAGTTAACGTGCTGGAACTGGATTGGGCGTTCTTTGCGGTGGCAGGCCCGGCCGTGATGTTTGCGGGGGTGTCAAAGGGCGGATTTGGCTCGGGTGCCGCCTTTGCGGGCGCGTCGATTCTGGCGCTGGTGGTCGCGCCGGGTCTGGCGTTGGGCGTCATGCTGCCGATGCTGATGCTGATCGACGTCGCCACCTTGGGACCGTACTGGCGCAAGTGGCGCTGGCCCGAGACGCGGTTGCTGATTCTGGGGGCGTTGCCCGGTGTCGTGCTGGGTGCGGCGCTGTATCGGATGGCCGATGCGGATGTATTCCGCGTGCTGATCGGGGTGATTTCGCTGGCGTTCGTGGCATGGCAGGTGGGCCGCGCGCGGGGCTGGATCGCTGCCACGTCCAGGCCGTTGGGGCAGGGCGCGGGGGCCGTGGCAGGGCTGGTTGCGGGATTTACCAGCTTTGTCAGCCATGCAGGCGGGCCACCTGCGGCGGTCTATCTGCTGTCGCGCGGCATGACCAAGACCGAATATCAGGCGTCTACTGTGTTGTTGTTCTGGGTGATCAACGTGGCCAAGTTCGTGCCTTATGCCTTTCTGGGCATGTTCACGCTGCAAACGGGGCTGGCCAATCTGGCGCTGGCACCCTTTGCGCTGGCGGGGGCGTGGATCGGGGTCAAGGCGCACAGGCTGGTGCCGGAGCGTGCGTTCTTTGCGCTGACCTATGTGCTGTTGGTGGTGACGGGGGTAAAGCTGATTTGGGACGGGCTGACCTGAGGCCATGAAAAAGGCGGCCAAGATGGGCCGCCTTCTGCGCGTCAGGTCGTCAGAGTTCAGGCGTCGTTGCCGGGCGCTGGCAGCGCTTCGGCCAGTTCCTCGAACGCCTGACCTGAAGCCACGAGGCAGGTGACCCCCGCGGGCGTGGTCACCGTGATCGTCCACGTGCCCGTTTCGGACGAGGCAAATACCTCGATCACCTGATTGTTGGCGCCCAGGCCCATCGACTGGCGGGTTTCGCCGTATCCCGATGCCAGACGATCCACCACCATAGCGCGCGGACCGCAGTTGCGGGCGTTGGATTGCGCGGCCACGTGGCTGGCAGCCGTCAGATACAGTGTGGCGGCGGCGGTCAGTGCCGCCAGATGCAGGAATGTCTTATTGCGTGTCATGATGTTCAGCCTTTGGTCAAAAAGGCGTCACCCGCAGTCATCTGGCCTGATCCGGTTGCCCGGCGATGACCGGGCGGCCCCGGTTCCTGTGCTGTCGCGACACCCCTTCCGCAAAAGTTCGGCGGCCCTGCCAAAACGGCCCTCCCGGTGATATCGGACGGCATCAGCCTGCGCCCCGAGTGGTAAATAATGGTTAACGGACCGTGCGCCGCTGCGGAAAATTTGAGATTTGCTGCATTGCGGCGCGTTTCTACTTGAACCTTTCGCAAAAAAATGCCCCTTTGCGCGCAACATTATTACCCGACCCGAAAGGCAGGCCTATGTCACTCGACCGTCCGTTGCGCTCCGTTCTCTACATTCCGGCCTCCAAGCCGCGCGCCTTGGACAAGGCACGTGGGTTGTCGGTTGATGCGATCATTTTCGATCTCGAAGATGCGGTGACCGCCGAAGAAAAGGAAACCGCGCGCGGTACATTGGCCGAGGCATTGGCCCAAGGCGGTTATGGTGCGCGGATGAAGATCATTCGCATCAACGGTCTGGACACCGCATGGGGCGCGGACGATGCGCGTGCCGCCGCCGATATGGGGGCCGACGCGATCCTGTTGCCCAAGGTTTCCAGCCCCGCCGATCTGGACGCGCTGGCCGCGATCACCGGTGATGCGCCGCTGTGGGCGATGATGGAGACGCCCGCCGGCATGTTGAACGCCGCCGCCATCGCAGCCCATCCCAGGCTGCAAGGGCTGGTGATGGGGACCAACGATCTGGCGAAAGAGTTGAACACGCGCGCGCGCGCCGACCGCCTGCCGTTGCAGGCCGGACTGGGCCTGTGTCTGCTCGCGGCCAAGGCGCACGGGCTGGCGATTGTCGATGGGGTTTATAACGCCTTCAAGGATGACGAGGGGCTGGCGCTGGAATGTGAACAGGGGCGCGACATGGGGTTTGACGGCAAAACCCTGATCCACCCCGCGCAGGTTGACGTGACCAACACCGCCTATTCGCCCTCCGAGGCCGAGATCGACACCGCCCGCCGGCAGATCGAAGCCTTTGACGCGGTCGAAGCCTCGGGGCAGGGTGTGGCTGTGGTTGACGGCAAGATTGTCGAGAATCTGCATGTTGAAACCGCACGCAAACTGATCGCACAGGCCGAGGCCATTGCGGCCATGGCAGAGGGCTAAACCTATGACACTGCTTATTCTCGGGGTTCTTCTGTGGGCAGCGGCCCATTTCTTTCAACGTGCCATGCCTGCTCAGCGCGCCGCCATGGGCAACGCCGGAAAAGGCGTTGTCGCGATTGCGCTTGTGGTCTCTGTGCTGCTGATGATCTTTGGCTACCGCGCGGCGGATGGTGCGTTCTTCTGGGGGCGTCATCCGGCGACCACGGGGATCAACAACCTGCTGATGGTTGCCGCCCTGTATTTCGTCAGCCCCGGCCCGAAGAAGGGCGCGATCTTCTACAAGATGCGCCACCCGATGCTGACGGGGTTTTCACTGTGGGCCATCGCGCACCTGTTGGTGAACGGCGATGTGCCATCGTTTGTGCTGTTCGGCGGATTGCTGGTCTGGGCGCTGGCTGAAATGGCAGTGATCAACCGCGCCGAGCCTGCATGGACACCGCCCGCCAAAGGGTCGATTTCCAAGGACGTCATGTTCCTTGGCATCTCTTTCGTGTTGCTGGGTGTGATCGGCGCGATCCACAGCTGGCTGGGTTACAACCCGTTCGGATAAGGGTAAGACTATGAAACTCTATCGTTTTCTGTCCGAAGAGGACACTTCGGCCTTTTGTCACAAGGTGACGGATGCGCTGAACAAGGGGTGGGAGCTGCACGGCAGCCCGACCCAGACCTGGGACCATGCCGCAGGCGTCATGCGCTGCGGTCAGGCCGTGGTGAAAGAAGCGCCCGGCACTTATACTCCCGAAACCAAACTGGGCGCGCACTGATGAAAAAGACCAATCCGGGCCGTTTCTTCGAAGATTACACGCTGGGGCAGGTGATCGACCACGCGGTGCCGCGCACGGTCAAGATGGGCGAACGCGCGCTGTATCACATGCTGTATCCGGCGCGTCATGCGCTGTATTCGTCCGACCAGTTCGCGCAGACCTGCGGTCTGCCGTTCTCGCCGCTGGATGATATGATCGCCTTTCACATCGTCTTTGGCAAAACCGTGCCCGATGTGTCGTTGAACGCTGTTGCGAACCTTGGTTATGCCGAAGGACGCTGGAAAATGCCGGTGTGGCCAGGCGACACGCTGCGTGCGCGCTCGGAAGTGATCGGGCTGAAGCAGAACTCGAACGGCAAGACGGGCGTGGTTTATGTGCGCACCACCGGCCTGAACCAGCATGACGAGGAAGTGCTGGAATATGTGCGCTGGGTCATGGTGCGCAAAGGGAATGTTGACGCGCCTGCACCTCAGACCGTGGTGCCAGAGCTGAGCAACGTGGTGGACCCCGCTGCGCTGGTGATCCCCAAGGGGCTGGATTTCACCAACTACGATTTCACGCTGGCAGGCGAGCCGCACCGTTGGGGCGATTACGAGATCGGCGAGCAGATCGACCACGTGGACGGCGTCACCGTGGAAGAGGCCGAGCATATGATGGCGACGCGCCTGTGGCAGAACACGGCCAAGGTGCATTTCGACACCTCCGCACGGCCCGACGGCAGCCGTCTGATCTATGGCGGGCACGTGATTTCGATGGCGCGGGCGTTGTCGTTCAACGGGTTGGCCAACGCGCAGATGGTCGTGGGGCTGAACGCTGGCGCACATGCGAACCCCTGCCTGTCCGGAGACACGATCCGCGCCTGGTCCGAGGTTCTGGACAAGGCCGAAACCAGCGCCCCCGGCGTTGGGGCGCTGCGGCTGCGGCTGGTGGCGACCAAGGGGGGCGAACCGTTCCAGTTGCGCGGCGAGGATGGCAAATATTTGCCGGATGTTCTGCTGGATCTGGATTATTGGACGCTGGTTCCGCTTTAAAGGCACAAGCGGGATGGGTGCGTAAATCCTATAAAAACGCTCATGTTTTATTTGTGATCACGGCATCTCGGACTGTGATCACAAAAGGCTGAATATTAAAGGATGCGCCGAAAAACCAGTCCTGTTAGTGGTAACAAATTGGCGCATCTACGTGACAGCGCGAAAAAACGGTTTAGTAAGAGACCAAGCACCAAGCCAAAGGAGTCGTCATGGCCGACGTGAACCGGGGCAACCGCCCGCTCTCACCGCATCTGACCATCTACCGCCCGCAGCTGACGTCGATGACGTCGATCCTGACACGGATCACAGGCAATGCACTGCTGGTCACCACCTTTCTGATCACATGGTGGTTCATCGCCGCCGCCACGTCGCCCGAAGCCTTTGCCACCGCGGACGGTTTCCTGACCAGCTGGTTCGGCGATCTGGTGATGACGCTGTCGCTGTGGGGCCTTTGGTATCACACGCTGGCCGGTGTCCGGCACCTGATCTGGGACAACGGCATCGGTCTTGAGATCCACACCGCCGAGAAACTCGGCTGGGCCGTCATCGGTGGATCGGTCGTTCTGACCATCCTGACCATCATCATTATTTAAGGGGGCCACCGATGCGTTATCTTACAGACCGCAAGCGCGCCACTGGCATGGGGTCGGCCAAATCCGGCACGGCCCACTTCTGGGCAATGAAAGTCAGCGCCTTTGCACTGCTGATCCTGATCCCGCTGTTCGTCTTTACCTTTGGTCCGATGCTGGGCAAGCCGCACGCCGAGGTGCTGGAATACTTCAGCCGTCCGTTCCCGGCCATCGTCGCCGCGCTGACCTTTGCCGTGACCATGAAGCACTTCAAGGACGGCGTTCAGGTGCTGATCGAGGACTATGTCCACGGTGTTGCCGAAAAAATCTCGATCGTGGTGATGATCTGCGTCTGCTACGCCATCGCGGCGACGGGCCTTTTCGCCATCGCCCGCATCGCACTTTAAAACGCCAGTCAGAGGAGACATTTCAATGGCTGCATATGAATATGAAACACACGAATACGACGTTGTCGTCGTAGGCGCCGGTGGCGCTGGTCTGCGTGCGACGCTGGGCATGGCCGAACAGGGCCTGCGCACCGCTTGCGTGACCAAGGTGTTCCCGACCCGCTCGCACACCGTTGCCGCACAGGGCGGCATTGCCGCGTCGCTGTCCAACATGGGCCCCGACAACTGGCAATGGCACATGTACGACACCGTCAAGGGGTCGGACTGGCTGGGTGATACGGACGCGATGGAGTATCTGGCCCGCGAAGCGCCCAAGGCGGTTTACGAACTGGAACACTACGGCGTGCCGTTCTCGCGCACCGACGAAGGCAAGATTTACCAGCGTCCCTTTGGCGGCCACACCACCGAATTCGGTGAAGGCCCCGCCGTGCAGCGCACATGCGCCGCAGCTGACCGGACCGGCCACGCGATCCTGCACACGCTGTACGGTCAGTCGCTGAAGCAAAAGGCCGAATTCTTCATCGAATACTTCGCCATCGACCTGATCATGTCCGAAGAGGGCGAATGCCAGGGCGTGATGTGCTGGAAGCTGGATGACGGCACGCTGCACCTGTTCAGCGCCAAGATGGTCGTGCTGGCCACGGGTGGCTATGGCCGCGCCTATTTCAGCGCCACAAGTGCCCACACCTGCACCGGCGACGGTGGCGGTATGGTGGCGCGCGCGGGCCTGCCGCTGCAAGACATGGAGTTCGTGCAATTCCACCCCACCGGCATCTATGGTGCGGGCTGCCTGATCACCGAAGGTGCGCGCGGCGAGGGTGGCTATCTGACCAACTCCGAAGGCGAACGGTTCATGGAGCGGTATGCGCCCCAGTATAAAGACCTCGCACCCCGCGACTATGTCAGCCGCTGTATGACGATGGAAATCCGCGAAGGCCGTGGCGTTGGCAAGAACGGTGACCACATCCACCTGAACCTGTCGCACCTGCCGCCCGAGACGCTGAAACTGCGCCTGCCGGGTATCTCGGAGAGCGCGCGCGTCTTTGCCGGTGTGAACCTGAACAAGGAACCGATCCCCGTGATCCCGACCGTGCACTATAACATGGGCGGCATTCCCACGAACTATTGGGGCGAAGTCTTGTCCCCGACCGAGGACGAGCCCGATCGCGTCGCACCCGGCCTGATGGCTGTGGGCGAGGCGGGCTGTGCATCGGTGCACGGGGCGAACCGCCTTGGCTCGAACTCGCTGATCGACCTTGTGGTCTTTGGCCGTGCTGCGGCGATCCGTGCAGGCAAGATCGTGAACCCCGACAGCGCCGTGCCCAAGCCGAACCCTGCGTCGGTCCAGGCCGCCTTGGACCGGTTCGACAACACCCGTTACGCCAAGGGCAATACACCCACCGCAGAACTGCGTCTGGAAATGCAGCACACGATGCAAAAAGATGCCGCTGTCTTCCGCGAGGACAAGACATTGCAGGCGGGCAAGGTTGCCATGGACGAGATCGCGGGCAAGTGGTCTGACATCCAGGTCACCGACCGCAGCCTTGTGTGGAACTCGGACCTGATGGAAACGCTGGAACTGGCCAACCTGATCCCCAACGCCGTGGCAACCATCACGGCAGCGGCGGCGCGCAAGGAAAGCCGCGGGGCACACGCCCACGAGGATTACCCCGAGCGCGACGACGAGAACTGGCGCAAGCACTCGTTGACATGGTTCGACGACAACAAGGCGACGCTGGGCTATCGCGCGGTGCACATGGACCCGCTGACCAACGAAAGCGAAGGCGGGATCGACCCCAAGAAGATCGCGCCGAAGAAACGGACGTTCTGAATCATGCTTGGTGAAATCCGGCGCACGCTCAAGTCCGAAGGGTTGGCTGTCCATCCCATCAAGACGCGTGCGTTTTATCTGAAAGGATACGGATTTTCCCCCGATGTCGTGTTTGATGTCGGGGTGCATGACGGCACGCCGTGGCTGTACAAATCCTTTGCCGATGCGCGCTTTGTGCTGATCGACCCTCAACCCGGTTGCGGCGACGTCGTGCGCGCTTCGGGACAGCTGGATGATTTCGACTTTCACGCCGTTGCCTTGGGCGCCGAGGCGGGCACAGCCACGCTGAACGTGCCCGAAACGGCACCGGGCAAGGGTGGGGCGATGGCGTCGTTGATGGAGCGGACGGACAATCTGGCCGGTACGTTCAACAAGGTCGACACCTACGCTGTACCGGTCAAACGGCTGGACGACGTGGCGGCGGCCTATGACGGGCGCGTCGGGCTGAAGGTCGACACCGAAGGGTTTGAAACTGCCGTGCTGGCAGGCGGACCCGACACCCTGAAACGCTGCGAATTTGTCATACTGGAGCTGAGCGTGACCGAACGGTTCACCCAATCGACCCCACCTTCGGCGGCCATCGCGCTGCTGGCGGATGCGGGGCTGGAACTGCGCGATATTCTTGCCATCGCGGACGGTCCCGGCAAACGCGCGCAGCCGCGCCACATGGACGTGATGTTCACGCGGTGGGCGGCATGAGGGCGCTGTGGATCGTATCGCTGCTGGCGCTGACCGCCTGCGCCGAAACCACCCAGGCGGTGGACGGCGTCGCGCGCCGCTCGGCCAAGGCGGCGGTGGCCGAAACCTTTGCCACCCGCTTTCCCATGGTGCCCAAGGCCGCAGTGACGCCGTTTTCCGACTGTGTCATCGACAACGCCTCGGCCCGTGAAATCGGCGAATTCGCCAAGGACGCCGTGATCGGCGTCAGTGAAACAACCGCTGCGCTGGTTCGAAGTGTGATCGAACGGCCAGAAACACAATCATGCATCACCAAGGCAGGCCTTGCGGCCCTGACCGCGTAAAGGAGACACCAGATGGTTCAACTGACGCTTCCCAAGAACAGCCGGATCAAGACCGGTAAGACATGGCCCAAGCCCGAAGGTGCCACCAACCTGCGCAAGTTCCAGATCTACCGCTGGAACCCCGACGACGGGAAGAACCCGCAGGTCGACACCTATTGGATTGATCTGGATTCCTGCGGTCCGATGATCCTGGACGCGCTGATCAAGATCAAGAACGAGATCGACCCGACGCTGACATTCCGCCGCTCGTGCCGCGAGGGGATTTGCGGGTCCTGTGCGATGAACATCGACGGCATCAACACGCTGGCCTGCATCTACGGCATGGATGAGGTGAAGGGCGACGTGAAGATCTATCCGCTGCCGCACATGCCGGTGGTCAAGGATCTGATCCCCGACCTCACACACTTCTATGCCCAGCACGCATCGGTCATGCCGTGGCTGGAAACCAAGACCAACCGCCCCGCGAAAGAGTGGAAGCAGTCGGTTGAGGACCGTGAAAAGCTGGACGGCCTGTACGAATGCGTCATGTGCGCCTGCTGCTCGACATCCTGCCCCAGCTACTGGTGGAACGGCGACCGTTACCTTGGGCCAGCCGCATTGCTGCACGCCTATCGTTGGATCATCGACAGCCGCGACGAGGCGACGGGCGAGCGTCTGGACGACCTTGAGGATCCCTTCAAGCTGTACCGCTGCCACACCATCATGAACTGCGCCAAGACCTGCCCCAAGGGCCTGAACCCGGCCGCGGCGATTGCCAACATCAAGAAAATGATGGTCGAACGCGCCGTTTGATCCATCTGCGGCGCGCCCTTCGCGGGCGCGCCCATTGCCCTCTGTCCCGAGGTTGCACCTGTGCCCAATCCCCCAGACGATGCCGACGCCCGCCGCGCCATAGCGCCGGTGATCTGCTATCCGGTCGAAACCCTGCCGCAGCCCGACATGGCGCTATACGCAAATGCGCGCGCAGGCATGACCAAGGTGGACGAGGTCACCGTGCCGCCGCGCGATGCAGCGACCTTTACCGTGCCCGCAGGCCACATCTTTCGCATTTCATCGGTGGAGGGGCCGCAGGTTGGTGATCTGAACCTGTGGAACGCCTGTGACCTGTCCGAGCGGTTCTATTCCGGCAAGACCCGCGCCCTGCACGGCACCCACATCACCACCGGCGACCGCATGTGGTCCAGCTTTCCGGCGATGCGCCCCATGGCGACGGTGATCCACGACACGCTGGACTGGTACGGCATCGACAGCTTTGGCGGGTCTGTGCACGACGTGATCGGCACCCGCTGCGATCCCTATACGCATAACCTGCTGGCAGGCGGGCAATACCACCACTGTTGCCACTCGAACCTGACCCGCGCGCTGGCGGATCACATGGGTGTCGCGCCACAAGAGGCCGAGCCGCACGTGCACGATGTGCTGAACGTGTTCATGTGCACGGGCTTTACCCGTGACACTGGCCAGTACTTCATGAAAGCCAGCCCTGTCCGCCCCGGAGATCACGTCGACTTTTTCGCAGAGATCGACCTGTTGGGCGCGCTCAGCGCTTGTCCGGGCGGTGATTGTTCGTCGGAACATTCAAGCGACGCGGCACAGTGCTATCCCTTGCTTGTCGAAGTGTTCAAACCGCAATCCGGCGCGCTTGCGGGCTGGCAAGCACCCGAACCCAACGGCTACACCCGTACGCACGGCCGCTGAGGTCCGAACCAAGCCCCCCGCTGCCGCTCATGTGGTCAAGCAAAGGCCGCCTCAAGCGCGATTTCGACCATGTCGCCAAAAGTCTTTTCGCGGTCTTCCGACGGCAGCGCCTCGCCGGTCTGCAAATGGTCACTGACGGTCAGCACCGCAAGCGCCCGTCTCCCGTGCCGCGCGGCCAGCGTGTAAAGCTCGGCGGCTTCCATCTCGACGCCCAGAATTCCGTGGCGCACCATCTGTTCGTCCAGATCAGGCCGCTCGGCATAAAACACGTCCGAAGAATAGATCCCGCCCACATGCGTCTTGGTCCCGCGCGCTTCGGCCGCTTTGACCGCAGCAGCGAGCAAGCCGTAATCGGCGCAGGGCGCAAAGTTCAGCTCGCGGAAGATGCCGGATGACGGCGAGGTGATGGTGCTGGCCGTCATCGCCACGATCACATCACGGATGCCCACGTGCGGCTGCATCCCGCCACAGGACCCGATGCGGATCAGCGTCTGGGCATTGTAGTCGCGGATCAACTCGTTGGCATAGATCGACAGCGACGGCATTCCCATGCCCGACCCCTGAATTGTCACGCGGTTGCCCTTGTAGGTGCCGGTAAAGCCCAGCATCCCACGCACCTCGTTGACCAGTTCGGCCCCTTCCAGAAAGGTCTGGGCAGCCCATTTGGCGCGATAGGGGTCACCGGGCATCAGCACGGTTTCAGCGATCTGGCCGGGTTTGGCTCCGATATGGACGGTCATGGGGAGGCTCCTGCAATGTGTCCCGCCCAGATTGCCCGCATGGGGACGGTGGAGCAAGGGTACACGTTAGGGAAGCCAGAGTGTCGGAACGTTTTGCAACGGCATTTTACGGAAAGGCCGAAAAATGCCGTTGCTGAAAAAGTAGGTCGCGGTCCGGTTCAGATTTCCAGATCGGCGGGCGTTTTGCCGGATTCAATCGCTTCGACGTACCACTTGGGCTGGCGGCCTTTGCCGGTCCATGTCTGCGAGGCGTCCGCCGGGTTCGCATATTTCGGCGTGGAGGGGCGTTTTGCCTTTCCGGCCTTCTTTGAACCTGCCGTTCCGGCCAGTTCATCCAGAGAGAACCCATATTCCGCAGCTGCTTTTTCGGCCGCTTTGAGTGCCTCGCGACGATCACGGGTCTGAGCGGTTTTGATCGCAGCCTTAACGTCGATCAACAATTTCTCCAGGTCTTTGTGAGACATGGTGTTGAGATCAATATTCATTACTTTGCCTTTCCAAGTGCATACAATCCTGCATCGCGTAAAAATACGCATTTGGCAAGCATCTGCAATTGGTCGAACATTCTCTCAATTGTTAAAATGGAACTGAATTCCCGCATCCGGTGTAATTGACGCTATTCAGCGGCAACAGCTTTTGGATCCACCAAAGTAACGATGTCTTTCATTATCGTATTCAATTCAAAGTCTTTTGGTGTATAGACCCGCGCCACGCCAAAGCCTTTCAGGCGTTTCGCATCTTCGTCAGGAATAATTCCGCCGACGATGACGGGAATATGCCCCAGACCTGCATTTCGCATTCTTTCCATCAAATCCTCGACCAGCGGCACGTGGCTGCCGGACAGAATGGACAGCCCGACAACATGGGCCTCTTGTTCAATTGCGGCGTTCACAATTTCTTCGGGCGTCAGGCGGATGCCGTCATAGGTGATATCCATGCCGCAATCGCGGGCGCGCACGGCGATCTGTTCGGCGCCGTTGGAATGGCCGTCCAGTCCCGGTTTGCCCACCAGAAACTTCAACCGGCGGCCCAGCTTGTCACTGACCGTATCGACGGCGGCGCGCAGGTCGTCCAGCCCTTCGGTCTTGTTCGACACCGAGGCTGAAACACCCGTAGGCCCGCGGTATTCCCCGAACACGCTGCGCATCTGCGCGGCCCATTCGCCCGTCGTCACACCGGCACGGGCTGCGGTGATCGAGGCGGGCATGACGTTCTCGCCCGCCGCTGCCGCTGCGCGCAGATCGGCCAGTGCCGCGTCCACTGCGGCCTGATCGCGATTGCTGCGCCATTCTTCCAGACGGCTGATCTGATCGGCTTCGGTGGCGGGGTCGACGGTCATAATCCCGCCATCTTCTGTCATCAGCGGTGACGGTTCGGTATTGGTGTATTTGTTCACCCCGACAACCACGGTTTCACCTGCTTCGATCCGGCTCAGGCGGTCCGAATTGGATTGGACCAGTTGCGCTTTCATATAGTCGATGGCGTCAATTGCCCCGCCCATCCCGTCCAGATTGTCCAGTTCCGCCCGCGCACCGGCTTTCAATTCTTCGACTTTGGCGTCGACCGCAGGGTTGCCGTCAAACAGGTCGTCGAATTCCAAAAGGTCTGTTTCAAAGGCCAGAATTTGTTGCATTCGCATTGACCATTGCTGATCCCAGGGGCGCGGCAGGCCAAGCGCTTCGTTCCATGCGGGCAATTGAACCGCGCGGGCGCGTGCCTTTTTCGAAAGGGTCACCGCCAGCATTTCGATCAAAATACGGTAAACGTTGTTTTCAGGTTGTTGTTCGGTCAACCCCAGCGAATTGACCTGAACGCCATAACGGAAACGTCGGTATTTCGCATCTTCAACGCCATAGCGGGTCGCGCATATTTCGTCCCACAAATCAACAAAGGCACGCATTTTGCACATTTCGGTCACAAATCGAATTCCGGCATTTACGAAAAACGAAATACGCCCAACCAATACGGGAAAGTCTTCTGCCGGAACGCGGGGTTTCAATGCATCCAGAACGGCCGTGGCGGTGGCCAGGGCAAATGCCAATTCCTGCTCGGGCGTGGCACCCGCTTCTTGCAGGTGATAGGAACACACGTTCATCGGGTTCCATTTCGGCACATTGGTATAGCAATACTCGGCCACGTCCGCGATCATCTTCAGGGACGGGGCAGGCGGGCAGATATAGGTGCCGCGGCTGAGGTATTCCTTGATCAGGTCGTTTTGCACCGTGCCTTGCAGCCCGGCCACATCCGCGCCCTGCTCTTCGGCCACAGCGATATACAGCGCCAGCAACCAAGGGGCAGTCGCGTTGATCGTCATCGAGGTGTTCATCTGCTCCAGCGGAATGTCCTGAAACAGCGTCCGCATGTCGCCCAGATGCGCCACCGGCACGCCAACCTTGCCCACTTCGCCGCGCGCCAGGATGTGATCGCTGTCGTAGCCGGTCTGCGTCGGCAGATCGAATGCGACAGAGAGGCCGGTCTGGCCCTTTTCCAGATTCGACCGGTACAGCGCGTTGGACGCTTTTGCGGTCGAATGGCCTGCATAGGTGCGGATAAGCCAGGGGCGATCTTTTTGTGTCATCGAAAGGCCTCGTGAATCTGCGTGGGCAATATTATTGCGTTGTGACCTAGCTATATGAAACTTTCGGGTAGTGTCAATTCGCTGCGTTGCGGCGTAAACGGATTTTGTGACCTGTGCCCTTTTGACGGGCCGTCACTGCAGCCTGCAGATCATCTTTGTGCTGCTGCGAAACCCAAAGATCCAGCGCAGGGGGCCCAGGTGGTCGGTCCCGATGGCTTCAAAGCCTTGTCGTTCGTAAAGCGCACGGGCGCGCGGGTTGGCGTCGATGACATCCAGCCGCACCGCTGTTGCGCCGCGGCGTATGGCTTCGGCCTTGATCGCGTTCAGCAGGGCGGTGCCGACGCCCTGTCCCCGCATGATGGCATCCACGGAAATACCGTCCATCAAGAGAGTGCCGTCGTTCAGGTCCCGTTCGATCAATGACATCAACGATCCGCGCCACAGGGCCGAGAACCAGCCATAGACCGCCGCCAGATCATTCAGTTCCCCGCCGATCAGCGCGCCGTCACGGGTTTTAAAGCCGGCCAGTCCTACGACCGCACCGTCTGGCGTCCGCGCGACGAGCGCAAAGTCGGGGTTCGCCTGTGCGGCCAGAAACTGCAATGCTTTCTCGGGCGGGCCCATGACGTTGCGCAGCTTGTCCCCGAATGCCTGCCAGAACAGCGCCGCGACCGCCGGACGTTCGTGCGGCTCGAACCCGGATGAAATGATGTAATCCATAATAACTGACCTTTGAAAAATAGCAGTTGGTTGTTGTTCTTGGACGCGTCCGGCTGCAAGTGTGTGCCTATGACGCAAACCATTCAACTTCCTTTATGGCTGTTTATTGTCATCGTGCTTTTTGCGACCGTCACGGCGCTGAGCCATTTCCTGTTGCCTTCGGTGCGCTGGTTTTTCCGACGCCGTCTGGAAAAGGCTGTTGCGCGGCTGAACACACGCCTGACGCGGCCCATCGAGCCGTTCAAGCTGGCGCGCAGGCACGACATGATCCAGCGGCTGGTCTATGACCCGCAGATTACGGCAGCCATCGTCGAGCATGCGCACAAGGAAGGGGTGCCGGAAAACGTCGCCTTTGAGCAGGCCAAACGCTATGCCCGCGAGATCGTGCCTAGCTTTTCCGCCTTTACCTATTTCGGGGTCGGCATCCGCGTCGCGCGCTTTCTGGCCAATACGGTCTATGATGTGCGCACCGGCCTGTTGAACGAAACCGCGCTGAAAAACGTGGCGCCGGACGCGACGGTGATCTTTGTGATGAATCACCGGTCCAACATGGACTATGTGTTGGTCACTTACCTGGCGGCGCGTGCGTCGGCCTTGTCCTATGCGGTGGGCGAATGGGCGCGGGTCTGGCCGCTGAGTGTGTTGATCAAATCGATGGGCGCTTATTTCATCCGGCGCAAATCCCGTGGTGCGCTGTACCGGCGGGTGCTGCAGCGGTACGTGCAGATGGCCACCGCGGGCGGTGCGACACAGGCGATTTTCCCCGAGGGCGGGCTGTCGTTGACCGGACGCGTGATGCCACCCAAGCTGGGGCTGCTGTCCTATGTGGTCGAGGCATGGGAGGAATCGGGCCGCGAAGTGGTCTTTGTCCCCGTGGCCATCAACTATGACCGGGTCCTGGAAGACCGCATTCTGATTTCCGCCAACAACGAGGGCAGCCGCCGGTTCCGCGCTCGGATTTCGGTGATCCTGTTCTATATCCTGCGCAAGGGGTGGCTGCGGTTGTTCGGCAAGCAGATGCGCTTTGGTGAGGCGGCGGTGGTCTTTGGTCAGCCCGTGGCCCTGTCCAGTTACGCGCCGAAGCCGGATATCGAGGTGCTGGGGGCCGATCTGATGCGCCGGATCGAAAGCGAGATGCCGCTGTCCTTTGTGCCGGTGCTGTCACGGGTGATGCTGCGGGCCACGGCCCCGATGGATCACGATGCCCTGCAACAGGCCATGCAGTCCGAGATACGCGCGGCCAAGACCAATGTTCTGGCGTCACGGGATTCGATCCGTAACATCAGCCTGAAGGCGGAAAAACACATGCTGTTGCGCGGGCTGATCATCGAAACCGACGGGATGTATGCGATGAACCCTGCGGAACGGGAGGTGCTGCAGTTCTATGCGAACTCGATCGAGCATTTTTACCCGGATGCTGCGCTTGCGCCCTGATTTTCTGCGCGCGCAAAGTCATAAAATTACAAAATCCCGTCAAATGCGGTTGCAATATTGCGCAGGTCTTAATATTTCATCCTAAACCCGCCGCGATTCTGCACTGCGGCGTTTCATCTATGGTTAAGGAGACCGGCATGGCTTTGGATACTGGCATCGCGCACTACGAAGCACCTGAAAAGGACCTGTACGAAGTGGGCGAAATGCCCCCGTTGGGTTATGTCCCCAAGCAGATGTACGCCTGGGCCATCCGCCGTGAACGTCACGGCGAGCCGGACAAGGCCATGCTGCAAGAGGTCGTGGACGTACCCGAGCTGGACAGTCAGGACGTGCTGGTCCTGGTGATGGCCGCGGGCATCAACTACAACGGCGTCTGGGCCGCCCTCGGCCAGCCGATCAGCCCCTTTGACGGCCACAAACAGCCTTACCACGTTGCAGGCTCCGACGCCTCGGGCATCGTGTGGGCGGTGGGTGACAAGGTGAAACGCTGGAAAGTCGGCGACGAGGTGGTGATCCACTGCAACCAGGACGACGGCGACGACGAGGAATGCAACGGCGGCGACCCGATGTATTCGCCCAGCCAGCGCATCTGGGGCTATGAGACGCCCGACGGTTCGTTCAGCCAGTTCACCCGCGTGCAGGCACAGCAGCTGATGCCGCGTCCCAAGCACCTGACATGGGAAGAAAGCGCCTGTTACACGCTGACGCTGGCCACCGCCTACCGTATGTTGTTCGGCCACGAGCCGCACGACCTGAAGCCCGGCCAGAACGTTCTGGTCTGGGGTGCGTCGGGTGGTCTGGGGTCCTATGCGATCCAGCTGATCAACACCGCGGGTGCGAACGCGATCGGCGTGATCTCGGACGAAAGCAAACGCGATTTCGTGATGGATCTGGGCGCCAAGGGCGTGCTGAACCGCAAGGATTTCAAATGCTGGGGTCAGTTGCCCAAGGTGAACACGCCCGAATACAACACGTGGTTCGCCGAGGCACGCAAGTTCGGCAAGGCCATCTGGGACATCACCGGCAAGGGCGTGAACGTCGACATGGTGTTCGAACACCCCGGAGAGGCCACGTTCCCCGTGTCCACTTTCGTGGTGAAAAAGGGCGGCATGGTCGTGATCTGCGCGGGCACATCAGGTTTCAACCTGACCTTTGACGTTCGCTATATGTGGATGCACCAGAAGCGTCTGCAAGGCAGCCACTTTGCCCACCTGAAACAAGCGTCTGCCGCCAACCGCCTGATGCTGGAGCGTCGTCTTGATCCGTGCATGTCCGAAGTGTTCCTGTGGAATGACCTGCCCGACGCGCACATGAAGATGCTGCGCAACGAACACAAGCCCGGCAACATGTCGGTTCTGGTGCAGGCCCCCAAGACCGGCTTGCGCACATTCGAGGACGCATTGGAAGCCGGACGGTAAACCTGTCGCAGGTACAAAGGCACAAGGAACGCCCGCGAATCATAGACGATGCGCGGGCGTTTTTGCGTTTGGCGCCCACATGTTACAGGCAAATGGTCCGAAAAACCGCCCCTCACTATTTCGGGGGAGTACCAATACGCGAATTTATTAAGGAAAATCGCTCATGCTATAGTTGAATTAACCGACTGTTAACCAACTGAGGGCGAACCTGACATGAAGAGCGATTGGATTTTGGATGTTCTGACGGATCTCAGGGCCTTTGCCCACGCAAACGGATTGCCCGTCCTGGCCGAGCAGCTGGACGACACCGCAATCGTTGCAATGGCCGAGATCTCGGGAAAGGCAGAACCTGTAACAGGCGGGCCCGATGACGCTGAATGCGCAGATGGAAACCATTTTGGAGAGGCTGGAGCGGTCTGACACGCTGGAAATCCTCCAGGATGTCATTGAAGAACTTTGCAAGGTTTTTGCCGTTGATCACATGATTTATCATTGGGTCGACAGTGCAGGCGACCAATACGGGTGTGGCACCTATCCCGATGCATGGCGCGCACGATACCTTGAGCAGAATTACCTGCGTATCGATCCGGTTGTGATCGGCTGTTACCAACGGTTCCATCCTGTCGACTGGAAGCGGCTGGACTGGTCCAGCAAGGCCGCCCGCGCGTTTCAGGCCGAAGCGATTGAATACGGCGTTGGCAATCAGGGTTTCACCGTCCCGATCCGTGGACCCAATGGCCAGTTTGCGCTGTTCACCGTGTCGCACAGCTGTGACGACGCCACCTGGTCCACCTTTACCGAAACGCATCGACGGGTGTTGATCCTGATTGCCCATGCGTTCAATCAAAAGGCGCTTGAATTCGAACCAGACCGCCTGCCGGAACAGGCCCGCAACCTGTCCCCGCGTGAGGTGGACAGCATCACCTTGCTGGCGATGGGCTACAGCCGCGCTCAGGTGGCTGAAACCCTCTCGATTTCCGAGCACACGCTGCGGGTCTACATCGAAAGCGCGCGCTTCAAGCTGGGGGCGATGAACACCACGCACGCAGTTGCCCGCGCCATGAGCCGGGGGCTGATTGTTGTCTAGCGTTGCGCATCTGCGCCTTGCAGCGTGCGCTGGGCTTGCCTCACGTTAACGATGTCGCGGCTACCCCATTGGTCATTCGGACCAATGGGGAGCCACACACATGCTGCGTTACATTTACGGCACTGACCTTCACACCTTTCCCGCTTTGCGCGACGCCATGTTCCGCGACCGCGCGGACCAGTTCAAAACCCGGCTGGGCTGGGAGGTCAGCGTGGACGCCACAGGGGCCGAGCGGGACCGTTACGATGATCTGAATCCGCTTTACGTGATCTGGGAAGAACCCGACGGCAGCCACGGTGGCTCGATGCGCTTTCTGCCCACGACGGGGCCGGTGATGGTCAACGATCATTTCGGTCATCTGACAGGCGGCGTTCCCATCGCCAGCCCGCGCATTTGGGAATGCACCCGGTTCTGCCTGTCGCGTGGTGTGGGCAGCCATGTGGCGGCCGCGCTGATGCTGGGCGGGGGCGAGATCATGCAGAATTTTGACGTGGACCATTTCGTCGGCGTTTTCGATGCACGTATGGTGCGCATCTACCGGATGATCGGATCGTCCCCCGAGGTGCTGGGCAGTGAAGGAACAGGGCGCAGTCAAATCAGCGTCGGCCTGTGGCAGTTCGACCCGGATGCCAAGGCTGCCGTGGCGCAGCGGGCAGGGGTCAGCCCCCAGCTGTCACGCCAGTGGTTCGACCGTTGTTTTGGCTGCGACCGTGCACAAAATCTGGTGCGGACCGGCTAAAGCGCGCCTTCCCTCTGGTCCCTGCCGCGACCCGGCTTTAGGGTCGCGGAATGACTGATACCGCCGTTACATATTCCGACGATCAGGCCGTGGCCTATGACGCAGTGACAGAGATGTTGCGAGGGGCGGGCATTGATCTGGACGAACAACTGCTGATGCCGCCGAAGTCATCGGCCAGTGCGGTGATGGCGGTTACGGGCAAGGCCGGATCGGGCAAGACCCTGCTGCTGGCACAGCTCTACAAGGCGTTGGAACAGGCCGGGGTCGAGGTCGTCTCGGGCGATTACGAATCGCGCAAGCGCAAGGAAAAGCGCACGCTGGCGATCCTTGCGCCCACCAACAAGGCAGCAAGCGTCTTGCGTCTGCGCGGGGTGCCTGCCACGACGATCCACCGTATTCTGTACACGCCGGTCTATGATCCCGAATACGAACGCATTGCCGAATGGCTGGCGGGCAACGGTGAACGGCCCGAGATTGCCGATCTGACCGACCTGGCGCTGGACCGGGCCGCGGCCTTCTATGCCAACAACAAATCCATTCCCGGCGCGCTGGCCGCCGCAGGCCTGCGCGGAAGCGATTTCATCACCGGTTGGAAGCGCCGCGAAGAGCCACTGGATATCGGGTTTATCGACGAATCCTCGATGCTGGATGACAAGCAGTTCGAAGATCTCAAGGAAATTTTCCCGACGCTTTTGCTGTTCGGTGATCCAGCCCAGCTGGCCCCGGTGGGGCAATCCGGCACGATGGTCTTTGAAAAGCTGCCGGCACCACGGGTGTTGAACCTGAGCCGCATCCACCGTCAGGCCGCCGACAACCCGATCCTGGATCTCGCGCATGCGCTGGCCGATCCGGCGCTGGAATTCCACCACTTCGAGAAGATGATCGAAGATGCCTCGAAGCAGGACGAACGGGTGGTCTGGGGGCAGCGGGTCGAGGTCGACCTGATGGCGCGCAGCCCTGTTCTGGTCTGGCGCAACGCCACGCGCATTCGTTTGATCAACGCCTTTCGCACGGTTTACGGCGCGCCCGAGGATGCATTGATCGAAGGTGAGCCGCTGATTTGTGACGGGATCGAACTGCCGTTGAAGCATCGCAAAAAGCGGTTGGACCTTGAGGCGCGCGGCCTGATCAAAGGGGCGCAGGTGGTGTTTCTGGGGTCTGGGCGCAAGCCGGGCTTTTCGCGCCTGCATGTGATGGGGGCAGAGGATCCGCAGATTTCCGCGGCTTCGATCGTGAAAATCGAAAAGCCGGACGAGGAAGAGCCGTTCATCCCCTTTGCCGCGCGCATGGGGGCCACGTTCCTGCACGGGGCCGCTGTGACCATTCACAAGGCGCAGGGCAGCCAGTGGGACACTGTGCAGGTGTTTGCACCCGATCTGTTCGTCGCGGCCCGCATGGGTCGTGTCGAGGCGGGGCAACCCTTGTGGAAGCGGCTGGCTTATGTGGCGATCACCCGCGCACAGGACCGTCTGATCTGGGTGGTGCGCAACCGTCTGTCAAAACCGACCGAACCCTTGCGCGTGGATGATCTGCGCGCGGTTCCCGCCGCGCCGCTCAACCTGGCCGAGCCGGAAGCGTTCCTTTAGCTACCGCCGCAACAGCGCAAAACCTGCCGACGCGCCCCAGCCCGCGGCAATGGCGATGGCGATCGACATCAGGCCGTACAAAAGCGGCTGGTTGCGCGACAAGGCAAACAACCACCGTTCCAGCCCGACTTTTCGCACTTCGATGGTGGTTTGATATTGCGACACAACCTTGCCGTTCCGTGTCAGGAAAATGCGGGTAATATACCCGCCTTCGGTCACCGCTGAAGGCAGCTGGATGGATGTGCGGAACAGGGTTTGCTGGTCGACAACGACATTTTCTTCCAGCACCTGATAGAGACCCATATTGCCCCGGATGCGGATCAGCGCACGGGTAAAGGCCGCCGAGTCCAGGATGGTCATCGGCGCCCCAACCGAACGGATCGCGCGGGGCACTGTGATGCGATACCGCAGGTCTTCGATATTGGACAGAACTTCGCGCAGCGGCCCGCTTGAAGCCACGGCGTAATAGCTGGGCGCACGGTCTACATCCACGGCATCGGTGTTGATCCAGATACCATAGCGACGTTCCTTGCGGCGCACGGTGACGGGCGTGGACGGTCCTGCAACTGTGATCACCACCCCAAGCTGCGAACCGGACGGGATGGGTTCTTCACGCAGGACCGCGCCGAATATCAGGATGTCCGATCCGTTAAAGCTGGCCGTGATCGCCACCTCGTCCTTGGACAGGCCCAGCACGACCTCTTCTGCCCGCGCAGGCAAGGTTGCACAGAAGGTGAGAAGGGCAAGGACCAGTCCCCGCATCATTGGTTCACCGGGGGGGCAACCGAATAAAGCTCGGAAGGTTCCAGCAGCAGTTCAAGCGCCAGCTTGCCGCAGACGATCATCACCAGCAGGGCCAGCAGCACGCGCAGCTGTTCCGCTTTCATCCGCAGGCCGATGTTTGTGCCGATCTGCGCGCCGACGACGCCGCCGACCAGCAGCAGCACTGCCAGAACCACGTCCACGGTATAGTTGGTGGTGGCATGCAACATGGTGGTGAATGCAGCCACAAAAATGATCTGGAACAGCGAGGTGCCGATCACGACCTTGGTTGGCATCCCAAGGATATAGATCATTGCGGGCACCATGATAAATCCGCCACCCACGCCCATGATCGCGGCCAGAACCCCGACAGACAGGCCCACCAGCAATGGCGGGATCACCGAGATATACAGACCCGAGACGCGAAACCGCATCTTGAAGGGCATCTTGTGCACCAGCCCGTGCTTTTTACGTTTCGGTTTTGCCCCGGAAGACGACCGGCGCAGGGCTGCCAGGCTTTCGACAAACATCAGCGTGCCGATGATGCCCAGAAAAACCACATAGCAAAGCCGCACCATCAGATCGACCTGACCGATCGACCGCAGATAGTTGAAAACCGCGACACCTGCCGCCGCACCGATCAAACCGCCGATCAACAGGACGGTGCCCATCCTCAGATCCACCGTGCGCCGCCGGAAATGGGCCAGAACACCGGAAAAGGACGAGGCGACAATCTGGTTCGCACCGGTGGCCACGGCCACAGCAGGCGGGATGCCGATAAAGAACAGCAGCGGCGTCATCAGGAACCCGCCACCCACTCCGAACATGCCGGACAACAGGCCGACCAACCCGCCCAAGCCCAACAGCAAGAAGGCATTTACCGAAACTTCCGCGATGGGCAGGTATATTTGCATGACCCTACTTAGGACGTGCCGAGGGATGAAAGCAATATGCTACGCCGCAGCATGGAACATCGGCACTGATAATTTGCCAAAACCGGACCTACCGTTCTTTGACATATGGTTCTCCGCCCGCGCGTGGCGGGTTTGCGCGGCCGACAAAACCCGCCAGAATGATCACTGTCATGATATAGGGCAGGGCGCCCAGAAGTTGCCCCTGCATCCGCATTCCGGTCAGCGCGGTGATCACGTCGGGCCGTGTTTCCAGTGCGCCGAACAGGCCGAACAGCAGCGTCGCATACAGCGCATACCACGGCCGCCATTTGGCAAAGATCAGCGCCGCCAGCGCGATATAGCCGCGCCCTGCGGACATGTCCTTGACGAAGCCGGCTTGCAGCGCGGTGGACAGATAGGCGCCCGCGATCCCGCAGAGCACGCCACAGATCGCAACCGCGGCATAGCGCAGGCCCACCACCGACACGCCCGCGGTGTCCACCGCAGCGGGGTTTTCGCCCACGGCCCGCAGGCGCAGGCCAAAGCGGGTGCGAAACAGCACGAACCATGTCAGCGGCACGGCGGCAAAGGCAATGTAGACCAGAATGGAGTGGCCCGAGATCAGCTCGGCATAGATCGGACCCAGAAAAGGCACATCGGCCACCGCATCGGCAAAGGGCAGGGTGATCGGCGTGAACCGCCCGCCGCCCATCAGCGACGGCGTGCGCCCGCCTTGCTGAAACCAGCTTTGGGCGATCAGCACCGTCAGACCCGAGGCCAGAAAGTTGATCGCCACGCCGGAAATCAGCTGGTTGCCGCGAAAGGTGATCGAGGCGATGCCGTGCAAAGCGCTGAGCAGCAGCGAGGCGGCGATACCTGCCAGCAGCCCCAGCCAGACCGAACCCGTGACAGCCGCCACAGCGGCGGAAAAGAAGGCAGCGGCCAGCATCTTGCCCTCAAGGCCGATGTCGAAAATGCCGGCACGTTCGCTGAACAGGCCCGCGAGACAGGCCAGCAACAGGGGCGTGGCCAGTCGCACGGTGCTGTCGAGCAGTTGGATCAGGGTCAGGAAATCCATGATGTTACTCCGCCGGCTCTACAGGTTTGCGTTCAGGCTTGGGGGCTCGGGCGCGGCGCGCGGCCAGAAACATCCGCTCCAGCGGCATCCGCACCATGTTGTCCAGCGCACCGGTGAACAGGATCACCAGCGCCTGAATGACCACAATCAGTTCGCGGGGAATCGACGTCCAGAGGGCCAGCTCCGCGCCGCCCTGGTAGAGAAAGCCGAACAGGATCGCGGCGATGAACACGCCAAAGGGGTGACTGCGGCCCATCAGGGCCACGGCGATGCCGATGAACCCGGCCCCTTCGACCGCATTCAGAACCAGCCGTTCGGCTTCGCCCATGACGTTGTTGATTGCCATCAAGCCGGCCAGCGCGCCTGAAATGATCATCGTGATCATGGTGATCTTGAACGGAGAAATGCCCGCGTATTTCGCGGCACTCTCGGAATGACCATAGGCGCGCAGCTCGTACCCCAGACGGGTGCGCCAGATCAGCGCCCAGACCAGAACACAGGCTAGGACGGCGATCAGCAGGGTAATATTGGCGGGGGCGGCCTTGGAGAAACTGATGCCAAAGGGGGCCAGCACGTCATGCAGCGTCGGCAGGTGGGTGCCTTCGGGGAAACGGGCGGTGGCTGGGTCCATGCTGCCGCGCGGGCGCAGGACGTTCACAAGGATGTAGTTCAGCAGGGACGCCGCGATAAAGTTGAACATGATCGTGGTGATCACGATGTGGCTGCCGCGCCTGGCTTGCAAATAGGCGGGGATCGCGGCCCAGATCGCCCCGAATATGCCCGCCATGACAATCGCGCCCAGCAGTGCCAGCGACCAGTGCGGCCAGGGAATGTAGAGACAGGCCAGCGCCACGCCCAAACCGCCCAGGGCTGCCTGACCCTCACCGCCTATGTTGAACAGCCGCGCGTGAAAGGCCACGGCGACCGCAAGGCCGGTGAACATGAAGTTGGTAGCATAATAGAGCGTGTAGCCCCAGCCATAGGTTGACCCCAGCGCGCCCGAGACCATCAGCTTGACGGCGGCAATCGGGTCTTCGCCGATGGCCAGGATCACAAGCGCCGAAATGATGGCGGCCAGGATCAGCGAAATCAGCGGGACGAGGATTACCTCGGCCCATTTTGGCATCACATCCATGGGGCGGCTCCTGTCTGGCGGCCGGGGTGGTGGGGGCGCTGCCCCCGTCCCTGCGGGACTCCCCCGGGATATTTATGGCCAAAAGAATGCAGGGTCATTGCGGGACCTCCATGCCGGCCATCAGCATGCCTAGTTCCTTTTCGTCGGTTTGTTCGGGCATGCGTTCGCCCATGATATGGCCGTCGAACATCACCGCGATGCGGTCTGAAAGCGAAAAGATTTCCTCAAGCTCGACCGAGACCAGCAGGATCGCCTTGCCCTGATCGCGCAGGGCGACGATTTGCTGGTGGATGAACTCGATGGCACCGATGTCGACGCCGCGCGTGGGCTGGCCCACCAGCAACAGGTCGGGGTTGCGTTCGATCTCGCGGGCGAGAACGATCTTTTGCTGGTTGCCACCCGAGAAGTTCTTGGCCGCCAGTTTCGGGTCCGGCGGGCGCACGTCAAAGCGTTGCATCTTGGCCTCGGTGTCGGCGCGGATGGCGGCATTGTCCATCAGCGGGCCGGATTGATAGGCCGGATCGTGATGGTATCCGAACGCCGTATTTTCCCACGCGTGAAAGTCCATGATCAGACCCTCGCGCTGGCGGTCTTCGGGCACGTGGGCGATCCCGCGCGCACGGCGTGACTGGCCGTCCGAGTGTTTGCCACTCAGATCAATGGGTTCGCCGTTCATCAGCACGGTGCCGGTGCCACGCGCATAGCCACCCAGCAGTTCCAGCAGTTCGGATTGGCCGTTGCCCGCGACACCCGCGATGCCCAGGATTTCGCCTGCGCGCACTTGCAGGTTGATGCCCTTGAGCCGTTCAACCCCGGCCTCATCGGTGACATGCAGGTTCTGGATGTCCAGCACGACGTCACCCGGCGCCGCGGGGGCCTTGTCCACGCGCAACAGTACCTTGCGGCCCACCATCAGCTCGGCCAGCTGCTCGGGCGTGGTTTCGGCGGTTTTGACCGTGGCGGTCATTTGCCCGCGCCGCATGACGCTGACGGTGTCGGTGATCTCCATGATCTCGCGCAGCTTGTGGGTGATCAGGATGATCGTCTTGCCCTCTTCGCGCAGCCGTCCCAGGATGCGGAACAGCTGGTCGGCTTCGGCGGGGGTCAGCACGCCGGTGGGTTCATCCAGGATCAGGATATCGGCCTGCCGGTACAGCGCCTTGAGGATTTCCACGCGCTGCTGCATCCCCACGCCCAGATCCTCGATCACGGCGTCGGGGTTCACGTTCAGCCCGTATTCTTTCTCCAGCGCCACCAACTCCTTGCGGGCCTTGCCCAGGGAGGTCGTCAGCGACCAGCCGTCCTCGGCGCCCAGAATGATATTTTCCAGCACGGTGAAGTTTTCGACCAGCTTGAAATGCTGGAACACCATGCCGATGCCTGCTGCAATTGCGGCCTGGCTGTCGGGAATGTCGGTTTTGGTGCCGCTGATGAAAATCTCGCCAGCGTCGGCTTTGTAAAAGCCGTAGAGGATGCTCATCAGGGTGGATTTGCCTGCGCCGTTCTCGCCGATGATCCCGTGGATGGTGCCGGGCATCACGCGGATCGAGATGTCCTTGTTGGCCTGCACGGGGCCAAAGGCCTTGGATATGCCTTTGAGTTCAATCGCGGGGGCAACGGTGGTGGCTGACATGGCTGGCGAACCCTTTGTCTTGCGAAAGGGCCGCGCCAGTTGAAATGGCGCGGCCCGGTGTTTTCAGAGGATAGGATCAGAACGTCAGCGCGGGGCAGCTGTCGTCGGACGTGTAATCGTGCACGACGATGTCACCAGCAGCGATCGAAGCCGCAGCCGCGTCCACCGGAGCTTTCATCTCTTCGGTCACCAGGTCCGCGTTGTTTTCATCCATCGCATAGCCGACGCCGCCGTTGGCCAGATCCAGCACTTCGACGCCACCTTCCAGCGCGTCGCCCGCTTTCATCGATTCGTAGACGGCCACATCAACACGTTTCAGCATCGAGGTCAGGACCTTGCCCGGGTGCAGGTGGTTCTGGTTGCTGTCGACGCCGATGGACAGAATGCCTTCGTCGGCGGCGGTTTGCAGAACGCCAACGCCGGTGCCGCCCGCCGCGGCATAGACCACGTCAGCGCCCTGGCTGATCTGCGCTTTGGTCAGCTCGGACCCTTTCACGGGGTCGTTCCACGCGGCCGGTGTGGTGCCGGTCATGTTCGAGATGATGGTCGCATCGGGGTTCACGGCCTTGACGCCCTGTGCATAGCCACAGGCGAATTTGCGGATCAGAGGGATGTCCATGCCGCCGATAAAGCCGACCGTGCCGGTTTTCGAGGCTTCAGCCGCCAACATGCCGACCAGGTAGGACCCTTCGTGCTCGGTAAAACCGATGACCTTGACGTTGGGCGCGTCGACCCAGCCGTCGATGGTCACGAATGTGGTGTCGGGATAGTCGGGTGCCACAACTTCCAGCGCGCTGGAGAAGGCAAAGCCGGTGGTGATGACCGGATTGGCGCCCGATTCTGCAAAGCGGCGCAGGGCCTGCTCGCGCTGTGCTTCGGATTGCATTTCAATCTCGCGGAACGTGCCGCCGGTCTCTTCGGCCCAGCGTTGCGCGCCGGCAAAGGCGGCTTCGTTGAAGGATTTGTCGAATTTGCCACCCAGATCATAGACCAGCGCGGGTTCGGCAAAGGCGGCACCGGCGGTCAGGGCCAGCCCGGCAGCGGCGCCCAGAAATTTTTGCATAAGGGTCATGTGGTATCTCCCATTTTTCATGTTTGGAGCCTGCCGCCCTTTGAAGAAGCGGAGCCCAGTGCCCGTGCATTTCTGTGTGCATCGCAGGCAGATCAGATTGATCAGATGCAAATAAGGCCGCAGCGTTGGTGCCGGGTCAACCGCTTTTTCTGTCGATGGGGGCGGATTCGGGGGGCTGACCTAAGGTGAACTCAACCCAGCGGCGCGCGCATAAGCATCGCATCCACGGCGGCAGCCCCCGCGCGCAGGTAATAGCCGGTGCGAAGACCCGCAGGTGCGAAACCGCATGAACTGTAAAGGGCACGTGCCGGGGCGTTATCCGCCGCAACTTCGAGAAAGGCCTCCGTCGCGGTTTCGGCAGCCTGCGCCATCCAAAGCGTCATTAACCTGCGTCCGATTCCCGTGCCCTGGTGGTCAGGGTGCACGGCGATGGTCAGCAACTCGGCCTCGCCCGCGACCACGCGCACAAGGGCAAAACCGTGGGGCTGCGTGGTGGCAAAGACAAAGGGGCTGTCGCGCAGCGCGGCGAATTCCGCCTCGGTCCAGGGCCGCGCATCGGTAAAGGCGGCGGCGTGGATATGGGCCATGTCCTGCGGGGTCACGGTGCGTCGGACGGCAGGATCACCGGCGGTACGTCGCGTCCCGGCGCAGCATCGGCCGGGCGCAGGTAATAGGGAGCAGGCGGCGGGGCGCTCTGCGGATAGAGGCCTGCGGCATGGGTGGCGATGGCACGGGCCAGTTCGGCCGGCGCGGGATCGGCGGGCAGGGTGGTGCCGTCAGCCTCAAGCTCAGCGCGCGTGACCAAAGCGGGGCCATCCGCCTGCATCACGTAAACCGATTCGCGGGGCGCGGGTACGCAGAGGGGATGTGCTTGCAGATCTTTGCGCTGCTCAAATCCGGTGACACCATAGGCAGGCACGTCCAGCCCCAGCGCCAGACCACGCGCGGCAGAGACCCCGATGCGGATGCCGGTGAAATTGCCCGGCCCGACACCAACGCCAAGCGCATCCAGATCGCGCCATCCCAGATCGTGACGGGCAAGCAGCTCTTGCAGCAACCCCACCAGGCGCTCGGCCTGTCCGCGGGTCATTTCCTCGGCCACCGCCTCGACCACGGCCCCATTCGACCACAGGGCGGCGGCGCACCACGCGCCCGAAGTGTCAAAGCCCAGGACGTGGCTCATGCCAGGGCACCGCGCAGTGCAGAAATGCACAGGGCGCCGCAAATGCAGCGCCCGCTAAAACGTGATGTATCAGGCACGAAGATCAGACCGCGACGGGGCGCACTTCGGTGACTTCGGGGATGTAATGGCGCAGCAGGTTCTCGATGCCCATTTTCAGCGTCAGCGTGGAGGACGGGCACCCGGCGCAGGCGCCTTGCATGTGCAGGTAAACAACGCCGCGGTCAAAGCCATGAAAGGTGATGTCGCCGCCATCCTGTGCCACGGCCGGGCGTACGCGGCTGTCCAGCAGTTCCTTGATCTGGCCGACAATCGCGCCGTCTTCACCGGAATGCTCGGCATGGCCGGATGCGGGCGCGTGGCCCTCGTCCATGACCGCGTCACCGGACTGGTAATGTTCCATGATCGCGCCCAGAACGCCGGGCTTCATATGATCCCATTCGGTCGCGTCATCCTTGGTCACGGTGACAAAGTCGGTGCCAAAGAACACGCCTGTCACACCTGACACGGCAAAGATACGCTGTGCCAGAGGCGACTTGGCCGCGGCATCCGCCGTGGGGAAGTCAGCCGTACCCATGTCCAGAACGGTCTGGCCGGGCAGGAACTTCAGTGTCGCAGGGTTCGGCGTCGATTCGGTTTGGATGAACATGGCAAGCGCTCCTCGTGGGCTGTTACACCTGATATGCGGATCATGGGGCCGCAAGTCAAGGTTTGGAACGATTCTAAACTGTATCGCTTAGCGGCACATCACGCCGGTCAGGGCCTGTGCCGGGTCACTTTCGGGGGCATCGGGCGCGCTGCCCTGTTGTCGAAAGCTGATCTCGATGCTGTCCAGAAACGCGGGCAGTCCTGCGGTGCCGACAACGGCAGCAAGCTTGCGCAACCCCTTGGCCTGGGCGTCAGTGGCGCCTTGCAGGGTCAACGGGCCTGAGACCATGCCAATCACGTGATCCTGTGCGTCCAGAACCGGCGCACCGATATTGCGCTTCTTGGCGGGAATTTGCGCAATCAACTGGCCGGTGGCCTCGATCTGCCCCAACAGGCGCACTTCGGACCGTTTGGCTTCAGCGTCTTTCCAGCCATCCTTGGTCACGCCCAGAACGGTGATCTTGCCGGTGTCGCCGATGCTGTCGCCGCTGATGGTCAACCAGTGCTCGGACTGCCGTGTGCTGGTCAGAACCGCCAGCCCCAGCTCTGCATCCTGCGCCACCACGTCCACAGGCGTGCCATCCGGCAACCGCAGCCCTGCGTCGCCGCAATGATCCAGAGTGTTCTGCGCCGTCACAAAGGCCGTTTCGTTGACGTAAAACCCGACGCCCGCGCGGCGGGTCTGGCCCTTGGCGTCATCCGCTTCGACCATCGTGTCGGGGCTGTCGGGGTGCTGTGTTTGCGCCTGTAGCGCGCGCACCAGATCGTCCGTACCTGACGCCCAGGCAAAACCAAGCGGACAAAGCAGGAAAACGACGGTGGGGAAAAGCTGTTTCATAACACGCACGCTATGCCGGAGCTGGTCGGCGCACAACGCACATCCGCGCGAGCGGTTCAGGTGATGGCTTCCAGCTTTTCCTTGCTGAGGTCGCCGGGCACGATGGTGATCGGAATGGGCAGGGACGCGGCATTGCGCGACAGTTGCGTGACCAGCGGGCCGGGGCCTTTCTTGTCGGTGCCTGCTCCCAGCACCAGAATGCCGATTTCCGGGTCTTCGGTGATCTGGGCAATGATCTCGTCCGCGGCCTGACCGTTGCGAATGACCAGCTCGGGATTCACACCTTGCTTGTCACGCATCCACTTGGCGAACACTTCGAAATGCGCCTCGATCCGTTCGCGTGCTTCTTCGCGCATGATGTCGCCAACGCCGATCCAGTGGTTGAATTCGTCTGGCGGGATCACCGACAGCACGGCCACGCCGCCGCCGGTCTTGGCGGCTCGCATAGCGGCAAAGCGCATGGCGTTCAGACATTCGCGGCTGTCATCCAGCACCACCAGAAATTTGCGCATCACGTCCTCCGTTTCATCGCGCAGCATGGCGCAAGGCAGAGCGGCGCGCAATGTCGATCAGTCACCACCGGCAGCCTCGGTCAGCGCCATGTCCATCCGGTCGTGACCCCAGAACAGTTCGGTCCCGACGGTAAAGCTGGGGGCGCCAAAGATGCCGCGTGCGATGGCGTCATCGGTGAGGGCGCGCAGGGCCTGTTTGGCTTCGGGTGTGCCTGCGCTGTCGATGATGGCGGCGGCGTCCTGCCCCAGGGCCTGCAACACCGGCCCGATAACCTCTGCCGTGCCAATGTCCAGATCCTCGGCAAAGTTGGCCGTGTAGACCGCGCGCACAAAATCCCCGATCCAGTCCGCGTCCGCATGTGCCGCACATATGCGGGCCGCCAGCATACTGCCGCGCGGGAAGGATGAGGGCTTTTGCAAGGGCAGGGCGGCGGCGGCACAGATGCGTTCCATGTCGCGCCACATATAGGCGCCCTTGACCGGGTAGAGGTTGAAAGGCGAATCCGTCATGCCCTGTGCGCCAAAGACCGGACCCAGCAGGAAGGGTTTCCAGATCAGCGGCACGCCACGTGCGGCACAGGCGGCCTCGACCTGCATGGCGGCGGGATAGCTGTAGGTGCTGGCAAATTCGAACCAGAATTCAAGCGGTTTGGTCATGGTTTTACCTTTCGGATGCGGCCCAGTCCCAATACAACTGGCGGGCGCGTCGGGTGACGGGGCCGATCTGGTATTGGGTATCGTCAAAGGCGGTGACAGGCGTGACCTTCATCATGTTGCCGCTCAGGAACACCTCATCCGCGTCGTGAAAGTCGTCAAAACTCAGCACGCTTTCGTGCACGGTCACGCCGTCGGCGCGCAAGTTGCTGATGTGGCGTGCCCGCGTGATGCCCGACAGAAAGGTGCCATTGGGCACCGGTGTGAACACCTCGCCATCGCGGACCATGAACACGTTGGCGGTGGCGGTTTCGGCCACATTGCCCAGGGCATCAGCGACCAGCGCATTGCCGAACCCTTTGGACTTCGCCTCGGCCAGCATCCGCGCGTTGTTGGGATACAGACACCCCGCCTTGGCATTCACCACCGCGTCCTCCAGCACCGGACGACGGAACCGGGTCCGCGTCAGCGTGGTCGACGCCTCGGGCGCGGCCATAGGCACTTTTTCCAGACAGATGGCAAAGCCGGTTCCCTCGGGCAGCGGCACGATCCCCGAGGCATCACCGTTCAGCGCCCAGTACATCGGGCGGATATAGACGGGATCGGCGGGATCATAAGCCTTCAGCCCCTCGTGCACGGCGGCGACCATGTCTTCGGTGCTGACGGTGGGCGTGATCATCAGCGCCTTGGCCGACCGGTTCACCCGGGCGCAATGCGCGTCCAGGTCGGGGGTCATCCCGTCAAAGAACCGTGCACCGTCGAACACCGTACTGCCCAGCCACGACCCGTGGTCGGCGGCCTTCATCACCGGCACATCGCCATCATGCCAGCGGCCTTCGAAAAATGTTCTGATCTCGGTTCCTATGGGCATCTTGCGCTCTCCTGAATTTGGCAGGACGTTACCACCACAGGCCCGAGCGTCCAGCCTCAAAGCCGTGGTTACGTGCCGTCGTCCTTGCCGCTTTCGCGGATGGCATAGACGCCTTCAGGCAAGTCCAAAGCCGCCGACATATCGCGCACTTGCGCATGGCTGAGGGTGATCTTCATGACCTGTCCGGTGCGCGGGTCGAACTGTTCGACGGTCACGCATTCAGTGAACGTGTTGACGATCACATCTTCTTGCAGGGGCACACCGCCATCATCCACCAGGGTGATTACGGTCGAGTCGAATTCGTGTTCAATTGTAAACATACCCCAAGCCTACCCCCGCTGCGCGCACATGCAAGCGGTGATCGGCCCGCGGTGATCCCGGAGCCGTGATTGCAGTGCATCAGGGCTGGAAGCGCGCGACGGACCTGTTAAGTTAGACCGCAAAGATTGCGGCCCGCGCGCCGCGAATGTTGAGGGAATGAAACGCATGTTCAAGAAACTGGTGCAGGTTCTGGTGCCGATGGCCTTGTTGGCGGCCTGTGACGTGCCCACAACGGTATCAGGCCCTGCGCAACAGACGAACGGGGCATACGTCCGTACGTCCGGGGCGGATGAACTGCGCAACTCGGATCAGGCCGAGCGGGCCTTTGTACAGGTGTTGCAGCGGCTGGAACCGGTGGCAGAACGCGAGTGCCGCAACCGGACGACTGGCGTGAACTGCGATTTTCGCATTGTCGTTGACGACCGCCCGGGCGAGCCTGCCAATGCCTATCAGACGCTGGACAAGACAAACCGGCCGGTGATCGTTTTTACGCTCAAGCTTATTCAAGACGCCTATAACGTCGACGAAATCGCCTTTGTCATGGGCCACGAGGCTGCGCACCACATTGCGGGCCACATCGCACGCCAGCGTCAGAATGCGGTGGCGGGGGCTGTGATCTTTGCCGGGCTGGCGACGCTGACCGGCGGCGACGCGGGGGCTGTGGAATCGGCGCAACGGCTGGGCGAACAGGTGGGCGCGCGCACCTACTCGAAAGAGTTCGAGCTGGAAGCCGACGCGCTGGGCACCATCATCACCCACCGCGCAGGTTATGATCCGCTGCGCGGGGCCGAATTCTTTACCCGTATTCCTGACCCCGGCAACCGTTTCCTGGGCACGCACCCGCCCAACGCGGCGCGTCTGGAAACCGTGCGGCGCACTGCTGCGGCGTTGTGAGTGTCTGAACGGTTACGTGTATTCCCAGACCCCAAATGAAGAGACCGCCCACCGACAGTGGGCGGCGGCACGGCGCAGGCTGGTGCTGAACTGATGCGGTTGCTGGGGCAGATCCTGACCGATCGCGGGTCAAAATATGCGGTGTCGGGTGTGCCCGTCAGCAGCCGTGCCGAGATTGATGCCGCGTTGAAACAGCTCAAGCGGGATAAATCCTATGCCAAGGCCACGCACAACACATGGGCGGCGCTGCTGACCGAAGGCGGTCCGATCAAGGGCGATGACGGCGAAGCCGGGGCGGGCATGGTGATCATCCGCATGCTGGAGCGCGAGGACCTGGCCGATCACCTGATTGTGGTGACGCGCTGGTATGGCGGCAAACATCTGGGCGGCGACCGTTTTCGCCATGTGCAGACCTGCGTACGGGCCTATCTGGACGCGCTTTAGACGCTGAGCGCTATGGCCGCAAAGAAACAGCCCGAGGCGACCAGGACAAAGACGTGCCACAGCGCCATCTGGAACCGGAACTCGCGCATGGCAAAGAACACCGCACCCGCCGAATAGGTCAGACCGCCCGACGCGACCAAAGCCATCGCCGCACCGCTCAGGCTGGACCACATCGGCCAGATCAGCAGCACGCTGGCCCAGCCCAACGCCAGATACAGCGCCAGCGATCCGCGTCCTTCTGTCGACCAGAACGACAGTTTCGCAATCGCCCCGCCCAAGGCCACCAGCCAGACGAACCCCAGCACCACATATCCGGAGACAGACCCCAGAACGACAACGAGCGGCGTGTAGGTGCCCGCTATCTTCAGGTAAATCGCCGCATGATCCACCCGAGCCAACACGGGCCGCGAGCGGTCCCATGGCAGCAGGTGATAGGCAGCCGAGGCGGCAAAGGCAAAGACCAGAACCGCCAGATAGACGCTGACCGAAGCCACGGTCGCGGCTGGTGCATGGGCCGTCACATGTCCCAGCAGGATCGCGGCGCCAATCAGCGATCCGGTCAGCCCGAGGACATGCACCGACCCGTCGGCAAGCGTTTCTGAAAGGGATCGTGGATAAGCCATGTGCTCAAACTAACCTGTTTCAGCCCGCAGGCTATGGCAGAAGTGTAACAACATGGTTGACGTTACTGGAGCTTGGCGGCTTTGCGCTCACGCGCCAGATGCCAGCGATACAAAACGGGGGCCAGGACCCGGTCATACAGCACCTCGGTCACGGGTTGCACCACCGGCCACGACACCACCCGCGCCAACCAGCGAAACCGTGGCATATCCTGCCACAGCAGAATGAACGCGGGGATACCGGAATAGACCTGACCGTTCTTGCGCACATGCAACCGTTTGGCCGCGTCATCGGCGCTGACGCCCCAGCCTGCCAGCGCATCGCTGTTCAGATCGTCAAAGCGAATGGGCAGGCCGTTGTCACGGCTGTATTCGGCGTAATGGTCGATCTCAAAGCGGCAGACAGGGCATTCGCCATTGTACAAAACGCTGGCGTCATTCGGGGTGCTTTGTTCCATGCCCTGAAAGATAGGGCGCAAACCCGCCCCGCAACAGAGGACAAAGCCGCACAGTTCAGCGCGGCTTGTTCCCGTCGATCCAGCGCGACATTAACTGTTTGTCCTTGAAGCATTCGCGCGGCACGTCCTGCCGCTTGATCCGTGCAATCCGCTCGGCAAAGGCGACCTGCTTGCCCGAAGGATAGTTCGAAAACCTGCCCTCGACCGGCTTGACCTTATGCGCATCAATCCACGCCGACAGCGCCCGCCGGTCACGCAAGGTGCCTTGCGGCAAATCCTTGCCCGTCCGCTTGGCGATGGCCATGGCATAGGCCACCTGCTTTTCCGTTGCAGGTTCGGGCGCGTTCAGCGGCAGGTCGGATTGCACCGGCACAAACAGTCCGGGCAGGGCGGGTTCATAAACAGATGCATGGGCCATAACGGCGTTCCTTTGTTCCTGTTAAGAACAAATTAGAACAAATGCGGAACATTTTCAAGAGGGGCGCGATTTTACCCCTTCACGTCATCGCGATCAGACCAGCCGACCCCACAAATCGTACTCGCCGGCCTCGTCCACTTCGACGGTGACGATCTGGCCGGGGGTCAACGCTTCGAACCCTTCGTCGATGAACAGGTTGCCGTCGATCTCGGGCGCGTCGGCCTTGGTCCGGCAGGTTGCGGCCTCGGCGTCCACCTCGTCCACGATCACGTCGATGCGTGTGCCGACCTTGGCTTCGAGCTTGGCCTCGGAAATGGCTTGCGCCTTTTCCATGAACCGGTCCCAGCGCTCTTGCTTGATCTCGGGGGCGACATGATCGGGCAGGGCGTTTGACCGCGCACCGTCCACGTTTTCGTATTGGAAACAGCCGACACGATCCAGTTGCGCCTCGTCCATCCAGTCCAGCAGCGTTTGGAATTCGGCCTCGGTCTCGCCGGGATAGCCGACAATAAAAGTCGAGCGTAAAACGATGTCGGGGCAGATGTCGCGCCATTCCGCGATCCGGTCCAGCGTCGCCTCGGCTGCAGCAGGGCGGGCCATGCGTTTCAGCGTGTCTGGGTGCGCGTGCTGGAACGGCACGTCCAGATAGGGCAGCACCAGACCCTCCGCCATCAGCGGAATCATCTCGCGCACATGCGGATAGGGATAGACGTAATGCAGGCGCACCCACGCGCCCAAGCTGCCAAGATCGCGTGCCAGCGTGGTGATCGGCTGTTCGGTCAACCCGCGCCGCACCTCGCGGTCCCAATCGGTGCCATAGGCGGATGTGTCCTGCGAAATCACCAGCAGTTCCTGCACGCCTGCCTCGACCAGCTTTTCAGCCTCGCGCAGCACAGCCTTGTGCGGGCGGCTGGCAAGGCGGCCGCGCATGTCGGGAATGATGCAGAACTTGCACTTGTGATTGCAGCCTTCGGAAATCTTCAGATAGCTGTAGTGCCGGGGCGTCAGGCTGACGCCACTGGCGGGCAGCAGGTCGACAAAGGGATCGGGCGACGGCGGCACGGCGGCATGGACCGCGTCCAGCACTTGTTCGTATTGATGCGGACCGGTGACGGCCAGAACCTTGGGATGCGCGCCGGTGATATACTCGGGCTCTGCCCCCAGACATCCCGTCACGATCACCCGCCCGTTCTCGGACAAGGCCTCGCCGATCGCCTCAAGGCTTTCTGCCTTGGCGCTGTCCAGAAATCCGCAGGTGTTCACAATCACTGCATCCGCACCGGAATAGTCGGGCGAAATCCCGTAGCCTTCGGCCCGCAGCCGCGTGAGAATACGCTCGGAATCCACCAACGCCTTGGGGCAGCCCAGGCTGACCATGCCGATGGACGGCTGGCCGGGGCGTGTCTTGCCATCCAGCCGGGCGGCGGGGGCGATGTCGGGGCGCAGGTTGGGTGGGTTTGTGCTCATGATCGCTCCTTTAGTGCAACCGGTGCGCGGCGGAAAGGGTTCTTGATTGAGAATGGGCGGCAAGACGCGTAGCAATCGGATGTGGTTTAGCGGAGGATATCTAGCATGAAATGGATCGGGCGTCTGATCGGATTGATCGTTTTGATCGTGGTTGTGGCCGGTGTGTCGCTGTTTTTCCTGCCTGCCGACCGGATCGCACGCATCGCCGCCGACCAGATCCGCAATGCTACAGGGCGCGACGTGACGATTTCGGGCGATGTGTCGCTGTCGATCTGGCCGGTGCTGGGGGCGTCCGTCGGCAGCATCGAGATCGGCAACGCCAAATGGTCCGAACAGGGACCGATGCTGACCGCGCAGAACGCCGCCATCGGGGTGGATGCCGCGGCCCTGCTGTCGGGCGAGATCCGCATCACCAACATCGCCGCCACCAGCCCCACGATCCGGCTGGAACAACGCAAGGACGGCCGCGCCAGCTGGCAGTTCACCGATGCCTCTGGGGCTGCGACGATCGAAACGCAAACCTCGCCCGACACCGCACCGCGCCCGTTCTCGATCCAGAAGATGAACATCACCGACGCCACGCTGATCTATGACGCCGAAGGCGCGGATCTGGTGCAATACAACGGGGTTGACCTGGCGCTGGACTGGCCCGAGCGTGCAGGCTCTGCCGACATCCGGGCCACCGTTCGCCCCGCAGGCGAGGCGGTAAAGGTCAACGCCACAATCGGCGCTTTCGCCGGGTTCCTTGCAGGGCAGGTGCAACCGGTAACGCTGCAACTGAGCGCAGGCAAAGGCACGGTTTCGCTGGACGGACGTGCCAGCACGGCGGGCGAGGTTGCGGGCAAGCTGACGCTTGACGTGCCGGACACAAGCGCTTTCATGCAGGCGCTTGGCGCGGGCGCGGTAGACCTGCCGCAAGGGCTGGGCCGCAGCATCGACATGACGTCCGACGTCACGCTGACCAAGGACCGCCGCCTGTCCCTGCGAGAGCTTGTTGCCGACCTTGGCGGGAACAGGCTGACGGGCGCGGCAGATATTGGTCTGAATGGTACGCCGCAGGTGAACGCGCAACTCAACGCGGGCGCGCTGGACCTGACCGGCGTGACCGGCACGGGCGAGAACAGCCCCGGTGGCAGCTCTGACAGCGCCTCTGACAGCGCCGCAACCGGCTGGCCCAAGGACCGGATTGACGCCTCGGGCCTTGCCGCGTTCAACGGCGAGATTGCGCTGCGCGCCAGTTCAGTCGATCTGGGTAGCTTCAAACTGGGAGCCACCCGCACCCTGTTGACCAATGACAATTCCCGCGCCGTCTTCGATCTGCGCGAGGTCGATGCCTACGAGGGCACGATCACCGGCCAGTTCATCATGAACAACCGATCGGGCCTGTCGGTGGGTGGCAAGCTTTTTGCCAACGGCATCTCGATGCAACCCTTGCTGAACGATGCGCTTGGGTTGACGCGTCTGACCGGCGGGGCCGATGCCGAGTTGAATTTTCTGGCCTCGGGCAACACTGTCGATGCGATCATGAAATCGCTGTCAGGGTCGGGCGCCATTGCCATCGGCAAAGGCACCATTCAGGGGATCGACCTGGACAAGCTGATGCGCTCGGGGGCGACGGGCAGTGGCACAACCGTGTTCGACAGTCTTGGGGCGACGTTCAACATGGAAGCGGGCAACCTCCGCAACGACGACCTGCTCTTCACCCTTGCCAGCTATCAGGCGCGCGGCAAGGGGCGGATCGGGCTGGGTCAGCAGGACATGGACTACACCTTTACCCCCATTGCGCTGAACGCCAACGAAGGCAACGGCATCGCCATCCCCGTGCGCATCACCGGACCGTGGTCCAACCTGCGCATCATCCCCGACATCGAGGCCGCGATCGACCTGAACCTGGGCGCGAAAAAGGAAGAGTTGAAAGACGCCGCCGAGGCCAAGCTGAAAGCGGCGGTCGAGGAAAAGCTGGGCGTGAAAGCCGAGGACGGTCAAAGTGTCGAAGATGCCGCCAAGGCCAAAGCGAAGGAAAAGATCGCCAAGGAACTGCTGAAGATATTTGAGTAGCCACAGGTTTCTTTTGGCCACAAATATCCCCGCCGGAGGCTTGAAATCCTCTGGTGCTCCAGAAGAATTTTTATGCTTCCGGCGGGGATATTTCCCGCCAAAAGAAAGCCGCTTACAGCGTGACCGGATTGGCCTTGGCCACCGCGTCCAGTTGCATCAGGATGTCGATCAGCTTGGGCATGTCGTCGAGGTAAATCATGTTCGGCCCGTCGCTGGGCGCGTTGTCGGGGTCATCGTGGGTTTCTATGAACACTGCCGCCACGCCCAAGGCAACGGCGGCGCGGGCCATGACGGGCGCGAACTCGCGCTGGCCACCGCTTGATCCGCCCTGACCACCAGGTTGTTGCACCGAGTGCGTGGCGTCCATCACAACAGGGTAACCGGTCTGTGCCATCTGCGGCAGGCTGCGCATGTCGGCCACAAGGGCATTGTAGCCAAAGGTCGTGCCGCGTTCGGTCAGCAGGATGCGTTTGTTGCCGGTGCTTTCGATCTTGGTCACGATGTTGGGCATTTCCCACGGGGCCAGGAATTGACCCTTCTTGACGTTGATCGCGGCACCGGTGTTGCCTGCGGCCAGCAGCATGTCGGTCTGGCGGCACAGGAAGGCGGGGATTTGCAGGATGTCGGCCACTTCGGCAGCAATCGCGCACTGGCTTTCGGAATGCACATCGGTCAGCACCGGCACGCCGATGGCCTTGCCCACCGATTGCAGCGCCTTCAGGCCTGCGTCGATGCCCATGCCGCGCACGCCGGACAGCGAGGTGCGGTTGGCCTTGTCGTAGGACGCCTTGAACACATACTGCGCACCGACGGCGTCGCAGGCTTCTTTCATCTTGCCTGCGATCATCTGCGCGTGGTCAACGCTCTCCAACTGGCAGGGGCCAGCGATCAGGGTCAGCGGACGGTCATTGCCGATGGTCAGATCGGCGACGTTTACATGGGTCATGATGTTACCTGTTCCCGAAGAATGGACGCGGTGAGCGAGATCATCAGGTAGATGCCTGCGAAAATCAGGAATGCCAAGACCGTGTTCTCGAACTTGCGCGGATAGGTCGGTTCCTGGCTTGCCACCGGTTGCACGGCCACGGTCAGATAGCGCACCTGCCGCGAGGCTTCGACGCGGCTTTGTTCCATCTGTTGCAGGGCCGATTGCAGCATCATGTCGCGGCTGGCAAGGTCGGCCTGCGCCAGTTGCAGGTTGACTGCCATCTGTGCCAGCGAGTTTTCACCCTCTGAGGCGTCGTTCATGCGTTGGTTCAGCTTTGCCAGCTGGTCTTTCAGGCGGCGGATGTCGCCCTTGACGCCGTCGAGCCTTGCCTGGTTGGGGCGCGCGTTGTCTTCGAGCGCGGCCAGTTCCAGCTCTTTTTCCAGCAGGAGGGTTTCATAGTTGGTGATCTGCGTGCGCAAGGCCGCAATCACCGCTTGCGGGTCCAGCGTGCTGCTTTCCACCTGCAACTTGACCAGCGCCTCCTGTGCGGCGCGCCGTTCGGCTTCGGCTTTCTCGAAACCCTCGCGGGCGTCTTTCATCTGGTCTTCGCGTTTTTGCTGGCTCAGGTTGTTGACCCGCTGTTCGGCATAGCTGATCAGCCGTCGCGCGAATTCCGCCGACACTTCCGGCTCGGCGGCGACCACTTCCAGACGGATCATACCCTCGGTCGGATCATAGCCGATTTTCACGTTTTTCTTGTATATCTTATAGGCTTCTTCATTGGTCGGGTCGGCGTTCAGACGCTGGATCGGGTCGATCCAGTCCTGGGTGAAATGCGCCTTGAAGCCCAGGTCGTCATCCAGCCGCAGCATCGCGTCCTTGGACTGCAGGTAGCCCTGCGTCGCGATGGCGTCCGAGTTGGTGGCAAACTGGGTTGGCAACAGCCCACCCAAGGGGCCGGCACCGCCGCTGCCTTCGTTCTGGATGATCAGGAAGTCGGCCTTGGTCGCGTACATCGGGGTGGCGATCTGGTAGAAATACCAACCGGCCAGGAATGTGGGCAGCGCGACAAAGAATGCCAGCCGCACCAGCAAAAGGCCCAGCTTCTTGCGGCGGCGTTTGCCGATGTCGCGCTGGATCTGCGAGATTTCGCGCACGCGCTTTTCCGTCGGGCTCAGCTCGGTCGAGGGCAGGTTCATGCGGCCCGCAGGCACGGTTTGCGGCAACTGGTTGCGGTTCTGGTCAGTGCGCGCGGGCAGGTTTTCAAAGCCGTCCGGCTCGCCCGGTTGGCGGCCGCCGTCGCTGGGCACCACAAGATCCAGCATGTTCGACCGCTGGAACGGGTCAATGCCTTCGGCGCGCAGCAGGCGCACCGCGTCAAAATCCGAGGTAGGCGCAAGTCCGTGCTTTTGCGCCACGCGCCGCGCCATGCGCAGCTGGCGGCCTGTCAGGCCTTCGTGGCGGATCGCGTCCATGTCGTTTTCGCCTGCAACCTCATTGGCTGAAGACACTTCGCCCTGACGCGGTTGCGGCTGTTCCGGCTGCGGCTGTTCCGGGCGCGCAGCGGCCTGCGGCTCTTGTGGCGGCTGCGGACGCGGCTGTTGCGGCGGGGCTGACTGTTGTGCAGGGGCCGGGCGCTCTGTCGGGGCAGAAGGGCGGGGCGTGGGAGAAGACGCAGCAACCGTCGGGCGCGGAGTGGCGGCAGCCGAGGGATCGCCAACAGGGCGCAGCGGCGCAGAGGCCGCCGACGTGGCGCTTTCGGATGTGCCACTCAACTGCGGCGTTGTCCGCTTGATGCGGAACTTTCTAGCCTTTGGTTTGGTAGTCATAAAGCCTTTTCGCCTCTTCCAGCGTATCGAACATATGCAATTGTCCATCCAGCAGCACGGCGGCGGAACGGGCGAATTTCTCTAGTGTCTGTGCCTGGTGGGACACGATAATGATCGTCGTGGTGCGCAGCCGTTCTTCCAGTATCTGGCCCGCCTTCCGGTTGAACTCGACATCGGTGGACCCCGGCATACCTTCGTCGATCAGATAGATATCAAAGTCCAGTGCCAGCATCAGTGCAAATGAAAACCGTCCGCGCATACCGGATGAATATGTGCCCAGCGGCTGGTCGAAATATTCACCCAGGTTGCACAGCCAGCGGCAGAAGCTTTCGACATAATCCGGGTCCAGCCCGTACAGCCGCGCGATATAGCGCGCGTTTTCCATTGCCGACACCTTTGGCACGACACCGCCCATGAAACCCAGCGGAAACGAGATATTGCAGCCGCGCCGAATCTCGCCCTCGTCGGGTTTTTCCAGCCCAGCCATCATGTTGATCAGCGTTGTCTTGCCCGTACCGTTCGGCGCGAGAATGCCCAGCGAGTTGCCCAGGTCGACGCGAAACGACACACGGTCCAGGATCACCTTGCGATGACTGCCCGTCCAGAAGGACTTGCTGACATTTTCAAACTCTAGCATCGCCTGCTCCGGTCACGTGGCTCCGGCTGGAGAACGTCCCCTTATTTGGTCACGCCCATCCCCCATTAGCAGAGGGTTGAGGACGATTTAACCACAGATTTTGGCCACATTATGTCGTGAAGCATAACAAAAGTATACTTCAAGAGTGGATTGTCCCTTCGCCTGCAACCCGATCAGGGGCGACCTTGCGACGCCTGCGAAGGGAGTGAACTTACATCGCTTGTTTCTGAACCCGCAGCAGTTTGCCTGCCATGATGCTGATGATCGCGGCGGCAAAGCTGAACAGTGCACCCATTTTGGCAGCGTCCTGCACGGGACCTGCGTCAAAAGCCACGGCGGCAATGAACAGCGATACGGTAAAGCCGATGGCTGCGACACAGCCGACCACCAGCAGGTCAATGATGCGCATCCCTTCGGGAATGCCCAGACCCAGCGGCCGCGCGGCGATCCAACCGAACAGGAAGATCCCCGCAGGTTTGCCCAGGATCAGGCCGAACAGCACCAGCCAGGTGGCCTCGCCGATCGAGCCGAACTCGACGCCCGCGTTCAGCAGGCCGAAGAAGAACAGGATGATCTCGACGGGATGTTTCAGCGCATGTTCCATCTGGTTGAGCAGGTCGCTCAGATACTGCTCGGCCTCGGAGAACAGCCCGAAGGCGCGGTCGGCATGAGGGATGGTCGGCACGATGGGCAGCAGGCCAAGCGCGGGGTGCAGGCCTGCGGCCATAAACCCGTACCAGCTTGCGCAGCCCGCCAGCAGATAGGGGATAAAGGTCAGCTTTGTGCGCACCCACGTCGACACCGGGCGGTCCTGATTGCCGCGATCCATCTTGCGGGGCAGCCAGTTGAACAGCAAGAACACCCCAAGCGCAGCTGCCAGCGACAACAGCAGCCATTCGGGGGCCAGCTCGCCGCTGGGATAGAACACAGCCAGAATGATCAGCCCTGCCGCATCGTCGGCAATGGCCAGCAGCAGCAAAAAGCGCACCGCAGGGTGGCCCGCCCCAAAGACGATGCGCCCGACCAGGTAGCTGAAGGCGATGTCGGTGGCGGTGGGAACGGCCCAGCCGTTGGCCACCGCGTCAAAGGTGGACGATCCGATGATCGTTGCCAGACCCAGATAGACGGTGACCGGCCCCAGCATCCCGCCCAGTGTTGCAATCAGGGGCGTCGCGGCCTTTTTCCCGCGCAGCGATCCGTTTCGCAGGATCACCGCTTCCCACACTTCCTTGGCCGCGATGGCAAAGAACAGCGCCATCAGCAGATCGTTCACAAGATAGTGCAGGGTCAGGGTGCGATAGGCTTCGTGGCCGTCCGCTGCAGGGTGCAGGTGGCCGATGGGCGCGTGGTCCCACAGTTCGAGGTGGATAAAGTGGTGATAGCTGTCCGCGTCGATGTTGGCCCAAACCAGCGCGATGAGCGCGCCGAAAATCAACAACAGTGAATAGTTGGTCAGAAAACTCCAGACGCGGTACATGAGACCTCCACCACCAAGTTTATCGCAATGCCTTAACCGATTGTAAATTTGTGGGCAATGCGAGGGCGTTGATCAGGGGGCGGGCTCCATCCGCCCTGCGCGGTGGCGTTTTGGGTTTAGGCTGCAAGGGTCTGTCGCAGATGTTTCAACATCCCGCGCACGATCCATTTGTGGGCGATGCCCACAGGGATCATGTAAAGCGTTCCGAACAGGTTATGCACCCGCACCGACGAGGTCACGGCGACGCTGTGTCCCTCGGTCGAGATGCAGGTCATCACATCAAGATGGCGGTCGCGTTCTGTCAGCACCAGGGTGCGCTCATCGACATATTCCACAAGGAAGAAATCCAGCTTGTCGCCTGCGACCACCAGTTGGGTCTGTCGGCCGCTGAAGCCGCCAATCTTTTTGACGCCGAACCATGACGAAACCGTGTCGCGCACCTGAAAGGCAAGCCGCAACAGCGGCTGTGGCTCTGTCATGATGATGTTCCACGCCTCAAGGGGGCTGATTTCGCGCGCCACCTCGACGCTTTGCGTGTCGAAATAACTTAGGTCAGAGACCGGCTCAAGAATGCGGATGTTGCTGTCAGGTAGGCTGATCATGCATCAACCTACCCGATCGTGTTTGGCCTGCGGTATGCGCCAGATGCGCACATAGGCGGGATGGAATTAGGCCACGGCCTGCCAGATCACCCCGGCCAGCATCGCGCCTGTGACGGCAAAGCCCAGATAGGCCGCAAAGACCCGTGGTTTGACCAGTGCCCAGACCGCAATCGCCGCGGGAATGCAACTGACCCCGCCCGCAATCACGAACGACATCGCCGCCCCCTGCGTCATGCCCTGCGCCAGCAGCGCATCCACCAGCGGCACGGCGGCATAGCCGTTCAGATAGGCCGGTGCGCCCACAAGCGCACCCAGCAGGATTGGCATCAGTCCGGTGCCACCCAACAGGCCCGCGATCCATTCCGCAGGGACATAGTGCAGCATCAGCGCCTCGATCACATAGGCCAGCGTCAGCCATTTCAGCAAGAACAGCCCGTTTTCCAGCGCCGCCTCGCGGAAGGTGTCGCGCCGCGCGTCTTCGGTCCAGAATTTCCACACCGGCGCGCCAGAGAACGGCTTTTTCACGCCACAGCAGCCACCCACCGCAGGCCGTTCGCGCAGCGGCTCGGTAAAGATCGGCGAGCGTGCCAGCATCCATGTGCCAAAGCCGCCCATCAATCCCAGGCCGACCGCCGCCAGCGTTTTGGCCATCGCGAATTCAAAGCCCAGCGTGCCCGAAGTGATGGCAAACATCGCAGGGTCCATCAAGGGTGAGGCCAGCCAGAACGCCATCACCGCAGCCAGCGGTGCCCCCACGGCCAGCAACGCCGCGATGAACGGAATCACCTGACAGCTGCAAAACGGTGACAGCCCGCCCAGCAGGGCCGCCATCACGATCATCCGCGCGGTGTTGCCTTCGAAGGCCTTGGCCAGCAGGGTTTCAGCCCCGCTGGCCTTCAGATAGGCCACCGCCAGCACGGCAAACAGGATGAACGGCGCTGTGCCCAGCAAGGCTTGGGCCGCAAAGATCACGGTCGGGCCGAATTGCGGCCAATCCACAAGCGCCACCAGAGCCAGCAGCAGCAGGGTAGCCCCCCATGCGCCGCGGAAGTTTTGCAGCCAACGGCGCGCCGGATGTGGCGCGGTGGTGGTTTGGGTCAGATCAGCCATGGTCGTGGTCCTTGGTCAGGGTTGCACAATCCGCGCAACATTCATTCAGCAGAAATTCCGACAGATGCCGCACGGTGTCATAGGCAACAGCAGCGCAGATGATCGACCGACCCTGACGCGCCTGCGTCACCAGACCGGCCTGCGCCAGCACCTTGACGTGATGGGTCAGCGTGCTGCCGGTCACGCCCGTGCGCTCGCCCAATGTGCCGATGCTCAACCCCTCGGGCCCGGCCCGCACCAGCGTGCGCAGCACGCTCAGGCGCTGCTCGGACCCCAGCGCGGCAAAGCTGCTGGCGGCCAGCGTCAGGTCCAGATCATCGGTGAGGGCGGGGATGTGTGATTCTAATTTCATATTTCTAGAATTATAGAAATGTTTTCGCCCTGCCAATCTTTATTTCGATGGATCTCGAAATGACGGCGCGGACGGCTTGCCCGCGGGCACTTACCGCCTATACCAATCCTCATGACCATCACTGATGACATCGCGGCTTGCACGATCTGTGCCGGGCGGTTCGCCGCCACCGCCACCGGTCACCACCCCCGTCCGGTGGTCTGGTTCGGCGCGGGCGCGCGCATCCTTGTGGCGGGACAGGCACCGGGGGCGCGGGTCCATGCTTCGGGCAAGCCGTTCGACGACCCTTCGGGCGACCGGTTGCGCGACTGGATGGGGATCGACCGCGCCACGTTCTACGATATGACGCGTATCGCCGTTCTGCCCATGGCCTTCTGTTTTCCGGGCTACAACGCGCAAGGGGCCGACCTGCCGCCGCCGCCGGTCTGCCACAAGACGTGGCGGGCTGGTGCAATGGAGCACATCGGCCCCGTGCCGCTGACCCTGCTGATCGGCGGCTATGCGCAGAAATGGCACCTTGGCACGCGCACCTCCGTCACGGACACGGTTGCAGACTGGCGGTCCCATGCGCCCGCCGTCTTTCCCCTGCCACATCCGTCGTGGCGCAACACCGGCTGGCTGCGCAAAAATCCGTGGTTTGAAACCGACCTCTTGCCAGCGCTACGTGAAGCGGTCCAAAAGGCGCTGACATGACAGACCATACACCCATCGACGCCGCCCACGCGGCCATGACCGCAGCGCCGGATGACGACACCGCCCGCCTGCGGTTCTATGAACGCCTTGCCGCCAGCGAGCTTTACGTCCTGCTTGAGGGCGTGGCGGACGGCGACAGGATCACCCCGCAACTGTTCGAGGCCGAAGGCACGCAATACGTCCTTGCCTTTGACCGCGAGGAGCGTCTGGCCGGTTTCGCAGGCCCCGCAGCGCCCTATGCCGCCCTCTCGGGGCGCGTGACGGCGGGGCTGCTGGCGGCCAACACCCTCGGTCTTGGCCTGAACCTCGAAGTGGCGCCGTCCGCGATCCTTTTGCCGCCCGATGCAATGGCATGGCTGGACAACACATTGGGAAATGCGCCGCAGGATGTTGAGGCAAAGATCGAAAGCCTGACCGCGCCCAGAGGCCTGCCTGACAGCCTGATCGCGGCGATTGACGAAAAGCTGGCCACCGCCACCGGCCTTGCCCGCTATGCCTGTCTCGTGGGGGTGACCTATGCGGGCGGCGGTACGGGGCACATGTTGGGGTTTGTCGGCGCGGTGCCCCATGCGGAAAGCGCGCTGGCCCAGGTCGCCTCCGAAGCACTGACCTTTTCGGGGATCGAGGCGGGGGCGATGGATGTGGCCTTCTTCCGTGCGGACGATCCCATGGCCGAACGTCTGGCCCGCACCGGCCTGCGGTTCGACCTGCCGCAGCCCGAAGACCTGTCCGAACGCAGCCGCCCGGCACCCGGTTCGGACCCCGACAAACCGCCGATCCTGAAATAATCGCGGGCGTTCCGGCGCGGACCACAGCGTCGGATTGCAACATATCCGGCTTTTGTTCACGAAAACCCAGCCACTGTGTCACATCCCCGTCAGGCGGGATGCTTTGTGCCGCGTTCTGTGGCTTCCTTTGTACATTCTCCGCGCAAAGGAAAAGCATATGACCCGTTTCAGCCTCGCCACAATTGTCGTGATCTCCGCCTTGGCCACCCCGGCCATTGCCGGTCCGCAATATGTCGACAGGACCGGCTATGCTGCCTCGGGCTATGATGTGGTGGCCTATTTCGATCTGGACCAAAGCCCTGTTGGCACAGAACAACCCGCCGCCGTTCCGGGCCGTGCCGACATCACCGCCGAATACAACGGTGCGACCTTTGCCTTTGCCTCGCAGGCCAACCGCAGCCGTTTCCTGGAAAACCCTGCGGCCTTTGCGCCGCAATACGACGGACACTGCGCCTATGGCGTGGCGCAGGGCGGCAAGGTTCCGGCCAACCCGAACCTGTGGCGGATCGTGGACGGCAAGCTTTATCTGAACATCACCCAAGACGTGGTGGGCTTTTGGGAAGAAGACATTCCCGGAAACCTTGCCTCAAGCACCGCCAACTGGGTGGCGCTCGATGCAAAACCCGCCTCGCGCAGCCGCATTCCCAAATTCAAATCCACCGCACCGGAACAGAACTAGGTTCGCGCTTCATCTTGCCCGGTAAACTCCGGGGGAGGCGCGCAGCGCCGGGGGCAGCGCCCCCTGTCACGCAAAGGCCAAAGGCAACATGACACAGTCCCACTTACGCCTGACCCGCCGCCAGTTTGCAGGCCTTGGGTCCGCAGCCGCGCTGACCGGCGGTGCGGTTTACGGGGGCTGGTGGTACAATGTCACCGCACGCAACGGGACGGAGACGCTGACCCCGCCACAGGCCCACGACCGTGCGCAGGCGGGCACGCTTTTGCTGGTCGACATCCGCCGCCCCGACGAATGGGCGCTGACCGGCGTGGGGCAGGGCGCGCATCCGCTGGACATGCGGCGTGACGACTTTACCGCCGCGCTCAGTAATCTCTTGCAAGATAACCCGGACAGGCCCGTCGCGCTGATTTGCGCGCGGGGTGTGCGGTCGCGGTTCATGGTCCGCAAGATGCAACAGGCCGGGTTCCACAGGGTTCTGGACGTGCCCGAAGGGATGCTTGGCTCGGGCGCGGGGCCGGGCTGGATCAAACGCGGCCTGCCTGTCACGCAGCTGTGAGTTGAACCCCCTTGGCGGGAGGCATCCGTTCAGGCAGCATCATCCCATGAAAGCCATGCACCGTCTCTGCGCCACCCTTGTCCTGCTCGCGACCGCACAGACGGCTGCTGCCGACTGTGGCGACGCGCCCGGCCCCTGTGAGATCGACAGCGGGACTTATCATGTCATCCTGCCCGACGGCCCACCCAAGGGCGCGGTCATGTTCCTGCACGGGTATGGCGGCAACGGCATGGGCAGCCTTGGGCGCAACGGCTGGGCGGGCAAGGCGCTTGCGCGGGGCTATGCGGTGATCGGGCCGGATGGGGATCCGATGGAAGGCCGCGAGGGCCGCAGCTGGTCTTTTCATCCCAACCGCCCCAAGGTCCGCGACGAGACTGCCTTTCTGACCGCCGTGCGCGACGATGCGGCAGCGCGCTTTGGTCTTGATGCGGACAGTATGGTGCTTGCAGGCTTTTCCATCGGCGGCTCGATGACACATTACCTTGCCTGTGCCGCACCGGAGGCATTTGCCGCCTATATGCCTGTAGGCGGTGCCTTCTGGCGACCGCATCCCGACACCTGCGCCGGTCCGGTCAAACTGTTGCACACCCATGGCTGGACAGACTCCACCGTGCCGCTGGAAGGGCGTGTGATCGGCGGGCGCGATGTGAACGATCCGCAGGCCTTTGTGCAGGGCGATGTTTTCTATGCGATGCAGCTCTGGAGGCAGGTCAACGGCTGCGTGCAACTGGCCCCCGACCGCTTTGTCACCGAAGGACCCTTTATGCGCCGCGCATGGGACCGTTGCACACCCGGCTCCGCGCTGGAATTTGCGCTGTTTCCCGGCGGGCATAGGGTGCCGGATGGCTGGATCGACATGGCGCTGGACTGGCGCGAGGGGCTGTAGACGCGGGGGCCAACTTCAACCGCCTGAAAGCCGTATTTTCGCCCGACTGTGTTTTTACCTGTCAGGCCATGTTTACATGGTATTGAGTGCGCATGAGTCCGGTTTCCCAAGAAGAACTTTCCCAGATACGCGCCCAAGCCCTGATTTCTGCGGGACCCAAGGCGGCCCTCAGGCGTCGGGCACGCGGGTATCTGGACCTGTTTGATGCGTCGAACGGAGCCTGCATGTTCGCATTGGTGGCTGCGCATGGCGCACTTTGGGCCTCTTGGTATCTGGCTGCGGCAAAGCTGGTGGCGGCGGGTCTGGCGGCCGTCGACCCGACAGGCCGCCCTGCGCCGATCAAGCGGTATCGCGAACTTTCGGCCTATGTGACGGCGCTCAAGGACATCAACCAACTGGTGATGGTCGAAACCTATGTGCTGATCCACACGATCAAGGAGTTCGGCCCCGAGGCGGCCATTGCCCAAGGCATCCCTGCCGATCTGGCCCGCGACTATGCCACCGCCATGGCCAGCCCGCAAACGCCTGCGTTTCTGCGTGATCTGTTCCACCGGCATTTCCTGTGGGAGCAGGAGCGGGTGGTGTCCGACAAACTGGACGATGCCTTTGGCGCGATCACATGGCCGCTGATGCGGTCACTGTGTCAGCGTCCCTGGGTCTGGTTTGCATATTTCCGGGTCGGGGCGTCGATGAACTTTCGCAGTTTCACCGATCAGGCCGAGCGGATCGAAAAAGGGTTGATCGCCTATGACCGCGCGATTGACTTCGGGCCACAGCGGCTTGCGAGAATAACGCATGTGCGGTTGCGGATCTATCCGGGGTTCAAGCCGATGCGGTGGCGTTCGGTTGCGGAACCGATGGTTTGACTTGAGGTCCAGACCCTAAACACTGCCCGGCACGCCAAAGGGGGGCCGGGCAGTGTCTGTTGCTTGGCGCGCTTACTCCGCTGCCAGCTTGCTGGCGCCTTCCAGGTCGGCCCGCAGTGCTGCGCGCAGCACCCGCGCTCGGCCCACGATGGCCGGTTCATGCAGCGTCAGCGGGCTGTCCATGCGCAGCCCAGCAGGGGCGTGACGTGCCAGGTTCAGCGAGCTGAGCGCCGACAGCGGCACCGCCAGCAGCAGGCTGGCCACGATCGGCACCAGCCACCACGAGATCAGCCCCGCGATCAGCCCCACCGACAACAGTACGCCCAGCGTGGTCTCGACCCAATGGAACTTGATCAGGACCGAAAGCGGCTGGCGGGTGCCTTCACGGTTCTGGGGAGCCCAGGCTTCACGTCGCGTGAACAACGCGCGCAGCACGGCTTTGGTTTGCTGGATCATCAGGATCGGGGCATAGGCTACCGACAAGGCCACTTCGGTCAGGAACGCGGTGCCAAAGGCGCGCTTGCCGCCGAACATCCGGACCGCACCGGGGCGCAGCGCAATGACCAGAGCCGAGGTCACCTTGGGCGTCAGCAGCATCGCATACATGATCACCAGAAAGGCGGCACTGTCGATGTGGCTCATCTCAGGCGGCCACGACGGGAACAGCGGGTTCGCCTCGTTGAAATAGCGGATCACGTTGGTTTCCGCGTCCTTGCCCAACAGGGTCCAGAACACCAGCAGCACGAACCACGCAGGGCTCATCAGATAGGCCATTGCACCCTGGAACAGGTGAAAGCGGCTGACCGGATGCAGCCCCTTGGTGCCCAGCAGACGCAGGTGTTGCAGGTTGCCACGGCACCAGCGGCGGTCGCGCAGGACATAATCGACCAGCGTGCCGGGTGTTTCTTCGAAACTGCCCGCGACACGCGGCAGGAATTTCACGGTCCAGCCTGCACGGCGCAGCAGCGATGCCTCGACAAAGTCGTGGCTGAGGATCAGATCGCGCCCGCCGCGAATGTGCGGCAGGCCCGCTGCACTGGCAAAGGCCTCAACGCGAATGATTGCGTTGTGCCCCCAATAGTTCCCCTCGGCCCGCGCCCAACGTGCCAGCCCTTCGGCCAGCAACCAGCCATAGGCCATGTTGGAAAACTGCTGGATGCGGGCAAAGACAGTTTCCGCCCCGATCAGTTGCGGAAAGCTTTGGATGAGCCCCGCCTGCGGGTCGGCGGCCATTTCGTCGGACAGGCGCACGATGGCGCGGCCTGTCATCAGGCTGTCGGCGTCCAGCACCAGCATTGCGTCATAGGCCGCACCCCAGCCGGTGATCCAGTCGGACAGGTTGCCGACCTTCTTGTCCACGTTCTGCGCGCGGCGGCGATAATGGACCGACATGCCTTCGGGCACGCTGCGGCGCAATGTTTCAAAGGCCTGCAATTCGCGCTGGGCGATTTCGGGATTCTGCGTGTCGCTGAGGATGAACAGGGAATAGTTGTGCATCGGGTCACGTGCGGCCACATCGTTCAACATGGCAGCGGCGTTGCCAAACACGTCCCAAGTGACCTCGTTATAGACCGGAACCAGCAAGGCCACGTCCATCGGCGCGCCGTACCGCGCGGGAACACGTGCCTCGAACCGGCCGACCAGCGCCACGCCCACGGTGCTGACCGCCAGTGCGACCCAGACAAAGGTCAGGCCGATCATCGCCAGCAGCGCCCATTCCACAAAGCTCATGCCGGCCTGCGCCAGCACACCGTGCAGGCCCCACAGCAGCAGGCCCGTGATGATCAACGCCGGTGCAAAGACGCCCAGCCGCCAGCCCGCGCCACCATGCGCAGAAGGACGCCCGCCGGGGGCGCGGCTCAGGTCCTGTTCGGGCATGGCCAACGGCGCACGCGACGGCATGTGGGACAGATCGGTCTGTGTCATTTGGAAGTCCAACGGTAGAGCCAAAGCTCGGTCAGGGCGGTGTCGCCCAGCAAAAGTTGCACCCGGAATTCGGCCAGCTTGGCGTCCTCGGGCATAAAGGTGAAGGCGAGGCGCACGCCGCCTGTGGCGGGATTGCGTTGCAGGTGACCCCCGGTCACGGTGCCCGCGCTGGTCGTCACGACCTTGGTGATCTTTTCCAGATCATCGGGCAGGTTCGGGCCGGGGCCAAAGTCGATGGCAAAGACGCGGCCACCCTCTGGACGTGCCCCTGCGGCGGTGTTCAGCACCCGCATCGGCGCGTTGTCCGTTTCAGGTGCCGTGTCGGCGCCCCAGTCCAGCTGATATGTCATCTGAACCTCGGCCCCTGCGGGGATCACGTCGGCGGGACGCCAATAGGCCACGATGTTGTCGTAGATCTCCAGATCGGCAGGGATTTCGACCAGCGCCACGGACCCTTTGCCCCAGCCTTCGCCGGGGGTGACCCACAGGCTGGGCCGGTTGTGGTAATGCGCCTCAAGGTCGTTGAAATCTTCCAGCTTGCGCTTGCGCTGCATCAGGCCGAACCCCTTGGGGTCCGTGTCCACGAACGAGCTGATCTGCAAGGTGGTCGGATTGGCCAGCGGACGCCAGATGCTTTCGCCGCCACCGTTGTGGATCAGCAGGCCGTCGCTGTCATGGACCGCGGGGCGGAAGTCGTCGAACCGCTGGCGTTCGGTGTCGTCGAACAGGAACATCGACGTCAGCGGCGCGATGCCGATGTGTTTCAGCTCGGTGCGCGCGAACAGATGCGCGGCCACGTGCATCCGCAACACCTCGCCCGGGGTGATGTGGAAGGTATAGGCACCGGTCACCGACGGGCTGTCCAGCAGCGCATGCAGCACGATGGTTGCCTCGCCGTGGGCCGGACGCTCCAGCCACAGGCCGATAAAGTCGGGGAACTCCTCGCCTTCAGGCTCGCCTGTGTTGACCGCAAGGCCGCGTGCCGACAGGCCATAGGTTTCGCCGGCACCCAGACCGCGGAAATAGCTCGCACCCTGGAACACCGCGTATTCTTCGAAAATACCCGGTTTGTGCAACTCGGCGCGCAGACGCAGGCCGCTGTAGCCCAGCGTATCGTCCAGTTCGACATCGGGAAACTTGTCCGTCTTGTCGAAAACATCCATGTCGAACAGCAGGGGACGCGCAATGCCGTCCTCGACCTCGAACATGGCCACGGCCTGCGGGAAATACAGACCGGGGGGGAACACGTCGACCCGCTGGGGGGCATCGGTGCCTTCCCACAGGGCGTTGCGCGAATCGAACCAGATCTTGCGATACTGGTCATAGGACAGGTCGCGCCAGCTTTTGGGGATCTGGGGGCGGGGGGTATAGGCTTCGGCCGCCAGCGCGCGCGCACGCTGGATCAGGCTGCGCGGGTCGAACCGTGCGGGCCCACCGACCTGCAAGCCGGGCTCATCCGCCCAACCAAGGGTGGGGGTTGCTGCGGCAAAGGCCGCGATCGAGGCTAAAACTTCGCGTCGCAACATCATGCAATCGCCTTCTTCCAAGGCTGGCTCTTGAACCAGCCAGCGCCGTAAGCGGTGGCGACCAGCGCCATGCCTCCGGCAAGATTGATCAACAGAACGGGCAGCGCGCTGCGGTCGGTCAGGTCGATGCCAAAGCCCATCAGCCGCGCGGTGAACATGCTGACCACGAAAACCGCCAGCGACTGCTGGCCAACTTTCAGTATGATAGTCACCAACCCGCCCCAGGCCCGCGCCAGCACATTTGTGCCACGCGCCAAAAGCCGTCCGCCCTTGTCGCCTGCGATGACCCAACCAAGATAGGCCAGCGACAGGAAGTGCAGATAACGCAGCGGCGCAAAGGCGGTCTTGTCGAACCACGGCGCGTATTCGGCGCGCCAGGCCTTGACCCAGGGCATATCAAACTCGCGCACGCTCACGTCCGACAGCAATACGCTGCCCAATACGACCAGCGCCGCAAGGATCACCAGCGTCATCGAAACGGGCGGCTTGGGCAGCCACCCGCGCATGAAGGCGAAGCCGGTGAAGAAGATCAGCTGCCAGCCGAACGGGTTGAAAAACCAGATACGGTCACTCCACGGCTCGGCAGGCAGGGCCAAATGCCACGCTCCTAGTCCCACCGAATGCATCCAAGTCTCCTGTGCCATCAACCACACGCAAAGCACGAACGCTGCAACTGCGAAAAGGTTCACTCGCACAAGCAGCATTATGATCGGCATGAACAGCAAAACGACCATATACATAGGCAAAACATCAAAGTAATTGGGCACATAGCGCAAAGTCATAAAGCTGAGAAAAATATTGGGGTTTGCCCATTTTTCACTCTCTTCAAAGACCGGCCACAGGTTGAGTTGCCCCCAATAGTTGACTCCAGTGATCTGAAGATCGGTCATCCAAACGGTCAGCGCGACGGTGGCGCAAAACAAACCGATGTGCGCCCAATAGACCTGCCAGACACGAAACAGCACGCGCGCGCTGCCCAGACGCCAGCCGACGCGGTCAAACCCGCCGCCAAAGGCGATGGCGCTGGCCATGCCCGAGCAGAACACGAAAATTTCGGTCGCGTCGGAAAACCCCAGGCGCGCGGGAATCCAGCCGGCCAGAAAATTGCCGGGTGTGTGGGCGATCAGGATGATGAACATCGCAAGGCCACGAAAGAAATCCAGGCGCAGATCACGCACCCGCGCTGCCGGTTTGGCGCGCAGGGGGGCGGTTTCGTCCTGGGCGGGGGCAGGGGGGCGTTGAAGGGTCTTGGTCATGGCAGCGGATGCGGTTTCGGAATGGCTCATCCGCGCCTCTTAATCTGCATCGTGTCGGTTGTCTTCATTGACTTTTCTCATTGGGCGGCAATACGCCGTGCGCGGGAAATCGACGCCCCACGGGTTTGGGCGAACCGGTCCTCGTGACCGCCCCGCTGGGCCGTCCGCTGCGCCAGAATCTGGGCTGTACGCTCAACCCGACCGGCGCGCAATCCGGCATCTATCGTCATGCGTTCAAACACGTCACGCTGGGCATGGCTGCCACCGATCGACTGCAATGACACACGCGCCGCCGCCAGATTTTGAAAGGCCTGATCCCAGCGCCCTTCGGCAAAGGCGGTCAGCCCGGCAATCGCAGCAAGGCCCGGATCGGCAACCCTTTGAGGCATTTCACCGTGACGGATCGCGTCACGGGCAAAGCGGGCGCACATCGCTTCGGCGGCTTCGCCCTTTTGGGCGCCGGACAGGGCCAGCATATAATGCAGGTCGGCGAAAACCAGACAGCCGTCCTCGACCCGTGCGTCCGAGAAATCCGCCAGTTCGTCCCAGCGGTCGCGCACGTCCACACCTTCCAGCTCCAGTCGCATCAACAGCGAGGTGGCATTGGCAATGTCCCGGTAGTCATCTGTCTTTTCGGCGCGAATCTGGCTGTCATAGAGGGCCAGCGCCACGTCCATTTCGCCCCGGTCCATGTGCAAAAGCGCCTTGTGCCACCAGACGTGATAGCGAAAGTTGTTGCAGTGGTCCCACGCGCGGGTGTGGCCTTCGATCAGGGCAATTCCCGCATCGGGCCGCGCGGTCATGTCGTAGACATGCGCCACCGCATGAAGCCCCCAGGCGTCATCTGGCGCATGATCCAGCCCGCGCAATCCGGTGCGTGCGGCGGCGGCATAATCGCCGGTTTCCTCCAGCGCGAAGGCGTGACAGCCCAGCAGGTAGCCGCGCAGCGGGTGGATGCGGTGCGCGTCCAGCACCGCCTCGACCGAGGCACGCATACCGCGAGCATCGCCCAGCATGAAACGGATGGCGTGGCCGACCTTGGCCGAGATCGTGTCCCGTGGTTGCAAACGCAGCGCAGCCTCCATTGCCGCCACCGTCCCCGAGGGCCGCCCTTGCAGCCATTCGCCCAGGGCCTGCACCCACAACCGCTCGCGGGGGGCACCCCCCGCCCGGGTCAGAGCCGCCAGCGCAGCGACATGGGCGTCACGCGCCACGGCGATCAGTTCGGCACGCCCCATCATCAGCGAAAACAACCCGCGTGCGGCATGGCCCATGGCAAAGTCGGGCGCCCCTTCCAGCACCTTGCCCAGATGCACAGGTGTCTGGGTGCCATGCGCGAGAAAACCGGTGATAACCCCGTTCCAATGGTCTGCCAGAAGCGGGTCCGTCAGGGAAACGGGGCTGTCACAAATATCGTTGCGCATTACGGGCACCTTTCTTCAGGGCACGGTGGGACCCGTGCGTTGCCTGTAACTTACCCATGATTTGCGGTGCTGCGGGGGCCTCACACGCAGGTGTGACAGGGCGCACCCTTTTTCGTGAGGACGGGCGGGAATTTTGCAATATTTCCGGGCAAAACCGATCTGTCAGTCTGTCTTGGCCGGGGGCTGGCGCAGCATTTGTAACACAGCATCGGTGTCCTGACCGAAGGATGGCGGTGCATGGCGATAGGTCACAGGCGTCGCCGACAGCTTCAGCGGATTGCCCAACAGGCGCACGTGGCCGTCCGTCACGCCGTCGCAGGGCACCTCGATCACCGCCCCGCGTGCCTGCGCCTGATCCGACGTCAGTGCCTCGGCCACGTTGTGGATCGGCCCCACGGGGACTTTGACCGCATGCAGGCGTTGCATCACCTCGGCGCGTTTCAGCGTCTTCATCGCGGGCGACAGCCGTTCCATCAACGCCGCGCGGTTCTCGATCCGGTGCTGGTTGGTGTCAAAGCGCGGGTCATTGTTGAGGCCCGCCAGCCCCACCGCATCGCAAAAGCGCGCAAACTGTGCGTCGTTGCCCACCGCCAGCAGCACATGGCCGTCGCTGCATTCAAAGGCGTCATAGGGCACGATGTTGGGGTGCGCATTGCCGCGCCGTTCGGGCACCTGACCGCTGGTCAGATAGTTGGTGCCCTCGTTCACGAGCCAGGCCATCTGCGCATCCACAAGGCTCAGGTCGATGTGCTGGCCTTGGCCCGTGCGATCGCGGTGGCGCAGGGCGGCCAAGATCCCGATCGTCGCATACATGCCGCACATGACATCGGCGATGCCCACGCCCACCTTCATCGGCGCCCCGTCGGGCGCGCCGGTCAGCGACATGATCCCGCCGTAGCCTTGCGCCATCAGGTCGTAGCCCGGCTGGGCGCGGTTCGGCCCGGTCTGACCAAAGCCGCTGATCGAGCAATAGACCAGTTCGGGATGCCGTTGCAGCAGCGTTGCGTGATCCAGCCCGTATTTGACCAGCCCGTCAGGTTTGTAGTTCTCGACCACCACATCGGCCCGCGCCGCAAGTTGGCGCAGGGTGTCCTGACCTTCTTTGGTGGACAGATCGACGGCGACGGACAGCTTGTTGCGATTGGCGGCCATGAAATAGGCGGACAGGTCCGTGGGCGCGCCTTCTGCATCGCGGGCATAGTTCGGCCCCCATCCCCGCGTGTCATCGCCACCGGTTTTCGGGTTCTCGACCTTGATCACCGTGGCCCCCAGATCACCCAGCATCTGTGTTGCCGTGGGACCGGCGAGAATGCGGCTGAGATCCAGAACAAACAGCCCGTCAAGCGCGCCCTTAGATGCGGCCATCGTAGGCTCCTTTCTCGATATTGGCGGCGATCACGGTAAAGGTGTCGGCGCTTTGAGCATCTTGCAGCGCGGACCGCAGTTCCGCACGGCTGCGCACATCCACGCCCGCCCCGCCAAAGGCGCGGCCAATCGCGGCAAAGTCGTGGGTGCCAAAGTCGACCCCGTGGTTGCCAAGCTGTCTTTGCCGTTGCTTCAGCTCGATCAGCGCCAGCGACGCGTCGACAAACACGACGAAAATACAGCGCAGACCCAGTTCTTTGGCCGTGGCCAGTTCACCCGCGACCATCAGGAAACCGGCATCCCCGCTGAAACTGACCACCGTGCGGTCCGGCGACGCCAGCGCCGCGCCCATGGCCAGCGGCACGGCACAACCCATGGTACACAGCGCCGAGGATTGCATCAGCCCGCGCGGCGCGTAGCACTGCCACATCTGGCTGAGCAGGATGCGATGCGCGCCGCTGTCTGCGGTGGCCAGCGTGTCGCGGGGCAGGGCGGTGCGGCATGTGGCGACTATGGCGGCGGGTCCCCAATCCTCATCCGTGGGAAAGGCTGCAGCCAAGGCGGCTTGCGCGGCGGCCACTTCGCCACCCGTCCATGTTGCGCGCGGTGTCGCGGCCAGCATCAGGGCGGCCACAGTGGCGCGCACGGATCCGACAATGTTGACCGTGGATTGATGCATATAGTGGTGGTTCGGCACCGCTGTCACCTCGACCACACGCTGGGCCGTACAGTCCCAGACATCGCGCCAGCCGGTGCGCATCTCGATGGGATCATAGCCCAGGCACAGCACCAGATCGGCGCTTTGCACCAGCGGCAACAAGGTCTTGTCCGCCAGCGGTGACAGGCCCGCACCGCCAAGGGACAGCGGATCATCTTCGGGCAGCATCCCCTTGGCCTTGTAGGTGGTAATCACCGGCACGCCAAAACGCCGCGCAAGTCCGGCCACATCGGCATTTTCGTTCAGTGCATCGACACCGGCGACGATGATGGGCCAAGCCGCCTGCGACAGCCAGCCTGCGATTTGATCCATGACGGCAGCATCAGGTACCACCTCAGCCGCTGTCGCACGGGGCGTCGGCGCACTGACGGGCACCTGCGCCTCGGCCACGCGAATGGGGATGTCGATGAACACCGGACCGGGTTGGCCCTCGGTGGCGATGCCAACGGCCTTGTCCGCGATCACATGGGCGGCACCGGCATCCAGAAGAAAGCTGGCCTTGGTGATCGGGGCAAAGACCGCCCGCTGGTCCAGCACCTGATGGGTGTAGGTCTGCGCCTCGTCCGCATCGACCGCACCGGCCAGCACGATCAGCGGCACGCGGTCCTGCAGCGCATTGGCCACCGCGTTGACCCCGTTCAGCACGCCGGGACCGACCGTGGCCACCAGCACCCCCGGCGCGCCGGTGCGGTGCCACGCGCCCTCGGCCATGAAGGCCGCCGCGTTTTCGTGTTTGCACAGCACAAAGGTGATCCCCGCCGCCTCAAGCGCGTCCACCATGGTCAGAACCTCGCCCCCCGGCATCCCGAACGCCATCCGGCACCCGGCGTCGTACAGCCTGCGCGCCACCGCATCGGCGGCCCTGATTGTCTTGGTCATCACATCCTCATCGCTTGTTGGCGCAACAGTGCATTGGGCGGGCGAGGGGCGCAATTCACCATACCGCCAGCTTTGTGTCAGAGGGGCAGGCTTGACCTTCCAGTCTTGGGAACCCATCTGTCAGGCAAAGCCCCCGGGCCATCAAGGAACCGTCCCATGAACATTTCCCAAGTCGCCACCGCCTCGGGCCTGCCCGCCAAAACGATCCGCTATTACGAAGACATCGGCCTGATCCGCCCCGCCCGCAGCGCCAACGGCTACCGTGCCTTTTCCGATCAGGACGCGCACAAGCTGGCCTTTTTGTCGCGCGCGCGGTCGCTGGGGTTCTCCATCGAAGACTGCCGCACCTTGCTGGCCTTGTGGGAAGACCGCAGCCGCGCCAGCGGCGATGTGCGCAAGCTGGCAACGGACCATCTGGAAGAGATCGACCGCAAGCTGTCTGAACTGCACCAGATGCGCGATACGCTGGCTCATCTGGTGAGTTGCTGCGCCGGGGACGACAGGCCCGATTGCCCGATCATCGACAAGCTGGCCAAAAGCTGAAGCGGCCCCGGTCCGCTCTGCGCTAGAACGCAAAGCGTGATTTCAGCAGAGCCTCGGTATATTCATCATGGGCGGTGCTGTCATGCACGACCCCGCCCCCGACATTCAGCTGAGCGGTGCCATCTGGGTGACACAGCACGGTGCGTATCGCCACGTTGAACTGCATGTCACCCTGCGGCGCGATCCAGCCGATTGCCCCGCAATACGCCCCGCGCGGCTGCGCTTCCAGCGCGCGAAGGATCTGCATTGCCCGGATCTTGGGGGCGCCGGTGATCGATCCGCAGGGAAACAGCGCCGCGAAAATGTCGTGCAGACCGATATCCGGCAACAATTGCGCGACGATACGCGATGTCATCTGGTGCAGGGTCACATAGGTTTCGACCTTGAAAAGTTCAGGCACCCGCACGCTGCCAACCTTGGACAGTCGGCTGATATCATTGCGCATCAGGTCCACGATCATCAGGTTTTCCGCCTGATTTTTCACTGACCCGCGCAGCCATTCGACCTGCGCGGCGTCCTCATCGGGTGTCTGCCCGCGCGCGACGGTGCCTTTCATCGGCTTCACCTCGATCCCGCCTGTACGGTCGATTGCAAAGAACAACTCGGGCGAGCGTGACAACAGCACCGGACCGCCCAGATCGACAAAGGCCCCATGCGGCACGGGCTGCCTGTTGCGCAGCGTGGCATAAAGCTCAAGCGGCGTGCCCGTATAACGCGCAGTGACGGGAAAGGTCAGGTTGGCCTGATAGATATCCCCCGCCGCGATATAGGCTTTGATTCGATCAAATGCGTCTGAATAGGTCGTGAGATCCCAAACCGGGTGCGGGTCGCTCAGAAAGGCGCCGCCTTCAGACAGCGCAACCTGCGCCGGGGCTGGCCCATCAAAGACACCGAATTCAAGCAACGGCGTGGTGCGATCCGGTGGCATGAGGTCATGAAGCTTGTGCGAAAACGCATAGCCCAGCTCGTAACTCGCATAGCCCGCCAGCCAACAGCCCTGTGCCTTGGCGGCCTCCATCGCGGCAAAGGCGGCGGGCACTGCGTCGGGCGTGTCGGCGCGGATGACACGGACAGGATCAACAAAGGCCGTGCCGCCGGGGCACGGCCCACCGTCAATTATGACCTGATGCGGCATCGCTCAGCGGTTCAACTCAGAAGTCCGCTGCGATTCTCAGGTCGCGCAGGGGACGCACGCGGTTGATCGATTCCTGGTACAGCGGATGGGCCTTGTAGGCCGTCAGCGCCTCGACGCTTGCAAATTCGGCGTAGACGACCACATCGGCTTCGCCCGAAAGCGCATCATCGCGGATGTTGCGGCGCACTTCGAACACATCGCTGTGCGGGATATCTGCCAACAGCGACAACCCCTCGATGATGCGCGCGACATCAGCCGGATCTTTCGCGCTGAAGAAAACGACATGACGAATGGCTGGACGCTCGGACATGAAAACTTCCCCTGTTTTGACTTTTGCAGTGGCGCGGCCCTAGCTGGAACGCGCCCCAAAGACCAGCGCAAATAACCCTGCGTCAAATGCCCGGACAACTTTGCCTGGCGGGTGAGGTCGTAAGCTGGAAAACCAGAAGGGGAGGGTCGGATTTCGTGCAGTGCGGCAAATGCCTGCAGCATTCTGGAAAGTCCGATGGACCACCGCATCGCGGCACCACAAACGCAAAACGGCCCGACAGTGTCGGACCGTTCCGCATCTTGCAGCTCTGGCGTGCTTCAGCGGCGGCGGTCGCGCCGCGAGGACATCGGCTGGAACGCGACGCCAACATGCGCCTCGCAATAGGGTTTGCCTGCCTGCACGGGAAGGCCGCAGAACCAGAAGTCATCCGTCGCGGGATCACCCACCGGCCATTTGCACGTCCGCTCGGTCAGTTCCATCAGGCTCAGACGCTTGGCCTTTTTCTCGATCTCGCTGACCTTGGCCAAAGCCTCGGGGCTGATTTCGTTGGCCGAGGGCTGCGGGGGCAGGGGTTGGCCTGCCGGAATGATCTTGGCGCGCGGCGGCATCACGGCGATGCGGGTCTCGGGCTCGGGTTCTTCTTGCGGCTTGGGCTTGGCTTCGGCCTTGGGTTTGGCTTCTGCCTTGGGCTTGGCCTCGACCTTGGGGGCGGCGGGCTTGGCCTTGGGTTCGGGTTTCGCGGCGGCGGCGGTCGTTCCGGTGCCTGCGCGGTTCGACAGGCCCAGGCGGTGGACCTTGCCGATCACGGCATTGCGGGTCACCCCGCCCAGCTCCTTGGCGATCTGGCTGGCCGACTGGCCCTCGCCCCACATCTTTTTCAGAAGTTCAACACGTTCGTCTGTCCAGGACATGCAGGCTTTTCCTAGCTAAAAAGCGGCGCATCTTTGATGGCCGCTCCAAATTCATTCTCAGCGCCCTATTCTAATCACTCAGCAGTGAGTTACAAGGCAAGAACCCCACTTAGTCGGGATCGGGCGCAGGCAGGGGCGTAGTTGCGGTGCCCGACACTGTGACAGGCCTGCCGCTGCGCCGCAACCATGCCTCTCGCAAGCCCAGCAGCAAAGCGCCTGCAACGATGATACAGGCGCCTACAATTGTTACCCCGTCGGGGATCACATCGTAAAAGATACCGTCATAAAGCGCGGCAAAGAGCAGGGTCAGATAGCTGAACGGCGCGACAAAGCTGGCATCGGCGCGGGCCATCGCATTGACGAAGCAGGTCTGGGCACAGGCCATCAACAACCCCAGTGCCCCCATCAGGCCCCACTGGGCCATCGTGGGCGGCTGCCAGAACGCGATCACTGCCAGCGTCGAGATCACCACACCAAGGGCGTTGTTGATTAGCAGGATCTGGAAGGCCCCCTCGCGCCCCGACAGGCGTTTGATGAAAATCAGCTCCAGCCCCATGATTGCCGCAGCCCCCAGTGCCAACAGGGCTGCTGGCTGGAAACTCTCCGGTGTCGGACGCAGCAGCACCATCGCGCCCGCCAGCGCAACGGCTGCCGCCGTCCAGCGAACACGCCCGACCTGTTCGCCCAGCAGCGGAATCGCCAGCACCATGCCAAAGACCGGATTGAGAAACGTGATCGCGGTGGCATCGGCCAGCGGGATATAGGCAACGGATGCGAACATCAGCGTCACGCCCGCCCAGCCTGCCGAGGTGCGCGCCACGTGCCAGCGCATATGCGGGCGCGTCACTTTGGGCCGCACCACTGATGCCGCAAGGGACAGGCAAAGCAAGGCGAACACAAAGCGCCCGTTGCTGATCTGCAAAGGGTGCAGGGCCGGGCCGAACTGGTCCGATCCCAGGGATTTTGCGATCAGCATGGTTGCCGCGATAAACGCGCAGGCCGTGCAGATCAGTGCGGCCGCAAGGGCAGGATTCTGAGCGCGTGGGGAAAACATGCCGAATCTATGCTAAAGCCGTGGCGGCTGCGCAAGAGGCACCGGTGCGACGCACGAAATCTCTTTCTTTCGGATGTCACCTGCGCTAAAGACCGCCCCATGACAGCACTGGCACATATCATTTCGATCCGACGACGCACCGCGTAACGTCACGCCTTGTTGCGGGACCCATCCCGCCTGTCTATCGCCTTAGGGCACCCCAATCCTTCAAATCTGTTGACCCTGCGGCCCGCGTCATGCACCAAAGTGCTTCGCACCGCCCGTATCAAAGGACGATCACCATGATCCCCTCCGTTCTGCCGACCTATTCCCGCGCTCCCATGAGCTTTGTCAAAGGCGAAGGCGCCTGGCTGATCGAGGCGGACGGGTCGCGATACCTCGACCTTGGGGCGGGCATTGCCGTGAACGTGCTGGGCCACGCCAATCCGGCACTGGTCAAGGCGCTGACCGATCAGGCGCAATCGCTGTGGCACACCTCGAACCTTTACCAGATTCCGCAACAGCAGGCGCTGGCCGACAAGCTGGTCGATGCCACCTTTGCCGATACGGTGTTCTTCACCAACTCGGGCACCGAGGCCTGCGAACTGGCCGTGAAAATGGCGCGCAAGTACTGGTATGACAAGGGTGACAAGGACCGCGTCGAGATTATCACTTTCTCAGGGTCGTTCCACGGACGGTCCGCCGCAGGCATCGCCGCCGCAGGCTCCGAAAAGATGGTCAAAGGCTTTGGCCCGATCCTGGGCGGCTTCGTCCACCTTGACTGGGGCGACCACGATGCGCTGACGGCGGCCATCACCGACCAGACTGCGGCGATCCTGATCGAACCGGTGCAAGGCGAGGGCGGCATTCGCCCGCTGCCTGATCAATGCCTCAAGGGTCTGCGCGATCTGTGCGACGAACACGGCATCCTGCTGATCCTGGACGAAGTGCAATGCGGCGTGGGCCGCACCGGCAAGCTGTTCGCTCATGAATGGGCGGGTATCACCCCTGACATCATGATGGTTGCCAAGGGCATCGGCGGCGGCTTCCCCTTGGGCGCTGTGCTGGCCACAGAAGACGCCGCATCCGGCATGACCGCAGGCACACACGGCTCGACCTATGGCGGCAACCCGCTGGGCTGCGCCGTGGGCTGTGCGGTGATGGACATCGTCTCGGACCCCGCCTTTCTGGCCGAGGTCAACCGCAAGGCAGGCCTGTTGCGTCAAAAGCTGGAAGGGCTGATTGCCAGCCACCCGGACGTGTTCGAAAGCGTGCGGGGGTCGGGCATGATGCTGGGCCTGAAATGCAAGGCGCCCAACACCGACATCGTTGCCGCAGGCTACAAGAACCACGTGATCACGGTGCCCGCCGCCGACAATGTGATCCGCCTGTTGCCCCCGCTGAACCTCACCGACGATGAAATCGCCGAGGCGGTCACACGTCTTGATGCCGCAGCCGCCAGCCTGTCCTGACCGGATCTTTTGGCTTTAAATATCCCGGGGGTCCGGGGGCAGCGCCCCCGTTTCCGGCCTATACAGAAAATAACTTATGAAACACTTCCTTGATATCCACACCACCGACCCCGCCGAATTGCGCAGCATCATCGACACGGGCCGCGCCATCAAAGACGCGCGCGCTGGCCGCCCCAAGGGCACGCCCGACGACGACCAGCCGCTGGCCGGACACATGGTCGCGCTGATCTTTGAAAAACCCTCGACCCGCACCCGCGTCAGCTTTGACGTGGGCGTGCGCCAGATGGGCGGGCAGACAATGGTGCTGTCCGGTGCCGACATGCAGCTGGGCCACGGTGAAACCATCGCCGACACCGCCCGCGTGCTGTCGCGCTATGTCGACATGATCATGATCCGCACCTTCGAAGAGGCGACGCTGCTGGAAATGGCCGAACACGCCACCGTGCCCGTCATCAACGGGCTGACCAACCGCACGCACCCCTGTCAGATCATGGCCGACATCATGACGTTCGAAGAGCACAGCGGACCGATCAAGGGCCGCAAGGTCGTGTGGTCCGGTGACGGCAACAACGTCTTTGCCTCTTTTGCCCACGCGGCCAAACAGTTCGATTTCGAGCTGGTCTTCACCGGCCCCGAAACCCTGCAACCCGAGGCGGCGCTGAACGGTCTCTACACCACCGAGCGCGATCCGGACAAAGCCGTGCAAGGTGCCGATCTGGTGGTCACCGACACATGGGTGTCGATGCACGACCCGCAATCCGCCCGCGAACGCCGCCACAACCAGCTGCGCGGCTATCAGGTGAACAAGGCGCTGATGTCCAAGGCAAAGCCTGACGCCCTGTTCATGCACTGCCTGCCGGCCCACCGCGATGACGAGGCCACGTCCGAAGTCATGGACGGCCCCAACTCGGTCATCTTCGACGAGGCGGAAAACCGTCTGCACGCCCAAAAGGCCGTCATGCGCTGGTGCCTCGGCAAATAACGCAATCTCCCCCGGGACAGCTTTCTTTTGGCCCGAAATATCCTGGGGGAGACGCGCAGCGTCGGGGGCAAAGCCCCCTTAGTCCCTCAGCCCAGATCGGGAAACCAGCCGGGCAGCGCACACTTGCTGTCCAGCTTGAACGACCGCGACCGCACCAGCCCGATCCTGGCATCCACCACGGGCCCCGCCGCCAGTTCCGCACGTGCCATACTCTCGGCCACCTGCCAGTCCACCGCATCCATCCGCATCACCTGACCCTGCACCTTGCGCGCCTCGTGCGCGGGGTCTTCCCATGCCTTGCCGGGCAGCCCGTCACCGGGACCGGATGCCACTTGGGCACGGTGCACATTCGTTTCGGCCAGTGCCGCGCGGTTGGCAAATTTCAGGTGCGCCAGAAACACACCATCCGGCATCACATAATCGAACTGTGCCACCCGCCGGGGGCGCTCCTGCACGCCGTGCCGTTTCATCGGCAGGCCGCCGCGCACCGCCCATGCCTTGCTGTAATGCCCGGAAAACACGCCAAAGGTGCCGTCATCGGTCTGCACCACCTCCAGCCCCAGCGCGAACAACGCCTGACCCTTCTGGCCCGCGAACACGCTCTCCAAACCGTCATGCTTGGCTGGATCAAGGCAAATCAGCTCATCGGTATCCGTGCGGATCACCCAGTCATAGACCTCGGCCAGACCGGCCTGAATCCCGTTCAGCATCCGCCCCCGCACCCCGTCAAAGCCGGACAAATCGTCGCGCGGCACGGTCAGGATGCTGGCCAGCGGGCAGATTTTCGCAATCTCGGGGTCGGCACCGTGCGCCACGACCACCAGATGCCCGGCCCCCACCAGCCTGCCATAGTGGCGATACCATTGCGCCAGCGCCCAGTAATCGCGGTAAACCATCGTGATTGCACAAATCTTCATGCCCGTATCTAGCCACTCGCCCGCGTACAGAACAAGCCGGAAGATGCCCGTGCCGCCATCACCAAGGCTTGCCCCCGCAGCCTTTGGGCGTATGTTTTAAGCCAAGGATCACAACACAGGCAGAGCATATGGCGCAGCAGGAAATTCGGGCACAGATCGGCGTTTACGGTCTGGGCACAATGGGCAGTGCTTTGGCCCTGAACCTGGCCGATCACGGCTTTGACGTGGCGGTGTCGAACCGCGAAGCTGACTGGATCGACGCCTTCCTGCCCGAGGCTGCGGGGTTGTCGGGCACCGTGACCGGCCACGCCGATCTGGCCGATTTCGTCGCCGCCATAGCCGCCCCGCGCACCATCCTGTTCATGATCCCCTCGACCAAGCCGATGGATGTGATGATCGAGGCGATCACGCCGCTGTTGTCCGAGGGCGACACGATCATCGACGGTGGCAACGCCGATTTCAACGATACCCGGCGGCGCAGTGCCGCATTGGACGGCACCGGCATCCACTTTGTCGGGATGGGCGTGTCGGGCGGCGAAGAGGGTGCGCGGAACGGCCCCTCGATGATGGTCGGCGGTTCGGATCATTCCTGGGCACGGCTCAAACCGATGGCCGAGGCGATTGCCGCAAAGTTCCACGGCGATCCCTGCGTGGCCCACCTTGGCCCCGATGGCGCGGGACATTTCGTCAAGACGGTGCACAACGGCATCGAATATGCCGACATGCAGATGATTGCCGAGATTTACGGTATGATGCGCGATCAGGCGGGAATGGACGCGGGCCAGATCGGTCAGGTCTTTGACGGCTGGCGCGACGGGCCGCTGGCGTCCTATCTGATCGACATCACCGCCAAGGCGCTGGCCTCGACCGATGCGGTCACGGGACAACCCGTCGTGGACGTGATCCGCGATCAGGCGGGGCAAAAGGGGACAGGCCGCTGGACCCTGATCGAAGCCTTGAAAATGGGTCAAAGCGCGTCAACCATCGAGGCCGCAGTCGGCGCACGCGGCTGGTCGTCCGAGGGGGATGTGCGTCGCGCGGCGCAGGAGCTGCTGGAGCCCGCGACCCAGCCCGCCGATATTCCCGGCACCGATGACATGGAAAACGCCCTGCTGGCGGCACGTATCCTGGGCCATGCACAGGGGTTCCGCGTGCTGTCCGCCGCCTCGGACGAGTTCAACTGGACCCTCGACCTTGCCCGCATCGCCGAAATCTGGCGCGCGGGGTGCATCATCCGTTCGGCCTTGCTGGATGAATTCGCCGATGCGGTGCGCGCCGGATTGCCGCAGGGTCACATGATCCTTGCCCCTGCGATGCGCAAACGTCTGACGGCGGCCTTGCCGGGGCTGCGGCGTGTGGTTGCGGCGGCGGCGCTCAGCGGACAGCCGGTGCCGGCACTGTCAGCGGCGCTGGCGTGGCATGACACGATGGCCTTGGGGCGTGGCACCGCGAATATGATCCAGGCACAGCGCGATTACTTCGGCGCGCACGGGTTCGAGCGGATGGATCAGGACGGCGCGCACCACGGGGAGTGGTTGCGTTAGAGGCGACGTTTGACGCGTAGCGTCGGGTCTTCCTGCGTCGGATCTTCCGGCCACGGATGCTTGGGGTATTGTCCGCGCATGTCCTTGCGCACATCGGCATAGGAACTGGCCCAGAACCCCGGCAGGTCCATGGTGATCTGGATGGGCCGGTGCGCGGGCGACAGCAGTGTAACCTTCAGCGGCTTGCCCGCCACGGTCGGGTGGCGTGTCACGCCGAACATCTCCTGCAACCGCACAGCAATCTCCGGCGCGTCGCCGCTGTAGTCGATCGGCACATTCCGACCCAGCGGTGTGGTGAAATGCGAGGGGGCCGCGCGGTCCAGTGCCTGCGCCTCGTCCCAGCCCAGCCGCGCCTTCAACGCAGGGGTCAGATCAAAGGCCTTCCAGTCGGCAGCGGTCCGCACGCCGCCCAGATGCGGCAGCAGCCAGTCTTCAACTGTTGCGATGAGGTGATCATCAGACCAGTCATCCGCATCCACCAGCCGCGCCCGCGCCAGGAACCGCGCCGCCTTGGCCGAGGGCAGCAGGCCCAGCTGCCGCACGCCGTCCAGCATCGCCACTGCGATGTCCTCTGGCGGGGCATCGCGCCAGGCGCGGTCCTCCAGGACCAGCGCGCCCAGCCGTTCCTGCTGGCGCGCCAGAACGCGGCCTTCGCGTTTGGACCACAGGCAGACGTCATGCCATGCAATCGCATCGCCAAAGGTGGCGCGCAGGTCGGCGTCGCTGATCTCGGTCGCCTGCCGGATCTTCGCCTCGCGCGGGTCGCCGTCCAGATCGGTGGCCACGATCAGCCGCGCGCCAGCCAGCGCGTCGCCGTCGGGCAGGATCGCGCCTTTGCCTCCTGAAAGGACAAAGCGCGGGGCATCGCCCTTGCGGCGCAGACCGATGCGGTCGGGGTAGGCCAGCGCCGCCATCGCGCCCAGCGATTGCGCACCGCCCGAGGTGCGTGATTTCAGGCGTCTCGTCTCTTGACGCACCCGGGCCAGCGCGCCGCGCTGCACCGCGTTGCCGAACCGGTCGGGGCTGCGCAAGGCTTGCATCCGCAGGCGCAGATCGCTGCCCATGCCGCGCAGGATGTCACGCTCGGCCAGCAGGGCTGCCAGTTCCGCCGCACCCGCGCCGCCGCGCACCAGCATATGCGCCAGACGCGGGTGCAGCGGCAGCCCCGACAGCGCGCGGCCATGTGCCGTGATGCGTCCCGCAGCGTCCAGCGCCTCCAGCATCCGCAACACCTCGACCGCTTCGCCGTAGCGGCCCGGATGCGGCGGCGTGACAAAGCTCAGCTCCTCCGGCGTGGCCCCCCACAGCGCCAGTTCCAGCGCCATGCCGGTCAGGTCCCCCGCCTCGATCTCGGCGGGGGGGAAAGCCGCCAGCGCCCCGTCCTCGCCGCGCGTCCACAGCTTGTAGCAATGTCCCGCCGCCACACGGCCCGCGCGACCAGCCCGCTGGGTCGCCTCGGCGCGGGTGACGCGCTCGGTCACCAGCCGTGACATGCCGCTGGAGGGATCGAACCGCGCGCGCCGCGCCAATCCGGCGTCCACCACGATGCGGATGTCGGGCAGGGTCAGCGAAGTTTCGGCAATGGCCGTGGCCAGCACCACCTTGCGCCCCGTTTTCGCAGGCGCAATCGCGGCGCGCTGGGCGGCAAAGTCCATGGCCCCGAACAGCGGATGCACCGCCACGTCACTGCCAAAACTGCCGTCCAGCAGTCCCTGAACGCGCCTGATCTCGCCCTCACCCGGCAGGAACACCAGCGCGCTGCCGGTTTGCGCACGCAGGGCGTCGCGGATCAGATCGGCAACCGCCCCTTCCAGCCGCGCCTGACCGCGGGGGCGGTCCAGCCAGTGGGGTGTCACCTCATATGCACGGCCCTCGGAGGTGACCAGCGGCGCGTCCAGCATCTCGGCCACGGGTGCTGCATCCAGTGTGGCCGACATCACCACCAGATGCAGGTCGTCGCGCAAGGCCTCGGCCACCTCAAGACACAGCGCCAGCCCCAGATCGGCATTCAGGCTGCGTTCGTGAAATTCGTCAAAGATCACCACGCCGACGCCCGGAAGGTCGGGATCGGACTGGATCATGCGGGTCAGGATGCCTTCGGTCACAACCTCGATGCGGGTGGATCTGCCCACTTTCGCCTCGCCGCGCACGCGATAGCCGACGGTTTCGCCCACAGGCTCGCCCAGTGTTTCGGCCATACGCTCGGCGGCGGTGCGCGCGGCCAGTCGGCGCGGCTCAAGCATCACGATGCGCCCCGTGAAACCCGCCTCCATCAACGCCAGCGGCACGCGCGTGGTCTTGCCCGCACCGGGGGGCGCTTGCAGAACCAGCCGTTTGTGCGCGGCAAGCTGTGTGCAGACCGCGTCCAGCACGTCATCAATGGGCAGGGCAAATGTCATGTCTGCGCTTATCTGCGAAACTGTGGCCAAGGCCAAGGCTGGACAAATAGACCTGTAGACCGGAAAACCGACCCCAAGCACGAAAGGCACGCAGATGGACATCACCGACACCGCCCAACGTATCACCTCCGGTGACCGCCGTGCGCTGGCCCGCGCGATCACGCTGGTGGAAAGCGGACGCGCCGATCACCGCGTGCAGGCGGCCGAGCTGTTGGGGGCGCTGCCCCGTGATCGGCAGGCGCTGCGCATCGGGCTGTCAGGCACGCCGGGCGTGGGCAAAAGCACCTTTATCGAAAGCTTTGGGATGATGCTGACAGGGCAGGGGCTGCGCGTGGCGGTTCTGGCGGTCGATCCGTCCTCGGCGCGGTCGGGCGGCTCTATCCTGGGCGACAAGACGCGGATGGACCGGCTGGCGCGTGAACCCAAGGCGTTTATTCGCCCCAGCCCCAGCCAGACCCATCTGGGCGGCGTCGCGCGCCGCACCCGTGAAGCTGTTGCCCTGTGCGAGGCGGCAGGCTTTGACGTGGTGTTGATCGAAACCGTGGGCGTGGGCCAGTCGGAAACCGTGGTGGCGCAGATGGCCGATCTGTTCCTGCTGCTGCTGGCGCCGGCGGGCGGGGATGAGTTGCAGGGTGTCAAACGCGGGATCATGGAAATGGCCGACGTGATTCTGATCAACAAGGCCGATGGCGACCTGAAAGCGACCGCCACACGCACCTGTGCCGATTATGCCGGGGCGCTGCGGCTGTTGCGCAAACGTCCTCAGGACCCGGCGGGCTTTCCCAAGGCGATGATGGTTTCGGCACTCGAAGACACCGGCCTGAGCGCGGCATGGGAGACGATGCAGGAACTGGCAGGCTGGCGGCGCGAGAACGGGTTTTTCGACAGGACCCGTGCGGAACAGGCGCAATACTGGTTCGAGCAGGATGTCCGTGCCGCACTGCTGGCGCAGCTGGACGGGGCGCAGGCGCGTGCCGATATGGCGCGGCTGGGGGCCGAAGTGGCGCAGGGCCAGACCGATCCGGCACTAGCGGCGCAACAGATGCTGGCCAGCTTGGGTCACACACGCAGCTGATCGCGCAATAAGGCTGTGAAACCTGCGCAATCATGCTTGACCCTTGATGCGATTCCCCCTATTGCCACCAGACGAAATTAGGGGCGCAGCTGCGAGCGGCGCTTGTTGTCGTTTCGGGGACCGCCCTGACAGCGACCAGAACAAAAGGATAATCCCATGTCGCGTCGTTGCGAACTGACCGGAAAAGGCCCCATGTCTGGCAACAATGTCAGCCACGCCAACAACAAAACACGTCGTCGGTTTCTGCCGAACCTGAACGATGTCTCGCTGCAGTCCGAAGTGTTGGGCCGCGCGATCAAATTCCGCATCTCGGCTGCCGCTCTGCGCACCGTTGACCACCGCGGTGGTCTGGACGCGTTCTTCGCCAAGGCGAAAGACGACGAGCTGTCGGCGAATGCGCTGAAAGTGAAAAAAGAAATCGCAAAAGCTCTGGCCGCCAACGCAGCCTGAAGCCTTTGAGGTTCACGAATTTGGCCCCGTCTGCATCCGCAGGCGGGGTCGTTTCGTTTGCGGTGCAGGGCGTTTTGGCGCAGGGGGCAGCCCTTGTGTGCGAAGGGATGGGCGGCTAAGGCTGCGGCCATGACCGTTTTGCGCCATATCACCCTGTGCCTTGCGATGCTGACGCTTGTTGTCACGGCGCAGGCCTTCGCGTTGGCGCGTGGCTCGGCCGAGGTTGCGGGGCAGATGGTGCTGTGTATCGGCACCGGCGCGATCACCGTGAACGTCGATGCCGATGGTCAACCGGTTGGCCCGCCGCATATCTGTCCCGACGCCGCGCTGACGCTGCTGGGGCAGGATGTGATGATCGCCGCGCCCGAGCGGGTTGTGGCGATCCGCCGTGCCGAATATGCCGCGCGCCATGTGCCTGTGACGCGCGTGGTGTCCGCACCCGCCTATCTGTCGCGTGGACCTCCTGTTTTGCTCTGAGCCACCCTTGTCTTTTTGAGAGCAAAACAACGGATATACCCACATGAAACTGATGAAGAACCTGACCGCAGTTGCGGTTGCCACCCTTTTGTCCACAGCCGCCTTTGCTGACGGTATTCTGGTGCAGGACCCCTATGTGCGCGTCTCGCGGCCCAATGCGCCGACGGCGGCGGCGTTCATGACGCTGGTGAACGAAAGCGACAGCGACGACCGTCTGATCGAGGCGCGCAGCGAAATCGCCAAGAAGGTCGAGCTGCACACCCACGTTGACCTGGGCGACGGCGTGATGGCCATGACCCAGATCGAAGGCGGCATTCCTCTGGCCGCGGGGCACACACATGCGCTGGCACGCGGCGGGGATCACGTGATGATGATGGGGCTGAACCAGCCGCTGGCACAGGGTGACGAGGTGACGGTCACGCTGGTGTTCGAAAAGGCGGGCGAGGTCGAGGTGACCATACCCGTCGACAACGAACGCAAAGCCGAAGGGGCAGGTCACGGCGCGATGGACCATTCGCAAATGGACCATTCCCAGATGGATCACGGCGCGGAAAAGACCGACTAGGCGTTCAGCAGCCCTTCGACCCATTTCGGCACCGTCTCGCTGGCGGGGCCGAAGTGGGTTTCGTCGAATTGCGAGACCACCAACGACGGCTCGAGGTTCAATTCGACCGTCAGCGCGCCGTATGCTGCAGCGGCCTGCACAAAACCAGCGGCAGGGTAGACATTGCCGCTGGTGCCGATGGCGGCGAAAATGTCGGCCTCGCTCAGGCGCATTTCGATCTCTTCCATATAATACGGAATCTCACCGAACCAGACGATGTCAGGGCGGGCCGTGGGTTGGTTGCAGGCGGGGCAGGTCTGGCCGACAGTCATCTTCAACGTCGCTTCCCACCGGTGATCACAGGCCGCACAGAGCGCCGAATCAAGTTGCCCGTGCATGTGTAACACATTGGACGAACCCGCTTTCTCGTGCAGCCCGTCGACGTTTTGCGTGACGATCAGCACATCGCCGGGCATCGCCGCCTCAAGCCGTGCCAGCGCCACGTGGGCCGCATTCGGCGTGGCCTCGGCCGCCTGTGCGCGGCGGGCGTTGTAGAAATCGACCACCAGTTGCGGGTTGCGCGCGAAGCCTTCCGGGGTGGCGACATCCTCGATGCGGTGCTGCGCCCACAGGCCGCCCTCATCGCGGAAGGTGCCCAATCCGCTTTCGGCAGATATGCCGGCACCTGTCAGGATCACGATTTTCGGCATGGCGGGCACCTTTCGTCTTGGGGTCGGCGCAGTCTGGAATGGCAAGGCCGCGCCGGTCAACCGTCCAGCACCCGCAAATCGCCCGCCAGCCACGGCAGCTGCGCCAGCGCGGGCGTGATCATATGCGCATCAATCAGCCGCCGCATGGTCTGGGCCACGCTGGCAGGCACCTCGCCCACCCAGTCGGCCCCGGCAAACAGCGAAATCGTGCGGGCGAAGGGTTTGAATGGCAGGGTAAAGGCGTCCACCTCGTCGTGGAATCGCACCGCGCGCATGTAGCCCAGTGGTGTGGTCACGGCCCAACCGATGCGCCGCGCCACCATCGCCATCAGCGCGAGATGGCTGCCGATCTCGAATCGTTCGGGCAGATCCAGCTTTTGCCGCGCCAGATGTGCCTCGATCAGCCGCCCGATCAGCTGGTTTTTCTCGTATCGGAGGAAGGGCAGGTTGCCCAATTGCGCCATCACATCGCCGCCCCCCTTAACCGTGCCCTTGGGTGCGACCAGAATGAACGGATCGCGCGCCAGCGGGTATTCCAGCACACCGTCCATCACCGTGCCCGCGCTGGCGGCAATCGCCAGATGCAGCTTTTTGTCCGCAATATCTTCCAAAATCTTGTGGCTGGGTGCGGTGATCAGTTTGAATTTGCAGTGGGTCAGGCTGTCCGCCAGAATCGTCACCAGACGCGGGGTCAGGTCATTGTCGAAATCGTCGATCAGCCCGATGCTCAGCGCGCTGAGGTGCGCCAGATCCATCACCGCCAGTTCACTTTGTGCCAGCCGTAACTGCGCCAGTGCCGCCTCGGTCCGCCCGAGAAAGCTGTGGCCCGCAGGCGTCAGGCGCATGGGCCGTTTGCCATGATCGATCAAATCGGTGGCCAATGCGGTTTCCAGATTGCGCAGCTGCTGGCTGACCGCAGGCTGGCTCAGGCCGGTGACGGCGGCGGCCTGTGCCACCGATCCGGTCGAGGCCAGCGCCTCGAACACTTCCAGCCCGCGCAGGGTGACACCTTTGCTGATCATCGCCATTGTCTCCAGTTTCCGGTTTTGTGAAACTTCAACGGCCACAGGTCAAGCGTTCATAGAACTTTTACAATTCATATCTTTGGTTTTCGTGATGTAAGGCCTGTTTTTGCATCGCCTTGCAGCGCCCTTTAAATCGCGCGACACTTCGGCTGAAACCTGTCCACACAGCCCACGGAGCACCCTATGAAGATCGCAACCGCATCCTATCCGCTGGACGTGTTCCAGACCTGGGCCGACTACGAGGGCAAGCTGACGAAATGGGTGTCCGAGGCCGCCGGGCAGGGCGCCGATTTGCTGGTGTTTCCCGAATACGGCGCGATGGAGCTGGCCACGCTTGCGGGGCTGGACGTTGCTGCCGATCTGGAGGCGTCGCTGCACGCGGTGTCCGACCGGTTGCCGCAAGCCGACGCGCTGCATGTGAAGCTGGCGGCAGAGTATAACGTACATATCCTTGCGGCCTCGGCGCCTTATGTGCCTGCCGCTGGCCAGCGTCCCGTCAACCGCGCGCGCCTGTTTGCACCGACAGGGCAGGTGGGGGTGCAGGACAAGCAGATCATGACGCGGTTCGAGGAAGAGGTGTGGGACGTGGTGCCGGGCAATGCGTTGCAATTGTTCGACACCGCCCTGGGCAAGATGGGCATCCTGATCTGCTATGACAGTGAATTCCCCCTGTTGGCCCGTGCCCTGAGTGACGCCGACCTGATCCTGATCCCCTCGGTGACCGAGGCGCTGTCCGGCTACTGGCGTGTGCGCATCGGGGCGATGGCCCGCGCGCTGGAAACGCAATGCGTTACCGTCATGTCGTCGGTTGTCGGCCCGGCAGAGTGGTCGCCAGCCGTGGACATCAGCGTGGGCGCGGGCGGCATCTTTGGCCCGCCGGACAAGGGGTTTCCCGACACCGGCGTGCTGGCCGTGGGCGAAATAAACGAACCCGGATGGACTTATGCGCAGGTCGATTTGCAGACCATAGCGCACGTCCGAACCGACGGTGTGGTGCTGAACCGACGCAACTGGACACGACAAGATTCACGCAGCGATGCCGCGCTCGTGTGTAAAATGCGCGAATAGCCCTTGAAAACAGGGTTCAATCGGCGCATTTAGCCCCATGTCCGCAGAATTCAGCGGACGGATTGCATATGGAGAGACCATGGCCAAGGAAGATACGCTCGAATTTCCCGGTGTCGTGAAAGAACTTCTGCCTAATGCGACGTTCCGGGTCGAGCTTGAAAACGGCCATGAGATCATCGCACACACGGCAGGCAAGATGCGCAAGAACCGCATCCGTGTTCTGGCTGGCGACAAAGTACAGGTCGAAATGACCCCCTACGATCTGACCAAGGGTCGGATCAACTACCGCTTCAAGTAAGGCCAAAGTGGCCTTCGTACTGGGATCAGGCAGTCCGAGACGCAAAGAGCTTCTCGGACAAATCGGCGTTGTGCCGGACGCTATCCGCGCGCCGGATATCGATGAAACCCCGATGGCTGGCGAACTGCCGCGCCCCTATTGTCAGCGGATGGCCCGTGAAAAGGTCGCTGCCGTCACGGCGGATGCGGATGACGTCGTGTTGTGCGCGGACACCACCGTGGCGCTGGGGCGGCGCATTCTGGGCAAACCTGCGGATGCAGCCGAGGCGGCCGCCTTCCTGTGGGCCATGTCGGGCCGCCGCCATCGTGTGGTTACCGCTGTAGCCGTGCGCCGGGGCGATCAGTTGTGGGAACGCGACGTGGTCAGCATCGTTCGCATGAAGGTTCTGTCGAACGAGGAAGTGAACGGATACCTTGCCACCGGCGACTGGCAGGGCAAGGCGGGCGGCTATGGCATCCAGGGACCGGCCGGTGCGCTGATTCCATGGATTTCCGGGTCGTTCACCGGCATTGTCGGCCTGCCGCTGGCCGAAACCGCAGGGCTGCTGACCGCAGCCGGCGTCAAGCTCTGGGGGAGCACATGAAGGGCAATACGATCATTCTGGACCATCTGGACGGGGCCGAAGCCGCCGCGCTGATGGTTGATGGCAAGCTGCACGACCTGATCATCGACAGCGACGCCCCGCGCCCCGGCACGGTGTACCGTGCGATTGCCGACAAGCCCGTGAAAGGGCAGGGCGGCATGTTCCTGAAAACCCCGGACGGCAGCGCATTCCTGCGCCAGATCAAGGGGCTGGCACCGGGACAGGAAATCTTGGTGCAGGTGTCCGGCTATGCCGAGCCGGGCAAGGCGATACCGGTGACACAAAAGCTGCTGTTCAAAAGCCGTTATGCGATCATCACCCCCGATGCGCCGGGTCTGAACATCTCGCGGTCGATCCGCGACGAGAGCTTGCGCGATTCGCTTTTGGAAATCGCACATGAGGCGATGGATGGCCGCGAAATGGGGCTGATTCTGCGGTCAAGCTGCGTGGGGGCCGAGGCCGACGACATCACGGACGATATTCTGGCGATGGCAGATTTGGCCGAAACCGTGCTGGGCGATGATGGCCATGGTGCCGAAGTGCTGAGCGAAGGCGACGGCCCGCATATTCTGGCCTGGCGCGACTGGACCGATCCGGCGGATGTGGTCACCGACGCGGGCGGATTTGAGGCGCACAGCGTGCTGGATGCGATCGACGCGGCCCGTGGTGCCTGGGTCGATCTGGGCGGCGGTGCGTCGATGTATGTCGAGGAAACCCGCGCGCTGGTCGCAGTGGACGTGAACACCGGCAACGACGCCTCGCTGGCCGGCGGGCTAAAGGCGAACCTGTCCGCGGCTCGCGCCCTGCCCACAGCGCTGCGTGTGCGCGGTCTTGGCGGTCAGATCGTGATGGATCTGGCCCCCATGCCCAAGAAAGACCGCCGCACCTTTGAAAGTGCGCTGCGGGCCGCCCTGCGCGGCGACACGATTGAAACGGCGTTGGTGGGGTGGACCCCGCTGGGCCACATGGAACTGCAACGCAAACGCGCCCGCGCGCCATTGCCCCCCGAGGCCGCATGACCTGTCCGATCTGCAAATCCGAAACCGTCCACAAATACCGCCCCTTCTGCTCGCGCCGCTGCGCCGACATTGATCTGGGCCGCTGGGCGAACGGTGACTATGCGGTGCCGTCAACGGACCCAGAGGATATTGAAAAAGCACTGGACGCGCTGGAAGAAGAAGTCCGCAAACCGCATTGACCAGATTGCTCAAAAAGCCTCTGGACACCGCCTGCCAACCCCCCTAGAAACCGCCTCACCCCGATTGCAAAGCAATCACCCGTGCCCGGGTAGCTCAGGGGTAGAGCAGTGGATTGAAAATCCTCGTGTCGGTGGTTCGATTCCGCCCCCGGGCACCATTTAAATTTCTCGATTTGTGAAATGTGCGTCTGCGCCGGCGGAAAACCAGCGAACTGACGATGACGCTTTGTCCCTGGAACGGGGGGGCATGAAGGCGGTATTCTCAGAAGGTTACCGTTCTGCCGATCATCCCGTGTGGCCGTAATCTTGGAGCTGAAGGCCGAGCAAGACGTACGTTTTGTCCTTGGCACCAACCGCTTTGGCGGCTCCTGCCGATCTTCTGGCCGCTTGCCAAAAGCCCCCGTCGTCAAACGCATAGGCCCATCTACGGCCTTGCGTTGATGCCGGTTATCTTGCGGATCACAATCTGCTTTCCGGATGCGATGTGCCACCAGCGCTTTTCCTGATCTTTCGAGGTCCAGTTCCAGAACAGATGTGCTCGCAGTTCCCAGCCTTTCCTAACCCAGCGGATAGCTTGGTGGGAAAATCTGGTCCAGGGGCGGGTGGAAGAGCGTCCGGTCGGGGTACTGCGCGACCATCCGGTCAAACTGTGCCTGCGCGCGCCTTTGATCTTCCATGGCGTCGACGCCGGGAATGACGCCATTGCGCATGACAAAGCGGCCCGCGATCATCACGTCGGACACGTCGCGCCCTGATCCGTTCAGCAGCAGAGTCTGGATCGGGTCGATCACCTGTCCCATCTCGGGCGTGTCCAGCCGGATCACGTTCAGGTCTGCGGCACAGTCGGCCGCCAGCCGCCCCAGATCGGGACGCTTCAGCGCATCCGCACCGCCCAGCGTCGCCGCGTCGTAAAAGTCCGCTGCACGGACTTTTGTCGCATCGCCCTCGGCGATGCGCGCGGTCATCACGCCCACGGCCATGTTCTGGATCATGTCGGGCGGATGGGTGTCGGTGCCCATGCCGATGGTCACGCCCAGATCGCGGAATCGCGGAAACGAGTGCATCACCTTGCCACTGCGCGCCATCACCAGCGGGCAATGCGCCAGCGCGGCGCCCGAGGCGGTCAGGATGTCGAGATCGGGCGCCTCATGGGTGATGCCATTGATTCCCGACAGGAACAGCCCGTGTGGCAGGATGGTGCCGGGGGCAAAAAACGCGGTGTCGCGCAACAGCTCCAGCGGGCTTTTGCCATGCTGCCGCACGACCAGATCATATTCCAGCCGCGATTGGCAGCAATGCAGCCGGATCGGCACATCGCAGTCACGCGCCAGCGCCCCGCTGCGGCGCAAAAGCTCGGGTGTGCAGGTCTCGATCCTGTCGGGGGCCAGCATGGTGCGCACCAGCCCGCCGTGGGTGTTCTCGTGCCGGTCTATGAACCGTGCCGCTTCGTCCAGCCCTGCAAACCCGCGCGCTTCGTCATAGTGAAATCCGATCTTGCGGTCGGTGCCCACCACCAGGTTGCCGCTGCGATAGGCCGGGCCCAGATAGACGCGCAGCCCCAGATCGGCGGCCGCGTCGGCGGCTGCATCAAATTCTGCCGCTGTCTCGCCCCAGGCCCGGTAGAACAGCGAGGCGATGGGCAGGGCCGTGGTGATGCCGTTGCGGATCAGTCGGGTAAAGGCATAGCGTTTCTGCCAGGCCAGTTCCTCAGGCGTATACATTTCGCGCGGGCCTGCCTGCATATAGCTTTGCGGCCAGACGCGGCCCTTGAGTTCGGGCGGGTGGTTGTCATAGCCCAGAACGGTGGTGTCCAGGTCGGACAACGCGTCCAGATCGACAAAGCCGGGGCCGATCATCGCGTCACCAAAGTCGATGGTTTCCGCAACCTCGCCGTCAAAGCTGTGGCCTGCGAACAGCACCTGCGTGCCTTCGACGACAACGGTGCCGTTTCGGAAAAGCCTGTGGCTGCCATCCGCGTGGCCCACCACCCAGCGTGCGGTCAGGGCGGTGCGTTTCATGCGCTTTGCCACGGGCCAAGGGTTTCGCCGCTGCGTGCCACGATCTGCCCGCCTGAAATCACCAGCCGTCGAGCGGGGCGTTGGGTGACCGCTTCGGACAGGGCCGGAACCTCGACCAGCACCAGATCGGCACGACAGCCTACCTCCAACCCATAGCCGTCCAGTTCCATCACGCGGGCTCCGTCGGTGGTGCAGGTGTCCAGTGCCCATGCAACCTCGACATCGGCGCGAAAGTTGTTGCGCAGGCCGACCAGCATGGCGCGTTCCAACATGCAGGCGTTGCCATAGGGGGTCCACGTGTCCCGGATGCCGTCGTTGCCCGCGCAGATGGCAATACCCCGTTCACGGCAGGCCGCAACCGACGGCACGGGCCGCGATGCGGGCGCGGTGGTGGCCAGCGACACGACAAGGGCCGCGATCCGGTCCAGTTGCGCATTCACCCGCGCGGTGTCGTTCATGCCCAGACAGAAGGCATGGCTGACAGTCACCTTGCCCTGCATCGCCAGCGCCTCGGTCCGGTCCAGGATCATGTCCAGGCTGAACGCCCCCAACTCGCCCGCTTCATGCAGGTGGATATCGACCGGTTTGCCGTGTTTCTCGGCCAGTCCAAAAACAGCATCGAGCTGCCCCTTTGGGTCGCGGTCGATGCCGCAGGGGTCCAGCCCGCCGACAATATCCGCCCCGTCGCGCAGCGCCTGATCCATCAACTCGACCGTACCGGGGCGGATCATCATGCCCGATTGCGGAAAGGCCACGATTTCGATCTGCATCACGTCGGCAAAGCGGGCGCGGGTTTCGGCCACGCCCTCGAACATCTTCAACCCGTGGTCGGTGTCGATGTCCACGTGACTGCGGATGGCGGTCGTCCCCTTTGACAGCGCCAGCGTCACCTGCCGCGCGGACTGGCGGGCGGCGTCCATGTCCAGCTCGTGGCGCAAGCTGCGCTCGGTGTCGATCATATGTTGCAGGCTTTTGCCCTGAGCGTGCGGATGCCACGGCATGCCCCACAGCGTCTTGTCCAGATGAGCATGGGCGTCGACCAGACCGGGCAGGGCAATGGCGCCCTCGCAATCTTCTACGGTGTCGCCGTCCTGCGCGGGTATCTCGTCCGCGATTTGTGTGATGCGGCCACCGTCGATCAGCACGTCCACTGGGTCAGCCCCCATCAGGCGCAGGGTCTTCAAAAGCAAACGGTCGGTCATGTGCGTCTCCTGTGGGTCAAGTGAGCGAGGCAGCGGCGCGGTGGCCTGCGGCAAGCGGTTTCAGGCGTGGCAGCGCATAGGCGCCGGTCTTGCTGGTCATCAGGCCGGTGCCTGCGAGCCCCGCCGCCATGCGGATGGCAAAGCCCACGCCGTCGATGACGGGCACACCGGCGTCGCAGCTCAGCAGTTCGAGATGTGCGCTCATGCCCGCACAGCCCAGCACCACTGCCTCGGCACCGTCCTGTTCGACCGCCTGCCGGATCTTGGCCGCGATCAGGGGCAGGACGCGGTCGGGGTCGGTTTCCAGATCCAGCACCGGAATGTCGGCGGCGTGGACGCGGCGTAGGTTCGGGCCGCAGCCGTAGCGCACCGCCAGATCCTCGATAATCGGGACGGCGCGGGGCAGGGTTGTGACGACCGAAAACCGCTTGGCCACCCGTCCCGCAGCGATCAGTGCCGCCTCGCACAGGCCCACCACCGGACCGCTGGCCACCGCGCGGGCCGCGTCCAGGCCCGGATCGTCAAAGCAGGCGATGACATGGGCCGACGCTCCCTGACGCTCGGCCTCCAGAATAGCATCCAGCATGGCGGGTACGGCGCGCGCCTCGTCGGCATAGCCTTCGATGCTGGCGGGGGTGCCGCGTGCGGTCACGGCCATCACCTCGATGCCCGGTCCGGCCAAAGCCCGCGCGGTGCGTGCAATGGCGTCGGTCATCTCGCGGGTCGAGTTGGGATTGACCAGCAGAACTTTCATGAGGGGGTTTTCCTTTTGATGCCGACAGGAGGCTGCGCGGGGGCTTTCAACTCGAACTGCCGGTCGGAGGTTATGTAATTGTCGGCGTGCAGCCGCGCGATGGGCTGGTAGGTCTCGGGGTTCACGTAGCGGCCTGCGGCATCCAGACAGGTGTCGCGCACGTGCATCTGCACCACTTCGCCCAGGATGATCACACGCCGTTCGTAGCGGATGGTTTCGGCCACCTTGCATTCCATCGCACAGGGGCTTTCCGCGATCCAGCCGCCGTTGATCTGCGTCGCGGGGGTCATGTTCAGACCCGCGGTGGCAATCTCGTCCACGTCGGGTTCATAGCTGATGCCGCAGACGGTCATCGCCTCGGCCAGCGCCATGTCCACCATGTTCACGCAGAACGACCCGTTCGCGTCGATATTGGTCACGGTGTCCTTCACGGTGCCGTCGGGGCGGGTCTGGATGCCCAGGATCAGGATCGGCGGATCTTGCGAGAATACGTTGAAAAAGCTCATCGGTGCCGCATTCGCCCCCCCGTCTGCCGACAGTGTCGTGACCAGCGCAATGGGGCGCGGGGCGACAAAGTTGGACAGCAACCGATAGCGGTCCTGTTCGGGAAGTGCTGTAAAATCAAATTCCATCGTGTCTACTCCGCTGCCATGCGCGTCCAGGACGGCAAACGTCCTTCTTCTGCAGCATGACATGCAGATTGCGCACCACCAGCCCTGACATTCAACTCGGGCGATACGGTACGACATCTCTCGTTGGCCAGCGGGCAGCGCGGGTGGAATGTGCAACCTGAAGGCGGCGAGATAGGGTTTGGCACTTCGCCCGACACGGGCGCCCGCTCGACGCCGCCGATGGTCAGCTTTGGCACGGTTTCCATCAGCAGGCGGGTATAGGGATGCTGGGGGTTCTCGAAAATCTGCTCTTTCGGGCCAACCTCGACGATCTTGCCCAGATACATCACCGCCAGAACATCAGCCATATACCAGACCACAGCCAGATCGTGACTGATAAAGATGTAGCTCATGCCGAATTCGTCCTGAAGGTCCTTCATCAGGTTCAGGATCTGACTTTGCACGCTGACATCCAGCGCCGAGGTCGGCTCGTCGCAGATCAGCAGTTCGGGCCGTGTTGTCAGGGCGCGGGCGATCGACAGACGCTGACGCTGTCCGCCCGAGAATTCGTGCGGAAACTTCTTGGCGTCGGCGGCATTCAGGCCCACCTGTACCAGCAGTTTCTCGACCTCTTGCGTCACCTCGGCGCGGGTCTTGCAGATGCCGAAATTCTTCAGCGGCTCGCCGATGATGTCACGCACCCGCCAGCGCGGGTTGAGCGAGGCAAAGGGGTCCTGAAAGATCATCTGCATCCGGCGGCGCAACGCAGGCGGCTTGCCGGGAGCCATGTGGGTGATGTCGCTGCCTTCGAAATGGATGGCCCCGGCGCTGGGCGTGTGCAGACCCATCAACAGGCGCGCAACAGTGGATTTGCCACAGCCGGATTCGCCCACCACGGCAAAGGTCTTGCCGCGCGGCACGTCAAAGCTGATTTCGTCCACGGCGGTCAGGATGCGCTTGGGGCGCCGTTCCAGCAGGCGGTTCAGGAACGGTTCGGATATGTCGAAACGCTTGGAAACCTTGCGGACACTCAGGATGTCGGGGCTTTGGGTTTGATCGTTCATTGGACCTCTCCGAACAGGTGACAGGCAACCTGACCGCTGCCTGCGTCCACGGGGATAGGGCGCAGGGTGCGGCAGGTGTCCATGGCTTGCGGGCAGCGCGGCGCAAAGGCGCAGCCGGGGGCGGGGTTGCGCAGACCGGGCATCGCGCCCTCGATCTGGGTCAGGCGGGCGTCGCGGTTGCCGATTTGCGGGATCGAGTTCATCAGCCCCTTGGTATAGGGGTGCAGCGGGTCCTGAATGACCTGCGCCACGTCCCCGATCTCGACCAGCCGGCCTGCGTACATCACCGCCACACGGTCGGCGGTTTCGGCAATCACGCCCATATCGTGGGTGACCAGAACCACCGCCGTGCCATTCTCGCGGCACAGGCGTTTCAGCAGGGCAAGGATCTGCGCCTGCACGCTGACATCCAGCGCCGTGGTCGGTTCGTCCGCGATGATCAGTTTCGGTTCAGCACACAGGGCCAATGCAATGACGACCCGCTGGCGCATCCCGCCGGAAAACTGGTGCGGATACTGGTCCAGCCGTGCCTCGGGGGCGGGAATGCCCACTTCGGCCAGCCAGTCGATCGCGCGCTTGCGGGCGGCTTTGTGATCCAGCCCCAGATGCACACGCATGGTGTCGATCAGCTGCTCACCCACCGTATAGACCGGATTGAGGCTGGTCAGCGGGTCCTGAAAGATCGCCCCGATTTCCTTGCCCCGGATGCGGCGCATTTTTTCGGGCGCAAGGTTGTCGATCCGCTGCCCACGCAGGCGCACCTGACCCGACCGGATCAGGCCGGGCGGCTCGATCAGGCCGGTGATCGCGGCGCCGGTGATGGACTTGCCCGCGCCGCTTTCGCCCACCAGCCCGAGGATCTGTCCTTCGTCCAGATCAAGGCTCAGCCCTTTGACGGCCTCAAGCGGGCCACGGCGGGTGGGGAATTCTACGACGATATTGTCGAGTTCTAGAAGGGTCATGATCTCACCTCACCTCAGTTGCGGGTTAAGCGCGTCGCGCAGCCAGTCGCCCAGCAGGTTCACGGCCAGCACCAGCACGGCCAGTGCCACGGCAGGAAAGACGACGACCCACCAGATGCCGGAAAACAGGAATTCGTTGCCGATCTGGATCAGCGTGCCCAGCGACGGTTGGGTGGGCGGCATACCGACCCCCAGAAAGCTCAGCGTCGCTTCGGTCAGCACCGCCATGCCAAGGTTGATGGTGGCGATCACCAGAACCGGCCCCAGCACGTTGGGCAGGATGTGCCGCACCATGATGGCCACCGATCCGGTGCCAAGGGTGCGCGCCGCTTCGATGTATTCCTTGCGCCGCTCTACCATGGTCGAACCGCGCACGGTGCGTGCATATTGCACCCAGTTCGTCAGGCCGATGGACAGGATCAACACGATCAGCGCCGAATCCGCCTGTGCGGACTGTGGCAGCGCACCGCGCAAAACGCCGTTGATCAGCAACGCCACAAGGATCGGCGGAAAGCTGAGCAGAACATCGGCAATGCGCATCAGCACCGCATCGACGATCCCGCCCAGAAAGCCGCCCAGCAGGCCCAGCGTGACACCCAGCACGGCGGCAAGGATCACGCTGGCAAAGCCTACGACCAACGAAATGCGCATTCCGTACATGATCGACGACAGCACGTCGCGTGCCTGTGTGTCGGTGCCCAGCAGATAGGCGGGGTTGCCGCCCTCGGCCCAGGCGGGGGGCAGTTCGCTGTCGAACAGGCTTAGCTCGGCAATATCAAAGGGGTTTTGCGGCGCCAGATGGGGCGCAAGGATTGCCGCCAGAAACATCGCCAGCAACAGCAGCGTCGAGATCACCGCGACCCGCGACTTGCGGAAGCTATAGGCGATGTCGCTGTCCCAGGCGGAATAGAGCATTGGCATGAAAGTGGACATAGGGGGGCTCCTCAGACGCCGCGCGCAGTCGATTTCTCGACGCGCAGGCGGGGATCAACGACGTGGTACAAAAGGTCGACGATGGTGTTGATGACGACGAACAGGAACGACACCAGCACCAGATAGGCGGCCATCACCGGCACGTCGGAAAAGTTCACCGCCTGAATGAACAAAAAGCCCATGCCCGGCCACTGGAACACCGTCTCGGTGATGATGGCAAAGGCGATAAGCCCGCCCAGTTGCAGGCCAAAAATGGTCATCACCGGGATCAGGGTGTTCTTCAGCGCGTATTTGAAATGCAACATCCGGTTGGGCATGCCGCGTGCGCGGGCGAACTTGATATAGTCGGCACGCAGCACCTCAAGCATCTCGGCGCGCACCAGCCGCATGATCAGGGTCATCTGGAACAACGCCAGCATGATCGACGGCAGGATCAGCGCCTTGAGCCCCGAGAGCGTCAGGAAACCGGTGGTCCAACCGCCAAGGTCCACAACCCCGCCGCGTCCGAAACTGGGCAGCCAACCCAGCGTGACGGAAAACAGCAAGATCAGCAGGATGCCGGTGACAAATGTGGGCACCGAAATCCCCAGAAGCGACACAACCTGCAATCCCTGACTGATCCAGCCGCGCGGGTTCAGCGCGGTGTAGATGCCCAAGGGAATGCCCAACGCCAGTGCAAGGCTCGCTGCGACCAGCACCAGTTCGGCAGTGGCAGGAAACCGTTCGGCCAGCAGGTCGGACACGGGCCGGTTGTTGCGGTAGCTTTGGCCAAAGTCACCTTGGGCCGCATTCGCGATAAAGCGCCCGTATTGCACCACGAAGGGGTCGTTCAGCCCCATCTTTTCACGCAGGTCCGCGCGTTCTTCAACCGTTGCATCTTCGGGCAAGAGGTTCGAGATCGGGTCGCCCAGAAAGCGGAACATCAAAAAGGCAATTGACGCAACAACCAGCATCACAAGGGCGGCTTGGACGATGCGTCTGAGAAGAAAGGCGAACATGGCGGCCTCCGGCAGGAATGGGGGAAGGTGGCGGGGGCACGCATGCACCCGCCACGAGGGGATCAGTCGATCCGCGCAAGCCACAGGCGCGCTTTGTCGTCGCCGGTTTGCGGAATGCTCACACCGTCACGCGCGGCCCACGACAGCGGCTGTGCGTGCAGCGGCAGCCAGGCAACGTCGTTTTTGGCGATGGCAAAGGCTTCGGTCATCATCGCCAGACGCTTGTCCGCATCCAGTTCGGTGGCCACGGCTTCGGTCAGACGGTCGACTTCGGCGTTGGAATAGCCGCCGGGGTTCCAGGTGCCCATCTGCCCGCTGGGTGTGTGCAGCATGGCCGACAGTACCGAATAGCCGTCCAGCATCGGCAGCGTGGCCCAACCCAGCATGAACATATCCGTCTCGTTGGCGCGGGCGTGTTCGAAATGGATCGCCTTGGTCTCGGCAGTCAGGTCCGCCTTGACGCCGACACGTGCGAACATCGCGGCCAGCGCCTGACAGATCGCCGCGTCGTTGACGTAACTGTCGTTGGGGCAGTTCATGTTAAAGCTGAACCCGTCCGCATAGCCCGCGTCGGCCAGCATCTGCTTGGCCAGTTCGGGATCATAGGCGGGGATTTCATCGTTCGCTTCGTCAAAGCCGGGAACCTGCGGGGCGACAAGCGTGCCCAGATTGCGGGATTTGCCGCGCATGATCTTGTCGCGCAGCAGGTCATAGCTGATCGCATGGACCAATGCCTGACGCACCTCGACCTTTTGCAGCGGATTGCCCTCGGTGCCGGCATTGTTCAGCTGATCGCTCAGGTTAAAGCCCATCATGATCGCGCGCAGGCCGGGCGCCTCGAGCACGTGCATGCCGGGGGTCGCCTCGATGCGTTTTGAATCCTGCAGCGGCGACGGCACGATCATGTCCAACTCGCCCGACAGCATCGCGGCCACACGGGTGGCGTCCGAATTGATCGGGTTCAGCTCAATGCGGGTGATGTTGTGTTTTGGCGTGTCCCACCAACCTTCGTTGACCTCAAGAACGGTCTGCGCGTCCGGGGTGCGCGACACGAAATGGAACGGGCCGGTGCCGTTGGCGTGCGAGGTGGTGTAGCCCTCTTCGCCCTTTTGCGCGTCGATGGGGTCCAGCGCGTCGTGCTCTTCCAGCCAACCTGCGTCAAAGATCAGGATGTTGGTCAGAAAGTTGTTCAGCAGCGGGTTCGGCCCGTCCAGCAGCAGATCGACGGTCATGTCGTCCACCATCTTGGCCCCGACAAGCCCCGCGATGTTGCCGCGAATGGGGGAATCTTCATGCGCGGCACGGTTGACCGAGGCAACGACGTCCTCGGCGGTCAGATCCTGGCCGTCGTGGAATTTGACCCCTTCGCGCAGGTGATAGCGCACGGTGGTTTCGTCGATCTGTTCCCAGCTTGTGGCCAGTGCAGGCTCGATCTTCAGGTCCGCATCATAGCGCACCAGCGCCTCGTAGATGTGGTTCAGGAACGACACGGTAAAGCTGTCGGTCATGGAATGGGGGTCAAGACCGTAAAGGTCGCCATTGGTGCCAAGGCGGAAAGTTTCGGCCTGCGCCGCGCCGCCAAAGGCCAGCGACAGCGCCGTGGTTGCGGTCAGCAAGAGTTTGCGTGGTGTCATGTTGGTATCCCTGTTTTCGGTTCATTGGGCCGGCAAAAGCGGCTTGCACGTGGATGACGATGGGAAGCTGACATGATTCGCAATTTACGTCTACAATTATTGTTAACAATTTATGATGACATTAAATGCTTGCATCCTTCTGCCTAATTTTGCGACAATTGAGATCGGGCCCGTTGCCCGGTCCATGCCAAGGAGGTGAGATGTCGGACGCTCCCAAACTCACGGAACAGCAGATCTATGAACGGATCTGGAAATCGATTGCCGAACGTCGCTTGCCGCCGGGGACCCGCCTGAAAGAAGAGCGCCTGTGCGAGATTTTCGGCGTCAGCCGTCCGCGCATCCGCCGGGCGCTGGACCAGTTGGCCCATGACGGGCTGGTCTGCCACATTCCCAATCGCGGGGCCTTTGTGTCGACGCCTTCCGTGGACGAAGCACGCGATGTGTTCTTCACCCGCCGCGTGGTCGAGCGTGGCGTGATTGATGCGTTGAAAGACAACGTCAGCGACGACACGCTGTCGGCCCTGAAGGGCCACATAGAGCAGGAACGCCAGGCGCTGCGGGACGGTGATACGTCACAGACCATCCGACTGTCGGGGGCCTTTCACATGCTGCTGGCCGAACTGGCCGCATCGCCGTTGCTGGCGGACATCCTGCGCGATTTGGTGTCCAAAAGCACTTTGGTCACGGCGGTGTTTCAGCCGAAATGCGACACCCAATGCGGCCCGGATGAACATGCCTCGATTGTCGATGCATTGGCGCGGGGCGACTTTGAGGCCGCCAAAAGCGCAATGGATTCACACCTGCTGGAAGCGGAACACACGCTGCAACTGGAAGCGTCGGGAGACGGTCAGCCGTTCCCGACCGATGTTCTGGGCGCAGCCCTGACCGAGGATACCTGAGTTGACCACCACTGCCATTACCGGAACCACCGCGATCACCATGGACGCCACGCGCCGGGTCATTGAAAACGCAACGATTGTCTTTGCCGATGACCGTATCACGGCTGTTGGCGCCGCAAGTGACGTGACCATTCCCGAAGGCGCCGAGATCATCGACGGCCGCGGCACGCTGACCTTGCCGGGACTGATCGACAGCCACGCGCACGCAGGCCATGGACTGACCCGCAATCTGGGCGCACGGGCAGGGGGCGACGCATGGTTTCAGGCCTGCGAAGACCTGTACACGCGCGGATCAACCGCCGGTTTCTGGCAGGCCGAGGCGCGTTTGTCGGCGCAGGAACGGCTCAAGGCGGGGATCACCACCTGTACCATGTTGCTGGGCGGTGGCGCGGACCACTATCGCACCGAAACGCGCGAGGCGGGTGATCTGCACTGCGCTGCCACCCGCGAGGCGGGCCTGCGCACCATGCTGGCCGCCGGTGTAAACCGCGCGCCCTTTCCCAAAACCTACCGCAGCCTTGACCAGTCGCGCGAGATAACCCTGTCCTTCGACGACCAACTGGCGGTCTGCGCGGAACTGGCCGAGGCGCATAACGATCTGTTGGGCGCGGGCACGGGCGTGTGCCTGATCATGCCGGTCTATCAGCCGGACGAAGTGGCCGAAGACCCGCAAACCATCCGCCGCATGTGCCGCGACGTGATGGACCTGCGCGAAAAGGCGGGGCTGCTCTTTACGCAGGACGGGCACCGCAACGGCTCGATCGAGCTGGCTGAAACGCTGGAGATCATCGGCCCGTGGTCATACCTTTCCCACTCGGTCGACCTGACCGAGGGCGACATGGCCGCCGCACAGCGCAGCGGCACCTCGATCGTTCACAACCCGTCAGCGATCATGTCGGTCTATGGCCGTTGCCCCGCGCCGGAACTGCGTGACATGGGCGTGAACGTGGCACTGGGATCGGACGCTGCCGCACCGGATCGCGGCTATGACATGTTCCGCCATATGGCCCAGTGCCTGCATTACCATCGCCGCCACTTCCGCGACCCCGATGTAATGATGCCGATTGACGTGCTGGAAATGTGCACCATCGACGCCGCCCGCGCCATCGGGCTGGCAGATGATCTGGGTTCGCTCGACGTGGGCAAAAAGGCCGACATCATCATGCTGGACCGCGAACAGGCGCATATGTATCCGCCAATCATGCCACTGACTGCGGCCGCGCAATTCGCAAATGCGGGCGACGTGGACACGGTGATCGTCAACGGCAAGATCAGGATGCGCCATCGCAAGACGGATCTGGACGAACGCGCGATCCTGACATCGGCGGCGCAGGAGCTGACCGACGCCATCGCGCGCTGTGGGCTGGAGCATCTGCTGGAAGAGTGAGGCAGCTATACCTCTGACAGGTTTTCCTCTTCCTTTTGCATCATGTCGTCGCGCAACGGCACGGTCTGGCGCTCGATCATCCGGTGAACCGCCGGCGACCCCTCGCCGCGGTGCAGCACCCTCAGACGGTCTGACAGGGCGGCGTCCGCGTTGGTGCGCCGCTCGTTATGTCGTACATATTCGCCCCAGGTTGGTACATGATAGCTTTCGCTCCAGTGCTCGGGCTGGTGCAGGTCGCGCAACAGCGCCCATTGCTGTGCCCCGTCCCGGATGCGCACACGCCGTCGCAGGCTCATGGCGGCCAGAAACTCGGGCACGTCTTCCTGTGCGATTTCATAGTCGACCATGACCATCACCGGACCGCTGCGATAGTTCAGGTCAAACCGTGTCGCGGGTTCCTTGAAGCGGTTCAGCGGGCCCAGATCCAGGCCGTTGAATTCGGGCAGGGGCAGGGGATAGCCAATCAGCGCTCCGACAGCCAACAGCCCCGCAGCCCCCAGCAACGCCACCTCTGCCGACCCTGACTGTTCCGCGATGGCACCCCAGATCAGGCTGCCTGCGGCCATGCCGCCGAATGTACCGGTCTGATACAGGGCGATGACCCGCCCCACGACCCAGCGCGGCGTCGACAGCTGGATGGTGACGTTGAACATGGACAAGGCCAGCACCCAGGCAGCCCCCGCCAACATCAGCGCGGCCCCCGAAAGGATCGTGTTCGTGCTGAAGGCCAGGACGAGGCAGCTGGCACCGAAGCCGACAAAGCCGCCGCGCGCGATGATTTCGTTGCGGAACCGGGTGCGCAGGCTGGCGTTGGACAGGGCGCCGGCCACCGCCCCCATCCCGAAACAGCCCAGCATGACACCATAGACAAAGGCGGTGGCATTCAGGGTTTCGCGAACCACCACAGGCAACAGGGCCAGCAGGGCGATGGCGGACAGGCCGAACCAGAACCCGCGCAGGATCACGCGCAGCAGGTTTGGCGACATCGCCACATACCGCAGGCCGGCGGCAAAGGCGCTGCCCATGGGTTCACGGGGCAGGTGCGTGTCACGCGCAGGCGCCTGCCAGCGCAGCAGGGCAAGGATAATGGCCACGTAGCTCAGTGCATTGACGGCGAATGCGGCGGCCGCACCCGCAATGGCCACAATCGCACCGCCCGCGGCCGGGCCCACGCTGCGCATCAGGTTGAAACCCATGCTGTTCAGCGAAACGGCCGAGGGCAGTTCCTCGCGCGAGACGATGTCGCCCATGGTGGCCTGCCACGAGGGGTTGTGCAGTGCTGTGCCGCACCCGATCAGAAAGGTGAAGCCCAGCAAGAGCCAGGGCGACAACCAACCTTCAAACGCCATGAATGTCAGGATGATAGAGACACAGAACATAAATGCCTGAGCGACCAGCATGACGCGGCGGCGGTCAAAGTTGTCGGCAAAAACCCCCGCCAAAAGCGAGAAAATCATGATCGGCAGCGCGACCGACCCCTGCACCAGCGCCACCATATTCTGAGAATCCGACAGCGAAGTCATCAGCCACGCCGCGCCTACCGCCTGAACAAGACCACCAAAGTTCGAGGCCAGTGCCGAAATCCACAATGACCGGAAGGTCTGGTTGCGGAACAGGATAAGGGGAGAAACTTGATCTGGCACTTTGGCAGCCTCTTGTTCACACGCCGTTTCTGGCATGCTTCACGACTGAGTTATAGCCAATCGTGCCAAGATCAAACAGCTTCTGCTTTCCTCGGGCCAAGGCGTGCCCTTGAGGCATTTGGAATGTCTAGCTTGCCATTCGTTGTTCTGCCGGGGCGGCATCATGAGTGGCGCCAGTGCATCTGAAGTAACCGACATCGCGCGTCATCGAATCCACGCCCGCTTGCAACACCTGCACCGCACTCGAACTTTCGCCCGCCATTGCAGCGTTTTGTTGCACCGCCCGGTCAAGGTCCCCGACGGCACTGTTCATTTCGTGCAAGCCGCTGCTTTGCTCTGCCGCAGCGGATGCAATGTGCAGGATGCTGTCGCGAATTTCCGTGACGGTGGTGTCGATGGAGTGCAGCGCTTCACCGGCCTGACCGACCAGATCGACACCGCGACCCACCTGTCGTTTTGAATCCTCGATCAGCTGGGCAATCTCGCGGGCCGCCTCGGAAGAGCGTTGTGCCAATTCGCGGACTTCGGAGGCAACGACGGCAAAACCACGCCCTGCCTCGCCCGCCCGCGCAGCTTCAACGCCGGCATTCAGGGCCAGCAGGTTGGTCTGAAAGGCGATGTCGTCGATCACGCTTGTGATCCGCGAGATGGATTGCGAGCTTTCCGCGATTACGTTCATGGCGCTGATCGCATCCCCGACCACGACGCTGGAGCGTTCCGATTGCTCCTTGGCTTGCTGGACCTGATGGCTTGTGTCGTTGGTCATCTCGGTCGCGCTTTTGACCGAGAACGTCAGCTCCTCCAGCGCGGCGGCACTTTCTTCCAACGTGGCGGCCTGTCGTTCCGAACGGTTGGACAGGTCATTCATGCCGGACGAGATCGAGGCGACCTCTTGAGTGACCTCAAGGGCCTGGCGCAAGACGCCCGCCATCACACTGTCAAGCCGCTCGACGGCGTTGTTGAATTGCACGCGAATGTCATCGAATTCCCCGAGGTCGTCGTTCAACCGGACTGTCAGATCGCCAGCGGCCAGGCTGCTCAGACCGGCCTGCATGGCGTCGGCCGTGCGGATATAGGGGGTGGTGTTGACTGCAAATTTCACAACCTTGACCACCTCGCCGGCGGCATTGCGGATAGGGTTGTAGCTGGCGCGGATAAATACGGTGCTGCCATCCTTGCCGATGCGTTCGAACGATCCGTCCTTTGCTTCGCCACGCCGCAGGTCATCCCAGAAATGCTGGTATTCGGGGCTGTTGGCATGATCTTTGGTGACGAACAAACTGTGGTTTTTCGCAATGAGTTCTTTCGCTTCGTAACCCATTGTTTGGCAGAAGATTTCATTGGCGTTCAAAATCTGGCCCCTGGGGTCGAATTCGATAACGGCCTGTACCTTCTGGATCGCGTTGACCATGGCATTGGCGTCTGCCTCAAGGTCGCGCGCGACGGTGATGTCAAAGGCGTATTTGACCACTTTGAACGGCCGCCCTTCGGGGTCAAGCAAGGTTTCATAAGTGGCCTGAAGCCAGCACGCCTTGCCACTTTTGCTGATCCGCTTGACCTGGCCGGTTTCCGACGCCCCCGTGCTCAAGCGCTGCCAAAAGCCCTTGTATTCCGAGGTTCCAATCTCTTCGGGCGGCATGAATATCTTGTGGTGCTTCCCGACCAGTTCTTCCTGCGTATATCCCATCGCATCCAGAAAAAGCTGGTTCGCAGCCAGAATGTTGCCCGACAGGTCGAATTCGATCACCGCCATCGACCGTTTCAGCGCGTCGACCTGGCTGCGGTTGTCACGGCGGCGCAAATGCATATTCGTGATCTCACGTGCCGCTACGATGGTGTAGCCATGCGTGCCGTCTGCATTCATGATCGGGGTATAAGTCGCATCAAACCAGATCTCTTCACCCTGGGCATTCAGGCGGGGCACGATCTGGTTAATGGTTTTGCCCGCCTCAACGGATGTCCAGATATCCATGAATTCTGGTTTGTTATGGTCTTTTTGGCGCACGATTTGTTCGTAGCTCTTGCCGATGATGTCGGTTGGCGCGACGTCCAGAACGGTGCAGAAATTTTCGTTGACCGACTGGATCTTCCTGTCGGAAGAAATGCGCGCAATGACATGCGATGCCTCAAAGGCCTGCATTTCCCGTTTCAGAATTTCCATCTCGGGATTTTTTCCCTTGAACCAAACCATTTTTGCATCCGTGCCTAGTGAATCATGAGCCGTGAGTGCAGAGATTGGCGGGCAATGGCTTCAAAACCCTTAAGGCGATGCAAAAGAAGCATTGCATTTTCTCTAATTTCACCTTGCACGTTGAAACTGGTGCAACTTCGCCGCCTGTTCTAAAAGATCGGCAAGGCTTTTGCCCTGTTTCCAAGCGTTTGGTCGCAATTGCACCGCCGCGGCGCTACATTGCAGTTCAATCCGCACCTTAGACGTTGCTGTGCCTCCTGTGCCGCGCGATGGTGTGCGAAAGGAGATGCCAATGTCGATAACCGCCAGCATTTACCACCTGACCCATTATAAGTACGACCGCCCCGTCACGCTGGGGCCGCAGATCATCCGGCTGCGCCCTGCGCCGCATTCGCGCACGCGGGTCATATCGCATGCGCTTTCGGTGTCGCCGGTCGAGCATTTCGTGAACCACCAACAAGACCCCTACGGCAACTGGATGGCGCGGCTGGTCTTTCCCGAGCCTGTGCGCGAGTTCAAGATCGAGGTCGATCTGGTCGCGGATATGTCCGTCTATAACCCCTTCGACTTTTTCGTCGAAGACAGCGCCAAGGATTTTCCATTCGCCTATGGCCCGGAGATTGCAGACGACCTGTCGATCTACCTGAAAACCGAACCGCTGACCCCCAAGCTGGACGCTTTCCTGAAAACCGTATCGCGCGACAAGATGGTCACGATCGACTTTCTGGTCGGGTTGAACATGCGTCTGGCCAGTGAAATCAACTATGAAATCCGCATGGAACCGGGCGTGCAGACGCCCGAGGTGACGCTGGACCGCGCGTCGGGTTCGTGCCGTGACAGCAGTTGGCTGCTGGTTCAGATCCTGCGCAATCTGGGCATCGCCGCGCGCTTTGTCTCTGGCTATCTGATCCAGTTGAAACCCGACCTGATCGCGCTGGACGGGCCTGCGGGCACCGACCATGATTTCACCGACCTGCACGCCTGGGTCGAGGTCTATCTGCCCGGCGCGGGCTGGATCGGGCTGGACCCCACGTCGGGGCTGTTGGCGGGTGAAAGCCATATTCCGCTGGCCGCGACGCCGCATTACGCCAATGCCGCGCCGATCACCGGTGTCGCCAGCTTTGCCGAAGTGGAATTCTCGTTCGACATGCAGGTCAAGCGCACGGCCGAACACCCGCGCATCACCAAGCCGTTCTCGGACGAATCGTGGAATGCGCTGAACGCGCTGGGTCAGAAGATCGACAAACGGCTTGAGGCCGGCGACGTGCGTCTGACCATGGGCGGCGAGCCGACGTTCGTGTCCATCGACGACTTTGAAAGCCCCGAGTGGAATTCCGATGCCGTCGGGCCCACCAAACGGGTGCTGGCGGACAAGCTGATCCGCCGTTTGCAGGACAAGTTTTCGAACGGTGGGCTGCTGCACTACGGGCAGGGCAAGTGGTATCCGGGCGAGACGTTGCCGCGTTGGACGTTCTCGCTGTACTGGCGCAAGGACGGCAAACCGATCTGGAAGAACGCCGATCTGCTGGCCCGCGAGGATACACAGGAAGATGTCGGCCCCGACGCGGCCAAGGCGTTGTTGGACAGCATTGCCCAAAATCTGGCGGTGCCGCGTGAAAACGTATTACCCGCCTTTGAGGACCCCGCCGACTGGATCATAAAGGAAGCCAGCCTGCCGGAAAATGTGACACCGGAGAACAACAAGCTGAAAGACCCCGAGGAACGTGCCCGCATCGCGCGGGTGTTCGAACGCGGGCTGACCACGCCTGCGGGCTATGTGCTGCCGGTGCAACGCTGGCAGGCGCGCGCCGAAAGCCGCTGGATGTCCGAGGTGTGGAACATGCGGCGCGGCAAGGTCTTTCTCGTCGCCGGTGACAGCCCCGTGGGCTACCGTCTGCCGCTGGGTACGCTGCCGCATATTCCCGAGGCCAGCTTTCCCTTTATCAATCCGCAGGACCCGATGGACGACCGCGCGCCGCTGGCCGATCCCGAAGATCTTGAGGCGCGTCCGCAGGCCGTCGCCCACCGTGTTGACGCCACCGCAGGGCAGACGGTTGTCGAGCAGACCATGGCCCGCGACGGGGACCTCAGCGGTGCCGTGCGCACGGCGATTTCTGTTGAACCGCGCGACGGACGTTTGTGCGTGTTCCTGCCCCCCGTCGAAACGCTGGAGGATTACCTTGAACTGATCGCAGCCACCGAAGCGGCCGCCAAATCGACCGGCCACAAGGTGCTGATCGAAGGCTACAGCCCGCCCAGCGATCCGCGCATCGAAGTGATCCGCGTGGCCCCCGATCCCGGCGTGCTTGAGGTGAACATTCACCCGGCGGCCAATTGGGCTGAATGCGTCAACACCACCGAGATCGTCTATGAAGAGGCGCGCCAGTGTCGTCTGGGCGCGGACAAGTTCATGATCGACGGACGCCACACCGGCACCGGCGGCGGCAACCACGTGGTTGTGGGCGGGGTCAAACCATCCGACAGCCCATTCCTGCGCCGTCCTGATCTGCTGAAAAGCCTGATCCATTTCTGGCAGCGGCACCCCAGCCTGTCCTATCTGTTTTCGGGCACCTTTGTCGGTCCCACCTCTCAGGCTCCACGTATCGACGAGGCGCGCCATGACCAGTTGTATGAACTGGAAATCGCGCTCGACCAGATCTGGCCGCCGGCCAAAGGCGATGTGCCGCCGCCGTGGCTGACCGACCGTTTGCTGCGCAACAGCCTGATCGACGTGACCGGCAACACCCACCGGACCGAGATTTGCATCGACAAGCTCTATTCCCCCGACGGACCCACAGGGCGTCTGGGTCTGGTGGAGTTCCGCGGCTTCGAGATGCCGCCCAACCCGCGCATGAGCCTTGCGCAACAGGTGCTGATCCGCGCCATCATCGCGCGGTGCTGGGACAGTCCGATCAGCGGCAACCTGACCCGTTGGGGCACGCAGTTGCATGACCGCTTCATGCTGCCGGAATTCATCTGGGACGACTTTGTCGAAGTGCTGGACGACCTGCGCGCGCATGGCATGGCGCTGGACCCGATGTGGTTCGAGGCGCAGGCCGAGTTCCGCTTTCCGTTCTGCGGTGAGGTCACCTACGAGGGGATCACGCTGGAACTGCGTCAGGCGCTGGAGCCGTGGCACGTGCTGGGCGAAACCGGCGCGATCGGCGGCACCGTGCGCTATACCGACAGTTCGGTCGAGCGGTTGCAGGTCAAGCTGACAGGGGCCAACCCCGACCGCTACCGTGTCACTGCCAACAAACGCGTCGTGCCGCTGGCCCAGACCAAGGCACCGCAGTCGCGCGTGGCCGCCGTGCGGTACAAGGCGTGGAAACCGGCGCAGTCGATGCATCCGGTTCTCGAGGTCGACGCGCCGCTGACCTTTGACATCTACGACACGTGGACCGGCCGGTCGCTGGGTGGTTGCCGTTATCACGTCGCACATCCTGGCGGGCGCAACTTTGACACCTTCCCCGTGAACGGAAACGAGGCCGAAGCGCGGCGGTTGTCGCGGTTCGAACCCTTGGGCCACACGACGGGGGCCTTTACCCCACCGTCGGAAATACCGCACCCCGAATTCCCGTTCACGCTTGACCTGCGCAGACGCCCGGGGTTGTAGTCAGCCGGATATGGCAAGCGCGCACATCAACACTGGCACAGCGGGCAACGACCTGCTGGCCAACTACACCACACAGCCCGGCGTCCACGACGAGATGATCGGCGCGGACGGTGCGGTGAAACCTGCCTGGCGCGACCTGATGGATCACTTGGGCGGGCTCAGCCCCGAGGGGCTGGCGCATCGTTTTGCCCGTGGTGACCAGTATCTGCGCGAGGCGGGGGTGTTTTACCGCCAGTACGATGACACGGTGTCGTCCGAACGGGAATGGCCGCTGAGCCATATTCCCGTGGTTCTGGGCGAAAGCGAATGGGCCGAGATCGGCGCAGGGCTGGTGCAGCGCGCCGACCTGCTGGAACATGTGATTCAGGATTTCTACGGGGCGAATGATCTGGTCCGCACGGGCCAGATTCCAGCGGCGCTTTTGGGTCAGAACCCGGCATGGCTGCGGCCGATGATGGGCGCACATCCCAAATCCGAACCTTTCCTGAATTTCCTGTCCTTTGAAATCGGGCGTGGCCCCGACGGCAAATGGTGGGTCATCAGCGATCTGGTGGAATCGCCCACCACCACCGGCTTTGCCATCGAAAACCGCGTGGCGCTGACGCGGGTGTTCCCGAACTTTTTCAGCAATGCCAACGTCCACCGCATCGCGGGATTTTTCCAGGCGATCCAGCAACGCCTGTTCGATCTTCGGGGCAAGGGGACGGGGCAGATTGCCATGCTCAGTCCCGGACCGATGCACCAGCACTATGCCGAACACGCCTATCTGGCGCGCTATCTGGGGCTGCTGCTGGTCGAGGGCGAGGATCTGATCGTGACGGACGGCCAGGCGATGGTGCGCACGGTGTCAGGGCCGAAACCGCTCAGCCTGCTGTGGAATCGTGTGCCTGCGGCGATGATCGACCCGCTGGAGCTGGACGCCGGATCGCTGATCGGCACGCCGGGCCTGCTGGACGCCCTGCGTCGGCGCACGCTGCGCACGTTGAACGGCGAAGGGGCGGGGGTGCTGGAAACCCGCGCGCTGATGGCGTTCCTGCCCAAGATCGCGCGGAAACATCTGGGCCAGCCGCTGATCATGCCCAACATCGCAACGTGGTGGTGCGGACATGCCGCCGAACGCGACCACGTGATCAACCATTGCGAACAGATGATGGTGGGCTCGGCCTTTTCCACCGTGCCGTTGATGGCGGATCCGGGCACCTTCGTGTTCGATGCAGACAAACAGGGCAGCTTTCCAGACCATGTGACGAAGCTGCTGCAAACCTCGGGCCGCGAGCTGGTAGGGCAGGAAACCGTGACCTTGTCGACCACGCCGGTCTATGAAGACGGCCGGCTGGTGGCGCGGCCTATGTGTCTGCGCGTGTTTCTGGTGCGCACCGCGGGCGGTTGGCAGATGATGCACGGCGGCTATGCCCGTGTCAGCGGCGGCAATGATCCCAAGGCGCTGGCGATGCAGCGCGGTGGCCAGGTGGCCGATGTGTGGGTCGTCTCGGACAGGCCGGTGCCGCAGACCAGCCTGCTGACGCCCACGGCGGATGCACCGACACGGGCGTTCTCCGAGGCGGCGCTGCCCTCGCGCGCGGCCGACAACCTGTTCTGGGTGGGTCGCAACGTCGAGCGTGCCGAATTCAACGTCCGTCTGTTCCGCGCCTATTTCGCCCGCATCAGCGATGGGGTCAGCCCTGATGCGCCAATCCTGCGCTATATCCGCAAGCGTCTGATGTATGACGTCAGCGCAGACGTGGCAAAGATCGCCGAGCGGTTCGAGACACCACTGTATCAGGGGCTGCACGCCGCGACCAAGATCGGCGACCGCTTTTCCCCCGACGGGATGAAGGCGCTCAAGGACATCGTGCAGGATGTGGACCGGCTGCGCGCCACCAAGGTCGAGCCGGACGAAGTTCTGTCGGAGATCAGCCTGCTTTTGCGCAAGATCACCGGTTTCAGCGGGCTGGTGCACGAGAATATGTACCGCTCGCATGGCTGGCGTTTCCTCAGCCTTGGCACTTCGCTGGAACGTGCGGCAGGCATGGTGCGGGTCTTGCGCGAACTGGGCCGCGCGGACGCCCCCGACGGCGCGCTTAATCTGGCGCTGGAGCTGGGGGACAGCATCGTGTCGCACCGCGCGCGGTTCTCGGTGGTGGCGGACCGGGCGTCGGTGTTTCACATGCTGGCGCTGGATGGGAACAACCCGCGTTCGATCCGCTTTCACGTCAGCCGCGCCAACCAGCAGATCAAGGAATTGCCGGGACAGACCGGCGGTGCTGTGCTGGGGGCCGCGGCACAGCGTGTTCTGTTGCTGGAAACCCAACTGGCCACCGTCAGCACGGACAAGCTGACGGAAGCGGTGTTTGACCAGATCGAAGCAGAGCTGTGGGCACTGTCCGACGCGCTGACCGAAACCTATCTGGTGTAGCCATGGAATATGACATCCGTCTGGTGCTGACCCACACCTATCATCTGCCCGCTGGCAACGGGCGGCACGTGGTCCGCGTGGTGCCGCGCGCGCTGGGGCAGCGGCAGCAATTGAAACTCTCGATGCTGACGATCACACCGCAACCGTCCGAGCAATTCGACAGCGTGGATTTTTTCGGCAACCAGACCACCACCTTTGTCCACGCGGATGTGCACAGCAAAATGGTGATCTCGATGGCGTGCCGGGTCGCGGTCCAACAGCCCGCGCCCTTGCTGGACTTTCCTCTGGACGCGGAGCAATTGGCGGTTGAGCTGTCGGACCTGCGCGACATGGGGCCGCTGTCGCCCACGCATTTCCTGGGGCCGTCCCCGCGTCTGAAGGCAAACTCGGAAATCTCGGCCTTTGCCCGTGACATCCGCCGCGCGCGTGACAGCGTGGCCGCCACGGTCATGCGGCTGGGCGAGGCGTTGCACGGCGTCATGACCTTTGACGCGACGGCCACCACGGTGGACACGAACCCGGTCGATGCCTTCAAGCTCAGGCGCGGGGTCTGTCAGGATTACAGCCACATCATGATCCTTGCCCTGCGATCGCTGGGCATTCCCGCAGGCTATGTCAGCGGCTACCTGCGCACGATCCCGCCCAAGGGCGCGCCACGCTTGGAGGGGGCCGATGCGATGCACGCCTGGGTCAAGGCATGGTGCGGTGCCGCGCTGGGCTGGGTGGAATACGACCCGACCAATTGCTGCGTCGTGGGCACGGATCATATCGTGGTGGGGTACGGGCGCGATTACGCTGATGTCAGCCCCGACATCGGGCATTTGCGCTCGGCAGGGAACCAGACCACCGCGCAATCGGTTGACGTCAAGGTGGTGGCCTGAGCATCGGCTTGCGCCTCTTGGCATGTCACACAGGCATGACCTTCCCACGACTGCCCTTATGAACGGATACTGACGCAATGCGCATCTATGCCTGCCCAAGCTGCAAGGCGACGGCCTATTTCTGGAACCAGCGGTGCATCTGCGGCAATACGCTGGTCTATGATCCCGAAGGTGACGGCTTTGTTCCGGGCGCGAAAACCTGTGCCAACCGGGCGCAGATCGGGTGCAACTGGGTGGCCGAGCAGGCCGACACCGGTCTGTGCCGGTCCTGTGCCATGACCGAGGTCGTACCCGACATCAAACAGGGGGACAACCTGGCCCTGTGGTCCCGGGCCGAGGCTTCGAAACGCTGGGTGCTGGCGACGCTGGGCCGGTGGGGGTGGTTCACCGATGCCGATACCGGACCGAACCCGCGGTTCCACCTGCTGTCGGAAGACACTGCCAAGGGCCATACGAATATCATCATGGGGCACCAGAACGGCTTGGTCACCATCAACCTTGCCGAAGCGGACCCCATCGAGGAGGTTCGCCGGCGCGAGGCGCTGAGCGAGCGGTTGCGGACCATGACCGCCCACTTTCGCCACGAGATTGCGCATTTTCTGTTCGAACGTCTGGCCGCCGCCCGAGCCGATTTCGTGCCGCAATTCACGCGCGTCTTTGGTGATCCGCAGGCCGACTATGGTGCGGCGTTAAAGCGTCACTATGCCAACGGCGCGCCTGCTGACTGGGTGGACCGTTTCATCACGCCCTATGCCTCGGCCCACGCCCATGAGGATTGGGCGGAAACCTCGGCCCATGTGATGCATCTGACGGATATGCTGGACAGTGCGGTCGAGGCGGGGCTGACCCTGCCGGTGCTGAACAACCTGAAATACGATGCCTATGCCGAAACCAACGCGACGGCGCTGATCGAAACGGCAGGGGCTTATGGCTTGGCGCTGAACCATGTGAACCGGTCTATCGGTCACGACGACATCTATCCCTTTGTGCACAGCCGCACGGTGCAGGACAAACTGGCAGCGGCGCATGGCTGGCTGAGCGGGGCGGGGGCTTAGCGTCGAAAGGTCAGGGGGCTGCGGTCGTTATGTCGCATCGCTGAGCGGGGCAGTCGTTCGTTTAGATCGCGGTTAATGTCCGGTTTGAGCTCTTATTGCCTAGCGCTTCGTTCTCTCAATGCGGCAATCTCCGCCCAACCGCTTATAGCTGTGACGACAAGACACCACACTCCAAGCGCCGTCACCGATAGCAGGTAGATGGGTACCGACAGATTTGCGATGCTGACCGGAAAAAATGAGCACCGGACAAAGCCCTTTACTGCGCTGCCGTCACAAAGCGTTTCCGCTAAGTACAGATATATAAACAACAAGATTACCACCAAAGTGACAAGTTTAGCAGTGAGCTTCATGACGACCTTCACACGAGAAACAGTTGAGAAGTGCGCCCAAGCCAATGCGGCTATCGCTGGCGATATGTATACTGCCAATGCGGTGATTGCTGGCAGCAAATCTTGCAATTCAAAGCAGTCCTTGCCAAGTTCCAATGCTAGCAACAGTTGAGGGAATGATCTGTTTGGTCAAGGTCCGCTCCGGCCCAGATCAGAAATGCCCGACGTTCGGGCTAACACGGCCGGACTCTATCCTAACGGGGCAATTTCGATCAGGTGGTTGTCATAGGCCAGCTGCGCGGTCTGCATCAGGCGCGTGGCGCTGTCGGCATGGATCACACGGCCCAGCCCGGTCGTTGCCAGCAATCCGTCCTTGGCCGCGACCACGCCACAGACGTCCTGTTCCGCCAGCCGCTGCACCAGCGCGCCGCTGTCCACGTCGAAGACTTCCAACGTGCCGCCGCGCGGCGAGGTGATCGCCACCTGCGTGCCATTGCCGGAAAAGGCGATGCTGCCGACGTAGCCTTCCAGAGCCGAGGCATCGCCAAGCAGGCGCAGCGGTTCGCCGCGCCGGTGCAGGCCGACCAGCGCGGGCGACCGCGCCACATCGCCTTGCCATTGCATCCCCACCGCCACCAGCCCGTCCTGGCGCACCGCCAGATGGCGGGTCGATGCGTGATGGTGGGGGGGCTCGACCATATCCAGCAGCTCGCCCTCTTCGGTCAGGTAGGCCAGATTGGGCCGCATCGTGGGCAGGTTCAGCTTCAGCCGCCCGCTGTCGGGATGGGTGTCGATGCCGCCGTTGGCGACAACGAAGCCGCCTTGGGGCAGCAGCTTCATGTCATGCGGGCCGATCCCGCCCGATGCAAATTCACCGATGCGCGCATATCCTGCGGCCACGTCCCAGACGCCAATGCGCCCCTGACCTGCGTCATAGTCGTTTTCGGTGGTGAACAGATATTGACCCGATGCGTCAAAGCTGCCGTGCCCGTAGAAATGCCGCCCCTCTGGACTGTCCAGTCGCGCCAGCACCGCGCCATCGCGACAATCCAGCACCAGCGCAAAGCGGCCCGGCCTGCGGGCAAAGGCCACGGCGACAGGCTGGGTCGGGTGGGCAGCGGCGGCATGGCCACGGGCGGGCAGGGGGATGCGGAACCGTTCGGCGCCGGCGCGGTCCAGACCGGTCAGCACATAGCTGTCATCGGGCAGACGCGCCGCCGACAGGTAGGCCGGACTGCCCGCGTCGGCCCATGTCGGCACGGGGGCAAGGCCCGAGGCCAGAAGCCCCGCAATGAATTGACGTCGGTTGGCCATGTCAGTCTCCGTCCAGGGAATTAAAGCCCGCGCTGACACCCAGTTGCGGCCCCAGTTTCATGGCCAGAAGATCGCGGATGCTGTCGATGTTCTGTTGCAACACTTCAAGTTTCAGCCGGTTCTGCGGTTCATCAACCAGACTGAAATCCGCACCGCCCTCGATCTGCGCAATCTCGTCGGCGCGGGCCAGCGCCTTGTCAAATGCCGCGTCGATCTCGGTGGTCAGTTCGGGATCTTCGGAGGCCAGCGCACGGGCCAGCTGTTGCAGGCTGGTCAGCGACACCACCACGTTGTTCAGCGATCGGCCCGACCGGCGCATCTCGGCGCGGGTGGCGCGGGGGTGGTCAAAGGTGCCCAAGGGGCGGCCAATGCGGGTGTCCGAAGTGAACTCAAGCCCGGTTTGCAGGGACTTGTACAGCTCTTGCAAGGCTTCGGTTTCGGACTGGTAGGTCGCATTCGTCGGATCGCGCAGCAGGTCGGCGTAGCGGTCGTTCCAGTCCTGCGCGATGGCCATCGCCGTGGTGTTTGCATCCTCAGCCAGCGCGTGCACCAGCGCACAGCGGGCGTCGCTGGGCGGATAGGCGGGATCGAACAACAGGAACTCCATCGCATAGAACCCGCGCCCCGCGACAGAAGCATCGGCCACCGCTGGGGCGTCATCGCCCAGCAATGTGTTCAACGCTTTGGGTGTGGCGCCACGTGGGTCGGGCCAATAGGCCAGCGCAAAGCCGCGGTTGTTCACTTCCGTCGGGCCAAAGCGCAGGTGCGACACCGCCTGCCAAGCGTCCGACGCCTGCGCCCATGCCGCGACAGGGGCGCACTCCTGCGACGCGGCAAGGGCCGCAGTGCTGTCCGTCAGATGGGCGAAGGCGGGCAAGATATGCTGGTCAAGGGCCGCGTCCACCCGATCGTCGGCCATGGCCGACAGGGGAAGCAGGGCAACAAGGATCGCAAGACGCATCAGAGGCTCTCCAGATAGGACACAAGCGCATCACGGTCGGGCTTGGGCATGTTCACCACGCGGTCGCGGGCCGGTTGGGCCTCGCCGCCGTGCCACAGGATCGCCTCCAGCAACGACCGCGCGCGCCCGTCGTGCAGGAACAACGTATGCCCCGACACCTGCTGCGTCAAACCGATGCCCCACAGCGGTGCCGTGCGCCATTCGGTGCCATCGGCCACCGCTTCGGGCCGGTCGTCGGCCAGACCGGGGCCCATGTCGTGCAGCAGCATGTCGGTGTGCGGCCAGATCAGCTGAAAGCTTTGTTCGGGACGGTCGCTCAGGCGGCTGGTGACAAAGGACGGCTGGTGGCAGGACGCGCAGCCGGTATCGTAAAACACCTGCTTGCCGCGCAGCACCTGCGGGTCGTCCACATCGCGCCGCGCAGGCACTGCCAGATTGCGCGAATAGAACACAACCAGATCCAGCCCTTCCTGGTCGATCTCGAATTCGCGCACGTCGCCGTCACCATGCGGCGCGGTGCGACAGGCGTCCTGAATGGTCGAACATTCGCCAAAGGGATCGCGGTAGAGCGGATTGGAAATGCCGATGTCACCGGCAAAGGCACCCGCACTTTGCTGCAGGACCGTGGGTGCGCCCGCCTTCAGGCCGAAACGGCCCAGCATGGGGCGGTTAAACTCGTCCGACCAGACCACATTGGGGCGGCCCGAAATGCCGTCGCCGTCTGCGTCGTCGGGGTCGGCCAGCGCCAGAATGTCGGCGGCGGGGATCGCCTCGAGCAGGCCCAGACCGATCATCTGCGGTGCCACGCGGGGCGACAGCATCGCTTGCGGGTGCAGCGGGCCATAGCCCAGATCGGCGGCGGTGTAGGTCGGATCGCGCAGCATCACCGTGGTGCCATCGGCCAGCGTCACGGCGCGTTCCTCATAGTCGATCTGCAGCCGGTATTCCGCCGGAATGCCCGGCAGAGCAAAGTCCTGCAGTTGCGTGCCATAGGTCGGGTCGGGGGCCGTGCCAAGGTAATCCTTGATCTCCGCGATTCCCGCCGCCGCGTCTGGGATCGAGATGCGCAGGAACATCGACACCGCGTTTTCCGCATCCGGCCCCGGCGGATGGCCGCGCCCGTCCTTGAGGTGGCACCGTTGGCAGGACCGCGCGTTATAGAGCGGTCCCAGGCCATCCGACGCCAGTGTGGACGATGGGGCCGAGACCCAGATCTTGCGGAACAGCCCGTTGCCGACCTTGAAATTCAGCTCGTCCTCGAAGCTGATGTTGGCGGAGGGTTGCGAAAACGCATCGGCGTTGGGTTTGACACGCACGGTGGCCGCACCACCGGGCAAGTCCTCGAACCGTTGCGGCGCAGTGAAATCCTGCGGCGCTGCCAGAACGTTGGCGATGCGCTCGGCCTCGGCGGGGGTGCGGGGAACCACGTTCAGGTGCGGGTCGTCCGCAATGCCAGCATAGCGGTCGGATTGTGCGTCTGCCTGCGACAGCAACATTGTGCCGAAACAGGCCGCGACAAAGAGTGATCTTGTTATCTTCATAAACCCGAGCAATATTGTCAGAAATTGGAGTCGTCCAGCGCTTTGTGACCCTTATACACGCGGGTTTGATCATGAAACCGTCTTATATCCAGCCTTTGTATGCACCCGATTGCACGCCTGTGGAACCCGACCGGACCACATTGTCTGCGCTGCGCATTGCCGCATGCGGGTGCCGCGCCTCTGCACGGCTGGGGGTTGAGCAGGCCTGTGCCATGATCGACGCATCGCCGGACAAGGCCCTGCACACCCTTCTGGGCGCATTGCCCGAGGCTTTTGGCCGTCCGACACGGTTCTTTCGGGTGGGCGAGACCGAGCTGAGCTTTGACGAACGCTGGGTTCTGGCGGCGATTGATGCGGCCAGCCGGTCCGACAGCGACAGCCTGTATTTCCTGATCGCCCGACGCGTACCGGCCTATTTGCGCCGATGGGTCGCTTTTTTGATCCGACGCGTTGCCGGCACATATGGTCAGCATACATTCTACCCAAACAACTGAAGGAGCACCCGATGGGACAACCTGTATCCGAAATCAGCACCAGCGCACGCGAGGCGATTGCCGAGGCGCTGAATCAGGCCGTGGCCGAAACCGCCGTGGCGACCATGCTGGCGCAGAACTTTCACTGGAACGTCAAAGGCATGTCTTTCGGCCCGCTGCACACCCTGTTCCAGACGCTCTACGAGGATCACTTCGTCGCGCAGGACGATCTGGCCGAACGTATCCGTGCGCTGGATTGCCACGCCGAAGGCCAGTTGGCGGGTATGCTGAAACGGTCGAAAATCGACGAACATGACGGGCATCAGTCCGACAAGGAAATGATCCAGATCCTGCTGGACGCGCAGGAGCAGCTGTCGGCGACCCTGTCCGGGCTTGAGCATGTGGCGAGCGAGAACGGCGACACGCTGACCGAGGATCTGGCGGTCGAGCGTGGTCGCGTTCACGAGAAATTCGCATGGATGCTGCGCGCCCATCTGGCGTGATATGTTGAAGCGGGCCGCGTCCTGAGATTTCGCGAACAGACGCGGCCTGAACCTACCGCAGCGTGCCCCGGACCGTCCGCGGCATGCTGCGCGTTCAGAACGGGCGTTGCTGCCATGCGGCTTGGGGCACGATGTCTTCGACCTGCATCCGGTGCTGCGCCATCAAGGCCTTCATATCATCGGCGTGTGCCGCGGCCTGCGTTTCGGCCCAGCCCAGAAACACCTGTACAGGGCGGCGTTTGACAAAGCGGGCGGGGCAGCGGACCCAATGTGCGGGAAAGCGCAGGACCGGCAGGTCGGGGCAGACCGGAACAAGATCGCCCGCCTGCATTTCCGCCGTCGCCAGCGCCATGGATTCCAGCACCACACCAGCGCCGTCCAGGGCAAGCTGGATCGCCATGGACGAACGGTCCATCAGCACGGTTTTGCGGTTGTTCGCCCCTGTCACCCTGTTGTGCCACAGCCAGAAATCCCATTGCACGTGGGCACGCGGGCTGTCGATCAGGCGGGCCTGCGACAGCGGATCAGTCTCGGGCAGTCCAGCCAGATAGTCTGGGTGCGCCAGCGGCAGGATGTGATCGTACACAAGCGGTTTGCACCACAGTCCCGGCCAATCGCCGGTGCCATAGCGGATGTCCATGTCCATGATCTCGCGGTCGAAATCGGTGGGGTCGGGGGCGGCGTCCACCCGCAGGTCCCAGTCAGGGTAACGGGTCAGGAAATCGGCCAGACGCGGCCCCAGCCAACGCACGCCAAAGCTGGGCGATACGCGCAGGTTCAGCCGGTGCGATGTGCGGGTGCGGCCCAGGTTGGCCTGTGCGTCGGTCAGCATCCGCAGCGCCGTTCCTGCGGTTTGCGCCAGCAACTCGCCCTCCAGCGTCAGGCTGAGCACGCGGCCTGCGCGGCGAAACAGCTTGACCCCCAGTTGCTGCTCCAGCAGCTTGATCTGCTGGCTGACGGCCGAGGGCGAGACGGACATTTCTTCGGCCGCGCGGGCCAGGCTGCCCCGACGGGCGACGGCCTCGAAGTAGGGCAGGGCGTGCAGGTTGGGCGCGCGGCTCATGGCGGCCGCGTCAGTCGGTGCCGGTAGGACTGTTGGCCTCAAGCTCTTGCTTGATCACGCCGATGATGTCGTCGCCAAGCTTGTCCAGGTGAACGCCGATGGCCGCGCGGATCGCCTGTGGATCACGGGCGCGCAGGGCGGCGACGATCTGGCGGTGATGCGAGATGACCCGTTCGCGGTTGCGCCGTTTGACCGCCGCCAGAAACCGCGACCGCCACAGGCGCGCCAGAAAGGTGCGGTGGATTTCGGCCAATGGTGCGTTGTGCGACGCCCGCGCGATGGCGGAATGAAAGCTCATGTCGATCTCGAACAAGTCGAGCGGGTCGGCGGTGTCAAACAGGTCGGCCATCTGTTCGACGATCTGCTCGATCTCGTCGATGTCCGCATCCGTCGCGCGTCCGCACGCCAGTTCGCCCGAAAGCTTTTCCACGGCCAGCAACACTTCGACCTCGTCCGAGACCTGTTTGATCGACGGAATCGACACGATGGGACTGCGCGCGGGGCGCAGGTCAACCAGACCTTCCTTTGCCAGAATGCGCACAGCTTCACGCAGGGGCGTGCGGCTGACCCCCATTTCTGTCGCGTTGTCGCGTTCCTTGATGCTGGCACCGGGGGGCAGTTTGCCCCGCAGGATGTTGCGGCGCAGCTGGTTTGCGATCTGCTCGGACAGTGGGTTTTCGGTCATAAAGTGTCCATCACCTGAAGGGGCCGGGCTGGGTATCGCATGTTCTGCGCGACATGTCTCCGTTTTCAATTTGGTATACCGAAATTTGTTGATTGTCGATATGTGACCCGCTAGGCTCCCGGCAGATGGTATACCATCCTGACCAACTTCTGGTTGCAGAAGGTTGGAATGAAAAGAGGGCGGCCTCGATGTCGCTTAGGGAGGAAAGACATAATGAAACTGAAGACACTTTTGCTGTCGACAGCTGCCGCGGCTATGGTTGCAGGCAGCGCGTTCGCACAGGATGTGACGTTGCGCATCCAGACCCACTATGCCACCGAACACCCCACCGGCAAGCTGCTGGCCCAGTGGATCGACGATGTTCAGACCATGTCGGATGGCGAGATTTCCATCGAAATGTTCTATTCATCCTCGGTGGTTGCCACGACCGAGACATTTGACGCCGCGATCAACGGCATCCTTGATTGCGACGCCACGGGCGGCGCCTATCAGACCGGCAAGAACCCCGCGTTCCAGTTCGTCGGCGACATCATGGGCGGCTATGACACACCATGGCAGCAATACAGCTGGCTGTATTACGGTGACGGCTATGCCGCTGCCCAAGAGCTGTACAACGCCCAGGGCATGCAGCTGATCGGCTGGTCGATTTACGGTCAGGAATCACTGTCCTCGTCCAAACCTCTGGCCGGTTTCGAAGACGTCAAAGGCTGGAAATTCCGCTCGCCTCCGGGCATGGAGACCGAGATTTTCCAGGAACTGGGCGCGTCGCCCATCGTCATGGACTTTACCGAGATCTTCACCGCGCTTGAAACCGGTATCATCGACGGCGCCGACGCTTCGGGCCTTGCCAACAACGTCGGTTTGGGTCTGTACGACATCGTCAAACACGCCACCTATCCGGGCTTCCATTCGATGCCGTCGGATCACCTGGCGTGCAATCAGGACGTTTGGGAAGGTCTGACCGAAAGTCAGCGCCGCATCATCGACACGGCATGGCAAAAGCTGTCTTTCCATGTTGCCCTGTCCAACGAGAAAGCCAACGCCGAAGCGGCGGCTGCGCTGAAAGAGCAAGGCGTGACCCTGTACGACTGGTCACCTGAAGACCGCGCCGAATTCCGTCGCGCCGCACAGGTGGCATGGGACGACTGGGGCACACGTTCGCCCGAAGCGGCCGCGCTGCTGGAGAGCCACAAGACCTACCTCAAGCAGTTGGGTCTGCTGAGCGATTGATCCGGCGGCGGACGCACGTCTGACGCCGACATCAAGGCGGGCCTGATCGGCCCGCCTTCTTTCACCGGACGGGACTGTTCGGGAGAACCTTGTGGGGAGGCAAATGATGCAGGAAAATTCGCTGTGGCTGGGCCGGATGCGCGCGCCGATCAAGACCGCGATGATCGGGTTCGTGGTGCTGACGGTTGTCATTTATGCGCTGCTGATCGGACAGCGATTGTTTTTGGAAAACGCCTACGGGATGTACGAAATGATCCGCCCGGCCGGCAAGCCGCTGGTGCAGGCGATGCTGGTCAGCCTGGTCGCGGCTTTGCTGTTTGCGTCCCTGTTTCTGTCGGACACCAAAGGTGCGATTGAAACGCGGCCAGAGGGCTTTTTCGATCTGGTGTCCGTGGTTCTGGGGCGGCTGGCGATGATCATGACGGCCTTTGTGGTGCTGGTCATGTTCTACGAGGTTGTCTCGCGTTATGTCTTTGCGCGGCCAACCCTGTGGGCGAACGAACTGTCCTTGTGGATCGCGGCAATCGTGTTTCTGCTGGCCGGGCTCTACGCCATGCAGCAACGCAGCCACATCCGCATCTACATCATCTACAACATGATGCCCCGCTGGGCACAAAAGGCGGCCGATTCATTCTCGGTCCTGCTGATCGTGGGCTTTGCCTTTGCGCTGGTCTGGGGCGGTTATTCGGATGCGGCCAAGCGGTTCCTGCGGATGGAGACATTCGGCACCGCCTGGGACCCACCCATTCCCGGGACGATCAAGCCTGCGGTTCTGCTGATTATCGTTCTGGTGGCCATTCAGGCCGTGTCGAACCTGATCGCGGACTGGAACAAGGACCCCGAAGCGCACACTCCCATGGATGAGATCGACGAAACCGAGATCGAAAACATCCGCCGCACGTTGAAAGAGGACTGAACACAATGGTCGATATCGGCACCCTGTCCCTGATCATCCTGCTGGCGATGTTCGCGCTGCTGGCAATCGGCATGCCGCTTGGCTTTGCCTCGGCCTTTCTGGCTGTTGTCACGCTGGCGCTGAAGTTCCCGCCCGACCTGCTGTTCGGCACCTTCGGGCGCGGGCCGCTGTCGGTGCTGGGGCAGGCGGTGTACCGGCAGATGACGAACTATGTCCTCATATCTGTCCCGTTATTCATATTCATGGCGGCGATGCTGGAACGCTCGGGCATTGCGCGCGACATGTATTCGTCGCTGAACGTCTGGCTCAGCCAGGTGCGCGGCGGCATTGCCATCGTGACCTCGATCATGGCTGTGATCATGGCGGCGATGTCCGGCATCATCGGCGGCGAGGTTGTGTTGCTGGGTCTGATTGCGTTGCCGCAGATGTTGCGGCTGGGCTATGACCGCAACCTGGCCATCGGCACGATCTGTGCGTCCGGCTCGCTTGGCACGATGATCCCGCCGTCGATTGTCCTGATTTTTTACGGGCTGGTGACGGAAACCTCGATCAAGGCGCTGTTCACCGCGTCCTTTCTGCCGGGGTTCATGCTGGCGTCTTTCTTCCTGATCTACATCGTGGTGCGCACGCAGTTGAACCCGTCGCTGGCCCCTTTGCCCGCGCCGGTTCCCGGCGAGCCGCGCGGCAGTGAAAAGGGTCTGATGTTCCTGGGCTTCCTGTCGCGGTTCACGCTGTGGCTGGCAGGTGTGCTGATGGCGCGGGCGCTGTTCTTTACCGTGACGGGTGAAAACACCATCCGCGAAGGGCTGGACCCGATCCCGCTGGGCATGGTGTCGGACATTCCGTGGATTGCGGGGACGTTTGTATTGGCCCTGATCCTGATCTTTTTCGTGGTGGGCCGCGAGCGGACCAGCCGCGGTTGGGCCATGGGCAAAGGGCTGATCGCGCCGATCGTCGTCATCGGGGTTGTGCTGGGGTCGATCTATGGCGGCATCACCGGCATCACCGAGGCGGCCGGTATGGGCGTGGTTGCGGTCTTTGCAATCGGGTTGCTGCGCCGCGAGATGACCTTTGACATCGTCTGGGACAGCCTGATCCGCACGCTGAAATCCACCGGTACGATCATCTGGGTGACCATCGGTGCGGCTGCGCTGGCCGCGGCCTATACGCTGGTGGGCGGACCCACCTATGTGGCCAACCTGATCGTGGGGGCAGACATGCCGACCATGGGCATCATTCTGGTGATGATGGTCGTGTTCCTGATCATGGGGATGTTCATGGACTGGGTCGGCATCGTGCTGCTGATCATGCCGGTCTTTCTGCCCATCGTGGTGCGTCTGCCCGCCGAAGAGATCGGTTTCCTCGGCAGCGTCGATGCGCGGTATATCCCGATCTGGTTCGGCGTGGTGTTCTGTATGAACATGCAGGTCAGCTTCCTGTCGCCGCCCTTTGGTCCGGCAGCGTTCTACCTGAAATCCGTGGCCCCGCCCGAAATTTCGCTGACCGACATCTTCCGCGGCTTCCTTCCGTTTATCGCCCTGCAATTGCTGGCGTTGGCGGTGCTGCTGGCCTGGCCCCCGATCGTGACGATCTTTCTCTAGGGGATCGGGGCGTGCGCGCCCCGGTCCGCGGTTTCAGATAACTTCAGGAGTTTCCGATGCGATTGACCGCAGACGACCATCGCAAGTTTGCCGATGTCGGGTTTCTGGTTCTCGACGCGGCCCGGCCGCTTGCGGTCAAGGCGGGCGGCGCGTCGACTTTCCATCCGCTGACACCGCACAACCTGTCCGATGCGTTCGGCTGGTCGTCGGATGCGTCTGCCTGTGCCTGAAGTGTGATGTTCGACCGTTGTTCAACAAGCGGGCCGCATGTCCTGCACGGGCCAAGCGGGACCGTTTGCGCGCAGGCGCGGCAAAGATGTGCGCCCCTCTTCGAAAGCCACATTGATCGGGGCTGTGCTCTGGACCTCTTGGTGGCGCCGCCTTACGCATCGGTTGATGGCACCGCCGCGCAGGTCGACACCCTGGCGCCTTTGCGGGTGTCGATGCGCGCAACTCCTGTCAAGGCGATCTGAATGCCCCATAACGTTCTGCCCCGCGAAGACCGCACGGCCATGGGCCTGACCGCCATGGCTGGCGCTGTGGTCTTTTTCACCATGATCGACACATCCGCCAAGTGGCTGGTTCTTGCAGGCCTGCCTGCGCTGCAAGTGGTGTTCGTACGCTATGCGGTGCACTTCCTGTTGGCGCTTGCTGTCTTTGTCCCTCGTGAAGGCCGCGAGGCGCTGGTGTCGATGGCACCGGGCAAGCAGATACTGCGGTCGGCGTTCCTGCTGGGCAGCACGGCGCTGAATTTCAACGCGCTGTATTATCTGCCGATCACCGTGACCACGACGATCATGTTCGCCGGTCCCATCGTCGTGACGCTGTTGGCGATCCCGCTGCTGGGCGAGCGGGTGGGGATGCACCGGATCATCGCGGTCTGTGTGGGTTTTGTCGGCGTGCTGGTGGTGATGCAGCCTTGGGGGGCCGAGTTTCATCCCGCGATGTTCTTCAACCTTGGCGCGCTGGTCTGCGCGTCGCTCTATTTCCTGATGACGCGCCTGCTGGCGGGGGTGGAAAGCAACGCGACCAGCCAGACCTGGTCCTCGGGGCTGGCGACAGTGTGCATCGCGCCCTTTGCGCTGTCCTCGTGGGTCTGGCCGCAAGCGCCTGCCGACTGGGTGTTTTTCGGGTTGATCGGCATTTTTGGCGGCACCGGACATATTCTGGCCACCTGGGCGCACCGCATGGCCGATGCGTCGATCCTGGCGCCTGTGGTCTATATCCAGATCGTGCTGGCCGCGGTGTCGGGCATCGTTTTTTTCAACCAGTGGCCGACGCTTTGGACACTGGCAGGCGGGCTGATCATCATCGCCGCAGGTTTCTACATCTGGCAGCGCGAGCGCATTCTGGGCAAGCGCGCCGCGGCGGACAAGGCCGCCAACATCGCACCGCATTGAATTCATCAAGGGAGAGAGAATATGGGCAGACTGGACGGGAAACGCGCATTGATCACCGCCGCAGGGCAGGGGATTGGCCGCGCCAGTGCATTGGCGATGGCCGCCGAGGGGGCGCAGGTCTTTGCCACCGATATCAGCGCCGAGGCGCTGGCCGAACTGAAGGGCGACGGGATCGAGACGATGGTGCTGGACGCCCGCGACACCGACAGCGTGAATGCGGGCGTGGCCGCGGCACGGCCTGATGTGCTGTTCAACTGTGCAGGCTTTGTGCACCACGGCACGGTGCTGGATGCCAGCGACGACGAATGGGACTTTGCCTTTGACCTGAACGTGCGGGCGATGTTCCGCACCATCCGCGCGGCCTTGCCCGGCATGGTCGAACGCGGCGCAGGGTCGATCGTGAATATGTCGTCGGCCTGCTCGTCCATCATCGGCGCGCCGAACCGGTTCATCTATGGCACCACCAAGGCGGCGGTGATCGGCCTGACAAAATCGGTGGCGGTCGACTATATCAAGACCGGCGTGCGCTGCAATTGCATCTGCCCCGGCACCGTCGAAAGCCCCAGCTGGCACGACCGCGTCAAGGCCTTGGGCGAAGAGATGGGCAGCTACGAGGCCGCCTTGGAGGCCTTCGTGTCGCGCCAGCCAATGGGCCGCGTGGCGAAAGCGGAAGAAATTGCCGCACTGGTCGTGTATCTGGCCAGCGACGAAAGCGGATTTACCACCGGACAGCCCCACGTCATCGACGGCGGCTGGTCGGGCTAAACAGACACTAACAGGAAGAAGGACAACGATATGAAACTGCTACGTTACGGTGACGCGGGTGCCGAGAAGCCGGGGATGCTGGACGCCGATGGCACACTGCGCGATCTGTCTGGCGTTGTGAGCGACATCGCGGGCGATGTGCTGTCTGACGAAGGGCTGGCCAAGCTGCGCGACATCGACCCCGCCAGCCTGCCCAAGGTCGACGGCAATCCCCGTCTGGGCCCCTGCGTGGGCAACATCGGCAAATTCTGCTGCATCGGTCTGAACTATTCCGACCACGCCGCCGAAACCGGTGCCGCGATCCCGGACCATCCGATCCTGTTCATGAAGGCCAACAGCGCCATCGTCGGCCCCAACGACATGGTGATGAAGCCGCGCGGCTCGACCCACACGGATTGGGAGGTCGAACTGGGCGTCGTCATCGGCAAGGCCGCCAAATACGTCTCGAAAGAGGACGCGCTGGATTATGTCGCGGGCTATTGCGTGATCAACGACGTGTCCGAGCGGCACTATCAGACGCAGCTGACCGGCCAGTGGACCAAGGGCAAAAGCTGCGACACCTTCGGCCCCACCGGCCCGTGGCTGGTGACCCGTGACGAGGTTGCGGACCCGCAGGCGCTGGCGATGTATCTGGATGTGAACGGCAAGCGGATGCAGACCGGCAACACCAACACGATGATCTTTACCGTGGCCGAGATCATCGAACATCTCAGCGGGTTGTTTACCTTGCAGCCGGGCGACGTGATTTCGACCGGCACGCCTCCGGGTGTCGGCATGGGGATCAAACCCACGCCGGTCTATCTGGAAAAAGGCGACGTGATGGAGCTGGGCATCGACGGTCTGGGCGTGCAGCGTCAAGAGGTCGGGCAGGACGCCTGATCTGACGTTTCGACGGAACGGCTCCGCGTGTTGGCTCACGCGGGGCCGTTTTTGTTTGTGGCATCGCGGGGCGGCATTTTTCCGCCGTGCCGCCCCTTGGCACCTGCAACACGCTCAGCTAATAGGGCCATCCCGGTCGCAGCCTACCCGGGTAACAAAACAAGGGTACAAAATGAAAACCATCGTTATCTGCTCCGGCGGATTGGATTCGGTATCGCTTGCGCACATGGTGGCGCAGCAACACGAACTGACCCGCCTTGTCTCGTTCGACTATGGCCAGCGGCATCGCAAGGAACTGGACTATGCCGCCCTGTGCGCACAGCGTCTGGCCGTTCCCCATGACATCATCGACCTGCGCGCCATCGGGGCGGCACTGACCGGCTCGGCGCTGACCGACGACATCGACGTGCCTGACGGGCATTACGCCGAAGAAAGCATGCGTATCACCGTCGTGCCCAACCGCAACGCGATCATGTTAACGGTCGCCTTTGGCGTGGCGGCCGCGCGCGGCGACGACGCGGTGGCGACGGCGGTGCACGGGGGCGATCACTTTATCTATCCCGATTGTCGTCCGGCCTTTACCGAAGCCTTTGAGGCCATGCAAAAACAGGCGCTGGACGGCTATGCAGATGTGTCGCTGTACACGCCCTTCGTACACCGCTCCAAAGCCGACATTGTCACCGAAGGCCAACGCTTTGGCACGCCCTTTGTCGACACATGGTCCTGCTACAAGGGTGGCACACATCATTGCGGGCGCTGCGGCACCTGCGTGGAACGCCGCGAAGCTTTTGATCTGGCGGGGGTGAGTGATCCAACCACCTATGAAGACCCCGACTTTTGGGCGCAAGCGGTCGCGCGAAAGGCAGGTGCGTGATGTACCGGATCACCAAGGAATTCCATTTCTCGGCCTCGCATCAGCTGTCGCATCTGCCTGACGGGCATCAATGCGCGCGCCTGCACGGGCACAATTACGTTGTGGTGGTCGAGCTGTCTGCCGAAACGCTGAACGCCGACGGCTTTGTGCGGGACTATGGCGAGCTGAAGCCGCTGAAAGAGTACATCGACGCGCAGTTCGATCATCGTCATCTGAACGACGTGATGAACGTGCCCTCGACCGGCGAGAACATGGCCCGCCATTTCTATGACTGGTGCGCGGCGCGCTGGCCCGAGACAGCGGCGGTCAAGGTCAGCGAGACGCCAAAGACATGGGCGGAATACCGGCCATGACCGCGCTGCGCATTGCCGAGATTTTCGGCCCCACCATCCAGGGCGAGGGCGCGCTGATCGGGGAACCCACGGTGTTCGTGCGCACGGGCGGGTGCGATTACCGCTGTGTCTGGTGCGACAGTCTGCACGCGGTTGATCCGGTGCATCGCCAAAGCTGGGCGCGGATGACCACTGATGACGTCTGGGCCGAGATCACGCGCCTGTCGCGCGGCCGGCCGCTGACGGTGTCGCTGTCGGGGGGCAATCCGGCCATTCAGGATTTCACCGCATTGATCGCACGCGGGCACGATGCCGGCTATCGCTTTGCCTGCGAGACCCAGGGGTCAGTGGCAAAGCCGTGGTTCGGGGATCTTGATACGCTGGTGCTCAGCCCCAAACCGCCCTCCAGCGGTGAGACGGTGGATTGGGATGCCTTTGACGCCTGCCTTGCAATGGGCAAAGGCGCGGCGCAGACGGTTCTGAAGATCGTGATCTTTGACGACGCAGACTATGAATGGGCGCAACAGGCGGCTGAGCGTTTTCCGACCCTGCCGCTGTATCTGCAACCCGGCAACCCCGAGGTTGATCCATCGCAGCCAGTCAATCCCCAAGACCTGTCGGACCGGCTGTTGTGGCTGGTGGACAAGGTCACCGCCGACGGCTGGTTCGCCCCGCGCGTCCTGCCGCAACTTCACGTCTTGCTCTGGGGCAACAAACGCGGGGTCTGACCCGCCGAAGGAACATCATATGGAAACGATTTACAGCGACCTGAAACAGCTGGGCGGTAAGACAGAGCTGCCCGAAACCCCCGAACAGGCGGTTCTGGAGCGTGTGGCAAATCCGCAGGCGGATGTGTCCTATTGCGTGCGCTTCACCGCGCCCGAGTTCACATCGCTTTGCCCGATGACGGGGCAGCCCGATTTTGCACATATTGTGATTGATTATGTACCAGATCAGTGGCTGGTCGAATCCAAATCGCTGAAGCTGTTCCTGGGCGCATTCCGCAACCACGGGGCGTTTCACGAGGATTGCACGGTCACCATCGCGCGGCGGCTGGTGGAATTGCTGTCGCCGCGCTGGCTGCGGATCGGCGGGTACTGGTATCCGCGCGGTGGCATTCCGATTGATGTGTTCTGGCAGACCGGGGCGATGCCCACGGATGTGTGGATCCCCGATCAGGGCGTGCCGCCCTATCGTGGTCGGGGATAGGGCGCGTCAGATGTCGATGATCGCGCCCTTGTGGCCGATCACCCGTGATGCCAGATCGTGCCCGGCTTGCAACGCCGCGGCCTGATCATGGCCTTGGGCGCGCTGGAACAGATAGCCTGCGTTGAAACTGTCACCGGCGGCGGTGGTGTCCACGACCTGAGCCGCGCGGGCAAAGCGCAGGCCAGAGGTGCTGCGCGTCAGATCAAAGGGACCTGCAGGGCCGCGTTTCAGTGCGCCATCGGTCAGGCCGGCAGCGCCCAGACGCGCCAGAACCGCGCCTTCGGTGGTGTCGCCGTGGATCGCCATCTCGTCATCGACTGATGGCACTGCAATGTCGGTCACGGCCCACATGGCGTTGTTCACGTCAATAGCGGTTTGCGCGTCTTCCCACAGGCGGGGGCGGTGGTTGCTGTCATAGGCCACGGTGCCGCCTGCATGCCGGTAGAGGGCCAGCGCGTCGATCAGCGCCTTGCGCACCGGCGCGGGCAGGATCGCCAGGGTGATGCCCGACAGATAGACCAGATCAAATTCCGACAGCACATCGAGCCCCACGGTGCAGGGCGTGCTGAACAGGGTGCGCGCGGCGCTTTCGGATCGCCAGTATGTAAAGCTGCGTTCGCCTGCATCATCGGTGTCGATGGCGTAAAGCCCGATGTTGCGATCCGCGCGGCGTTCGATGTGGGTGGTGTCGATGCCAAACCGGTCCATGTCCGCCACCGCACGCTGCGAGAAGGTGTCCTGCCCCAGCGCCGTGACATAGGACACGGTGCAGTCGGTGCCGCGCGCCAGTTGCGCCAGATAGACGGCGGTGTTGTAGCTGTCGCCTGCCACGTTCAGGCGGGCATCGCCGGTCTGCTGGCCGACGATTTCGATCATCACTTCGCCGATGCAGGCAATCTTGGAATAGGGTTTCATAGTACCTCGGATCGGGCCGCAGCTGCGGCTGAAAATGATGGCGCTATCATAGCCATCTGCGCGGCAGGGGAAAGGGCTGCGAGGGCGGTTTTTCGTTGGCGTTTCGCCTCTTGGCGACCTAGGAAATGTCGTTGAACCGTGCGGTGACCGTGCGGGTGGTGATCGGATCACCAGTGGCCGCGTCGATCAACACCGGCTCGACCGGCGTGCCTGTGCTGCGCGAGACCAGCGTGACCGAGGATTGCTCCGGCGGCGGCACCGCGTCGTTGGCCCATGTGATCAGCGACACCAGCACCGGATAGAGCGCCTTCCCCCGGTCGGTCAGTCGGTATTCATACCGTGTGGGACGTTCCTGATAGGCGTCGCGCCGCAGCACGCCTGCGGCTTCAAGGGTGCGCAGACGGTCGGCCAGCACATGTCGGGTGATGCCCAGACGCTCTTGCATCTGGTCAAAGCGGCGGATGCCGAAAAAACACTCACGCACCACCAGCATGGTCCAGCGGTCTCCGATCACAGAGAGGGCGCGGGCAACGGGGCAGGGGTCGGTTCCAAGATCATTCCATTTCATGAAATCACCCTACACCAGATTGACAGGTTCCGAAAGAGAACTTAGTAGTGAGTTCTAATATAGAACTTATAAGTGCAAACACGAAGGAAAACGTCATGTCGGCAACTGCAACCGAAACCGTTCGAACCAGAACCCGCAGCTATGATTATCCGATGCCTGCCTTTGATGTGGCCGCTGCAACGCAGATGTCGGGTCTGGACTATCTGCAGGCTCTGACAGGCGGGCGGATCGGGGCGGAGCCGTCGATCGGGCCGACCATCGGGATGCATATCCCGCACGAACTGGGCGAAGGCCACGCCGTTGTGGACGCGACGCCCAGCGATTTTGTGTTGAACCCCATGGGCGGCGTACACGGCGGATTTGCAGCGACGGTTCTGGATTCGGCGTTGGGCCTGTCTGTCCACACCACTCTGAAAGCGGGCGAAGGGTTTTCGACCGCCGAGTTGAAGGTGAACTATACCCGCGCCATGCGCCCCGATGCAGGCCGGATGCGTGCGACCGGCACCGTGATCCATCGCGGCCGCCAGATGGCGACCGCCGAGGCGCGGCTGGTGGGGGTGGAGGATGGCAAGCTTTATGCCCATGCCTCGACCACTTGCTTTATTTTTCCTCTCGGCAAAGGCTGAACCGATGACCGATGTCCCCGTCACGCCCCTGCGTCCCGCGATGAACCTGCCCGATCCGACGGCGGCGGCCCGTGCGGCGCGTACGCACAGCCTGTTGCATGATCCCATCGGGCGCACGCTGGCGCGGCTGGCGGCCCCCAATGTGCTGGCGATGTTCGTGACCTCGGTCACCAGCATTGCCGAGGCATTTTTCGCAGGTCTCATGGGGGTGAATGCGCTGGCCGGTCTGGCGCTGGTGTTTCCGTTGGTGATGCTGACACAGATGCTGTCGGCAGGGGCCATGGGCGGAGCAATCTCGGCGGCGGTGGCGCGGTCACTGGGCGGGGGTGACACGTCGCGGGCCAGCGGGCTGACGGTGGCGGCGTGGATCATCGGGATCGGCTTTGCCGCGGGATCGGCGGTGTTGATGGCCCTGTTCGGGCGCACGATCTTTGTCGCATTGGGTGGCGGTGATACCGCCGTGGCGGCGGCGCTGTCCTATGCGGGTGTGTTCTTTCCGGGGTGTCTGGCGCTGTGGCTGTGCAACGGCACGCTCAGCGTGATCCGGGGCACCGGCAACATGGGCACGCCGTCGGTGTTGTTGTTCGTGGCCTCGCTGGGGTCGATCCCGCTGTCGGGCGCGCTGGCGCTGGGCTGGGGGCCGTTTCCGGCGCTGGGCATGGCGGGGCTGGCGCTGGGGCTGATTACGGCCAACGGTGCAGCGGGACTGGTTGCCATTGCACTGGTGGTGACCGGTCGCGCAGGGCTGAGCATGGGCGGCGCGCTGGGGCGGCTGCGGGGCGAGATGTTCCGCGACATCCTGCGCGTGGGCATCATCGCCTCGGTCAACTCGGTCCAGTCGGTGCTGACCATTGTGTTGATGGTGGCGCTGGTCGGTCGGTTCGGCACGGCGGCCCTTGCGGGCTATGGATTGGGCGCGCGGCTCGAGTTCCTGATGATCCCGGTGGTTTTTGGAATTGGCACCGCCATGACGGCAATGGTGGGGGCCAACATCGGCGCGGGCAACACGCCCCGCGCGTTGCGGGTGGCGTGGACGGGCGCATGTGCGGCCGCTGTCATTGTCGGAGGCATCGGCGCGGTGCTGGCGGTCTTTCCCGACCTGTGGCTGCGCATCTTCCTCGATGCTTCCGACACCGCGACGCTTGAGGTCGGGCGCGCCTATTTCCGCACCGTGGCGCCGTTCTATGCGTTTTTCGGACTGGGGCTGGCCTTGTTCTTTGCCAGCCAGGGGGCGGCGCGGATGGCGTGGCCGGTGATTGCCAGCCTGTTTCGCATGGCTGTGGCCTTTGGCGTGGCGCTGGTGCTGATCGGCCGGACCGACATGGGCGTCGAGGCCGTGTTTGTCGGGGTGGCTTGCGGGACGGTGGTTTATGGCGTTGTCACTGCGGCTGCGGTCAGGATCACGCGCTGGCGGTAGCGGGCGGGCAGGGGACGCGCCGTCGCGGTTGCCTTCGGCTATCGGATTGACCAACCTGCCCGCATCCCAACCCCACAGAGGTCCCATGCAGCAAGCCGAAGATTTCCGCGACGAAACCGACGCATTGGCCGCGATCCTGCAACCGCTGTCGGATGCCGAGTTTGACCAGCCGACCCTGTTCAAGTGCTGGACCATCGACGATGTCATCGGTCATTTGCATATGTTCAACGTGGCCGCCGCCAAGTCGTTGGAAAGCGACGCGGCCTTTGCCGACTTCTTTGCCCCCATAGGGCAGGGCATGGCCAAGGGTATCTCGTTGCGCGAGTTGCAATACCCTTGGCTGGCAGGGCTGCGGGGCCGTGCCCTGATGGAGGAATGGGTGCGTACCGCGCACGCCACAGCCGATGCTTTTGCCGCTGCGGACCCGAAGAAGCGCCTGAAATGGGCCGGCCCGGACATGAGCGCGCTGTCTTCGGTCACGGCACGGCTGATGGAGACCTGGGCGCACGGGCAAGAGGTCTTTGACCTGCTGGGCCAGACCCGCATCGAACACGACCGGGTCCGCAGCATTGCGCATCTGGGCGTGGCGACTTTCGGATGGACGTTCGTCAATCGCGGGCTTGCGGTGCCGACGCCTGCGCCCTTTGTCCAACTGACCGGACCCTCCGGTGCCAAATGGGAATGGGGCGAGGCGCAATCCGACAACCGTGTCGTGGGCACGGCGGTCGAATTTGCGCAAGTTGTTTGCCAGACCCGCAACGTGGCCGACACGGCGCTGCAAACCACCGGACCTGTCGCGGCACAGTGGATGGCGATGGCGCAGTGTTTTGCGGGCCCGCCGGAAGACCCGCCCGCGCCCGGCGCGCGTCACATGCGCCGCTAGCGCCGCCGCTTAGTGGTTGTCGCGCGGCGTCCCCTTGCTGCGCGCGATGTCCTGATAGTTGGCCGCATCGCGCAGGGTCATGCCCTTGTCGAAAGGCTCGACCAATTCGCGGAAATACTGCTGCCAAGGCGACTGGCTGGCGGGGTATTTGTACCCGCCATCGGCCATCAGGGCGTCACGTCGGGCTGACAGCTCTTCATCCGAAAGCAGGATATCAGCGGTGAATTTATTCAAATCAATCCTCAGCCGGTCCCCGTTGCGCAGCAACGCCAGCCCGCCGTTGTCCGCCGCCTCGGGCGCGGCGTTCAGGATCGAGGGCGAACCGGAGGTGCCCGATTGCCGACCGTCGCCGATACAGGGCAGCGCCTTGATGCCCTGTTTCAACAAGTAAGAGGGCGCGCGCATGTTCACGACTTCGGCGCCGCCGGGATAGCCCTTTGGCCCCGCGCCGCGCATCACCAGAATGCAGTTTGCGTCGATGTTCTCGGCCGGATCGTCGATGCGGTGGTGATAATCCTCGGGTCCGTCGAACACCACGACGCGGCCTTCGAACGCTTCGGGGTCGTCGGGATTGCTGAGGTAGGCCTTGCGAAAGGCCGCGTCGATCACGCTGGTTTTCATGATTGCGCTGTCGAACAGCGTGCCCTTGAGGTTGATAAAGCCTGCGTTTTGCATCAGCGGTGCCTCGACCGAGCGGATCACGTCGTCGTTCACCGATGCCTTTTGCGTGCAGTTGGTGGCCATGGTCTGACCGTTGGCTGTGATGGCATCGGGGTTGGGCAGCAGACCCGCGCGCAGCAGCGCACCGATCACCGCAGGCACGCCGCCGGCGCGGTGGAAATCCTCGCCCAGATATGTGCCGGCGGGTTGCAGGTTGACCAGCAGCGGAATGTGGTGGCCGTGTGCCTGCCAGTCGTCATTGTCCAGCGGCACGCCCAGATGCCGCGCCACGGCGTTCAGGTGGATCGGCGCGTTGGTCGACCCGCCAAGGGCCGAGTTCACAGCGATGGCGTTTTCGAACGCCTCGCGGGTCATGATGTCGGACGGGCGCAGGTCGTCCCAGACCATGTCGACGATGCGCTTGCCGGTCTCGTAACTGATCTGTCCGCGTTCGCGGTAGGGGGCGGGAATGGCGGCGGCACCGGGCAGTTGCATCCCCAGCGCCTCGGCCAGCGAATTCATCGTGGTCGCGGTGCCCATGGTGTTGCAGAAGCCCACCGAGGGGGCCGAGGCGGCGGCGATTTCCATGAATTGCTCGTCGTTGATCTCGCCCGAGGCCAGCCGTTCGCGGGCCTTCCAGATCACGGTGCCCGAGCCTGCGCGCTCGCCCTCGAACCAGCCGTTCAGCATCGGGCCGACCGACAGGGCGATGGCGGGGATGTTTACGGTGGCGGCGGCCATCAGCAGTGCGGGGGTGGTCTTGTCACAGCCGATGTTCAGCACCACGCCGTCCAGCGGATAGCCATACAGCGCCTCGACCAGACCCAGATAGGCCAGGTTGCGGTCCAGCATCGCGGTGGGACGTTTGCCGGTTTCCTGAATGGGGTGCACCGGCACCTCCATCGGCACGCCACCGGCGGCGATGATGCCGTCGCGCACGCGTTTGGTCAGTTCCAGGTGGTGACGGTTGCAGGGGCTAAGATCGCTGCCCGTCTGCGCGATGCCGATGATCGGCTTGCCGGATTGCAGTTCCTCGCGGGTCAGCCCGTAGTTCAGGTAGCGTTCCAGATACAGCGCCGTCATTTCCATGTTGTCGGGGTTCAGGAACCACTTGCGCGAACGTAGATCCTGCGGGCGTATCTTCGACATCTGGTGGCTCCTTCAAGGCGTGAATCAGGACGTGGTCATTTGGTATACCATCTTGAAGGCAAGACGGGGGGCGTGTCCAGAGGCAGTGTGATCAGATCGCCAGATAACCGATGCCCGCAAAGGTCACGGCACAGCCCAGCCATTGCGTCGCTGTCATGCGTTCGCGCAGGATGGCCCAGGCCAGAACGATGGTCAGCAGGCCAAAGCATGACGCGGCGACGGCGGCGTACTGCGCGTCGGGCATCCGGCCTGCGGTCATCACGCATGCCAGGGCCATGGCATCGGCCAGACCCATCAGCGCCAGAACGGGCAGGGCGCGCAGGCCTGCCCAGAGCGGCACGCGGGCGATGACGATGATGGCGACCAGCAACGCGATGGCGACGCTGCGGGTGACAAAGCTGACCGACAGCTCGTCCGAGGTTTCGACCGCCAGTTGCCCCAGTGCGAATGTGGTGGCAAAGCCTACGGCGGATGCGGCGGCATAAAGGATCGTACGGCCCTTGGGGGGCACGTTGCTGCGGTCCTCATCGGCCAGCGCGGCGACGGCAGAGACCCCTGCCACCACGGCAAGAACCGCCAGCCATTGCCGGGCCGAAACCTCGGCACCCCGCAGGGCGGCCCATGCGACGGACAACACGGGGTAGCTGGCGATGACCGGCGCCACCAGCCGCACCGGACCACGCTGAAACGCGCCATAGAGGCCAAGCGAGGCCAGCAGGAAGGTCAGGCCCGAGGCCAGCGCATAGATCAGGGAGGGGCCGTTGAACGGGGCAAGGTCGCCGTGCCAGACCATGAAACCGCTGTGAAACACCAGCCCGGTAACCAGCACCGCCAGCAAGGATGCCAGCAGCGGCACCGACTGGCTGAGCCAGCGGATGCAGATGTCGTGAAAGCCCCATGCGAAGGCTGCGACGATGCCAAGGGTAAGCGCGGTCATGGGGGTGTTGTGGTGTATTCGGCGGGCGCGGTCCAGAGGGGCACGCTGTCCCGTGAAAGTCAGAGGCAGCGCCCGATTTGGGGTGCTGCCTCTGTGGCTGGTGCGTCGTTCAGAGTTTGATCGCTTCGGCCTGCGCCATCACATCCGCCGCCGCCTTTTCGCGCACCGGGCCATAGCCACGCACGTCCATCGGCAGGGCCAGCAGCGTGGCACAGGCCGCGGCAGTGTCGGGGGTGTGGCGGTCGGCCACGCGGTCCATGACCTCGTCGAACCAGCGCAGCAGGGCGCGGTCCAGCTTGCGGTCGTGGCTGTAGCCGAACGGATCAAAGGGCGTGCCGCGCAGCCCCTTGAAGCGGGCCATGCCGCGCAACATCGGGGTCATCCACTGGCCAAAGGCGCGTTTGTTCGGACGGCCACGGGCATCCTTGCCCAGCGGCAGCAACGGTGGCGCAAGGTGGTAGTTCACCTTGTAATCGCCCTCGAACTCCTCGGCCAGCTTTGCCGCGAACCCGGTCTGGGTCATCAGGCGGGCCACCTCGTATTCGTCCTTGTAGGCCATCAGCTTGAACAGTGACCGCGCAGCCAGTGCGACCATTTCGGGTGGCAGGTCCGTGGCCAGACGCGCCAGCCGGTCGCGGTAGCGTTTGGCGTATTTCGCGTCCTGATAGTCGGTCAGGAAATCGGCACGGCGGTCGATGAGCTGTTCGAGGGTTTCGTCAGCCTCGGCCTCCTCCGCCACACCCAGCGCATCCGGGTTCACCGCCAGCACGCGGCCGATGTCAAAGGCTTGTTTGTTCTTGTCCACGGCGACGCCGTTCAGCAGCATTGCCTGTTTCAAGGCGACCTCGCTGACCGGCACCAGCCCCTGTTGCCACGCGGCGCCCAGCAGGATGATGTTGGCAAACACCGCGTCACCCATCAGGTCCTCGGACAGCTTGTTGGCATCCATGCCCAGCACGTTGTCATTGCCCACGACACCGCGCACCATCGCCTCGCGTTCGTCGATTTCCAGATCCGCATCACGGCGCAGCACCAGATCGCCGGTGGGCATTTCGGCGCGGTTGATCACGACCCGGGTGCCAGAGCGCAGATGCACCGACGCCTTGGGCGAGGAGGCGACAACCGCATCGCAGGCGATCATGGCATCGGCACGGCCTGCTTCGATGCGCACCTGATGGATGTCGGCGGGGGTGGGGGCCAGCCGGACATAGCCCAGAACGGTGCCGAATTTCTGCGCAAAGCCGGTGAAATCCAGCACGCTCGACCCCTTGCCCTCCAGATGTGCAGCCATGGTGATCAGCGCGCCGACGGTGACGACGCCGGTGCCACCGACGCCGGCAACCAGCAGGCCGTAAGGGGCCTCCAGACGCGGCACATCGGGCTGCGGCAGTGCGGCCAGCGGGCCGCTCAGGTCAATGCTGACCTCGCGCTTGCGCCGGGTTGCGCCCTCGACGGTGACAAAGCTGGGGCAAAAGCCGTTCAGGCACGAGAAATCCTTGTTGCACGACGACAGGTTGATCTTGCGCTTGCGACCGAACGGGGTCTCTTTCGGCTCGACGCTCAGGCAGTTGCTTTCGACCGAACAGTCGCCGCAGCCTTCGCAGACCAGATCGTTGATATAGGCAAAACGCGGCGGATCTTCGGCAGTGCCGCGCTTGCGGCGGCGGCGTTTTTCCGTGGCGCAGGTCTGTTCGTAGATCAGGACGCTGGTGCCTTTGACCTCGCGCAGTTCGCGCTGCACGGTGTCCATGTCGGCGCGGTCGTGAAAGGTGGTGTGGCGGGGGAAGTCGGCCTTGTCGAACTTGTCGATGTTGTCCGACACCAAAGCGATCCGCTCGACGCCTTCGGCGCGGCAGGTCTGGGCGATGCCCAGCACGCTGACGGGGCCGTCAACAGGCTGGCCGCCGGTCATGGCAACCGCGTCGTTGTACAGAATCTTGTAGGTGATGTTCGATTTCGCCGCGACAGACTGGCGGATGGCCAGCGAGCCGGAGTGATACCACGTACCCTCGCCCAGGTTCTGGAAGATATGCTTGTTGCCGTTGAACCGGCTGGCGGCGGCCCATGGCACACCTTCGCCGCCCATCTGGGCGTATCCGACGGTGTTGCGGTCCATCCATGATGCCATAACGTGACAGCCGATGCCGCTGGCGGCGGTCGAGCCTTCGGGCACTTTGGTCGACGTGTTGTGCGGGCAGCCCGAACAGAAATAGGGCGTGCGCGTGGCACCGGGGCGCGACAGCACAGGGGGCGGCGTTTCGGTCAGGGCGGCGGCCTTGGCGGGTAGGCCTTCATCAGGGAAAAACGCATCCAGCCGTTCGGCCACGATGGGGGCCAGCATCAGCGGCGACAGCTCGCCGGTCCACGGGATCAGCGGATCACCCGCCGCGCGGTGTTTGCCGACCATGCGCGCAGGCTTGTCGCCGGGCCAGTCATAGAAATATTCCTTGAACTGGCTTTCGATGATGCCGCGTTTTTCCTCGATCACCAGCACCTCTTCCTTGCCGCGCACAAAATCCAGCGCGTCGCGGCGGGCCAGTGGCCAGACCATGCCGACCTTGTAGATGTCGATGCCCAACCGGCGGCAGGCGGCCTCGTCCACGCCCAGCAGGCGCAGCGCTTCCATCAGGTCCAGATGGCCCTTGCCGGTGGTGACGATGCCGAACTTGGCATCCTTGATGTCATAGATGTGCCGGTCGATGGGGTTGGCCTCGACAAAGGCCTCGACCGCTTCCAGCTTGGCCCCGATGCGGGTTTCGATCGCGGGGCTAGGCAGGTCCGCGGGGCGCACGTGCAGGCCGCCTTCGGGTGCTGTGTAATCAGGTTGGTTGAATGCGCGCGCGGGCTTCAGGTCAATCGACTGCGCCGCTTCGACGGTTTCCGACACCGCCTTGAACCCGACCCAAGTGCCCGAGAAGCGCGACAGGGCAATGCCGTATTCGCCAAACTCCAGGTATTCCGCGACCGTGGCGGGGTTCAGCGTGGGCATGAACCATGACATGAAGGCCACGTCGGACTGGTGCGGCATCGACGAGGACACACAGCCGTGATCGTCACCCGCAACGACCAGCACGCCGCCCTTGGGCGCGGAGCCATAGGCGTTGCCGTGCTTCAGCGCATCGCCCGAGCGGTCCACGCCCGGCCCCTTGCCGTACCACATGGAAAACACACCCTCGACGGTACAATCGGGGTCCAGCGTCGCCTGCTGCGCACCCAGAACGGCGGTGGCGCCCAGGTCTTCGTTCACGGCGGGCATGAATTCGATGGCGTTCTCGGCCAGCAGTTTTTTTGTCCGCCACATTTCCAGATCGACCCCGCCCAGCGGCGAGCCGCGATAGCCCGAGACGTAGCCGGCGGTGTTCATCCCCGCCGCGCGGTCGCGGGCGGCCTGATCCAACATGATGCGCACCAGCGCCTGCGTGCCGGTCAGGAAAACGCGACCCGTTTGCGCGGTATAACGGTCGGACAGCTGGTAGGTCTCAAAGGCGGGATCAAGCTTGCTCATGGGGGGCTCCGGTGCTGGCATCTGGTGACCATCATAGCGCAGGACGGCGCCTATTTCCGGTCTGATATTGTCTGCTTAGCTAATGTGATGAGCGGAAATTTCCACGCAAAGCCGGATATGGGAAAAATTTACCATTCCAGATGGCGGCGCGGGTCCGCACGCACCATTGCTCCCGCTGGCGGGGCTTGTCATAACCGTGGCAACGCTACCGAAAAGGGCCGATCTCAATGACCAATCCGCTTATCATATGTTGCGCCATCACGGGATCGCTGCCGACCAAGGCGAACAACCCCGCCGTGCCGATCAGCGTCGCCGAACAGGTGGAAAGCATGCACGAAGCGTTCGAGGCAGGTGCCACGATCTGCCATGCCCACGTCCGTAACGCGGACGAGACGCCGTCAAGTGATCCCGACAAGTTTGCAGCCCTCAAGGAAGGTCTGGAAAAACATTGCCCCGGCCTGATCATCCAGTTTTCCACCGGTGGCCGCTCGGGTGCCGGACAGGCACGGGGGGCGAGTTTGTCGTTGCGTCCTGATATGGCATCCCTGTCGGTGGGGTCGAACAATTTTCCCACCCGCGTCTACGAGAACCCGCCCGATCTGGTGGACTGGCTGGCATCCGAGATGGTCACTTATGACATCAAGCCCGAGGTCGAGGCCTTTGATCTGTCGCACATCCTGCAAGCGGTGAAGATGCACAGTGACGGGCGCATCAAGGACACGCCTTATATCCAGTTTGTCATGGGCGTGAAAAACGCGATGCCTGCGGACAAGCATGTGTTCGACTATTACGTCGAAACCGTGAATCGCCTGCTGCCCGGCGCGCCGTGGTGTGCGGCGGGGATCGGAGCGCAACAGGCGGTGCTGAACGAATGGTCCATTGCCGCGGGCGGACACGCGCGCACCGGGCTAGAGGACAACGTGCGTCTGGACCGCGACACGCTGGCCGCGTCGAATGCGGCGCTGGTCAAGCGCACCGTGGAAATCGCACAAAAACACAGCCGCCCCATCGCCACGCCTGCGCAGGCGCGGGCGCTTTTGGGTCTGCGGGCCGCTTGACTTTACCCGGTTGCACCATGTTCATGCCGTGCAACCGGACCTGAACACCGAAGGGATAAAACAGATGATGAAAACCCGCGCCGCCGTTGCCGTTGCCGCAGGCAAACCGCTGGAAATTATGGACGTGAACCTGGAAGGCCCCCGCAAGGGCGAGGTTCTGATCGAGATCAAGGCCACCGGCCTGTGCCACACCGATGAGTTCACCCGCTCGGGCGACGATCCCGAAGGCATCTTTCCCGCCATTCTGGGCCACGAGGGTGCGGGCGTCGTGCTGGAAGTGGGCGAAGGTGTGACCACGCTGGAAGTGGGCGACCATGTCATTCCGCTCTACACCCCCGAGTGCCGCGAATGCGAATACTGCCTGTCGGGCAAGACCAACCTGTGTCAGGCGATCCGCGTCACCCAAGGCCAGGGCCTGCTGCCGGATGGCACCACCCGTTTCTCGATGATGGATGGCACGCCGATCCATCACTACATGGGCTGCTCGACCTTTGCCAACCACACCGTGATCCCCGAGATCGCGCTGGCCAAGGTCCGCAAGGACGCGCCCTTTGACAAGATCTGCTACATTGGCTGTGGTGTCACCACCGGCATCGGTGCGGTGATCAACACGGCCAAAGTCGAGATCGGCGCGCGTTGCGTGGTCTTTGGTCTGGGTGGCATCGGTCTGAACGTCATTCAGGGCCTGCGCCTGGCCGGAGCGGACCAGATTGTCGGCGTCGACCTGAACGACGACAAGGAAGAGACCGGTCGTTACTTCGGCATGACAGACTTTGTGAACCCGTCGAAGGTCGAAGGCGATATGGTTGCCCATCTGGTCGAGCTGACCAAGGGCGGCGCGGACTATACCTTTGACGCGACCGGCAACACCAAGGTCATGCGCACCGCGCTGGAAGCCGCACACAAGGGCTGGGGCGAAAGCATCATCATCGGCGTGGCGCCTGCGGGGGCCGAAATCTCGACCCGTCCGTTCCAGCTGGTCACCGGCCGCGTCTGGAAAGGCACCGCCTTTGGCGGGGCCAAGGGGCGCACCGACGTGCCGAAAATCGTTGACTGGTACATGGACGGCAAGATCGAGATCGACCCGATGATCACCCACAAGCTGACGCTGGACGAGATCAACCACGGTTTCGAGCTGATGCATCAGGGCAAGTCGATCCGCGCGGTTGTCGAATTCTGATCCGGTTGCTGCCTGCTTGATACGGTAAGCAAATAAACAAAAACAGGCCGCTGTCTTTCAAGGGCAGCGGCCTGTTGTGTTTCAGGGTGATTGTGATTTGGCAGCCCTGAATATTTTGGTATTCTAAACCGAACGGTACAGTTCCGGGCGGGCTGTGGCACGATCAGAGAAGGCGCAAGATGAAGCTGACTGTTGATGGAAACCCTCATGACGTGGATGTCGAAGAGGACATGCCCCTGCTGTGGCTGCTGCGCGACGAGCTGGGGTACAAGGGGGTGAAATACGGCTGTGGCGTCGCGCAATGCGGCGCGTGCACCGTGCATCTGGACGGGGTTGCGGTGCGGTCCTGTCAGACATGGGCCGGTGACGCCGAAGGGGCCGAGATCACCACCATTGAAGGTCTGGGCACGCCCGACGCCCTGCACGCGGTGCAAGAGGCGTGGATTGCCCATCAGGTCGCGCAATGCGGCTACTGCCAGTCGGGCCAGATCATGCAGGCCGCGTCCTTGCTGGCCGAAACCCCCGCGCCCACGGATGACCAGATTGACGAGGCGATGTCGGGCAATCTGTGCCGCTGTGGCACCTATCCCCGCATCCGTGCCGCGGTGAAAACCGCCGCCGCCAAGTTGAGCGAGGTTTAAGGCCATGGGACGCGCAGGAACAATCGCCCGTCGGACGTTCATGGTGGGATCGGTCGCCGTGATGAGCGGTGTGGCCTTCGGCTATTACATGTACCGCAAACCCGGCCCGAACCCGTTGCTGGACGACCTGAAAGAGGGCGAGGCTGCGCTGACGCCCTATGTCCTGATCAATGCCAGCGGCATCACCTTGATCACCCCGCGCGCCGACAGCGGGCAGGGGGCCTATTCGGTGCAGGCGATGATGATCGCCGAGGAACTGGATGTGGACATGGATCAGGTCAGCGTCAGCCCCGGCGTGCCCAGCCCGGCCTATTACAACACGGCACTGGCCGCCGAAAGCGCACCGTTCCGGCCCACGGACCGGTCGACCATGGCCAACACCACGCGCGGCGTGATGGATGCGGTGATGAAGTTCATGGGGATGCAGTTGACCGGCGGGTCGACCACTGTGCCCGACGGCTATGAAAAGCTGCGCATGGCGGGGGCCGTTGCGCGTGAGACGCTGAAGCTGGCAGCGGGCAAACGCACCGGTCAGGACCCCAAGAAGATGACGACCGAGCGGGCGCATGTGATCCTGCCCGACGGCACCCGCATCGCCTATACCGATCTGGCGGTCGAGGCGGCACAGATTGAACCGGCGGACCATCTGGCGCTGCGCCACCATTCGAAATGGCGCATCATGGGGACGCCCCAGCAGCGGCTGGACATCGTGGCGAAATCCACCGGCACGCTGCGCTACGGCATCGACTTTGAACCCGAGGGCGTGGTCCATGCCACCGTGCGCACCAACCCGCGCAAGGGCGGGGGGATGAACGGCTATGATGCCGAGGCCGCCAAGCAGATGCGTGGCGTGAAACAGGTGTTGCCGGTGACCGGCGGTGTGGCTGTGGTGGCGGACAACACCTGGCGCGCCTTTGCGGCGGCCGAGGCCATCGACATCGACTGGGGCACGGCCCCCTATCCCGCCGAGATGGACGCCCACTGGCAGGCGCTGGCGGACAGTTTCAACGACGACCATCTGGACAGCCGCAAGCGGGACGATGGCGACGTGGACGAGGCGTTTGAGGGCACGACCGAGTTGGTCGAGGCCGAATACCGCGCGCCCTATCTGGCGCACGCCCCGCTGGAGCCCAGCAACGCCACCGTTCTGGTGGGCGATGACCGTGTCGATGTGTGGTCCGGCACGCAGGTGCCGCGCTTTGTGCAGGCCAATCTGGCCAAGCTGACCGGCATCAACGTCGACAACATCCATGTGCATGTGCAGATGATGGGCGGCAGCTTTGGTCAGCGGCTTGAGGATGACGTGGAACGTCAGGCCACCGAGATCGCGATGCAGATGAAGGGCACGCCGGTCAAGCTGACATACCGGCGCGAAGAGGACATGACCCACGACCATCCCCGCCAGATCGCCATGGCGCGGGGCCGTGGTGTGGTCAAGGACGGCAAGGTGCACGCGCTGGACCTGGGCATTGCGATGCCCTCGGTGATGTCCAGCCAGATGGGCCGTCAGGGATGGTCCGTGCCGGGACCGGACTTGCAGATCGTGGCGGGGGCGTGGGAGCAACCGCTGAGCATCCCCAACTACCGCGTGTCGGGCTACCGCGCGCCGGAACTGGCACCGATCAGCTCTTGGCGGTCGGTCGGGGCGTCGACCAACGGGTTTTTCCACGATGTATTTCTGGACGAGCTGATCCACGCCGCAGGGGCCGACCCGATGGAGGAACGGCTGCGCCTGATGTGGCACAAACCGTCGCGTCAGGTGCTGGAGGCCGTGGCCGAGATGTCGGATTGGGCCACCAAACCCGGCGAGGGGCGTGGGCGCGGTGTGGCGTTCTGCACGTCCTTCGGCGTGCCCGTGGCCGAGGTGATCGACGTGACCGCCACGCCGGACGGCATCCGCATCGACAACGTCTGGGTCGCCGCCGAAGTCGGGCGGGTGATTGATCCGGTGAACTTTGAAAACCTTGTTCAGGGCGGCGTGATCTTTGCGCTGGGCCACGCGATCAACTGCGAGATCACCTATGCCGACGGCATGGCCGAGCAGGACAATTTCTATGCCTTCGAAGGGCTGCGGATGCGTCAGGCGCCGGTGATCGAAGTCCGCGGGCTGGAGAACGACATTCATGTGCGCGGCATGGGCGAACCGATGGTGCCCCCCGCAGCGGCGGCCCTGTCGAACGCGATCTTTGCCGCAACAGGGCAGCGGATTCGGGAAATGCCGATGAACCGGCACATCGATTTCGTCTAGGCGCGCGGCGTCGCTACTGCATCCAGATCAGCAGATAGGACGTCAGCTCCGGCCACAGGGCGACAATCGCAAGGCCGATCACACTGGTGACCAGAAACGGCAGGGCAGCCGCGGCGATGCGTTCGAGCGACAGCTTGGCGATATTCGCGGCCACGAACAGGTTGATGCCGACGGGCGGGGTGAACAGGCCGATGGCCAGGTTGATCATCAGGAACACGCCGAACCAGACCGGGTCCCAGCCCAGTTCGCGCACCACCGGAAGAAAGATCGGCAAAGAGATGAACATGATCGTCACCGCATCCATGAACATGCCCGCGATCAGCAGGATCACCGCCATCACCAGCATGATCGTCCAGGGCGATGACGACAGCGCCAGCAGCCCTTCGGAATAGCGGCCCACCACGTCGTCCACGGTGACCACCCATCCGAACAGGCTGGCAAAGGTCACCACCAGCATCACCACCGCCGAGGATGCTGCAGCATCATTCAGCGCGTCGAACAGCGTGCTGAACGACAGGCTGCGGTAGACAAAGAAACCGACGAACAGCGCATAAACCACCGCGACCACAGCCGCCTCGGTCGGGGTGAAGATGCCTGCGTAGATGCCGCCCAGGATCACCACCGGCGTCAGCAGCCCCCAGACCGCATCCCGAAAGCTGAGCCAGAGGCGCACGACAAAGGGACGGTCGCCATAGGGCATCGGGGCCAGCTGCGCGAGGTTCGACAGTTTGGCGACAGTTCGCTGGCGGCTGACCAGCGGCAGCGCGATCAGCATCAGCGCCCCCATGAGCGCGCCGGGCAGGATGGCGGCGATGAACAGATCGCCGATCGACACCTCTGCGATCACGCCGTAAATCACCAGCCCGATCGACGGCGGTATCACGATGGACAGCGCAGCCCCGGTGCACACCATCGCGGCGGCAAAGGCGCGGGGATAGCCGTCTTCTTCCATGCCGCGGATGATCATCGGGCCGATGGCGGCCACCGATGCGGGGCCAGAACCGGACACGGCCCCCCAGAACAGGCTGACGACAACACCAACCAGCCCCATACCGCCGGGCAGGCTGCCCATCAGGACACGGAAGAAACGGATCATGCGGTCGGCCATGCCCGCCGTGCCCATCAGGATGCCCGCGAGGATGAAAAACGGGATCGCCAGAAGCGAGAATTTGGTGATGCCGCTGGACAGGAGATCCCCCACCAGATCCAGGCCAAAGCCCATCTGCCACATGGCAAAGAGCGACGACAGGCCCAGCGAAAAGGCCACCGGAACGCGGATGACCAGAAGCACGCCGAAGAGGATCAGCATCTGTGTGCCGGTGTCGAGTTCAAACATCGGGCACCTCGTTGCGTGGGGTCAGCGTGCCCTGTACCAGCCGCAGCGCGATCATCACAAAGCCCAGCGGCAGGCCCAGCGAATAATACCATGACGGCACCTGCAGCCCCGGCGATGTGATGCCGCTGGCGCGCTGGTTGCCGATCATTTCCATGCAGTAATAGGCCGACAGCAACAACAGGATCACGCCCAGCACAGTGGCGACCCATTCCATGGAGCGGCGCGCAGGCGCCGGCAGCAGGTCGGAAAACAGAGTGACCGCCAGGTGCTGGCTGCGCCGGGCGGCGATGGCGGCGCCAAAGACGGTCAGCAGAAGAAAGCCGTTCAACAGGATCTCTTGGGTGGCGGCAAAGGAAAAATTGGTCAGATAACGTACCAGCACATTCGCGAACCCCACCAGCGTCATCACCAGAAAGATCGCGCTGCAAATGTACTCTTCCAGTCGGTCGAGATGTTTGAATAACGGTGATCTGGTCATAAGGCTCCGGCGTGGCCGCGTCGGGCGCGCCGGGGCGCACGCATCGGCCTTTTCAATACAGTGGATCAAGCGCACCCGGCCTGTGCGTGCCGGATGCGCCTGACTGGGTCAGTTAGTTGGAGGCGTCAATGGTCGACTGGAACAGTTCGACCAGTTCGGGGCCAACCTTGGCCGCCCATTTGTCAAAAGGCTCTTTCGTGGCGTCGCGGAAGGCTTGCAGCTCTTCGGCTGTGGGTTCGTACACTTCCATGCCTTCGGCGCGCAGCTTGTCCAGACCGGCGGCTGTGCCTTCACGGGTGATGGTTTTCTGATAGGCCATCGCCTCGGTTGCGGCGGCCTGAACCTTGGCCTGAGTGTCCGCGTCCCAGCTGTCCCATTTCTTCTGGCTCACACCCAGAAAGATCGGGTCATAGGAGTAGTGCCAGGGCGTGATGTATTTCTGCACTTCGTAGACACGTTGCGGCACGATCACAGCACCAATGGGATTTTCCTGACCGTCAACCACGCCTTGTTGCAGCGCGCTGAAGGTTTCGGTCCATTGCATTTGCTGCGGGTTGGCCCCCAGCGCCGACATCACGTCGATGTACATCGGACCCGCCACGCGCATTTTCAGACCTTTCAGGTCGTCGGGCGATTTGATCGGATGCACGTTGTTGGTGACTTCGCGAAAGCCGTTTTCTCCCCAGGCCAGCACGACGATGCCGTGTTCGGCCATGATCTCGGTCATGCGTTCGCCGGGTGCGCCGTCGGTGGTGGCGTCGACCGCGTCATAGCCGGAATAGAGATAGGGCAGCGAAAAGACTGCCATTTCCGGCACCATCGGTGTCACGTTGATCGCGGATGTTACCACGAAATCAAGCGCGCCCCGGCCCACCATTTCCGCCTGTTTCATCTGGTCGCCACCGGACAGCTGCGCATTGGCAAAGACCCGGACGCTCATGTCGCCCTCGGTTGCCGCATCCAGCAGCTGAGAAAACTTCTCGGACCCCAGGTGCCACGAGGTGGTGTCGCCTGTGTTGTGCGACAAGCGCAGCGTTTCAGCCTGAGCCGTAGCCGACAGGGCGGCGGCGGCCGAAAAAGCGGCTGCAAAAACGAAATTCATCTTGGACATGGTGTCTCCTCCTGAAATCAAACGAACCTTCCTCCGAAGCTCTGGCGCAAGGGTCCATATTTTGGATGGTGTGACAAGCGGATTCTGAAATGTAACGTAGCGCTGTGCGGAAATTTCCTTGAAACCTCTGATTTATTGCGGAACACTCTGATAAAACATGGTCCCGCCCGGGTGGAGTGGCTGGAGTTCAGCCGTTTATGTGTCCATATTATGGACGTGGAGAGAGAATGACCGAACAAAAACCTGTGGGTGACACGTCAGGCGCGCAAAGTGTGGACCGTGCGCTGGCGCTGTTGTCGCTGATCGGACGGCATACGGTTGACGGCATCGGGCTGGCCGCGATTGTCGAAGAATCGCGTCTGAACCGCCCCACCGCGCGGCGGCTGCTGCTGGCCCTGATGCGCGCGCGGATGGTGGAGCAGGACGCAGGCTCGCGCCGTTATTCGCTGGGCGAGGAGACCTATGTGCTGGGTGTGCTGGCCGCGCAACGGTTCAACCTGATGGACGTGGCGCAGGACAGTCTGAGCGATCTGGCCCGGCAAAGCGGTGACACGGCGTTTCTGTCGGTGCGCCGCGATGCGTTTTCGGTGTGCATACACAAGGAAGAAGGCGCATTTCCGATCCGCACCCATGCTTTGCAGGTGGGGTATCGGCACCCCTTGGGCGTGGGTGCGGGGTCGCTCGCGATGCTTGCGGCGCTGTCTGACGACGATTGCGCCGAGGCACTGGCACGCAACGCCGCCCAGCTTGAGCGTGACTTTCCCGATTGCGCGCCCGACCGCCTGCAACCGCTGATCGCGGAGACGCGGGCGCGGGGCTATTCCGTGAATCCCGGTCTGGTGCTGAAAAACTCCTGGGCCGTGGGCGTGGCCCTGCATCAGCCGGGCGGCAGGGTGGTGGGCGCGCTTTCGATTGCCGCCATCGACAGCCGAATGGACCCCGCACGCCAATCCGAACTGGGCGCTGCCCTTAAGCGCGAAGCAGCCCGGATCGAAACCCGTCTGGCCAAGGCCTTTGCCCTGCCGGACACCAAGGAAACAGCCGCATTGCGCCGTTCCGCCCCTATGGGCGGCGGTGCTGCTGCGGCGCAATGACATCGCAACAAGAGGACTATTCCCATGAGCAAGGCACAGATCGTCGGATGGGCGCACAGCAAGTTCGGCAAATCCTCGGCCCCTGACACCGAACACCTGATGGCCGAGGTGATCGCCCCCGCGCTGGAACATGCTGGCGTGTCGGCGGCGGACATCGATGGCATTTTTGTCGGCGTGATGAACAACGGCTTTTCCAAGCAGGATTTTCAGGGCGCGCTGGCCGGTATGGCGATGCCCGAACTGGGCATGACCCCCGCCGTGCGCATGGAAAACGCCTGTGCGACCGGATCGGCGGCGCTGTATTCTGCGCTGGATTTCATCGAAAGCGGCCGCGGCAAGATTGCCCTCGTGGTCGGTGCCGAAAAGATGACGGCGCTGCCGACGGTCGAGGTGGGGGATATCCTGCTGGGGGCCTGCTATCGCACGGAAGAGGCGGAAGTGACGGGCGGTTTTGCCGGTCTGTTCGGTCAGATCGCGCAGCAGTATTTCCAGAAATACGGCGACTGCTCGGACGCGCTGGCGATGATCGCGGCCAAGAACCACGCCAACGGGATGCACAACCCCTTTGCCCATATGCAAAAGCCGTTCACCTTTGAGGATTGCAACACGGTTTCTGACCGCAACCCTTACGTGGCCCCGCCGCTGCGGCGCACCGACTGTTCGCTGGTCTCTGACGGGGCGGCGGCGATGATCGTGGCATCCGAAGACGTGGCCGCCGACCTGCACCGCGCCATTGCCTTCCGCAGCCGCACCCACACCAACGATGTGCTGGCGATGTCGCGCCGTGACGTGACCACATTCGACGGCGCGCGCCGTGCCTGGGCTGCCTCGCTTGAGGATGCGGGGCTGACGCTGGACGATATGGATCTGGTCGAAACTCATGACTGTTTCACCGTGGCCGAGTTGCTGGAATACGAGGCGATGGGGCTGGCCGCACCCGGCAAGGGCGCGGATGTGATCCGGGACGGCACCACCACGCGCGAAGGCCGGTTGCCGGTGAACCTGTCGGGCGGGCTGAAGTCCAAGGGCCACCCGATTGGCGCAACCGGTGTGTCGATGCACATCATGGCGGCGATGCAGCTTGCGGGCGAGGCCCCCGAGGGGATTCAGGCCAAAGAGCCGACCTTTGCCGGTGTGTTCAACATGGGTGGTGCCGCGGTGGCCAACTATATGTCCGTGCTGGAGCGCGTGAAATGAGCGATTGGGCGTCTCCCAAACCGGACCCCAAAGGTGGCGTGGCCCCGTCGACAACGCGGGTGGCCAACCTTGCGCAGCACCTGACCCGCAATGCGCGGCGTCTGGGGGACAGTCTGGCGCTGGTTTACGGTTCTGATCGCTGGACGTGGGCGGAGCTGGATGCCCGCGTGTCGGCTCTGGCGGCGGGGCTGCGTGCGGATCATGGCGTGGAAAAGGGCGACCGGATCCTGGTGCAGTCGCAAAACTGCAACCAGATGTTTGAAACCATGCTGGCCTGTTTCCGGCTGGGTGCGGTCTATGTGCCTGCGAACTTTCGCCAGACCCCGGACGAGGTGGCGTGGCTGGCCGAAAGTTCGGGCGCTGTCGGAATGATCTGCGGCGCCGAGTTTCCCGACCACGCCAGCGCCTGCAATACTGCGGCACGCCGCTTTGTGCTGACCATCGGGGGCGGTGCGGATGACATCGACACGCTGATCGCCGCGCACATGGGCACACAGGTGCCAAACACACCCGTGGACCGAGACGATCCGTGCTGGTTCTTTTTCACCTCCGGCACCACGGGACGGCCCAAGGCGTCGGTGCTGACCCACGGGCAGATGGCCTTTGTGCTGTTGAACCACCTGAACGACCTGATGCCGGGCACCGGTCCGGCCGACCGCTCGCTGTGTCTGGCTCCGCTCAGCCATGGGGCGGGCATTCACCAGATGGCGCAGGTGGCGGCAGGGGCCGCGACCGTTCTGCTGCCGCAGGGCCGGTTCGATCCTGCTGTGGCCTGGCAGATCGTTCAGGACGAGCGGATCAGCAATATGTTCACGGTGCCGACCATCGTCAAAATGCTGGTCGAGCATGACAGTGTGCAGGCCCATGACCTGTCGTCGTTGCGCTATGTGATCTATGCAGGCGCGCCGATGTACCGCGCCGATCAAAAGGTTGCGCTGAGGGTGCTGGGCAAGGTTCTGGTGCAATATTTCGGTCTGGGCGAGGTGACGGGCAACATCACCGTTCTGCCCCCTTCCGAACATTCCGAGGAGGACGCCGAGATGCGCGTGGGCAGTTGCGGCTATCCGCGCACGGGCATCGAAGTCTCGATCCAGGACAGCAATGGCGCAGAGGTGCCCGCGGGCCAGTCGGGCGAGATTTGCGTCAGCGGCCCTGCGGTCTTTGCGGGCTATTACAACAACCCCGAGGCCAACGCCAAAGCGTTCCGCGACGGATGGTTCCGCACCGGCGATCTGGGTTATGTGGACGCGGAAGGCTACCTTTATATCACGGGGCGCGAGTCCGATATGTATATCTCGGGCGGGTCCAACATCTATCCCCGCGAGATCGAGGAAAAGATCCTGACGCACGACGCCGTCAGCGAGGTCGCGGTGCTGGGCGTGCCCGACCCGACCTGGGGCGAGGTCGGGATTGCCGTTTGCGTGTTGCACGCAGGGGCTGCCGTGGACCCCGACGACCTGCTGGCGTGGTTAAAGCCGAAAATCTCGGGCTATAAGCTGCCCAAACGGGTGATCCTGATCGAGGAGATGCCGAAATCGGCCTATGGCAAGATCACCAAAAAGCTGATCCGCGAAACCTTGCAGGAGCGGGGGCTGCTGGAGCTGCCCGCACCGGCATGAGCGGGCAAGGTCCGGTCAATCCGCCGATGGTCCACCCCGGTGCGGTCGCGGCTGAGCGGGTGGCCGAAGTGCCGGTGCGCGCACAGGATCTGGTGATTGATCTGCACGCGGGCCAACATGTGCAGGACGCGATCTGCGCTGCGGTGGCCGATGCGGGCTGCGATGCCGCTTGGGTCGACGTGGCGGGGCTGGTCTGTGCGCCCTTTGCCTACGTCATGCCCGCCGCGTCGCCCGACGGAGCCCGCGTGGCGTGGTACAGCGACACCTATCGCCCCGATGGCCCTGTGCGCGTGTCGGTGGGCGGCATATCGGTGGGGCGTCTGGGGCAGGGGGATTTTACCCATTGTCATGGGCTGTGGTCGTTTTCCGGCGGTGCTGCGCTGGGGCATATGCTGGCGCCCGATTGCACGGTGGCCGAACCTGTGACCCTGCGCGGGGTTGGCCTGTGCGGCGGGCGGTTTGAACGGTTGCCGGATGGAGAGACCGGATTTGACCTGTTCCGCGCCTGTGCCGTGGGGGACCCCGTGCGCGACGCCGATGCGGTTATGATGACGATCCGCCCGAACATGGATATTGTCGAAACCATCGAAGCGGTGGCGCAGCGCCACGGCATTCGCAACGGCGTCATCATGGGGCTGGGCAGTGTCAACGGCGCGCGGTTTTCCGATGCGCCCGACATGCCGTCAGCGATCACCGAGTTTATCATCACCAGTGGGCAACTGACCGAAGGTGCGGCGCAGATTGCCCTGTCGGCGGTGGACATGGCGGGCGATGTGTTCAGCGGCACCGTTCAGCGCGGCGGCGTGCCGGTGTCGATCACCGCCGAGATCGTGGTGCGCGCGATCTAATCGGGATCCAGCAGCCTATCCAGAACCTGCGCCAGCACCTGTGCATCGACAGGTTTGGCCACCCGTCCAAAGCGGTGCGCATCGGCGGGCGGGATGTTGTCGGTTGCGGGCAGCTGGGTCGACATGGCGATGGCGCGGGTTTGCGGATGGCTTGCCAGTGCCTGCCGGATCAGGTCCCAGCCGCTGTGCTGGGCATCCAGCTTCAGATCGCTCAGCACAAGATCGGGGTGGGGCAGGGCGCCCAGCCGTGCCTGACCGCTGGCAAAGTCTGACGCTGTGGTCACATGGAACCCCAGACTGCGCAGGGCGGTGGCTGCGGCGTTCAGTGCCTTGGGATCGTCGTCGATCACCACCGCATGGCCTGCATGGCGGGCGGGCAGGGGCTGTACGTCGGCCACCGGCGGAAAGAACAGGGTCACTGTCGTGCCAGCGTCAGGCTCGGACGCGATGTGCAGGCGGCCCCCTGACTGGTGCACGAACCCGTCGACCATCGACAGGCCCAGCCCCGTCCCCCCGCCATCGCGGCGTGCGGTAAAGAACGGTTCGGTCGCATAGCGCAGGATCTCGGCGGGCATCCCGTGGCCATCGTCGGCCACCGCCAGCGCGATGTCTCCGGTGTCGGCCATCTGCACCGAAATCTCGATATGGCCCGCGCCGCTGATCGCCTGACCGGCGTTGACGCAGAGGTTCAGGATGGCGCTTTCCAACTGGCCGGGGTCGATCATGGCCCAGACCGGACCTTTGGGCGTGGTCACCGACAGGGCGACGTTTTCGGGCAGGGCAATTTCCAGCAGATCGCGCATGGCGTCCAGCAGATCGACGATATCGGTGCGTTGCGGCTCCAGATGCTGTTTGCGGGCAAAGGCCAGCAACCGTTCGGTCAGCGTCACGCCCAGATCGACCGCATCCTCGATCCGCGCGCGCAGCCCTGTGGCCGCGCCCGCGTCGGCGCTTTCCAGCAAGTGCAGATTGCCCGAGATCGTCGACAGGATGTTGCCAAAGTCATGGGCCACCTCGCCGGTGACCTTGCCCAGCGTCTCGACCCGCTGGATTTCGGCCAGCCGCGCATCGACCAGCCGCCGCTCGGTCACTTCGGAAAACAGCCAGACCGCACCGCCGTCGGGAAAAGGCGAGCGGCGCAGTTCCAGCACGTGGCCCGCCGCGCTTTCGTATTCCAGATAGCCCGCAGCGGTCACGGCGGTTTCGTGCAGGGAAAACGGCGATTGCGCCAGCAGGTCGTCCACGGTTTCCGGTGCTGTGACGGTTTCGGGCAGGCGCAGCAGATCGCCGGTACGCCGGTTCTGCGCCAGAATGCGCCCTGATGCAGCCGTGATCACCACCCCGTCCGTGATGTTTTCGAACACCCGCGAAAACAGTGTGTTCTGCCGCCGGATCAGCCGCGAATTGCGGTCCAGCCGCAGCGCATTGGCCCGGAAGATGCGAAAGGCCGAAAACAGCTGCCCGATCTCGTCATCGCTTTCCAGCCTGCGTTCCAGCCGCGTGGCACGGTCGCCCGCCGCCAGCCTGCGCATTGCCTGCGCGATGCGGTGCAGGTTCATCACCACATAGCGCGAGACAAAGACCGCCGTGACCACGGCCACCACAAGACTGACCGCCATCAGCGCCAGCATCACCCATTGCGCGACGGCCAGCCGGGCGCGGGTGTCGGCCTGTGATGCCTCCAGCCGCTGGCGCGCGGCGGTGACCTTCTGCGCGGCCAACTGGTTGATCCGTTCCGCCTCGGTTCGGATGCGGAACAGGGCGTTCTCGGCGTCCAGCGAGATGGCCAGATTGCGATAGACCAAGTTGAACAGCGTATCGTCACGGGTGATCGTGCGGTCGATTTCCTGCACGTTGTCGGCCACCACAGGCGTGGCCACAGCCAGAATGTCCGCGCGGATTTTTGTGTAGCGCTGGCGGAATTCCCCGATGGAAATCAGCGTGTTTGCCCGCGCTGTGCCAACCGCCTCCATCGCCAGTTGTTGCAGCCCTGCCCACGCCTGTCGCTGATAGGCCGTGGCGACGCGCGTCGTGGTCCATTGACGGTAGCGGCGCAACAGCACTTCAAGCGCCTGATCGATGGAGTCGATGTCGCGGTTGATGCGGTTTTGTTGCGGGATGATCTCGACCAGATCGTCTACCGCGGCGCGCATGCGGGCCACGGACAGGGTCAGGTCCGCGTCGCCCTGCGCCATGTCTTCCAGCCGTGCAATGGCTGCGTAAATCTCGTCGGTTTCGGTTGAAATGCCAAAGGGCGGGTTCAGCGACAGCAGGAAGGGCGCGGATTTTGACAGGGTCGCGGTGCTTTGCGACAGTTCCAGCGCGCGGGACACCTCGGCCAGCGACACGCTGTGCAGCAGCTCGATCTGGCGGTCGGCACGTGCCAGCGTGTAAAACGCGATGACGCCGATCACCGCAGCGACCACCGACAGCAGGCTGATGGCAAAGAACAGACGCGTCCGAATGCTCAGCCGCGACAGCCTCATGGCCCGCGCCCGTCCAGCACAAAGATATAGCCCTGCGCGCGTCGGGTTTGCAGATGCACCGGCTTGGACGGGATCGGTTCGATCTTGCGGCGCAGGCGCAGGATCAGCACGTCGATGGTGCGATCCAGATAGCGTTCGGAATCGCTACCCAATTCGTCCAGCAGTTCGGGGCGCGGGATGATCCGGCCGGGATTGCGGACAAAGTAATCCAACAGCCGATATTCCGCATTGGTCAGCGGAATTTCATTGCCCGCAGCGTCCTGCAACTCGCGCTTTTGCAAATCCACCCGCTTGTCGCCAAAACCGATTTCGTGGCCGGTGGCGGGCGGCGTCACCGCCCCGTGGCCATAGCGGCGCAGCACCGCACGGATACGCGCCACCAGTTCACGCGGGTTGAACGGTTTGATCAGGTAGTCATCGGCGCCGGTTTCCAGCCCGATGATCTTGTCGATCTCGTCCCCCACGCCGGTCAGCATCACGATGGGCAGGTTATATTTCTCGCGGATCTGTATGGCCAGCATCAGCCCGCTTTCACCGCGCAGGCGCAGGTCGATCAGCGCAAGGTCGATCGCGGGCGGATCACCAAGCGCGTGGAACGCGGCACTGTCGGGGCAGGCAATCGCATGATAGCCGCTTTGCTCCAGCAACGCGGACAGTGTCTGGCGCACCTGTGCATCGTCATCGACGATGGCAATTGTGGGTTGGCGGTTGGCACGGGTCATGTCACAGCTATGTCACGGCACGGCTGCACGCGCCAAGCGTCCTTGGCTGTGACGTGGTGAAAAACACGCCAAACGCCCCCGTATTGTAATTCTGTTAACGTTGCACCTGCTCCCCGTAACTCTGTTAGTCACATGGACGGTGGCTTGGGCGGGGCATTGCCGACTAGCATCTGCGCCATGTTGACCACATCGGGGACCAGCGGAGGGGCTGTTCGCTGCGCTGCTGTTCGACAGATGTATTTACGGGAGGAACCAAATGCATATCACCAAAACCCTGCTGGGCACCGCTTTTGCCGTCGCCATGGGCAGCACCGCTGCCTTTGCTCAGGACACATGCGCCGAGCGCGGCGCGCTGGACGTGAACTATTGCGACGCCAACGGCGATCTTGTCGCCGACACACCCACCGATCCGGCCAAGCTGAACGATCCGTCGACGCTGGTCTTTGCCTATACGCCAGTCGAGGACCCCGCCGTTTACGCCGACATCTGGGAACCGTTCATCGAGCATCTCGAAGAGGCCACAGGCCGCGACGTGCAGTTCTTTGCCGTGCAATCCAACTCGGCCGAAGTTGAAGCCATGCGCTCGGGCCGTCTGCACATCGCGGGCTTCTCGACCGGCCCCACGCCGTTCGCCGTGAACCTTGCCGGTGCGGTGCCTTTTGCCATCATGGGCGCGGATGACGGTCAGTTCGGTTACAAGCTGCAAGTTTTCACGCAGGCCGATTCCGACATCAAGGAAATGGCCGACCTCAAGGGCAAGCGCGTCGCGCATACCTCGCCCACTTCGAACTCGGGCAACCAGGCACCGCGCGCGCTGTTCCCCGGTTTGGGTGTGGTCCCCGATACGGACTACGAGGTCACCTATTCCGGCTCGCATGACCAATCCATGCTGGGCGTGGTCGCAGGCGACTATGACGCCGCCCCCGTCGCATCCGAAGTGGTGGACCGTATGGCCGAACGGGGTCTTTACGACCCCGCCGACGTGCGCCTGATCTGGGAAAGCGATCCGTTCCCGACAACCTCGTTCACCGTGGCACATGACCTGGAGCCCGAGTTGGCCGAAAAGATCAAGCAAGCCTTCTTCAGCTTCCAGTTCGAAGGCACCAAGTTGGGTGAAGAGTTTCAGGGCGTGAGCAAGTTCATCCCGATCACCTACAAGGACCAGTGGGCCGTGATCCGCGAAATCCAGGCCAACAACGGCGTGGAATACACGCCGCAAGGTCTGGCTGCCAACTAAGCGTCGAACAGGACACGGGACGACCCATCGCGGTTGCCCCGTGTCCCTTTGCGCCTGTCCCATTGCCCCGTGAGAGGTCAAAATGCTGAAAATCGAAAAACTGGTCAAACGCTACAACGGCGGCGATCCCGTGTTGAAGGACCTTGATCTTGAGGTCGGCGGCCAGCAGGTCGTGTCGATCATCGGGTCATCCGGCGCGGGCAAAAGCACGCTTTTGCGCTGCATCAACCGTCTGGTCGAACCCACCTCGGGGACGATCACGCTGAACGGCACCGATCTGACCAAGCTCAAGAAATCAGAACTGCGTCTGGCCCGCCGTCGTATCGGCATGGTGTTTCAAAGCTTTAATCTGGTTGACCGCCTGACGGTGATGGAAAACGTCCAGTCGGGGCGGTTGGGCTATATCTCGACCTGGGCCGCGTTGACGCGCCGTTATCCCAAATCCGACATCCGCCGCGCCTATGAGCTGATGGAGCGCGTGGGCATCGCCCATTACGCCAACAAACGCGCCGACGAGTTGTCGGGCGGCGAACGCCAGCGTGTTGGTGTTGTGCGTGCGCTGATGCAACAGCCGGAAATCCTGTTGGCGGATGAGCCTACGGCCTCGCTTGACCCGAAAACATCGGAGCAGATCATGGCCTTGCTGCGCGATCTGGCGAACGAGCTGGAATTGCCCGTCATCATCAACATCCACAATGTGACCGAGGCCAAGCAATACACCGACCGCATCGTCGGGATGCGCTATGGCCGGATCATCTTTGACGACGTGCCGGATGCGCTGGACGCCGCCGCAATGGACGAGATTTACGCAGGTGTTCCGGCCGAGGACCGTGCAGCCCAGGGGGCGGCGGCATGACCGATTTTCCCGACACATGGCGCAAGCCGCCGTTCATCCGCAACACGTTGCTGCGGCGCGGGCTGTGGATTGCGATTGCGGCCTATGTGGTGTTCACCATGGCCACCCTGCCGATTGACTGGGAACGTGTCTCGGCGGGCATGGGCCGCGCCGCGAAGATTTTCAGCGGGGCCTTTCCGCCCAGCTTTGCCCGTGCCGACCTGCTGATTGACGGGTTCATGGAAAGCCTGAAAATCGCGTTGCTGGCCACAGTGGCCGGTGTGGCCCTGTCGATTCCCATCGCCTTTTGCGCCGCGCGCAACATCGCACCCATGCCTGTCTATTATCTGGGCCGGGCCACGATCATCATCGCGCGCAGCTTTCACCCCGTCATCGTCGCCATCATCTTTGTCAAAGCCGTGGGCTTTGGCCCCTTTGCCGGTGTGCTGACGCTGACGGTCTATTCCATCGGCTTTGTCGCCAAGCTGCTGGCCGAACGTATCGAAGAGATCGACTTTGGTCAGGTCGAGGCCATGCGGTCGGCAGGCGCGCCGTTCTTCAGCACGCTGGTCTATGCCATCGCGCCGCAAATTCTGGCCCGCCAGATCGGTCTGTCGATCTATCAGCTGGACAGCAACCTGCGTGCATCGGCCGTGGTCGGGCTGGTGGGGGCCGGGGGCATCGGGGCGACGCTGGCCAATGCCTTCGGGCGCTACGACTATGACTTTGCTCTGGCGATCACGATGGTCATCGTCGGCGTCATTCTGGTGTCCGAGGCGATCAGCGGTGTCATTCGGGAGAAGGTCGCATGAGCTCTGCAACACTGGACCACTGGTCGCGCTACACCCCGAAACAGCGCATCAAACGCTATGGCGTGCTTTTGGCAACCTTGCTGATCGTGGCCTGGGCGCTGCAAAGCATCGATGTGATCTGGGAATGGGTGTGGGATTCACCTGCGCAGATGGCGGACCTCTTTGGCCGCATGGTGCCGCCCGATCCGCAGAACCTGCCGTCCATCATGCAGGCCATGTGGGAAACGGTGAACATCGCCACGATTGCCACGCTCTTCGCCATCGTCATCTCGCTGCCCGTGGCCTATATCGCCGCGCGCAACACCACGCCCAACGTGGTGACCCTGTGGATTGGCCGGTTCATCCTGGTGTCGTCGCGGTCGGTCAACACGATCATCTGGGCGCTGTTGTTCGTTGCCATCTTTGGCCCCGGCATCATCGCGGGGATCGTGGCGATCATGTTCCGGTCGATCGGGTTCATGGGCAAACTGCTGGGCGAAGCGATCGAGGAAATCGACACGCGCCCTGTCGAGGCGCTGCAAGCCAGCGGCGCCTCGCGGTTCAAGGTGGTGCTTTACGCCATCGTGCCCCAGGTGATGCCCACGTTCTTTGCCGTGTCGATCCTGCGCTGGGACATCAACCTGCGCGAATCCACGGTTCTGGGGCTGGTCGGTGCGGGCGGCATCGGGATCATCCTGCAAGGGGCCATCGACACGTTCAACTGGCCCGAGGTGTCGACGGTCCTGCTGGCGATCCTTGCCTTTGTCATATTGGGCGAAGTCGTCTCGATGTACCTGCGCAAACGCGTCTTGTAGTTTTGCAGACATGGCGGGCCCACATCCCGCGCTGCAAATCCTGGCGCCCTGCGGGTCCTTCCCCCGCAGGGCGTTTCTTGTATCCGGTTGTCGCAAGGATACGTCTTTAACCCTCGGGCAAATGCGGGACCGCCACGCCTTTCTTGCGACACTTCTTTTCGTAGACTGCGGGCCAGGCCTTGAATTTGCCCATCTGCGCCTGCTGCGCCATGACCAGTTGTACGAACCCGTGTCGCTGGTCTTCCTTCTTTAACGACTTGAAGACCTTTTTCTGGGGCTTGGTCATCGAACAGGCAATGCAATGGCCTGCGCGTTTGTATTTGCACACGTCGATGCAGGGGCTTGGCAATTTGGGCATGGCGTTCTGGCTCTGCAAAAGAAAAGGCGGGACACGCCGTTGCGCGCCCCGCCCGTGATGGGGTGTGGCGTGTTTACTCGAACACTGCACCGGGGTTGTCGAGGCTGTCGGACCCTTCAAAGGCGATCCCGTCCACACCCAGAGCTGAGACCACGCGTTCGATGGACCGCGTCTGGTCGATCAGGGCGTTGACGCCGCCCATCACCAGCTCTTCGCCCGCCGCGTTGCCTGCTTGCAGCATCTGGTCATAGGCCATACCGGCTTCGGCAGTCGATTTGATCTCGCCCAGCTCGCGCATGGTTGTCGCCAGTTTCAGGCGCATTTCGGTGTCCAGCCCGGTGTCTGTTTCGGCCACGAGAGCCGACAGCGACGGGCCGGAAACGGTCGAGCCGTCAATGCGGGTATAGCTGCCAAGGTACACGTTCTGGATGCCCAGACCGTCGTAATAGTGGCTGTTGTGGGTGTTGTCCGAGAAACAGTCGTGCTCTTCCTCGGGATCGTTCAGCATCAGGCCCAGACGCATCCGTTCGCCTGCCTGCTCGCCGTAGGACAGGCTGCCCATGCCGGTCAGCATCGCCGAGATGCCCGCGTTCTCGTCCGCCATCACATTGGCACGCGCGTCACCGCCGTCGGCCCATTGCGCGCTCATCCATTCCAGATCGGAGACCAGCAATTGCGTGGCCGCTTGCAGGTAAGCGCCGCGTCGGTCGCAGTTGCCGTTGGTGCAGGCGTCGCCGGTGGCATAGTCGGTCCACGGGCGGTTGCCCGCGCCGGGTCCGTTGCCGTTCAGGTCCTGACCCCACAGCAGGAATTCGATGGAGTGATAGCCGGTGGCCACGTTCGCCTCGACACCGTCGGCCTCTTGCAGGGTGTTCTTCAGCAGGTCAGGGGTGATTTCGGTTGCGTCGATGTCCTTGCCCGACAGGGTGAATGTGGGGTTGGCGATCACGTTCAGCGCAGCGGCTTCGTTTTCATCGGTGGCCCCGCCATAGGATGCATCGACATAGTCGATCAGCCCTTCGTCCAGCGGCCACGAATTCAGCCCGCCTTCCCAGTCGTCGACAATCGGGTTGCCAAAGCGGAAGACTTCGCTTTGCTGGTACGGCACACGGGCGGCCTTCCAGGCGGTGCGCGCGGCGATCAGGTTGGTTTCCGACGGGTCTGCAACCAGCGCATCAACGGCGACTTGCAGAGCCTGTGCGGTTGTCAGGCTGTCACCGTAGGTCGCAGCGGCGATGTCGGCGTAATTGGCCAGCACATCGGTGCGGGTGTCGGCGAACGACGCCGTGGCCGTCAGGCTGATTGCGGTCGTCAAAAACAGGCGTTTCATTGGTGGTCCTTTGGGGTCGGATATTCTCGATGTCACGGTCCGGAATGGCCCGCAGACGGGGTGACTCTCATGATGCCTGAAAGCTGACTAAATTGCTCGGAATTGTCAATCCCGATTAAAAGCGTTGGTTTCCTGATGCCCGCGCGCCGCTACAGATCCTTGACCAGGCGCAGCGCATCATAGATCGCCGCATGGGTGTTGCGCGCCGACACCGCGTCACCGATGCGGAACAGCTGAAAGCGGCCCTCGGGGTTGCGCACAACCGTCTGGGGCCGTCCGTCTATCAGCGCATCATGGTCCACCGCCCCGCCGTTGCGGCTGAGCGGTCTCAGGTCGTGATAGAGGTCATCCAACGGCAGCGTGCCATAGTTCACCACCACCTGATCATAGTCCGCCTGATGGGTGTGGTCGCTGTAATCCGTGCCGATGGTCGCGGTCAGCACATTGCCGTTGCGTTCAACCCCCAGCAGGCGGCGGGCGACGGTCATGGTCACGTCCTTGTCCTGCAGGGACCGCATGTAAGGCACCAGATTCATGCCCATGATGTCGGGGGCAAAGGTGCGGTCGGGTGTCATCACTTCAACCTTTGATCCGGCAGAGGCGGCGATCTCGGCGGCTTGCAGGGCAGGGTGGTCGCCGCTTTCGTCGTAGATCAGGACGCGTGCTGCGGGTTTCACGTCGCCCGCGATGATGTCCCAGGCGCTGACCACATGCGCGGCCTCGGTCCGGGTTTCGAACAGGTGCATGTTGGGCATGCCCCCTGTCGCCACGATCACCACGTCGGGCGACAGGGCGGTCACGTCGTCCGCCTCGGCCCATGTGTTGAAGTGAAAGGTCACGTCGCGGGCGGCGCATTGCGCCATGCGCCAGTCGATGATGCCGATCATCTCGCGACGGCGCGGGCTGCGGGCGGTCAGGCGGACCTGTCCACCGGGATCGGGCTGTGCCTCAAAGACCGTCACATCATGGCCCCGCGTGGCGGCCACCCGCGCGGCCTCAAGCCCCGCTGGGCCTGCGCCCACGATCACAACCTTGCGGTGCGCGTCGGCAGCGGGGATATCGTGCGGCATGGTCAACTCGCGTCCCGTGGCCGCGTTGTGGATGCACAGCGCCTCGCCCGCCTGATAGATGCGGTCCAGACAATAGGTGGCCCCGACGCAGGGGCGAATGTCGTCCTCGCGGCCCTCGACAATTTTGCGCACGATGTGCGGGTCGGCCATATGAGCGCGGGTCATGCCGACCATGTCCAGCAGGCCGGATTCAACCGCATGGCGCGCGGTGGCCACATCGGGAATGCGCGCGGCGTGAAAGGTGGGCATGCCGGTGGCGCGGCGCACCTCGCCTGCGAAATCCAGATGCGGCGCGCTTTTCATGCCCTGTACGGGGATCACGTCGGTCATCGCGGGGTCGGTGTGAATGCGGCCCCGGATCACGTTCAGGAAATCCAGACGGCCATCGGCGGCGAGTATCTTTGAAATCTCCAAGCCCTCGGCGGCGTCGATCCCGCCCTTTTGCGCCTCGTCCGCGGTGAAGCGGAAACCCACGATAAAATCGTCGCCCACACGTTTGCGCACGGCCCCCAGCACATCCATCGGAAACCGCATCCGGTTTTCCAGCGTATCGGCCCCATATGGCCCTGTCAGGTCGTTGGTCAGCGGCGACCAGAACTGGTCCAGCAAATGCCCGTAGACCTGCAATTCGATCCCGTCCATGCCACCCGCCTGCATCCGCTCGGCGGCGTCCGCAAAATCGGTGATGATGCGTTCAATGTCCCAATCCTCGACCAGTTTGGGAAAGGCGCGGTGTGCCGGTTCGCGGTGCCGCGACGACGACACCGAAGGCAGCCAGTCGCCCTTGTTCCACCCGGTCCGTCGGCCCAGATGCGTCAACTGGATCATCACCGCGCAACCGTGTTCGTGGCACCCGTCCGTCAGTCGCTGAATCCACGGCACCACCTTGTCGTCATACACCAGAACGTTGTTGAACGCAGGCGGGCTGTCGCGCGAGACCGCAGCCGATCCGGCGGTCATCGCCAGCGCCACGCCCGCCTTGGCACGTTCCGCGTGATAGGCGGCATAACGGTCCTTGGGCATCCCGTCCTCGGGGTAGGCCGGTTCGTGGCTGGTCGTCATGATCCGGTTTTTCAGCGTCAGGTGTTTCAGCTGGAAGGGCTGCAAAAGCGGATCTTTTGACATGGGGGGTCCTTGGGGTTGGGTGACAGATCTCTTCATGCTGCCAGCCGTGGGTGTCACAGATTTGCCGACCTGCGACGCCGACCTGTCAACGCGCGACGCGCAACGATCGATAGGGACATCTGCTGGTCAGCCATCGCAGGTTGAGCTGCGCGCGGGGCCGTGTCAATCACGGCTGCTGCGCTGGACAAGGCACGGGGCGGCGACTATCTCGGCAAGGGTCAGGAACACTGCACCAAAGGACCATGCCATGCTGGACAAGCGTCAGTTCTATATCGACGGCCAATGGGTCGCGCCGCTGGCAGGCACCGACCGCGCAGTGATTGATCCGTCGACAGAACAGCCCTTTGCCACCATTTCGCTGGGTGGGCAGGCCGACACCGATTTCGCCGTTGCCGCGGCCCGCGCGGCCTTCCCAAGCTGGCGCACCTCGACCAAGGCGCAGCGGATCGACCTGATCCGCAGCATTTTCGATGTTTACATGCGCCGCTCGGACGAGATGGGCGCGGTGATCAGCCGCGAGGTTGGCGCACCGCTCGAGATGTCCAAGACCCAGCAGGCGCGCACCAGCAGCTCGCACTTCACCGGCTTTCTCGACGCGCTTGAGACCTTCGAATTTGAACGCCCGCTGCGCCCCGACACACCGCACGACCGTATCCTCTATGAACCCATTGGCGTGGCCGCGCTGATCACGCCGTGGAACTGGCCGATGAAGCAGATCGTGCTCAAGGTGATACCGGCGTTGGCCTCGGGCTGCACCGCGGTGCTGAAACCCTCGGAACAGGCGCCGCTGTCGGCCATGCTCTTTGCCGAGATTTTGCACGAGGCCGGCGTGCCTGCGGGCGTGTTCAACCTGCTGAATGGCGACGGGCCGGGCGTGGGCGCGCAGCTTTCGGGGCACCGTGACGTGGATGTGGTCAGCTTTACCGGCTCGACCGATGCAGGCCGCGCGATCACGCGGGCCGGGGCGGACACGGTGAAACGGGTGCGGCTGGAACTGGGGGGCAAGGGCGCCAACATGATCTTTGCCGATGCCCATGAGAATGCGGTGCCAAGCGGCGTCATGCGTTGTTTCAACAACTCTGGCCAGTCGTGTAATGCGCCCAGCCGGATGCTGGTGGAACAGCCGCGTTATGCGCAAGCGGTCGAAGAGGCCAGAGCCACCGCCGAGGCGATCACCGTGGGTGGCACGTCCGAAGTTGGCCCGCACATCGGGCCTGTGGTCAACGCAGCGCAGTTCGACAAAATTCAGGCGCTGATTGCCTCGGGCATCGAAGAGGGTGCGCGGCTGGTGGCGGGTGGCCTGGGCCGACCCGAAGGGATCGAACAGGGCTTTTACGTGCGTCCCACAGTCTTTGCCGATTGCACACCCGACATGACGATCATGCGCACCGAGATCTTCGGCCCGGTGCTGTCGATGATGGCCTTTGACACCGAGGACGAGGCCATCGCCATTGCCAATGACACCGACTACGGCCTGACCAACTATGTGCAGACCGCCAATCCCGACCGCGCACAGCGTATTTCGCGCGAACTGCGCTCGGGCATGGTCGAGATCAACGAACAGCGCCGCAGCACCGGGGCACCGTTTGGCGGCATGAAGCAATCGGGCACGGGACGCGAGGGCGGCATCTGGGGGCTGGAAGAGTTTCTTGAGGTCCGCGCCATCAGCGGCTGGCCCGCGGACTGATCCTAGAGGTCTGCCTGCATCGCATAGCCATGCGCAAACAGCAGGCGCACGCAGGTGACCGCCGTGTCCCCGTTCCACGTGTTGCGGGTCAGCGCGAACAGCGCTGCCCCTTCCGCACCCCCCAGCTCCTGCGCCTCGGCGCTGGTGGCATTGTGCGCCGACAGGGCAATGTCGCCGCCGGTATAGGGCGTGTGTTCCAGCAGCCATTCATTGGCGCTGGTGGCGTCAAAGGGTTGGTCCAGCACAGCCGGCGCGCCTGCCGGATTGATCCAGCGGTCTTCCAGCGCATAGGCGACGTCATCGGCAAAATGCAGCGCCCGCACATGCAGCAACGCCCCCTCGCCGGTTTTCAGGATACGGTGGACAGGGGCAGGGGGGCGGACCAGCTTACGCTCGAGCAGGCGGTAGTCATAGCGCGCGCCCTTCTCCTCGATCTCCTGTCGGATCACCGCTATGGACAGCGTGGCCCGCGCCACCGGTTGCAGCGCCACGCGGGTGCCCGCCCGTCGCTTGCGGTCCAAAAGCCCTGCTTCGGCCACCGCGCGCAAGGCGCGGTTCACGGTGGCGCGGGCGCAGCCGAATTCAGTGGCCAGATCGGCCTCGTTCGGGATCAGCGCGCCGGGGGGCCATTCGCGGGCATTGATGCGGCGCAGCACCTCTTGCTGCACCGCCTGCCAGTTGCGGATGCCCTTGGTCACAGTGCGTCTTTCAGTGACCGCAGGACCCGGCGGTAGCTTGCGGTGATGGCGTCGCGGTCGATGTGCGCGCCGTCCTGCACCACATGGCGCCCAGCGGACCACACATCGCGCACCAGCCGGTCGTCGCCTGCGAATATCCAGGCGTCCAGCGCCTGATCGCCGCTGCGCCCTTCCAGGTGGATCGACTGTGTGTCCAGTGCCAGCATGTCGGCCCACTGGCCTGCGGCAATGGCCCCGCAATCGCGTCCCGTCGCCTGCGCGCCGCCTGCCAGCACCGCGTCAAAGATGCGGCGTCCGGTCGATGCCTGCGCCGTGGCCAGTGCCGCGCGGGTGCCGTCGCGCAGACGTTGCGAATAGTCCAGCGTGCGCAGTTCCTCGGACAGGCTGATGCGGATGTTGCTGTCGGAGCCTATGGCCACGGCACCGCCCGCATCGAACCAGCGCACACCATCAAAGATACCATCGCCCAGCGAGCTTTCGGTTATCGGGCAGAGGCCCGCGACAGCGCCGGTCGCGGCCAATGCTGTGGTCTCGGACGGGGTCATCTGCGTGCAGTGGATCAGACACCAGCGGTCATCAAAACCCATATGCTCCAGCGCCCAGTCGACGGGCCGGGCACCCCATGCGGCCTGTACCTCATCCACTTCGGGGATCTGTTCGGCCAGATGCATGTGCAACGGGCCTTGGCGATAGCGTCGGGCAAATTCGGTCAGATCCTCGCGCCCCACGGCGCGCAACGAATGGGGGGCCGCCCCCAGCGTATGATCGGCGGGCAGGGCGTGCAGCGCCTGACCTGCCGCCGCGTGCAGTTGCGCGAAACGGTCGGCGTCGTTGCCAAAGCGCACTTGCCCCGCGCCCAGATCGCGCTGGTCACAGCCGCCGTACTGGTAATGCACCGGCACCAGACACAGGCCCGCGCCAGATTGCTGCGCAGCGGCCACCACACGTTCCGACATCTCGGCCAGATTGTCGTAAGGAACGCCGCCGGGCTGGTGGTGCAGGTAGTGAAATTCGACCGATGCGCCATACCCGGCTGCAAGCATTTCCATCTGCACAAAGGCGGTGATCGCCTGCACATCGTCCGGCGTCAGCCGGTCGAGAAAGCGGAACATCAGCTGCCGCCATGTCCAGAAACTGTCGCGCGGATCGGGGCCGCGCCGTTCGGTCAGGCCGGCCATTGCGCGTTGGAACGCATGGGAATGTACGTTGACGGGGGCGGGCAGCAACACACCCAGATCGGGACCGCTGCGCGCTGTGTTTGCCGTGGCCGAGACGATGCGCCCCGCGTCGACGGTCACCGTTACATCCCGCGCCCACCCATTCGGCAGCAGGGCTTCGGACGCCCAGAGTTTTTCCATGATGCCTCGCTTGACAGAATAATATGTGCAGACATAATACGCATAACCGCACCAATAAACAAGTGAGTCGTGACTATGCTTTTGACCAATGCCCGCATCGCCACCCTGTCTGATCCCAGCGGTTACGGCCTGATTGATGACGGGGCGATCGTGACCCGTGGCGACCGGATTGTCTGGGTGGGGACGCAGGCCGATCTGCCTGCGGAACACGCGGGCGAAGAGGTCAGCGATCTGGGCGGGCGTCTGGTGACACCGGCGTTGATCGACTGCCACACCCATCTGGTTTTTGGCGGCAACCGCGCGGGCGAATTCGAGCAGCGGCTTGAAGGTGTCTCCTATGAGCAGATCGCGCGCAGCGGTGGCGGCATCGTGTCGACCGTGCGCGCCACGCGGGGCGCTGCGCCTGAGGAATTGCTGCAATCGGCGCTGACCCGCGTGGACGCGATGATCGCCGAAGGGGTCAGCACCATCGAGATCAAGTCCGGCTATGGTCTGGACCGCGAGAGCGAGTTGAAAATGCTGCGCGTGGCGCGGCAGATCGCCGATGTGCGCCCCGTGACCGTGCGCACCACCTATCTGGGCGCGCACGCGGTGCCGCCGGAATTTGCAGGCGACGCGGACGGCTATATTGATCAGGTCTGCATCCCGACCCTGCACGCCGCCCATGCCGAAGGGCTGGTCGATGCGGTGGACGGGTTTTGCGAGGGCATCGCCTTTGACACCGCACAGATCGCGCGGGTGTTCGACGTGGCACGTGCGCTGGGCCTGCCCTTGAAGCTGCACGCCGAGCAACTGTCGAACATCGGCGGCACGCAACTGGCCGCGCGGTATGGCGCGCTCAGCGCCGATCACGTGGAATACGCCAACGCCGCCGACGCTGACGCGATGGGGCAGGCGGGCAGCGTCGCTGTTTTGTTGCCCGGTGCCTTCTACACGCTGCACGAAACGCAAATGCCCCCCGTCGCGGCATTCCGCGCCGCCGGTGTGCCGATGGCGATTGCCACTGATTGCAACCCCGGTTCATCGCCGCTGGCCTCGCCCTTGCTGGCGCTGAACATGGCCTGCACGCTGTTTCGCCTGACACCGGCCGAGGCGCTGGCGGGGCTGACCCGCAACGCGGCACGTGCGCTGGGCCTGACCGATCAGGGCCGGATCGCACCGGATATGCGCGCCGATCTGGCGGTCTGGGACGTGTCCGAACCTGCCGAACTGGCCTATCGCATCGGCTTTAACCCCCTTCATTCCCGCATTTTCGGAGGCACATTGTGACCGTTATCCTGACACCCGGCACGACGACACTGTCGACCCTGCACCACATCTGGACCCACGGGGGGGCTGCGGCGCTGACCCCCGATGCCCGCCCCGGCGTCGAAGCGGCGGCGGCACTGGTGGCCAAGGCGGCGGCGGGCGAGGCGGCGGTTTACGGCGTGAACACTGGCTTTGGCAAACTTGCCTCGGTCAAGATCGCCGCCAAGGACACCGCGCGCCTGCAACGCAATCTGATCCTGTCGCATTGCTGTGGCGTCGGCACGCCGTTGGATGCGGCGACCACGCGGCTGATGATGGTGCTGAAGCTGCTGTCGCTGGGGCGCGGGGCGTCGGGTGTGGCATGGTCCACGGTCGCTTTGATCGAGGGGATGCTGGCCAAAGGCGTGAACCCGGTGATCCCGGATCAAGGCTCGGTCGGTGCCTCGGGCGACCTTGCGCCACTGGCGCATATGGCCGCCGTGATGATCGGCGAGGGCGAGGCGGTCTTTGACGGCACCCGCATGGCAGGGGGCGACGCGTTGAAGGCTGCCGGGCTGGAGGCGATCACGCTGGGCCCGAAGGAAGGTCTGGCGCTGATCAACGGCACGCAGTTTTCCACCGCCTGCGCGCTGGTGGGGCTGTGGGGCGCTTGGGCCAATGCGTCGGCCAGTGTTGTCACCTGCGCGCTCAGCACTGACGCGATCATGGGCAGCACTGCACCGCTGGAAGACGCCATTCACACCCTGCGCGGCCATGCGGGCCAGATTGCGGTGGCCCGTGCGCAACGTGCGCTGATGGCAGGTTCGGAAATCCGCGAAAGCCACCGCGACGGCGACACGCGCGTCCAAGACCCCTATTGCATCCGCTGCCAGCCACAGGTGACGGGGGCCGCGATGGACCTGCTGCACGCCGCCGCGCGCACGCTGGAAATCGAGGCGAACGCCGTCACCGACAACCCGCTGGTGCTGGTCGATGACAGCCACCCCGACGGCGGCATGATCGTGTCGGGCGGGAATTTCCATGCCGAACCCGTGGGCTTTGCCGCCGACCAGATTGCCGTGGCCATTTCGGAAATCGGTGCGATTGCGCAACGGCGCGTGGCACTGATGGTGGACCCGACGCTCAGCTTTGATCTGCCGCCCTTCCTGACGCCCGACCCGGGCCTGAATTCGGGGTTGATGATCGCCGAGGTGACAACTGCGGCGCTGATGAGCGAGAACAAACATCTGGCCAATCCCTGCACCACCGACAGCACGCCGACCTCTGCCAACCAGGAAGACCACGTGAGCATGGCGGCCCACGCCGCCCGTCGACTGGCGCGGATGAACGCCAACCTGAACGTGATCCTGGGCGTCGAGGCGATTTGCGGTGCGCAAGGCATAGGGTTCCGTGCCCCCTTGCAGACCAGTGCGACGTTGCAAGCGGTCATCGCCACCCTGCGCCAGTCGGTGCCTGCGGTGGTTGAGGACCGCTATATGGCCCCCAGCCTGGAAGCGGCTGCAACCTTCATCAAAGACCGGCAATTGGTCGGTGCCGCCGGTTTGCCCGGTTTCGTCCAAGGAGAGATATCATGAACCCTGTAGAGGTAATACAAGGCGACAGCCCAGTTGTACTGGGTCTGCCGCACACCGGAACCTTCGTTCCCGACGATATTCTAAGTGCGCTGAACGCACGTGGCAAAGAGTTGTCCGACACCGACTGGCACATTCACACGCTATATGACGGGCTGCTGGCCGGGGTCACGACCGTGCGCGCCACGTTCCATCGCTATGTGATCGACGCCAACCGCGATCCCAGCGGGGCCAGCCTGTACCCTGGCCAGAACACCACGGGGCTGGTGCCGCTGACCGACTTTGACGGGCACGACATCTGGCAAACCGAACCCGATGCCGCCGAGATCGAACGCCGCCGCGTTGCCTATCACACGCCCTATCACGTGGCCTTGCAGGCGGAACTGGAGCGGGTCAAGGCGCGCCATGGCGTTGCGATCTTGTACGATTGCCACTCGATCCGCAGCGATATCCCCTTTCTGTTCGACGGCATCCTGCCGGATTTCAACATCGGCACCGATATGGGGCGCACCTGTGCCCCGCAGATCGAAGCCGCGACCGTGGCGGTCTGCGCGGCGGCCACACAGAGTCACGTCCTGAACGGACGGTTCAAGGGCGGCTGGACAACCCGCCACTATGGCCAGCCCGACACCGGTGTTCACGCCATCCAGATGGAGCTGGCCCAGTCCACCTATCTGACGGACGAAGCCGCGCCCTGGACCTATGACGAAACCAAATCACGCGCCTTGCGCATCCATCTGCAGGACATCCTGACCACGCTGGCCGAAATGGCCCCCCAGTTGAAAGGCACATCATGACAAACCCGCGCCACAACCTTCGCGACGTATTCCCCGACACCGGCACGACGATCACCGCCAAAAGCTGGCTGACCGAAGCGCCGATGCGGATGCTGATGAACAACCTGCACCCCGACGTGGCCGAGAACCCGCACGAGCTGGTGGTTTATGGTGGCATCGGCCGGGCTGCGCGCACGTGGGAGGATTTCGACGCCATCGTGGCGGCGCTGAAAGAGCTGGAAGACAACCAGACGCTGCTGGTGCAGTCGGGCAAGCCCGTGGGCGTGTTCCAGACCCACAAGGACGCGCCGCGCGTGCTGATCGCCAACAGCAACCTTGTGCCGCATTGGGCCAATTGGGACCATTTCAACGAGTTGGATAAAAAGGGTCTGGCGATGTACGGCCAGATGACTGCCGGCTCGTGGATCTACATCGGCACCCAGGGCATCGTGCAGGGCACCTATGAAACCTTCATGGAAGCGGGACGCCAGCATTACGAAGGCGACCTGAAAGGGCGCTGGATCCTGACCGGGGGTCTGGGCGGCATGGGCGGCGCGCAGCCGCTGGCCGCCGTGATGGCGGGGGCCTGCTGTCTGGCCGTGGAATGTGACGAAACCCGCGTCGATTTCCGCCTGCGCACGCGGTATGTCGACGAAAAGGCGCATACGCTCGATCAGGCGCTCGAGATGATCGAGACCTGGACCAAGGCGGGCGAGGCAAAAAGCGTCGGCCTGATCGGCAACGCGGCGGATGTCTTTGCCGAACTGGTCGAACGCGGCATTCACCCCGACATCGTAACCGACCAGACCTCGGCCCACGATCCGGTGCACGGCTATCTGCCCCAAGGCTGGTCGGTGGCCGAATGGCGCGCCAAGCAGGAAAGCGACCCCAAGGCGGTGGAAAAAGCCGCCCGCGCGTCGATGAAAAACCACGTGGCAGCGATGGTCGATTTCTGGAACGCAGGGGTGCCGACGCTGGATTATGGCAACAACATCCGGCAGGTGGCGCAGGAAGAGGGGCTGGAGAACGCCTTTGCCTTCCCCGGCTTTGTGCCTGCCTATATCCGCCCGCTGTTCTGCCGTGGCATCGGCCCGTTCCGCTGGGCGGCGCTGTCGGGTGATCCCGAGGATATCTACAAGACCGACGCCAAGGTCAAAGAGCTGATCGACGACCCGCACCTGCACAACTGGCTGGACATGGCCCGCGAACGCATCGCGTTTCAGGGTCTGCCTGCCCGCATCTGCTGGGTGGGTCTGGGCCTGCGCGACAAGCTGGGGCTGGCGTTCAACGAAATGGTGCGCAATGGCGAGCTGTCGGCGCCTGTCGTGATTGGTCGTGACCATCTGGATTCAGGCTCGGTCGCGTCCCCCAACCGCGAGACCGAGGCGATGAAGGACGGGTCGGACGCGGTCAGCGACTGGCCGTTGCTGAATGCCATGCTGAACGTGGCCAGCGGGGCGACATGGGTATCGCTGCACCACGGCGGCGGGGTTGGCATGGGGTTTTCCCAGCACTCTGGCATGGTGATCTGCTGTGACGGGTCCGAAGACGCCGACCGTCGCATTGCCAACGTGTTGTGGAACGATCCGGCGACCGGCGTGATGCGCCACGCGGATGCAGGTTACGACATCGCTTTGGATTGCGCGCGCGAAAACGGGCTGAACCTGCCCGGCATCCTGAAAGGCTGAACAAATCAGAGGTGCAGCGGAGGGCCTCCGCTGCGCCGATCCTGACCCTAAAACTCGCGGCGCGTGGCGGTTTCGTCGAGATGGTCCAGAATGCGCAGGAAGGTGTCGATGTCCTCATCGCTCAGACCTTCTGTCATCGCTTCCTGACGGCGCATCATGATCGGCAGGATCTTGTCCTTGATCGCGCGCCCCGCAGGCGTTGCCTTGAGAAGCTGGCGGCGCTGATCATGTTCATCCTGCGCGCTGGCGATATAGCCTTTTTCAACCAGCGCCTTGATCGACCGGCTGATCTGCGCCTTGTCCAGCCGGCTTTCCTGAACGATCTGGCTCATGGTGGCGGTCGACATGCTGCGCAGGATGTACAGGATGCGCCATTCGGTCAGTGTCAGATCGCTTAGATTGGACAGGACATGCCCTGCTTGAGCGTTCAAGGCATTTTGCAGCTTCGAAATCCGGTAAGTGATGAACTGACGCAATTCAAACTTAGCGACGGCTTTTTCGGTGTCTTTCATCGGGCCTCGGTATCCAAACTTTTTGACAATCAACAAACTCACAGTCCAATCCCGGATAAATTGAACTGCCAAAGATATGAAGCTCAATCCGTTGTCTTGTCAACGCCACCTAAGCCGTGTCGCGGCTCACCCTGAGGCCTGCATCGGGGCCATCTGCAGAAAAGCGCGCATCTTTCCAGCGCAATACCAAGATTAACGGTTGAAACCCCGAGAGGCTGTGACACATATGGGGCATGGATCATGCCGACCTGGAAGATTTGATATCGCGTTGCGCGCTTCGTGATCGGGCGGCGTTCGAAGCCCTGTTTGATGCCACCTCGGCGAAACTTCTGGCGGTCTGCCTGCGTGTCTTGTCCAACAAGACCTCAGCAGAGGATGCCATGCAGGACGCATATGTAAAAATCTGGACCCACGCGGGACGCTATCAGACCACCGGGCACAGCCCGATGACCTGGCTGATCACGATTGCGCGGAACACGGCCATTGACCAGCTGCGCAAACGCAAGTTCGCCTCGGATGTGGATGATCCGGCGCTGGCTCTTGCGTCTGCCGAACCCGGACCCGAAGCGATGGCCGTGGCCGCATCTTCGGCGCGGCGGCTGTCGGGCTGTATGGACGAACTGCCGGCCGAGCGTGCCGCCGCCGTGCGCGGTGCCTATCTGGATGGCCGCAGCTATGCCGAACTGGCCGAAGAATTCAAACAACCGCTGAACACGATGCGCACCTGGTTGCGCCGTGGTCTGATCGCGTTGCGCGAGTGTATGTCCGATGGCTGATACACCGCTCACAGAAAACGATCGCGCTCTGGCCGCTGAATACGCGCTGAGCCTGCTGGAGGGTCAAGAGGCTGAAACAGCAGCGCGCCGTGTGCGCGAGGATGCAAGCTTTGCCGCCGAAGTCGTGGCCTGGCAGCGGGACCTGTCGGCGCTGGCCGATGCGCTGGACCCGGTCCAGCCCTCGGCTGCGGCGCGCCGTGCGCTGATGGCGCGCGTGTTCGGACGGAAACCGGCCAGCGCGCTGCGATGGCTGCGCCCGCCGATGTGGATCGGGCTGGCTGCGGCCGCGCTGGTCGCCGTGGCGCTGTTGGTCTACACGCCCGGACCGCTGCAGCCCACAGGCCCCGTCTATACCGCGCAACTGACGCCCGAGCAGCGCAATTTCGTGCTGACCGCGACATTGCAACCGGAGTCCGGCTTGCTCAACCTTGTGCGCAACGACACATCGCCTCCTCCTGCGGGCCGCGTGACCGAGCTGTGGGCCATTGCGCCCGACTCCGCACCCGTGTCGCTGGGCGTGGTGCCGCTCGAGGGCGAATGGCAGGTTTCCTTGCCGGAGAACCTGCGCGCGGTGGCGGCCAGCCTGACGCTGGCGCTGTCGGATGAACCGACGGGCGGTTCGCCCACAGGCGCGCCAACGGGTGCTGTTCTGGCGGCGGCGGCGGTCGAACAAGCGCTTTAAAAACAACGCCAAATCGTCCTTTCGAAAAAAATCAGAAAAAAATGTACGCCGCGTGAAACTTCACGCGGCGTTTCTGCGTGGCTCAGGTCAAGCAGGGGGGAAACGCCGCTGCACACAATAGGAAGGAATGAAGATATGACACCGTTCAAGACACTTGCTGCCCTTACCCTGAGCACTGTGCTGGCCACTTCTGCTTTTGCGGCCAACCCCGATGTGGGCGGCGCGCCCATGTTCGAAGACAAGAACATCATCGAAAACGCGGTGAATTCCGCAGACCACACAACGCTGGTCGCAGCGGTCAAAGCTGCCGACCTGGTTGATGCCCTGCAGGGCGCAGGCCCCTTCACGGTCTTTGCCCCCACCAACGCTGCCTTTGCGAAACTGCCCGATGGCACCGTCGAAACACTGTTGATGCCTGAAAACAAAGGCATGCTGACCAAGGTTCTGACGGCGCATGTCGTCGCGGGCGATCTGTCGGGGGCGACCCTGATGAGCAAGGCGAAGAATTCCAAGGATGGTTTCTTTCACATGCAGACCCTGTCGGGCGACGCGCTGTCGGCCCAAGTGAAAGGCAAGAACCTCTATATTTATGACGAAAACGGGAATGTCGGAAGAGTAACGATTGCGGATGTGAACCAATCGAATGGCGTGATTCACGTCGTCGATGCGGTTCTTGTGCCGAAGTAAGTACCAGTTTGTTCCGGCCGGGTTGGTCGCTGGCTCCCCATGTTGGCGGCCAACCCACTTTTTTGACGCGATCCCGTTCAAACCTATCTAAGTCTTGAAAGGATCACCCCTATGTTACGCCGAAATTTTCTTGCCTCAGGTGCCGCACTGGCCTTTGCCCGTCCGGGATTTGCCGCCGCCTCTGATGGCAAATTCGAAATCACCCGCACCGAAGCCGAATGGCGGGCGATGCTGACCGATACCGAATATGCGGTCATGCGCGAAGAAGACACAGAGAAACCCTTTACCAGCCCTTTGAACGACGAAAAGCGCGCAGGCGTGTTTCACTGCAAGGGCTGCGATCTGCCAGTTTACGACGCCAAGACCAAGTTCGACAGCGGCACCGGCTGGCCCAGCTTTTACGACAGCCTGCCGGGTGCGATTGAAACCAAAGAGGACCGCAAGCTGCTGTTCTATGTGCGCACCGAATGCCATTGCCGCCGCTGCGGCAGCCACCTGGGGCATATTTTTGATGACGGGCCGGCACCCACGGGCAAACGCCACTGCCTGAACGGCGTCAGCCTGACGTTCACGCCGAAAGCGGCGTGATAAACCACCGCATCTGGTCGTTCCGCGCAGGGCGCGCCCTTTTGGGCGCGTTCTTTGCTGCCGGAGCCTTGCAAAAGATCACCGATCCGGTTCCAGCCATGGACCTGCTGCGCGGTATGGGACTGCCCGCCGTGCTGGTCTGGCCTGCCATGGTGTTCAATGTGGCGGGGGCCATCGCGCTGTGGTTCGGGCCGCGCCTCAGCCTGATGGCACTGGCGCTGGCGGCCTATTGCATGGTCACCTCCGTGTTCCACTTTTTGCCGGACGATCCCTGGCAAATGACCATCTTCGTCAAGAACTGGGCGATTGCCGGAGGCCTTCTGGTGCTGGCAGGGCACCCGGACGCGCGCTGAAAAAACAACCCTTGGCTGTAAAATGTGACGCGGCTAAGAATGCGATATGCGCGCACCATTCTTTCTTTTTCTGATTTCCTGTATCGGCGTCGCTGTCGCGCTGCTGCTGCCCGGCTGGTCCGATCTGTTGCTGGTTGCCGTTCCGATGGCGGTGGCCGCGGCGGTCCTGATTGCACGCCGCCCGCGGATTGCGCCAAGACGGCGCCCCCCACCAAGGCAACCGCGAACCGGTCCGCCCGTCATTCTCGACGGCTCGAACGTGATGTACTGGAAAACCGACAGCCCCGACCTTGCCCCGGTGCGCGATGTCATCGCCACGCTCATGGCCCACGGCCTGTCGCCATCGGTGATCTTCGACGCCAATGCAGGCTATCTTTTGTATGGAAAATACTGGCACGACAACGATTTCGCCGCGGCCCTGAACCTGCCCGATGGCCGCGTGACCGTGGTGGACAAGGGCACGCCCGCTGACCCGCTGATCCTGCAAACGGCCCGCAAGACAGGCGCGCGCATCGTCACCAACGACCGCTACCGCGACTGGCTGGACCAGTTCCCCGAGGCCCGCAAACGCGGTCACCTGATCCGCGGCGGCTACCGCAACGGGCCGCTTTGGCTTGACCTGCCAAAACCACAGGTCTGACCTTCATCTTGCCAGACAAACTCCGGGGGAGGCGCGCCAGCGCCGGGGGCAGCGCCCCCAATCCTAGCCCCCGAACGGGTCCTCGGGGTACTGCACCCCCGCCAGATACAACCCCTGCGGCGGGCACACCGGCCCACAGGCCGCACGGTCCCGCGCCTCAAGCGCACGTCGTACATCGTCCGGTTGCCAGCCACCGCTGCCGACCCGCTCGAGCGTACCGACAAAGCTGCGCACCTGGTTGTGCAGGAACGACCGCGCCCGCACGGTGAACTGCGCTTCCGGTCCCCAGTCTGTCTCGACGCGCACAATATCCAGCGCGTCCAGCGTTTTCACCGGGCTTTCCGCCTGACAGATCGACGACCGGAAGGTTGTGAAATCATGCAGGCCCAGCAAATGCGCAGCGCCCTCGCGCATGGCATCCACGTCCAGCTGGTGGTTCACCCGCCAGACCAGCCCGTCCTGATGCGTCGCGGGCGGGCGGCGCATCAGCAGGCGGAACAGGTATTTCCGCTCCAGCGCCGAAAACCGCGCGTGCCAGTCGTCGGGCACGGCGGCGCAATCGACAATCGCTACGGGGGCCGGTTTCAGATGATAATTGATCGCCTCGGACAGACGAAACGGGTCCCAGTCCTTGTCCATGTCGCAATGCGCCACCTGCGCCAGCGCGTGCACGCCCGCATCGGTGCGCCCTGCGGCGGCGATGGTGTGGGCGCGTGGTTCCAGCTTTGCCAGTGCAGCCTCGATCGCACCCTGAACCGATGGCTGGTCCGGTTGCCGCTGCCATCCGACGAATGGCGCACCATGATATTCGACTTTTAACGCATAACGGGGCATGGCGCATGCCCTAGCGCCACGCGGCCCCACTGGCAAGCCTGTGGTGGACACCCTATGTTCATCTCAACAACATGCGTCACCTTTCAGGGTGATCGGGCAGAACAAGGGGACCCCGTGGTCATATCAGCAATAGCCGACAACCTGGTGCGCAGCGTCGAAAGCATGCAGGACACGGTGTCCGAGACATTTTTTGAACCCGTGGTCCGCCTTGGGGTCACGGGGCTGGCGCGGTCGGGCAAGACGGTGTTCATCACGTCGCTGGTTGCCAACCTGCTGGATCGGGGCCGCATGCCGCATCTGCTGGCCGCCTCCGAAGGGCGGATTGAGGCGGCATTCCTGCAACCCCAGCCGGACGACACGGTGCCGCGGTTCGACTATGAAAGCCACCTTGGCGCGCTGACCGCCGACCCTGCCCATTGGCCGGACAGCACGCGGCACATTTCCGAGTTGCGGGTCAGCCTGCGGGTGCGTCCCAAAGGGCTGCTGGCAGGGCTGAAAGGGCCGCGCACGGTGCACATCGACATCGTGGATTACCCCGGCGAATGGCTGCTGGACCTGACGCTGATGGACAAGACCTATGCCGAATGGTCCGCCGCTACGCTGAAATCCATCGCCGACCGGGAACAGGCCGCAGCATACCGCGCCAAGGTGGCGCATGTGGACGGGTCGGCAAAGCTGGACGAGCCGATGGCGCAAGAGCTGGCCGCCAGCTTTGCGGCCTATCTGCAGGACGCACGCCGCGATGGTTATTCCGACTGCGCGCCGGGGCGGTTCCTTTTGCCCGGCGATCTGGCGGGCTCTCCGGTCCTGACCTTTGCGCCGCTGCCCGCTGGCGCCGCCCCGCGCGGTTCGCTCCTGCGCGAAATGGACCGCAGGTACGAGGCCTACAAGGCGCAAGTGGTCAAACCGTTTTTCCGCGATCATTTCGCCCGCATCGACCGTCAGGTCGTGCTGGTCGATGCCTTGGGCGCGATCCACAACGGCCCTGCGGCGCTAGAGGATCTGCGCGGCGCGCTGACCGATATCCTGTCGGCCTTTCGCCCCGGCCGGAATGCATTCCTGACGCGGTTGCTGATGGGAAAACGGGTCGAGAAAATCCTCTTTGCCGCGACCAAGGCCGACCACCTGCACCACAGCCAACACGCGCAACTGACCGCGATCATGCAGGCGCTGGTGCGCGATGCCACCGACAAGGCGCGCTTTGCGGGCGCTGACACGCAATCGCTGGCCATCGCGTCGCTGCGTGCAACCACGGAAACAGACATGCCATACGATGGCGAGACATTGGGAATGGTGCAGGGCAGGCTGCTGGACACAGGCAAGCAAGCGGCGTTCTTCCCCGGCCATCTGCCCAGCGATCCGTCGCATCTGTTGAACCCGCAGCGTGGTGAAAACTGGCTCGCAGGTGATTATCAGGTGATGCGTTTTGCCCCCGCCGCTCTGACCCTTCGCCCCGGCGACGGGCCGCCGCACATCCGGCTGGACCGCGCCGCGCAATTCCTGATCGGGGACAAGCTATGAACGCCGTTGAAATCGGTGCTGCCCGTCCGCTGGACGCGGGCACCGTGGGTGCGATCCTTGGCGCGAATGTCGATGCAACTCCGTGGTTGCCACGGGTGCACACCCGCGCCGAAGAGGTGATGTTCGCCGCCGACATGATCGACGCAGGTTGGGTGACCACCGCGCGCACCGATGCGGGGGTGGTGGGGTTTCTGGCCTTGCAGGACACCGAGATACAGGCGCTTTACGTCGCACCCGAGGCGCAGAACCGCGCGGCGGGTACTGCCTTGCTGAACCATGCCAAGGCACGCCACAGGCGGTTGGGCCTGTGGTCCTTTGCCGCGAATTCAGGCGCGAACCGCTTTTACGAACGCGCGGGCTTTCGCCCCGTGCAGCACACGGACGGAGCAGGCAATGACGTGGGCCTGCCCGACATCCGCTATGAATGGCATGCCGACAAGGAGACGTTGTAATGGCCAAAGGTCCGGTTCTGATTGATCTGTCCGAAACGCCCTCGGTCGCAGACGCACCGCCCGTGCCCGACACGCTGGAAGAGCCGTTGCCGCAAGGCCGGGCGATGCAGGCTGCCGCCCGCATGGCCGCGCGCCGCCCGTCGCTGCTGGCGCGCATGTTCTGGTGGGTGACGACCACGCTGATCGGGGCCGTGGTGTCGATTGCGGCGTGGGACTTTGCCAACGGGTTGATCGAGCGTGCGCCGGTTCTGGGCTGGATCGTGACAGGGCTGTTCGCCCTGTTCGTGGCGATCCTGCTGTTGATGGCGATCCGCGAACTGGCCGCATTGGCACGCCTGACCCGCATCGACGATCTGCGCCATCAGGCCGCCACGGCCATCGAGGCCGCCGATCTGCCTGCCGCGCGCAAGGTCACGGACCGGCTGGTGGCGCTGTACAGCAGCCGCGAGGACACCCGTTGGGGCCGCGAGCGGTTGCAGGAACTGCGTGGTGACCAGATGGACGCAGCCGCCTTGCTGACGCTGGCCGATGCCGAACTGCTGGCCCCGTTGGATGTGGCCGCCTCGCGCGAGGTCGAGGCCGCCGCACGGCAGGTGGCGGCGGTGACGGCGCTGGTGCCGCTGGCGCTGGCCGATGTGGCCACGGCGCTGAGCGCCAACCTGCGGATGATCCGCCGGGTGGCCGATGTTTATGGCGGACGCTCGGGCTTTTTCGGAAGCTGGCGGCTGACGCGCGCGGTGCTGTCGCATCTGGTGGCGACGGGGGCGGTGGCCGTGGGCGACGATATGCTGGAGCCGGTGCTGGGCGGTTCACTGCTGGGCAAACTCTCGCGCCGCTTTGGCGAGGGGCTGGTCAACGGCGCACTGACCGCGCGCGTCGGCGTCGCCGCGATGGAGGTCTGCCGCCCGCTGCCGTTCCCCGCAGGAAAACGCCCGACCAGCCGTGGCATCGTCCAGCGCAGCCTGACCGGCCTGTTCGGGCCCCGAACCTCAGAACGTTAGGTCAGGATTTCCCCACTTTGCTCCGCCCCGTCAAAGCGTTACCGTGCGCTTTGAATGTCGGGTAGGGGTAGCGCGCGATGGAAGGTCTTCTGGTTGTGATCGGAGGGATCGTTATAGCGATCCCTATCGCGGTGATTTATCTTCTGATCAGCCACAGCGGTGTGAAATCCCGTCTGGCCGAGGTGGAAAAAGAGCTGACCGCCTTGCGTTTGCGCGCGGGCAGTCCCGCGCCGCTTGAGCGTCCGCGCAGAGAACGCGAAGAGCAGCAAGCGCCTGCTGCGCCTCCGCCCGCAGCCCCTGCGGAACCTGCAAAGCCTGCATCGCCCCCACCGCCTCCTGCCGCTGCGGTGATCGCGGCACGTCAGGCGGCGTCTGCCTCGGCATCTGCCGAACCCCGCCCGCCGTCGCAACCCGACTGGACCCAACGCCTGAGCGCGTGGCTGATGCACAACTGGTTCTATGCGGTGTCTGCCCTGTCGCTGGCGCTGGCGGGTCTGTTCCTGGTGCAATACGGCATGGAAAACGGGCTGTTGCCGCCCACGGCGCGGGTTGTTGCGGCGCTGGCCTTTGGCGCTGTGCTGATCGGGGCGGGGGAATACATCCGCCGCCGGTTCGGCGATGGCGAGGACACGGCCACCGCCTATCTGCCTTCGGTGTTCTCCGGTGCAGGCATCGTGTCGCTGTTCGGCGGCGTGCTGTCGGCGCGGCTGCTGTATGATCTGATCGGGCCGGAAACGGCGCTGATCGGCATGGTGTTGGTGGCGCTGGTCGCCCTTGTGCTGGGCTGGTTCTATGGCCCGCTGCTGGCGGCGGTGGGCGTGATCGGTGCCTTTGCTGCACCATTCGTGGTGGGCGGGTCGTCGGATGATCCGACGATTTTCTACGCCTATTTCGCCATTATCGCAGCCCTTGGGCTGGGCATCGACACGCTGAAACGCTGGGCTTGGGTCTCGGCGCTGAGTCTGGGGCTGGCTTACGGCGCGGGTTGGTTGCTGGTGAACGGCACGGACCAGACGGTCGCGGCCTTTGTGGCCTATGTCTTTGCGCTGGCTGTGATGGCGGTGCTGATCCCGGCGCGGTCGGTGTCGCCGGACCACGGCGGCGCGATGCTGCATCAAATGACCCCGACCACGCGCCCGATCTTTCCGACTTGGCTGGCCGCAGGCGCGCTGGCCGCGACGGTGTTTGCGCTGGTGTCGACCGCGCAGGAGGGCGCTGCCGAATTCGGGTTGTCGGTGCTGGCGCTGTCGGTGCTGGCAGGAGCATGGACCTGCTGGTCGGTGCGCGCACCGGCCTTGCAGGACCAGACGCTGCTGCCGGTCGCAGGCCTGGGCGCTGCGGTTGTGCTGGTCGGTCTGGACCGTGCGCCCATCGTGACCGATTACCTGACCACATATGTCGATGCGCCAGAGGCCAAGTTCCCCCTGACCGTCACCGCGTTGGTGGGCATCGGCGTGGTGCTGTCACTGCTGACCGCATGGCGGTCGCTGCGCGGCGGGGCGTTTGCGCCGCTGTGGGCGCTGGCGGCGGCGGTGATCGCACCGGGACTGGCCGTGCTGATCGAAGTGACATGGCAGCCGGCGACGGCCATCGGGGCCTATCCATGGGCGCTGCACGCGGCGGCGCTGGCGGCGCTGATGAGCGTGATGGCCGAACGGTTTGCCCGCGTGGACGGACCCGAACACCGCCTGCGCACCGCGTTTTTCGTGCTGTCGGCGCTGTCGTGCATCACCTTTGCGCTGGTGCTGATCCTGTCGCTGGCGGCGCTGACGGCGGCGATTGCGGTGACGGTTGTGGTGGCCGCGTGGCTGGACCGCAAGTTCGACCTGCCGCAGATGGCGTGGTTTGTGGCGGCGGGCGTGGTCACGCTGGGATACCGGCTGGTGGCCGATCCGGGGATGATCTGGGCCATCGACACCGGGCTGGCGGAAATGCTGCTGGCCTATGGCAGCGCCTTTGCCGCGATGGTGGCGGGGCTGTGGCTGCTGCGCCCACGCGTGGGCCAAGGCCGACGGGACGAGGCGATGCTGATGCTGGACAGTGCGGCCTGGTCCTTCGGCGGGATACTGGTGACGCTGCTGGTCTACCGCGCGATTTCCTATGTGCTGGACGAGGACAGCGTTGGTTCGCATTGGGCGATGGGGCTGTTCGCGACGATCTGGTTCGGGCTGGCGCTGGCACAGGTGCAGCGCATGGCAGGGCGGCCTATGTTGCGCACGGTGCGGGCTGGGCTGGCGGCTGTCTTTGCGCTGATCGGTCTGCTGGCACTGGGGGGCGCTGCGGTGCTGACCTCGCCGTTGCTAAGCGACTGGTTTGGCGATGTGGCAGGCCCGCCACTGTTCAACACGCTGGCACCGGCCTATCTGGCACCGGCGCTGGTGTTGGCCTTGGGCGTGTGGCGCATTGGCACGCTGCCGCGCCTGCTGCGTCTGGGCATGACGGGGCTGGCCGGTGCGCTGGGTCTGTTGTGGCTGTTCTGCGTGATCCGCCATTTCTGGCAGGGGGCGGAGGCGATGGAGCTGTCCTATGGCATGGGGCAGGGCGAGCTTTACACCTATACCGTGGCGCTGCTGCTGGCGGGGGCGGGGTTGTTCTATCAGTCGATGGCGGCCAGCTCGAACCTGATGCGGCGCGCGGGTCTGGCGGTGATCGGGCTGGCGGTGGCCAAGGTGTTCCTGGTCGACATCTCGGGGCTGGGCGGTCTGGTGCGGGTGTTCTCGTTGCTGGTGCTTGGGCTGTCGCTGGCCGGGCTGGCCTGGCTGGACCGCTGGGCACAGGCCAAATCGGCGGCGCAGGGGGATGCGGCGGACTAGGGGGCGCTGCCCCCCGGCCTGCGGCCGTCCCCCGGGATATTTGGGGCCAAAAGAAGGGGTCTTGTCGGGCTATGCCGCGCTGCTTATAAGGCGGGCATGATGATGCTATCCGCGCTCATTATTCGAATTATTTCCCCGGCGCTCTGACACTTGAGACGCCGGGCAACAGGTGTTTGAGCCATCGCACCGACCCTCACTGAACATATATTCCCGACCTGATCCGAAGGACGCCCGACATGTGCGCCGACACACCTGAATACAAAGACACGCTGAACCTGCCCCGCACCGATTTTCCGATGCGCGCGGGCCTGCCCAAACGCGAACCCGAATGGCTGGCGCGCTGGGAGGAGATCGGCGTGTACGACCGCCTGCGCGAGAAACAGGGCCGCACGCCCTTTACGCTGCACGATGGCCCGCCCTATGCCAACGGGCACCTGCACATCGGCCACGCGCTGAACAAGACGATCAAGGACATGATCGTGCGCAGCCACCAGATGATGGGCTTTGACGCGCGCTATATCCCCGGTTGGGATTGCCACGGCCTGCCGATCGAATGGAAGATCGAAGAGCAGTACCGCAAGAAGGGCCGCGACAAGGATCAGGTGCCGATCAACGAATTCCGGGGCGAATGCCGCGAGTTCGCGCGTGGCTGGGTCGACATCCAGCGCGAGGAATTCAAACGTCTGGGCATCACCGGCAACTGGGAAAACCCGTACCTGACGATGGATTTCCACGCCGAACGGGTGATCGCCGAGGAGTTCATGAAGTTCCTGATGAACGGAACGCTGTATCAGGGATCGAAACCCGTGATGTGGTCGCCGGTCGAAAAGACCGCGCTGGCCGAGGCCGAGGTGGAGTATCACGACAAGGAAAGCTTCACCGTTTGGGTGAAATTCCGCGTGGTCGGCACCGGCGGTGATCTGGACGGCGCCAAGGTCGTGATCTGGACCACAACGCCCTGGACCATGCCCAGCAACAAGGCCGTGGTTTACGGCGCGGGCATTTCCTATGGCCTGTACGAAGTCACCGCAACGCCCGAGGAATGCTGGGCCGAGGTGGGCGAACGTTTCGTGCTGAGCGATGCGCTGGCCGCCGACGTCATGGGCCGCGCGCGTCTTGAGGAAGGCATGTACACCCGCGTGCGCGATGTCACACAGGATGAACTGGCCAAGGCCAGCCTTGAGCACCCCTTGAAAGGGGCCGAAGGTGCGGGCGGCGAATGGGACGACCTGCGCGACTTCCGTGCTGCCGATTTCGTCACCGACACCGAAGGCACCGGCTTTGTCCACTGCGCCCCGTCGCACGGTCTTGAGGAATACGAGCTGTACCGCGATCTGGGCATGCTGGAGCAGGTCATCACCTATAACGTCATGGAAGACGGGCGTTTCCGCGACGACCTGCCGTTCTTTGGCGGCAAGGCGATCCTGAAACCCAACGGCAAGGAAGGCAACGCCAACGCGGCGATCATCGACAAGCTGGTCGAGGTTGGCGGCCTGCTGGCGCGCGGCAAGATCAAGCACAGCTATCCGCATTCCTGGCGCTCGAAAGCGCCCGTGATCTACCGCAACACGCCGCAGTGGTTCGCCGCCATCGACAAGGTCGTGGGCGACGGGCTGGACACATTCGGCAAGACCATCCGCGAACGTGCCCTGACCGAGATCGACAACGTCAACTGGACGCCGAAATCGGGCCGCAACCGTCTGCATTCGATGATGGAGGCGCGCCCCGACTGGGTGCTGTCGCGTCAACGGGCATGGGGCGTGCCGCTGACCTGCTTTACCAAGAAGGGCGCACTGCCCACGGACGCCGATTTCCTGCTGCGCAACGCGGATGTGAACGCGCGGATTGTCGAAGCGTTTGAGGCTGATGGCGCGGATGTCTGGTACGCCGACGGCGCGAAAGAGCGGTTCCTGGGCGGCATCGTCAATCCCGACGATTATAACCAGGTCACCGACATTCTGGATGTGTGGTTTGACAGTGGCTCGACCCACGCCTTTACTCTGCGCGACCGTGAAGACGGCTCTGACGACGGGATCGCGGACGTCTATATGGAAGGCACCGACCAGCACCGTGGCTGGTTCCATTCGTCGCTGTTGCAATCGGTCGGCACCACCGGCCGCGCGCCCTATCGCAATGTGGTGACCCACGGCTTTACGCTGGATGCCAAGGGCATGAAAATGTCGAAATCCATCGGCAACACCATCGTCCCGGACGAGGTCGTGCGCCAGTACGGGGCCGACATCCTGCGGCTGTGGGTGGCACAGGCCGATTACACCGCCGACCAGCGGATCGGGCCGGAAATCCTGAAAGGGGTGGCTGACAGCTATCGCCGCTTGCGCAACACCATGCGGTTCATGCTGGGGTCGCTGTCGGACTTTACCGAAGCGGACCGCACCGCAGCCGCCGACATGCCCGAGCTGGAGCAGTGGGTGCTGCACCGTCTGGCCGAGCTGGATGAGGTGGTGCGGACACGCTATGCCGCATTCGATTTCCAGGGCGTTTGGCAGGCGGTGTTCAACTTTGCCACGCTGGATCTGTCGGCCTTCTACTTCGATGTGCGCAAGGATGTGCTGTATTGCGATGGCGACACCCTGCGCCGCCGTGCCGCGCGCACGGTGCTGGACCTGTTGTTCCAGCGTCTGACCACGTGGCTGGCTCCAATCCTTGTGTTCACCATGGAAGAGGTCTGGCTGGAGCGGAACCCCGGTGCCGATGCGTCCGTTCACATGGCCGATTTCCCCGCAACCCCTGCGGACTGGCGCAATGATGCGCTGGCGGCGAAATGGGCCGGTGTGCGTGCCGCCCGCCGTGCGGTGACCGCCGCGCTGGAAGTGCAGCGGACAGACAAGGTGATCGGTGCCTCGCTTGAGGCCGCACCGGTCGTGCATGTCGAGGACGACGCCCAGCGCGCGGCGCTGCAATCGGTGGCCTTCGAGGATCTGTGCATCACCTCCGACATCGCGATCACATCGGACGCGGCACCGGCCGAAGCCTTCCGCCTGCCGGAAGTTCCGGGCGTGGGCGTGGTGTTTGAAAAGGCCGCAGGCGACAAATGCCAGCGTTGCTGGAAGGTGCTGCCCGATGTGGGCACACACAGCCACGCCGGTGTCTGCGGACGCTGCGACGACGCGCTGAGCTGAAACAGCACCATTTCAGGCTCGTGGCGGCCCGTTCCCGGATTGGGGGCGGGCCGCTTTTATTTTCAGCGTTCCATTCCCGACGCGTAACGTTAGGTCAACGGGACGCTATGCAGGCGCGAAGTGATGTGACAGGTTCCCGTTATCGTGGCACGCCAAGCGCCGCGCAACATCCGGACGCCAAGGTCAAAGACCGCCGTCCACAACAGTTTCGCAAAATAGCGAGGGACACATATGACACTGCACACCGACACACCCATTGGCGGGGGCGGCGATACGCTGAACCCGGTTACGGCCTCGGAAAAGAACTGGGGCTGGTTCGCCATTTTCAACATCTGGGCAAACGACGTGCAGTCGCTGTTCGGCTATTCGCTGGTGGCCTCGCTGTTCATCTCGTTCGGGGTCAGCGGCTGGACCGCCTTTGCCGCACTGATCTGCGCGGGGCTGTTCGTGATGTTCCTCGTGAACCTGTCGGGCGCACCGGGCGAGAAATACGGCATCCCCTATCCGGTGCTGGCACGGGCCAGCCTTGGCACCCAGGGCGCCAAGCTGCCTGCGATCCTTCGGGCCATCGTGGCGGTCTTCTGGTACGGGGTGCAGGTCTATTTCGCCTCGACTGCTGTGGCGCTGTTGATCCGGTCGCTGACGGGGATCAGTGGCGGGACAGAGGTTCTGGGGCTGACCGGCGTTGATTGGCTGTCCTTCGTGATCGTCTGGGCCTTTCACATCGTGATCTTCTGGCGCGGCATGGACTGGGTCGAAACCTTCCTGAACATCGCGGGGCCGTTCGTCTATCTGGTGATGATCGGGCTGGTGATCGTGCTGTGGCAAAAGGCGGATGGCCAGCTGCTGGAGGCGGCGCGGACGATCTTTGTGCAGCCGGATGCGACGTTCCTGACCGAATTCAACGGGTTCGTGGCCATTGTCGGTACGATGGTGGCCTATTTCGCCGCCGTGATGATCAACTTTTCGGACTTTTCGCGCTATGCCAAGGACAAGCCCGCGATGGTGCTGGGCAACCTTGCGGGGCTGCCGTTCAATATGGTCCTGTTCTCGGCTCTGGCCCTGCTGACCACGGCGGGCGCCGCGGTGGTCTACGGCGAGGCGATTATCAATCCGACCGAGATTGTCGAGCGCACCGACAGCGTGCTGCTGAGTGTCATTGCCGCGATCACCTTTTTCGCAGCGACAGTCGGGATCAACCTGGTGGCCAATTTCATCCCTGCGGTGAACGGCATTGCCAACCTGGCCCCGCGCAAGATCAACTTTCGGATGGCGGGCCTGATCACATCCGGTTTCGCCTTTGTCATTGGCGGCCTTTGGACCAGTTTCATCGCCAATTTCGGCATCGGTGGATTTGTGAATACGCTGGGGGCGACGCTGGCGCCGATCTACGGGATCATGATCGTGGACTATTACGTGCTGCGCCATCAGACGCTGGATGTTGCGGGCCTCTATGACGAGGTCGGTGGGCCGTACCGCTTTGGCAACGGCTGGAACGCGCCGGCAGTGGTTGCCTTTGCCATCGCGGCCGTGTTTTCGGTGGCGACGGTCTGGTTGCCTGCACTGGTCATGCTGTCGGGCTATGCCTGGGTGATCGGGGCGCTGATCGGTGGTGCGCTTTATTATATCCTCGCCAAACGCTGAATGACCTGCGCACCGCTTACGGGCGGTGCGCAATGCGCAGGTTACGGGTTGAGCGCGCGCTGCTTTGGCCGCATGCTCGGGCCATGAACCTGCATGATGTTCCCACACAATTCGGCATCCTGTGCCTGACCGAAGACGACGACGCGATCACGGGCCTGTCGTGGGGCGCATCGCGGCGTACGGATGACACAGCCTTGCTGCGCGACGCCGCAGAACAACTGCGCGCCTATGATGCCGGCACGCTGGAGCGGTTCGACCTGCCGCTGCGTGTCGCGGGGTCCGACTTGCAGCAAAAGGTCTGTGCGGCGATGTCTGCTATTCCTTACGGGTTCACCCGCACCTACGGCGAGATTGCCCGCGACGTGGGCGCGTCGGCACAGGCGGTGGGGCAGGCGTGCGGTGGCAATCCGATACCGGTGATCATCCCCTGCCACCGGGTGATGGGGGCCAAGGGTCTGACCGGATTTTCAGGGGCAGGCGGGGTCGAAACCAAGGTGGCCCTGTTGCGCCACGAAGGCGCGGGCGGCTTCCTGATTTAGCCGTCGCGGCCGTAGACCAGCTGTTGCGCGATGCCCGCAAATGTCAGGTAAACCGAAGTGATCGCCAGCCCGTAGATGGCCCATGTGTCTGGGTGAAAGTTCACCCAGGCGGCCCAGCCCGCAAAGACTGTCCATGCCAGCGCCACCGGCAGGCTCAGCTTGCGCCAGCGTTCGGTGCGTACGGGGTGAATGAATTTCAGCGGCAGGAACATCGCCACCGCCAGCACCGTCACCAGCGCCAGCGAGACCCAGAAATTCGGCTCTGTGGCAAAGATCACCAGCACCAGCATGTTCCAGCAGCCCGGAAAGCCGGAAAACGAGTTGTCCTTGGTCTTCATCCGCGTGTCCGCGAAATACAGCGCCGAGGCAAAGGTGATCAGGATGATCGCCACCCAGCCGGTCCAGCCGTCCATCAACCCGGATTTGAACAGGGCAAAGGCGGGAATGAACACATAAGTCAGATAGTCGATGATCAGATCCAGCAGCACGCCGTCAAATTCGGGTGCGTTGTTCTTTACATCGTATTTGCGCGCCAGCGGGCCGTCGACACCATCCACGGCAAAGGCCACCACCAGCCACAAGAACATCAGATCCCATTTGGCATCGACAGCGGCCAACATGGCCAGCATCGCAAAGACCGCGCCCGTAGCGGTCAGCAAATGGACGGAAAGGGCTTTCATCTGGCGAGTCATGGCACCCTTGATGGCGCATTGGTGGCGCGGATGCAAAAGGAAATCGGGCGAATTTACGGGATTGGCGCGGTCGGTTGCGCAAACATGTGCGGTCAGGCTTTGGGATGGGCGCTGTTGTAGACATCCATCAGCCGCGCCGTGTCGACGGCGGTATAGGCCTGGGTCGTCGACAGCGACGCATGGCCCAGCAATTCCTGGATGCTGCGCAGGTCACCGCCCGCGTTCAGCAGGTGCGTGGCAAAGCTGTGGCGCATGGCGTGTGGTGTCGCGGTCGCGGGCAGGCCCAACTGCATGCGCGCAGCCTCCATCGCCTTTTGAATGGCACGCGGCGCCAGTGCCCCGCCGCGCACGGCGCGGAACAGCGGCTGGTCGTCTTGCAGGATATGCGGGCAGGCGGCGATATAGGCGTCGACCGCCTGTTGTGCTGCCCCCACCACCGGCACGATGCGTTCCTTGCCGCCCTTGCCGGTGATCCGCATCACCTGCGGCAGCGGTGCGTCGCCCCCGCGCAGGCTCAGCGCCTCGGAAATCCGCAGGCCACAGCCCCACAGCAAGGTCAGCACCGCAATGTCGCGCAACCCGACCCAGGGCGTCAGCGACTGCATCCCGATGGTTTCAACCAGATCATGGGCGGCATCCACAGCCAGCGGGCGCGGCAGCTTGCGGGTGTATTTCGGGGATCGGGTGGACAGCACCGCGGTGGGTTCGAACCCCTCGCGGGCGGCCAGCCAGCGGTAAAAGGATTTCACAGCACTCAGCTTGCGCGCCAGCGACCGTGGCCCCACATCGCCTGAGCGCGCGTGTGCCATCCACGCCCGCATATCGCTGACGGTGATATGCGACAACGCGCCAAGGCCCTGAGGCGCACCCTTGTGGGCAGTGATAAAGGCCAGGAATTCACCCAGATCGCCCGCATAGGCGGTGATCGTGTTGGCCGCCGCCCCCTTGAGGGCACGCTGGTGGTCCAGCCATGTCTCCAGCGCGTCGCGCGCAGCCGGAGAGATCAGGCTCATGACAACCAGCGGCGCATCGTGCGCTCGAACACGCCGGTAAAGAATGTCAGCAGATCGGTGCCTTGCTGCGGGCCGAACATGTGCGGATCTTCCGCGCCCATCACCAGCAGTCCGGGCAGGCGGCCTGCGCCAAAGTTCAGTTTCAGGCAGGCCTCGGAGCGGATCCAGTCGCAATTGTTGCCGTAAATCTCCGGGTTGCCGTTCTGGACCTGCCGCAAGGTGACCTGACGGACGGGTCCGCCCCGGTTCTGGGTCAGATAACCGTCGATAAAGCCGGGTTCCGCCACGCTCAGCACATCGCCCAGCCGCTGCACGGCGGGATCATTGTCGTTCTGCACGCTTTCCAGCACCAGCTTGACCGCATCCACGCGCAGGATTTCGGCCACTTCGCCGCCCAGATCGCGCAGGAAGGTTTCAAATTCGATGGGGTCCAGCATCCGCAGAATCGCGCGGTGCACCTGATTTGTGCCGGCCAGATTTTCATAGGCGGCGGCAATCACGCTGCGGTGGGTGTCCTCCAGCCGGTCCAGCCGCGATTCGAGCCGCTCCATGGCAATGCCGCGCAGGTCGACGATATTGCCGCCCATGCTGCGTTCGTTGGCCGCGATCAGTGCGTGCATCATGTCCTTGTCATCAAGGATCACATCGGGACGCGAGATGATCGCCTCGCGCAGGGCGTCGTCGATTTTCGGGCTGCTGGTCATGAACTGCTCATTTTATTTTGTGGGACCCTAACATGCAGCGTCGGCAAAATCTGCCCCTTTTTGGTTAAAAGGGCAGGTTTTGACTTGCGATGTGCGGGGTGTTGCCGAAATTCCCGTCTGAGGGGAGTTCTGGCGCAAGTTCCCCTCGATTCGGAGAAAGCGCAGCCCCGTCCGGCAGATACCGGGCAGGGCGATGTTCAAACCCGCAGGCTTACAGGATTTTCTGGCCGGTTTTCGCCCAGTCTTTCATGAACTGGTCCAGACCGGCATTGGTCAGCGGGTGCGAAGCCAGTTTCTTGATCACTTCGGGGGGGGCGGTCATCACGTCGGCACCGATGCGCGCGCAATCCTGCACGTGGGCCACCGACCGGATCGACGCGGCCAGGATGTTGGTTTCAAACCCGTAGTTGTCATAGATGGTGCGGATGTCCTCGATCAGGTCCATGCCGTCGATGTTGATGTCGTCCAGACGCCCGATAAAGGGGCTGATGAATGTGGCACCGGCCTTGGCCGCCAGCAGCGCCTGGTTGGCCGAGAAACACAAGGTGACGTTGACCATCTTGCCTTCGCCCGACAGCACCTTGCACGCTTTCAGGCCGTCCCATGTCAGGGGCAGTTTGACGGCGATGTTTTCAGCGATTTCCGCCAGCTTGCGGCCTTCGGCGATCATGGCATCGGAGTCCAGAGCCACAACTTCGGCGCTGACCGGGCCACTGACCAGATCACAGATTTCCTTGGTCACTTCGAGAATGTCGCGGCCCGATTTCAGGATCAGCGAGGGGTTGGTTGTCACCCCGTCGACCATGCCCAGATCGTTCAGTTCGGCGATGGCGTCGATATCGGCGGTGTCTACAAAGAATTTCATATCGGTGGCTCCAGGTGCTGTTAGCGCAATCACAGGGCGGCGCGCGATCAGTTCGCGATGGCCTTGCTTTGTGTTTGCATGTACCCCAACTGAACACCCACCGAAACCCACAATTGCCGAGGCCAGACGTGACGCGCCCCGAATTCTATGACGAAGGAGCCTTGGTTGCGGTGCTGACCACGCAGCCGCTGGACCGGTTGCTGGATTACAAGGCACCCGAGGGCGGTTGCCTGCTGGGCGCCTTTGTCGAGGTGCCCTTGGGGCCGCGCAAGGTGCTGGGCATTGTCTGGGGTCCGGGGCGGGGCGATTGGGACATATCCAAGGTGCGATCGGTCATTCGGGTGCTGGATGCGGCACCCATGCGCGAGGAAATGCGTACGTTTCTGTTAAAGGCCGCCGAATACACGCTGACGCCCATGCCCGCGATGCTGCGTCTGGCCACCCGCGCGCCGGGCTTGGGTGATCCGCCGTCGATGCGCAAGATCTACCGGCGGGGCGAGGGGGAGCCGGACCGCGCCACCGATGCCCGCCGCCGGGTGATGGAGACGCTGGCCGAATATGGCGATCTGTCGTTCACCTTGAAAGAACTGTCCGAGATGGCGGGGGTCACGTCGTCGGTGGTCAAAGGGCTGGTGAAACAGGGTGTGGTGTCCGAAGAGGACGCGCCGCGCGATGTGCCGTTCCGGCGGCTGGACCCGTCGCTGCCCGGCAAGGAACTGACCGACGATCAGGCCGCAGGCGCCGCGATGCTGGCCGAGGACGTGCGGTCCGAAACCTACGGCACAACGCTTCTGCGCGGCGTCACCGGATCGGGCAAGACCGAGGTTTATTTGGAAGCCGTCGCTGCTTGTCTGGCCCAAGGGCGGCAGGCGCTGGTGCTGCTGCCCGAGATTGCGCTGACGGCTGAATTCCTCAAACGGGTGCAGGCGCGGTTCGGCGCGCGGCCTGCGGAATGGCACTCGGGGGCCACCATGACCGAACGCCGCCGCATCTGGCGGATGGTGGGCCAAGGTGGCGCGCAACTGGTGATCGGGGCGCGGTCGGCTTTGTTTTTGCCCTATCAGAACCTTGGCCTGATCGTCGTCGATGAGGAACACGACACGTCCTACAAGCAGGAAGATGGCGTGCTGTACAACGCCCGCGACATGGCGGTGCTGCGCGCGTCGATCTGCGGGGCGCATGTGGTGCTGGCCTCGGCCACGCCCAGTCTGGAAAGCTGGGCCAACGCCGAGGCGGGCAAATACAAACGGCTTGAGCTGACCTCGCGCTTTGGTCCTGCGGTAATGCCGACGATGGGCACGATTGATATGCGCGCCGCCGCCTTGCCCGCAGATCGCTGGGTGTCGCCCGATCTGCAAAAGGCGGTGCAGGCGCGGATTGATGCAGGCGAGCAGGCGATGCTGTTCATCAACCGGCGCGGCTATGCGCCGATCACGCTGTGCCGGGCCTGTGGCCATCAGATCGCCTGCGACCAGTGTGACGCGCGCATGGTCGAACACCGGTTTTTGAAGCGCTTGATGTGCCACCAATGCGGCGAGACCAAGCCGATGCCGACGACCTGCCCTAGCTGCGAGGCAGAGGACCGGCTGGCCCCCGTCGGCCCCGGAGTGGAACGGCTGGGCGAGGAGGCGGCATTGCTGTGGCCCGATGCGCGGATTGCAACGCTGAGTTCCGATATGTACGGCAGCGCCCGCGCGTTGAAGGCCGAGATTGAAAACATCGCCCAAGGCGGGGCGGACATCGTGATCGGCACGCAGCTTGTGGCCAAGGGGCACAATTTTCCCAACCTGACGCTGGTCGGCGTGATCGACGCGGATCTGGGCCTGCAAGGGTCCGACCTGCGCGCCGCTGAACGCACGTTCCAGCTGATGCGGCAGGTGGCGGGGCGGGCAGGGCGCGCGGACAAGCCGGGTACGGCATTGTTGCAGACCTATCAGCCAGACCATCCGGTGATCCGCGCCATTCTGGCGGGCGACGAGGAAGGCTTTTGGCGGGCCGAGGCCGCGCAGCGCGAGGCGGCAGGCGTGCCGCCCTATGGTCGCATGGCGGGGATCATCCTGAGCGGGCCGGACGTGGCGGCGGTCTTTGACATTGCCAACCACCTGGCACGGGCGGACGGGCCGCTGCGGCAGGTGGGGGCACAGGTGTACGGGCCGGCCCCTGCGCCCATTGCCCGGGTGCGCGGGCGGCATCGCGTGCGGATGCTGGTCAAGGCCGACAAGGGCGTGGCCTTGCAGGGCGCGCTGCGCAAATGGGTGCGTCAGGTGCAGATCAAGGGCGACATCCGGCTGGCCATCGACATCGACCCGCAAAGCTTCTACTGACACCCGCTATGGTTGTCCGTCCAAGCGGTTGGAGCGGACTAAAAGTTGTACATAAAACCCTCCGTTTGGTACAATTTTCAACTCGCCTCGTTTTCGCATTAGGCGTAATGCGGAACCCATGACACGTATCGTAAAAACCGGCGATGCCGCCACATTGCCGTTCTGGCGCCGTCCCATCGCCCTGCTGTTCCTGATGGCCATGGCGATGCCGATTGCCTTCAACACCTGGTCGGCGCTGCTGAACAACTTTGTCATCGAAGCGGCCAATTTCGACGGGGCGGACATTGGCCTGCTGCACACGATACGCGAAATTCCCGGGTTTCTGGCTATTGGCGTGATCGCCATCATCATCTTTGTGCGCGAACAGGTGCTGGGGCTGGTGTCGCTGGTGCTGCTTGGGGTGGCCACGGCTGTCACCGCGCATTTTCCGTCGCTGGGCGGTATCCTGACGCTGACCATGCTCAGTTCGATCGGCTTTCATTATTACGAGACGGTCAACCAGTCGCTGCAACTGCAGTGGATCGACAAGGAAAACGCCCCGCGCGTGTTGGGCTGGTTGCTGGCCACCGGATCGGCGGCGACCTTCGTGGTGTATCTTGTGATCCTGCTGCTGTGGGAGCCGCTGAACCTGACCTATAATATCGTCTACATGGCAGGCGGCGGCGTGACTGCGGCCATCGCCATTTTCGCGATGTTCGCCTATCCGCAGTTCGAAGCGCCCAATCCTCAGCGCAAACAATTCATCCTGCGCAAGCGCTACTGGCTGTATTACGCGCTGCAATTCATGGCAGGCGCGCGGCGGCAGATATTTACGGTCTTTGCCGGTTTCATGATGGTTGAAAAGTTCGGCTTCAAGGTTGACGAGCTGACGATGCTCTATCTGGTCAACCTGTTGATCAACATGCTGGTGGCCCCGCTGCTGGGCCGCGTGGTGCAGCGGTTTGGCGAGCGCAAGACGCTGGGATTTGAATACATCGGTCTGGTGATCGTGTTCCTGAGCTATGGTGGCGTCTATTACATGGGTTGGGGCATCGCTGTGGCGGCGTTCCTTTATGTGGTGGATCACATCTTTTTCGGGCTGGCGCTGGCGCTAAAGACCTATTTCCAGAAAATCGCAGACCCGGGCGACATTGCGCCCACGGCGGCCGTGGCCTTTACCATCAACCACATCGCCGCCGTAGGCCTGCCCGCGCCGCTGGGGCTGTTGTGGCTGGTGTCGCCGGCGGCGGTGTTCTTTCTGGCGGCAGGTATGGCCGCCACGTCGCTGATGCTGGCGCTGCTGATCCCGCGCCATCCGGTGCCGGGACACGAGACCGTTCTGACACGCCCCATGCCCGCTGCGGCAGAGTAACGTGGAGGGGCAGGGTCGTTTCATCACCGGCTCGACCATGGGCCATGTGGTGCGGATGACAGCGACAGGTGCCTTTGGCATCACGTTTGTTTTTCTGGTCGATGCGGCGAACCTGTTGTGGCTGTCGCAATGGGGGTCTCCGCAGCAAGTGGCGGCCATCGGCTTGGCCTTTGCGATCCAGTTCTTTTCGGTCTCGATCGGTGTCGGCCTGATGATTGCGGCCACCGCACTGGTGTCGCGCAGCATCGGACGCGGTGACCGCGCAACCGCCCGCCAGCAGGCGGGGGCGGCGATGGTGACGGCTGCCAGCATTCAGACGGTTGTGGCCACGCTGTTGATCATCCTGCGCCATCCGCTGGTCGATTTGTCCGGGGCCACGGGCGAGACGGCGGTGCTGGCCGCACGCTATCTGGCGATCTCTGCGCTGTCTCTGGTGCCCATGGCGATTTCGCTGGTGGGGTCCGGCGTGCTGCGCGCCGAAGGCTACGGGGCCAAGGCGATGTATGTCACGCTGTTTTCCGGTGTGCTGAGCATGTTTGTCGACCCGTTCCTGATCTACCACTATGGCATCGACGGGGCTGCTGCCGGGCTGTGGGTTTTCCGGATCTGCCTGGTGATCCTCGCAATCTACTTTTCAATCTTTCAGATGAAACTGGTCGAACGCCCAGACCGCGCAATGGTGGTGCGTTTGTTCAGACCCTTCATGCTGGTGGCGCTGCCCGCCATTGCCACGCAGATGAGCACGCCCGTCGGCAATTACGTCCTGACCATGATCATGGCCCGTTTCGGGGATGATGCGGTGGCCGCCTGGGCCGTGGTGGGGCGGCTGACGGTGCTGGTGTTCGGCGGCATCTTTGCACTGTCCGGGGCCATCGGCGGCATTTTCGGCCAGAACTACGGGGCAGGGCATTTCGACCGCTTGCGCAGCGCCTATCGCGACGCGCTGCTGTTTTGTGCGCTTTATACGCTGGTGGCATGGGTGCTTTTGTGGACGGCGATCCCTTATGTCAGCCAGTTGTTCGATCTGAGCGGACAGGGCATCGAGGTGTTGAACGCCTTTGCGGGCGTGGGCGTCGGGTCATTCATGTTTGTTGGTGCGCTGTTCGTGTCCAATGCCGCGTTTAACAATCTGGGCAGGCCGGGTCGGTCGACGATGTTGAACTGGATGAAGGACGGTGTGCTGAGCTGGCCCGCCGCGATGCTGCTGGCAGGCAGCTTTGGTGCGGCGGGGGTGATCTATGGTCAGGCGCTTGCAGGCGCAGTGATGGGTGTGCTCGCGGCAAGCTGGGGCTGGCGCTATGTTGCGCGGCTGGGGCCGCAATCGGACATTGACCCCGCGCCGCCGCGCCCCTATCCGAATTTGGACCGCTTTCGGAGACGTTGAAATGCCCACATATACAGCCCTGACCACCCTGACCGGGAAAACCGCAGCCGAGGCGCTGGGCGCCGCGATGGAGCGGCTTGAGCCCGAACCCACCGGCATCGGTGTGTTCGAGGTCGAAGACGGATCGGGGCTTTGGGAAGTGGGCGGCTATTTCTCCGAGCAGCCCGACGCCACCGCGCTGGCGCTGCTGGCCACGATGATGGAGGCGAAACCCTTTGTCATCTCGGAACTGCCTGAAACCGATTGGGTCGCCCATGTGCGCCGCGAGCTGTCACCCGTGCAGGCGGGACGGTTCTTTGTTTATGGCAGCCACGATGCCGATAAGGTGCCCGAGGGCAGCGTGCCGCTGCTGATCGAGGCGGCGATGGCCTTTGGCACCGGGCATCACGGCACGACGCTGGGCTGTCTGCGCGCACTGGACCGGCTGGCGGGCGACGGCTGGAAAGCGGACCGCGTGGCGGACATCGGCTGTGGCACTGCGGTGCTGGCAATGGCGGCAGCGCGGATCTGGCAGGGCGACGTGATTGCCAGCGACATTGACGAGGTTGCCGTGGACGTGGCCGAGGCCAACCTGGCGGCCAATGACATGGCGGGCGCGGTCAAATGCGTCGAAGCGGCGGGCTTTGACCACCCGGACCTGAAGGCGCTGGCCCCCTATGACCTGATCTTTGCCAACATCCTGAAGGGTCCGCTTGTGGCGCTGGCCCCCGACATCGCGGCGAATCTGCGGCCCGAGGGCATGGCGATTCTATCGGGTCTGTTGAACGAGCAGGCGGATGCGGTTCTGGAGCATTATCTTCAGGCTGGACACAGTCTGATGCACCGCGAGCAGATTGGTGACTGGACGACGTTAACCATCCGTAGAAATGCATAGGAATGGCCTCTATTCGACCTCATTTGGCCATTTTGCCTAGATTTCGCCGCAATTCAGCGACATAGTTAACGGGCAATTCGGTGGGGGCCGAACCGCTAGAGGCTGCCATGGTCGAGACCAAGCAAAACTTTGACTCCCGTCTGCGTTCTCTGACACGCAAACACCGCCGCATGTCCAACGGATACACGGCCCACATGCGCCGCGATGGTTTGATCGTGGTCAAGCCGAAACGCGGCAGGATGCAGTTCCCGCTGAAGGGGGCCGTGTTGGTGGCGATCGGGTTTTTCGCTTTCAAGGCTTTCATGCTGATGTCGTTGGGCGAGGTCACCTATGCCGACCGGTTGGCCGACTTGCAGAATGGCACGCTGATCGAACAAGGCGGTGCATGGGTCATGCAGGCCGATCCCTTGACGCAGGCCATGGTGAATTTTGCCAACACCAACCTGCTCTGACCGCCAGTCCCTCCAGATCGGATTTTCAGGCCGTCGCGACATCCGTCGGGCGGCCTTTTTAATGGGGTCGTGCGTGGTCGTCAGGCATAAAAAAACCGCTCACCCCTTGGGGGAAGCGGTTTTTCATATCCAGCGTGGGCGTGCCCCGAGGGAGGATCAGGTTGCGCCCATAGGCCGGATCAGCGATGCGAGATCACTGTGTCGATGTCGCCACGTGTCAGGCCGATGTCTTCCAGTTCACGGTCGGACAGGGCGGACAGGGCGTTGCGTGTCACACGTGCGTCATTCCATGCCATCACCGAAGCGATTGCGTTGAAAACGAAGCGGGAGATGCGGCCTGCTACAATAGCGGAGCCGTAGGTGGTGCGGGTGGTGTCGAAAGCAGCCATTGGTGCAGTCCTTCAATTACGGGTTATAATGTTGCGTCTTCTGAGTGCGCAGATAGTTCGCCTTATTTTTCACCACAAGCCGCGAAGTTTGCATGTGCGATATGCGGAATTTGCATGGGTTGCGAAAATATGAAGTTTTTTCTTGACAGGTATTTGGGCATTGCGCCGAAAGCCGTCGTTTTCACGGCGTAAAGGGGCGGAATCGGGCGCTTTGGGGCATTCTCAGCCTTCGGGCGGTTCAAGTGTGCATGTGTCTTAGCACTTGGCGGATGTTCGCGTTTCGTGCTACTTAACCCCCAAAGCGGCAAAAACGTCGCACATAAGGCCGGGCGGGGCAGAGATATGACACGGATTTTGGGCATCGACCCGGGGCTGCGCAACCTTGGTTGGGGCATTATCGACATGACCGGATCGCGGTTGACCCATGTGGCGAACGGTGTGTGCCAGTCGCTGCCGGGTGATCTGGGCGATCGGTTGCTGTCCCTTCACACGCAACTGACGGCTGTGGTTCGGCAGTATATGCCTGATGCGGCGGCGGTGGAGCAGACGTTCGTGAACAAGGACGGCGCAGGCACGCTGAAGCTGGGTCAGGCGCGCGGGATCGCGATGCTGGTGCCGGCGCAGGCCGGGCTGAAGGTGGGCGAATATTCCCCCAACACGGTGAAAAAGACAGTCGTGGGCGTGGGGCACGCGGCCAAGGTGCAGGTGTTGCACATGGTACAGATGCAATTGCCTGGTGCGGTGATCTCTGGGCCGGACGCGGCGGACGCACTGGCCATTGCCATCTGTCACGCGCATCATGGCCCCACGGGCGGCCTGGCCGCCGCGGTTGAACGGGCGCGGGCATCATGATCGGCAAGATTACCGGACGGATCGACTATCGCGCATTGGATCATGTGCTGATCGACGTGAACGGCGTGGGTTATCTGGTCTATTGCTCGGACCGCACGTTGGCGGCCTTGCCCGGAACGGGGCAGGTGACGGCGCTGTACACCGATCTGGTGGTGCGCGAGGACCTGATGCAGCTGTTCGGGTTTGCGACATTGGTCGAAAAGGAATGGCACCGTTTGCTGGTGTCCGTGCAGGGCGTGGGGGCCAAGGCATCGCTGGCCATCCTTGGCGCGCTTGGTCCTGACGGGGTGGGTCGTGCGATTGCGCTGGGTGACTGGAACGCGGTGAAAGCGGCCAAGGGCGTCGGTCCCAAGATCGCGCAGCGCGTTGTTCTGGACCTGAAGGACAAGGCCCCCGGCCTGATGGCCATGGGCGGCACCGTGGCGCAGGCGATGGGCGACGAAACCGCCGAAGTAATCGAAGCGCCAGTACGCGCGGCGGCGCCCGCACCCACACCCACCGCGCAGGCAGATGCGCTGTCGGCACTGGGCAACCTTGGCTATGGTCCCGGCGACGCCGCAGGGGCAGTGGCGCAGGCGGCCACCGACGATCCGCAAGCGGACACGCCGACGCTGATCCGGGCTGCGTTGAAGCTGCTGGCGCCGAAGGGGTAGAACATGAGCGACATCGACCCCACCGTGCGGCCCGAACCCTTGGCCGAGGACGGCTTTGACCGCGCATTGCGCCCGCAGATGCTGGACGATTTCGTGGGGCAGGCCGAGGCACGGGCGAACCTGCGGGTGTTCATCCAGTCCGCCCGCCAGCGCGGCGAGGCGATGGATCACACGTTGTTTCATGGCCCCCCCGGTCTGGGCAAGACGACGCTGGCACAGATCATGTCGCGCGAACTGGGCGTGAATTTTCGCATGACATCCGGCCCCGTGCTGGCCAAGGCGGGCGATCTGGCGGCGATCCTGACCAACCTGGAAGCGCGCGATGTGCTGTTCATCGACGAGATCCACCGCCTGAATCCGGTGGTCGAAGAGGTGCTTTATCCCGCGCTTGAAGATTTCGAGCTGGATCTGGTGATCGGCGAAGGACCGGCCGCGCGCACGGTTCGGATCGAATTGCAGCCCTTTACGCTTGTGGGGGCCACCACGCGGATGGGGCTGCTGACCACGCCGCTGCGCGACCGGTTCGGCATTCCCACACGGCTGAATTTCTACACCGAGGACGAGCTGTTCCAGATCGTCACCGGCAACGCCCGCAAGCTGGGCGCCCCTGCGGACGAGGGTGGCGCACGCGAGATCGCGCGGCGCGCCCGTGGCACGCCGCGGATTGCGGGGCGGCTGTTGCGACGGGTGGTGGATTTTGCCGTGGTTGAAGGCGACGGGCGCGTGACGCGCGAACTGGCCGACAGCGCGCTGACACGGCTGGGTGTGGATCATCTGGGGCTGGATGCGGCTGACCGGCGTTATCTGCGGTTGATCGCGGAAAACTATGGCGGCGGGCCGGTGGGCATTGAAACCCTCAGCGCTGCACTGAGCGAGAGCCGCGATTCACTGGAAGACGTGATCGAGCCATTCTTGCTGCAACAGGGGCTGATCCAGCGCACCCCGCGCGGGCGGATGCTGGCGGCAAAGGCCTGGGCTCATCTGGGCCTGGACGCGCCGCGCAAGCCGGATGATTTGTTTGGTTGAGGCTGGCGTTCATAACTTTTATGCCTGTCGCGAGGATATTTAAGGCCAAAAGAAACCATGACTGCTGACCAGATCGAAGCTTTGTTCAAGCGCGCGGACGGAACCTATGCCTTTGCCCGCTGGGGGCGGCCGATTGCGCCGATTGCATTCGGTGTGCAGGACGAAACGCTGGGCCTGATCAAGGGCGCGATCGAGGCGGTCTGCGCGCTGGCGGGCCACGAGACCACGGATATGGACCCTGAACTGGGCAGCAATTTCATGTGGTTTTTCTTTCGCGATTGGGACGAGCTGACGCAGGTGCCGGGGTTGGAGCGTATGGTGCCTGATCTGGAACCGCTGGTCGCGCGGCTGAAGGCGGCGGATGCGAACCAGTACCGCGCCTTTCGCTTTGATGATCGCGGCGGGATCAAGGCCTGTTTCGTGTTTCTGAAGATGGACGGTGCGCTGGCTGATCTGCCTGCGGACACGCTGGTGCTGGGGCAGGCCGCGCAGTCCATATTGCTGTGGTCTGACCGCGCCTTTGCCGACCGCTCGCCTTTGGCCGTGGCGGGGCAGACAACCGTGCTGCGCCCGGAGATTGCCGATGTGATCCGCGCGGCCTATGATCCGGTGATGCCGGTTGCGGCTGCGGACAAGACACACGCGCTGCGCATGGCGGCGCGGCTGGAGGTTGCCAATGGCGCATGAGTTTCCTGTCACGGTCTATTATGAAGACACGGATATGGCGGGGATCGTCTATTACGCCAATTACCTGCGTTTTATCGAGCGCGCGCGGTCGGAAATCGTCGAGGAACTGGGCGTGGACCAGCGTGCCATGCGCGCCGAAGGGATCGTTTTTGCCGTCACGCGGGTCGAGGCGGATTATGTCGGTTCGGCCCGTCTGGGCGACCGTTTGACCGTTGTGACCACCCACGAACCGGTGGGCGCGGTGCGCTGGGTGTTCGACCAGGAGGTCCGTTTGGGGGACAAAACGATCTTTCGGGCCAAGGTGACCGCCGCCTGCATGTCCACCGAGGGCCGTCCGACCCGACTTCCAGCGAAAATACGCGCATTACGTGGTGATTGAGGGCCAATTGCCGCCATTGTGATAGCTTTCCCCTTGGTCTTCCGCTAGATTCCGCACAAGGAAGGCTGGACATAACAGCCGTAGACAAAGAGCAGGCAGATGGAAGCAGACACGCTGGCTTTGGCGCAGGGGATAGATTTCTCTCTGTGGGGCCTTTTCGCACGCGCCACAATCCTAGTTAAACTCGTCATGATCATGCTGATCGTCGCGTCCTTCTGGTCGTGGGCAATTATCGTGCGCAAATTGATCAGCTATCGCGCGGCGCGATCCGAGGCCGCCCGTTTCGACGAGCGATTCTGGTCGGGAGAGCCGCTGGACGAATTGTTCGACGAGATCGGACCGGAGCCGCGCGGCAGTGCGGAAAAGATATTTGCGGCCGGCATGACCGAATGGCGGCGCTCGCACCGTGATGATGGCCGGCTGATTGCCGGGGCGACCGCGCGTATCGACCGCAGCATGGATGTTGCGATCAACAAAGAGGCCGATGAGCTGCAAAAGAGTTTGTCGATCCTGGCCACCATCGGTTCGACCGCGCCCTTTATCGGTCTGTTCGGGACCGTCATGGGGATCATGAACGCCTTTATCGAGATTGCAGAACAGCAAAACACCAGCCTTGCGGTTGTGGCCCCCGGCATCGCCGAGGCGCTGCTGGCCACCGGTCTGGGTCTGCTGGCCGCGATTCCAGCGGTGATCTACTACAACAAGCTGTCGGCAGACAGCGATCGCATCATCTCGGGCTACGAGGCGTTTTCGGATGAATTCGCCACCATCCTGTCGCGCCAGTTGGACAGCTGACCCATGGGCGCAGGTGTGATGCAAAAAGACGGAGGCGGCGGCGGGCGGAGACGCAAGCGCAGCCGCGCGCGTCCGATGGCCGAGATCAACGTCACGCCCTTTGTGGACGTGATGTTGGTGCTTTTGATCATCTTCATGGTGGCCGCACCGCTGCTGACCGTCGGGGTTCCTGTGGAACTGCCCAAGACCGCTGCGGGCGCATTGTCTGCGGATCAGGAAGAGCCGCTGACGGTGACGATCACCTCGACAGGATCCGTGCAGATCCAGACGACGGAGACCCCGCGCGAGGAGTTGATTGGCAAGCTGCGCGCGATTTCGGCCGAGCGTGAAAGCGACCGTGTGTTCCTGCGCGCTGACGGGGCCGTGCCCTACAGTGACGTGATGCAGATCATGGGCGCGCTGAACGCGGGCGGATTTTCCAACATCGGTCTGGTGACGGACACCGGCGGTCCGTCGCTGGACGGCACGGACACATCGGGCGGGTAAGCCACAGTGGACGCAGGGTATGTCATATCGGGTGCGGGCCATATCGGCCTGATCGGCTGGTTGCTGTTTGGCGGCGCTTTCCAGACCGATCCTCTGCCATTTGAAACCATGGATGTTTCGGTGATCTCGACCGAGGCTTACGAGGCGATTGTTGCCGCGCAACGGCCACCGCAGTCCGGCACCGAAGTGGCGCAGCCCGAGCCGCCCGCCACCGAGGATACGGCGGCCACGCCGCCCCCTGCCGAAACCGAAGTGACGCCGCCCCCTGCGCCGGAAACCGCGCAGGCACCCGAACCGGAAACCGCACCCGAGCCGCCGCAGCCCGTGCCGCCCGTGGCCGAGGTTGAAGACACAGCACCTGTGCAGCCCGATCCGCCTGCGGATGTGGCCGTTGTCGTGCCCGACGTCAGCACGCGCCCGGTGCCGCGCCCCGTTGAACGTGTGGCCCCCGAGGCAGTGGCGCCGCCACCGCCCGAGGCCAAGCCCGATCCGGTCGAGCAGGAAGCGGTCGAGCAGGCTGAGACCGGCGAGACCGTGCAGGAACCACAGACCGCGACCGCGCCCGAGGAGGCCGCGACCGAGATCGTGACCGAGGCCGAAAAGCCCAGTGCCGCCCCCAATGCGTCGCCGCGTCCGCCGTCGCGGCCCAAGCCGCCCGTGCGCACGGCAGTCGCCGAGCCGAAGCCTGAGGCGAAACCCGATCCAAAGCCCGAAACGCCGCCTGCCACCAGCAGCAGCACCAAGGATGCGGTGGACGCAGCCCTTGCCGAAGCGCTTGGCGGCACCACATCCGAACCAACGGCCCCGACCGGGCCGCCGCTGTCTGCGGGGGAAAAGGATGCACTGCGGGTGGCGGTTTCAAGCTGCTGGAACGTGGGTTCCTTGTCGTCCGAGGCTTTGCGGACAACAGTGGTGGTCACGGTTTCGATGACGCCGGATGCACGACCTGTGACATCGTCCATACGGATGACAAGCAGTTCAGGCGGTTCCGGCGCGGCAGCGGACCAGGCGTTTGAAGCGGCCCGTCGGGCGATCATTCGCTGCGGGGCCAAAGGATACAACCTGCCGTCCGAGAAATACGGGCAGTGGCAAGAGATAGAAATGACGTTCAATCCCGAAAGGATGCGCATCAAATGATCTGGCGAATTCTCGTTTGCATGATGGCCGTTCTGGCCTGGACCGCCCCGACAGTGCAGGCCCAGCAGGGCCCGCTGCGTATCGAGATCACCGAAGGTGTGATCGAACCCTTGCCCTTTGCCGTACCTGCCTTTGTGGCCGAAAACGCCGCGAGCGGGCAGATGGGGCAGCAATTGGCGCAACTGGTGGCGGCCGATCTGATCGGCACCGGCCTGTTCCGCGAAGTGCCTGCCAGTGCCTTTATCAGCGGGGTCAGCGATTTCAACGCGGCGATCCAATACGCCGACTGGAAGGCGGTGAATGCCCAGGCCCTGATCACCGGTGCCGTGGCAGTCACAGGCGATCAGATGACGGTAAAGTTCCGGCTTTATGATGTGTTCTCCGGGGCCGAACTGGGCAGCGGGCTGCAATTTGCGGGCACCACGGCCGGCTGGCGGCGCATGGGGCACAAGGTGGCCGATGCGGTTTACAGCCGGATCACCGGCGAAAGCGGCTATTTCGACAGCCGCGTGGTGTTCGTTTCGGAAACCGGCGCCAAGGCGGATCGTCAGAAACGTCTGGCCGTGATGGATTACGACGGCGCCAACGTGCAGTACCTGACCGGCAGCGAAAGCATCGTGCTGGCCCCGCGTTTCTCCAAATCGGGCGACCGGGTGCTGTACACCAGCTATGAAACCGGTTTTCCGCGTATCTTCGTGCTGGACGTCGGCAGCGTGCAGCGCCGCGTGCTGGAAAGCCAGGACGGCACGATGAGCTTTGCGCCGCGCTTCCATCCCAACGGACAGACGGTGGTCTATTCGCTGAGCCAGGGGGCGAACACCGATATCTATACGCTGGACATCAATACAGGGCAGACCACGCGTCTGACCTCGGCCCCGTCGATCGAGACCGCGCCCAGCTATTCGCCTGACGGCAGCCAGATCGTGTTTGAAAGCGATCGCTCGGGCGCGCCGCAGCTCTATGTGATGTCCGCCAGCGGTGGTGAACCGACGCGCATTTCCTTTGGCGAGGGGCGCTACGGTACCCCCGTATGGTCGCCGCGTGGCGATCTGGTGGCGTTTACCAAACAGTCCAAGGGACGTTTTCACATCGGCGTGATGCGCCTGGATGGCAGCGAGGAACGTCTGTTGACGGCGTCGTTCCTGGACGAGGGGCCGACGTGGGCACCGAACGGGCGTGTCATCATGTTCACCCGGGAATCCCAAGGGGAATCAGGGCGCGCGACGCTGTATTCGGTGGACATCACGGGCCGCAACCTGCGACCTGTGCAAACACCCGAGGGCGCATCGGACCCAAGCTGGGGACCGTTGCAGAATTAAGCCGCACGATTCCCCTTTGCGGGCAATCGTGCTAGACTAAACCAAACGCATGACTACGTACTCAATTCAAAAGGCTTTAAGCATGAAACTCTCGACGAAACTCGTAATGCTGGCAGGCGTGCTGGCGTTGGCGGCCTGTACAAACCCCGACCGCTTTGGCGCAGATGGCGCGAACGGTGGCATGGGCGGCACCGGCATGAACGGCGGCATGGTCCCCGGCAGCGCAAGTGATCCCACCTCGGTGGCGTACTTCCAGCAATCCGTGGGCGACCGCGTGCTGTTCCTGGTCGACCAGTCGACCCTGACCGCCGAAGGCCGCGCCACGCTGGACGGGCAAGCCGCATGGCTCAGCCAGAACGGTGACTATACCGCCATCATCGAAGGCCACGCCGACGAGCAGGGCACACGGGAATACAACCTTGCGCTGGGTGCACGTCGTGCCGATGCGGCGCGGGCCTATCTGATCAGCCAGGGCGTGCCATCGGGCCGTCTGAAAACGATCAGCTATGGCAAGGAACGCCCGATCGAAGTGTGCAGCAACGAAGCATGCTATGCAAAGAACCGCCGCGCTGTGACCGTGCTGGCCGGTGGATTGACGGGGTAAGGTGATGCGGCGTTTCGCAATTCTGGCAACGGTTGTGGCCCTTTGGGCACCGGCCTCGGGTTTCGCTCAGTCGGCGGATGGCAGCACTCTGGCTGACATCCGGCAGGAGCTGACCATTCTCAATGTGGAAATCCAGAAGCTGCGCCGCGAGCTTTCGACGACGGGATCGGCTTCGGTGGATGTAGGGGCGGGCGGTTCGCTGGACCGGCTGAACGCCATCGAATCCGAACTGCAGCGGGTGACTGCCAAGACCGAAGAGCTTGAATTCCGCATCGGCCGGGTGGTCGAGGACGGGACCAACCGGATCGGCGACCTTGAATTCCGGCTGGTCGAGCTGGAAGGCGGCGATCTGGGTGCACTTGGCGATACGCCCACATTGGGTGGTGACACCGGCGGGGCGACGCCTTTGCCCGGTCCGGTGGCCCCCACCACCTCGAACGAAGCACAACTGGCAACGCAGGAACAGGCCGACTTTACGCGGGCGTCGGAGGCGCTCGCTGCAAGTGACTTTCGCGGCGCCGCTGACCAGTTTGCGACCTTTAATCAGAACTACCCCGGCGGTCCGCTAGCGGCGGCGGCCGATCTGGGACGTGGCAAGGCGCTCGAGGCGCTTGGCGACACACGCGAGGCGGCGCGCGCTTATCTTGCGTCATTCTCGGCGGACCAGGCCGGTGCAACCGCACCCGAGGCTTTGTACCTGCTGGGGGTTTCGCTGGGCCGTCTGGGCAAGACCGGTGAAGCCTGCGTGACATTGGGCGAAGTGCCCGTACGCTTTGGCGGAACCGATGCCGCGGTGCGGGCGCAAAGCGAAATGAGCACGTTGGCCTGCGGCTGATCATGGATGATGATGCGGCGTTGAATGCAGCCATCGCGGCGCATCTGCTGCCGGAGCCACCTGAAAAACTGGGCGTCGCCGTGTCAGGCGGCGGCGATTCCATGGCGCTGCTGGCGCTGGCTGTCGACTTTGCGCAGGCGTACGAAGTGCAAGTGCATGTGATCAGCGTGGATCATGGTCTGCGCTCTGGGGCGCGGGACGAACTGGCGCTGGTTGCCGCGTTTTGTGCTGCGCGTGGTCTTTCACATCACATCGAAAGCTGGAGCGGCTGGGACGGGTCCGGGAACCTGCAAGGGGCTGCACGCGCTGCGCGCTATAAGCTGATCAATCGCTGGGCCGAAACGGTCGGGCTGCGCATGGTCCTACTGGGCCACACCGCTGACGATCAGGCCGAAACCCTGATGATGCGGCTGGCGCGCGGGGCGGGGGTGGATGGATTGTCTGCCATGGCGCCGCGGCGCATGCGCGAAGGCATCACCTATGTGCGCCCCTTGCTGGACGTCACGCGCGCCGAGTTGCGCGATTACCTGACGCGGCGCGACATCGCATGGGCCGATGATCCCAGCAATGACGACACCAGCTTTGCCCGCGTGGCGATGCGACAGGCGCTGACGCAGCTGGAACCGCTGGGGCTGAGCGCCCGGACCCTGGCCGGTGTCGCGCGGAACATGCGCCAGTCGCGAGAGGCGCTGAACTGGCAGACCCATTCGGCCGCCCGCGAAGTGGCGCAGGTGCAGGCCGGTGCGGTCCGGGTGGATGTCCCAAAGTTCCGCGCGCTGCCCGAGGAAATCTCGCGGCGGTTGCTGGTTCAGGCAGTGATGTGGATCAACGGCGGCAATTATCCGCCACGGCGCAGCGGAGTAGCGGGCGTGCAGGCGGCGGTCAGGGACGGGCGCACCACCACGCTGGACGGATGCCAGATCAGCTTTGCCGGAGAGGTCATGTGGATCTACCGCGAACTGAATGCCGTGCGCGACATATCCAGCAAACCGGGCGGGGTCTGGGACAACCGCTGGCATGTGGAAGGGCCTGAAAACAATCCCCGCCTGCACGTGGGGCCGCTGGGCGAGGATGGTCTGGCGCTCTGTCCCGACTGGCGCGAGCATGGTCTGCCGCGTGGCGCGATGCTGTCCCTGCCTGCGATCTGGGACGGGTCCGAGCTGGTTGCAACACCGGTTTTTGACGGCACCACTGGCTGGTCCGCAGAGATCGCGGGCGGGCAAGAAACCTTTTTTGCCGCACTTCTATCCCGTCAATGATGCTGTTATCGCATTGAACTGACGGACAGCATGTCTATCTTATGCGGGTGACCGTGGCGTACTGCCGTTCGGTCCCGAGAATTTTTGGGAGAGTATCCTTGGGTAATGCACGCAATATCGCGTTCTGGGTCGTACTGCTTGTATTGATCGTTGCGCTGTTCAATCTGTTCAGCGGCACAGGCAGCACACTGCAAAGCCGCGAAATCAGCTATTCCGAATTCGTCCAGTCGGTTGAGGCCGGCAAGGTCACCAGCGTGACACTGGACGGAGAGCAAGTGCGGTTTCGCGAAGGCGAGACCGACTATGTGACCATCAAGCCGACGGATGCCGAGGTCACGAACCTGCTGATTTCCAACAACGTGCCGGTCAAGGCCGAGCAACAGCAACAATCGGGCTTTCAGACATTCCTGATGTCGCTGCTGCCGTTCCTGCTGCTGATCGGTGTCTGGATCTATTTCATGAACCGGATGCAGGGTGGCGGCAAAGGCGGTGCCATGGGCTTTGGCAAGTCCAAGGCCAAGATGCTGACGGAAAAGTCGGGTCGCGTGACCTTTGACGACGTGGCCGGTATCGACGAGGCCAAGGAAGAGCTGGAAGAGATCGTCGAATTTCTGCGCAACCCGCAGAAATTCTCGCGTCTGGGCGGCAAGATCCCCAAGGGCGCGCTGCTCGTTGGCCCTCCGGGTACAGGTAAGACGCTGCTGGCGCGCGCGATTGCGGGCGAGGCGGGCGTGCCGTTCTTTACCATCTCGGGGTCCGATTTCGTTGAAATGTTCGTGGGCGTGGGTGCATCCCGTGTGCGCGACATGTTCGAGCAGGCCAAGAAAAACGCGCCTTGCATCGTGTTCATCGACGAGATTGACGCCGTGGGCCGTCACCGGGGCGCCGGTTATGGCGGTGGCAACGACGAGCGTGAACAGACGTTGAACCAGCTGCTGGTGGAAATGGACGGTTTTGAGGCGAACGAAGGCGTGATCATTCTGGCCGCGACCAACCGTCGTGATGTTCTGGACCCTGCGCTGTTGCGTCCCGGTCGGTTTGACCGTCAGGTGACCGTGCCGAACCCCGACATCAAGGGACGCGAAAAGATCCTGAGCGTGCACGCACGCAAGACCCCGCTGGGCCCCGATGTCGACCTGCGCATCATCGCGCGCGGCACGCCCGGTTTCTCGGGTGCTGATCTGGCGAACCTTGTGAACGAGGCGGCGCTGATGGCTGCCCGTGTGGGCCGCCGTTTCGTGACGATGATTGATTTCGAATCCGCCAAGGACAAGGTCATGATGGGCCCCGAGCGGCGCAGCATGGTGATGACGCCCGAGCAAAAGGAAATGACAGCCTATCACGAGGCCGGCCACGCGCTGGTGGGGATGACCCTGCCCAAGTGCGATCCGGTCTACAAGGCGACGATCATTCCGCGTGGCGGTGCCTTGGGCATGGTGATGAGCCTGCCGGAAATGGACCGTCTGAACATGTTCAAGGACGAGTGCAAACAGCGTCTGGCCATGACCATGGCGGGCAAGGCGGCCGAGATCATCAAATACGGTGAGGATTCGGTGTCGAACGGTCCTGCGGGCGACATCCAGCAGGCCAGTGCGCTGGCCCGTGCGATGGTGCTGCAATGGGGCATGTCGGACAAGGTCGGCAACATCGACTATTCCGAAGCGGCCCAAGGCTACCAAGGTGCGACCGCAGGCTTCTCTGTCTCGGCCAACACCAAGGAAACCGTCGAACAGGAAGTGCGCATGTTCATCCAGGACGGCTATGACTGGGCGGCCAAGATCATCAAGGAAAAGAACGTCGAATTCGAACGTCTGGCCCAAGGGTTGCTGGAATACGAAACGCTGACCGGCGACGAGATCAAGCGCGTGATGAACGGCGAACCCCCGCAAGCGGGTGACGATGGCGATGGCACGGCTGTCAGCGAAGACAAGCCCAGCCTGACCGCCATTCCGAAAGCCAAAGCGAAGAAAAAGCCGCCATCGTCCGGGGGCGAAATGGAGCCGGAACCGACCTGAACCGGTTGTACAAGATCAACGAAGGCCTCGCGGAAGCGGGGCCTTTTGCTGTAGGGGGGACGGGGCAGGTCAGCAGGGACGCAGCGGATGACAATCACAAAACAAGACGAACTTGACGGTCTGAAGGTTATCGGGCGGATCGTGGCAGATACGATGCAGACGATGGCCAAGGCGCTCGAGCCGGGGATGACCACGCGCGAACTGGACGAGATCGGGCGCGCGTTTCTGGAGCGTGCCGGAGCGGTTTCGGCGCCGCTGGCCTGTTATGATTTCCCCGGAACCACATGTATCAGCGTGAACGAGGAAATCGCCCACGGCATCCCCTCCGACCGCGTTATCGCGGCGGGTGATCTGGTCAACATTGATGTGTCGGCCTCAAAGAACGGATTTTTCGCGGACACCGGCGCCAGCTTTCAGGTGCCGCCTTTGACCAAGACCGTCACGCGCCTGTGCCGCGATGGCCGTCGTGCTATGCAGATCGGGATTGCGCAGGTGGGCAGCAACAGGCCGCTTGCAGGCATCGGGAACGCCATCGGACGGTTTGCGTCGGCGCGCGGCTATACTCTGATCCGCAACCTTGCCAGCCACGGTGTGGGCCGCTCCCTGCATGAATATCCCGAAGAGATCGCCACATGGCCCAACCGCCATGACAAACGGCGTATCAACAAGGGTCTGGTTCTGACGGTCGAGCCGTTCCTGTCGAAGGGCGGACAGTGGGCGGATGATGGCGACGACGGCTGGACGCTTTACAGCGAACCCCGTGCCCCGGTGGTGCAGTACGAGCATACGGTTGTTGCCACGGACCGTGGCCCGATCATCGTGACCTTGCCAAGCGCATAGGCGACCGGAGCAGCTCAACCAGCCTGTGGAAAGCTGCGTCCGCCGAGATCTTGGGGCTGCCTGTTCCCCTTTTCATTCCGACGCCCTTGCGCCAGATTGCCCGCGAACCCGCCACCCATTCAAAAGGCAGCTGCTCATGCCCGCGCTTAAACCCACGTCCTTTTCCGCCCGCATCACATGGTTGGGCCGCAACACCAACCCTGACGACAGCAGCGTTTCAGGCGCCCTGCGGTCCGAACCGCTGGAAACGGTGACCGTTACGCTGGAAGGGGTCGAGGGCGAGGTGCACAGCGGGTTTTCCCGTCCCTCCTGCAGCCGCGTGACCTCGCAACACCCCAAGGGCACCCAGATTGGCAACGCGCGACAGCTGACGATCCTGTCGGCCGAGGAATTGGCCGAGATCGCGCAAAAGATGGGTGTCGATGCGCTGGACCCCGCGTTGCTGGGGGCGTCTATGATTGTCGAGGGCATCCCCGATTTCACCCACATCCCCCCATCGTCGCGCCTGCAAGGGCCCAGCGGGGCGACGTTGGTGGTGGACATGGAAAACCGCCCCTGCGTCCTGCCGGGCCGCGAGATTGAGACCGAGATGCCGGGGCTGGGCAAATCCTTCAAGCCGGCTGCGAACAAGCGCCGCGGGGTGACGGCCTGGGTCGAACGTGCGGGGCACTTCTCGATCGGCGATGTGCTGGTGCTGCATATTCCCGATCAGCGCGTCTGGAACCACCTGGCAGAGGCCCGCCGCTAGTCCTGCGGTTTCCGAAACGAAACGATTGCAGCCTTCTGGACGGTGCAGAGGCGCAAAATGTCGGAAATGCCCTGCCTTTTGGGCTGGACCGACCTGTATTCATAAGGGCACACCCACATCACGGGCGTGCCGGTGAGGAGACGTTGATGGCTTACAAAACCGACATTCAGATCGCGCGTGAAGCGACCAAGCTGAAGATCCAGGAGATCGGGGCAAAGCTGGGGATTCCCGAGGATGACCTGCTGCCTTATGGCCATGACAAGGCGAAGGTCAGCCAAAGCTTTATCAATAGCGTTCAGGACCGGGCCAACGGCAAGTTGATCCTGGTGACGGCCATCAACCCCACGCCTGCGGGCGAGGGCAAGACCACGACGACCGTGGGGCTGGGTGACGGGCTGAACCGGATCGGCAAGAAGGCCGCTATCTGTATCCGCGAGGCGTCGCTGGGCCCGAACTTTGGCATGAAGGGCGGGGCTGCGGGCGGCGGCCATGCCCAGATCGTGCCGATGGAAGACATGAACCTGCACTTTACCGGTGATTTCCATGCGATCACCAGCGCGCACGCGCTGCTGTCTGCGATGATCGACAATCACATCTATTGGGGCAATGAATTGGACATCGACCTGCGCCGCGTGGTGTGGCGGCGGGTGGTCGATATGAACGACCGCGCCCTGCGCCAGGTCAACGTGAGCCTGGGTGGCGTTTCCAACGGATTCCCGCGCGAGGACGGCTTTGACATCACGGTCGCGTCCGAGGTGATGGCGATCCTGTGCCTGTCGAACGACCTGAGCGACCTGCAAAAGCGTCTGGGTAACATGATCGTGGCCTATCGCCGCGACCGCACGCCGGTGTTCGCGCGCGATCTGAAGGCGGATGGCGCGATGACCGTGCTGCTGAAGGATGCGATGCAGCCCAACCTGGTGCAGACGCTGGAGAACAACCCGGCCTTTGTGCATGGCGGCCCCTTTGCCAACATCGCCCACGGCTGCAATTCGGTCATTGCCACAAAGACGGCGCTGAAACTGGCCGATTACGTGGTCACCGAAGCAGGCTTTGGCGCCGATCTGGGGGCCGAGAAGTTCATGAACATCAAGTGCCGCAAGGCGGGGCTGGCCCCTGCGGTGGTGGTCTGTGTGGCCACGGTGCGGGCGATGAAGATGAACGGCGGTGTGGCCAAGGCCGATCTGGGCACCGAGAATGTCGAGGCGGTGCAACAGGGTTGTCCCAATCTCGGGCGGCACATCGAGAACCTGAAATCCTTTGGCGTGCCGGTGGTGGTGGCAATCAACCATTTCGTCACCGACACGGATGCCGAGGTGCAGGCGATCAAGGATTTCGTCGCCAGCATGGGTGCAGAAGCCATCCTGTCACGCCATTGGGAGTTGGGCAGCGAAGGGTCCGAGACGCTGGCCACCCGCGTGGCCGAGATTGCGGAGGCGGACACGGCGAACTTTGCTCCGATCTATCCCGATGACATGCCGCTGGCCGAAAAGATCCAGACGATTTGCCGGAAAATCTACCGGGCGGATGCGGCGACGATGGATGACAAGATTCTGAAACAGCTGCGGGACTGGGAAGAGCAGGGCTATGGGGACCTGCCGGTCTGTATGGCAAAGACCCAATATTCCTTTTCGACCGATCCCACCCAGCGCGGCGCGCCCACGGGGCACAGGGTGCCGGTGCGCGAGGTGCGGCTGAGTGCGGGGGCGGGGTTTGTGGTCGCGGTCTGCGGTGAGATCATGACCATGCCGGGACTGCCGCGTCACCCCTCGGCAGAGACGATCATGTTAAATGCGGACGGCCAGATCGAAGGGCTGTTCTAAACTCAACGGGCCGGACTTCGGGGGGCATCGACCCCCCGCTCGGTCCGGTCGCAGCCTTGCGGCGGCTCCGGCTTCCTGCGGGGAATTTTTGAACCAGAGAAGAGGACGTTCAAATGTCGGCGACTGTGATAGATGGCAAGGCCTTTGCAGCCAAGGTGCGGGGACAGGTGGCGACCCATGTGACGGCGCTGAAACAGGACCACGGGATCACGCCCGGGCTGGCGGTGGTGCTGGTCGGCGAAGATCCGGCAAGCCAGGTTTACGTGCGCTCCAAGGGCAAGATGACCGTGGAAGTCGGCATGAAAAGCGTCGAGCACAAGCTGGATGCGGACACATCCGAGGCGGATCTGCTGGCGTTGATCCAGAAGCTGAACGATGACGCGGAGATTCATGGAATCCTTGTGCAATTGCCGCTTCCTGATCATCTGGACGAAGATCTGGTGATCAACAGCATCGATCCGGCCAAGGATGTGGACGGGTTCCATATCTCGAACGTGGGACTGCTGGGCACAGGGCAGGACAGCATGGTGCCCTGCACGCCGCTGGGCTGTCTGATGATGCTGCGCGACCACCACGGGTCGCTGTCGGGCATGGATGCGGTTGTGATCGGGCGCAGCAACATCGTGGGCAAGCCGATGGCGCAATTGCTGCTGGGTGACAGCTGCACGGTGACGATTGCCCATTCGCGGACCAAGGATCTGGCCGAAGTCGTGCGCCGCGCCGATATCGTTGTGGCCGCCGTGGGCCGTCCGCAGATGGTGCCGGGCGACTGGATCAAACCGGGGGCCACGGTCATCGACGTGGGCATCAACCGGATCGACAAACCCGAGGGTGGCACACGTCTGGTGGGCGATGTGGATTACGAAAGCTGCGCCGCTGTTGCGGGGGCGATCACACCGGTTCCGGGCGGGGTGGGGCCGATGACCATTGCCTGTCTGCTGGCGAATACGGTCACCGCGTGCTGCCGCGCCAATGGGCTGCCTGCACCCGAAGGGCTGACGGCCTGAGCCGTCTGGAGAATAGGCGGCCTTTGATTTTTCACCCTATGGTTGTTTTGCGTTGAAGTTCGCCGTGGTTGCGGTCAGTTAGCCGACAATTCGTTGAATTGGTTTGCCGAAGGTTTCGGACGGTTGCCTCGTGGCTTTTGATTTTCCTTTGATGCGCAAGGCAGCGCTTCGCCTGGCGGCTTCCGAACTGGGCCTTTACGCTGCGATTGTCGTTGTATTGATGATCGTAGCGGCCTTTTCCGGGCCTTTTGGCACCTATTTCCATGGGCCGTTCCTGATGCGGCTGCTGTATTGGACAGTGGGAATCGGATGCGGGGTCGCCGTGGCACATGCTGTGCGCGGCCTCTTCGCGCGCTGGCTGGGTGCGCTGCCGTATCAACTGCGCGAACCGATGATCTTGCTGGCTGTGACGGCGATTTACACACCGCTCTTGCAGCTTTGGACCGTGTTTCTGTTCGAAGCGCGTACGTTCGAGACAGTGTCCTTCTGGCAGTTGGCGGCGAAGGTTCTGACCGTCTGCATCATGGTCAGCGTGATGCGGTTCTTTGTGTCTGAACTGATCAAACATATGCCCGCCAAACAGACGCACCGCACCGACAGGGCGCGGCTGTTGCGCCGGTTGCCCGATGATGCGGATCAAACGGTCCTGCGGCTGTCAGCGGAGGGTCACATCGTGCATGTGGTGATGGCGCAGACGCGATATGCGCTGCGGATGCGGTTTGGTGATGGGGTGAACGAAATGGACGCCGCCGACGGGTTCTGCACCCATCGGTCGCATTGGGTGGCGCGGGGGGCCATTGTCGGAACCAAGACCTGTAACGGACGGCCTGTGCTGGTCCTGAGCAACGGCGACGAGGTGCCGGTCAGCCGCAAATACCAGCCGGAACTTGAGGCAGCAGGCATTTTATAGGCGCGGCATCGGCACCTGTACGGGCACAGGTCCGGTCAGGACCGCTGTGGCATCGGGTTGCATGAGCTGTGCCAGAACACCGTCATTGCTGCGCAAACCGCCGGTGTAGGTGCCGTAGGCAGGCAGGATCAGCCGGTTGTCATCCAGCAGGAAGGCCGGCCGCGTGATGCGGCTTCCGCGTGTGGGCAGCGTGACCTTGGGGTGGTAGTGACCGGAGACTTCGCCGCTTGCGTCAGATGCGGCGATATGGCGGAAGGTCAGTGGGGGCAGGGCCAGCTCTGCCAGATGGGTGCCACCCAGATCTATCGGGCCGGGATCGTGGTTGCCCTCGATCCAGACCCATTTGCGCCCCGCTTGCAGGCGTGTGATCCACAAACGGTCCTCTTCGGGCAGAGATCGGGCGGCTTGAAGGTCGTCAAAGCTGTCCCCCAGGCACACGACGGTGCGCGCCTGTGTGCGGTCCAGATCGGCGGCCAGGCGGGTCAGCGTGTCGCGGGTCTCGTACGGGGGCAGGCCGGGGCCGCCACGGCGCGCCATGCGCTCGGATTTGCATAGGTGCAGGTCGGATACGCACAACAGGCTGTGCGCAGGCCACCACAGCGCGCCCGAACCGAGAGCGGTGAGGCGGGCGCCGCGGAGGGTGATGTTGCATCCGTTCATGATTTGTTCATAGCGGGTGTGTTTGTCTTGGGAAAGCCGGAATTTGGGGGCGCTGCCCCCGGCGCTGCAGCGCCTCCCCCGGGATATTTTGAGCCAAAAGAAAGGATCAGGGTTTCAGGCCGGCTGTGGACATCAGGCGGGCGGCTTCTTCGGCCAGCAGGCGTTCTTCGGCCATTCCCTTGACCGGGACGCGGCCCACTTCCAGCATCAGGGGGGCGGCCAGTGGTGTCAGGCGGTCGAGGGTGATCAGGTCGATACGGGACCCGATGCGGGCAGCCATGTCCTCGATGCGGCCGAAATCGACAAGGCCGCGCATGGCCTCTTCGCGGGTGATGTCCAGCATCAGGTGGCCGGGGTCGTATTTGGCCAGCGTGTCATAGAGGATGTCCGACGAGAACGTCGCCTGGCGGCCCGATTTGCGTGCCGTGGGCGTGTTGCGGTCAATCAGCCCGGCGATGGTGGCCGAGGCGCGAAAGGTGCGTTTCATCACCGCGTTGCCCGCCAGCCAGCGGTCCAGACCGTCACGCAGCGCTTCGATGTCGAACAGGGGCGCGGGATCGGTGATCGGTTCCAGCCCCCAGATCAGGGTGGCATAGTCGGTGGCAAGGAAGCCCAGAGGATCAAGGCCCAACTCCTCCATGCGTTTGGTCAGCAAGAGGCCCAGCGTCTGCATCGCGTTGCGCCCGGCAAAGCCGTAGACAGCGTGGTGGGTGCGCCCGTCGTGGGGAAAGCATTCAATCAGCAGGCGACCCGGCTCCGGCAGACGGCTGACACGGCGCTGCAGGGCCAGCCAGTCGGCGGTGTGGCGGGGCAGTTCGGGCCAGCTCTCTTGCTGGAACAGACGCAGGATGCGCTGGCTGAGCTGGGTGGAGGTTGCGAACTTGGTGCCCATGAAGGTGGCGATCTTGGGCTTTTTGGCGGCATCGCGGGTGACCTGCACGGTCATTTCGCGCAAGGAGTCATAACGCACGATCTGCCCGCCGATCAGGAAAGTGTCGCCGGGGGTCAGGGTGGCGGCAAAGCCTTCTTCGATTTCGCCCAAGGGTTTGCCGCCGCGCGCGTTTTTCATCCGCACCTTGAGCGTGTCTGTGTCCTGAATGGTGCCGATGTTCATGCGGACGCGCCTGTCGCCGCGCGGGTCGCGCAAGGCCCATGTGCCGTCGGGGGCCTGCTTCAGCCGCTGCCATTGGTCGTAGCGGCGCAAGGCATAACCGCCGGTGGCGACGAAATCGAGGCAGGCGTCAAAGTCGCTGCGGGTGAGGGTGCTGTAGGCGCCGACGGTGGTGACCTCGGCATAAAGCGCATCTGCATCGAAGGGGCCAGCGGCGGCGGTGATCAGGATGTGCTGGCACAGTACGTCGCGCGGGCCGGGGCCGCGCGGGTCGCCGTCCAGTTCGCCCGCCAGCGCCGCCTCGATGGCGGCGACGCATTCGACCACCTCGAAGCGGTTGGCGGGGACCAGCCGGGCCTTGGACGGCGCATTGTAGCGGTGGTTGGCGCGCCCGATCCGCTGGACCAGACGTTTGACATTCTTCGGCGCACCGATCTGGATGATCAGGTCCACGTCGCCCCAGTCGATGCCCAGGTCCAGCGTGCCGGTACAAACGATCGCGCGCAATTGGCCTGCGACCATCGCCGCCTCGACCTTTTGCCGCTGGGCGCGGTCCAGTGATCCGTGGTGGATGCCGATGGGCAGGGCGTCGTCATTGGCGAGCCAGAGGTTGTGAAAGAAGATCTCGGCCTGCGCGCGGGTGTTGTGAAAGATCAGCGTGGTCTTGTGCCGGCGGACCTGCTCCAGCACCGCCGGAATTGCGTATTTGGCACCGCCGCCGGACCATGGCGGGGCCGCGTCTGTCGTCAGCATGGCGATGTCGGGGGCAGGGCCGGGGTCGGCCATCAGGATCTCGCAAGGGTCGGGGTGGCGGGCCAGACCGTGAGCGATGGCGGCGGGGTCCTCGACGGTGGCGGACAGTCCGACGCGGCGCAGATCGGGGCAAAGCGTTTGCAGCCGCCCCAGTGCCAGCATCAGCTGGTCGCCGCGCTTGCTTTCGGCCAATGCGTGGATTTCGTCGACGATGACCCGTTTCAGACCTTTGAAGATATGCGGCGCGTCGGGGTAGCTGGTCAGCAACGCCAGCGATTCCGGTGTGGTCAGCAGGATGTGCGGCGGGTCGGCGCGCTGGCGGCGTTTGCGGGTGGCGGGGGTGTCACCGGTGCGGTCCTCGATGCGGATCGGCAGGTCCATTTCGGTCACTGGCGTGGTCAGGTTGCGCTTGATGTCGGCGGCCAGTGCCTTGAGCGGCGAGACATAGAGCGTGTGCAGACCCGCGTGGGGCTGGCTGGCCAGGTCGACCAGCGTTGGCAGGAAGCCTGCCAGCGTCTTGCCGCCGCCCGTGGGTGCGATCAGCAACAGCGCAGGCGCATCGGCGCGGTCCAGCATGGCCTGCTGGTGCGGGTGGATGTGCCAGCCCTTGGCGGCGAACCAGTCGGCAAATTGGGGGGGCAGCGTGGTCATGCGCCACAGTGTAGCGCGGGCGTGCGGAGGGGCCAGCGCAATTGGGGCTCTGCCCCCGGCCTTTGGCCTCCCCCGGAGTTTTACAGGCAAGATGAAGGGTTATTTTACGATCACTTCGTCCTTGACGAACATGTTGGCCCAGGCGCGGTCGACCAGTTGCGGCGACATCTTGTAAGGGATGCCTTCAAAGTCGCAGATGGCGATCATCTGGTCGATCAGGAAAACCGGCTGATAGTTGGCATAGATGTTATTGATGGTCGGGTATTTCACCTTGAGCAGGTGCACCAGCGACGGTTCGTCCAGTGCCATCTTTTTCTTGCGGGCGACCATGGCAAAGATTTTCAGGAAGTTGGCCTGATTGGGGCCGTCAATCTTGATCTTGAAGAAGATGCGGCGCAGGGCGGCCTGATCGAAAATCTCGTTCGGGTGGAAGTTGGTCGAGAAGATCACCAGCGTGTCAAAGGGCACCTCGAATTTCTCGCCCGATTGCAGCGCAAGGATGTCCTTGCTTTCTTCCAGCGGGACGATCCAGCGGTTCACCAGGGCCTGTGGCGGTTCGGCCTGCCGGCCAAGGTCGTCGACGATGAAAATGCCGCCGGTGGATTTCAGCTGCAGCGGCGCCTGATAGGTGCGGGCCACGGGGTTGTAGACCAGATCGAGCATGTTCAGCGACAGCTCGCCGCCGGTGATGACCGTGGGGCGTTCACAGCGGACATAGCGGCGGTCGTAGCGCGTGACACGGCGCAGGGCGTTGGGGTCCTCGGCCTCTTCCGGGGCGATGACGTGTACGATCGGGTCATAGACGGTGATGACCTGACCCGCATATTCGATGGCGCGCGGCACATAGACGTGATCGCCCAGGGCGTCGCGGATGCCGTTCGAGATCGAGGATTTGCCGTTGCCGGGAGGGCCGTACATCAGGATCGAGCGGCCCGCGCTGACGGCGGGGCCGAGGTGGTCCAGCAGGCTGTCGGGCAGCACGAGGTGGCCCATGGCGTTGGTCAGTTGTTCACGGCTGATCATGATGTTGCGGATCGACTGGCGTTCGACCTGTTCGCGGTAGACATCCAGCGGCACCGGCATCGCGCCGAAATATTCCGACTGGGCCAGCGCATCAAGCGCACGCGCCTTGCCGTTGTCGGTCAGCTGGTAGCCCATTTCGCTGCCGTTGTTGGCGTTCAGCGTGCCAGTCGCCTCGATCAGGCGCTGGTCGCGGCCCATGTCGATCAGCTCCTGAACGACGGGGACGGGCAGGCAGAGGGCGGGCGCCAGATCTGTGATCATGTCCAGGTTCTTGCGGAACATGGTCTTGATCAGGATGTCGCGCATCATGACGATGGGCAACTTCATCTCTTCCAGCCGCTTGGGGGCGGGCGGGGCCATCACGGATGTCTGTTGCATGGTCATGGGGCGGAGCCTGTAAGTTATCTGGGTGAAACGTGCTTTAGCGGTAATTTGGGCCGATAATGTGGCGAATTGTTTAAGAGATGGACAATGCGGCTTTAGCTGCCAAAGACCGCGCCGAAGATCAGGTAAAAGGCCAGCGTGCCGCCAAGCGCAAAGCCCATCGGAAACTTCTTGCCCTGGTTCCAGCTGGTCCAATGCGGCACCAGCTGTTGCAGGCGGCTGTGTTTGACCATGCGGTGGGTGGCGTAGGCGGCCAGCAGGGTTGCGGCATAAAGGGCTATGACAAATTGCACATCACCCATCGCAATGAAGGGGGCGGCTGCGGCGATGAATTTGGAATCTCCGGCCCCCATGACACCGGCCGCGTTCAGGGCAATCGTGACGACCAGAACGATGACCAGCTGTGCCAGCCGCCACAGGTATTGATCAAAGGGCAAGGCCACCAGTCCGACCACCACGAATACCGCAGTCAGCACGATAACCGCCTGATTTGTAATGCGCATTTCCCGCATGTCGGTAAAGGCCACATAGAGACACAGCGGCAGCACGAAAGGCAGGAACCAGCAGGCGGACCAGGCCGAGATCGCCATCGGGCTTATCCGTTGGAGACGTTGTTTTCCAACGCCTGCAAGGATCTCACGGCCGCTTCAAAGTGCTGCGGATGGGTTTCGATGGCGTCACGCAGCAGGCCCTTGCCTGTTTCCACGTCGCCTTGTTTGATCGCGGAGAGCGCCAGCGTGTGCAGAAGCTGCGCGCGCTCGACCTGATCCATGGGGATGACGGGCAGGGTATAATCGCGCTGTGCGCCGCGGGCCAGGATCATGTTGTTCTTGGCGGTGAACAGCGTCTGGTCCTGGCGGATCGCTTCGCCGAACAGCCGCTCGGCGCCTGTATAGTCGCCACGTGTCAGCTTGGAATAGCCCCAGTTGTTCATGACACCCGCGGGCTGTGTGGTCAGGCCAACGGCGATTTCATAAAAACTGTCGGCTTTTTTCCATTCCTGATTGCTGTCGGCCACCATCGCCTCGAGCCGGTAGCGTTTGAAGGTCTCGTGTGTGGGGGGGACGCCGTCCAGCACCTTTTCGGCCTGGGCCCAGTCGCCGGACCGGATCAGCGCATCGGCGTAGTCGACCTGATCGTCTGCCGTGGCGCCGTCCATCTTGACGACCTTGCCATAGGCAGTGGCCGCTTCGGTGGTGCGTTTTGCGCGCACCAATGAGCTGGCAAGCCCGCGTTGCAGGTCGATGCGGCTGGGGTCATTTGCCGAGGCGCGTTGGAAATAGGCCACCGCTTCGTTCGGGTCGGCCACGGTCAGCATCACGTCGTTGAGATTGCTTTCGTCAACGACGTTCACATCCTGAAACGCACGTTTCACCGCCGCGTCGCCGCTTTTCTTTTCACATGCGGACAGAACCATAGCGCCTGCGATGCAGGCGGAAAAAAGAATGGGGTGGCGCATTTATTGCGTCCTTTACTGCTGCCTCGATCATGATGCTGGCCGGATCAGGTAATCACTGCTGCCGCGCCGCACCAATTTGTAATTGTTATTTTCCGGGTCCACCGTAACAGAATTTTCCGTTTTTGCGAGTGCTAAGCGCAGATTATCCCGGATGAGTGTGCTTTCTCCGTCATCCAGCGCGTAGGCCTTTCGGAAAATCTGCTCCGCCTCGACCGTTTTGCCGCGTTCCATCAGCACGACGCCCAGATTGTTGTAAATCTCGGGCCAGGCATCCTGTTCGGCAGCAGCCCGGCGCAGCAAGGTTTCGGCCTGTCCCAGACGGCCCAACCCCAGATTGGCGGTGCCCAGTCCCGACAGGATTTCCGCGTCCATGCCCTGATCCAGAGCGGCACGGGTAAAGGCCTTGATCGCCAGTTCATATTCTCCGGCTGCGATCAGACGATGGCCCACATCGACGCCATTGACCGCCTCTTTGCGGGTGTCGATGCCGGGGGCATAGATGCCATCCTGAGACGACGAAAGGCCGCCTGATGAACAGGCGGCCAGTCCGAAAGCCATGAGAGCAGCAAACCGGGCCGCTTTGGTGGCTGATGTCATAGAGTTATCTGCTCATATTGCCCAATTGGGTGATGCCATGCACCGAAGGACCAACCAGGATGATCAGCAACGGCGGCACCGTAAGCATCATTGTGGCAAGGGTCATCTTTGTTGGCAACTTGTTTGCGGCCTCTTCGGCGCGCATCACGCGTTTGTCACGCATTTCGGCGGCATAGACCCGCAGAGCCTCGGCGATCGAGGTGCCGAAGCTGGCCGATTGCACCAGCACGGTCGTAAAGCTGGACACATCCTGTACGCCGCAGCGTTCGCCCATGTCGTTCAGGACGGTTTCCTTGTCCTTGCCTGCCTTCATCTCGTAGGCGACGATGTCGAATTCGTCGGCCAGCGCAGGGTAGGAGGCACGCAATTCGCGGGCCACGCGCACGATGGACTGGTCCAGCGATTGCCCGGCCTCGACACAGACCAGCATCATGTCCAGCGCGTCGGGAAAGCCGCGGGTGATCTCTTCCTTGCGGGCCTCGACACGGCGGGTGATCCAGTATTGTGGCAGGTAGTATCCGATGCCACCTGGCCCCAGCGTCCACATGGCCATCTTGTTGGTGGTCATTTCGACGTCGGCATTCAGGATATTCACATAGACCACGCCAAAGATCAGCCCGGCGATGCCCAGTGCAAACTGGGCAAAGTGGAAAATCCGCACCGCATCGCGTGACTGATACCCCGCCTGCGTCAGCATCAACTGGCGCTTGCTCAGCTCGGCCACGTCCTTGGGTTCCAGAAAACCGGCGAAGCGGTCAAGCTGTTCGTTGTGGCCACCCTGGCGCAGCTTTTCGCGCGGAGTGTCGCCGCCCGGTGCCTGAACCTGACGCTTGAGCTTTTCCATCGGGTCTTCGGGTTGGCGCAGCATCATGACCACGGTGCCAGCGACCAGCATCAGGCCCAGAACCCCGGCGATGATGATCGGTCCCAATGGCCCCAGAACATCGGTGATCATGGTTTGGATTTGCGTAAAGGTGTCCAACGGTTCGCTCCCTTATACCTTGATGTCAGTCAAGGCGCGCATGACCAGAAGGTTGACGCCCAGAAAAATTGCCACGACGAAACAGGCAGGGATGAAATAGGGGTGATCGCGCACTTCGTCGTAGTAATGCGGATCGCCCAGGTTGATCACGACCAGCGCCAGCAGCGGGAAGGCGGACAGGAATTTGCCCGACCATTTCGCCTCGGCGGTGATCGCCTTGACCCGGCGGAACAGACGGAAGCGGGCACGGATCACCTGTGCCAGACCGGCGAGGATCTCGGCCAGGTTACCACCCGATTGTTGCTGGATGGTCACGGCCACGGCCAGAAAGCGCAAATCCTGCATGTCCAGACGTTCTGCCATGTCCTTGAGCGCCTCGCCGACGTCGCGGCCATAGGCGCTTTCGTCTGCGATCACGCCGAATTCCGAAGCGAGCGGGTCCTTGACCTCTTTTGACACGATCTGGATCGCCGAAACGAACGGGTGTCCCACGCGCAACGACCGGACCATCAGCTCGACGGCGTCGGGCAGTTGCTCTTCGATCATGGCAAGCCGTTTGTTGGCCTTGGACGATACCCAGAAATAGACCGCGCCGACGCCGATGACGATCGACAGCAGGATGCGCACGGGCGGTTCGGTTTCGGTGCCGATGGTCAGACCCATGAAGGCCACGACAGCAAGGCCTGCCATCACACCGATCAACTGTTTCGGGGTAAAGGCAATCGCCGCTTTCTGCGCCTTTTCCGCCAGCAACGAATACAGCGGGATCGACTTGGCGTTCATGTGCTGCTGCATTTCCTTGCGCAGCTGGGCCAGCACTTCTTCGCGGCGACCGCCCTTGTTCAGCATATCAAGGCGGCGGTTGACGCGTGAGTTCAGCGAAATCGACTTGCCGAAGGCGACAAGATAAAGACCCTCGACCAGCACAAGGACGCCGATAAAGATCAGGCCGTAGATAATGGGTTCTGCGCTCATGGCGTCGTTCCTTATTGGGCTGCGATGGGTTCGTAGATGGACGCAGGCAGGTCATAGCCCCACATCCGGAAGCGTTCGGCAAAGTGCGAACGCACGCCTGTCGCAGTGAAATGGCCGATGATCTTGTTCTCGGGTGTCAGGCCGACGCGCTGGTAGCGAAAGATTTCCTGCATCGAGATCACGTCACCTTCCATGCCGGTGATCTCGGTGATTGAGGTCATGCGGCGCGAACCATCCTGCAAGCGCGAGGCCTGCACGATCAGGTTCACAGCCGATGAAATCTGGCTGCGGACGGCTTTCAGTGGCATTTCGATGCCCGCCATCGCGATCATGTTCTCCAGACGGCTCACACCGTCGCGCGCGCTGTTGGCGTGGATCGTGGTCATGGACCCGTCGTGGCCGGTGTTCATGGCCTGCAACATGTCGATGACCTCTTCGCCGCGCGTCTCGCCGACGATGATGCGGTCGGGACGCATCCGAAGGGCGTTCTTCAGGCAGTCGCGGGGGGACACTTCGCCCTTGCCCTCGACGTTGGGCGGTCGGCTTTCCATCCGGCCTACGTGGGTCTGCTGCAGCTGAAGTTCCGCCGTGTCCTCGATTGTCAGGATGCGTTCGGAGTTGTCGATGAAGGAAGACAGGGCGTTCAGCGTGGTGGTTTTACCCGAACCCGTACCACCCGAGACAATGATGTTCAGACGCGTCGCCACGGCGGCTTGCAGATATGCAGCCATTTCCTCGGTGAAGGCACCGAAATTCACCAGATCGTCGATGCCCAGCTTGTCTTTTTTGAACTTTCGGATCGACACCAGGCTGCCGTCCACCGCAATCGGTGGCACCATGGCGTTGAAGCGCGAGCCGTCTTTCAGGCGGGCGTCAACGTAAGGGTTGCTTTCATCGACGCGGCGGCCGACGGCGGACACGATCTTGTCGATGATCCGCAGCAGGTGGCGTTCGTCTTTAAATGTGACGTCCGTCAGTTCCAGTTTGCCGTCGCGTTCGACAAAAATCTGTTGCGGGCCGTTGACCAGAATATCGTTGACGGTGTCGTCTTTCAGCAGCGTTTCAAGCGGGCCAAGGCCTTTGACCTCGTCATAAAGCTCCTGCGCCAGGGTTTGCCGTTCGTCGCGGTTCAGGACGATGCTGCGCTCTTGCAGGAATTCAGTCGCAATGGCCCCGATTTCATGGCGCAGATCCTGTTCGGACGCGGTTTCCAAGGCGGCCAGGTTCAGGCTGTCCAGAAGGGCGCGGTGCACTTCCAGCTTGATCTCGCCCATGCGTTCCTTGCGTTTGCGTTCCTTTTCAACCGGGGCTGCGGTCGCAGCCACCATGTTGGTGCGACGGGCGACGCGGGTTGGGTCCGGTTTGACCGAAGGGTTTGGGATCTGCATGACCTTGGCAGCCGGAGCCGCCTTGGGAGCAGGCGCGGCGGGCGCTGTTGGCGCTGCTTTTTTATACTTGGAAAACATGGGCTTCCCCCGGTTGCAGATCAGGCCGCCTTGGCTTGGTCGGATTTTGTTTCATGAATGGACGCTGCCAGTTTGGCGATTTCGCGGCGCAGCGGGTTTTTGGGTGCGGAGGTGGCCAGAGGCAGGCCGTGGTCGGCCCCTTGGGTGATCGGCTTGCCGCCATCGGGCAGCGAGACCTCGATTGCCACCTCAAGGCTTTCAGCCATGCGTTTCACCCGGCCCTTGCCGCTGATGTCGGTGAACTTAGGCGCGCGGTTCAGCACATAGCGCAGCTTTTCTGCGGGCAGTTCTTCGGACATCAACGCACGTTTGAAGCGCAATGTGTTTTGGGCGGACCGCATGTCCTGCTCAAGAGTGACGAAATAGATATGCGCCGCGTGCAACACGGTTTCGGTCCATTGCACCAGTGTCGAAGGCATATCGACGACAACATAGTCGAAATGGCTGCGCGCCATTTCGATCACGCGGCTGATGTCTTCGGGGGTGACCAGGTCCAGCGGCAGCATGTCGGCAGGTGCCGTCAGCACGTGCAGCTTTTCGTTGAAGGTCAGCAACGACTGGCCAAAGGTTTCGTCGTCCATGTTTTCGGTGTCAGACATCATTTCATAGACCGCCTCGCGGCGGGCCAGATCCAGGTAGGTCGACACCGACCCGAATTGCAGGTCCAGATCCAGCAGGCAGACGGTCGGCGGCGTTTCACCCTTTTTGTTCAGGATCGCCAATTCCCACGCCAGATTGGTCGCCAGCGTCGTGGCACCAGTCCCGCCGGCAATGCCGTGCACCACGATCACCGCGCCATCCTTGCTGGTACCGGCGCGCAGGGCAGGGGTGTTGGATTCGATTTTTTCCGGCTCGCTCGGAGATTGAATGCGCTGGATGGCCAGCTTCAACTCGCCTTCGGGCAGCGGGTAGGGGATGAACTCGTCCGCACCCTGACGCAGCAGCGAATGCAGCGAAGCGGGCGTAACGTCCTCGGCGATCAGGATCACCTTGATCTTGCGCGCCTTGGCCTGTGTGATGACCTCGCTCATCAAGACAAGATTTTCTTCGTCCTCCTGGTCCATCGCCAGGGCGATAAACTCCAATGCCTCGGCTTCGGGTTGTCCGAAAAACGCCAGCGCCTCGACAAAACCCAGATCACCCCAAGCCTCGCCCAGAGTGGTTTCCATATCCTCGATCAGCAGGTCGAAATTCTGCACGTCGCGGCTGACGGTGCAGGCGACGATCGGGGCGGTTTCTGGTTGTGGCATGACGCTGCTCATTACCTATTTTCCTCGTTCCAAAGGGTAGGCAGGTAAAGCCAGGGCGTTGTCTTTGGCCCCTATCTATCCCACCGTGCCTGAGTCGGGTGCAATGCACCGAACACAGTTGTCCCACTGAAGGTAAATTCGCAGCTAATCTGGGCAGGAATGGGGCCAAAACGGCCCAATTGTTAGGAATCGCGGAACTATAGGCGCGCGTTGCGCTTATTGTTCAGTGCGCAAATCGGACCCTCTGATGCCTTCCAACTGGCTGGGTGGCACGGCGGATGCGATGTAGTCGCGGTAGATGATTTCGGCGTATTTGCCGTCCAGCACCTGAGGATGACGCGCCACGAAACCGGACACTTCGGTCACGGTGCGACGGTTGCGCCGTTCGCGGCCCTGGGTCACGATCAGCGGCTGGGTCTCGCCAAAGGAGGCGACAGCTTCTAGGCGTGACCGGGAAATGCCCAACGAGGTCAGATAGCGCACGACCGAATTTGCACGTGCCAGACCCAGACGGCGGTTATAGGCCGCCGAACCGACGGCATCAGTGTGCCCGTAAACGCGGAAGCGGATTTCGGGGAACTGCCGGATCCAGTCTGCCTGTTGTCGCAGGATGGCCTGCGCGTTCGCGTCCAGTTGTGAGCTGTTGAAGGCGAAGGTGACCATCGAAGTGATCTCGGTCGCAAAGCGATTGGCCAGATCGACCGTGTACTGGCGTTCGCCGTTCATGACCTGGATGTTGTTGTTCGTCGCGGTCCCAAAGGAGCCGTTGTCCACCGTCGATCCTGCCTCGCGGTAGAACTGCGTATATACGGGGTCTGTGGAGGTGCAAGCGGCGAGGGTGGCCACAAAAACCAGAGCTGAAACTGATTGTTTTTTCATGATATTCTGGCCTCGCATCGCCTTAATCCATCACATAGCCGTAGGAGCCGCTGAAATCCTGCTTGGCGACTTCGCCAGCGGCACCTTTCTTAGGTGTCCGCGTTCCGGCAGCCACGCGGCCGTTCAGGAACAGGTCTTTTTCAGTCGGTGCAAGAACGCGATCAGTCGGCAAGGCCAGCGCTTCGCCACGTGTCGGCGTCACCAGATGTGCGGTGATGATGATCACCAACTCGGTTTGCTGACGTTGATAAGAGGCCGAGCGGAAGAGTGCGCCCAGTACCGGCACATCCCCAAGCCAGGGCAGTTGCGAGTTGTTGTCGGTAAAGTCGTCCTGCAACAGTCCCGCAATCGCAAAGCTTTCGCCGTCGCGCATCTCGACTGTGGTCGAGGTTTCGCGGCGCGAGAATGCGTCGATTTCGAAACCGTTCACGGAAAAGCCGTTGGTCGGGTCAATCGCCGACACGGCCGCTTCTAGTTCCAAGTTGATCAGATCCTTGTCCACCACACGGGGGATAAAGTTCAGCTCGATGCCGAAAGGTTTGTATTCGACGGTGATGGCGCCGTTGTTCTGGCTGACCGGAACGGGATATTCGCCACCGGCGAGGAATTTCGCCTCCTGGCCAGAAAGCGCCACAAGGTTTGGCTCGGCCAGCGTGCGAACAACGCCTTTTGTTTCAAGAGCTTCCAACAAGATACCGACCTGGGTCGAACCTGCGTTAAAGCCGAACAGGATGGCGCCCGCGTTGGTGTTCGTGCCCGGAATGTTGCCGCCCAACGATCCCGTTACGGCGCCGGAGGTATTGGTTGTTCCGGTCCCGCCGTTAAGCCCCAGATCGCCGCCCAGCGTGCTGCCGTTCAAGGCCAGCGATGAGCTGAGAGATTTCGATACCGACCGCTGCATTTCGGCAAAGCGGACTTTGAGCATAACTTGCTGCACGCCACCGACGCTCATCAGGTTGGACACCCGTTCGGGGGCATAGCGCGACGCCAGATCCAGTGCGCGTTGCAGCCGCGCGGTCGAAGACACGGTGCCCGAAAGCACGATGCCGTCGTTGGCGGTGCGCACTTCGATGTTCTCGCCGGGCAGAATCTGCCGCAGGCGTTCCTTGAACTCCGAGATGTCGGCGGCGACACGCACATCGACGTTGGTGATCAATCGTCCCGAGGCGTCCAGCAGCGTCAGAGTGGTCAGCCCCGGCGATTTGCCCAGAACGTAAATGGTGCGGTCGGACAGCGACGAAATGTCGGCGATGGCCGGGTTGGCGATGCTGAGCTCCGAAAAGGGAATGTCGCTTTCAACAACAACGGCGCGGTTCATCGGGACGTTCAGCGTGCTGGCCGTGCCCTTTTTGACCACGCGCAACGTGTCAGCCTGTGCAGAATAGGTCAGCGCCAGCGGTGCAGCCGCCAGCGTAAGGCCCACGAGGGCCGCCTTGAGAAATCTGTTCAATGTCATTGTGACCTGCCCTTTTGATCACGCCTGGATAGGGTCTTGGTGCCCTGAATTGCCTGAACCATGCGCCAGTTTGCTTTTTTATGCAAGAATCAACGCCTTCGCGCCTTTGGTTTATGTGGATAAGTGGCAACAGAGCCAGACATGCCCAAGGCCGCCTTTTGCGGGCGGCCTTGGGTAAGATAATGAAATCACGTCGCTTTGAGGTCAGTTGGTGCAGGGAATCGGGATCTCGACCACCTCGGCTCCGCGACGGGTTTTGATCGTGCAGACCTGTGCTGCTTTCACTTCCGCGACGGCTTCCTTGGTTTCGATGCCCAGCAATGTGCGCTGGTCGATCTCGATTGCGCCGGCAACCGTGTCATCATCCGCACCCACCAGGGACAGCGCCAGCCGACCTGTGGATTGAGCCTGAGCCAGGGCTGCGACCTGTGCCGGTTTGACGGCAACGGTCACGGTCTGTGCGATCACCGCGCCATCCAGATCACCGGTGGCGGATTGGTCGATGGCGATCAGCTTGACGCCTGCCTCGATCAGCTTGGTCACATCGCCACTGTCCGAGGACAACTCACGGCCCACCTGGCCTGTCCAATACACGTCAACCCGGTCGCCGGGGCGCAGGAAACCGGACACACCGCTGGCCACGTCCACCTTGATGGCAAAGGCGCGCATCCCGCGTTCCAGGCGCGATGTCAGACCTGCTTCTTCACCCGGTCCGGTCACCTTGATCGAAAGAATGGCCTCGTCCTTTTCCATGGCGCGCAGAACGACGCGCTGGTTGGGCTGGCCTTCGGGCCACAGGACATTGTCGCCGGTGAAGGCGCCTTCGGGAATGGCATTGACGGGCCAGTTGACCATGCGCACGTCTTCTGCGGTGAATTGCTCGCCGTATTTCAGTTGGCGGTTGGCAACGTAAACTTCGACAGTGGGCACAACTTTGGCGCGTGCCGCCCGTTCTTTGGCCAACTCATGTTGATAGGCCCCGATGTAGTTTTTGGCCATGTAGACGGCGCCACCCGCAAGGGCAAAGCCAACAATCAGGACCAGTCCAAATACAGCACGCATTTGAGTACCTCTAGCTTGATGTGGTGCGCTCCGGTGTCTGGTGCGCTTGAGTTTCGCCGTCCCTGTTATCGCAACAATGTGGCGAAAACGGGGACTGTGGGTGGCTTGGTTGCGACAATTGAATCGATCTGATCCAAGGTCGAAACGCCGCGTCTGGTGTCAGGCGCGGCGTTTGTTCGGATTGACGAGGTCGGGCGTCGGTCTTTTTGAGGTCAGAAGAAATTGGTCAAAAAGGCCTCTGTGCCTGCGGACACGCCCACCGCCCCGTTTTTGAGTGCCAGTACGATGGCGACGGCCAGTCCGACAACGGCAGCGGTCAAAACGACCCAGTCAACCGTGACGGCACCGTTTTCATCGGAACGGATGCTGTTGATCATTTTGCGCATAGAAATAACCTTGTTATTCGTTGCATGAAATTTTGCCGGATGGGCAGATGCAAAAGGCCGCGCCCTGCGTGCAGGACGCGGCCTTAGCGTCATCTAACCTAAGCGGTCAGACTGAACCTATTACAGGTTGGGGTCTTGCTTGCCGAGGAATGTGTTGGTGTCTGCTGTCAGGTCCGACGCGCCGCTTTGGATCGAGCCATAGGCAGCAACGGCCAGGCCAACAACGGCTGCGGTCAGCACAACCCAGTCAACAGTCACGGCACCAGCTTCGTTTGCGCGGAAGTTCTTGAAGAAGTTTGTCAGTTTTGTCATCGTAGTGTCCCTCCAAAGGATCAGTTTGTTTGTGTCAACCTTGCCTGCACTGTGTGGGCCGCTCTCTCTATTGGCCCGTGTTCGACTTGGTATGACGTTATATAGCTGCCTGAATGGGGCGCGAATTGGGCGTGAAATTGGATTAAATAAGTTTTTCAAGGGCGGCGTGGAAACAATCGCCTAACTCATTGTAAGAAAAAGAAATTGTTCGTGAACTAATTTTCCAGACCGGTTTTGTGTGATCCAAATCCTACAGAATGTGGCGGTTTGGCCATGTTTGGGGGTCGATTTTCTGGTTTGCGATCCGGTTTTCTGCAAGGATACGCAAAATAATCAACAATAGCCGGACACGAGAGCAGGTCCCGAGATGCGATTTTTTGTGATTTCCCTGTTGGGGGCGGCCTTGGCCTGCGCGCCTGCGTGGTCAGAATCGCCTGCACCCTTTCCCGATTTCAAGGCCAAGCGGGTGAAACCGCCCGCCGCAGGAACGAAAAAGCGGATCACGATCCAGATCGACCCGACCGAAGTTGCCGTTGTCGCCCCCAAACCCCCAGCCACTCCCAAAGCGCCGCGGGCGGCCAATGGCTCTTATGACTGGTTCTGGGAAAAAATCTCGCCCGATCTGGCACAAGCCGGGCCGGGGCGGCTGGATGACGCCATGGCCGCCATCAGCGCCGGTGGCGTGGCGGCGCCGCGTTTGCAGCAGATGCAGGGGATTGCGCAGGCGCAAGGTGTCGAGATCCTGAAATCCACCATCGGCACGCGGGTGTCGCCCGCGTTGGTGCTGGCCGTGATGACCGTGGAAAGTGCGGGCAAAACGGATGCGGTCAGCCGTGCAGGGGCGCAGGGGTTGATGCAATTGATGCCCGACACCGCCGCACGCTTTGGCGTTGCCGACAGTCTGGTTGCGGCCGACAACATTCGCGGCGGTGTTCAATATCTGGACTGGCTGATGGGCAAGTTCGACCACGATCCGATTCTGGTGCTGGCGGGATACAACGCGGGCGAGGGATCGGTGCAGACCCACGCAGGGGTGCCGCCTTTTGCCGAGACCCGCGATTATGTGCCCAAGGTGCTGGCCGCCTTTCAAGTCGCGCGGGGCCTGTGTCTGACACCGCCGCAACTGATCAGCGACGGATGTGTCTTTGCGGCGATGAACTGATCGCAAATGCAAAAGGGGGCCGCAAAGGGCCCCCCTACTATATTATACAGCGCAGTCTCAGACGATTGTGGCCTCGGTCGCTGCGCGCAGTTCGTCCTCGCTCACGCCGTCGGCGCATTCGACGATCTTCAGACCACCCTCGACCACGTCCAGAACGCCAAGGTTGGTGATGATGCGATCCACCACGCCCTTGCCGGTCAGCGGCAGGGTGCAATCCTTCAGCACCTTGGACTCACCGGCCTTGTTCTGGTGATCCATGACCACGATCACGCGGCCTACGCCTGCGACCAGATCCATCGCGCCGCCCATACCCTTGACCAGCTTGCCCGGAATCATCCAGTTCGCCAGATCGCCGTTCTCGGCCACTTCCATGGCACCCAGGATCGCCGCGGCAATCTTGCCGCCACGGATCATGCCGAACGACATCGAACTGTCGAAATAGGCGGTGCGGGACAGTTCGGTGATGGTCTGTTTGCCCGCGTTGATCAGATCGGCGTCTTCTTCACCTTCAAAGGGGAAGGGGCCCATGCCCAGCATCCCGTTTTCCGATTGCAGTGTGATGTCCTTGTCGCCGACATAGTTGGCCACCAGCGTCGGAATACCGATGCCAAGGTTCACATACATGCCGTCTTCAAGCTCTTGCGCCGCGCGTGCGGCCATCTGGTTGCGATCCCAAGGCATTACTTTTCCTCCTGCGGGCGGGTGGTGCGTTGTTCGATGCGCTTTTCGTGTTCGCCCTGAATGATGCGGTGCACATAGATGCCGGGCAGGTGGATGCTGTCGGGGTCCAGCGACCCGCGTGGCACGATTTCCTCGACCTCGACAATGCAGACCTTGCCGCACATGGCCGCAGGCGGGTTAAAGTTGCGCGCGGTCTTGCGGAACACAAGGTTGCCGGTGTCGTCGGCTTTCCATGCCTTGACGATCGACAGGTCAGCCACGATGCCGCGTTCCAGGATGTATTCCTCGCCGTCGAACACTTTCACTTCCTTGCCCTCGGCAATCTGGGTGCCGACGCCGGTCTTGGTGTAAAATCCAGGGATGCCCGAACCGCCTGCGCGCATCCGCTCGGCCAAAGTGCCCTGCGGGTTGAACTCCAGCTCAAGCTCGCCCCCCAGATACTGGCGCATGAATTCCTTGTTCTCGCCGACGTAGGACGAGATCATCTTCTTGACCTGCTTGGTTTGCAGCAGAATACCGATACCAAAATCATCGACGCCCGCGTTGTTGGACGCAAAGGTCAGGTTTTTGGTGCCGGCGTCTTTGATCGCCTGCAACAGCAATTCGGGGATGCCACACAGGCCAAAGCCGCCCGCCGCGATCAACATGCCATCCGAAAGAACGCCGTCCAGCGCCTCGGCGGCAGAGCCATAGACTTTTTTCATGAATATCCCCTTGTGTCAGTGTCCACAGAGTTCTGACCTTAGGTCGCCTTGGTGTCAACAAGACGCAGGGGCGCACCGGGGAACTGCGGGGGGTGATTGCGCCACCAGCCGCTTTTTGCGCACTGGTGGCGGTATCGGGGTCAACCTTCGTCCGGATCGGCCTTTTTGGCCGCCGGTTTCTTCGCGGTTGTCTTCTTGGCTGCGGGCTTTTTCGCGGCAGGTTTCTTAGCTGCCGTTTTCTTGGCTGCCGGTGTCTTCGCCGCGGCTTTCTTCTTGGGGGCCGCCTTGCGTTTGGCCGGGGATTTCGCCAGCTTTTCCTCGATCAGCAGAACGGCGGCATCCATCGTCAGGTCGTCAGGCTCGACCTCTTTGGGAATGGTTGCGTTGACCTTTTCCCACTTCACATATGGGCCATACTTGCCCTTCATGATGTTCACAGGGCCACCTTGATCGGGATGCTCGCCCAGCTCGCGGATCGGCTTGGCGGCCACACCGCGCCCGCCGCGCGAGGCGACCTTTTCGGCCAAAAGCTGCACGGCGCGGTTCATGCCCACAGTCCAGACCTCGTCGATGCCTTCAAGGTTGGCATTGGTGCCGCCGCGCTCGGATGTGCTTTCGGCGTGTTTTAGGTAGGGACCATAGCGCCCGATGTTGGCCCAGACACTGATCCCATCTTCGGGGTGCGGGCCGACCAGACGGGGCAGGGACAACAGTTGCACCGCCTGACCCAGGTCGACATCGGCGGGCGGCCATTCTTTGGGAATCGACTGGCGCGGCGGTTTCTTGTTGTCGTCGGTGACCTCGCCACGCTGCACATAGGGGCCGAAACGGCCCTTGAACGCGTAGATCTTGTCGCCCTGATCCTCGCCCAGCATTTTGCCCTCGGGCGGGATGCCGCCCGTGTCCTCGGCACCCGGAGGGCCGAAGGCGCGGGTGTAGCGACATTCGGGGTAGTTCGAGCAGCCGATGAATGCGCCGCCGGAGCGTGCCGTGCGCATCGACAGACGGCCATTGCCACAGTTGGGGCATAGGCGCGGGTCGGTGCCGTCTTCGGTGGGCGGGAACAGGTGCGGCTCAAGCACCTCGTTGATCTTTTCCAGAACCTCGGTGATCCGCAGGTCGGATGTTTCAGCCACGGCGGCCGAGAAATCGCGCCAGAAGGTGGCCAGCACCGATTTGTAATCGCGGTCGCCGGCGCTGACATCATCCAGCTCTTCCTCGAGCGAGGCGGTGAAATCATAGCCCACGTATTTGCGGAAATAGTTTTCCAGGAAGGCAATCACCAGCCGCCCCTTGTCCTCGGGGATCAGGCGGTTCTTGTCCTTGCGGACGTATTCACGGTCTTGAATCGTGGTGACAATGCTGGCGTAGGTCGACGGGCGGCCGATGCCCAGCTCTTCCATACGTTTGACCAGCGTCGCCTCGGTGTAGCGGGGGGGCGGCTGGGTAAAGTGTTGTTCGGGCGTGACGGCGCGCTTGTCCATCTTGTCGCCTTCGCTGATCTGCGGCAGGCGCTTGTCGTCGTCATCGGTCACGTCATCGTCGCGGCCTTCCTCGTAGACCTTGAGGAAACCGTCAAACAGCACGACCTGACCGGTGGCGCGCAGCATCACCTGACCGTCCTGGCTGCCTACATCGACGGTGGTGCGTTCCAGTCGCGCGCTTTCCATCTGACAGGCCAACGTGCGTTTCCAGATCAGGTCATACAGCTTGCGCTGGTCGCCATCGCTGATTTTCAGCGCGTCCACGTCCTGCGTCATCTCCGTCGGGCGGATACATTCGTGCGCTTCTTGCGCGTTTTTCGCCTTGTTCTTGTAAACGCGCGGGCTGCTGGGCACATATTCGGCGCCATAACGGTCCTTGATCGCGTCGCGCGCCATCTGCACCGCTTCGGGGGCCATGTCGATGCCGTCGGTCCGCATGTAGGTGATATAGCCCGCTTCATACAGACGCTGCGCGGCGCTCATGGTCTGGCGCGCGCCCATGCCGAACTTGCGGCTGGCTTCTTGCTGCAGGGTCGATGTCATGAACGGGGCCGAGGGGTTGCGGTTGGCAGGCTTCGCCTCGACCGACTGAACCTTCAGATCGCGGCTGCTGATCGCCTGCACGGCCATTTCGGCCTGTGTGCCGTTCTCGATATCGTAACGGTCCAGCTTCTTGCCGGCCAGCGTGGTCAGCCGCGCCTCGAATTCCTGTCCGCGCGGGGTCGCCAGCAACGCCTTGACCGACCAGTATTCGCGGGCGCGGAAGGCTTCGATTTCCATCTCGCGCTCGGTGATCAGGCGCAGGCAGACCGATTGCACGCGCCCGGCCGATTTCGCACCGGGCAGTTTGCGCCACAGGACGGGGGACAGGTTGAAGCCGACCAGATAATCCAGCGCGCGGCGGGCGAGGTACGCCTCGACCAGCGGCATGTCGACCTGACGGGGGTTTTTCATCGCCTCGGTGACGGCGGTCTTGGTGATCGCATTGAAAACCACCCGCGACACCGGCGTGCTTTTGGTGATCGACTTGCGCTTGGTCAGCGCCTCTTGCAAGTGCCAGCTGATCGCCTCGCCCTCGCGGTCGGGGTCAGTTGCGAGGATCAGTTCGTTGTCGTTTTTCAGGGCGTCGGCGATGGCTTTGACGTGCTTCTTGCTGTCGCTGCCAATCTCCCAAAGCATCTCGAAATCATGTTCGGTGTCGACGGAACCGTCTTTGGGCGGCAAATCCCGCACGTGGCCGTAAGAGGCCAGAACGGTGTAGTTGTCACCCAAATACTTGTTGATTGTCTTGGCCTTGGCCGGAGATTCGACGACGACGACTGGCATGAATGATGCACCTCGGGGACAGTAAAACTTGGGCGTCTATGGCGGCGCTAGATGTGGGGTGCAAGCATTGAATGTCAACACGCCATTGCAAGAGGGCCTTGTGACAGGCCTTAATTGGGGCGTGTCAGCAGGCCGCCGGGGCAGCGTTCGATCTGTCCGTCCAGTTCCAGTTCCAGCAGAACCGGCGCCACATCCGAGGGGGCTGCGGCGATGTCGCGGATCAACTGGTCCTCGGCCAGCGGGGCAGGGCCCAGACGGTTCAGGATCTGGCTGTGCAAGGCTGCGGTTTCGCGCAATGTGCGCCGGTCGCGGGGCGGTTGCGGCGGCGGTGTGTGCGGCAGGTCCATCGGCAGGACGGGGGCGCGGGGCGCCATCGGGGCCAGCGCCTCGATCACATCTGCGGCATTGCGGACCAGCGTGGCACCGTCGCGGATCAGCATGTTGCAGCCCGAAGCGCGCGCATCCAGCGGGCTGCCGGGCACGGCCATCACCTCGCGTCCCTGATCCAGCGCATCGCGGGCGGTGATCAGGCTGCCGGATTTTGCCGCAGCCTCGACCACAATCGTGGCACGTCCCAGTCCCGATACGATCCGGTTGCGCGGTGGGAAATGTCGCGCCATCGGTTGCAGACCCATGGGTTGCTCTGAAAGGCGCAGCCCGTGATCCGGGATCGCCAGCGCCAGTTCGGTGTTCTCTGCCGGGTACATCATATCGACGCCGCCCGCTTGAACGGCGATGGTTCCGGTGTCCAAAGCCGCCGAATGTGCAGCGGCATCAATGCCCCGCGCCAGACCGGAAACGATCACATAGCCCGCAGTGGCCAGATCGCGCGCCAATGATTTGGCCATACGTGTGCCAAGGCTGGAGGCATTGCGCGCACCGACGATCGAGATCATCGGCCGCTCCAGCACGGACAGATCGCCGATGGCCCATAGAAAGGGGGGCGCATCGGTCAGATCGCGCAAGGCGCTGGGATAGCACGGCGCGGTCTGGGAAATGAGAATTGCCCCGGCCGTCTGGCCGGCTTTCAGCTCGGCCTCGATGACGGCAACGGGGCAAGGGGTGTAGTTTTCCACACCAGCAGCGCGCGCCAGTTCCGGCAACGCATCCAACGCATTTTGCGCGGTGCCGTGTTCGATCAGCAATCTGTTAAACGTCGAGATGCCGACCCGGCGGGATCGCAACAGGCGGAGACGGAGAAACCAATCGTCTTCCGGGGTGGGTAGGAGTGGGGGGTGAATGGAAGAAGGATATAATCCTCGATCTGTCATCCGTCGCTCCACCTGTTGCTGCAAGTGTTATGCAGTGACGAGGTTAACAACCCATGAAAGAATCACGGACGTTTCGACAAAAACATATCGAACGATTGCGCGGCACTCAGTTGCCGCTGCCGCCTACGGTCAGCCCGCCGATCATCAGTGTCGGTTGTCCCACGCCCACGGGCACCCATTGCCCCGCCTTGCCACAGTTGCCCATGCCGGGGTCCAGTGCGGGATCATTCCCGATGGCGCGGATCTGTTGCAGCGCCGTGGCCCCGTCACCGATCAGCGTGGCCCCCTTGACCGGCGCTCCGACCACGCCGTTCTGAACGCGGTAGGCCTCGGTGCAGGAAAACACGAATTTGCCGTTGGTGATGTCCACCTGACCACCGCCGAATCCCACGGCGTATATACCGTCCTTCAGGTCGGCCACGATGTCGCCGGGTGTCACGTTGCCGCCCAACATGTAGGTGTTGGTCATGCGCGGCATCGGCGTGTGGGCATAGCTTTCGCGCCGCCCGTTGCCGGTCGGGGCCACCCCCATCAACCGCGCGTTTTGCCGATCCTGCATATAACCGACCAGCACACCGTCCTCGATCAGCACATTGCGCGCGCTGGGCGTGCCTTCGTCGTCCACGGTGATCGACCCGCGCCGGTCAGGGATGGTGCCGTCGTCCAGCACGGTGACACCGGGTGCAGCGATCCGCTGGCCCATCAACCCGGCAAAGGCGGATGACCCCTTGCGATTGAAATCTCCCTCAAGCCCGTGGCCGATGGCCTCGTGCAGCAGGATGCCGGGCCAGCCGGGTCCCAGCACCACGTCCATCACACCCGCAGGGGCAGGGACGGCGTCCAGATTGACCACGGCCACCCGCAGCGCCTCGCGCGCCTTGGCCTGCCAATCGGCGGGGTCCAGCAGGCCATCAAGGCCCACACGCCCGCCACCACCTGCCGTGCCTGATTCGCGGCGGCCGTTCTGTTCGACGATCACCGACACGTTCACCCGTGTCATCGGGCGCACATCGCGGACCGATCCGCCTTCGGGGCGTAAAATTTCGACCTCTTGCAGGGACGCCGCGATGGTGGCCGATACCTGCACCACACGGCTGTCGAGCGCGCGGGCGAATGCGTCGATCTCGCGCAATGTGTCCAGTTTTACCGGAAAGGCCGCACCGGCAATCGGGTCTTCGTCTGTGTAGAGCCGCGTGTTCGTGGCCTGGGGTGCATCGGCCCATGTGCCGCCGCCGTCCCCGACCGCCAGCCGCGCCGTGGCCGAGGCGCGTTTCAGGGCTGCCACCGAAAGCTCGGTAGAATGGGCATATCCGGCCACTTCACCGCGCACCGCACGCAATCCGAACCCTTCGGAGGCATCATAGCTGGCGGTCTTCAGGCGGCCATCGTCGTAGACCAGCGCTTCGGACCGGCGGCGTTCGAGAAAAAGCTCGCCATCGTCGGCCCCATCCGTGGCCGCGCGCAGCACCCGAAGTGCTTCGTCACGGTCCAGAAGGGTGTCGAAGGGGGCGAATGGGGCATCGGTCATTGGGGGCTGATCCTGAATTTTCGAGTGAAAGCGTCTCTTTGACGCGGTAAGAATGGCTTTATCTTGAAGATAGAATATGATTGTAAGCGCGGGTAATACAACGGGAGGCGAAAGCGCATGTTGCTTTGTCTGTTCCCCGCGCCCAACAGCGATCACAAGATCAGGACGATACATGACCAAGCATTTCTCGATCAAAGGCCTTGTTTCCGGCCTTTTTGCCGCCACCGCCGCATTGCCAGCGATGGCGCAGGATAACCTTGAAATCGTGGGCGCTCCGCGCGACGGCCTCATGGGCTTTCAGCCCGCCGCGACAGAGCTGGCACGTGATTTGCAGTGGCTGGACCATATGCTGCTGATCATTATCACGGCGATTTCGCTGTTCGTGATCGGCCTGCTGGTCTGGGTCGGCATCCGCTACAATGCGCGCCGCAACCCGAAACCGGCCAGCTTTACCCACAACACACCGATCGAAATCGCATGGACCGTGATTCCCATCGTGATTCTGGTGTTCATCGGTGCGTTCTCGCTGCCGATCCTGTTCAAACAGCAGGAAATTCCCGACGCCGACCTGACCATCAAGGTGACCGGCTACCAGTGGTACTGGGACTATTCCTATGTGGACGAGGGCATCGAATTCTCCAGCTACATGATCGGTGCTCCGGCGACCGGCGGTCAGAACATGATGACCCCCGAAGTCGAGCAACAGCTGATCGACGCGGGTTATTCCAAGGATGAATTCCTGCTGGCCACCGACAACGCGGTTGTCGTGCCCGTCGGCAAGATTGTCGTGATGCAGGTGACCGGCGCTGACGTGATCCATTCGTGGGCGATTCCGGCATTCGGCGTCAAACAGGACGGTGTGCCCGGACGTCTGGCCGAACTGTGGTTCAAGGCCGAGCGTGAAGGCATCTATTTCGGCCAGTGTTCGGAACTGTGCGGTATCAACCACGCCTATATGCCGATCACCGTCAAAGTTGTCTCGGAAGAGGCCTATGCCGCATGGTTGGAAAAAGCCCGCGAAGAGTTTGCAAGCCTGCCGCAAAGCTTCCAGATCGCTTCCAAGTAAGCCAACGGGGCGGGGGCTGTTCCCCCGCTTTTCCTGAATCCAGATGATACGTGAGAGCCGCATGACCGACATCAGCAGTCAGCCACAGGCCTTCGAGGGCGAAGCGTCCTTTGGCGATTATTTCGCGCTGATGAAGCCGCGCGTGATGCAGCTTGTGGTGTTCACAGCGCTTGTGGGCATGCTGGCGGCGCCGAATGGTGTGAACCCGGTTGTGGGCTTTGCATCCATTCTGTTCATCGCCATCGGGGCCGGGGCCTCTGGTGCGCTGAACATGTGGTGGGATGCGGACATCGACCACATCATGAAACGCACGGCCAACCGTCCGATTCCGTCGGGCAAGGTCCAGCCGGGCGAGGCGCTGAGCATTGGCGTCGCGCTGTCGGGCCTGTCGGTGATGATGCTGGCGCTGTCGGCCAACCTGTTGGCGGCGGGGCTGCTGGCCTTTACCATCTTCTTTTATGCCGTCATCTATTCGATGTGGCTGAAACGCTCGACCCCGCAGAACATCGTGATCGGTGGCGCGGCAGGGGCCTTTCCGCCGGTGATCGGCTGGGTCGTGGCCACCGGGTCCATGTCGGTCGAGGCATGGTTGATGTTCGCGCTGATCTTCATGTGGACGCCACCCCATTTCTGGGCGCTGGCACTGTTCATGAAATCGGATTACGACGACGCAAAAGTGCCGATGCTGACAGTGACGCACGGGCGCAAATCCACCCGCAAACATATTCTGGCCTACACCGTGCTTCTGGTGATTCTGGCTGTTGGCACCGCGTTTACGTCGATTGGCGGGCTGATCTATCTGACGACCGCCGTGATCCTGAACGTGCTGTTCCTGAAAGGTGCCTTTGATATCTGGCGCCGCGACGAAACGCAGGCAGAAGCCGATGGCTATGCGGTCGAGAAATCGTTCTTCAAGCTGTCGCTGCTGTATCTGTTCCTGCACTTCGGTGCGATCATGGCCGAGGCGCTGCTGCGCAGCTCGGGTTACGGAGGCTGGTGATGGCGTTGAAAGCGGAACATGAAATGCACAGCCGCCGCCGCAGCCGCAACACAGGCGTTGGCCTTTTGCTGGCGGCCTTCGTGGTGCTGGTCCTCGCGTTGACCGTTGCCAAGGTGACGAGTGGCGATTTCGAATTGCCGCGGGCGGAGACATTGAAATGAAGCGTCTACAGGGTCCTCAGCGCACCGTTGTTCAATTGGTGTGTGTCGTGCTGGTCATGGGCGGCCTGTCCTGGGCATCGGTGCCGTTTTACAACTGGTTCTGCCGTGTGACCGGCTTTGGCGGCACGCCGGGTCAGGTTGCCGAAGGTGTTGATCATATCCTGGACCAGGAAATCACCGTCCGGTTCGATGCCTCTGTCGACAGCGCCATGCCGTGGGAATTCAAGCCGGTCGAGACCAAGATGAAACTGCGCATCGGGGAAACCGCGCTTGCGTTCTTCGAGGCCTACAATCCCACCGATCACCCCATTGCCGGATCAGCCAGCTATAACGTCACACCCTATTCGGCGGGCGGCTTTTTCAACAAGATTCAGTGCTTTTGCTTCGAGCAGCAGGTGCTGCAACCCGGCGAGCGGGTGCAGATGCCTGTGACTTTCTTCGTCGACCCCGAGATTGTCGATGACCGCGATGCAAAATACGTGCATACGATCACGCTGAGCTATACATTCTACGAAATTGATCTGCCCGAAGGCTATGCCGCCCTCGACGCAGAGAGCAACGATACCAACCTGAACTGAGGGACTGAACATGGCCCATGCCAAGAACCATGACTATCACATTCTGGCTCCGTCGATCGAGCCGCTTCTGGGCGCTGTAGCGGCCTTCATCATGCTGTTTGGCGGCGTGCTTTGGATGCACGGCATCACACCTTATGTGTTCCTCGCCGGGTTCGCGGGCGTGCTTTACGTGATGTTCGCCTGGTGGTCCAAGGTGATTGATGAAAGCCATGTTGGCGATCACACCCGTGTGGTTCAGATCGGCCTGCGCTATGGCTTTATCCTGTTCATCATGTCCGAAGTCATGTTCTTTTCGGCATGGTTCTGGTCGTTCTTCAAACATGCCCTCTATCCGATGGAGGAGTATATCGGTTCGGGTTATACGCCCCCTTTCATCGTTCCGGTTGACGCACTGCACCTGCCGCTGATCAACACGCTGGTCCTGCTGCTGTCGGGCTGTGCCGTGACATGGGCGCACCACGCGCTGGTGCATGAAAACAACCGCAAGGATCTGGTCACAGGTCTGGCGCTGTCGATCATCCTTGGTATCGCGTTCACCGGGCTGCAAGCCTATGAATACGGGCACCTGCTGCACGAAGGCTGGGAATTCGGCGCTGACGAGTTCTATTCCAACTTCTTCATGGCCACTGGTTTTCACGGGTTTCACGTAATCATCGGGACCATTTTCCTGACCGTCTGCCTGATCCGCGCGATGAAGGGGCACTTTACCCCCGAACGCCACGTCGGGTTCGAAGCGGCTGCTTGGTACTGGCACTTCGTGGACGTTGTCTGGCTGTTCCTGTTCTTCGCCGTCTATGTTTGGGGCGTGCCCAGCTAATCAGCCGGGTCTGCTTGCACATCGCCGACGAATCCCTAAAACCCAAAAGGCGCGTGGTGTTCCTCGCGCCTTTTGTCATGAAACACGGCAGTGAAAGACAGCCATGGGACGTATTCTGTTTCTGATCGGCATCGGGTTGGGCGGCGCGGCTGTCCTGATTTCGCTCGGCCTCTGGCAGGTGCAGCGTCTGGCTTGGAAAGAGTCGGTGCTGGCTGACATCACTGCGCGCATTGCGGCGGACCCCGTGGCGCTGCCAAGCGATCCCGATCCCGTCGCCGACAAATACCTGCCTGTTGCCGTGACCGGCACCTTTGACGACCAGATGATCTATGTACTGGTCAGCCAAAAGCAGATCGGTGCGGGATATCGTGTGATCCTGCCCATGCAGACGGACACAGGCCGCCGCGTGCTGGTAGATCGCGGGTTCGTGCGGCTTGAGGAACGTGACGCGGTCACGACGCCCACGGGCGAGGTGACGGTAACCGGCAACCTGCACTGGCCCCAGGAAATCGACAGCTTTACGCCCGAGCCTGACCTGGAGGCAAACATCTGGTTTGCCCGCGACCTGCCTGCGATGGCCGAAACATTAAACTCAGAACCGCTGCTGATCGTGGCCCGAACCACTTCGCTGCCGGAGGGGCCCGTCATGCCATTGCCTGTGGACACTGCGGGCATTCCCAACGATCACTTGCAATACGCCATCACATGGTTCTCGCTGGCCCTGATCTGGGTTGCGATGACCGCTGTTTTTGCCCTGCGCGGCACCCGCCGCCGACCAGAAAGGTCCAACTCGTGAAATATATCTCGACCCGAGGCAAAGCGCCCGAGCTGACATTCGAAGACACCATGCTGACCGGGCTGGCCCGTGACGGCGGACTGTATGTGCCCTCTGAAATTCCGACGTTGTCGCATGCTGACATCGCCGCGATGGAAGGGCAAAGCTACGAAGAGATCGCCTTTCGCGTGATGCGTCCTTTCGTGGGCGAGACCTTCAGCGACGAAGAATTCCGTGGCTGCATCGACCGCGCCTATGCAGGTTTCGGCCACGCCGCCCGCGCGCCTTTGGTACAGTTGGATCAGGGGCATTTCCTGCTGGAGCTGTTCCACGGCCCGACGCTGGCGTTCAAGGACTTTGCCATGCAGCTGATCGGCCAGCTGTTCCAGACCGCCCTCACACGGCGCGGCGAGCGTGTGACCATCGTGGGTGCCACCAGCGGTGACACAGGTTCTGCCGCCATCGAGGCGTTTCGCGGGCTGGACAATGTGGATGTGTTCATCCTCTATCCCCATGGCCGCATCTCCGAAGTGCAGCGCCGTCAAATGACCACGCCATCCGAAAGCAATGTGCACGCATTGGCCGTCGACGGTGATTTTGACGACTGTCAGGCGCGGCTGAAGGATATGTTCAACGATTTCGAATTCCGCGATGCGGTGAAACTGGCGGGCGTGAACAGCATCAACTGGGGCCGCGTGCTGGCGCAGGTGGTCTATTACTTCTCCTCCGCGGTCTCCGTCGGCGCGCCGCACCGCAAGGTCAGCTTTACCGTGCCCACCGGCAACTTTGGTGACATCTTTGCAGGCTACATCGCCAAACGCATGGGCCTGCCCATCGACCGGCTGGTGGTGGCGACCAACCAGAACGACATTCTGGACCGCTGCCTGAAAGGGCAGGGCTATCACAAGGGCGATACCGTCCCGTCGATCAGCCCGTCGATGGACATTCAGGTCTCGTCCAACTTTGAACGCGCACTGTTTGACGCTTACGGGCGAGACGGCAAGGCCGTGGCGCAGCTGATGGACGAGCTGAAAGAGGGCGGTTTCGACGTGAGCCAGGGGGCGATGGAAGCCCTGCAAGAGCATTACGACAGTGGCCGCGCGTCCGAAGACGAAACCAACGCGACCATTGCGGCCACGCTGAAAACCTCGACCGAACTGCTGTGCCCGCATTCGGCCGTGGGGGTAAAGGTGGCCAACGAACACCGCGTTCAGGGCACGCCGATGATCACGCTGGCCACCGCCCATCCGGCGAAATTCCCGGATGCTGTCGAGAAAGCCAGCGGCATCCATCCGCCTCTTCCCCCGCGCATGGAAGACCTCTATGAACGCGCGGAACGGGTGACACGGGTCGCCAATGACCTTGGCGCGCTCAAGGACCATATCAAGGGACATATCGCACAGTGAGCTTGCAACAGCACCGCCTTGCCAACGGCTTTCGCATCGTGACCGAACACATGCCGGGGCTGGCTTCGGCGTCTATCGGGATCTGGGTCAATGCCGGTGGTCGGCACGAAGCGCCCAAACAGAACGGCATCGCGCATTTTCTGGAGCATATGGCGTTCAAGGGCACGGCCAAGCGCAGCGCCCTGCAAATAGCCGAGGCGATAGAGGACGTGGGCGGCTATATCAACGCTTACACCAGCCGCGAGGTCACGGCCTATTACGCACGTGTGCTGGAGGCGGACGTGCCGCTGGCGATGGATGTGATCGGGGACATCCTGCTGAACCCGACCTTCGACAAGAACGAGATCGAGATCGAGCGTGGCGTGATCCTGCAAGAGATCGGTCAGGCGCTGGACACGCCCGATGATGTGATCTTTGATTGGCTGCAGGCGCAGGCCTATCCCGAACAGCCCATCGGGCGCACCATTCTCGGCCCGACCGAGCGGATCGAGGCGTTCACCCGCAAGGATCTGGCCAGGTTCGTGGCCCAGCATTACGGCCCCGAAGAGATGATCCTCTCGGCGGCGGGTGCTGTCGATCACGACAGCATCGTGAAACTGGCCGAAGAGATGTTCGGTGGCATGGTCCCGACACCCGCGTTCAAACTGGCACCCGCATCGTTTCGCGGTGGGGAGGTGCGTCAGGTCAAGGATTTGGAACAAGCCCATTTTGCATTGGCGTTCGAAAGCCCCGGCTACCGTGACGAGGAAATCTATGTCGCGCAGATCTATGCCAGCGCCCTGGGCGGCGGCATGTCCTCGCGGCTGTTTCAGGAAGTGCGCGAAAATCGCGGGCTGTGCTATTCGATCTTTGCACAGGCAGGTGCCTATGACGACACCGGCATGATGACCGTCTATGCGGGCACCAGCGGCGATCAGGTGGCCGAACTGTCGCGGATCACCATCGACGAGATGAAGCGGGCAGCCTCGGACATGAATCCCGCCGAAGTGGCCCGCGCCCGTGCGCAGATGAAAGCCGGATTGCTGATGGGGTTGGAAAGCCCGTCCAGCCGCGCCGAACGTCTGGCGCGACTGGTGCAGATCTGGGACCGCGTGCCGCCGCTGGAGGAAACAATTGCGCGCATAGATGCGGTGACCACCGGCGACGTGCGCGAGTTTGCCGAACATATCGCGGCCACCGCTCCGGCGGCGCTGGCGCTGTATGGGCCGGTCGATGCGGCCCCGACGCTGGATGCCTTGCAGGAGCGCCGGGTCGCCTGATGTTGCTGTCCAAGCGGAAACTGCGGATCGAGACCGAGCGGCTGACGCTGCGGCCTCCGGTTCATGCAGATTTCCGCCCCTGGTCGGCGTTGCGGGCCCATTCCAAGGACTACCTGACCCCGTGGGAACCCGGCTGGGCTGAGGATCACCTGTCGCGCAAGGCTTTTACCAACCGTGTCTACTGGGCCCAACGCTCCATCGCCAACGGTTCGGCCATGCCACTGTTCCTGATCCGTCGCGCGGACGAGGTTCTGGTCGGGGCGATCACATTGGACAATATCCGGCGCGGGCCTGCACAGGCGGGCACGCTGGGCTATTGGACCGGCCAGATGTTCGCGCGCAAAGGCTATATGCGCGAGGCCATCGAGGCGGTGGTGCACTATGCCTTCACCCGTCAGGACCTCAGCCGGATCGAAGCCGCCTGCCTGCCGGAAAACGCCGCCTCGCGCGGGTTGCTGGAAAAGTCGGGCTTTAAATACGAGGGCGTCGCGCAATCCTATTTGCAGATCGACGGACGCTGGCGGACGCACGTTCTTTACGCATCCCTGCGACATGACCGCCGCGGGCGTACAGACGCCAGATGACTTTGGCGCGGGATGCGCTAGACTGAGGGCCACAAGGGTGGCCATCATGTTGATCCGACTGCTGACAGCTTTGACACTGATGACAGGGGCGGCGCAGGCCCAGGCGACGCGCACGCCCAGCCATTGCATCGCGGTGGCGGGCGACATCGACGGTGCGGCGTTTGTGCATAAGGCCAGCTATGACGTTGATGTTCCCAGCGAAACGGTTCTGATCCACTACATTGACCACGCCAGTTTCCTGATCCGCAGCCACGGCGGGCTGAACATCGTGACGGATTTCACCGGCTACATCGGCAACGTGCCGATGATCCCCGACGTCGTGACGATGAACCACGCCCATGACACCCACTGGACCGCCTTTCCCGACCCGGCCATTTCCCACGCCCTGAACGGCTGGGGGCCGTTCGGGCAGGGGATCGAGCATCATGTCGATCTGGGTGAGGTGCTGGTGCGCAATGTCTCGACCGACATCCGCAGCCAGTATGGTGGCAGCGAGGCCAAGGGGAACTCGATCTTTGTCTTTGAAATGGCGGGGCTGTGCATTGGCCATCTTGGGCATTTGCACCACGAACCGGACGCAGGGCAATACGCGGCCATCGGACGGCTGGACGTCGTGATGGCACCGATCGACGGCGGTATGACGCTGGATCTGCCCACCATGACCCGCGTATTGAAGCGGCTGAAGTCGTCGGTGGTGCTGCCGATGCACTGGTTTTCCGATTATACGCTGGATGAATTCCTGATCGGCATGGCGGATGAATTCGCCGTGGTCGAGGTGGGCGGCCCCGCCCTGCAGGTGTCACGCGACCGCTTGCCGGCGCGCCCGACGATCATGGTGCTGCGTCCCGAATGGTTGCAACGCTAGGCTCTTGCCTTTGTCGCGCCGGGACAGGATGTTGCGGCCATGACATTGACCTCTCTTACCCCCGAGACTGAGCCGCTGCTGACCGCAGCCTTGCCCGCCAACCGTTTTCACCGCGCCGAGGCCCGCTATCTGGAAGAGCCGCGCGGGCGGTACAAGGGGCGGGACACCCTTGTCGCCTTGCCGCGCAGTGTCGAGGAGGTCGCGACGATCGTGCGCCTGTGCGCGCAGCACCGCATCGGGATCATTCCCTATGGCGGCGGCACGGGGTTGGTCGGCGGGCAGGTTGTCGAGGATGGCCCCGTGCCGCTGATCCTGTCGCTGGAACGGATGAACGCCGTGCGCGCGGTCTATGCGGATGAAAACGTGGCCATTGTCGAGGCGGGCGTGATCCTGGCCGATGTGCAGGCGGCCGCAGCGCAGGCGGGTCGGTTGTTCCCGTTATCGCTGGCCGCCGAAGGCACCGCGCGGATCGGTGGCAATCTCAGCACCAATGCGGGCGGCACCGGCGTGCTGCGCTATGGCAATGCACGCGATCTGTGTCTGGGGCTTGAGGCCGTGCTGCCCGATGGCAGCATCTGGAACGGGCTGAGCCGTCTGCGCAAGGACAACACCGGCTATGACTTGCGTCACTTGCTGATCGGAGCTGAGGGCACGTTGGGTGTGATTACCGCCGCTGCCCTGAAACTGTCTCCGCGCCCCGCGCACAGCGGCACGGCGATGCTGGTGGTGGACAGTCCTGCCGCTGCGCTGAAACTGCTGACGCTGGGCCGCGACCTGCTGGGCGAGAGCATCAGCGCCTTTGAACTGATACACCGGCAAGGCATGGATTTCCTGGCCGAGAAACTGCCCGACATCCGCCGCCCCTGGGATGTGCCGCCCGAGTGGTGCGTGCTGGTCGAGGTTGGCGTAACGGCGGGACAAGACCCCACCGACGCGCTGGAGCGGTTGTTCGTGGCAGGGGCCGAGGACGGGCTGGTCAGCGACGGCATCATCGCGCAATCGCAAGCACAGTCAGACGGCTTCTGGACCGTGCGCGAACACATCCCCGAGGCGAACCGCCTGATCGGGTCGATCAGCAGTCACGACATTTCGGTGCCGCTGGGTGCATTGGCCGAATTTATCACCAAGGCCAACGCGCGGATCGCTGCCTTGGGTGATTTCCGCGTCAACTGTTTCGGTCACGTGGGCGATGGCAACCTGCACTACAACGTCTTTCCCGTGCCAGGCAAAACCAAGGCCGACCATCTGGCCGAGCGGGACCAGATCAAGCAAGCGGTGCACGATCTGGTGCACGAACTGGGCGGTTCGGTCAGCGCCGAACACGGCATCGGACGGTTCAAGGTGGACGATCTGGAACGCTACGGTGATCCGGTCAAGCTGGCGGCGATGCGCGCGATCAAGGCAGCATTGGATCCGGCGGGGATTATGAACCCCGGCGCCGTGCTGCGCGGGCGGGCTTAGGGGCGCTGCCCCTCGGCTCCCGCGCGCCTCACCCCGGAGTTTATGGGGCAAGATGAAGATGGGTCAGTCGCCCGCGTAGGCGCACAGCGCCTGCACGTCCATGCCCATGGCTTCCAGCTTGGCGCGGCCGCCCAGATCGGGCAGGTCGATGATGAAGCTGCACGAGATGATCTTGCCGCCCAGCCGTTCGATCAGTTTGATCCCGGCCTCGGCGGTGCCGCCGGTGGCCAGCAGGTCGTCCACGATCAGCACGGTCTCGCCGGCCTGAATGGCATCGTCGTGGATTTCGACCACAGCCTCGCCGTATTCCAGCGTATAGGCCTGTTCGATGGTGGCGCCGGGCAGCTTGCCCTTTTTGCGGATCGGAACAAAGCCTTTGGACAGCTGGTGCGCGATGGCGCCGCCCAGGATAAAGCCGCGCGCCTCAAGCCCCACGACCTTGTCGATTTGCAGCCCCGCATAGGGGTTCAGCATCTGGTCGATCGCCATGCGAAAGCCGCGCGGGTCGGCGAACAGGGTCGTCACATCGCGGAACATGATCCCCTCGTGCGGGAAATCGGGGATGGTGCGGATATAATCTTGGACGGTTTTCATAGGGTTTCCGGTGTTCAGGGGCATCAGCCCCAGAGTGGCGGCCTGTGGACCATAAGCCAGAAGATGGCGATCAGCGCAAGGAAGGCAGGCCAGCCAAGGGCGAACCAGATGCGAAAGGCGCGGTATGCGGCGGCGGGCACCGTCGTGGCGGTGGCGGTCAGGTTGCGGATGCGGATTTGCAGGCCGACCACAGGCACCCATGCGACAAAGGCCACAGCGTACAGCACATAGGTCAGCAGCAACCACGGTTCGGTCATCGGATAGCCTTGCAGGTGGATCAGCCACAGGCCGGTGGCGGGCTGGAGCAGCCCCGCCGGTGTGGTGAACAGCCAGTCGGCCACCACCACGCCCGAGGCCGTGCGGTGGATCACCACCGGATTGTCGCTGCGCATGGCCCAGACCATCTGGAACGCGGTGCCGATGCCGGTGCCGAACAGCACGGTGGACGACAGGATGTGCAGCCATTTGGCTGTCAGATAGGCGTCCATCAGCGTTCTCTTTCCACAATGGCGGCCATGGCAATCAGGACCAGCAGCGGGACGTTCTTAAGCAGCCCGCCCAAGGGGAGCAACCACAACGCGGGGTTCAACAGGGTGAAGGCGGCGGTATAGGCGACAATCATCCCAAATTGCACAGCCGCCATCAGGCGAGGCCGCCAACCGCGCAGCAGCGCGGCGGCAATGGCAAGGTCCGCCAGCCCTCCGACGCGCGCCATGACGATCAGCGCGGTGTCGGGCAGGGTGTCCGGGACCAGGGGCAGGAAGTCGGCGGCAGGCAGGGTCAGGCCGATAATGCCCGAGGCCAGCCACAGGACCGCGAGCACCAGCCGCAGCACAGGCCGCATCAGGTAGAGCCGCGCGTGCCACAGATCCTGGGTGCCGCAGGGCTGGGCGTGCAGGATGGCGCTGAAGGCGCGGGGTTGCGGACCCTCTGGCAGTGCGTGGGGGGCGTGCACGCCCTGCGACAACTGGTCGACCGCGGTGCGCGAGATCGGACCAAGCCGCATGGCATCACCGATGGTCCCTAGCATCCGGGCCAACGGGCCGGGCAGACGCAGGGGGATGGCAGGACGCAGGCCCATCCATCCGCGCAGGGCGTGCAGCATCTGCTTTTGCGTGACGGTCTCGGGGCCGCCCACCACATGCGGGCCAGCCATGGGCGGATGCTCAAGGCAGTGCAGGGCAATCGCAGCCAGATCGTCGGCGTGGATCGGGTTGAACGGCTGGTCGCCTTTGCCGACCACGGGCGTCACCAAGGGCAGCGCCGCCAGCGCGCGCGCCAGGGACGAGCCGCCATAAGAGGTATGCCCCACCACCAGACCGGGGCGCAGGACGGTGACGGCCTCGGGCGCTGCGGTCTCGCCGTCGCGGCGGTGGCGGGCAAAGGGTGTGTCGGCCTCGACCCCGATGGCAGAGATCAACACGCCGCGCGCGCCGGGGTGCAGTGCGGCATAGACCGCCGCAGGGGCCGCGACATGGACCGCGTGCATTGCAGCGGCGCTCCCAGTCAGCAAACCGGCGGCGTTGATGACATGGGCACCCTCCGCCAGCACCGGACGCCAGAAGGCTGGATCATGGGTCACCGGATCATTCAGATCCGCGCGCAGGGTGTCGAACCCCATGTGCCGCAAGGCTGCCGGGTTGCGCGCATGCGCCGTCACCTGCCATCCCGCGCGGCGGGCGGCAAAGGCTATGTGGCGGCCGATAAATCCATCAGCGCCGAGGATCAGCACGTGTCGGCGCATGGACGCGCCCCTTTTTATGTCAGAACCCGACCGGCAACGGCGTCCAGTTTGGCCACCAGCTCGGGGTCGCGGGCTTCGGGGGCGGTCATGATCGCGTATTCCAGCGCCCGGTCACAGCCATGCGGGCAGGGCGCACGTTCGGCCCCCAGAAGCGCAGGCAGGCGCGACACCAGATTGCGGCCCTTGTCGGCGTTGCCGGTCAGGGTGGCGATAATCTGTGTTACGTCCACTTCGCCATGGTCTGGATGCCAGCTGTCATAGTCGGTGATCATCGCAACCGAAGCATAGCACAGCTCGGCCTCGCGGGCGAGTTTCGCCTCGGGCATGTTGGTCATGCCAATCACATCCGCGCCCCAGCTTTCGCGGTACATCCGGCTTTCTGCCAGTGTCGAGAATTGCGGCCCCTCCATCGCCAGATAGGTGCCGCCCCGGTGTACGTTGATCCCCGCATCGCGCGCGGCTGTCTCGCAGGCGTCGGACAGGCGCGGACAGGTGGGATGCGCCACACTGACATGGGCCACACAGCCGGTACCAAAGAACGTCTTGTCACGGTTCACGGTGCGGTCGATGAACTGGTCGACGATGACGAAATCCCCCGGTGCCATTTCCTCGCGGAACGATCCGCAGGCCGAGACGCTGATTACATCGGTGCAGCCCAGCCGTTTCAGCGCGTCGATATTGGCGCGGTAGGGGACCGAGGTGGGCGTATGCACATGCCCGCGCCCGTGCCGCGGCAGGAACGCCATTTCGACCCCGTCGAGCGTGCCGGTCAGGATCTGATCGGACGGCTTGCCCCAGGGGGTCGCGACCTGCACCCACTTGGCATCCTTCAGCCCGTCGATGTCATAAATGCCAGAGCCGCCGATCACGGCGATGCGGGTTGGGGTCATGGGAGTGGCCTTTGTGTGGGGTGGATTATGGACCAGAGACTAACGTGTCGGGAAAGGGCTGCAAGGGGGCGTTGGGCAATCGCGGGTCTGCCCGGCTCCGAGGCAGATGTTCCTATGTGCTTTCACAATGGCGCCAGACGCTCTAGGGGTCACTAACTTCGCAGCTCCGGGGCATGCCATGGCGCAAAAATCCACTGTCTACAAAGTCGAACTTTCCGTCTCCGATATGGACCGGCACTATTACGAGACCCACAAGCTGACCGTGGCCAAACACCCGTCCGAGACGGATGAAAGGCTGATGGTGCGTGTCCTGGCCTTTGCGCTGAACGCGCATGAGCATCTGGAAATGACCAAGGGGCTTTCCACCGATGACGAACCTGACGTCTGGCAAAAAAGCCTGAGTGGCGAGCTTGAGCTGTGGATTGCCCTGGGCCAGCCCAGTGAAAAGGTCGTGCGTCAGTCCTGTGGCAAGGCGGACAAGGTGATTGTCTATGCCTACGGTGGCCGGTCCGCCGAAATCTGGTGGGACAAGATCAGGAACAGCACCGCCCGGTTTGACAACCTGCGCGTGGTCAACCTTGCCGAAGCCGAGACCGGCGCGCTGGCCAAGCTGGCCAGCCGCGCGATGCGGGTACAGGTCAATATCCAGGACGGCGATGTGATGGTCAGCGTCGATGACGAAATCGTCTATGTCACACCGGACAATTGGAAATAGCTGATTTCCAGCGCCGGTGCTTTAAGGCGCTGACGTTCAGTCGGCTTTCTTGGTGACAATCGGAAGCGTCAGATCCGCAACCAGACCTTCGGGCTGCCAGTCAAATGTCAGCGTGCCACCCGAAGCCCTGACCAGCGAGCTGATGATCTTGGACCCGCTTTCGCGGCTGGGCGGTGTCACGGCAGGTCCGTTGTGCTCGCTCCAGCGCAGCGCCAGAACCGAAGGATCGTCTATGTTCCACGTCAGATCGACGATCCCTTCTTCGACGCTGAGGCTGCCGTGTTTGACCGCGTTTGTCGCAAGTTCGTGCAGCAAAAGCGTGATCACTGTCATGTATTGACCGGGCACGGCGAAGGTGTCGCCGTTCAGGCGGACCTGTTCTTCGCCCAGTGGCGCGTAGGCCAGCAAAAGCATCTTGGCCAGCTCGTCCAGATGCAGAACCTTGGGTTCATCGTCGGAGATCGTGGCAAAGTGGGCCTGCCCCAGCGCACGCAGACGTTCGGCAATCCGTTTGCTGTAGGCGGCGGTATCGGTTGCCGACCGCCCTGTCATTTCAATCACGACCGTCATCACGTTGACGATGTTCTTCAGGCGATGGAGCAATTCGTTCGTCTTCAACGCGCTCATCTGGCGTTCTTTTTCCCGGGCGGTCGAGATATCCATCTGCGAACCGAAGTGGAAAATCAGATTGCCGTCTTCGTCAAAGACAGGTCCGATCTGCAGCGCATTGATGAATTTCTCGCCCGATTTGCGATAGTTCACGATCTCGACCATTGCGACACCATCCGAACTCAGGGCCTCGCGGATCTGCTCCAGGCTTTCCTCTGTTGTCTCGGCGCCCTGAAGAAAGCGGCAGTTCTTGCCGATAAAGTCTTCCTCGTCATATCCGGTCAGATCGCAGAACGCAGGGTTGGCGAAGACGATCGGCTCATCCGGCTGGGATGGATCGGTGATGCAAAGGGCCAGCCTGCTGTGGCGGATTGCATGTTCAAAAACGGCATTGCTGCGCATGTTTTCGGGGGAGAGCAGGGTCGAGGGGAGAATTTCGAAGTCGTCGGCTGACATTAACAAGGTCCAATAGGTCAAGAAATTGGTGCGACCACAGCCGCGCCGAACCCTAATATGATGCAGGCGCGCAAGGAATCAAGCGACGGGTGTTGTTGCTGTACAACGGTCGATGGCTCGATCTTTGGTCGCATGTCAGCAATGCAAATGATCGCGCGCGGGCGCGCGGGCGCGCGGGATGTTCAGGCTGTGGCGACCAATCGCGCATCTGCGATGTGCCCGGCGGTTGCACAAACCAAGGCTGAGTTTCTGGCAGAATGAGGCGGTATTACCATAAAACGCCATTGCCTCTGGCCCCTGTGGGCTCGGTCCGGTAGAGGAACCCTTTAACATTGGCGACACATTCGCGACGTACAGGACACTCATGGCTTTGATCTCGAACCTCATCCACACCCGTTTCGGCGATTTTCGCGTGGCACCCGGTGACACCCAGCTGGACGGGCGGCAATGGAAGACCGAAATTCTCTCGGGTCTGACCGTCGCATTGGCGCTGGTGCCCGAAGCGGTGGCCTTTGCATTCGTCGCCGGAGTGAACCCGTTGGTGGGGCTTTACGCGGCCTTCATGGTTGGTCTGATCACAGCGATCATGGGCGGGCGTCCGGGCATGATCTCGGGGGCGACCGGTGCGCTGGCCGTGGTGATGGTGGCCCTGGTCGCGCAGCACGGGGTCGAGTATCTGTTTGCCACCGTGGTCCTGATGGGCCTGTTGCAGATTTTTGCGGGCGCGATGCAATGGGGCAAGTTCATGCGGCTGGTGCCGCACCCGGTCATGCTGGGTTTCGTGAACGGGTTGGCGATCGTGATCTTCCTCGCGCAGATGAGCCAGTTCAAGGTGCCCGGCACCCGCGTCGACACAGGCCACGGTGTCAGCAGCGGTGTCTGGCTGTCGGGTCAGCCGTTGATGATCATGCTGGCGCTGGTTGCGGCGACAATGGCGATCATCTGGGTGACGCCGCGCCTGACACGCGCCATTCCGGCACCGCTCGCTGGCATCGGCATCGTGGCCGCAGTGGTCATTGCCTTTGGTCTGGACGTGCCGCGCGTGGGCGATCTGGCCAGCATCAAGGGCGGATTTCCCGAATTCCACATTCCGATGGTGCCCTTGAACTGGGACACGCTTGAGATCATCCTGCCCTATGCGGTTATCCTTGCAGCCATCGGGCTGATCGAAAGCCTGCTGACACTGAACCTGGTGGGCGACATGACCGGCCAGCGCGGCGGGGCAAGCCAGGAGTGTATCGCCCAAGGCGTGGCCAACACCGTGACCGGCTTTTTCGGCGGTATGGGCGGCTGTGCGATGATCGGCCAGTCGATGATCAACGTGAAATCCGGCGGACGTACACGGGTCGCGGGGATCACGGCGGCGTTGTTCCTGCTGGCCTTTATCCTTGTCGGATCGAGCCTGATCGAACAGATCCCGCTGGCCGCACTTGTGGGCGTGATGTTCATGGTGGTGATCGGGACCTTTGCCTGGAACTCGTTGATGATCCTGCGCAAGGTGCCTCTGATGGACGCCTTTGTGATCGTGCTGGTGACAGTCGTGACCGTGATGGAAGACCTTGCCGTTGCGGTGGTCGTGGGCGTGATCGTCAGCGCGCTGGCCTATGCGTGGAACAACGCGCGCCGCATCCATGCACAGATCGAAAACGCACCTGACGGCTCCAAGGTCTACAAGGTTCAGGGGCCGCTGTTCTTTGGGTCGACCGACGGGTTCATGGAGATGTTCGACGTGGAAACCGATCCGCTGAGCGTGACCGTGGACTTTGCCGGCAGCCGCGTGGTGGACCAGTCGGCCTTGCAGGCTATCGAGACGCTGGCGGGCAAATACGAGGAACTGGGCAAGCGTATCCAGCTGCGCCACCTGTCGCGCGACTGTCACGCGTTGCTGTCCAAGGCAGGGCATCTGGTGATAGACAGTGATGATGACCCCGATTACGCGGTGGCGGCCAACTATGGCGTGCGCACGGGTATTCTGGGCGGTCACTGACGGCTGAAAGCAAACAGGGGGCTGTCTGCCCCCCGGCGCTGACGCGCCGTCCCCCGAGGATATTTTACGCCAAAAGAAGGCAACAAAAAAGGCGGCCCCGGTGGCCGCCTTTTGCTTGTCGATCAGAAGAAGGTGATTGATCAGAAGAAGGTGAAATTCACATCGTCGCCCAGTTCCGCCGCGGTGACGCCGACAACCAGCAATGTGTTGTCGTCATATGTCAGCAACGCGCCCTCTGCGGTGTCCACGATCGTGGAGCCAACGAGCACGTCGGCATCGACGCTGAGGAAATCGACACCCAGTTCATAGTCATAGATGATGTCGGCATCGCCTGACGAGACTGCACTGCTGAAGACAAATGTATCGGCGCCGTCTGCCCCGCGCAGCTTGTCGTCGCCCGATCCGCCGTCCAGCGTGTCATTGCCAGCGCCACCGTTCAGGTTGTCACGACCCTTGCCACCCGACAGGTCGTCGTCGCCAGTGCCGCCGCGCAGCAGGTCACGGCCCTTGGACCCTTTGAGAACATCGTCACCCTTGTCCCCGTACAGGCGGTCATTGTCATTGCCCCCGTCGATGGTATCGCTGCCTGCACCGCCAAAGACCGTGTCCTTGCCGTCCGAAGCGAACAGGTCATCGGACCCGCCACGCAGGTCAAAATAGTCGTCGCCGGTCAGATGAAGCTTGATCCCGTCGGCGCTGGTGGTTTTTGAGTTCAGGGTGTCGTCATTGTCGTTGAACGTCATGTTCCAGCCCAGTGGCAGCAACAGGTTTTCGACCGCGTCGATCTGCGGCGACACGGCGTCCTCTTCCGCGTCATAGGCGGCAACGATGTCCTGTACCAGCAGGCCGATGTCGGTCCATTCGATCGATTCCCCGTTGGTAAAGGCAAAACTCATCGAATCCAGGTTGCCGAAATACCCCGACCCATTCGCGCCAAATCCTGTGCCGTTCAGCGTGATGACTGCGCCAGCCGTGTTGATTGTCACCTGGGTTGTGCTGAAGCTGGTGACGGTACCGTCGAGAAAGGCATCGTCAAGCGCACCATAGAACACGCTTACAAGGCTGGTGATGCCGTCTGAAATCACGAGTTGGGTCATGCAAAGAACTCCTTTGGATTAATGCACTTGGGCCAAAGCCCCGAAGCACCGGCGCAAATCCCTGGCCGGGCAGTGTTTAAAAAGGATGGCCGGGAATGCGACCAGCCGCGCGGAGGCCACGGTGATGAAATTCACGTGCGTGACCGTTCGCGAGAACCCTGCAAGACCAAAGGTCGCGCGGTCAAGCAACAGTGCCTTGGAAGCGCCCCGAGAACGCCACTTTCAACTCAAGGCTGTGATTTTAGCAGAGTCCGAACTGTTTCAGTCGTCAGGGCGGGTCAGTTCGAAAAGATCCTTGATCACGGTGTAATCGCGGTAGCCCAGGCGGGACAGCGGTTGGTAGGTAGTGATGTCGAACCGGCCATCAACGATGGTGTCATCGCGCATGTGCACGCCTGTCACCTCGCCGAAAACCACGTAGTTGGACGCACCTTCGATCTGCACGATCTGGGTGACCTTGCATTCCAGCGCCGCGGGTGCGCCACCGACGCGGGGGCAGTCGATGGTTTCACAACGTTCTGCGGTGATCCCCGCCTTGGCGAACTCATCGGTGCCTTTGGGGAATGTCGCGGACGAGGCATTCATCGCATCGCGCGCGGCGGCTTCGACGATGTTGACGCAGAACACGCCGGTTTCGCGGATGTTGGCCACGCTGTCCTTGGTGTTGTCCTGATCGTCCTTGGTGCCGGTCGAGGCAAACATGACTTGTGGCGGCACATAGGCCACGCCGTTGAAAAAAGAATAAGGGGCCAGATTGGGCGTGCCGTCCGCATCCTGCGTCGAGATCCAGCCGATGGGGCGGGGGGTCACGATGGCGTTGAACGGGTTGTGCGGCAGCGGGTGTCCGTCGGCGGGGCGGTAAAACATGGGCGTGGCCTTTCGGTTCGGTTTGGCAAAGGGTTAGCTGCATGATAGGGCAAAGGCCAGCCGGAACCAGACAAGTAAGACCCGCCGCCGATGTACGCCCTGACGCCCGAGACCCGCGATGATTGGTGGGAAGTCGAAGCTTTGTACGACCTGTGTTTCGCGCCGGGTCGCGAGGCATTGTCGTCCTATCGGTTGCGTGATGACATTCCCCCGGTCAGCGGGCTGAGCCATGTGGCGCGGGACCGTGACGGCATTCTGGGCGGTGCGATCCGCTATTGGCCCGTGCGTGTGGGCGGGGCCGAGGCGTTGTTGCTGGGCCCTGTTGCGGTGCACCCGACACGACAGGGCGAGGGGTTGGGCGGCTTGCTGATGCATGTCTCGCTGCAAGTGGCTGCGGAAATGGGCTGGGCGCGGGTGATGCTGGTGGGCGACGCGCCCTATTACCAGCGATTCGGCTTCACCCGTCTGGATCACGTGGTGATGCCACCGCCGACAAACCCCGACCGGGTGCTGGGGCGCGCGCTGGTCGCGGGGGCGTGGGACGGTGTACAGGGCGATGTTCTGCGCTGGGATGCCGTTGGCTGAGCGCCAGCATTGATTTTTTCGCAGGGCGTCCCGATCTATCAGTGCAGGAGGACTGCACATGAACGAAGTGACCTTTCCTGAACACACCGGGCTGGCCTTGCTGGATCTGGATGCCGAGCTGGATCGGCTGGCCCTGCGCTATCGCAAGGCAGGGGGGCTGGGCATTGACCTTCTGAATGCCATCGGTGCCCGCGCCGACGGCTTGCTGGGCCGCTTGCCCGGCGATGTGCGGCAACGGCTGGAAGGGGCGACCGTCATGGCGCTGACCCAGGCGATGAAGGCCGCCAGCGGGTCGCGCAAGATGGTCCGCGATCAATCGAACTGGGTGAACCGCACGGTCAGCGCCGCGATGGGCGCTGCGGGCGGTTTCGGCGGTCTGCCAACGGCGCTGGCGGAATTGCCGGTGACCACCACATTGCTGTTGCGGGTGATCGAGGCCGAGGCCCACAAGCTGGGGTTCGACACAGCCTCGGAAAACGTGCGGTTCGACTGTGTTCAGGTCTTTGCCGCCGCCGGGCCGCTGGCCGAGGATGACGGCGCCGACATCGCCTTCCTGTCCGCGCGTGTGGCGCTAAGCGGTGCAGCAATGCAGGCACTGGTGGCGCGGGTTGCGCCCAAGCTGGCGGTGGTGCTGGGCCAGAAGCTGGCGGCGCAGACGGTGCCGGTTCTGGGCGCTGTGGCAGGGGCTGCGGTGAACTATGCCTATACCAGTTACTACGCCGAGATGGCGCATATCCATTTTTCGCTGCGCAAGCTGGCGATTGATGCGGATACCCCGCGCGAAGTTCTGGTGGCCAAGCTGAAAGAGCGGCTTGAGCGGGGCAAGGGCATCAAGGTCTAGTTCAAGGCAAATGGTGGCCGATGGAAGATTGCGCCACCGAGGTCGCCTTGAGCACGGCAAAGCAGTTCATGCCGACATGCAGCCCCAGATCCCGCGCCGACCGTGCCGTGATCCGCGCCAGCAGGGCGTCACCGGCAGCATCCAACGCGATTGCGGCGCCGGGGCCGTCACCCATCTGCACCGCCGTCACCGTTACCGGCAGGATGTTCACCGAGCTTAGGCCCGAAGGCCGGTCACGCGCGACGATCACGTCGCCTGCGCGGATGCGCACGCGTATGCTGTCGCCCACAGGGGCCTGTACGCCGGGCAGGTAAATCTCGCCCGCGGCGATCCGCAAGGTGGTCAACCCGTCCCCGGCATGTTCGGTCACCGTGGCGTCGATGACCGCGCCCGCCTCGCGCACGCCCAGCACGGGCACCAGCGCGGGATCGGACAGCAGCGAACGGATCGGGCCGACCCTGTGCACAGCACCGTCAGACAGCAACACCAGCGTATCGGCCAGCCGCGCGATCTCGTCCAGCGCGTGCGAGACATACAGGATCGGCAGGCCATAGGCGGTCTTGAGCCGCTCCAGATAGGGCAGGATGTCAGCCTTGCGCGCGGCATCCAGTGCGGCCAGCGGCTCATCCATCAGCAGCATCTCGGGCCGCGACAGCAGGGCGCGGCCGATGGCGACGCGCTGGGTCTCGCCGCCTGACAGATGGCGCGGGCGGCGGTCCAGCAAGGAGGCAAGGCCCAGCAGGTCGATCACATCATCGCGGGACATGGCAGTGCCGCCTGCTGGCGCATATCGGGTGCCGTAATCCAGATTGGCCGCCACGTTCAGATGCGGAAAAAGCCGTGCGTCCTGAAACACATAGCCCAACCGCCGTTGGTGCGGCGGCAGGCATATCCCCGCAGCGCCGTCCAGCAGCACGCGCCCCTTCAACGTGATCCGCCCCGCATCGGGCCGCAGCAATCCGGCCACGGCATTGACCAGCGTCGTCTTGCCCGCGCCCGAACGTCCGAACAGGGCCGTGACGCCTGCCGGAGCCTCGAATGCGGCGTTCAGCGTAAACCCGTCAAAGCGGTGGCTGATCTCGACGTTCAGGCTCATGTCGCACCGATCCGCGCGGCGATGCGGCGCGACAGCCATTCCGAGACGATCACCGCTGCCACCGCGATGGCGCAGGCAATCAGCGTCAGCTGCGCCGCCTGTGCCTCGCCACCCGGCACTTGCAGATAGCTGTAGATCGCCGAGGGCAGGGTTTGCGTCTGACCGGGAATGGCGGCGACAAAGGTGATGGTTGCCCCGAATTCTCCCAATGCCTTGGCAAAGCCCATGACGGTGCCCGCGAGAATGCCGGGTGCGATCAGTGGCAGGGTAATGGTGGCAAAGACCGCGTAACGTGGTGCGCCCAGCGTGGCGGCAGCGGCCTCGATACGCGGGTCGACCGCCTCGATGGCCAGCCGCATGGCGCGCACCATCAGCGGAAAGCCCATGACCATCGCCGCCAGCACCGCGCCGGTCCAGCGAAACGCCAGCACCAGCCCCAGCGTCTGCTCCAGAAACCGGCCCACGGGGGCGGTGCGGCCAAAGCTGAGCAGCAGCAGATAGCCGGTGACCACAGGGGGCAGCACCAGCGGCAGGTGTATCGCGGCGCTGAGCAGGTCCTTGCCCCGAAAATTGCGCCGCGCCAGCAGCCATGCACAGCCCAACGCCAGCGGAAGCCCCAACAGGGTCGCAGTGCCGGACACCAGCAGCGACAGGCGCAACGCTTCGTATCCGGCGGCGTCCATCAGGGCAGGCCAAAGCCGTAGTTGGCAAAGATTTTAGCGGCCTGCGGGCTGCTTAGAATGGCCATGAACCGTGCGCCTTCGGGGGTGAGGGCTGCTGCCGGATAGGTGATTGGCGGATGCTGATCCCCGGGGATCTCCCACAGAACGTGAACTCCGGGTTCAGCCTGCGCGTCCGAGCCATAGACCACGCCCAAGGGCGCATCGCCGCGCGCCACCAGTGCCAGAGCAGCACGGACGTTTTCAACTTCGGCCAGATGCGGCTCCAGCGCCTCCCACGCGCCGATGTGCTCCAGCCATGCACGGGCGTAGATGCCCGCAGGCACCGATTGGCGCTGTCCCATGGCCAGCCGCTGACCGTCCAGCCGCGCCAACAGGGCTGTGGCATCCGGGTCGGGCAGGGCGGGGCTGTCGTGGCCGATCAGCACCAACGTATTGGTCAAAAGCGTCACCGGCACATCGGCAGCGACCACGCCCTGATCTTGCAGCCAGCTCATCCATTGCGGATTTGCCAGCACCACCACATCCGCAGGCGCACCCTGCGCCACCTGACGCGCCATTGCCCCCGATCCGCCATAGGAAATCGCCACCGGCGTGTCACTGAGGGCCGCAACCTCGTCCAGCGCGCCGCGCAGGCTGGCAGCGGCAAAAACCGTCAGGTCGCGCGCCGCTGCGGGCAGGACAGCGGTGCACAGCAAGGCTGCGCCCAGAAGAAGAAATTTAAGAACGGCTTTTCCCATCAACGGGCAGTATTTACGTGCCGCTGCACCACCACAAGCCAATTCTGTCCCGGCGCGCGCCGCAAAAGCTGTGATCAAAGTTGAACATCTTTACCAAAATTTCGTAAAAATTTGGCAACCATCTGGTATCGATCCTAAATCAGTGCATTGTGAAAGAAACGCCAACCCCCGAGGCCCACGATGACCGCCCCGTTGATCAAACAGCTGCCCATTTCGGTGAACAGTGCGCGCAAGACGGATGTGCGCACGCAGTTTGCTGCGCTGTGCTGGCGTGTGATGGACGGCAAGGTGCAGATTCTGCTGATCACCTCGCGCGGGTCGGGGCGCTGGATCGTGCCCAAGGGATGGCCGATGGATGGCCAGACCCCGGGCGAGGCGGCGCTGACCGAGGCATGGGAAGAAGCGGGCGTTCAGGGCAAGGTCGACTGGCGCCCTGTGGGCTTGTATTCCTACAGCAAATCGGTGGATGACGAAAACGATCTGCCTTTTGTGGCAATGGTTTATCCCGTGCGTGTGAAGTCGCTGGCCAAGAATTTCCCCGAAGCGCTGGAACGCAAGCGCCGCTGGGTGGGCCGCAAGAAAGCCGCGCGGCTGGTGGATGAGCCGGAACTGGCCCAGATCATCCGCGATTTCGACCCCAAGATTCTGAGCTAGGGTGACGGCCCCAACCGCTTGACGTGGCCGTGATCGTGTATATCTCGGAAGTATCATCCCCTGTTGGAGCAGTCATGATCCGCTATGCTTTGAAATGTGATCGGGGCCATGCCTTTGAAAGCTGGTTCAAATCTGCGGAAGCCTTTGATGTCTTGCGCAGGGCGGGGCATCTGAATTGCACGGAATGCGGCAGCGCAGAGGTGGACAAGGCGGTGATGGCGCCGCGTGTGTCACAGGCCCGCGATGCCGCCGAAACGGCCAAGGCTGACGCTGCCCGTGACGCCAGAGCCGCAGAGGTCAAGGCTGCACTGGCGCAGATGCGCAAGCATGTTGAGGCAAATTCCACCTATGTCGGGGGCAATTTCGCCAAGGAAGCGCGCGCGATGCACCTGGGCGATGCGCCCGAACGTGCGATTCACGGCGAGGCAAAACCTGCCGAAGCCAAAGCCCTGATCGAAGACGGGGTGCCGGTGATGCCCCTGCCATTCATGCCAAAATCAAAGGTGAACTAACCCATGAGAATTGTGATTACCGGCGCCACGCGCGGCATCGGCGCGGGCCTTGCCGCGCGGTATCGGGCCGAGGGCCACCAAGTGACAGGCACGGGACGGTCGCCTGACGCCGACGTGACCATGGATGTGACCCAACCTGCGGACTTTGCAAAGCTGGCAGCAGCCCTGGGAGCGGAACCCGTTGACCTGCTGGTGTGCAATGCAGGTGTCTATATGGACAAGGGGCAGGATATGGACAGCGGCTATCCTGCGGATATGTGGGCCAACGGCTTCGCGGCCAATGTGACGGGCGTGTTCCAGACGGTGCAGACGCTGCTGCCCAACCTGCGGGCCGCCAAGGGCAAGATCGCGATTATCTCCAGCCAGATGGGATCGGACACCCGCGCACCCGGCGGCAGCTATATCTACCGCGCCTCGAAAGCGGCGGCCTTGAACCTTGGGCGCAATCTGGCAACGGACCTCAAGGCCGAGGGGATCGCCGTGGGCATCTACCATCCGGGCTGGGTTCAGACCGATATGGGCGGCAGCGGGGCTGCGATCACCGTCGACGAAAGCGTCTCCGGCCTGAGCGCACGGTTTGCCGATCTGGATATCGGATCGACTGGATCGTTCCTGACCTATGACGGGCAGGTCCACCCGTTCTGACAACCTGTTGCCGAAACCGTGGTTCGGGGGGCCTCCTGAACCCCGGCGTTGGCACGATGTCCCCAAAGGACCTGTTGCACCACCGCAGTGAACAGCGCATTTGATGCCTTGACGCTTGTCATTGGTGTCCGTGACGCGTAGGGAAGCGGCGGATTTTGAGGTGAGGACATCATGCCCGTTCTGGTGATGAAATTTGGCGGCACATCCGTGGCCACCCTTGACCGCATCCGCCGTGCCGCAAAACGCGTGGGCGTCGAAGTGGCCAAAGGCTATGATGTGATCGTGATTGTCTCGGCAATGTCAGGCAAGACCAACGAGCTGGTCGGCTGGGTCAACGAAACCTCGCCGATGTATGACGCGCGTGAATATGATGCGGTTGTGTCTTCGGGCGAGAACGTGACAGCGGGCCTGATGGCGCTGACCTTGCAGGAAATGGACGTGCCTGCGCGGTCCTGGCAGGGCTGGCAGGTGCCTGTGAAAACCACCAGCGCCCATTCGTCGGCCCGGATCGAAGAGATCCCCAGCGACAACATCATGGCCAAGTTCAAGCAGGGCATGCGCGTGGCCGTGGTCGCAGGTTTCCAGGGCGTCAGCCCCGAAGGACGCATCACCACGCTGGGCCGTGGCGGCAGCGACACCACCGCCGTCGCCTTTGCCGCAGCGTTCAACGCGGAACGTTGCGATATCTACACCGACGTGGACGGGGTTTACACCACCGACCCGCGGGTCAGCGCCAAGGCGCGTAAACTGGACAAGATTGCCTTTGAAGAGATGCTGGAACTGGCATCGCTGGGTGCGAAAGTGTTGCAAACCCGCTCGGTCGAGCTGGCGATGCGCTACAAGGTCAAGCTGCGCGTGCTGAGCAGTTTTGAGGAACAATCGGACACGGCCGGGACGCTGGTCTGTGACGAGGAGGAAATCATGGAAAGCAATGTTGTAGCCGGTGTCGCATTCAACCGCGACGAAGCGAAAATGACCCTTGTGTCGGTGGCCGACCGCCCCGGAATCGCCGCGACCATCTTTACCGCGCTCAGCGAAGCGGGCGTGAACGTGGACATGATCGTGCAGAACATCGCCGAAGAGGGCCGCACCGACATGACTTGGTCGTGCCCCAACGATCAGGTCAAACGCGCCGAGAAGGCGATGGAACAGGCCAAGCAATCCGGCGTGATCAACTTTGACGAGATGATTGCCGATATGGACGTGGCCAAGGTCAGCATCGTCGGCATCGGCATGCGCAGCCACACCGGCGTGGCTGCCAAGATGTTCCAGGTGCTGTCGAACGAAGGCATCAATATCAAGGTCATCACCACCTCCGAGATCAAGATCAGTGTGCTGATCGACCGCAAGTACATGGAGCTGGCGGTTCAGGCCTTGCACGACGCATTCGAGCTGGAAAAAGCCGCTTAATCTCAGGGCACTACGCGCCGGGCCGCCTGCACTTAGGGCAGTCATTGCGACATTCCGCAAAGGCATGTGGCAAATCCGCGGCTCGGGCGCAAAACCCGTTTCTTATTGGCGTCCGGTGTGATCTAAGCTGTTACCGGACACCAAGGGGGGCGCCAGAATGACAGAGCGCACAGACACCGAGAGCCGCAAATTGCTGGGCCGGCTGCGCGACGAATTGGCGCAGGATGCACCCGGACAGACACGGTTGGACAAGATCACCGCGCTGATCGCGTCGTCCATGGGCTGCGAGGTGTGTTCGATCTATCTGTTCCGCGATCAGGAGACGCTGGAACTGTGCGCCACCGAAGGGCTGAAGCCCGAGGCGGTCCACCAGACGCGGATGCGCCTGGGCGAGGGGCTGGTGGGCCGTGTGGCCCAACGTCGGCAGGTGGTGAACACCGCCAACGCACCCAAGGCCAGCGGTTTCCGTTTCATGCCCGAAACCGGCGAAGAGGTTTATTCAAGTTTTCTGGGCATTCCCGTGCAGCGCCTGGGCGAGGCGCTGGGCGTGCTGGTCGTGCAATCCAAGGATGCGCGCGAATTTTCCGCTGACGAGGTTTATGCGCTGGAAGTCGTCGCGATGGTGCTGGCCGAGATGACCGAGCTGGGCGCCTTTGTGGGCGAGGGCGCCGCGATGTCCGCCCGCCACAGCCATCCGGTGATGATCAAGGGCACGACCGGCCAGGAGGGCGTGGCCGAGGGCCACATCTGGCTGCACGAGCCGCGTGTGGTGGTCGTGAACCCGATTGCCGACGATCCGCAACGCGAAATGGAGCGGCTGAACGCGGCCGTGGATGAATTGCGCATCGGCGTGGACAAGATGCTGAGCCTTGCCGGACCCGACCAGGAGCAGCGGCAGGTTCTGGAAGCCTACCGGATGTTCGCCAACTCCAAGAGCTGGATGCGGCGCATGGAAGAGGACATTGGCCGCGGGTTGAGCGCCGAGGCGGCGGTGGAAAAGGAACAATCGCTGGCGCGTGCGCGTGTGGGTCAAGCCTCGGACGGCTATCTGCGCGAACGGCTGAGCGATCTGGACGACCTGTCGAACCGTCTGCTGCGCATCCTGACCGGTCAGGGACAGGATACCGGCGCGGAAATGCCGCCCGATCCGATCCTTGTGGCGCGTAACATCGGCCCGGGCGAGTTGCTGGACTATGGCCGCAGCCTGAAAGGGATCGTGCTCGAGGCCGGTTCGGTCGGCAGCCATGCGGCGATTGTCGCGCGGGCGCTGGCAATTCCGCTGGTGGTGCACGCCAAAGGCATCACCACCGAGGCGTTGAACGGTGATCCGGTGATGGTTGATGGCGATCAGGGCATCGTGCATCTGCGACCAGACGACAACGTGGTCTCCGCCTTTCGCGACAAGATCGCGATGCAGGCCGAGGCGCTGCAACGCTATGCGTCGATCCGCGACAAGCCTGCGGAAACCCTGTGCGGTGCCAAGATTGATCTGATGATGAACGCGGGCCTGATGGCCGATCTGCCGTCCCTGCCGTCTTCGGGGGCCGAAGGGGTGGGGCTGTTCCGCACCGAATTGCAGTTTCTCGTGCGCAACCAGATGCCGAAACGCTCTGAGTTGAGCGCGCTGTATGCCCGTGTCATGGACGCGGCACAGGGCAAGCCGGTGGTGTTCCGCACGCTGGATATCGGGTCGGACAAGGTCCTGACCTACATGAAGCCCAACGACGAGCCCAACCCCGCGATGGGGTGGCGTGCCATCCGCGTCGGCCTGGACAAGCCCGGCATATTGCGGATGCAGTTGCAGGCGCTGATGCGGGCTGCGAACGGGCGGCCTTTGTACGTGATGTTCCCCTTCGTGGCGCAGTACGAAGAGTACACACAGGCCCGCGACGAGGTGAACAAGGCGCTGGAACGCGAGCGGCGTCTGGGGCATCCGTTGCCGTCAAAGATCGAAGTTGGCGCGATGCTGGAAACGCCGTCATTGGGCTTTGCGCCGCGCAAGTTCTTTGAAGAAGTCGACTTCATCTCCATTGGGGGCAACGACCTCAAACAGTTCTTCTTTGCCGCCGACCGCGAGAACGAGCGGGTGCGTCGGCGTTATGACACCCTGAACGTCAGCTTTCTGAGCTTTCTCGAGCAGATCGTGGAGCGGTGTGCGGCAAGCAACACGCCGGTTTCCTTCTGTGGCGAGGACGCCGGTCGCCCTGTCGAGGCGCTGTGTCTGGCGGCCATCGGCCTGCGGCGTCTGTCGATGCGACCTGCGTCGATCGGGCCGGTAAAGTCGCTGCTGCGGCGGTCGAATCTCGAGGAATTGCGCAAGGTGATTGCGGATACACGCCATCGCGGCGCGATGTCCGTCCGACCGGCCGTGATGGAGTGGTTGCGCGACCAGTGATCGGGTGATTTTGCTGGATTTACGCTTTCATAATGAGAACATAAAACCGCAATTTTTTACTGTGAACTTCTCATATCTTGTCCTTTATTTGCTTTTTATGAGTTATCCACAGCTTTGCGGTGCGCCTCATTTTAGGTGGGGAAAAGTGTGCTTAAACCGTTTGAAATCCGCTCATTATCACCAGTTCGACGCGGCTTTCTTGCGTTCGCGCGAAATGACATGATTTAAACCGACTGCGGCCAAACTTTTTGGCGCGGCTGTGGATAAGTGAGCGGCGTCCTTATTTTTTAATTACATGGGTTTGTGCGCCACAGCTCACCAGGGTTGCAGAGTTATCCACAAGCTGAACCCGCAGTCGCCAAGGCAGAAACCCGCCGCTTTTTGATTGGATGCTGCATCCTGATCTATCCGTAAACTTTAACGGTCACGCGCGTTCCAGAGGCCTGCATTCTCTGAGGTTCTACGGCTAAACCTATGGATTCCAAGTCCGATATCCTGCGCAGCCACAATAAAACAATCCCATGCTGATACAGAGCGAAGGATTTCGGGCCAACGGAATAGCAAAGCAATTTCAAATGATTGTGGCCAGTTTCAAATGTCGCTCCATCTCTGTTGTCATTCCCCGTGTCATGACATTACGTTGACACGAAAGATGCGGCGCTGCTCGGTGGGTGGCGCGATGAAAAGGGTTACAGATGACTTCCTTCGCCACCTTCCATGACCTTGCGGATGCCTCTGTGTTCATCACCGGTGGTGGTTCGGGCATCGGGGCTGCTTTGACCGAGGGCTTTCTCGCGCAAGGGGCCAAGGTTGCCTTTGTACAGCGGTCGGATGCCAGTGATTTTGTTGCACAGATCTCTGGCAAATATGTACATGATCCGCTGTTCCTGCCTTGCGACATCACGGACATTGGTGCGTTGACGGATGCGATGCACACCGCGGCCCGGGCGCACGGGCCGATCACGCGGCTGGTGAACAACGCCGCCAACGACACCCGCCAGAATATCGCGGACACCACCGTTCAGGATTGGGACGCGAGCCAGAACGTCAACCTGCGCCCGCATTTCTTCACCGCGCAGACCGCCGCCCCGATGATGAAAGCTGCGGGCTATGGCTCTATCGTGAATTTCTCGTCGATTTCCTACATGATGGGGATGGCGGGCATGGCGGGTTATGTGACGGCCAAGGCGGCGGTGACCGGTCTGACCCGTGCTCTGGCGCGCGAACTTGGGCCGGACCAGATTCGCGTGAATGCAGTGATGCCCGGCTGGGTTCTGACACAGCGGCAGATGGACCTGTGGGCCACGCCCGAGGATCTGGCCGCGCATCTGGCGCGGCAATGTCTGCCCGAGCATCTGGCCCCGCGTGACATTGTCGATGCGGTGTTGTTCCTGTCCTCGCAGGCCAGCCGCATGATGACGGGGCAGGCGATGGTTGTGGACGGCGGCGTGGCGGTGTCGGGATGAACGTTGACTGGATCGCGGTCGATTGGGGGACGACCCACCTGCGCCTGTGGCTGATGGCGACGGACGGCTCTGTGCTGGACGCCCGGCACAGCGATCGCGGCATGGGCACGCTGACCCCGTCAGACTATGAACCGGCGCTTCTGGCGCTGTGCGAAGATGCGCTGGGGCAGGGACCGGTTCCAGTGATTGTTTGCGGCATGGCCGGTGCGCGGCAGGGTTGGGCCGAGGCACCTTATACAAACGTCCCCTGCACCCCGCCCGAAGCACAGTCAGCGTTACAGGTCCCGACACAGGACCAACGGTTACAGGTCCACATCCTGCCCGGCGTCAGCCAGCGCAGCCCCGCAGATGTGATGCGCGGCGAAGAGACCCAGATCAAGGGGGTGGTCGCCACTCAGGACGGTTTCGACGGCATCGCCTGTCTGCCCGGCACCCACACCAAATGGGCGCATCTGAGCGCGGGCGAGATCGTCAGCTTTCAGACCTTCATGACGGGAGAGCTTTTTGCACTGCTGTCCGGGCAATCGGTGTTGCGACATTCCGTGGCCGCTGACGGTTGGGATGACACCGCTTTCGCCGATGCAGTCGACGCGGCGATCAGTCGCCCGCAAGCCATTGCTGCCAAGCTGTTTGGTCTGCGGGCCGAGGCGTTGCTGGACGGGTTGGACGGTGCAACCGCGCGCGCGCGCCTGTCGGGCCTTTTGATCGGAATCGAACTGGCCGCCGCGAAACCCTATTGGTTGGGCCAGCAGGTCGCGGTGATCGGTGCCGCCGCGTCCGCCGACGCCTATCAGACCGCCCTGACAGCGCAGGGCGTGCCCGTCCTGCGCCTGGACCCCACCGAGATGACATTGGCAGGCCTGCGCGCCGCCCATGCAGAACTGGAGCGCACATGAGCCGCAACATCATCGCCATCCTGCGTGGCATCACCCCACCCGAGGCCTTGCCCGTCTGCGAGGCGCTGATCGCGGCGGGGGTGACCAAGATCGAGGTGCCGCTGAATTCGCCCGATCCATTTGACAGCATCCGGCAGATGCAGGCCGAATTCGGGCATGCGGCCGTGATTGGCGCAGGCACTGTACTGAACGTTGCAGATGTCGAGCGGCTGGCCGATATTGACGCGCAGATGGTCGTGTCGCCGGATTGCAACATCGCGGTGATTGCGGCCACCAAGGGGGCGGGCATGTTGTCCTATCCGGGGTGTTTGACGCCCACCGAATGTTTTGCCGCGTTGGCCACGGGGGCTGACGGGATCAAGATTTTCCCGTCCTTCCTGCTGGGCACCAAGGGCCTGCAAGCCCTGCGTGCGGTGCTGCCCGAAACGGCGCAGGTCTTTGCTGTGGGCGGTGTCGGAGCAGAACATTTTGGCGATTGGCTGGCAGTGGGGGCGAACGGCTTTGGCATCGGCACGGCGCTCTATGCACCCGGCATGTCGGCAGGGGACGTGCGGGCCCGCGCCGCGGGCATCGTTGCGGCATATGATTTGGCAAAAGAGGGCCTATAAATGGATATTTTCAGCGACACTGTCTGTACGCTTGGCGAAGGCCCGTTGTGGCACCCTGAGCGCAAGCAACTGTTCTGGTTTGATATTGTAGGCAAAAAGCTGTTGAGCCGGACAGCGGCAGGCGAACAGGTCTGGTCATTCGACGATCACGTCTCGGCTGCGGGCTGGATCGACAGGACGCGGCTTTTGATTGCGTCGGAGCGGGCGCTCTTTACCTTCGACGTGGACACGGGCGCGCAAGACCATGTTGTCGCGCTGGAGGCTGACAATGCCGTCACCCGCTCCAATGACGGGCGTGCCGACCCGCAGGGCGGCTTTTGGATCGGCACAATGGGCAAGGAAAAAGAACGCAAGGCGGGGGCGATCTATCGCTACTACCGCGGCGAGGTGCGCAAGCTGGTCGATCAGGTGACCGTCAGCAACGCCATCTGTTTCAGCCCTGACGGGCGCCACGCCTATTACGCCGACACGGTGACGCAGCTGATCATGCGCACGGCTCTGGACGACGATGGCTGGCCATCGGGCGAAGCTGAGGTTTTTGTCGATCTGCGCGCCGACGGGGTGTTTCCCGATGGGGCGGTGGTGGACGCCACGGGTCACTTGTGGAGTGCGCAATGGGGGGCCAGCCGCGTTGCCTGTTACACGCCCGACGGAGATTTTGTGCGGGCGTTCGACGTGCCGGCGGTTCAGGCGTCATGCCCCAGTTTCGGCGGCGATGATCTGCGAACGCTTTACGTGACCTCTGCCGCCGTGAACCGCGACGGCGCGGCCGAGCCGCAGGCGGGCATGACCTTTACCATGCCGATGGATGTGACAGGGCAGGCCGAGCATCGCGTGATCCTGTAGGTCCACCGCGATCATAGCGCGTCAAAAAAGGGAACTTCGCACCTGAGTGCTGCGTTGCAGTATCATGGTCTGTCTGCCAAAGCGCTCTGCCTTGGTGCAAACCGGCCTGCGCCTTGCGCGGGAAAACCGATGTCATAGGCGGACAGATGCAAGCGAACACAGCTCCCGATCTTCAAACCGATGCAGCGCCATTGAAGGCACATGTGCTGGTGAACCTCAAATCCGGTCGCGGATCAGGGCAACCTGACGTGCAGGATCTTGAACGCGCCTTCAGGGAGCATGGGATTGACGCGCATATCATCCGGCTCTCTCCCGGCGATGACATCCCGGCCCGTGCCGCGCAGCTGGCCCGCGATGGGGCGGAGCTGGTGGTGGCTGCTGGGGGCGATGGCACAATTTGCGGTGTGGCTTCGGGCCTTGTGGGCACGCAAACGGTGATGGGGGTCATCCCGCTTGGCACGTTCAACTATTTCGGACGCTCGCTGGACATCCCCGAAACCGCCCCCGAGGCCATCGAGGTGATCGCACGGAACCGGCCCAAGGAACTGCCGGTGGGGATCATCAACGACCGTGTGTTTCTGAACAACGCAAGCCTGGGGATCTATCCGCAAATCCTGCGGACCCGTGAAACCGTCTATGCCCGCTGGGGGCGCAGCCGCGTGGCCGCATATTGGTCGGTCCTGAAAACGATGGTACGCCTGCCACGCAGGCTCAAGCTGCAGGTCACGGTCGATGGCGAAACCCGCGAGATCAAGACATCGCTGTTGTTCGCGGTCTCGAATGCCTTTCAGCTTGAGCAGATGGGGCTTGAGGGGGCCGAGTGTATCGAGGCGGGACAGCTGGCCGTGCTGATTGCACCCAACAGGGGACGTATCGGACTGTTGAAAAATGGCATTGCACTGATGCTGGGGCTGGCACAGCGCGATCAGGACTTTGACCTGCTGTGCGCCCAAAGCCTGCATATCACCTGTAACCGCAAATCTTTGCTGATCGCGCGTGACGGAGAGCGGACGCGGATCAGGGGGCCGTTCAATCTGGAACTGCGCCAAGGGGCGCTGAAGGTTCTGACGCCGGGTGGCGAGGACGGGGTGGTGCGTTGAAACGGATTATCCACCTGTCAGACTTGCATTTTGGACGAGACCGCCCCGAACTGATGGCGCCATTGCTGGAACGGATCAACGGACTGGACGCCGATCTGGTGGCGATCTCGGGTGATTTGACCCAGCGTGCGCGCGATCAACAGTTTCAGCAGGCCCGCACCTTCATCGACGCCATCGACGCGCCGACGCTGGTGGTGCCGGGCAATCACGACACGCCGCTTTACAACTTTTTTGAACGCCTCTTCTGGCCGTTCCGCCGCTATCGCCGCTGGATCTGCCGCGACCTGCAACCGGTTATGCACAGCCCGGAAGCCTCGGTGGTGGGGATCAACTCGGTCAATCCGCTGGGCATTCAGCGCGGTTGGTTCAGTCCCCACGACATCCGCCGCGTGCGGCGCGGGTTCCGCGATGCCGCCGAGGGCGCCTTGCGCATCGTCGTTGTGCATCACCCGCTTGAGCACTTGCCGGGCGAGCAAAAGAAGCTGATGCGCGGCGCGCACACGGCGATCAAGGCGCTGGGCGACGCGGGCACCGATATCGTCCTCTCTGGGCATCTGCACAGTTGGCGCGCCGAAACCTTTGCCCGCATCGAAGATCACCGCGGTGTCATACAGGTTCATGCCGGCACCGGCCTGTCGAACCGCGTGCGCGGAGAGCCGAACGATTTCAACCTGCTGCACCTGGACGGGGACCGCGTTCACGTCGAACGCTTTGCCGCCGTGGACAGCACCCGCAGTTTCGACCACCACCAGAAGTCCAGCTTTCGACGCGATGCTGATGGCTGGACCCAATGCAGCGACACAATACGACAGGAGTAGACGATGTTCGACTGGATCACCGGTGTGATCGAAAGCAGCGGGCTTTGGGGCGTATTCTTGCTGATGCTTGGTGAGAACGTGTTTCCACCTATCCCGTCCGAAGTGATCATGCCACTGGGCGGCTTTCTGGTCCAGCAGGGCAATCTGTCAATGATCGGCGTGATCGTGGCGGGCAGCCTCGGATCATTGCTGGGAACGACCCTGTGGTACTGGGCGGCCCAAGCCCTGGGCGAGGCGCGTCTGCGCCGGTTGATCATCCGCCACGGGCGCTGGCTGACCCTGTCCGAAGCCGATTTCGACCGCGCCCGCGACTGGTTCAACCGGCATGGCAACTGGGCTGTGCTGATCGGACGGATGATTCCCGGCGTGCGGACGCTGATTTCGGTGCCTGCGGGGCTGACGGATATGCCACTTGCGCGGTTTCTGGCCCTGTCGCTGGTGGGCAGTTTGCTGTGGGTCAGTCTGCTGACCGGGGCAGGATACGCGCTGGGCAGCCAATACGAACGGGTGTCAAACTGGGTCAACCCGGTGACCAACCTGCTGCTGGGCGGGTTGTTGGTGCTGTACCTGTACCGCCTTGTCGCGCAGAAGGGCAGATAGGGTCTGGCAAACCTCTGCCAGACAGCCCGGTGGCGTGCGCATGCTTTGTCAGGGATATTATTAGGGGGATTTTGGAGGCGAGTAGGAGAATCGAACTCCTGTACACGGATTTGCAATCCAAAGGATTGCGCTGATTTCATTGACTTTTTCTTCAAAATGAACCGTTGACTACCCGCAGGATATCAGTGGGTTACCAGTTGACTGTAAAACAGAGCATGATCGAAAATCGACTGGCAAGTTGGATACTGGCAAGTTGGATTCCGTGGGTATCCCCACCGACACTTATTGAAATGCCTGGGGAATGAACTGCCACTGACTATAGGTCAGCAAATGTGCTGGAAGTGCCTTTGTCCGAGTTCGTCTGCCAGGGGCTCGAAATCGACTACGCCGGACTGTGTTGGGGCAATGACCTGATCTGGTCTAACGGTGCGTGGACGCCACGCAAGATGCGTGCGCCTAAGTGGCAGAACCTAAAGAACACAGAGGCGCGGCAATATAGGATTAACTCCTATCGAGTGCTTCTGACGCGAGCTCGGGCCGAGACGAATAATATTCGTACCCGGAGGGAATGCAAATGACCCAACCCAACAACCGGCGGACTTCGACGATGTGTTCGAGGCTTTGCAAGATGCCGGGTGCGCGGTCATATGAGCAATTTACCAGCGGCTTGATCGGTGCGCGAAATCATTGGAGTGATCGGACAGACCTTGGGTGGGAGCAAATGTTACTGCCTCTAGCGTATTGGGCAGGGAGACACGTCTTTCTCTTCGTTCGACAGGAAATTCCTAAAGTCTAGGAAGTGGATTCGTCTTCGTCCTCGTCGACCAAAGGCGTCAACTCCTCGGCGCCCGATACAAAGAAATGATGTTGCTTCTCATGATTCAGATAATCCGAAAGCGCCGAGCGCGCCGTAGCGCGAGTCTAAAAGTAGGAACGGAACGGCTCGGAGATTTCCTTGGCGCGTTCGGCCGACGGGGTCACGGGCAATAGGATTTCGAGATATCGCTTAGCCTCTGAAATCTACTCGGCTAAATTGATCCCGTAGCTCTCGTTACCGATTTTGGAACCTCTTTCGCTTTTGTGCCGCTCCAACGCTCGCTTACAGGCCCTCGAAGACGTGAGCAAATGCGTTGCGGATCTGGTGGCGCGGCACCTTTGCCAGGTCGCTTCACACACGCTGGAAATGGCGTGCTGAAAGCCGGTGTGGACATCGACGACAACCACTTTCACCCCTCCGACTGAATGCATACTGATCGGGAAGTCGATCCAGCAGTTCCATTTAACGCCGGTTACCCGGGCTTTTCGGGAAGGCACAGTTTGTGTTCTTCCCGCAACATTAACATTTGTGATCCAAAATATCTTTGAATGACAACGAATTGGATCAGAACTTGAACATGCGGATAACTGAATGAGGTCAAGTTATGAAAATTCTGAAACCGATTGATTGCGTGGTGATCAGCGCAGTTGTTGAGGCTGGTGGCGTCTTGGACTCCAAAACAAGCGAAGGTAAAATGCGTATTCTTCGTTCGGCTTCAAAATTAGGCTTATGGACAGCCGGTCCAAAAAAACCTGTGCTGCGTGATGCAGCAAAAGCGAAACATGACTTGGCGGCTTTTGGCGTTTTCCTTCCTCGACAGAGCTCGGGCGCTGGAATTTGGGCATTAAATGTAGAAGGCTTCGCTGCTCTCCGGGGTTTCCACGATAAAGTTGAATACGGCTTTCCTGGCGTTTACTTGTTTTCGTATCAAGATGTTCCAGAACGAGTAAAGATCGGCTGGGCGCTGGACGTCCCAAAACGCGGGCGCGCGCTCCTTAAGCAAGGGCAGATGGCGGGTGTGCCTTCAGTCCCGTTGCTACAGTGGATCGTGAAGTCCGACGACCCGCGTTCACTGGAAGGAGCATTGAAGGCGATTTTCAAACATAAGAAAAAACACGTTGAGGCAGGAGCAGGGTGCGAGTGGTTTGAAATATCGGTGGAAGAACTCTCACATACAGTGCAGTACTTAGAACCGCATGCGGATCAAGGTCCTCCATCGCACTTTTTTCCACTGAGATAATGAGTTTTCTTTCTCTAGATCATCTATTTCGACCCATTATTCAGCCAGAGCCGACATTTCTTTGGTTTTTTCGCAGGACTTTCATTTCTTTCATTCACAGCTTTCTTTCCAAGCCTTGTCGAGTGTTTGCATCAGACGCCGCAATGACTTTGAGGTTTGGGGGCAAGCATATTTGTAGCTAGGGTCAGGATTCATAGCCAATAGATGACAATATCTGCGAGGGCGATGGCAGAGAGGAATACCTTTGGACAGCGGTCATAGCGGGTCGCGACGCGCCTCCAGTCCTTGAGCCTTCCGAACATGATCTCGATGCGGTTGCGCCGCTTGTATCGGCGCTTGTCGTATTTGACCGGGGTCTTGCGTTGCTTTCGACCTGGGATGCAGGCGCGTATCCCTTTGTCTTTCAACGCTTCCCGGAACCAGTCGGCATCGTAGCCGCGATCCCCAATCAGCCAATTGACTTTTGGAAGGCCGCTGAGCAATGCCCGCGCGCCGATGTAATCGCTGACCTGACCGGCGGTGACGAACAGGTCGAGCGGGCGCCCCTGGCTGTCGCAGATGGCGTGCAGTTTGGTGTTCATGCCGCCCTTGGTGCGACCGATCAGGCGACCACGCCCCCTTTTTTCACGCCCAGGCTGGACGCCGTGCGATGTGCTTTCAGGTAGGTCGCATCGATCATCACTGTATTCTTCTCGCCGTGCAGGGCGGCCAGACCCGCCATCATCCGCGCGAAGATGCCTTTCTCGCTCCAACGCTTCCATCGGCTGTAGAGCGTCTTGTGCGGGCCGTAGGCGGCAGGAGCGTCACGCCAGCGCAAGCCATTACGATTGATAAAGATTATGCCGCTCAACACACGCTTGTCGTCAACGCGCGGCTTTCCGTGTGATTTCGGAAAGAAGGGTTCAAGACGCGCCATCTGCGCGTCGGTCAGCCAGAAAAGATCGCTCATGTCACAGCTCCGTTTTAAGAGCCGAGAATCACGCGGTGCGGCCGAAATCAATGCATCCTGACCCTAGGGTGCGTCCGGATCGATTTCTGCGCAGCTCATTCACAATGTCGCTATCCATTGTAGGCTGCTTGTCTTCCTTACTGAAGGACAACTATAGCGAATGCCTTGGGTTTGTGATTTCTTGCGATCAAAATGGCGCGAATGACAAATTTAGTGAGAAAGCAATGGTATGGTCGACGAAGTCCAAGTCCTTGGACATCACATCCACGACGTCACACAGAAGCAGCGCCCCAAAGGTTGTAGGGCGAGCACTGTCAACCAGCTCATTGGATATTACGCCAACTGAACTATTTGGCGCCGCCGCTAGATCCAGTCATCTACACTCAATCAATATCGCGATTGCGACGCCAGAGTCAGTAGTTATGGCTAGGCTCATCGAGCAATACATTGACAATACAAGTTCGAATTTCGCCATCATGAGTAACGTTGACAGCCTAAAGGACTATGTGAAGTCGTATTTCGTAGGTACCGTCGCTGCCGGACTTGCTTACATGACAATGATCAACGAGGGCTATGTCTGGTCCGATCACTTCGAGAACGTTGGCGGGGGCAATCCCAAAACGAAGCGGAAGCCTGACTACGTGTTTGCTGGACCTGCGACCGGGCTTGCTCTGATGGAGGCGAAGGGCGCACGTAGCGGGAATATCCATACATTCGACGGGAGGGTATTGGACGGATACTCAGGGCAAGTCGAGCCGCATCTTGGACATCAAGTCGGAGGCCAGACTGCAGTACGAGGATATAGCATCGGCGCCTGGATGCAGTCGACAACTCAGACCGAACTGCGCCTCCATCACACGGCTCCGCCAGCCGCCCCACAGACACAGGCACCTTCTCCGTCTACAGCAACCTCAAGCTCCGTAGGTGTCGCGACTTCGATCCAGAGAAGTAATTTTGCAACAGCCTTTGCTTTAGCCCATTCACCCATGCTCGCGAACAGCATTCGTCGCGAAGGTGAGCTGACACTTGAAGATGAAGTTGTACCATTCCTACGATTTCGATGGCTCGGTCACTATTGGCTTAGCAGTCCTCAGCTCCCAATAAGCAGTTGGCGTGGAACAGCAAATTATTGGCGGGTTTTGCGGGCGATCCCATTCCGCGGATGGATCAATCCATTTTATCGTCCGCAAACGTTCGCGATCCGCGAGGATATTGGTCGTCTTGCGCTTCGCTCATTTCTCGATGACCGCGCAGATGCAGACCGAGAAGTGATACCGTTCAAGGTCGTCGATGACGACCTTCGCGAGCAAGCCCGCACATATGAACGTGAAGGCGTCGGAGGGGCGGTTTTCCCTGATGGCCTCGCGCTGATCGCCTCAGGAGCCAAGATTGACGAACTTGGCCTTCTTCTTTGGCGTCGCGCCACGAGTGATTTCGAGCCGATATAACGAATTTTGTCTAAGGAGATCATCCTGTGATGGGCTGATCGAAAAGATGATGCCTGTTTTGAAGGCTTCCAAAGTCCGAAAGCGGCAGGACAAGCCGCGCTCTGCATCCTGCGGTTTGGAATTTTTTTGTCGATGTCCGATTAGAGTATACCCATTCAAGACGCAAAAAATCAGTGCGAATGTGTCCGAATAGACTTAACGAATCAATTTTCGGACGATAGACTTTTCTGAGACAGTCTAATCGGACACTTGGAGGTAAAGATGGGCGAGATGATCGGGTATGCACGTGTTTCCAGTCGAGGACAGAACATCGAACCACAGATCGATGCGCTGACGCGCGCAGGTGTCAATTTGGACCACATGTATCAGGAGAAGGTGTCAGGAACATCTCGCACCGGTCGCGCTGAATTGGAAGTGTTGTTGCACAGGGGGATCCGCAAGGGCGACAAGCTGGTCGTTACCCGCCTCGATAGATTGGCAAGGTCATTAAGGGACCTGCAGAACATTACCCATGACCTGAAAGAACGTGAGGTAGATCTGGTTGTGTTGGAACAGTCAATCGACACGAGCACGGCAGAGGGGCGTCTATTCTTCAACATGCTTGGCGCGATAGGTGAATTCGAAACTGAGTTGCGGAAGGCCCGACAGCGCGAAGGCATAGACGCCGCGCTCGCAAAGGGGGCTGACAGTCCGTTTAAGGGGCGTCCGGTGACAATCGATGCTGAAAGGGTTCTGTCCCTTCGTCAGCAGGGTATGACTCCGACTGCGATAGCGAAGGAACTGGGGATCGCTCGCTCGTCCGTCTATCGCTACCTTAGTTCGGAGTAAGTTGACGCACCCATCTGGCCCTTTGCGGACACTCACAGTGTCATCCGACGCTGCGCTGCATCTTCCCGAAAGCAGTCAGTAATCATAACGGCCCTTTTTCGGATATCTGGCAATACACGACGCGCTGCATCGCAGCTTCCTGAAGGCCGACGTTCAGACTTTGCAGCATTGCGTCGGATAACTATGCTGCCATCGTGAGTGTTTAGCCTGACAGGTCTGGTGGGTTGGGGTTCGATTCCCCGTCATGTTCTCTGTCTCGTTGGCCTTCTAACTTTTATTGCCCTTGGGTCCTGGCATTTGCCGTTGAGCTGTCAAGATTGAATGGAAAGGAGAACCATATGAGCGAAGAAACAGTCCGAAAGTTCGAGAAACCAAAATTGAAACTGGCCTCGGTCATGACTACAATTTGGGCTATCGAGACGGGCGCATGGTCTGGAGCGGCCCTGTCAGGCTAAGCACTCACAGCCCATTGTAGATATTGACTGTGCCTTCTAACGCCACGGCGCGGCACGTGAGAGCGAACTTTCGCAGTACTGCGACGGCCCTACACTGGGCTGCACAAAGCCAAGGACTGTAAATTTTGAACGCAATGCTTATATACAATCAAGATGAAAATACCCTCTTGGGTGCCAGTAAGGTTTAGTAAACTGACTTCTTGTTTTCTTTGTGAGCCAGATCGCCGCTTAGTTGTCGATCGGAGGCCACCCTTGTTTTCGATGGTAGGGCTCGGTCCTATCACCGAACGGTATATCATGATTGCGTCTGTCGATCATGTTAGATCTTTTGCCGACCTCCATCAATTGGACCGGGGAATAGGCCCGCAGGTCTCAGCTCTCAGGCGTGAAATGCAAGCAGATGGTCCGCCCCTTCTTATGACGGAACACGGACGCGTACCGGCTTGTGTTGATGACGAAGATGGACACGACGCGCACTGCTTCCATGCGCACTTTCTATTGTTTCAAAGCAGCGGTGACATTAGCAAGCATTGTCAGAGCTACTTCTTGCATTCGGACAGTTTCTCCAGTCTGAGCGATGCTCTTGAACATGCCGGTCAGTGCGAGAACTATCATCTGCTTTCGCCCAGCGATAATGACTACACTGTGTTTTCTGGGGCACTAAACGTGCCGCGTCAGTTCTTTCGAAAAATGGTCGCATACGTCGAGGGCGACGCGGGTATGGCCGACTGGAGGGATCATCCAAGCTACGATAAGGCCAAGGAGAATGCAGCTTTCGAGCGAAAAAGGCAGGGTATAGTTTCATGAAGCTGTACGAGAAGATTGCTCCGCGGCTCCAAGATATTGGGGAAAAGATTAAGGGCGCGAAACGTGTTCCCCCTGGCGAGCAGATCTCGGCTGGTTGGGGGCAGTTTCTCGATGCGGAAGGCCACAAAGAACAGGTTGGACCTTACGGGACATGTTCCGCCATCTTGTTTGATCAAATTCTGAACCCTGGTGCCCCGGTAGATGACGACGTTGCCAACCTTGTAGAACGTTTTTGGAATGACCCGGATGAAAATCAAAAACTCAGGAACCAAAATGTTCGTCTTGCCTACCTGATACTCTCGTTGACCAGAGTGGATCACCCAAAACTCGTCAAAGTCCGCGAAGAGGCCGTTGAGCTTTTGGTCGAACGGCAGCTCAGCGATGGAGCATGGGGTGATTGGGCGACAGCGGGAACTAAAGGTCCGCCGCGACAGGAAACAACAGCTTGGATCATATTGGCGTTAGTTCGCGCCAATGCGGCTACCGACGCAGTCGACAGGGCGCAACAATATCTGTTGCGGTTCGTTGGTCCAGATCAGGACTCCCATTCGAGCATTTCTGATTTTGCAGCCGCATCTCTTTTGAGCACTTTGCCATCGGGCAAAGCGCCATCAAAGCTCAAATACCGAGTTAAGACTGCACTACGGTTATTTGAGAAAGGGCAGGCCGAACGCATCTCCTTCTTTGACTATTTCGAAAACCCAGGCGGTAACGAACCACCCCGCTTGAAACGGGACTATCTTTGTTATCCTGCGATCTTGCCCTTTGCTTTGATGACATACGGCTTAACAGCCCAAGCAAAATTTTCGGGGCAGTATGCTGCCGCAAGGGCAAGAATTCTGTTGGCACAAAACCTGAAGGAGATGGTCGGTGGCGCTCAATATTACGAGCTGCCCGGCGCGGCTAGGGCAGCGTCAGTTGACCAGGCCGCAATCGCAGTCGCATTCGAAAGTCTGCGCGACAGCGAGTTTTTCTTTGACCGTTGGCTGTCTTCGCTGAGACCGATGGTTTCATGGGTCAAAGAGAGCCTTCTTACTCGAGTTTTGTTGCCTTTGTCATTCGCTATACTCGCTCTTTTTGCGATACAAGATCCAGACCATCTATTACTGCTCGTTCCCAACGCTCCCTGGATAGACAGGACTTCCATCCAAACTGCTTTCACAACCTATGAAAATCCAATTCGACTGATTGCTGGTGTTTACCTCTTTTTCGCAAACTCCACTCCAGGCAGGGTTTGGGGATACATCAGAGATCGTTGGCTAAGGTGAGGGTTCGCGACAGCATATTTGGCGTTATCGATCTGCCTGGGTATCTTGACGGTCTTTTGACGACTCCAGAGTTTAGGAGGCTCAGCGAAGTCAGGCTGATCAATGTAAACTCCCCATCGCTTTCGAGTTTATCGGAAACCAAAAGATACTCGCATACTCTTGGCGTTATGCGGCTTGCACTTGAAAACCCGATGCTGGGTTTCGACGAGAGTGAGAGGAAGGCTTTGCTGGCTGCTATCGTGGTTCACGACGCAGCCACGCCAGCCTTTGCCCATCTCTTCGAATATTTCTTGATGGACCGGTTCGCTTGGGATCATGAAAGCGCGATACCCGACCTCCTTATTGAGGGGGGAGACGTTGATCCGTTGTCTACGCAAATCTACTTTTCGAAAACTCCACAATTTGAACGACTATGCAAAGCTGCGAAGGTCGATTTTGGAATTGTCATGGAAATAATTCGTGGGCAGCATCCACTATCCAGATTGGTCTTTGGGTCGATAGACTTCGACAATTTGGACAACGTAGTGCGAATGAACTGGATGTTAGGGTATCCAATTGACCGAGCGCGAATCCTTAGTATTGCGAAAAACCTAGGAGCAAGCGCGAACGTCGGTTTGATCCTTCCAGAAACTGAAAGAAGCAACCTGAGCTATTGGCTTGACCTGAGAAGGCAAGCTTACGAGGTCCTGGTGTTTGATGCTCCAACAGTCTCTGCCCAAGCCGTATTGTCCAAAGCGATCAGACATGGGTTGGAGACTGGCGATCTGGGACTGCAAGACTGGATGTACTCGGATCACGAAATGATCGACGCACTTCGATCCAGTTCTATCGAGAATAAGAAGATGCTGGACAAAGACTTCCTCGGCCCGTTGCCAGAGATGTATCTGCTGCACCATTTCCAGGACCCTGATCATGCAGCCTTCGCAAAGGGACGTGACGATTTGGTAGAGTTGGCAGAGCAGTTTATGAAAGAAGAAGGAGTATCTGGGCGCATTTACGGCTACTCGTTCCGGGACAAAGGTGCTTTCAGCAAGCGGATCGAAGCCTCTGACCCAAACAACGGAGCGACTTGGACAGTTGGTGAAAAGTCGGATAGTCTCGTGGTATATGGTTTCACCTCAAAGCCTGGCCGATATGTTCCAAGCGAAGCGGGTAGACGTTTTGCAGACTGGATCACAACGCTATGAATTTACAGGGTTTATCTTTGGAGGACCGAAGGCGACTTGCAACTAAGCGGCGCTTGGACGCCCATGACTGGGACTTTGCTACTGAGCAAAGCGAGTCGCCTTTTTCCGCGCTCCATTGGCATCCTTGCCGTTTCCCGTCGCAGGTTCCGGCCACCGCAATAAGCAAACTGACAAACAAGGCTGAGATCGTCTTGGACCCGTTCATGGGTTCTGCCACTACGCTTGTCGAAGCTCAACGACTTGGACGGCGGTCTATCGGTGTAGACATCAATCCAATCTCTGTTTTGATTGCGCGATCCAAGTTGTTCAACCATGACACGGTCTTGGTTCTCGAGTACATCAACCGGCTTCTGACAAAAGTTCAGACACATTGGGAAGACCTTCAACCAGGCGATGTGCCAGAACCAGTCCAGCAAGAAAAGTGGTTTGCGCAAAGTACATTGACTGAGCTTAGAAAGCTGTGGGGGCTGATCGCATTCGACAACTCAGAGTTTTCAGAAATCGGAAAGTCCGCGTTTTCCTCCGTTTTGATCTCCTGCTGCAAAGAGACCCGCCATTGGGGTTATATCTGTGACAACTCCACCCCTAAAACTGAGAGGGTAGGTGAGGCCAAAGAAGCTTTCTTGAAGAGTTTGAAACTATACAAAGTGGCCTACGAGAACCGGTTGGCTTGGCCGGATCAAGTCATCGAAGAAGCAGAAGTTGTTCAAGGCGATGCGAGGACCGCAATGGCCAACATCAATGATGATGAAGTTGATCTTGTCGTTACCTCGCCGCCCTATTTTGGCGTCGCGGACTATGTGAAAGCGCAAAGACTTTCGATGGAATGGCTTAACCTTGAAATCGAACCCGTGCGCAAAGCGGAAATCGGTGCCCGCAGCAAAAGGCACCGTAAGACAGCAGCCACAGACTTTTTGCACGAGTTAGAACAAGTCTTTACGGAGTGCTTTCGTACATTGAAACCTGGCGGCTATGCAGTCGTCGTCTTTGGTTCTTCCCCTGCGCGACAGGACATGCTTCCAGGATTTCTAGAAGGATTGCAAAATACCGGCTTCGAAATCGAGTCAAATATTTTGCGGAACATATCTTCGATGCGACGTCAATTTCCAAGCCTGTCGACTGAAAGAGTCGCAATATTGAGGAAACCGTGAATTTGACTGATTTGAAACTCACCGATTTGGGTGAACGACGAATATTAAAGGAGATCATCCCAAAGTTTGTGTCAGGGGCGGGCGATGATTGCTCGATCACTTCTCTGGCGAACGGCTTCCTTGTATCGACTATGGACCCAGTTCCGATGCCAGCGGCACAGGCTATTGGGGGAAGTGATGACCCGTATTTTGCCGGTTGGCTTCTTGTTACCATTAACGCCTCCGATATTGCTGCCTCTGGAGCTACGCCGCAAACCTTCCTGGCGTCATTTGATATGCCAAGAGATTGGCCTGTGAGCAGCCTAGAGCGTCTAATGAAAGGGATCCGTGAATCTTGCCAAATGCAGGGGCTGGAATATGTTGGCGGAAACATCAGAGAGTCCAACAAGTTTGTAGCTACGGGTGTCGCTAACGGCTTCTGCCCAACCAAACCATTGACACGAAGTGGCGCGGAGTCAGGCTCAAGACTTCTCGTTTTTGGTGAAAGCGGAAAGTTTTGGTCCGATGTGTTGGACTTCAAAGCGGGTCGAATTGTGGACAAAGCGTTGAGTCCGTTGTTTCAACCAGTTTCGCAATCACAAAACATGCATTTTCTACATGAAAGGGGCCTATTGCAGTGCGCAATGGATACGAGTGACGGTTTGGCTCCGACACTCGAAGAACTCGCTAGCAAAAACCATCTGGGCTTGCTCATTGATACTCAGCAAATAAAGGATCACTCACAACAACTGACATCTCTTGAGCGCCCCGAAAGGCTTTGGATGGGTTGGGGCGATTGGACGGTAGCAGCCGCCGTTAGTCCAAGCAGGATACAAGAACTCCATAGAACCTGCGCAGATCGAGGAATTTTGGCTACAGAAATTGGCGAATTCACGGACTCTAAGGTTGGCGTTTTTTTGGAAGACGGGGGCGTGCGTATTGCGCTGGGTAGGTTGGAATCTGAGCGCTTCGCCAAGGACTCTTGGTTCCATTTGGGAATAGAAGCGTATGAAGAAATGCTCAGGCAGTTCCCACTACCTAATTTACCCAAGTAGGGCAGAATTTTGGAGGTCTTTGCCGCGCGGTTCTGGTCCGCTTTCATGTACGCCATTTTTCTTCAGAAAGTCTCCCTTTGCGATTCACTGTTGGTCTGCAACCAAAGACCAATAGGAGGATTTCTTGTCCCTGATGAGCTTTAAATGGCCTTGGCTTAAGGCAACTATAGACAAATCTCCCAATTAAGCATTTCCTCATGACTTGGATGCCCGCTTTATCTGAGTTAGCCTCAGTTAGATGTTAACGCAGCGAATGTCCGCTCTCCGCCCCATTCCATTCAACCGAAGCAAAATGTTAACTTTTTAGACTTGCACTTGCACACTCCGGCAGGCGCTGTGAGGCCTAAGCTTTATGCTGGGGTACCCGCCTTGGGTCCCTCCGACTGACTTAGCTTAACCCGATGGAGGTTGTTTGCAGGTTCTGCTCGACGGTATCGACCATCAGAATCCAACGAATCCATATTTCTCTTACCCAATAATAAAAGGAAGAAGGCACTCCTCTGTGAGGCTGGACAGGGGGTCCGAAGACCTAATCGGGAGTCTGCGTAAATTGGTGGATTCAGTGGAATTGGTTTGTGATCCTACCGCCATTCAGCCGATATGGTTCTCGGCGGAATCACACCGGACGTACCGAAACTGATCAGACTAGGAGGACCAGTTGGAACCCGATCGAATTTCTCTCCTGAATATTGCTCGTTGCTTGATCGAGGACAGGCCGTTTGAGAGTGACGTTGTCCTGCCATTCCCGAGCAGTGACGTCATCGAATCCACCGAAGTGCTGAAACCCCTGTTATTGGCGCTAAGCGGAGGTGAACTCAAAGCCGAAGGTGTGTTCTCGCGCATTCGTCTGGATTATCCAGAGTTTGATACCTGTATCAAAGATGCCCAACCTATCCAATTGTCGGCTGAGTTCAGAGGGAAGAAACATATCATTCTCGGGATCGGGGGGGAGAGCCGCCCAACTGATATCCCATCCACGGCGTGGTGGTTCGAGGGCGCGATCTGGGAAAAATCGATCGTGTGGGTGTCAAACCCTGTGTATTTTGATGAAACTCGCTGGAGACGTTTGAAAATCCAGCCCACAGTCCCGTTCACGCCTAAACGCCCCTACGAGTTCGAAGAGTTGATCTGCTTCAATGAGGTCACGCTGTCTTTGGATGACGTCCTGCGCTGGGCTGACGCCCACAAAACCGAGACCTCTAAGAAGACGATACGCAATGAACGTGGTGCCGGACGGAAGGCTGTCGAAGATTGGCGGGAGGTCGAAGAATTCCTGCGGAACGCGATCGAACACGACACGGTTTGGGCTAGTTGGCATGACGTTTGGGGGGATGTCGTTGGCATGTTGAAAGTGGTCAATGCTAAGGTCACGAACGACCAACCATACAAAAAGCTTGAGAACCATCTGCGTCGCAACAACAAATCACTTCTAGAACTATTGCGGACCCACATTCAGTCTTCTCCAAGTTACAAAACCGAGGCCGACTGATAGTACGAATTAATTCGGTCTAAGTACGATTTATTTCGTTCTAGTGTACTGATATTAAAAGGTTATTTTTGAATCTATCAAGACCCCATCGTTAACCAACTATGGAGTCTGAAATGACACTCTGTTCTGAGAGCCACACCTACCTGAAATCCACTGCCAGCCCGTCGGCGCTCGCAAGTACCCTCGGCGGTGTTATTGACATCGTACCGACATCCACGTGGAATGACGCCATCATCTATGGCGATCTCCACTCCGAAGAAGCCCAAAAAGTTCTGGGCAGTGAACTGGTCACTGGCTTCTCACATCGCGCGCCTAAGGTTGCTGGCGACAAGTGGTTCCAGAAGAAGTTCCGCTTGCGGGACGGTTTAGAGGCGCTGACGCGCCATCCTGTTCAAAAAAACAAAGAAGGCACTGCGCTGTTCTTCAACGAGACTGAACTGACCGGTCGCGTGCTGACAAAGAACGGCGAGAAGCAGGTCTTCACATATCGCGGCAAAGCGCACGCAAAGTCGGTCACAGCCTTTGTCATCGATATCGATGGAACTGATCACATCGACCGAGTTCGCAACCGCATCGTCGAGATGGGACGCTTTGCGGTTCTGTATACAACCCACAGCCATGCCCGCAAAGCATCCGAGGACGGTGACTTTTTCCGTGTCATCATGCCTCTGGAACGCCCGTTCTTAGTCGATGAGCACGGCGGAAATCCAAGAGCAGCCGCCATGAACTGGCTGTCTCGCTACGTGGGATTCTCGAAAGTGCTGGGCATCAGAGATCTCGACCTGAGCGCGGCCAAGTTCGTGCAGATGATGTACATGCCGCGACGTGCCAGCGCAGATGCGCCGTTCAAACACTACGTCGTGGCGGGGCGAGCACTGTCAGTCGATGAAATGCCAGTCGAGGAAAACCTGCCGAAGTTCAAGGCTGCCAGATCAATGGATCGCGCGCGTCAGCGCGACGGCGACGCCCAGCGCGGCGATACAACCCTGCAGGATGGCTTCGACGTCAAGGAATGGTTCGATGACTGCGGCGAGGCCTTCGATCTCGAAACGTTTTTCGACATGATTGGATGGGACATTCGGAATGAACACGCGGGTAATGGCATGACAATCATGTGCCCAAACCATCCTGAGCACTCTGAGCCAGACGATGGAACCGATACGGGCGGATGGTGCGCACCTGCGGATGGGGAGCAACGGATGCTTATTATGTGCCATCACGACCACTGCGGTGATCTGTGCACATGGGACTTCATCCGACTGATCGAAGAGAGGATCGAGGACGGCGATGCTGTACTGCCGGACGAGTTCAACACTCTCTCAGAGCTGCTCTGTGACGAGATGCTCTATCCCACGATCGACGGCAAGACAATTTCGGTGACCCCGGCTGACTACGGTGCTGTGATCGAGGTGCCAGTCGTCTACCTGACGACACCGAAGAAGGTTGAAGACGCCTTCAAACGCGTCACTGAGAACGACAACACCGGTGAGGAGCACTACGTCGCGCTGTTCGCAGGTGTCGCCATCGCAGGCAATCGGAGCGTCTCCGTCGCGCGGCTTCGTCAGCTCCTCAAGGAAGAGGGCCGCTTCAATGCAAACGAGGTCGCCAGTCTGAAAAAGCGGGGAGCTGATCTGGCCAAAGAGAAACGGGCTGAACATGCGCGTCAATGCGCGGCAGAGGAAGCAAAAGCGTGTGAAGCCGCTGCAGGAGACAAAACCGATCTGGCGCATCCATCGTGGGACATCGCTGATCCTCTGGGCCGAACAATGGAAGAAGCCCTCGCAACGCTGGCAAAACGATGGCGCGTAGTGAGCATAGGTGGGAAGTTCAGGGTTCTGTGTGCGCCGGATCCAGACAACCTCGACCAACGCAAGGTCGCTATCGAGACGATGTCGAAGGCAGATTTTGAGACCTTCCATGAAGACCGACAGGTCCGTCTCGGCAAGCAGTGGGTCAACCCGGCGAAATCCTTCGTGAAAAATGCACCACGCTTGTCTGCGATCGAGTTTGCTCCACCGCCGGTCGAGGTCCATGAGAACACGTACAACCTTTATCGGGGGCGCCAGGTCAGCCCATGTGAGGGTTCCTGCGAACACCTCAAAGCCTTCATCAGGCATACGGTTTGTCGGGGCCGTGAGGATATGTTCCGGTTCGTCTGGCTCTACCTCGCTCATCTCCTGCAGAGGCCCGGAGAGAAGCCACAGTCAGCCATTGTGCTGCGTGGCATGGGTGGCTGCGGCAAGAGTACCTTCGGGCTGATCCTCGAGCGTCTGGCGGCCCCCTACAGCCTCACCATCGCAGAAGAGGAGCATGTCACGGGGCGCTTCGCGGGGCAGCACCTAGCCACAAGTCTAGTGACGGTTTGTACCGAGGCGCTTTTTGCTGGTAACCCGAAGGTCAACGGCAAGATCAAAAGCCTCGTGACGTCGGAAACAATCTTGGTCGAGCCAAAGGGGCTGCCGGTGATCCAGATGCCGTCGTACACACGGTTTTACTTCGACAGCAACAACGATCGTGTCGTGCCGATTGATGGCAACGGTTCGGAGCGCCGGTACCTCGTCATGGAGGTCAACAATGACCACATGAACGACGCAGCGTACTTCGATCCGATCTATGCGGAGTTGAATGGGGATGGAATCGCAGCTCTGGCGTGGGAGCTTCAACACTATGATCCGGCAACCGATGGAATGCGGTGGGAAGATGTGCGGACAGCACCAGATACACCTGAACGCCGCAAGATGCGCTGGCACTCCATGCGTCCCGTGGAACGGTCCCTGATCACGATCATCGAAGATGGTGGCGTCACGATGAAAACGGAGAGCGGTCAAACCTTCCGGTACCAGTTCGAGACCGGGCAGCCTATCCGGCTGCCGCAAGCAGAGCTGCGGCGATATCTCGGAACGATCATGAACCGGCATGAAGCTAAGGATGGCGACATCGAAAGCCTCATGAAGGATCTCTTTGGCGATACTGTTCAGGACGAACACGGTACTGAACACCTCACGGTGAAAGTGCTGCGCGGAACGATCGAGTGCGCGGAATACATCGCAGGGGATGGCTCTGGCGACGACTGGAGCCGAATAACCCGTAAGGCGGTTCGGTGTTTCGAGTTCCCGCCGGTGGATGTGCTCCGGGACGTCGCCGCAGAAAAGTATCAGCGCTCTTAATCCCTTCCTATGCAGGCGCCCGCTGACGCGGGTGCCGCTGCAATCAAATAAATCTTGGAGAAGATAATGATAGACCTCATTTCGGGAGAAGAGCTCGCGATGCGTCTCCGTTTCGATGGAACCACCAGTTCATTCCGTAAATTTTGTCATGAAACCGGAATTCGGCCGGTGCCAGGACGTAAGGATTGCTATGATCCTGTTGCGGTGCGTCAATGCCTCGATCTGGTTCAGGGACTTGCCAGAGCTGATGTCGGCAATAACAATAGCCTTATTGAACAAAGTAGGGCTCGCCGACATGCCTAGAAAAACAAACCTTCCCGAAGAGGTGCATCGGACTTCTGCTCGTTTGGCTGGCGGTCGTTTGAAGTTCTATTTCAGCCTGCGTGGGCGAAAAGGAACTGGTTTCTGGTCTGGATTCGAAAGATTGCCTCGCACGGCTGAGTTTTTCGCTGCCTATGCGCACGCGATGGCCAGAGCCAGACCGAAGGCATCTGTTACCTCAACGTCTGATGTTGTCGCCGAGTTCTATGCCAGTGTGAGCTACAAAAAGAAAAAGCCGCGTACGCAATCGGATTACCGTCGATGGCTGAACCGTTTCATTGAAGAGTTCGGCCCCGACCCGATCAAGATGTGGGAAGTTCCAGCATCGCGAAGGGAGGTCGATAGGTGGCGGTCGAAGTGGAAAGAGAGCCCCAAGCAGTATGATTATGCGGCAACGGTCGTTTCACTGTTTCTCAACTGGGCCAAGAAAGAGGCCTATGTCGACAACCACTTCTGTGAAGGTCTGGAGAAGCTGTACGAGGTAGATCGATCGGATATCGTTTGGTCGCCCGAAGACATCAGAAAAATCGAAGCGATAGCTCCGCTTTGGGTTCGGCGGATACTTATTGCCGCGACGGAAACAGGTTTGCGGATCGGGGACCTTGTGAAACTGAGTCGCAATCAGATCGAACAAACGCCATCGGGTCGAAGGATTCGGGTGAAGACCAGTAAACGCGGAATACCTGCTTTCATACCGGTTACGGATCGGATGGGGCGTTTGATCGATGAGACATCTGGCACGCAACTTCTCATTCTCACAAATGCCTCAAACCTGCCGTTGACGCCCCATAGAGCATCGGAAGGTCTTCGGCAGTGGCGCGACAAGGCTGGTCTTGATCCGGAAACGATCGGGTATGATCTCCGCCTCAACGACGCGCGAGGTACGGCGGCAACACGTTTGTTGAGAGAGGGGCTTTCATTGGCTCAGATTGCTGCATGTATGGGGTGGTCTCTGCGTACCGCTGCGGCGATGATCGAACGCTATGCTAAGGTTTCCCCCGAGGAAACTGACGAAGTGTTGCACATCCTTAAACGGGCAAAACAGAACGGCTCGTGAACTGTGAATGTAAAATGGAATGTAAAATGACTCACCCGCGTGGTGGTTCATTTTCATTAAGGCATTGAAAACAAATGGAGGCGAGTACCGGAATCGAACCGGTGTACACGGATTTGCAATCCGCTGCGTCACCACTCCGCCAACTCGCCAGCGCCTTGAAAACAAGGGTTTTCGTGGTTGGCGGGGTGATAGGCCGTTTTCGGCGAGAGCGCAAGCGCATTCCTGAGGCTTCTCAACACTTCGCAAATGCCAAAGATGCGCGCCGCGCGGTCAGCGCTGCGTGCCGGTGAGGTTCGGCGGTGAACCCCTGGGCGCTTGCGACTTGACTGTGCGCAACTGCACATCGGACGGTCCTATTTCGCCCATCGGCCCGTTGCCGTGAGGTTCGGAATGTGGCACATCTGATTTTGACAGATTCCGAACAGATGAGTTCAGTTCATGACAAACTTTGAAATGCGCCGCACGGTGATGGTTGATACGCAAGTGCGGCCTTCGGATGTGACGAAGTTTCCGATTATCGAAGCCATGCTTTCCGTCGCCCGCGAAGACTTTGTGCCCGTGGCACAGCGGGAAGCGGCCTATATGGGCGAGAACATTGATCTGGGGGCAGGGCGCGTGGTTCTCGAGCCGCGGACACTGGCCAAGATGCTGGACGTGCTGGACATCGGCAATGACGAACTGGTTCTGGATATAGGGGTAGGCTATGGCTATTCCTCTGCGGTGATCGCGCATATGGCCGAAGCTGTTGTTGCCGTTGAAGAATACGAGGATCTGGCGCGCGAAGCCCAGGAGGCACTGATGACCGCAGGCGCGGACAATGTTGCCCTGCACACCGGCCCGCTTGCCGAAGGCGCGGCACAGCATGGTCCCTATGACGTCGTGATCGTTCAGGGTGGCGTGGCGCGCTTGCCGCAGGCTTTGCTGGACCAGATCAAGGATGGCGGTCGCATCGCCTGCCTGTTCATGGACGGCGCGCTGGGTGAAGTGCGCGTTGGTTACAAGATTGATGGACGGATCTCGTGGCGCAATGCGTTTAACGCAGGGGCGCCCGTTCTGCCCGGTTTCGAGGCGCACAGCCAGTTCCAGCTGTAATTGCGTCTCCGGGCGGACCGAAGACGTTGCAATCAGATCAAGCCGGTGTGGAATACACCGCATGTTGAGGACGAATTCGAGATGAAAACACCTGTGAGACGCTTTTCCGGTTCTGTCCTGAGTTTTGCGTTCGCCGTCGGTGTCGCCTTTGCCGCGCCTGCGCGTGCGGACACTTTGGCGGATGCCATGGCTGGCGCTTATACAAGGTCCGGTCTGCTGGACCAGAACCGCGCCTTGCTGCGCGCGGCTGACGAAGATGTCGCTTCGGCTCAGGCATTGCTGCGACCGATCGTGAACTGGTCCGCCAGCATCGATCACACCTTTGGAAACGCGGGTTCGGCCAACACCAATATTTTCGGCATTACCTCGTTCAACCGCGTCTCGCTTCAGGACACGTCGACGACGATGGGCATCGTGGCACAGATGCTGGTCTATGATTTCGGGGCATCCGCGTCGCGCATTGAAGCCGCGAAAGAGGTGGTTCTGGCGACGCGGGCGTCGCTGTTGTCGATTGAACAACAAGTGCTGTTGCGGGCTGTCTCGGCTTATATGACGGTCCGGCAGTCCTATGAATTCGTCGCCTTGCGCGAGAACAACCAGCGTCTGCTGACGCAGGAACTGCGCGCTGCAAGAGACCGGTTCGAGGTGGGTGAAGTGACCCGCACCGATGTGTCGCTGGCCGAGGCGCAGCTGGCTTCTGCCCGCAGCGGTGTGGCTGCGGCCAAACGCGATCTGGCCCAAGCGATTGAATTCTATCGCAACGTGGTCGGGACCGAGCCGGGGCAACTGGCACCGCCGCCCAGCCTGCCGCGCACCGAAAGCAATGTGGAAAAGGCCAAGGCCCTTGCGATGCGCCTGCACCCCGATATGCGGGCAGCGCAGCACCAGGTGGCTGCCAATGATCTGTTGGTGGTCGCCACCGGCCGCGACATGTACCCCACGGTGACCTTGAACGGCGGGCTCTCGGTGACCGAGAACTTTGACAACGACAATTTCCGCCGGGCCGGTACAGTGGGCATCGGAGTGGGCGGCCCGATCTATCAGGGCGGTCGTTTGTCGTCGTCCAACCGCGCGGCGATGGCAAATCGTGACGCAGCCCGCAGCAATCTGCACGTGGTGCAGAAGAACCTGGCCGAAGGCGTTGGCAATGCGATTGCGGACTTGCAAGCGCTGATCGCCCAATCCCAAGCCAGCGAACAGCAGGTGCGTGCGGCAAGTGTCGCATTCACAGGTGTACGCGAAGAGGCAACTCTGGGCGCGCGGACCACGCTGGACGTGCTCAATGCTGAACAGACGCTTCTGGATGCCCAGGCACTGCGCATTCAGGCGCAGGCGCAGGTCTATGTTGCGGCTTATGCGGTTCTGGCCTCGATGGGGCTGCTGACGGCGCAGCAATTGGGCCTGAACGTGCAGATCTATGACCCAGAGGCCTATTACAATATGGTCAAAACCGGGCCCGCCAAGAACACCAAGCAAGGCAAGCAACTGGACCGCGTCCTCAAGGCGCTGGGCAAAAACTGACGGAAAAAGACCGACAATTTTTCACGCCTGTTGTGAGAATCTTTGGTTCGCGGTAGACTGCGGGCTGAGGTGAGAGTGGAAAAACAATATGCCTGATGCAGTGACCAACGCCGAGGTCGAGGACGTTCTGTCGTCTATTCGCCGCCTGGTGTCCGAAGACCGACGCGTCCCCGCCGAAGAAAAACCCAAGGTCAAGACCGACCGTCTGGTTTTGACGCCAGCCTTGCGCGTGGCGGAAGCGCCCCGGCACAAGGAAAACGAGGGTGCGCCCCGTGCAGCGGATGGCACCGAGGATCAGGACGGCATTGAGCTTCATCGCTCCCGCGAAGATACTGACGCCGATGCGGTGATCGACGCCTTGATGGCGCAAGAGCATGGCGCGCAAGAGGATGTTGCCCCTGAACTGGCTGGCAACGACGAAGCCGACGTTGATCTGGACCTTGCGAATGGCGAAGCCGACGCGGACCGTGAAGAATTCGAAGACCACGCTGCCTCTGACGGGACTGGTGAAAGCGAAGACACTGCGCAGGCCGATCACGCGTCTGGCCTGACGGATGGCCGGACCCTGCACGAAGTGTTTCGTGCCGTGGATGCTCAAGAGGCCGAAGCCGCCGCCCTGCGCGATGTGCCCGAATATCGTGGACCCAGCACCGCAGCGATGAACGCCCAAAGCCTGAGCGCGAAGATTGCCGTTCTGGAAGAGGTGATTGCACGGACGGACGACCAGTGGGAGCCCGATGGTCCGGGCCGCGACGATTACGCTGGCACCGAGCCGCCCGCGATGGCGTGGGAAGATGCAGCAGAAGATGGTGAATCCGAAGATGTCGCCGATGCCGCACCCGAGGCCACGTTGTTTACAGGGCAAGGACCGCGTCGCGACACCTCGGCGGACAGTTTGAACACGGACGAGGACATCCTGGACGAGGATGCCCTGCGCGATCTGGTGTCCGACATCGTACGGCAAGAGTTGCAGGGCGCTTTGGGTGAACGCATCACCCGCAATGTCCGCAAACTGGTGCGCCGCGAGATCCATCGCGCCTTGGCCGCGCAGGAACTGGAATAACGCAGGGGTCCTAGACCTCTGCCGCCAGCCTTAACAGCAGATCAATGTCCATATGCGCCTCAAGGTGCTGTGCCAGCGCGTCCAGCGTGTCATCGACCATCTGGTCGTAAGACAGGTCGCTGCGCTGGCCCAGTTGGTCTAGAAAGGCGCTGCGATAGGCGTCTGATCCGAAAATGCCGTGTAAATAGCACCCTTTGACCCGTCCTGTGGCGTTCGCGGCCCCAGCGGCAACGCCGCCCATGTCCAGCCATGCGCGGTCCGTGTCGGGGCCGGTGGTTTCGCCCATGTGAATTTCATAGCCCGTCAAGGCCGTGCCGCTGGCCCTGTCCACGCCAGTGCGCAAGGCCAGCGTTTTCAACGGCGCCAGCGTTGTGTGCACGTCCAGCAATCCCAGGCCCGCGACCGTGGCTGCAGGTCCCTCGACGCCCGCGGGGTCGGCAATGGTCTGCCCCAGCATCTGATAGCCCCCGCACAGCCCCATCACATGGCCGCCGCGCCGGACGTGGGCAGCAATGTCGATGTCCCAGCCCTCGGCACGCAAACAGGTCAGATCGGCGATGGTGGATTTGCTGCCGGGCAACAGGATCACATCCGCATCGGCGGGCAGGGGCGTGCCGCGCTGGATCAGGCGCAGGTCCACATGCGGCTCGGCCGCCAGTGGGTCCAGATCGTCAAAATTCGAGATGCGCGGCAACACCGGCACAGCAACGACCAGCCCCGCGCCGCTGCCAGCGCGGGCGGGCAGGTCCAGGACATCCTCGGCCGGCAGGCGATGGGCGGCGTCGAACCACGGCAACACGCCCAACGACGGCCAGCCTGTGCGGTGCGCAATATCGGTCAGCCCGTCGTCGAACAGGCTGGGGTCGCCGCGAAACTTGTTGATGGCAAAGCCGCGGATCAGCGCGCGGTCGGTGTCGTCCAGAACGGCGTGGCTGCCCACCAGTTGCGCGATAACCCCGCCGCGGTCGATGTCACCCATCAGGATCACAGGCACACCTGCGGCCACGGCAAAGCCCATGTTGGCAATGTCGCCCTTGCGCAGGTTGGTCTCGGCAGGACTGCCCGCACCTTCGACCAAGACCAGATCGGCCTGCGCGGCCAACCTGCGAAAGCTGTCCAGCACGGGGGCCATCAGGGCACCGCGTTCACGGCCAAAGGCGCGGGCCTCCTGGGTGCCGATGACCTTGCCCTGCACGATCAGCTGCGCGCCGGTCTCGCTTTGCGGTTTCAGCAGCACGGGGTTCATGTCCACGTGCGGCGGCACACCTGCCGCGCGGGCCTGAAGCGCCTGCGCGCGGCCGATCTCGCCGCCTTCGGGGGTGACGGCGGCGTTGTTGGACATGTTCTGTGGTTTGAACGGGCGCACCACCATGCCGCGTCGCACGCAGGCCCGTACAAGGCCCGCGACGACCATGGATTTGCCGACGTTGCTGCCGGTGCCCTGGATCATGATTGCACGTGTCATGGCGCACTGCGTTGCATTCAGGCAGGCCCAAGGCAAGAGGCCGCGCACCCTGCAAGTCGAAAATCTGCAATCGCGGGATCTGTGGCCGTCGCACAACAAAAAAACGCGCCCAGCAGAGGGCGCGTTTTTTTAATTTCAGCAGCGGTTGGTCGTATGGATCAGGCGGCTTCGGCCTGTTGCGCGGCATTGCGACGTTCGCTTTCTTCGCGCGACAGCGCAACCGAGGTGCGAACACCCTTGCCGACAAATTCCATCAGGCCCGACACCACACGTTCGTTGGGGTCGATGCCTGCACAGCTCAACACTTCGCGACCGTCGCGCGAACGTGCCCAGCGGGCGATCTGTTCCGGACCATTGCCATACTTCTTGTCATCAGCGATGGCGTCGTCCAGAGCAGCCAACACAACGGCTGCAAAGAGTTTACGTGCACGGTTGCCTTGCTCGTTATTGAAGGCTGTGCCGTCAACGAAGTCGTTCATTCTTCGTCCTTCCTTTATTCTTGCTCTTGTCTTTTCGGCGTGAGGCTTCTTATGACCCATCCACGTCGATTCGGATACCCCGATATTGCATAGCGTCCATGCGTTAGGCGCATATCTGCCGCAGTGCAGCGCAGAAGATAGCCGTGTTGCGCGAGGCAGCGCATCAATATATAGGGTGCTTCACTTCTTCATCAACCTTTTGCCGTGGTTTACCCTCATGCCTAAAATTAACGGAAACGAAATCCGCCCCGGAAACGTGCTTGAACATAACGGCGGCCTGTGGGCGGCTGTGAAGGTCGACCATGTAAAGCCCGGAAAAGGCGGTGCTTTTGCACAAGTCGAAATGCGCAACCTGCGCAACGGCACCAAGCTGAACGAACGCTTCCGGTCCGCGGACAAGGTCGAGCGCGTCCGGCTTGAGCAAAAAGATCAGCAGTTCCTTTACGAAGAAAACGGGATGCTGGTCGTTATGGACATCGAAACCTACGAGCAGGTCCAGCTGCCCGCCGAGCTGCTGGGCGAGCGTCGCCCGTTCCTGCAGGACGGCATGACCATTGTCGTGGAATTCCACGAAGAGGAGGCGTTGAACGCAACGCTGCCGCAGAAAGTCACCTGCAAGATCGTCGACACCGAGCCTGTGGTCAAAGGTCAGACCGCTGCCAACAGCTTTAAGCCCGCGATTCTGGACAATGGCGTCAAGGTCATGGTGCCGCCGTTTGTGGGCAACGACGAAGACATCATCGTGAACACCGAAACCATGGAATACGCCGAACGCGCGTAAGCTTCCGGTTTCAGGTTTGATTGGAAACACCCGCCCTTTGTGGCGGGTGTTTTCTTTTTGGGGCGCTGCCCCAAACCCCGGGATATTTCAGGCCAAAAGAAACGCAGGTTCAGTCCAGTCTGCGCACCGTTGCATCTGCCGCCTGCATGTCGCCATTTGCGCGGTCAAAGCGCAGATAGGCCAGTGCGCGGTCGCCTGCGCGGCTGTGCAGGGTGCCAGCGGGTTTGCCGTTGGTGGTGATCTCGGCGCCCGGCTCTGCTGGGCCGTCCACATGGACCTGTGCCAGTCCTTTGCGCAGTTCGGTTTTGTGTTTCATCCGCGCGGTGACTTCCTGGCCGACGTAGCAGCCTTTGCGGAAATCAACGCCGTTGAGGCGCTCGAATCCAACTTCGAGGATAAACGTGTCGGGGTGCAGTTCACGGCCGGCGCTGGGGACAAGGTTTTCTACGTACAAGGCGGTCCAGTCGGTGGTGTCGTCTGTCTGTGGCGCGTCCCGGTAGGCACGCCAGCCCAGGGCAGGGTGGCGCGGGTCGGGCAGGGCGTCGTCCGGGCGGTCGCCCAGACCGCGGTGCAGGTGCAGCCCGGTTTCCGCAAGCGTCACATCGGCGCGCAGTTTGTACATCGACAGGCGTTGCATCAACGCAGGCGCTTGCGTGGCATCCGCGTCCAGCAGCACGTCATCGCCATCTGCCTTGAGGAAGAAATCGGCGATATACTTGCCTTGCGGAGTCAGCAGGGCGGTATACACCAGCCCCTGATCCAGTTTCTTGACGTCGTTGGTCACCAGACCTTGCAAAAAGTCGCGGGTGTCGGCGCCGCTGAGGCGCAGGATCGTGCGGTCTGTCATGGGTGGCTCCCTTTGGGTGTCTTGTGACATATAACAGTCGAAACCGCAGGAAAAAGGGGGCAGGCCCATGCGCGCACCGATATCTGTCGTGATCCCGACGCTGGACGCGGCCCCGCAACTGGCCGCCTGCCTTGCAGCTTTGGTGGAGGGGCTGGAGGCCGGGCTGATCCGTGAGTTGATCGTGTCGGATGGCGGATCGGGCGATGACACCATTGCGCTGGCCGATGCCTGGGGGGCGCAGGTGGTCAGCGGGCCTGCGTCACGGGGCGGGCAGTTGCGGCGCGGGGTTGCTGCGGCGCAAGGGCACTGGGTGCTGGTGTTGCACGCAGACACGGTGTTGCAGGAGGGATGGTCCGGCGTTGTGGCCGAGCATCTGAACAGCAGCACATGCGCCGGATGGTTTCGCCTGCGGTTTGATCGCGGCGGGCGGTTCGTGGCGGGCTGGGCCAATCTGCGCAGCCGTCTTGGGCTGCCTTATGGGGATCAGGGGCTGTTGTTGCCGCGCAGCCTGTACGATGCGGTGGGCGGCTATGCCGATCAGCCGCTGATGGAGGACGTCGCCATGGCGCGCAGCCTGCGCGGCAGGCTGGTGCGGCTGGACGCGGTGGCGGTGACCAGCGCCGCGAAATACCGCCAACAGGGGTGGATGCGACGCGGGGCGCGCAACCTTTGGACGCTGGTGCGTTATGCCTGCGGTGTGTCGCCTGCGCGGTTGGCGCAAACCTATCGTCGTTAGCCGAACAGACGTTCGCGCATCCGTGCCAGAATGCCGGGACGCGGGTCCGAAGGCCCATCAAAGCGCGGCGCTGGCCGACGGGACCCGGCCACATCGATCACGGTTTTGCCGTCCTGGAATTGCAGGCGGTACAGGTCCGCATAGATGCCGCCACGCGCAAGCAATTCGTCGTGGTTGCCCTGGTCGATGACCTTGCCACGGTCCATCACGATGATCTTGTCAGCCCCGCGAATGGTAGACAGGCGGTGCGCGATCACGATGGTGGTGCGGCCTGCGGCCAGACGGTCCAATGCTTCCTGCACCACGTGTTCGGATTGCGCATCCAGGGCCGAGGTGGCCTCGTCCAGAAGCAGGATCGGTGTGTCGCGCAGCAGGGCGCGGGCGATCACGACACGCTGGCGCTGGCCGCCCGACAGGGCAGAGCCGCGCGGACCGACGTGGGTGTCCAGCCCATCGGGCAGCTTGGTCAGGAAGTCCGAGACATGGGCTGCGTCCAGCACCTCCTTGAGCCGTGCATCCGACACGTCGGTGCGCCCCAGCAGGATGTTCTCGCGCAGGGTTTCGTCGAACAACAGCGCTTCCTGTGTGACCACCGAAAACAGGCTGCGCAATTCGTGCAGCTTCATTTCCGCCGCTGGCACGCCCCCGATTTTCACAACGCCTTTTTGCGGATCGACCAGACGTGTCAGCAGGTTGAAGATGGTGGACTTGCCCGCCCCCGATGCGCCAACCAGAGCCGTGGTCTTGCCGGGGGCGGCCACCAGGCTGAGATCGTGCAGCACGGTGGTGTTGCCGTAGGCCAGCGTGACGTTTTCCAGTGCAATTTCGGGCGTACCCGTCGGCACCGGCTTGGGTGCCTTGGCCGATTTCAGGTTCACCGGCGCGTCCAGCAATTCCTTGATCCGCTCGATGGCGGCGGCGGCGACCTGCCACAGACCGCTCATCGCGCCCAGGCGCCGCAGGGGATCAAAGGCAAAGCCCATGGCGGTGAAAAAGGTCATGAACTGGCCAATGGTCTTGTCACCGGCAATGATCTCGGCCCCGCCATAGAGGATCACGGCCATGAAACCCGCGCCTGACATGATGTCGATCATCGCGGGAATGGCAGCGCCGCCAAAGGCGGTGCGCACTTCGGTGCGCACGAAGCGATCCGTCAGACCGCGATATTGGGTCGATTGGTAATCCTCGAGCGCGTTCAGCTTGATCTGAACGATGCCGTGAAACACTTCGTCCAGACGGGTGGACAGGTTGGCGCCCAGATCGCGTGCGTTGCGGGCATGACGGCGCACATAGCGTTGCGCCATCGCGGCCGGCAACACCAGCAGGGGCGTGCCCACGCAGGCGAGCAAGGCCCAGATCGGGTCAACGCTGATGGCCACGCCGATCAGCACGATCAGCCCGATGAAATCACGGCCCGCACCTGTGATGATGGCCCGCCAGACATCGCCCACGGCGTTCACGTCCTGCTGCACCCGTTGGATCAGGAAACCGGGCGGGTGCGATTGGTGGAACGCACCGTCAAGCTTCATCATGTGATCCAGCAGGTCGATTCGCAGAGCGGCCGCAGTCTTTTGCGCGATCCGCGTCAGCAGCACCTTTTGCACCACCGAGGACACCGCGCGCACCACGAAGATCCCCACCAGCAGCACACCGACCCAGATCAGCATGTCGCCGTTGCCCTGCACAAAGACAGTGTCGAACATCGGTTGCATCATCCACGACAGCGCGCCCAGCATCGACCCTTCGATGATCATGAACATCACCGCCACGACCAAGGTGGGCACATGTCGCTTGAGATAGTTCTGCCACAGCCAGGTCATCAGGTGGCTCGAAGCATAATTGACAGGTGCCGTCGCAGGCGCTGCAAGCGGCTGTGCGGGGGCTGGTGTCTTTTCGGGGGGTGTTGTCACGATGTTTGTTTTACACGCGGCACTGGGCTGCGGTCCTCGTGGTTTTGGTTGACCTCCGGTGTACTTGGCGAACAGGCCCCGTGCAAGCGCACAAGCAGTCCAATGGCGATTGACGCCGCGCCTCGCTGGCGTAGTGTGCCCACGATAAGTCTCAGGAGCCTCTCATGCCTCAACACCCGCTCGCCGCATTTGGTCGCGATTACCTTGCAATTCCCGGCCCGTCCGTAATGCCCGACAGGGTGCTGCGGGCCATGCACCGCTCGGCGCCGAACATCTATCATGGCGCGTTGATCGAGATGGTCGAGGGGATCGTACCCGACCTCAGACGGGTGGCGCGGACCGAACAGCATGTGGCGATGTACATCGGCAACGGCCACGCCACGTGGGAGGCTTGCCTGAGCAATACGGTCATGGCGGGGGAAAAGGTACTGGTGCCTGCAACGGGCCGTTTCGGTCTGGGCTGGGCGGATGTGGCCGTCGGGCTGGGCATTGATGCCGAAGTGATGGATTTCGGCAAGTCCTCCGCGATTGACCCGGTGCGGGTGGCGGAGCGTCTGGCCGAGGACAAGGCGCATGAGATCAAGGCCGTGCTGGCCGTGCATGTGGACACCTCGACCTCGTATAAAAACGACATTGCCGCCTTGCGCGCGGTGCTGGACGATCTGAACCACCCCGCTTTGCTGATGGCGGACTGCATGGCTTCGCTGGGGTGTGACCGGTTCGAGATGGACGCATGGGGCGTGGATGTCGTGATCGCAGGTTCGCAAAAGGGGATGATGGTGCCACCGGGCATGTGTTTCGTCTTTTTCAGCGACAAGGCGGCCGAGGCGCGTGCGCGGATGGACCGTGTCAGCCGCTATTGGGACTGGACGCCGCGTGCGAACCCGACGGCGTTTTTTGAATATTGGAACGGCACGGCACCCACGCACCACCTTTACGGGTTGCGGGCTGCGCTGGACATGATCCACGACGAAGGCATCGAGAACGTTTGGCGGCGGCATCACCTGCTGGCCCGTGCGGTCTGGGCAGCGGTCGACGCGTGGGGGGCGGATGGCCCGATGAAGATGAACGTGCCCGATCCGGCGCAACGTGGTCATTCGGTCACCGCCATCGGCCTTGGTGCACCCAATGCCACCAAACTGCGCAACTGGACCGAGGAAAACCTGGGCCTGACGCTGGGCATCGGTCTGGGCATGGCCGAGCCGAACGATCCGGCCTGGCACGGCTTTTTCCGGCTGGGGCACATGGGGCACGTCAGCGGGCACATGGTCATGGGCATGTTGGGCGGCATCGATTCCGGGCTCAAGGCGCTGGACCTGCCGCACGGCAGCGGCGCACTCGAAGCAGCCTCCGGCGTTATCGCTGCGGGGTGAAGGGCAGGCAGGCCCGCGCCTTGCGGGCCTCAAGCCACGTCATCCAGCGGTTCAGCGTCCAGCCGAGGGCGGCCACGGCCAGCAGGCCCCACAATGCCCAGAGCACCAGGAACACCCACGACAGATTGACGCCGAACATGACGATGCAGGCGTTGGTATAGTTCGGGGCGGACTGCGTTGGGCGGTTGATCATGGCAGGCACATCAAAGGGGTGTGCCTGTGAGTATAGCGCTGAATTGGCCGGTGCGTAGATTTTCTGACCGACCGGGGTGATTTACACCCTGAAGCGGGGCTTTGTTTCGGCCTCAGACCTTTGTCGCTGCATCCGCCAGTGCCTTGGGCAAGGCCGCCGCAAAGGCATCCAGATCCTCGGGCGTTCCGCAGCTGACCCGAATGCAGCGGTTTTGTGGCACCGCAAAAGGCATCCGCACAAAGATCCCCCGCGCAATCAACCCGTCCAGCACCGCCTTGGCAAAGGCTCCGTCGCGCCCGCAGTCGATCGCCACGAAATTTGCTGCCGACGGAAGCGGGGCCAGCCCGTTGTCGATGGCAATCTCGGCAATCCGCCGGCGCGCGCCGTCGATCTGGTCCAGCACATGGGCCAGATGCGCGTCATCCTCCAGTGCCGCCAGTGCGCCTGCCTGTGCTGCGCGGTTCATGCCAAAGTGATTGCGCACCTTGTGAAAGGCCGTGATCAGATCGGGATGGCCCAACGCATAGCCCACCCGCGCACCTGCCAGCCCGTAAGCCTTGGAAAACGTGCGCATCCGCACCAGTCGCGGATCGTCAAAGGACAGGTCGGGCGCGGTGCCCGGCGGGGCGCAGTCGATGTAAGCCTCGTCCAGAACCAGCAGACAGCCCCGGGGCAGCGCATCCAATGCACGCACGATGGTATCACCCTCGTGCCAGCTGCCCATGGGGTTGTCGGGGTTGGCCAGATAGACCAGCTTGGCGTCCACTTCGGCGGCCTTGGTGAACAGGGCCATCGGGTCCTCGTGATCGCCCTTGTAAGGCACCTTGTGCAGAACGCCGCCAAAGCCCGCCACGTGGTAGTTGAACGTGGGATACGCCCCGTCCGAGGTGACCACCGCATCGCCTTCGCCCACGCAAAGCCGCACCAGATAGCCCAGCAGGCCGTCGATGCCTTCGCCCACCATTATATGCGCAGGATCGGTGCGCAGATGGGCCGCCAGCGCCGCAATCAGGTCGTGCGATTCGGGGTCGCCGTACATCCACGCATCGGCCTCGGCCATGGCGGCGCGGGCATTGGGTGATGCGCCAAAGACGTTTTCATTGGCGCCCAGACGCGCATCGAAAGCGGCCCCACGGGCGCGTTCCTGGGTTTCAGGGCCGACAAAGGGAACCGATGCGGGCAGGGATTGGGCGAGCGGGGTGAGGCGTGCATGTGTCATGCGCGCAGGAATACTGTGGGACTGTGCCCTTGGAAAGAGGGCATGGCGCAGGGGCGTGCCCTGACGTCGGGCTGGAAATCAGGGCGGCTTTGCGCTGAGGTGCGCGCAAAGAGGAGTTTTGCCCATGTCGCGCGTGTCCGTCACCTATGAAAACCACATCGCCCACGTGCGCCTGACCCGCGCCGACAAGATGAATGCCGTGGATCAGGACATGATCGACGCGATTATCGCGGCAGGGCAGGAGGTTGCAGCCTCGGAGGCCCGCGCGGTCGTGTTGTCGGGCGAGGGCCGCGCGTTTTGCGCGGGTATCGACATCGGCGGGCTGGGCAAATCCATGGGCAATGATCCCGAGGCAGCGCTGGTTCCGCGCAGCCACGGGGACGGCACCACCAACCAATGGCAAGAGGTCGCGATGATCTGGACCCGCGTGCCGGTGCCGGTGATCGCGGCCCTGCACGGTCCGGTCTTTGGCGCGGGCTGCCAGCTGGCGTTGGGCGCGGACATGCGCATCGCCGGTCCGGATCTGCAAATGTCTGTGATGGAAATGAAGTGGGGTTTGGTGCCGGATATGGGGGGCATGGTGCTGCTGCCCCGTCTGGTGCGCGAGGACGTGGCGCGGCGGTTGACCTATACCGCGACACCCGTGGGCGCACAGCAGGCGCTGGACTGGGGGCTGGTCACCGAACTGGCTGACGATCCGTTGGCAGCGGCACAGGCGTTGGCGGAAGAGATCGCAGGCAAAAGCCCCTCGGCCATCCGCGCAGCCAAGGCATTGATCACTCAAGGCTATGGGGCTTATTCGGATAGGATCCTGATGGCGGAAAGCGTCGAGCAAGCCAAGCTGATCGGCAAACCAGACCAGATGGAAGTGGTCGCGGCGGCGATGCAAAAGCGCGCGCCTGTGTTCCAGTAACGCATCGCGCTGGCGGTGGGGGGCGCTGTGCCCGGCGCTGCCCTCCCCATTATCACAAACGGGAAGGGGGCAGGCCGGGGCCGGATCAATCCAGTTCGGACAACCGTGCCAGCGCGTCCTTCAGCTTGGCCTCTTCGGCCTCGCGCAGGGCGAGGTTGGCGCGGGTTTCGGTGATGATCTCTTCGGGCGCGCTGTCGACGAACTTGGGGTTGTTCAGACGGCCGCGCAGGCCCCCCAACTCTTTCGCCAGCTTGCCAAGGGTCTTGTCCAGACGCGCCTTTTCCGCTGCCACATCAATGACATCGGCCAGCGGCAGGCCAAAGCTGCCGCCCGAGACTGCCAGCGCCACGGTGCCTTTGGGCATCTGCGCCACCTCGGTCAGCGCCTCGACACGGGCAAAACGGGTGATCAACGCCTCGTTCTCGGTCCAGACGCGCCGCGCTGTGTCGTCCATATCCTTGACCACCAGCGGCACAAAGGCACCCGCAGGCACGTTCATCTGCGCACGCGCGGACCGGATCGCCTCGATGATGGCCACGGTCCATGTCAGGTCGGCGTCGGCCTTGGCGTCCACCAGATCGCCGGCGGTATAGGTTGGCCAGTCGGTGTGCACCAGCATCTTGGGCCGCGCCTTGGCGCTCCACAGCTCTTCGGTGACAAAGGGCATGATCGGGTGCAGCAGGATCAGGATCTGGTCCAGCGCCCAGGCATAGGTGGCCTTGGTCTCGGCGGCGGCTGCCGCGTCTTCGCCGTCCAGCACGGGTTTGGTGAACTCCAAATACTGCGAGCAGAAGGTGCCCCACACAAAGCTGTAGAGCGTATTGGCCGCATCGTTGAACCGGTAGGTCTCCAGTGCAGCGTTCACGGTTTCCAGCGTCTTGGCAATCTCGCCCTTGATCCATGTGTTCAGGGGCAGGGTGGTCTGCGGCACGTCATCCGAGTGGGGCAGCTCGAAGGTGCCCTTGAACTCGCCGTAAGTCGCGGCGTTCCACAGTTTGGTGACGAAATTGCGATAGCCTTCGATCCGTTTGGTATCCAGTTTCAGCGCACCGCCAAGGCTGGCCATCGACGCATTGGTAAAGCGCAGGGCATCCGCGCCGAACTCGTCGATCAGGTCCAGGGGGTCGATGACGTTGCCGGTCGACTTGGACATCTTCTTGCCCTGCGCGTCGCGCACAAGGCCGTGCAGGTAGACGGTCGAAAAGGGTTTATCGCGCACAACCGCCAACTGCATCATCATCATCCGCGCCACCCAGAAGAACAGGATGTCCTGACCGGTGATCAGGTCAGAGGTGGGGAAATAGCGTTGCAGCTCCGGCGTCTGCTCGGGCCAGCCCAGCGTGCCGATGGGCCACAGGCCGGACGAGAACCATGTGTCCAGCACGTCGGGATCGCGCCAGACAGGATAGATCAGCGTGGTCGGGTCCTGTGTCGTCGCATATTCGGCAAGCGCTGCGGTGAACTGGTGCAGGGCGGTGTCGCGGTCGGCCACTTCGACCACGCGGGCGTGACCCAGCGGTGTCGGCAGTTCGGCCAGCGTGGCGGTGAAATCCGCATGAACCGCGTCGAAATCCGCACCGCAGATATGCCGGTCAGCCCGGTCGCGCAGCGATTGCGCCGACAGCAAGCGGCCCACTTCGACCATGTCCAACGCGCCGTCGCCCTCGTCGTCAGCAAAGCCGAAGGCATGCAGGTCAAAGCCGTACCAGACCGGGATCTGATGCCCCCACCAAAGCTGCCGCGAAATGCACCAGGGTTCGATGTTTTCCAGCCAGTTGTAATAAACCTTCTCGCCGCTCTCGGGGATGATTTTCACATCGCCATTGCGCACCGCATCCAGCGCGGGGCCGACGATCTTGTCGGTGTCCACGAACCACTGATCGGTCAGCAACGGCTCGATCACCACTTTGGAGCGGTCACCATAGGGCTGCATGATCGGCTTTTGCTCGACATAAGGCACCGCCTCGACGCTTTCGTTGCCTTCGGCGTCGGTCACGGGAACCATGTGCATGACGGCCAGCCCCTCGCGGGTGATGTCGTCAACCACACGGGCGCGGGCGTCAAAGCGGTCCAGCCCGCGGTAGTCGTCCGGCACAAGGTTCATCGCGGCGATCATGGCCTCGTCGAACTCCTGCTCGCCGTTGGCGATGGCCTGCGCAATTGCGGCCTCTTCGGCATAGGGGCGGCCATCGGTGCGCATGGCACCGCGGGTGTCCATCAGGTTGTACATCGGAATGCCGCCACGCTTGGCGACCTGATAGTCGTTAAAGTCATGCGCGCCGGTGATCTTGACCGCACCCGAGCCGAAATCCTTGTCGGGGTATTCGTCGGTGATGATCGGGATCAGGCGGCGGTGCTCTTTGGGCCCCACCGGAATTTCGCAAAGCTGCCCGACGATTGGCGCGTAACGTTCATCCGACGGGTGCACCGCAACCGCGCCGTCACCCAGCATGGTTTCGGGACGGGTGGTGGCGATCGAAATGTAATCGCGCTCTTCTTCCAGCACGATGTTCCCGTCTTCGTCTTTTTCGATGTAGGTATAGGTGGCCCCACCGGCCAGCGGATATTTGAAATGCCACATCTGGCCCGGCGTTTCGATGTTCTCGACTTCCAGATCGGAAATCGCGGTTTCAAAATGCGGGTCCCAGTTGACCAGCCGCTTGCCGCGATAAATCAGACCCTTGTTGAACATATCAACAAACACCTTGATCACCGCATCGTGGAAGTTGCCTTCCTGACCTTCTGGCGCGCCGGGGGCACCGGACATGGTGAACGCCTCGCGCGACCAATCACAGGATGCGCCCAGACGGCGCAGCTGGCTTGTGATGGTGTTGCCGGACTCGGATTTCCATTCCCAGACCTTTTCCAGGAATGCCTCGCGGCCCATTTCGACGCGGCTGGGTTGCTGTGCTTCGGCCAGGCGGCGTTCAACCACCATCTGCGTGGCGATGCCCGCGTGGTCAGTGCCGGGTTGCCACAATGTGTCGAACCCGCGCATCCGGTGCCAGCGCACGAGGATGTCCTGAAGGGTGTTGTTGAACGCATGACCCATGTGCAGCACGCCCGTGACGTTGGGCGGCGGGATCATTATGGAATAGGAGGACGCACCGGGCTTGGCGTTTGCCCCTGCAACGAAACAGCCCGCCTCTTCCCAGACGGAATACAGCCGGGGTTCGGCCTCGGCGGCGTTGAATGATTTTTCCAAGGGCATGGGCTGTCTCCGGCAGGTGGATGAATGGCCTGCCGGGCTTAGCAAAGCCGCAAAGAAAGGAAAAGCACTCATAACCCCGCGCGCCACCTGTGCCTCTTTTCCTGATCGGGAAACTCCGACGTCGGCGCATCAGCGCTTGGGGCAGTGCCCTTTGTACAAGGCAACACCCCGCGCCTCGCGCTGCAATTGCATCCGCCCTCTCTGGACAATGTGGTCTGCACGGCTAATCTCCGCAGCAACGCAAGTCATGCGAACAGGGGATACTCATGGACAAGTTCGGGAAAAGTCAGTCGACGGTACGGGTCGAGGATGTACGCTTTCTCACCGGTGCGGGCCGCTATGTGGACGACATCACACCAAAGGACGCCTTGCATGCCTTTGTGCTGCGCTCGCCCGTGGCGCACGGGACCATCACCGAGCTTGACGTATCCGAAGCCAAGGACGCGCCCGGTGTCCAGCTGGTGCTGACCTATGACGATCTGGAAGCGGCTGGCATGAACACCGGCATGCAGGGCGCCACGGTCGACAACCGCGACAAGACCAAGGGCGCGGCGCCCAAGCGGCCCATCCTTGCCACCGGCAAGCTGCGCTATGTCGGTGAACCCGTCGCGGTGATCTTTGCCGACAAATACGAGCAGGCCCGCGATGCAGCCGAGCTGATCGTGCTGGACTATGACGAACTGCCCGCCAAGATGGACCTGGTGCCGGGCGGCGAGACCCTGCATGCCGAAGCCCCTGACAACCGCGCGTTCGACTGGGGCATGGGCGACGAGGATGCGACGCAGGCCGCCTTTGACGCTGCCGCGAATACGGTCAGCCTCGAGATTGGCGACAACCGTATCATCGTCAACTCGATGGAGCCGCGCGGCTGTTATGCCGAGATGGAAGGCGACCGCATCCATGTGGCGATCAACGCGCAAGGGGTCTGGGCGCACAAGGACCAGCTGGCCGAGGCGTTGCAGGTGGACAAAGAGCAAATTCGCGTGACCAACCCTGACGTGGGCGGCGGTTTCGGGATGAAGGCGATGGGCTATCCCGAACCTTTCGTGCTGGCCCATGCCACCCGCACGTTGAACCGTCCCGTGCGCTGGATGTCCGACCGCGGCGAAGCGATGATGAGCGACAATGGCGGGCGCGATCTGGTGTCGCTGGCCGAGCTGGCCTTTGACGCCGATCACAAGATCACGGCCTACCGCGTGCGCACCCGCTGCAATCTGGGCGCTTACAACAGCCAGTTCGGCCAGCCTATCCAGACGCAACTGTTTTCGCGCGTTCTTATGGGCGTCTACGACGTGCAAACCACGTGGCTGCAGGTCGAAGGCTATTACACCAACACCACGCAGGTGGACGCCTATCGCGGTGCTGGCCGCCCCGAGGCGATCTATGTGCTGGAACGCGTCATGGACCGCGCCGCGCGCGAGCTGGGCATTGACCCGTGGGAGCTGCGCCGGCGGAACTTTATCAAGCCCAACCAGTTTCCTTACAAGACGGCCACAGGGGAAACCTACGACGTGGGTGATTTTAACAAAGTGCTCAATCGCATGGTGACCGAGGCCGACGATGACGGCTTTGCCACGCGCAAGGCGGCGGACGCCGAGCGCGGTCTGCTGCGTGGCCGTGGCACCTGTTACTATATCGAAAGTATTTTGGGCGATCCTTCGGAAGGGGCCAAGGTCACTTTCAACGAGGATGGTACAGTGTCGATCTATGTCGGGACGCAAAGCAACGGGCAGGGGCATGAAACGGTCTATGCCAAATTCCTCAGCGACCAGACGGGCATTCCGCATGATCTGATCACCGTGATCCAGGGCGACAGCGACCTGATCAAACAGGGTGGCGGGACCGGCGGTTCGCGTTCGGTCACCACGCAGAACAACGCCACATTGGCGACGGTCGATGTGATCCTGACCAGCTTCAAGGAATTCCTGTCCGGCGAAATGGGTGTCGAGCCGTCGGAGATCAAATTCGACGACGAACGCTTCCGCGCCGAGGGCAGCAACCTGACGCCGACGATACTTGAGGTGGCCGCACTGGCCCGCGAGGTCGAGCGGGACGATCTGCTGAAACACGAAGCCCGCGCCAGCCTGCCGGCCCGCAGCTTTCCCAATGGGGCCCATGTGGCCGAGGTTGTGATCGACCCGGACACCGGCGTGACGACGGTGGACCGCTATACCGTCGTCGATGATTTCGGGAACCTGATCAACCCGATGCTGGCCGAAGGTCAGGTGCACGGCGGCGTGGCCCAAGGCATCGGACAGGCGATCACCGAACATGTGGTTTATGACGAGGACGGCCAGCTGCTGTCGGCGTCCTTTATGGATTACGCGATGCCGCGCGCCTATGACGTGCCGTGGATCGGTTTCACGTCAGAGCCGGTGCCGTCCACGGCCAACATCATGGGCATGAAAGGCTGCGGCGAGGCGGGGACCGTCGGTGCGCTGGCAGCAGTGTCGAATGCGGTGCAGGACGCACTGTGGGAACGCGGTGTGCGACAGGCGGACATGCCGTTCACACCGATGCGAGTATGGGAAATGCTGAAGAATGAGCCTGTCGCGGCTGAATAGAGCAGTTGCCGGTTGGCTGCGTGGACGATTCCGCTCGGGTGCTCCGACCGGGTCGCCGCGCAGGCGCGGGCCGACCACCCATGTCATTATCCTTGATGGCACGATGTCCACGCTCATGCCCGATTTCGAAACGAACGCAGGTCTGACCTACAAGCTGCTCCATGAGACCGGCTCGGACGTGTCGGTCTATTACGAATCCGGCCTGCAATGGTCGAACTGGCGGCGGGCGGGCGATGTGTTGTTGGGGCGCGGGATCAACCGCCAGATCCGCCGCGCCTATGGCTATCTGGCATCGCGCTACCGCCCCGGTGACAGGATTTTCCTGATGGGCTATTCGCGCGGCGCTTATGCGGTGCGGTCGCTGGCGGGGATCGTCGGCTTTCTGGGCCTGCTCAAGGCCGAGAGCGCAACCGAGCGGAACATTCGTGAAGTGTACCGGCATTACGAGGCGGGGGGCAGCAGCGATGCGGCCCACGCCTTTGCCCGCATGCATTGTCACGCGGATGTGCCGATCGAGATGATCGGCGTCTGGGATACGGTGAAATCGCTGGGACTGAACGCGCCGGTGCTGTGGCGGTTCAGTGCGCCGAACCATTCCTTTCATGACCACCAGCTTGGCCCGCATGTAAAGCACGGCTATCACGCGTTGGCCCGCAACGAGACGCGCATGGCCTATGCGCCCGTCATGTGGGAGACCCGCAGCGACTGGCCCGGTCATCTGGAACAAATGTGGTTCCGGGGCACGCACGGGGATGTCGGCGGGCAATTGGGCGGCTTTGACGCGGCGCGGCCCCTGTCCAATATCTCGCTGGTCTGGATGCTGGAAAAGGCACAGGGCTGCGGCCTGCCATTGCCCGAAGGCTGGGCCGCTCGGTTCCCGCAGGACCCGCTGGCCCCGTCCGTGGGCACATGGCGCGGCTTTGGCGGGTTGTTCCTCACGCGGCGGGCGCGCAAGGTCGGGTTGGACCCCTCTGAACGGGTGCATCCCAGCGTCGCCGAAGCGGCCCGCGCGCCCGCGCGGTCGTGGTGGTCAGATTGGTTTCGTGGCGCGTCGGCGCATTAAGTTATGCCGACAGGTCTTGAGGTCTGGCGTTGGGGGCTTTTGCGGTGCTGTGCCACATAGGCAAGGATCAGGCTCAGCCGACCATCCGCCCGTTCACCCAAACCTGCGCAACGGCCCGGTCATCGCCCATCATGATCGTGGCAAAGACGGCTTCCCAGATGTCCGATACATTTGCCGCCCGCTGCGCGATCGCCGGGGTCGAGGCCAGATCCAGCACGCAGATATCAGCGTCATAGCCTGCCGCCAGTGTCCCGATCCGGTCGTGCAGGTGCAGGCTGCGCGCCGATCCGGCGGTGGCCAGCCACAAAAGGTGCCGTGCGTGCAGCGGGGTGCCGCGCAGTTGGCCGATTTCATAGGCCGCCGCCATCGTGCGCAGCATTGAAAACGACGACCCGCCGCCGGTGTCGGTGGCCAGCCCCACGGATATCCCGCGCGCCGCCAGTCCGGCCAGATCCATCAGGCCCGAGCCGATGAATGTGTTCGACGTCGGACAATGCACTACAGCCGCCCCGACCTCTGCCAGCCGGTTCACCTCGCGCGGCTCCATGTGGATGGCGTGGCCGTAGACCCCACGTGCGCCCAGCAGCCCGTGCGCCTCGTAGGTGTCGAGATAGTCGCGGGCGTTCGGATAGAGGTCACGGACCCATGCAATCTCGTCCACCTGTTCCGACAGATGCGTCTGCATCAGGCAATCGGGATGCTCGGCCCAAAGCGCGCCCAAGGCCTCCAGCTGGTCCGGTGTCGACGTGGGCGAGAAACGCGGCGTGATGGCATAATGCGCGCGCCCCGTGCCGTGCCAGCGGGTCAGCAGCGCCTTGCTGTCGTCATAGGCGCTTTGCGCGGTGTCGCGCAACGTGTCGGGGGCGTTGCGGTCCATGCAGGTCTTGCCCGCCACCACCCGCATGTCGCGGTCCGCTGCCGCCTGAAAGAACGCATCGACCGACGCGGGGTGGATGGTGGCAAAGGAACACATCGACGTGGTGCCATGGGCCAGCGCCAGGTCCAGATAGCTGTTCGCCACCTGTGCTGCATAGTCCGCATCGCCAAAGCGGGATTCTTCGGGAAAGGTATAGGTGTTCAGCCAGTCGATCAGCCGCTTGCCCCAGCTCGCGATGATCGCCGTCTGCGGATAATGCACGTGGGCATCGACAAAACCGGGCAGGATCAGCCGGTTGCCGTGGTCATGCACCGTGGCTTGCGGCGCCTGTGCCCGCAGGATGTCGGCGGAGCCTGTGGCGGCAATGCGGGTGCCTTTGATCAGCACGCCGTGATCAGCGTGGATCTGCACCGCCTCGGGGTCGGCGAAAGGGTCGCCCGTGGTCACCAGCACATGGCCGGTCAAAAGGATATCTTTGTTCATGCAGCGCACGTTAAGCGGGCGAAGGAAAAAGGTAAATTGACCTTTGTTCCCGTCGCACCATTGTGTAGGGAAACCTGCGCCCCTATGGTCGCGGACGCAACGCGGGGACCGGGCCATGGCTGACGAATTCGATACGATTGAACAAGACGCCAAGGTCGAGGAAGAACGCTCTGACGAGGCCTATCAGCTGGACCGCAAAGCGGTCAGCGCGATTCTCTATGCGGTCGACATCGAGGATCAGGCCAAGCTGATCGAACTGATGGAGCCGCTGCACCCGGCTGACATCGCCGACCTTCTGGAACAGATCAACGCCTACGACCGTTCGCGGCTGATCCGGCTCTATGATCGCGAGTTCGACGGCGACATCCTGTCCGAACTGGATGAGAGCATCCGCGACGAAGTGATCGCGGTGCTGACGCCGCAGGTGCTGACGCAGGCGGTGCGTGACCTCGACAGCGATGACGTGGTCGATCTGGTCGAAGACATGGACGACAGCCAGCAAGAGGCGATTCTGGACGCCCTTGAGGATGCCGACCGTCTGGCCGTGAAACAGGCGCTGTCCTACCCCGAGTTTTCCGCCGGCCGTCTGATGCAGCGCGAGGTCGTGATGGCCCCCGAGCACTGGACCGTGGGCGATGCCATCGACCATCTGCGCAGCTCGTCCGAAGAAGATCTGCCCGACCAGTTCTATCACATCGTCGTGGTCGATCCGCGCCTGCATCCGGTGGGCAATGTGACATTGGGCAAGGTGATGCGCTCGCGCCGCGATGTGCCGCTGCTGGACATCGTCGAGCCGACATTTCAGGTGATCCCTGCCACGCAGCCAGAAAGCGACGTGGCCTATGCCTTCAACCAATATCACCTGATCTCGGCCCCGGTGGTCGACGACGAGGGCCGCCTGATCGGTCTGATCACCATCGACGATGCCATGGCCGTGCTGGACGAAGAGCACGAGGAAGACATCATGCGTCTGGCCGGTGTCGGTGAAGGCTCGCTTTCGGACCGTGTGATCGAGACGACCAAACAGCGGATGCCATGGCTGGCCGTCAACCTTTTGACGTCGATTGCGGCGTCGCTGGTGATCGCGCAGTTCGAGGTGGCGATTGCGCAGATCGTGGCACTGGCGGTGCTGATGCCAATCGTGGCGTCCATGGGGGGCAACGCGGGCACCCAGTCGCTGACCGTCGCCGTGCGCGCCATTGCGACCAAGGACCTTACCGGCAGCAACGTCTGGCGGGTGATCCGACGCGAGGTGCTGGTGGGGCTGTTCAACGGGCTGTTGTTCGCGGTTGTGATGGGCGTGGTTGGTCTGATCTGGTTTGGCTCGCCCGCGCTGGGATACGTGATTGCCGCAGCGATGGTGGTGAACATGGTGGTCGCAGGCTTTGCCGGTACGGTGATCCCGGTGATCCTCGACCGCGTCGGCGTGGACCCCGCGTTGGCTTCGGGCTCATTTGTGACGACGGTCACGGACGTTGTCGGCTTTTTCTCCTTTCTCGGCCTGGCGGCGGCCGTGCTGCTGTGACGCTTGAGGCGCAAAAGGCAGCGGCGCGCAAGGCCGCCTTTGCCCGGCGCAAGGCGGCCTATGAGACCGCTGCACCCGCAGCTTGTGGCGTGTTGTCGGAACTGCTGGCAGGGCACCGCGGTGTTCCGTTGGCGGGATATGTGCCCATTCGCACCGAGATAGACCCGTTGGCGGCGATGGCCGAGGCATCGGCCTATGGCCCTGTCGGTGTGCCGGTCATCCAGGGGGCAGGGCAGCCCCTGCAGTTTTCGCAGTGGGAACCCGATATGCCGCTGCGCGACGGGCCGTTTGGTGCGCGGGTGCCGATGGTCGATGCATGGATCATGCCGCAGATCGTGATCGTGCCGCTGGTGGCCTTTGACCGGCGCGGCGGGCGGCTGGGCTATGGCGGCGGGTTCTATGATCGCACGCTCGAAGGATTGCGGGCGCGGGGGCCGGTGTTGGCCGTTGGCTTTGCCTTTGCCGCGCAGGAGGCCGAAGCGCTGCCGCTGGAAGAGACCGATCAGCCGCTGGATATGATCGTGACCGAGGCGGGCGTGATCCAGTTCTGATGTCGCGGGCCAGGGGCTTTGCCCCCGCGCCTTGCGGCGCTCCCCCAGGATATTTTTGGCCAAAAGAAGGGCAGGGGCTTGTTCGGGACCTGCCGGGGCGCATATGAGGGCCGCATGAAAATATTGTTTTTAGGCGATGTGATGGGCCGCGCGGGCCGGCAGGCGGTGTCCCAGGGGCTGCCAAAGCTGCGCGAGGCGTGGAAGCTGGATTTTGTCGTGGTCAACGGCGAGAACGCGACCTCGGGCATGGGGCTGTCGGCAGCACATGCGCGCGGCATTCTTGAGGCGGGCGCGGATTGTGTGACGCTGGGGGATCATGCCTTTGACCAGAAGGACATGTTGCAGTTCTGCGAGGCCGAGCCGCGCATCATCCGGCCCCTGAACTTTTCCAAATCAGCCCCCGGCAAGGGCGCGCGCCTGTTCGAGGCGCGCGGCGGGCGCAAGGTTCTGGTGTGCCAGGCGCTGGGGCAGGTGTTCATGAAACGCCCCTTTGACGATCCGTTCTCGGCCACGGAACAGGTGTTCCGCACGCATCCGCTGGGCGGTCAGGCGTCGGCGGTGATTGTCGATTTCCACTGCGAGGCGACCAGCGAGAAAATGGCCATGGGCCATTGGTGCGACGGGCGCGCGTCGCTGGTTGTCGGCACGCACACACATGTGCCGACCGCAGATGCGATGATCCTGAACAAGGGCACCGCCTATCTGAGCGATGCGGGCATGTGTGGTGATTATGACAGTGTCATCGGGATGCAGCGCGATGAGCCGTTGCGCCGGTTCATCACCGGCATGCCGAAGGAGCGATTCACGCCCGCGCTGGGCGATGTCACCCTGTCGGGCGTCTATATCGAGACGGATGACAAGACCGGCAAGGCCACACGGATCGAAATGGTGCGACAGGGCGGGCGTTTGTCGCCTGCGGGGCCGTCGCCGGTTGCCTGAAAATGCGGTGTTCAGGTCAAATTGTTGATCTGACAAGCGTGAGCAAGCACGCATGTGCTTGCGGCCTGTTGCCGGATCGGCAAAAGTGCCCGTCAGGCATTTTCATAAGGTAGAGCCGCCACATATGGGCATTTTCCAGCTTTCGCAGACCGGCAGCGCGGTCCTGACACTGACCATTGTCGGGATCATGTTCATCCTGTTCCTGCGCGAGACCTATCCGACCGAGGTTGTGGCGATTGCGGGGGCTGCGGTGATGCTGGCCACGGGTGTTCTGCCTTACGATTCCGCGCGGCTGGTTCTGGCGAACCCTGCGCCGTGGACCATCGTGGCGATGTTCATCATCATGGGGGCATTGGTGCGGACCGGAGCGCTGGACGCATTCACGGCGTTGGCCGGCCGACAGGCCCGAACGAACCCGGCCCTGGCCATCGGCTTGCTGATGGCCTTTGTCGTGGGCTCCAGCGCCATCGTCAGCAACACGCCGGTTGTTGTGGTGATGATCCCCGTGTTCATGCAGATCTCCAAGACGATGGGGCTCGCCCCGTCCAAGTTGTTGATCCCGCTCAGCTATGCCGCGATTCTTGGCGGCACGCTGACGCTGATCGGTACCTCGACCAACCTGCTGGTCGACGGTTCGGCGCGTGCCAACGGGCTGGCGCCATTCACGATTTTCGAGGTCACACCGCTGGGTGCGATCCTGGTGGTCTGGGGAATGATCTATCTGCGTTTCGTGGCCCCCTGGCTGCTGCCCGACCGGGACAGCATGGCCAACCTGCTAAGCGACAAACGCAAGATGAAGTTCTTTACCGAGGCCGTGATTCCCCCCGACAGCAACCTGATCGGGCGCGAGGTGTCGGGTGTGCAGTTGTTCAAACGCGAAGGCGTGCGGCTGATCGACGTGGTGCGCGGCGACCAGTCGCTGCGGCGCAATCTGGCCGGGGTCAGCCTGCAAGTGGGCGACCGCGTGGTCCTGCGCACGCAGATGACCGAATTGCTGAGCCTGCAAAGCAACAAGGAACTCAAGCGCGTCGATCAGGTGTCTGCGGTGGAAACCCAGACCGTCGAGGTGCTGATCACGCCCGGCTGCAAGATGATCGGCCGGTCGCTTGGGTCGATGCGACTGCGGCGGCGCTACGGGGTCTATACGCTGGCGGTGCACCGGCGGAATCAGAACATCGGACAGCAACTGGACGACCTGGTGGTGCGCGTGGGCGACACGCTGTTGCTGGAAGGCGCGCAGGAAGACATCGCGCGGTTGGCGTCCGACATGGACATGGTCGACGTCTCGCACCCCTCAAGCCGCGCGTTCCGGCGCGGGCACGCTCCGATTGCCATCGGGGCGCTGATCGGAATCGTGGCGCTGGCGGCCTTTGGTGTGGCGCCGATCCTGTTGCTCAGCGTGCTGGCCGTGGCGATTGTGCTGATCACCGGCTGTATCGACGCGGACGAGGCGTTTGAATTCATCGACGGCAGCTTGCTGGCGCTGATCTTTGCGATGCTGGCCATCGGCGCGGCGCTTGAGGCCTCGGGGGCCGTGACGCTGATTGCCAATGGCATTGCGCCGCTGATCTCGGACCTGCCGCCGTTCTTTATCATCTGGGCGATCTACCTGTTGACCAGCGTGCTGACGGAACTGGTCAGCAACAACGCTGTGGCTGTGGTGATGACGCCGATTGCCATCGGACTGGGCAGCGCGCTGGGCATTGATCCGCGCGCGCTGGTGGTGGCGGTGATGGTCGCGGCTAGCGCCTCCTTTGCCACGCCCATCGGCTATCAGACCAACATGCTGGTCTATGGTCCCGGCGGTTACAAGTTCACCGATTTCATGCGGGTCGGCATTCCGCTGAACCTGAGCATCGGATTGCTGGCCTCGGCGGTGATCCCGTTCCTGTGGCCACTTTAACCATGCGAGACGAAGCCGGCACGCCGATGGATTTGGGGAAGGATGGCAAAACCATGCGGAATGCGACCTACGGCGTTGCCCTGACCCTGATGATCGGCTGGTTGCTGTGGATCGGCAAGCCGGTGCTGCTGCCCGTGCTGGCAGCGCTGATTTCCGTCTATATTCTGCTGACTGCTGCAGAAAGCATGCAGAAACTGCCCGTGGTTGGCCGACTGCCGGATTGGGTGCGGCGTGCGTTGATCCTGTTGGTCTTTACGCTTTTCGTGATCCTGCTGTTCATCCTGGTCCTGAACAACCTGTCGCAGGTCGCCGCAGTCCTGCCAAGTTATGAGCAGAACCTGGAAAACCTGATCACGCGCAATGCCAGCCTGCTGGGCATTCAGGACGAACCAACATGGGCCAACGTGCGCGCGGTGACGCTGGACCGGATCGACTTCCGTTCCTGGATAGCGCCGGCCCTGCTGTCCTTGCGCGGCTTTGGCACCATGCTGTTCCTCGTCGTGCTTTACGCCAGCTTTTTCATCGCGGAACGGGGCGCGATGACACGCAAGGTGGTGATGGCCATGGGTGGAGAAGAGGCGGGAGGTCGCGCGATCACGCTGCTGTCGCGGGTGAACGAGCGGATCGGGCAATACCTCTTTGTCAAAACCACCCTGAACGTGATCCTCGGCGTTGCCTGCTATCTTATCATGCTGGTGTTGGGGATCGAGTTTGCCCTGTTCTGGGCGGTTCTGATCGCGTTCCTGAACTATATTCCCTACATCGGTTCGCTGATCGGCGTGCTTTTCCCCGTGCTGCTCAGCCTTGCGCAATTCGGCACGCTCAGCATGGCGGGCACCGTTCTGGTGGCGTTGACCACGGCACAGGTTGTGGTGGGCGCCTATCTTGAGCCGCGCATGATGGGGCGGGCGTTCAACCTCAGCCCTTTCGTGGTGCTGCTTGCGCTGGCGTTCTGGAGCACGCTTTGGGGGCTTGCCGGTGCGCTGTTGGCGGTGCCGCTGACGGCCAGCCTTGTGATCGTGCTGGCCGAGATCAAATCGGCGCGCCCCATCGCGATACTGCTTTCGGCCAGCGGCAAGATCTGAGGACGCAGCGCACGCCCTCGGGGGTGTTAGGGCAGGCTGACGGTGAAACCCGTCCAGTCCCGCCAGAAGCGGGTCAGGCAAAGCGGACACCGGCCTGCCGCCGCGCGCGGCACTTGCATACCGCAGGCAGGGCAGACCGATGGTGCAATCAGGCATACCCTCAGAGGATGCCTTGAGGCCTGATCGGCGTCAGTCCAGAGTGGCATTTGCGCCAACGCCCAGAACCGTCAAGGTGCGCGTGGTCCCGTCACGCGTTTCCCAGCGAAAGCTTGCGCCCTCGGACAGTCCGATCAGCGCGACACCGATGGGTGTGATCACCGACACTTGCCCCAGCGAGATATCGGCGTCCTCGGGAAACACCAGTTGCACCGTTTTCGTCTGGCCCGTGCTTTCGTCGCGGTAGGTCACGTGCCGCCCGATGGCCACGACGTCACTGCGCAGCTTGTCGTTCGCGACGACTTTGGCGCGGCTCAGTTCGTCCATCAGACGGTCGGCCAACTCTGGGCTGCGGCGCTGTGCGCCTTCGGCCAGTGCATCCATGCGGTCAAAGGTGTCGCGCGCCAGTACGATCTTGGGGCGGCGGCGCGAGGCGGGGCGGGGTATTGGTGTGGTCATGACATAATCCTTTCGAAGCCGCCGCAGGGGGCGGGATTGGAGTGTTGAAGGGGGTAAGAAGAAATCGTGGTCTGACGCGCCCGTCAGGTGTCGGAGACGCCCAGAACAACCAGCGTGGCGACTGTGCCGTCCGCACGGGGCAAGGGCGCACGTTGCAGGCGCGTCATGCCCAGAAGCGTCGCCCCTAGCGGGGTCAGCACCGAAACATGACCCGCGACGACGCGCGCGGGTGCCTCTAGCGTCAACCGCACGGTCTGTGCTCCGCCGCCGCTGACCATATAGACAACTGTCCGGTCGGGCAGGGCAAAGCCTGTCTCATGCGGCGGTTCCATACAGCGTGCGCTGGCCAGCTTGTCCTGCAGAATGGTGGCCACTGGCGGACCGGGCAGATGTGTTGCCAGCAGATGCGCAATTGCGTCCTTTACGTCGTGGGTCATGACACAGCGATGCGGTGGCGCTGTCGGCTCGGCCGCGGGCAGGCCCGCGTGCGGGTTGGGGTCTTGATAGGGAAACATGATCGCACTCCAAAGATGGGCAGAGCCCATTTTGTTCGTATTCGGGGATAAGCAAACCTCGGGAGGAGCCGGAAACGCCGGTGTCAGACCGCCCGAGGTTCCGGGCGGTTCAGAAGAAGGAACCGTGCATATATCTCGCGAATGATCATGACCAGAAGCTGGGCATTGCAAGGCGATAAGTCAAGGCACCGGGGCACACCCTGTCGGCATCATTCCGCAAGCGTCTCAGGCAATGGCCGTGGACCGTCCCGCATTGCGCCCCGAAAAGATGCAGCCGCCCAGAAAGGTGCCTTCCAGCGCGTTATAGCCGTGGTATCCACCACCGCCAAAGCCCGCGACCTCTCCGGCGGCGAAGAGCCCCGGGACGGGCGCCCCGTCCGCGCCGATCATCTGGCTGTCCAGATTGGTTTGCAGCCCGCCCAGCGTCTTGCGCGTCAGTATGTGCAGCTTGACCGCGATCAGCGGACCATTTGCCGGATCAAGGAACCTGTGCGGTTTGGCCGTGCGGATCAGCCTGTCGCCGCGGTAGTGGCGCGCGGCGTGGATCGCCATCATCTGCGCGTCCTTGCTGAACGGATTGTCCACTTGCCGGTCACGCGCTTCGATCTGGGCGCGCAGTGTGCCTGCGTCCAGCGGCACATCACCGATCCGGTTCATGCCCGCCACCAGTGTGTCCAGATCATCCGCCACCACGAAATCCGCACCGTGCTCCTTGAACGCCTCGACCGGACCCGTCGCGCGTTTTCCCGACAGGATGCGCTGGCGGATCACCTCGCGCCAGCTGGCGGAGGTGAAATCGGGGTTCTGCTCGGACCCTGACAGGGCGAATTCCTTCTTGATGATCTTCTGGGTCAGCACGAACCAGCTATAGTCATATCCCGTGGCCAGAATGGACCGCAGAGTGCCCATGCTGTCGAACCCGGGCAGGGCGGGGGGCGCAAAGCGTTTGCCGGTGGCGTCGAACCACATGGACGAAGGGCCTGGCAGGATGCGGATGCCGTGAGCAGGCCAGATCGGGTCCCAGTTCTTCACGCCTTCGGTGTAATGCCACATGCGGTCGCCGTTGATCACCTGGCCGCCCGCCTGTTCGGAAATCGCGATCATGCGGCCATCCACATGGGCGGGCACGCCCGCGATCATCTCTTTTGGTGCGGGGCCAAGCCGCGCGGTCGGCCATGCCTTGCGCACCATCTCGAAATTGCCGCCAATCCCGCCCGAAGTGACAATGACCGAGGCAGCTTTGAACGCAAAATCCCCCACTGCATCACGGTTGGTCGAGGCCCCGCGCGGTGCCGTGTCATCGGCCAGCACCGTGCCGGACACGCCTGCGGCGGCTCCGTTCGTCATGTCGATGCGGTCAACGCGGTGGCGGAACTGGAACGAGATCAATCCCGCGCCTTCATGTTCGATACAGCGGCGGGCAAAATGTTCCATCGTGCCGGGGCCGGTGCCCCAGGTGATGTGAAAGCGCGGCACCGAATTGCCATGTCCGTCGGCAAAGCCGCCGCCCCGTTCGGCCCAGCCCACCACCGGAAACCAGCGCAGGCCCATCTGGTGCAACCACGGGCGCATCTCGCCCGCAGCAAAGTCAATGTACGCCTCGGCCCATTTGCGCGGCCACGCGTCCTCGGGCCGGTCGAACTGTGCGCTGCCCATCCAGTCGGACAGGGCCAGATCGCGGCTGTCGCGAATGCCCATGCGGCGCTGTTCGGGGGTGTCGACCATGAACAGCCCGCCAAGGGACCAGAAGGCCTGACCACCCAGCCCGCTGCGCGGTTCCTGATCGACGACGATCACCCGCTTGCCCCGGTCCCCGAGCTCGGCCGCGGCGGCCAGTCCGGCCAGCCCCGCGCCCACGATGATGGCGTCTGCCTGTTCCATGATGTCCTCCCCTAAAGGGAAGCGTAAACGCGCAGGGGGGCAGGGGGCTAGAATTTTTTGGGGCGCCTTACAGCGGCCAGAAAAACAGGATCGACGGGATCGACACGCAGATCACGATGATTTCCAGCGGCAGCCCCATCCGCCAGTAATCGCCAAAGCGATAGCCACCGGGGCCGAGGATCAGGGTGTTGTTCTTGTGTCCGATGGGCGTGAGGAACGCCGAGGACGCGGCCACCGCGACCGCCATCAAGAACGGGTCGGGGGAGACGTTCAGGCTTTGCGCCATCTGGATGCCCACGGGGGCGGCGACGATCGTGGTGGCGGTGTTGTTCAACACGTCCGACAGGGTCATGGTGACCACCATCAGCACGCTCAGCACCACCCAGGCCGGCATCCCGTCGGTCAGGTTGACCAGCGCGCCCGAGATCAGTTCGGTGCCGCCCGATGTCTCCAGCGCGGCCCCCAGCGGGATCATCGACCCCAGCAGGACGACCACGGGCCATTCGATATGTGTGTAAAGTTCCGACAGCGGCACGATGCGCGCCAGAACATAGGCGATGACCACAATGCCCAGAGCCACGGGCAGGTAAATCAGGCCAAAACTGGCAGCCGCGACAGCCCCGCCGAACAGGCCGATGGCCAGCCAGACCTTGGAATTCTCGGTCACCGCCAACCCGCGATCCGCCAGCGGCAGCACACCCAGCCAGTCGGTGACATGGCCTGCGGTGTCGCGCGGCACCAGCAGCAACAGGATGTCGCCCGCCTGCAACTGGGTCTTGCGCAGTTGCGAGGTGATCTTGCGCCCCTGACGCGAAATGCCCAGCAGCACCGTGCGCTGACGCCAAGCCAGGCCCACGGTCTGCGCCGACCGCCCGTCCAGACGCGAACCTTCGGGGACCACGACCTCGATGATCTCGACGCCTTCGCCATCCGCGTTCAGCCGCTCTTCGCGCTCGGCGTCCGCCACGCTCAGCTTCAGCGTCGAGCGGAATTCGTCCAGCGCATCGGGCGTCGCTTCGATCACCAGCGCGTCGCCGGCTTGCAGCGCGATGTTGCGTGCAGAGCCATAGCGCCGCTTGCCATCGCGGATCAGGCCCAGGACCGCGACATCGGCGCTGTCCGCTTCCTCTTGCAGTTCGGCGATGCGTTGGCCAACCAGCTTGCTGTCTTCGGGGATGATCAGCTCGGCGATATATTGGGAAATATCCTCGTGATTCAGCGTCGCGTCCTCGCGGCTGGGGATCAGCCGCCAGCCGATCAGCGCGACAAAGGCCAGACCGGCGATGGCCGCGATTCCGCCCACCGGGGCAAAATCGAACATCCCGAAAGGCGCACCCAGCGATTGCTGGCGGATCGAGGCGATGATGATGTTGGGCGGCGTGCCGATCAGCGTGACCATGCCACCCAGGATCGTGGCAAAGCTCAGCGGCATCAGGCTCAGCCCCGGTTGCCGCCCCGCCTTGCGCGCGGTCTGGATGTCAACGGGCATCAGCAACGCGAGAGCTGCGACGTTGTTCATAAAGGCCGACAGGATGCCGCCGACAGCGCCCATGATGGTGATGTGCGCGCCCAGGCTGCGGCTGGCATCAATCAGCGTGCGGGTGATCAGCAGCACAGCGCCCGACCGCACCAGCCCCGCCGACACCACCAGCACCAGCGCCACGATCAGCGTGGCAGGATGCCCGAACCCGGAAAAAGCGTCTTTTTCCGGCACCACCCCCAACACGACGCCGGTCATCAGCGCGGCAAAGGCCACAAGGTCATAACGGAAGCGGCCCCACAGCAGCAGCCCAAAGACAGCGCCGAACAGGGTGAAGAGGATGATTTGATCTGTTGTCATGCGCGGCAACGTAGAACGCAGGCAGCGGCGCGACCAGTGCAATTTGGCGGGTTCGTTTAGATGGCAATCCGCAAGGGGCTTTGCCCCCGGCGCTTGCGCGCCTCCCCCAGGATATTTAGAGCCAAAGAAACAGCACCGGCGCGCATATGCGCCAAGGCTTGCGGCCCCCCCGCATGGTGCACTATAGCAGCCGACAAAGCCGCGCGGCGGCGCATGTCAGTTGCAAATCGGAGGCGTTATGGCAGGCCACTCAAAATGGGCGAACATCCAGCACCGCAAGGGGCGTCAGGACAAGTTGCGCGCCAAGGTGTTTTCAAAGATGTCCAAGGAAATCACCGTGGCCGCCAAGATGGGCGACCCCGACCCCGACAAGAACCCGCGTTTGCGTCTGGCGATCAAGGAGGCCAAGTCGGTCTCTGTGCCCAAGGACGTGATCGACCGCGCGATCAAGAAAAGCCAGGGCGGCGACAGCGAAGATTACGAAGAAATCCGCTATGAGGGCTATGGCCCCAATGGTGTCGCGGTGATCGTCGAGGCGATGACCGACAACCGCAACCGCACTGCATCGGTGGTCCGCTCGACGTTCACCAAGAACGGCGGCAACCTGGGCGAGACGGGCAGTGTCGGGTTCATGTTCGACCGCAAGGGCGAGATTGTCTATCCTGCCGCCGTCGGTGACGCCGATACGGTCATGATGGCCGCCATTGAGGCTGGCGCCGAAGACGTGGAAAGCACCGAGGATGGCCACGTGATCTGGTGTGCCGACACCGACCTGAACGAGGTGTCGACAGCGCTTGAGGCCGAACTGGGCGAAAGCGAAGCCACACGGCTGGTCTGGAAACCCACCGTCACCACCGAGATGGATCTGGAAAGCATGCAAAAGCTGATGAAGCTGATTGATGCGCTGGAAGACGATGACGACGTGCAACGCGTCACCGCCAACTTCGAAGCCTCAGACGAGGTGATGGAACAGCTGGGCGACGATTAAGCCGGACCGTTGACCACTTCGGAACGCTGCCCTGTCTCGGGGGCGGCGTTCTTGTTGCAGAACAGACCGCGCGCAATGCTGCCCCACCCTTGGGGGGCCTCTGCCTGGGGACGCTGGCGGCGCAGACGCCGCAGGACCGAACGCAGGGCGGTCAGGCGCACTTCGGCAGATTCACCGCCGGCGCGCACTTGAACGGACAAGATCTTTTCCTGTGTTTCCAAAGCACTTTCGATCATCTCGAATTCGGATGCTGAGAGCGTAAGGCTATGGGGCAGGGCGGACATCTTGGCGTTCCTTCTTTGATCAAGTCTTGTGCATATGGTGTAAGAATGGTGCTTCGCCAAGGTCCGTTCGTCGTTTTGTGACACAAAAATGACAGTTCTCACGGATCGGTGATTGCAAGGTTGGATTTGCGCAGGGTGCCGCGCTGCCGTAAGCAACTGCGCAGCAGGGTTGAGGCAGGTTTCACATGACATCGTTTTTGCCGGGATTTTACCTGGGGTTTTCTTTGATCTTGGCGATCGGCGCCCAGAATGCCTTTGTGCTGCGGCAAGGATTGATGCGGTCGCATGTGTTCTGGGTGTGCCTGACCTGCGCGCTGTCCGATGCGCTGCTGATCAGCGCAGGCGTCGCGGGCTTTGGCGCGCTGGCAGAGGCGGTGCCGTGGCTGGAAACCGTGATGCGCTGGTTCGGGGCGGCCTTTTTGCTGTGGTACGGCTGGCGCAATGCGGTCAGCGCATGGCGCGGCGGGCAGGCGCTGGATGCCGCCGATGCGCGGGGCGGGTCGTTGCGGGCCACGTTGCTGGTCGTGCTGGCGCTGACCTGGCTGAACCCGCATGTCTATCTGGATACGCTGATGCTGCTGGGTGCGGTGTCGGCGCAATACCCCGACAAGCTGGCCTTTGGCGCGGGGGCTGTGACGGCCAGTTTCGTATTCTTTTTCGGCCTGGGTTATGGCGCGCGGCGGCTGCGGCCCTTGTTTGCCAATCCGCGCAGCTGGCAGGTGCTGGATGTGCTGATCGCGCTGACCATGTGGGCGATTGCGCTGAAACTGATCTGGATGTGATGCCGGCAGCACGCCGTTGATTGCAGACATGCTGCATGATAACCGGGCAGCGTAGCGCGCGGTGATCCCATGACCCAATCTTCAAGACTGTATATACTCGGCGCGTCCTGTTCCGGCGTGTCAACACTGGGGCAGAGCCTGTCGGCGCATCTGCGGGTGCCACAGCTGGATGTGGACAGCTTTTACTGGTTGCCGACCGATCCGCCCTTTACCACCAAACGCCCGCCCGAAGATCGCGTCCGCATGATCCAGGCCGAACAGGCGCGGACGGATGGCTGGATCTTGTCCGGTTCTTTCATCGGCTGGGGCGAGGCGCTGGTCGAGGATGTTGACATGATCATCTATGTATACACCCCCACCGAGGTGCGGATGCAGCGGCTGGACGCCAGAGAGGCACAGCGTCACGGGTCGCGTATCCTGCCGGGCGGGGACATGCATCTGGCCCATCTGGCGTTTCGCGACTGGGCCTCTCATTATGATGATCCTGCTTTTTCCGGCCGCAACCGGGCGCAGCACGAGGGGTGGCTGGACACCCTGAGCGTGCCCGTGCTGCGGCTGGACGGGGCGCAAGACCAGGCGGCGCTGTTGAATGCGGTCCTCCGAGAGCTGTCCGGCGTCCGGGCCTGAAACCCGTTGCGTGAAAAACAAGCTGGTTCAATGTCATAGACCATTGTCAGGCAGAACGTTGCGCGCAGGCTCTTGCACCTCCCTGCGTGCTTGCCCATTGATACGCCCATGATAAATGGACAAGAACCGCGCCCCATGACGGGCATTCTGTGGATGCTGGTGACGGGGCTGTGTTTTGTCGCGGTGACTGCACTGGTCAAGTGGATGGGGCCGGGAATGCCGCCCTCGCAGGCGGCGTTCCTGCGGTACATGCTGGGCATGGTGTTCCTGATCCCGATGCTCAAGGATGTGCGCGAGGCCAACCTGACACGACGCCAGTGGAAGCTGTTCACCCTGCGCGGGTTGCTGCATTCCGTCGGCGTGTCGCTGTGGTTCTATGCCATGACCCGTATCCCCATCGCCGAACTGACGGCGATCAATTATCTCGCGCCGGTCTTTTTCTCGATCGGGGCTGCGCTCTTTCTGGGCGAACGGCTGGCAGCGCGGCGCATCTTTGCGGTGGTCGTGGCGTTGGTGGGGACGGCGATTATCCTGCGTCCCGGTTTCCGCGAGGTCGCGAACGGTCACATCGCCATGCTGGCCGCAGCGGCGGTGTTTTCCGGGTCCTACCTGTTGGCCAAGATCTTGTCGGACGAGGCAAAGCCGACGGTCGTTGTGTTCATGATGACGGTTTTCGTCAGCCTGGGACTTGCCCCGCTGGCGGCAATCGTCTGGGTCACGCCCACTTGGGAGCAGATCGGTATTCTGGCGCTGGTGGCGGTGTTTGCCCAAGCCGGACATTATACCATGACGCTGGCCTTTGCCGCCGCTCCGGTGACCGTGACGCAGCCGATCACCTTCCTGCAACTGGTCTGGGCCACGTTGCTGGGCATGTTGGTGTTCAGCGAGCCGGTGGACATCTACGTGGTGCTGGGCGGGGTGCTGATCCTGGCCTCTGTCACCTTCATCACATGGCGCGAGGCGCAGCTGAAACGCCGTCCGATCACGCCGACGATCAACGCCACAAAGGTCTGACGGTTTTTATTGATTGACTAGTCAGTAAAAACCCCTGATCCTGTGCTCCCATGGAATATGGGGGATATGGCCGTGCCCAAAGTGGGAATGGAACCGATCAGACGATCCGCACTGGTGCAGGCCACCATCGCCGAAATTGGAGCCGCGGGATCGCTGGATGTGACCGTGGGCCAGATCGCGCGTCGTGCGGGCATGTCTACGGCCCTTGCGCATCATTATTTCGGGGGCAAGGACCAGATTTTTCTGGCTGCCATGCGCCACATCCTGACCGAATACGCCACCGAAGTGCGCGCCGCCTTGGCCAAGGCCACCAGCCACGCCGACCGGGCCGCAGCCATCGTGCGCGGCAGCTTTGCCCAATCCTGCTTTGCCCCCGCCACCATCAGCGCATGGATGACCTTTTACGGGCGCGCCGCGTCGCATCCTGAAACCCTGCGACTGCTGCATCTGTACCAGCGGCGGTTGCGCTCGAACCTGACCCATGCCCTGCGCGGGGTCAGCGCCGATCCGGTGAACGACGCCGAAACCATGGCCGCCCTGATCGACGGTCTGTACCTGCGCGCCGCCCTGTCGGGGCACGACGATCACGACGCTTGCGATGCGGCACTGCGCACGCTGAACACTTTGATCCAGAGGCAATCATGACTGACGCTCCGGCCAAACAGCCCAACATCCTGATCTTTATGGTCGACCAGCTGAACGGCACGCTGTTCCCTGACGGCCCCGCCGACTGGCTGCACGCGCCCAACATCAAGAAGCTGGCCGCCCGCAGCACGCGGTTTCGCAACGCCTATACCGCCTCGCCACTGTGCGCGCCGGGCCGGGCGGCGTTCATGTCGGGGCAGTTGCCCAGTGCAACGGGCGTCTATGACAACGCAGCCGAGTTTGCCTCGTCCATCCCCACCTATGCGCACCACCTGCGCCGCGCGGGCTATCACACGTGCCTGTCGGGCAAGATGCACTTTGTCGGCCCCGACCAGCTGCACGGCTTCGAGGAGCGTCTGACCACCGATGTCTACCCGCCCGATTTCGGCTGGACCCCCGACTATCGCAAACCCGGCGAGCGGATCGAATGGTGGTATCACAACATGGGCTCGGTCACCGGATCGGGCGTGGCCGAGATCACCAACCAGATGGAGTACGACGACGAGGTGGCCTATCACGCCACGCGCAAGGTTTATGATCTGGGCCGCCGTCACGACCCCCGTCCATGGTGCCTGACCGTTAGCTTTACGCACCCGCACGATCCTTATGTGGCGCGCAAGAAATACTGGGACCTCTACGAGGACTGCGAACACCTGATGCCCGAGGTGGCACCGATCCCTTATGACGAACAAGACCCCCATTCCAAGCGCATCTTCGACGCCAACGACTGGCGCAGCTTTGACATCTCGGACGACGACGTGCGCCGCTCGCGCCGCGCCTATTTCGCCAACATCAGCTATCTGGACGACAAGATCGGCGAAGTGCTGGAGGCGCTTGAAGGCACCCGCCAAGAGGCGATCATCCTGTTCGTGTCCGATCACGGGGACATGCTGGGCGACCGTGGACTGTGGTTCAAAATGTCCTTCTACGAAGGATCGTCACGCGTGCCGCTGATGATCAGCGCGCCGCAGATGGAACCGGGCCTTGTGACCGATCCCGTCAGCAACATCGACGTCTGCCCGACCTTGTGCGATCTGGCCGGTGTCAGCATGTCCGAGGTTGCGCCATGGACCACCGGCAGCAGCCTTGTGCCGCAGGGGCAGGGGGTGGCACGCAGTGAACCCGTTGCAATGGAATACGCCGCCGAGGCATCCTATGCGCCGATGGTGTCGCTGCGGTCTGGCCGTTGGAAATACAGCCGCTGTGCGCTGGACCCCGACCAGCTGTTCGATCTGGACGCCGACCCGCATGAGCTGACCAATCTCGCAGGCGACCCGGCCCATGCCGACACGCTCGCCGATTTCCGCGCGCAGGCTGACGCGCGCTGGGATCTGGACCGGTTCGACGCCGATGTGCGCATCAGCCAGGCCCGCCGCTGGGTGGTCTACGAAGCGCTGCGCGAGGGTGGCTATTACCCGTGGGATTACCAGCCACTGCAAAAAGCGTCCGAACGCTACATGCGCAACCACATGGATCTGAATGTGGTCGAGGAAAACGCAAGATATCCGCGCGGCGAGTGAAATCGCTGCGTTGTAGCGTGAAACGTCGGAAAAGAATAAGCTGACGGCACGCACATCAAGGCCCAAAGGGCCAACACGGAGGGACCAATGCTAACCTATATCATCTCATTCGGAGTTCTGCTGGCGTTCGCGCTGGTGATCTTCTGCACCATCAAATGGTGGAACCTGCGGCTGGTGGGGCCTGATCCCGTCGGCCTGTTCACCTTTATCGCGATCCTGTTCACGTCCGGTCTGGACGTGGGCCTGATCATGTTCCCCATCGCGTTCGACTTTCCGCTCTATGCGGATGTGGCAACCGAACCGGCCTATGGGTTTACCAACCCGCTGGCGCTGGAATTCGGGTTCTGGGGCTTTCTGATCTGGGCGTTCTACTTTTTGACGGCCTTCTATTTCTGCGCCATCGAGCCGCGGGTGAAATTCTTTCAGCATGGCCTCGTGAAGCTGATCAACAACTTGGTCATCATCACCACCTGTGCCTTCACCGGCGCGCTGTTCCTGATCTACATGCCCTATTACATCCCCGAAATGGGCGATGGCGAAACGGTGATCCCGGCGTTCTACGTGATCTGTTTCCTTGTGATCCTGACGGCGTCCTATTCGTCCACCGACATCAAATACGTCAAGTTCCTGTCGGTCGGTTCCACGCTGGTCTTCTTTGCGCTGATCATCGGTATGTGGATCAATGCAGGCATGTCGGGCGGTGAATTTGTCGACACCGTCAGCCTTGTCGGCGGCTATTTCGGCAACATCCACAAGTTCGTGATCCCGCTGACCGAATACCACGAATTCTACCTGTTCTGGTGGTTCGCGTGGTCGATCATGATCGGCCAGTTCACCTCGCGCTTTGTCGGAGGGCTGAAGACATGGCAGCTGCTGGCGTCCTTGCTGGTGTTCCCGTCGATCCCGCTCGTGATCTGGTTCTCGGTTGCTTACTACTACCACCAGAACGCCATCGACATGACCGGACTGGTCAACTGGTCGATGACCGTCGTGGGCATCCTGTTCGTGATCAACTCGTTTGACTCGCTGATCCGGCTGTACACCGACAACCTGAACCTGACCACAGACCGTTACGGCAAGGTGCAATACGTGCTGGGCAACGCCGCCCTGCTGTTCGTGCTGACCCTGCTGTTCCAAAGCCAGTGGCTGCAGATCCAGTGGGTCGGCACCGTGGTGATCTGTCTTTACGTCGCCTGCATTGCCTATGTGATCGGCAAGCGTGAGGCGATCTCGGACATGACCGAAACGCGGCCGCTTCCGGCTGAATAACCCAAACCCCAACGGTGGTCCGGTCTGCGCGATGCAGGCCGGGCCGCTCATTTTCCCAAGAGGCTCCGAATGCAAACCCAACCCGCTGCCAGCCATTTCATCAACGGCCAATACGTCGAAGACACCGGTGGTGAAGCTTTTGACGTGATTTATCCCGCCACCGGCGAGGTGATTGCAAAGATGCATTCGGCGACCCCCGACATTATCAATCAGGCGCTGGACGCTGCGCGCGCCGCGCAACCCGCATGGGCCGCCATGTCCGGCACCGAACGCGGCCGCATCCTGCGCCGCGCTGCCGACATGATCCGCGAACGCAACCATGACCTGAGCATTCTGGAAACCTATGACACCGGCAAACCCTATCAGGAAACATCCGTCGCCGACGCCACCAGCGGCGCCGACGCGCTGGAGTATTTCGGTGGTCTGGCCGCCAGCCTGACGGGCGAACATATCGCATTGGGCGGGGGCAACTGGGTCTATACCATCCGCGAGGCGCTGGGCGTTTGCGTCGGCATCGGCGCGTGGAACTATCCCACACAAATCGCCTGCTGGAAGGGCGCACCGGCGCTGGCCTGCGGCAATGCGATGGTGTTCAAACCGTCCGAAACCACGCCCCTGTCGGCACTGAAAGTGGCCGAGATCCTGCACGAGGCTGGCCTGCCTGCGGGCCTTTATAACGTCGTTCAAGGCCTGGGCGATGTGGGTGCCGCGCTGGTGGTCGACCCGCGCGTCGACAAGGTGTCGCTGACAGGCTCCGTGCCCACAGGCCGCAAGGTCTATGCCGCCGCTGCCGCTGGCATGAAACACGTCACGATGGAGCTGGGCGGCAAGTCGCCCTTGGTCATCTTTGACGACGCCAACCTTGAAAACGCCGTCAGCGGCGCGATCATGGCCAACTTCTATTCCACCGGTCAGGTCTGTTCCAACGGCACCCGCGTGTTCGTGCAGAAGGGCATCAAAGAGGCGTTTCTGAAACGTCTGGCCGAACGGCTGGACAACGCGGTGATCGGTGACCCGATGGACCCCGACACCAGCTTTGGCCCGATGGTCAGCCAGCGCCAGATCGACATCGTGGACGGCTACATCGCCAAGGGCAAAGCCGAAGGCGCGCGTCTGGCCTATGGCGGCGACCGCATCGACCAGCCCGGTTTCTGGATCCAGCCCACGGTCTTTGCCGATGTCACCGATGACATGGCCATCGCCCGCGAGGAAATTTTTGGCCCGGTGATGGCGGTGCTGGATTTCGACGACGAGGCCGAAGTGATGGCCCGCGCCAATGACACCGAATACGGCCTGGCCGCCGGTGTCTTCACCAACGATCTGACCCGCGCCCACCGCGTCGCCGCCGGGTTCGAGGCAGGCACCTGTTTCATCAACACCTACAACGACGCGCCGGTCGAGGCCCCCTTTGGCGGGGTCAAGGCATCTGGCGTGGGCCGCGAAAACTCCAAGGCGGCGATCGAGCATTATTCCCAAGTGAAATCCGTCTTTGTGCGCATGGACGATATGGAGGCCCCCTTCTGATGACAGCCGATTACATCATCGTCGGCGCAGGCAGCGCAGGCTGCGCTGTCGCTTACCGTCTGGCCGAGGCGGGCAAATCTGTGCTGGTCATCGAACACGGCGGCACCGATGCGGGGCCCTTCATCCAGATGCCCGCGGCGCTTAGCTATCCGATGAACATGTCGATGTACGACTGGGGCTTTCAGACCCAACCCGAACCGCACCTGAACGGCCGCCGTCTGGCGACCCCGCGCGGCAAAGTCATTGGCGGGTCGTCCAGCATCAACGGCATGGTTTATGTGCGTGGTCACGCGATGGACTATGACCACTGGCGCGACAGCGGGGCCGAAGGCTGGGGCTATGCCGATGTGTTGCCCTATTTCAAACGCATGGAAAACTGGCATGCCAACGGGCATGGTGGCGACCCCGAATGGCGTGGCAACGATGGTCCGCTGCATGTCACGCGCGGCCCCCGCAAGAACCCGCTGTTCCAGGCCTTTGTCGATGCGGGACGGCAAGCGGGATACGAGGTCACCGACGACTACAACGGCGAGAAACAAGAGGGCTTTGGCCCGATGGAACAGACCGTGTGGAAGGGCCGCCGCTGGTCCGCCGCCAACGCCTATCTGCGCCCTGCGCTGAAACACGAGCACTGCACGCTGATGCGCGGGCTGGTCGAAAAGGTCGTGATGGAAGAGGGCCGCGCCGTCGGCGTGCAACTGGCAGGCGGCGAGATCTTGCGCGCAGGCCGCGAGGTGATCATCGCCGCGTCGTCCATCAACTCGCCCAAGATCCTGATGCTGTCGGGCATCGGCCCCGCCGCCCATCTGGCCGAACACGGCATCGACGTTGTGGCCGACCGCGCGGGCGTGGGCCAGAACTTGCAAGACCATCTGGAACTGTACCTGCAAGTCGCCTCGCTCAAGAAAATCACCCTCTACCGCTATTGGAACCTGTTCTCCAAGGCGCGGATCGGGGCGCAGTGGCTGCTGTCGAAAACCGGGCTGGGCACGTCCAACCAGTTCGAAAGCGCCGCTTTCATCCGCAGCAAGGCGGGGGTGCAATACCCCGATATCCAGTACCATTTCCTGCCCATGGCCGTGCGTTATGACGGCAAGGCCGCCGCCGAAGGTCACGGCTATCAGGCCCACGTCGGCCCCATGCGCTCGGCCTCGCGCGGGGCGGTCACGCTGGCCTCGGCCAATCCGGAAGATGCGCCCAATATCCTGTTCAACTACATGTCCGACCCGCAGGATTGGGAGGATTTCCGCACCTGCATCCGCCTGACCCGCGAGATTTTCGCGCAAGAGGCGTTCAAGCCCTACTTCAAACACGAAATCCAGCCCGGTGCGGACGTACAAACCGACGACGAGCTGGACGATTTCATCCGCGACGAGGTCGAAAGCGCCTATCACCCCTGCGGCACCTGCAAGATGGGCAGCCGTGACGATCCGATGGCCGTGGTCGACGCCCAAGGCCGCGTGATCGGGGTCGAGGCATTGCGCGTGGTGGACAGCAGTATTTTCCCACGTATCACCAACGGCAACCTGAATGGTCCGTCGATCATGACCGGCGAAAAGATGGCCGATCACATCCTGGGGCGCAGCTTGCCTGCGGTGAATGACGCACCTTGGATACATCCCGATTGGGAAACGCAGCAGCGTTAACTTTTACGGTCGAATTCGGTTGAAGGGGCACGCGCGCCCCGACTAGTTAACCGAATGTTAAGAATTTGGTCCCTCATTGTTCTCCTGTCCCTGCCTGTCATGGCCGGGGCAGGGGAGTTTTCCGGTCCCGTAAGGGTGATCGACGCCGACACCATCGACGTGGGCACGACACGTGTGCGCTTGCATGGCATCGACGCGCCCGAGCTCAATCAGGAATGCAAGACCGCTCAGGGCGTGGCCTTTGCATGCGGGCGGTGGGCGGCGGATCAGGTACGCGCCTTGTTCCAGAACCGGCTGGCGCGCTGTCAGCAGGTGGACATCGACCGCTATGGCCGCACCGTCGCCAGCTGTGTGGTGGGTGATGTGGATATCGGGCAGGAAATCGTCAGTTTGGGTCTGGCCTTTGCCTACACCCGCTATTCCGAGGCCTATGTGCTGGACGAAAAGGGCGCCGCCGTGAACGACCGTGGCCTGCACGCCATGCGCGTTCAATCCCCCGCCCAGTTCCGCGCCTTGCGCACCAAAGGACGCAGCGCCCCCGACCCGGCCTGCGTGATCAAGGGCAACATCTCGAAGAACGGGCGCATCTTTCACGTGCCGGGGCAGGAATTCTATGACCGCACCGGCATCGACACCGCGCGCGGCGAACGCTGGTTCTGCTCGGCGGCAGAGGCACGGGCGGCAGGTTGGCGGCCGGCCCGACGATAGCGCGCGCTACCCCACCTGATAAGGCAGCACATCGCGCGTGTCGGGATCGACGCTGAGCTTGCGTTCAAGCGGGGGGACCGACCGCTGGTGACACTGTTTGCGCTCGCAGATCCGGCAGGAAATCCCGATTGGTTCGAACGCATCATCGCGTCCCAGATTCAGCCCGTCGGCATAAACCAGATTGCGCGCATGGCTGATCTCGCAGCCGAACGAGATGGCGAACCGTCGCACGGGGGCGCCGAACCGACCCGCCGGTTTCGACACGTCGCGGGCAAGGCTCAGATAACGCACCCCGTCCGGCGTTTCCGCCAGCTGGCGCAGGAACTGGCCCGGCTGCTCGAAGGCCCGGTGCACGTTCCACAGCGGACAGGCCCCGCCGAACCGCGCGAATTGCAACCGCGTCGCCGAATGCCGCTTGGTGATGGTGCCCGCCTGATCGACGCGCACGAAAAAGAACGGAATGCCTTTTGCGCCGGGTCGCTGCATCGTGGACAGGCGGTGCACCACCTGTTCGATGGATGCGCCAAAGCGGCTGGCCAGAACCTCGACATCGTGGCGACAGTCCTGCGCCGCTTGCAAGAACGGGCCATAGGGCATCAGCGTGGCGCCCGCGAAATAGTTGGCCAGCCCGATCTTGGCGATGGCGCGCGCCTCGGAGGACTGGAACCGCGCCAGATCCAGCGTCGCCTCCAACAACGCATCCTGCCGCACCAGCGCCAGTTGCAGCAGCATCTGGAAGGTTTGCGTTTCGGGGGACAGCCGCGCCGAGACGCGCAAGGTCTTGGTGTCGGCCTCATAGGACCGGATCAGGTCCATATCGTCAAAGCGTACCGTTACCCCCGCGTTGCCCAGTTCGGCCACAACCGACACGCGGATGTTGGCGGGCCGCCCCGGAGCCGTTGCAAACCGCTCGGCGGCACGGTCGACTGCGTCTATGTAGTTGTCGCAATAGTGAAAGAAATCGCGCACCTCTTCCCAAGGGCTTGGTCGGGCGCGTGCATCCTCGCGGCCCAAGGCTTCGTCCAGCGAGGCCAGCCGCTCGTGGGTCTGCCGATAGCTGCGGTGCAATGCGATAAACGCATGGGCCAGCGCGGGCGCGTTGGACGCGGCCAGCCGCAGATCGGCCAGGGGGGGCATATCGCCGGAAAACACCGGGTCAGCCAGCGCCTCGCGCATGTCCGACACCAACCGTTCGCTGTCGCCTGTGCTCAGTTCGGTGACATCCAGTCCGAATTCCTGTGCCAGCGCCAGAACCACCGTCGTGCTGACAGGTCGGTTGTTATTCTCCATCTGGTTCAAGTAGGGCAGGGACACGCCCAGCTTGGCCGCAAAGTCCTTTTGCGTCATGCCGATGCGCGTGCGCACCTCGCGCAGCTTGGCACCGGCATAGAGTTTCTGTTGGGCCATGGACGCATACCTTTGCAACTTTGCACAAGGTTACGTTAGCTTTGCAAAGTCAGTCCGGCAAGACCTGTGGCGCAAGCTGGCGTTCGCGCCAATAGACCGTGCAAATTGCCGCGAGAGCCAGAACCGAAGTGATGCACATCATGTAGAGCAGTGGGAAGGCACCCGACTCGGGCGTCAGCAGCGTGCCCACCAGCCCAGACAGCATCGCCCCGCCACCGATCTGGATCGCGCCGCCCAGACCGGATGCCGTGCCTGCCAGATGCGGGCGCACCGACAGCATGCCCGCAGTGGCGTTGGGGATCGTCAGGCCGTTGCCCAGACCCACGAACATCATCATGCCAAAGAATGACCACGGGCTGCCAAAGCCCATCAGGAACAGCGCCAGAGACCCCGCAACCCCGAATAGATTGGACAGGCACCCGTACAACACCAGCCGGTTCACACCCAGCCGCGTGGCAAAAGCGCCGGTGATGGCGTTGCCCGCCATGTAGCCGATGGCTGGTGCGCCAAAAACCAGCCCCAACATGGAGGGCGACATATGAAACAGAACGGACCCGACAAAAGGCGCGCCGCCCAGATAGGCGAAAAACGATCCCGAGCAGCAGGCGGACGCAAGGGAGTAGCCCCAGAACCGCGGGCTGCGCAGCAGTTCGGGATATTCGCGGAATTGCGCACCCAGCGACTTGCCCGTGCTGGTGGCTGTCTCGCCCAGATCGGCCCAGACCACCCACAGGGTGATGCCGCCGATGACGAAAAACGCCCAGAAGTTCGCGCGCCAACCGAACAGTTCATCCAGCAGGCCGCCGATTGCGGGGCTGATCATCGGCACGACCGACATGAACATCGTGACGATGCCGATCATCGACGCGCTTTCGTTCTGGTCGTACATATCGCGGATCACCGCACGGCTTAGCACCATCGCCACGGCGCTGACCGCCTGGCACATGCGAAAGAACAGGAAAACATGGGCCGTGGGCGCAAAGATACAGCCCAGCGTCGCCAGCAGGAACAGCGACAGACCACCCAGCAGCACAGGCCTGCGCCCGATGCTGTCCGAGATCGGTCCGATCATGATCTGCAGGATGGCGCTGACCCCCAGGAACAAGGCCACCGAAAGCTGCATCAACCTGTATTCGGTATGAAAATACTCGGTCATGTTCGGCAGCGACGGCAGGAACATGTTCATGACCATCGCAGACATGCCCGCAAGCATAATCAAGGTCATCAGGTGGGGCGGGGTAGAGCGATTGAGAAAGCGCACAGATGGTATATGTTGCATTGGTGGAAGGTAGATTGCGCCCCCACCGGTGTCCATTGCGTTTGGCGCATAGCAGCCATGCGTTTGCGTATGTTTTGCATATTTGCAATTAGCAAAGTCATCCTCGCAAAGGATTTGCAAATATTCCACAAGATGCTTTTGTGCGCGTCTATGGCCTGATACCCTGTGCCAAATCGAAACAGGGGCCTGACATGAAAGACATTCTGACCGAACTGGAAGACCGTCGCGCACAGGCGCGGCTGGGCGGCGGGCAAGCCCGCATCGACGCACAGCACGGCCGTGGCAAGTTGACCGCCCGCGAGCGCATCGAATTGCTGCTGGACGAAGACAGCTTTGAAGAGTTCGACATGTTCGTGGCCCACCGCTGCACCGATTTTGGCATGGAAAAACAAAAGCCTGCGGGCGACGGCGTGATCACCGGCTGGGGCACGATCAACGGTCGCATGGTCTATGTGTTCAGTCAGGACTTTACCGTGTTCGGCGGCTCGCTGTCCGAAACCCACGCCCAGAAGATTTGCAAAATTCAGGACATGGCGATCCAGAACGGCGCGCCGGTCATCGGCATCAACGACTCGGGCGGTGCGCGTATTCAGGAAGGCGTCGCCTCGCTGGCAGGCTATGCCGAAGTGTTTCAGCGCAACATCATGGCCTCGGGCGTGGTGCCGCAGATCAGTCTGATCATGGGGCCTTGCGCTGGTGGCGCTGTTTATTCCCCCGCGATGACCGACTTTATCTTCATGGTGCGCGACACGTCCTATATGTTCGTGACCGGCCCCGACGTGGTCAAGACCGTCACCAACGAACAGGTCACCGCCGAGGAACTGGGCGGCGCGTCCACCCATACCAAGAAATCCAGCGTCGCGGATGGCGCCTTTGAAAACGACGTCGAGGCGCTGGCCGAAGTGCGCCGGCTGGTCGATTTTCTGCCCCTGAACAACCGCGAAAAGCCGCCCGTGCGTCCCTTCTTTGACGAGCCGGGCCGCGTCGAGGAGAGCCTCGATACGCTGATCCCCGAAAACGCCAACACGCCCTACGACATGAAGGAGCTGATCCACAAAGTCGCGGACGAGGGGGATTTCTTTGAAATTCAGGAAGATTTCGCCAAGAACATCATCACCGGCTTTATCCGTCTTGAAGGTCAGTCCGTGGGCGTGGTCGCCAACCAGCCGATGGTGCTGGCGGGATGTTTGGACATCGACAGCAGCCGCAAGGCCGCGCGGTTTGTGCGGTTCTGCGATGCGTTCGAAATTCCGATCCTGACACTGGTCGACGTGCCCGGCTTCCTGCCGGGCACCGGCCAGGAATACGGCGGCGTCATCAAACATGGTGCGAAACTGTTGTTCGCCTATGGCGAGGCGACCGTGCCCAAGGTCACCGTGATCACCCGCAAGGCCTATGGTGGTGCCTATGACGTGATGGCGTCCAAACACCTGCGTGGCGATTTCAACTATGCCTGGCCGACTGCCGAGATTGCGGTGATGGGGGCCAAGGGTGCGACCGAGATCATCCACCGCGGCGATCTGGGCAATGCCGAGAAAATCGCGAAACACACCGCCGATTACGAGGAACGCTTTGCCAACCCCTTTGTCGCCGCCGAACGCGGGTTCATCGACGAGGTGATCATGCCCCATTCGACCCGTCGGCGGATCAGTAAGGCGTTCGCATCGCTGCGCACGAAAAAGCTGACGAACCCGTGGAAGAAACACGACAACATTCCGCTGTGATCGTCGGGGGAACGCAGATGAACCTGTTCGCGTTGGCTCCGAAAGGAGCAAGCCATGACCAAGGACCACGGACCGTCCATCAAGGACGACGAGACCTACGAGGCGCTGCACGAGGACGGCGCGTCGAAGGAAAAGGCTGCGCGCATTGCAAATGCGCAGGCCAACAGCGACCAGCATCCGTCCGAAAAGGGCGGCAAACAGTCCCCCTACGAGGATTGGACCAAGGAAGACTTGTACGCACGCGCGCAGGAGCTGGAGATCGACGGGCGTTCGGATATGACCAAGGACGCGCTGATCAAGGCGTTGCGCCAGCACTGAACGGGCGGGCGGCATGATGCGACGTGCCGCCATATTGGCCGCGGTGATGGCCGCCAGCCCCTTGTGGGCCTTCGACGTGCCGTCGGGGCAGAAGATCGAGCTGCAAGAGGTGTTGATCGACGACACCAGCGGCACGAACATCCTGCGTTTCCGGTTTCTGGCCCCTGCCATCGCGCGGGACGGCGGCACCATGACCTATGCGGACAGCGCCCCCGACATCGAGGATCTGTGCGCCAGGACCGCCGTTCCCTACATCGCCGAATATGCGCTGACGCCAGAGATCGTGGTGATCTCGCTGGCCGATCGCGCGGTCGAGTTCGGACAGCCCGATCCCGACGCGACCCAGTTCTTCGACGCTTTCCGTATCGAGAATGACACCTGCATCTGGGAGGCTTTTTGATGCCTGCACAACATCTTGCGGCGCACCCCTCATGTGAGCGGAAAATTGCGTCTTTGGAGTCACAGCGCGGCAGCTTGTCGCAGACTGCATATCTTTCACGTCTGGAATCTCATATGATTGCGCCAAGGAAACCCTTTGGGTCCCTTACCTCTATTGGGGCAGGGTCCGCGCATCCGTGCGGGCAACGCCTTGTGCAATTGAACAGGAGCTACAGATGTCGAAGAACATCATACTTTTGGCAATGTTCGGCCTTACCGCCGTTGTTGCCGCCTGTGCGCGCGAGCAGCAGGCCGAAGAATTTGTCGTGGTCGATCCCGAGCCCATCTCGGTCGAGCCAGTCTACACCGGCAAATACAAGTAATACCATTTCAGGGCAGGCCTTTGGGCCTGCTCTGGCCCCAACCTTGGCCCCAACCTCGGCTCCGGCCCTGGCCACGCAGATGTCGCATGGGGGTGTCCCATGCTGAAACATCGCGGTTTCCCCGGTCGTCTGGCCAGCACCGATTTCCAGTTCACCCTGCGCCGTGCCAACCCAAAGGGGGCCACGCCGCTGATCCGCCGCGAGCGCAAGCGTGACCGCAAGCCTGCGGACCGTCGCGCCGACCTTGGCTTTATGAAAGCCCTGTGGGAGCAATTCGGAACCGACCCGTTCGAACGTGGCAACCTGGACGCGGGGCGGCTGTCGTGGCTGTTCGGCCGCGAGGTGATCCCGGCGGTTGATGAGTTCGACCCTGAATCCTACGAGGCGCTGCTGGTCATCGACGAAGCTGTCGCGCGGGCGTCTTTTCCTGAGGCCTTCGACGGGTCTTCGGCATGATTTTGCTTGTGAACAGCAACTTGCGGCAAGCATTGGCCGACGCGCAAACGCGGCGCTTGGCGACAGCGCATGCCCTGTGTCAGGTTCAACCTCAGGGTGCTGCAGCCCGTTCTTTTGCAGCACTTGAACACCATCTCCATACCCCTTCCCCTTACGGGCGGTCGTCTGAACAACGTCAGACGCCGCCCGCCTTTTCCGTGGATCGCCAAAAGTGGCGGAAACCGGCGCAAATCGGGGGCTCATGTCTTTTTACATTGCCGGAACCGATCAATCTGTCATGCGTTGTGTCGGCATATCAGGCAGTACAAGGACAAAAATCATGCCCCTTAAATCCATTATCATCGCAGGCATCGCTTGCGCAGGACTGGCCGCTTGCGGCGATACCCTCGGTGAACAGGCTCTGGTCGGCGGCGCTGTCGGCGCAGGTGCGGCTGCGGTCACATCGGGCAGCGTACTCACGGGTGCCGCTGTCGGCGTGGCGGGCAACGTCGCGTACTGTCAGGTTTACCCGCACAAATGTAACTGATCATCGCGCGCGGGCAGGGGCATGTGAAGCCTCTGCGCGCGCACGTCTGATCCATTCTGATAATCAATCCAATGCTGCAACCGCCCTGCATTCGCACGGCGGTTTTTTGCGTTCGGCACAATCAACTTAAGGGACCCGCAATGTTCAAAAAGATCCTGATCGCCAACCGCGGAGAAATCGCCTGTCGCGTCATCAAGACGGCGCGCAAGATGGGTATTCAGACGGTTGCCATCTATTCCGACGCCGACCGCAACGCGCTGCATGTGAAAATGGCCGACGAGGCGGTGCACATCGGCCCGCCCCCTGCGAACCAGTCCTATATCGTCATCGACAAGGTGATGGAGGCGATCAAGTCCTCGGGCGCCGAGGCGGTCCACCCCGGTTACGGTTTCCTGTCCGAGAACTCCAAATTCGCCGAGGCGCTGGATGCCGCCGGTGTTGCCTTTGTCGGCCCTCCGGTGGGCGCAATCGAGAAGATGGGCGACAAGATCACCTCGAAGAAAATCGCCCAGGAGGCCGGCGTCAGCACGGTTCCCGGCTACATGGGTCTGATCGATGACGCGGAACACGCGGTCAAGATCGCCTCAGAGGTCGGTTATCCGGTGATGATCAAGGCCAGCGCCGGCGGCGGCGGCAAGGGGATGCGCATCGCCTGGAACGACGACGAGGCCCGCGAAGGCTTTCAGTCGTCCAAGAACGAGGCGGCCAACAGCTTTGGCGACGACCGGATTTTCATCGAGAAATTCGTGACCCAACCGCGCCACATTGAAATTCAGGTGCTGTGCGACAGCCACGGCAACGGCATCTACCTGGGCGAACGCGAATGTTCGATCCAGCGCCGCAACCAGAAGGTTGTCGAAGAGGCACCCAGCCCCTTCCTGGACGAAAAAACCCGCCGCGCGATGGGCGAACAGGCCGTGGCACTGGCACAAGCCGTGGATTACGCCAGCGCGGGCACCGTGGAATTCATCGTTGATGGCGACAAGAATTTCTATTTCCTCGAAATGAACACCCGCCTGCAGGTGGAACACCCTGTAACCGAGCTGATCACCGGCGTTGATCTGGTCGAACAGATGATCCGCGTCGCCAATGGCGAAAAACTGACGATCACACAAGACGACGTGCAACTGAACGGTTGGGCCATCGAAAACCGGCTTTACGCCGAGGATCCCTATCGTGGCTTCCTGCCGTCGATTGGCCGTCTGACCCGCTATCGCCCCCCCGCAGAGGTGGCCGCAGGCCCGCTGCTGGACAATGACAAATGGCAGGGCGACGCGGACGCCGGCCCCGTCGCCGTGCGCAATGACACAGGGGTTTTCGAGGGCGGCGAGATCAGCATGTATTACGATCCCATGATCGCCAAGCTGTGCACATGGGCACCCACCCGCGCCGAGGCCATTGAGGCCATGCGCGTGGCGCTGGACAGCTTCGAGGTCGAAGGCATCGGGCACAACCTGCCGTTCCTCTCTGCCGTGATGGACCACCCGATCTTTATCAAGGGCGAGATGACAACCGCCTTTATCGCCGAGGAATATCCCGAAGGCTTCGAGGGTGTGGACCTGCCCGAGGCGGATCTGAAACGTATCGCCGCCGCCACCGCCGCGATGAACCGCATCGGCGAGATCCGCCGTGCGCGCGTGTCGGGTCGCATGGACAACCACGAACGCAAGGTGGGCACCGATTGGAACGTGGCCCTGCAAGGTGCGTCCTTTGACGTAACCATCAGCGCGGCGGACAGCACCGGGGCGACGGTCACTTTCGATGACGGGACCAGCCTGCGGGTTCAGGGCGACTGGACGCCCGGCGACCAGCTGGCCAAGATGACCGTGGACGATGCGCCGCTGGTGCTGAAGGTTGGCAAGATCAGCGGCGGCTTCCGCATCCGCACCCGTGGCGCGGACCTCAAGGTGCACGTGCGCACCCCGCGTCAGGCCGAACTGGCCCGTCTGATGCCCGAGAAAGTGCCCGCAGACACGTCAAAGCTGCTGCTGTGCCCGATGCCGGGTCTGGTGGTGAAACTGAACGTGGCCGAAGGCGATCAGGTGCAGGAAGGGCAGGCCCTGTGCACCATCGAGGCGATGAAGATGGAAAACATCCTGCGCGCCGAAAAGGCGGGCACCGTGTCCAAGGTCAACGCCAGCGAGGGCGACAGCCTTGCGGTGGATGACGTCATCATGGAGTTCGAATAAGCCGCCATGGCCCGTGTTGCGTCGCATAACGCCCGCGCACGGGCCTGTGTCCGGGGGCGACGTCAGCCTTCGGACTGGATTGCGCCGCGCAATTCCTGCTGGCGCAGCGGGGTTTTGTCCAGGCTGCGGGTGATCTCGCGCACATCCCAGGGAAACGGTTTGCGTATCAGCACATCGCCGTTTTTGTCCATGAGCACCATCATGTATCCCCGTGGCCGCAGCTTCTTGCGCAGCGGCGACGCGGCGGCGGGATCGGTGTCCAGTAGCACGACCACGTCGTATTCCAGCAAATCAGCCGCCCGCGCGCGCAACAGGGCGACCTGTTCCACATATCGCGGGTCGGCGGGGCTGTCTGCAAAGACCACGATGGGCCGGTTTGTCCAGATGAATTGCGTCAGATTTTCTACATCCGCCGTGGCGAACAACTCGTCTACCGGGGTCAGGGTGGTGTCATCGGCAAAGGCCGGAAATGCCCCCATAGCTATGAAAACAAACGCGATAAGTCTTTTCATGGTCTCTCCTGTCTTACCTAAGATAAGGGGTCGCGCGGCAATTTCGATGGTCAAAATGCGCGCAGGGGCGATTAAACCCGCAGCAACGGGAGCAGGGGGCGTGGTCTGCGCGCTCCGGACCGCCCGGTTTCACCCGATCCAAATCAATTCCGACGGCGGATCTGACCGCTGGACGCCCTTTACCACCGATCATTCCGCCCGCCTGCGGGCTTGCAACACAGACACAGTATCCGGGACGCACAAGAGCGGGACATATCCTGCCGTGCGCCCCACAGACACAAGGACATACCCATGACCGATAAAAAGGCCGACTGGCGCACTCTGGCCGAGGCTGAACTGCGGGGCCGCCCTGTGGACGACCTGACGTGGAAAACCCTCGAAGGCATCGACGTACAGCCGCTGTATACAGAGGACGACCTGAAGGGTGTCAAACATCTGGGCACCATCCCCGGTGCCGCACCCTATACCCGTGGGGTCAAGGCGACGATGTACGCAGGCCGCCCCTGGACCATCCGCCAGTATGCCGGTTTCTCTACGGCCGAGGAATCCAACGCCTTTTACCGGCGCAACCTGGCTGCCGGTCAACAGGGCGTGTCGGTGGCCTTTGATCTGGCCACCCACCGTGGCTATGACAGCGATCACGAGCGTGTTGTCGGTGACGTGGGCAAGGCGGGCGTGGCCATTGATTCAGTCGAGGACATGAAGATCCTCTTCGACGGCATCCCGCTGGACAAGGTCTCTGTGTCGATGACGATGAACGGTGCGGTGATCCCGATCCTCGCCAGCTTTATCGTCGCGGGCGAAGAACAGGGCCACGACCGCAAGGTTCTGGCAGGCACCATCCAGAACGACATTCTCAAAGAGTTCATGGTGCGCAACACCTATATCTACCCGCCGGAACCGTCGATGCGGATCATCGGGGACATCATCGAATACACCTCGGACTTCATGCCGAAGTTCAACTCGATCTCGATCTCGGGCTATCACATGCAAGAGGCGGGGGCGAACCTTGTTCAAGAGCTGGCGTTCACGCTGGCCGACGGGCGCGAATATGTGCGCACCGCCATTGCCGCAGGCATGGACGTGGACCGTTTCGCCCCGCGCCTGTCGTTCTTCTTCGCCATCGGCATGAACTTTTTCATGGAGGCCGCCAAGCTGCGCGCCGCGCGTCTGCTGTGGTCGCGGATCATGGAAGAGTTTGAACCCAAGGACGCCAAATCCTCGATGCTGCGCACCCACTGCCAGACATCCGGTGTCAGCCTTGCGGAACAGGACCCCTACAACAATGTCGTGCGCACCGCCTACGAGGCGATGAGCGCCGTGTTGGGCGGCACCCAGTCGCTGCACACCAATTCGCTGGACGAGGCGATCGGCCTGCCCACCGAACATTCCGCCCGCATCGCGCGCAACACGCAGCTGATCCTGCAGGAAGAAACCGGCGTGACGAACGTGGTCGATCCGCTGGCGGGGTCCTACTATGTTGAAAAGCTGACCCATGATCTGGCCGAGGCCGCATGGACCCTGATCGAAGAGGTCGAGGAACTGGGCGGCATGACCAAGGCGGTTGCCTCCGGCATGCCCAAACTGCGCATCGAAGAGGCCGCCGCCACCCGTCAGGCCAACATCGACCGTGGCGACGAGGTGATCGTGGGCGTCAACAAGTACCGCCGCGAAAAGGAAGAGCCGATCGACATTCTGGATGTCGACAACGTGGCGGTGCGCCTCAGCCAGATTGCACGGCTCGAAAAAATCCGCGCCACCCGCGACGAGGCTGCCTGTACGGCGGCTCTGGATGAACTCAGCCGCCGCGCCCGCGAGGGTGGCAACCTGTTGGACGCAGCGGTCGAAGCCGCCCGCGCCCGCGCCTCAGTCGGAGAAATCAGCATGGCGATGGAAAAAGTATTCGGCCGCCACCGCGCCGAAGTGAAGACATTGGCAGGCGTCTATGGTGCCGCCTACGAAGGCGACGAAGGCTTTGCCGCGATCCAGAAATCGGTCGAGGACTTTGCCGAGGAAGAAGGCCGCCGCCCGCGTATGCTGGTGGTCAAGATGGGGCAGGACGGTCATGACCGTGGCGCCAAGGTCATCGCCACCGCCTTTGCCGACATCGGCTTTGACGTGGACGTGGGCCCGCTGTTCCAGACCCCCGCCGAAGCCGCGCAGGATGCGGTGGACAATGACGTGCACGTCATCGGCATCAGCTCTCAGGCGGCAGGCCACAAGACGCTGGCCCCGCAACTGGTGCAGGCGCTGAAAGACGCAGGTGCGGGGGATATTCTGGTGATCTGCGGCGGCGTGATCCCGCAGCAGGACTACCAGTTCCTCTATGACGCGGGCGTCAAGGCGATCTTTGGCCCCGGCACCAACATCCCCAACGCCGCACAGGACATCCTGCGCCTGATCCGCGAAACCCGCGGCTAAACGGCAAACGGGCCGCCCCGGTGAGGGAGCGGCCCGCGCCTTGTGTCCTTTGCACGCCGTTTACGGACGCGAGGGGTAAATCCCGTCAGTCACGATACAAAAGTTCACCCCCTGTACGGGGCTGCGATGGTTCACCGGTGCGTTGTTGCCGGCCGGTGTTACGGAGTCGGCGCGCAAGAACGAATTCGCAGGCGTGTTGGAATAGGTGTAGACGTCCCGCTTGGTCATATCCGTGCTCGACGCGCCGAGAATATCATTGGCCGGACCTTTTTCATTACCGACAGAGCTGGTCACCGCAATCATGTGGTTGTGTTGCGGCATTTGTTGAGCGGTCAGGATAAAACTGCTTGAGCCAACCTTTTGCCCCATGCTGATCGGGTCCAGCCCCGGTTGTGTGCCATAGCCCACCATGCTGCGCCCGCGCAGGTCGGGCAGGCCAAAGGTGGTGCGGGCGTCGCCGCCATACTGATTGCCCAGCAACGAAAACAGGGCTTGGTATTGCGCAATCGGCAACAACTGCCCGGCAGCTTGCATGGTCCCGCGCGGGCAGAAGTTGAACCCATAGGCCTGAATGGTGCCTGTATAAAAGTCCTGTGCGCGCGCCTCGACAGCGGGCAGAACCAGCGCCGCAGCCGTGGCCACAATCGCGCCCATGCGCAGCATGTGCGATTTGATGGATTTTGTCATGAAGTGTGTCCCTGTTCTGCAGGCGAAACCGGTTTCAAATATTCAAGCGTAACGCTCTGCAATGTCAAAAATTCAAAAAAACGAAACTCGTACCACCACCTTAGATTGAGAGAGTGGTGGCCTTATTGTCAACAAATTTCCCCTAATGGGTGTATTGAAGGCCGGTTAAATCAGGCCGCTTCGGCTGCGACCGGGGGGCGCCGTTCCGCCAGAATCTGGGCGCAATAGCCCATCACCCCCAGACACGCCCGCGCCTGACAACACGCCCAGCCGCACTTCGTTTATCAGCAACGGATTGCTATAGCTCAGAACGCCGATAAACAGCGACATGGTAGAGCCGACACCGGCCAGACAGGCCTTTACGGTCAGAAATGACTGATAAGCATCCTGAAGAACGGCGTTGGCGAGCCGCCTGGCGGCGACGGCTGAGAGCATCAATGATATATCTCCCGAAGCATCGTGGCTCTGAAACGGTCGGGCGCGCGAAGCGGCAAGGATGTATGTCCCAAAGGTATTTCGGTGCCCTACGCAGATGGCTGTTTTCACGTTAGCCTCAATGCATCAAACTGCGATAAACGGGCGCAGGCGTTCAGTTTAGGACATAGGAAACCGGGTATGATGCAGTTCGACCATATTGCCGTTGCCGCCGCCACGCTGGCCGAGGCGACAGAACATGTTGAAGCCGCGCTTGGCGTGAAAATGCAGCCGGGTGGAGAGCATGCGGTGTTTCACACGCACAACATCTTGCTGGGGCTGGAGGACGGTCTGTATCTCGAGGCCATCGCGATAAATCCCGCCGCCCCCAGACCCGAGCGCCCACGCTGGTTCGATCTGGACCGGTTCAGCGGCCCCGCGCGGCTGACAAACTGGATCTGCCGCTGTGATGACATGGACGCGCTGCTGGGGCAGATGCCGGACCTGCCGCCCGACGGCGCAGGGCAGCCCGTGGACCTGCAACGCGGCGACCTGCGCTGGCGCATGGCGGTGCCGCCCAGCGGCGTGCTGCCCTATGACAACTGCTGGCCTGCACTGATCCAATGGCAAACCACACAGCACCCCGCCGACCGTCTGGCCGCCAGCGGTGTGCGCCTGAAACGCCTGATCGTCAGCCATCCGCAGGCGGAAGATCTGCGCACCGCTCTGGCCCCGATGCTGCACGACGCCCGCGTGGTGTTCGACACCGGCCCCGCCGGCCTGCGGGCCGAATTCGACACCCCCCACGGACCGCGCGCCCTGTGATCCGCGCGGCCCATCCCGACGATGCGCCTGCCATCGCCGCCATCTGGAACGCGGTGATCGCCCAGCCGCACATCACATTCACCACCGACACCAAAAGCGACACCGCCGTCGCGCAGATGATCGCCGAGAGGGCCGGGGCCTTTCGCGTGGCCGAGACGGATGGCACCGTCGCAGGCTTTGCCACCTTCGGCAGCTTTCGCAGCGGACCGGGTTATCGGCACACTGCAGAACATTCGATCATGCTGGGACCTCAGGCGCGGGGGCGGGGGCTGGGCCGTGCGTTGATGGACGCGCTGGAATCAGACGCCAAAGCGGCGGACATCCACCTGCTGGTGGCAGGGATCAGCGGTGGCAATCCCGACGCCGTGGCCTTTCACAATCGCCTTGGATTTGCGCATTCGGGCCGCATCCCGCAGGCAGGGTACAAATTCGGCCAATGGTTTGACCTGATTTTAATGCACAAAGTGATTTAGTCAGATTTATTGGATTTACCGCCGATCCTATCCTGACACCAGCCGGTGATTTCTCTATGGTGCGCCCCATGTCGATCTGGACCCGCATAACCGAAGCGCTCAGCGCCCTGACCGCTGGCGAAGGCCTGTCCGCAGTCTTTGACCGTCTGCGCACGCCCCCCGAACGCTCGGTGGGTTTTGCCATCGCGGTGATTGCGCTGTCTGCCAAGATGGCCAAGGCCGACGGGCGTGTGACCCGCTCCGAGGTCATGGCCTTTCGCGAGGTGTTCCACATCGCCCCCGAGGACGAAGCGGGCGCCGCGCGTGTGTTCAATCTGGCACGTCAGGACGTCGCAGGCTTTGACGTCTATGCCCGCCGCATCCAGTCGATGTTTCACGACCAGCCTGAAACGCTGTACGACTTGATGGAAGGGCTGTTCCACATCGCCATGGCGGACGGACTCTATCACGAGGCCGAGGCCGCCTTTCTCGAACAGGTCGCCGAGATATTCGAACTGGCCCCCGCACGTTTCGCCGCCCTGCGCGCCCGCGCGGTGCCCAACCAGAAATGCGATCCCTACACGGTTCTGGGCGTCGACTGCGGTGCCGATCTGGCCACCACCCGTGCGGCCTGGCGCAAGCTCGTGCGCGAGAATCACCCCGATGTGCTGATGTCGCGCGGCCTGCCGGAAGAGGCCATCGGCATGGCCCAGAAACGGCTGATCGAGATCAACCGCGCGTGGGAAGAAATTCAGGAAACGACCACCTCCGGCGCGGCTTGATGCGGCTGGCCACTTACAACGTCGAATGGTTCAATGCCCTGTTCGACGATGACGGCACACCGCTGTCCGACGACGGCTGGTCTGCGCGCTACAACATCACCCGCGCACAGCAGCTCGAGGCGTTGGGGATCGTTTTCACCGCGCTGGATGCCGACGCGGTCATGGTGATCGAAGCCCCCGACCAGAACCGTCACCGCGACACGGTGCGCGCGTTGGAAGCTTTTGCGCGCCTGTTCGACCTGCGCGCACGCCGCGCCGTCATTGGCTTTGCCAACGACACGCAGCAGGAAATCGCGCTGCTCTATGACCCCGACGTGCTGACGGCCACTCACGACCCCATCGGCCATGACACCGGGAAGAAAGGCGCCCGCGATGCGCCGCGTTTTGACGGCACCTTTCGCATTGATCTGGACGTGGACGACACCGAGGACCTGATCCGCTTTTCCAAGCCGCCGCTGGAGCTGGCCATGCGCGCGCAGGCCTCCGGGTTCGCATTCCGCATGATCGGTGCGCACCTGAAATCCAAGGCCCCCCACGGCGCTGTCACAGAAGCCGAGGTCATGCGCCATTCCATCGCCAACCGCCGCAAGCAACTGGCCCAGGCGATCTGGCTGCGCGCCCGCATCACCGCGCATCTGGAAGAGGGCACGCAGCTGATCGTGATGGGGGACATGAACGACGGGCCCGGGCTGGACGAATATGAACATCTTTTTGGCCGCTCGTCGGTGGAAATCCTGCTCGGGGCAGAGGGCCAGCCACAGCTTTACGACCCTCATGCGCGTCTGGCATTGGGGCGACGTCTGGGCGTGATGCCCACCAGCGCGCGGTTCTGGATACGCCCCGAGAAACGGTATCTGCAGGCGTTGCTGGACTATATCATGATCTCGCCCGACCTGCGGCCACGCGCCCTCGATTGGCGCATCTGGCATCCGCTGGACGATCCCGATTGCTGGCATGTGCCCGAATTGCGCGATGCGCTGGTGACGGCTTCGGACCATTTTCCGGTGACGCTGGACATCGACATCTGAAGCCACTTTGAAATGTCATGCTTTGCCCCCATATTGGATGGCATGAAACGTTTGTTTATTCCCGTCACGCTGGTGGCCGCGCTGGCCACGCCGTCCTATGCGCAGGACGACGGCGAAGGTCTGTCGCTGATGGAGCGGGGGGCCAGGATGTTCATGGAAGGCATCATGAAGGAAATGGAGCCGGCCATCGACGATCTGGGTGAGCTGGCCGAAGAGTTCGGCCCCGCCATGCGCGGCTTTGCCGAAACGATGGGGCCCGCGCTGCGCGATCTGATGGGGCAGGTCGAGGACTGGAGCGTCTATGAAGCGCCCGAGGTTCTGCCCAACGGCGATATCATCATCCGACGCAAGCCCGAGGCACCGGAATACGTGCCAAAAGAGGGCGAAGTTGAAATCTGAGCCGGTTGCGAGCAGACGCCGGTCAGGCGTTTCCCTCGCCCGCTGCGGTATCCTCTGACGCACGTGGCGTGCGCCGCCGCGTCTTGACCGTCAGTTCGGCCCCCAGACTTCCCGCCAGCGATGCCAGCCGCGCCTCGGCCACTTCGCCGTAGAGCGGCACCACCGCGGGGGACAGATGCAGCTCAAGCTGTTTCTTTTGCGGGTACCACCGGAATTCGCCCCGATCCGCATCCTTCTGCATCCAGAACATCGCCCCGAACCGCATTGCCTTGCCCAATATCTCGGCCTGCAACCGGGTCTTTTCGTCCAGCATTTCGTACAGGTTTTCGAAGGGCGTGCCTTCGCTCTTGTTGGAATAGCGGTGCAACAGCGCCAGCCCCAGGAAAATCCGTTCCGAATGTTTCAACCCGCCCAGGTTCGCCCGCGTCGCGTTGTCGAAACAGACCTCGGCGCGGTAATCGGGGTGGGCGCGCCAGCTGACGTCGTGCAGCAGGCAGGCCGCCTTGATCAGCCGCTTGCGCTGTACCGGTGCGGATTTGAACAGGGGCATGATGAATTCATAAAGCGTGCGGCCAAAACCGGGCAGGCGGGCATCCTTGGCCTCGGCAAAGCGGCAGGATTCGATCAGCGGATCGCGGTCGCGCAGGCGCTGGGGCATCTGTTCGTACAGCAACCCCTCGCGGATGCCATAGGACGACACGGCAATGTCCTTGGGCTTGAACGTGCGCACCAGCCGCGACAGCACTTCGGCGGCCAGCGGCACCAACCCCATCCGTTGTGCCGAGATGCCACAGGCATTGCGCAGTTCCTCGGGGTCGCTCTTGGCGATAAACGCCACAGTCTTGGCCACGCCCTTGGGCGTCATGCGGTATTCGTGCAGCACGTGCAGCGGATAGTTGCGGCGGTACATGTCGATGCGTGCAATCGCCCGCCACGAGCCACCCACCAGAAACAGCCGGTCGCGTTGTATGCCCATGGCGTCTTGCAGCTGGTCCATCACGGCGGCGATATGCTCGCGGCGGCCCTTCTTGCCACCCTTTACATCCACCAGCTTGAGCGGACCCAGCTGCGACGTCTCGCGCCGTCCGACGCGGCCGCCGGAAATTTCGGCCAGTTCCATCGACGAGCCGCCAATGTCGCAGACCAGCCCGTAGGCACCGGGCCAGCCCAGCAAAACACCCTGCGCCGACAGCCGCGCCTCTTCGCGCCCGTCGATCACCCAGATGCGCAGCCCGGTTTCGCGCAGCACATCAGCGCAGAAATCCGCCCCGTCCGACGCGTCGCGCACCGCTGCCGTCGCCACCAGCGTCAGTTCGGGCAGGTTCATCCCGTCGGCCAGATGCTTGAACCGGATCAGCGCCGCCAGCGCCCGCTTGCGCCCCGCCGGGTTCAAGGTGCCGCTTTCGCTCAGACCCGCACCCAGCGCGCACATGATCTTTTCGTTGTAGAAATAGGCCGGACTGCGCGCTGCCCCGTCAAAAACAACCAAGCGGACCGAGTTCGACCCGATGTCGACCACGCCCACACGGGCCAACGCACGCGCGCCGGGATCTTCGAACAGAGGCCGCCCGAATGGGCCCCAGTCATGCGGTGCAACAGGGTCGGTTGCCGGAGTGCTGGCCTGTTCGGTCTGATCGGTCATTCGGTTCCCTGTGGCCGCCGCAGTGTCGTTGCCGAACATGGCCCACGGGGGGCGCGGGGTCAATCAGTCCTCGGCGTGAGTCAGCTGCGGCACATCGGATGCGCCGGCTGATCCACGACCCGACAGCGACGGGTTTTCCATGAAGAACCTGTGGCAGTTGAACGCGAAATCGCCTTCGGGCACCTCGGGGCGCACGAATTTACCGTCCGGTGCCATCACCCAGCTTTGCGCCACATCCGCAAGGTTTGCCGCCATGACCTGGCTGGTGATTTGCGATTTCACCGTCGGGTTCTCGATTTCCACCAGCGTTTCCACACGGCGATTCAGGTTGCGGCCCATCCAGTCGGCAGATGAGATAAACACCCGCGCCTTCTTGTGGGGCAGCCCCTTGCCGTTGCCAAAGCAGACGATCCGCGAATGTTCCAGAAACCGTCCGATGATGGATTTGACGCGGATGTTCTCGCTCAGCCCTTTTACGCCGGGACGCAGGCCACAGATGCCACGGATCACAAGGCTGATCTTCACGCCGGCCTGTGACGCTGCATAGAGCGCATCGATCACCTCGGCGTCGATCAGCGCGTTCATCTTTGCCCAGATCTCCGCAGGCCGTCCTGCGGCGGCATGTTCGGCCTCGTTGGCGATCATCTCCAGCAGGCGCGGCTTCAGCGTGGTGGGCGAGATTGCCAGGTTGTCCAGCTCTTCCGGCTCGGCATAGCCGGACAGGAAGTTAAAGACCTTGGTGGCATCGCGGCCCAGCTTGGGGTCACAGGTGAACAGCGACAGGTCGGTGTAAATCCGGGCGGTGATCGGGTGATAGTTGCCGGTGCCGTAGTGGGTATAGGTCACCAGCTCGTCACCCTCGCGGCGCACCACGGTGCTGATCTTGGCATGGGTTTTCAGGTCGAGAAACCCGTAGACCACATGCGCACCCGCGCGCTCCAGACGTCGCGACTGGTGAATGTTCGCTGCCTCGTCAAAGCGGGCTTTCAGCTCGACCAGCGCCGTGACCGACTTGCCGTCCTCGGCCGCCTCGCACAGGGCTTCGACAATGGGCGAGCGTTTCGAGGTCCGGTACAGCGTCTGTTTGATCGCCACCACATTGGGATCGCGCGCCGCCTGTTGCAGGAAACGGATCACCATCTCGAAGGTTTCATAGGGGTGGTGCAGCAGCATGTCCTTTTGGCGGATCGCCGCGAACATGTCCCCGTCAAAGTCGGTGACCCGTTCGGGCACGCGCGGGGTGAAGGTGGGCCACAAAAGATCGGGACGGCTGTCCAGCACCAGCTTGCCCAGATCGGCAAGGCCGATCATCCCGTCGATCTCGATCACTTCGGAATGCATGACGTTCAGTTCGCGCATGATCACCGATTTCAACCGCTCGGGCGCGCCGGCCGAATGCAACATCCGCACCACTTCGCCACGGCGGCGGCGTTTCAGCGCCACCTCGAATTCGCGCACCAGGTCCTCGGCTTCGTCCTCGACCTCGAGATCGCTGTCACGCAGCACCTGAAACTCGAAGTGTGCCGTCAGTTTGTAGCCGGGGAACAGCGTGCCGATCTGTTCGACCAGCAATTCCTCAAGCGGCAAGAACCGCGTGGCCTGACCGGGCAGGGCAACAAAACGGTCGATCTGGCCGGGGATCGGCAGCAGCGCCTGCAACGGGCGCTTGTCCGACTTGCGTTCCAGCTGCAAGGCCAGCGCGTAGCCGGTGTTCGGGATGAAGGGGAACGGGTGTGCGGGGTCAATCGCCAGCGGTGACAGAACCGCAAAGACATGGTTCAGGAAATAGTCGCTCAGAAACGTCTTGTCGCTGGGCGTCAGTTCCTCGCGGGTCAGCACGTCGATGCCTTCGGCTTCCATCTCGGCCAGCAGGTCTGACAACACCCGTTGCTGCGACAGCATCAGCGCGCGGGCGTTCTCATTGATCAGCACCAGTTGCTCGGCGGGGGTCAGCCCGTCGGCGGCGGGCATGGTGTTGCCCGCGATGGCAAGCTCGCGCAGGCCCGCAACGCGCACGGTGTAAAACTCGTCCAGATTGCCCGCGCTGATCGACAGAAAACGCAGCCGTTCCAACAGCGGCACACGCCGGTTCTCGGCCTCTTCCAGCACCCGCCAGTTGAAGGCAAGCCAGCTCAGCTCGCGGTTTACGAAACGACCGGGACCCGACAAATCGAGATCATCAAGGGCCTGAGGCTCGGGGAACGGGTGGGTAAGGAAATCTGCCTGTGACATGGCGCGCTGATAAACCGGGATTGTAACGGATTGATAACAAGCTTGGCGCGTTTGTACCTTAAATGTCCAGCTTTAAGCCCTTGAAACCATTTTAAGATGGCGGTCCGGCGCTTATCTGCCGGATCACTCGGCTTCGCGGCCCAAAACCTTGGCTGCCATGGCACGGGTCAGCGGCTTTTGCGCGCTCAGCGATTCTGCATCCAGTATCGCCACCATGCGCCGCGCGGCGTCGAATGACCGTTCCATGTGCATCGCCAGATAGGGGATCACATCGACGCGGGGTTTCAGCTGGCGGTCGGCGAACAGCTTGGCCAGCACCGCCGTAAGCAACCTGTCGTCGGGCAACTCGAGGATCGCCGCCGGGGTGCCGCCCACGCGGCTTTGCAGATCAGGCAGGCCCAGCCCCCAATGCACCGGCGCACCGCGTCCGGTCATCAGCAGCGGGTGACCATTGGCCAGCGCCAGATTGTGCAGGTGAAACAAAGCGGTCATCGCTTCGGCATCCGCTGCGATCTGTGGCACATCCTCGACCGCGATCGGTCCGTTTGCCAGATCGGGAATGTCGGCGTCCGCCAGTCCGCGGGCCGCCACGATCCGCGCGCCCGCCATGCCCGCCCACACGTGGGTCAGGTGGGTCTTGCCCGCACCGGGCGGGCCGGTCAGCACCAGCTTGCCTCCGGGCCAATTGTCCCACGCCTCGATCAGGCTGACCGCCACCGCATTGCCGGGCGAAACCATGAAATCGTCGCGTCCCAGTGCTGTGCGCACCGGCAGGTCAAAACTAAGTTGCTGTGACATGGGTCAGTCCGCGTCGGTCCGGTCGGGAACGACATGGCCCTCGTCCGTAAGGTGGTGGTCCGACAGCCCGCGGTAGAGCAGGCTTTGCTGGTATTGCTGGACGGCGAAACGTGTCACCACACCCAGAGCTGCCGCCACTGGCACAGCCACCAGCATCCCCACAAAGCCAAAGAGCGTGCCAAAGACGGACAGGGCAAGGATCAGCCAGACGGGGTGCAATCCCACCGAGTTGCCGACCAGCTTGGGCGTCAGGAAATTGCCTTCGATCACCTGTCCGATGATAAAGATACCCGCGACCAGCCCCAGTGACACCCAGTCACCCCAGAACTGGAACAGCCCCAGCCCGATCGCCAGCGACCCGCCGATCAGCGCGCCCAGATAGGGAATGAACGTAATCAGCCCGGCCACAAACCCCACGACCAGCCCGAATTGCAGCCCCACCAGCATCAGCGCAATCGCGTAGTATGTCCCGAGGATCAGACAGACCGTGCCCATGCCGCGAATGAAGGACGCCAGCGTCTTGTCGATCTGTCCGGCCAGCTTGCGGATGGTCGGCGCATGGTCGCGGGGCAGCAGCTCGTCGATGCGCGCCACCATATTGTCCCAGTCCAGCAGCAGATAGACCGACACCACCGGCACGATCACGAACAGAACCGCGATGTTGATCAGCGACGCGGCACTGCTCAGCGCGGTGGTGACCAGCTCACCGCCGCGCTCCTGTACGGTGGCCGCCAGGCTGTCCAGCGACTGGCGCAGGGTGCTGTTGGCATCCAGCAACGACGGGAACCGCTCGGTCAGGAAGGTGCCGAAATTCTTGGCCAGATCGGGGGCTGTGTTGAACAGCTGCACCGACTGGTTGATCAGCGTGGGCACCACCAGCAGCGCCATCAGCACGAACAGCAACAGCGCCACCAGCGTGATGATCGCCGTGGCCAGCACCCGGCTGGCGCCCATGCGTTCCAGCTTGTCCGCCACCGGGTCCAGGAAATAGGCAATCGCCCCACCGAGCAGGAAGGGCACCAGCACGTTGCCAAGCGCCCAGAGCAGGACGAAGAAGACCACTGCGGCAAAGCCCCAGTATTTCATCTGATCGCGGACGGGCAAACCCATGTCATGCTCCTGCAAAAGTCAGCCTTACACATCGCCTATGGGGCGTTTGGTTTCAAGGGGCAGGGTGGGGGGAGGGTTGCTTATCGGTGGCGCGACGGGCGCGGCCCCATGTGGACTAAAGCCAATGACTCGCAAACAGACCTGTACCACCCTTTGCGCAACGGTCCGTTTTGCCGTTTGGCTCAGTGCACCCGCACGCCTTGCGCGCGCAGCACCTCCTGCACCGCCGCCACATCCACGGCATCCAGCGCCACGCCTCGCGCCACTGCCTGTGCCGCAGCCACGCCCGCGCCTTGGCCCGCCACGGCGCAACATGCCATGTTGCGCGTCGCCGCATGGGCAATCTTGTCGCCGCCAATCGCGCGGCCCGTCACCAGCAGACCCGCAACCCCTTTGGGCAACATGCAGCGATAGGGGATGTGCATGTACCGCCCCGTGGTCGGCAGGATCAGCACGCCGTAACCGTCGATGAACTCGGGATAAATCCCGATGCTGTCGTCAAACCGCGCCTCATGGCGCACGTCATTTTCGGTCATATTGTACACCGCGTCGATCTTGCGGGTGTCGCGGATGCCGATGGTCATCCCGAAATTGCGCAACCGTGCCGCATCGCAGCCGGGGGTATAGGCACGCAGCACGTCAATCGCCACCATCGCCTGCGTACGGCCCTCGATCTCGAAGCGGGTCATGCTGTCGGGATCGGTCCCGTCGCAGCCCGCCAGATGCACGAGGTTCATATAGGTCATCTCGCCGCTGTCATGCACCGCACCCCAGGTGCCGCCGATGGTGTTCAGATGCGCCGGGATCAACCCCTCCTTGATCGCCCGCTCGAACGGCTTGCCAAGGAACGGCGAATACATATCGTCCTCTTTGCCGTCCGTCTCGACCACCCATTCGCCGGTGGACCAATCCTTGTAGGTCTGCGGATCGGCCTTGACCCCCGCCAGGAACGCCGCCTTATCCACGCCCGCGATGTGAAACATCACGCTGGCCGCCTGCATCTCTTCCACGGGGGTTTTCACCGTGGCAGCCCCCGCCCGGTGCGCCACGTCGGCGTCGCCCGTGGCATCGATGACCACCCGCGCGGTGATCGCCTCGCGGCCCGCTTTCGATTCCACGATCACGCCGGTAATCCGGTCGCCCTCCATGATCGGCGCGACGAACTGGCGGTGCAGCATCGGCGTTATCCCGGCCTCTTGCACCATCCGGTCCGCCACCAGCTTGAACCCCTCGCTGTCCAGCTCATAGCTCAGCGACTGGCTTTCGGGCGTGGCGGCCCCCATCGCCTTGGCGCGCTCCTCGAATTCGGTGCCAAGGCCCCCGGCCTCGATGGTGGCCTCGTGGCGATACCAGGCAAAGCCCTCGACACCCACCGCCGTGATATTGCCACCAAAACAGCCGAACCGGTCCAGCAACGCCACCTTCGCCCCCGCCCGCGCCGCCGCAATCGCCGCCGCCAGCCCACCGGGTCCCGAGCCTACGACCAGCACCTCGGTGTCATGGATCACGGGCGTTTCGCGGGCGGGCTCGTGGATTGTGGTCATGGCGCAGGCTCCTGTTACAGAGCCGTTACATGGCACGGGGCAGGGGCTGTGGGAAGGGGGCCGTCACGCTTCAAACTTCAGTTACGCAACAACGCTATGTCGAAGGAACAAGTCAAATAGCTTCTATTGAGGCTGTTGCCCTCAAAGCTATTCAATTGGCGTGCTTAAACCGTCAGCAACAAAGTCATGGGCTACAATCTTGCCTCCTTCACGGGTAAAAGTTAGGTAGGCGTACCCTACCCGAGGGGTTGTAATTTTGGCATAGAAATGTGGAACTTCGGTCGGGTATTCATAACAGGTCATACGCATAATATTATAGCTGTCCCCAGGCCTCCAATCAGCCAAGAATCCTGGAACGTCATAATCATCGGGAATCTCCCGGAATATCTCTTCCCATACGCTTCGTTTTTCCGTGGCTTGAGAAAGTGCCTGGGTCAACTCGATGGGAGCGAGGCATTCTGACGCCTCTGTTTTTGGCACCGAACACCCAAAGGTGAATGCTAGTGCTCCGGCTAAAGCTATCAGGTTCTTAATATTCACTGAAACGTTCTTTCTTAGTTACGCCACAAAGCTCTGTCGAAGGAACAAGTCAAATAGCTTCTATTGAGCTGTTGCCTTCAAAGCTATTCAATTGGCGTGCTTAAACCGTCAGCAAAAAAGTCATGGGCTACAATCTTGCCTCCTTCACGGGTAAAAGTTAGGTAGGCGTACCCTACCCGAGGGGTTGTAATTTTGGCATTGAACCATGGATTTTCGGTCGGGTATTCAGAACAGGTCATATCCAGAATATTATAGCTGTCCCCAGGCCTCCAATCAGCCAAAAATCCTGGAACGTCATAATCATCGGGAATCTCCCGGAATATCTCTTCCCATACGCTTCGTTTTTCCGTGGCTTGAGAAAGTGCCTGGGTCAACTCGATGGGAGCGAGGCATTCTGGCGTCTCTGTTTTTGGCACCGAACACCCAAAGGTGACTGCTAGTGCTCCGGCTAAAGCTAAAAGTTTTCTAATCTGACATTCCCCAAGTTGCCTGCCGTTTGACATGACGATCGCCTGATTTTGCCAGTTGAACAAGCGTTTTTAGCCCAGAGCGGTGTGTGCGACCGCGCAAAGGCCCGAAGTTTGGCGGATCGGCCCATGAACTCGCAGCGTCGCAGCCCGGCAGCTACGTTTCTCATCGTGGCGGACAGACCTGTCCTGCCGTTTTCGTTCAGTTCGGGTCCGGATCGCGGTCCTGCGCTGCCCTTCGAGGCGCGGTCACGCGCCCAAAGCCGCCCCACTTGACACTCCGCCACCCACGATCCCAGATGCGCCCAACCCCCAGATGCAGGAGAGCCCCCGATGCGCACCGATTTCGACACCGAGCTGGAAGACCGCCTTGTCCGCTACGCTAAAATCGACAGCCAAAGCGACGGGCACAGCGCATCGGTGCCCAGCACCCAGATCCAGCTGGATATGTCGCGCCTGCTGATGGACGAACTGAAAGCGATGGGCGCGCAGGATGTGACGCTGAGCCAGGACAGCGTCGTGCTGGCCACCATCCCCGCAACCCAGGGTGTGAATGCGCCGGTGATGGGGTGGCTCGCCCATGTCGACACCGCGCCGCAGTTCAACGCCACGGGCGTGAAGCCCGTGGTGCATCGCGGTTACAACGGCGGCGACATCAGCTTTGCCGATGCCCCCGACCTGCGTCTGTCGCCCGAGGAATACCCGTTCCTCTCCGAGAAGGTGGGCGAGGATATCATCACCGCCAGCGGCACCACCCTGCTGGGCGCGGATGACAAGGCCGGCGTGGCCGTCGTCATGACCGCCGCGCGGCACCTGCTGGACAACCCCGACATCGCGCATGGCAAGATCCGTCTGGCCTTTGTCCCCGACGAGGAAATCGGGCGCGGCGTCACGCCGAACCTGCCCGCCGATCTGGCGGCGGATTTCGCCTATACCTTCGACGGCTCGACCCCCGGTGACGTGGAATACGAAAGCTTTTCGGCAGACGCAGGTGTGGTGAAGATCACCGGCGTGTCGATCCACCCCGGTTGGGCCAAGGACGAACTGGTCAATGCTCTGCATCTGGGCGCCAAGGTGCTGATGACATTGCCCCATGTCACCATGACCCCCGAAACCACCGAAGGCCGTGACGGGTTCATCCATGCGGTCTCGATGACCGGCAGCGCGGCGCAGGTCGAAATGCACTTCATCCTGCGCGACTTTGAAATGGAAGGGCTGGAGGCCAAGGGCGCGCTTTTGCGTCAGGTCTGCGAAACCGTCGCAGCAACCGAGCCGCGCGCGCGGATCACCTGCGAGATCACCCACCAGTACCGCAACATGCGCTATTGGCTGGAAAAGGACATGACGCCCGTGGACATGGCCCTGGCCGCCGTGCGCAAGGCGGGGATGGAACCGGTGTCCGGCGCAATCCGGGGCGGCACCGATGGGTCACGGCTGACCGAGTTCGGGACCCCGTGCCCCAACATCTTCTGCGGTATGCAGAACGTGCACGGCCCGCTGGAATGGGTGTCGGTGCAGGACATGGCCAAGGCGACGCTGGTGGCGCTGAACCTCGCAAGCAGCGTGGCGGAACTGGACGCGCCCGCCGGTTGACCACACAAGACTGCGCCCGCCCGTCGGACCAAAGGTGCGCCGTTTACCATCGGCACGCTTTTGGGACGGTAGATCGTCAGGCGCGGCCCTTCACGCATCGCCCGGTGCACGGGTTCGGGCGATCCTCACGATGCCACAGGACCGATCCCCCCCGAACCACAGCACACCGCCTGATCCAAGCCGGTAACCAGATCACCCAACCTCCGAGGACACCGTGTCATTCATCTCTCCCTCTGTTGCGCCGATCCTGTTGCTGATCGGATCAAACGTCTTCATGACCTTCGCCTGGTACGGGCATCTGAAATACCCCGACCGGCCGCTTTTGATGGTCATTCTGCTCAGCTGGGCCATCGCGCTGTTTGAATATTGCCTCGCGGTTCCGGCCAACCGGATCGGCCATGCGGTCTATGCCACCGCCGAGCTCAAGGTCATGCAAGAGGTCATCACCCTGTGCGTCTTTGCAGGCTTTTCGGTGCTCTATCTGGGCGAGCGGTTCACCATCAACCATATGGTTGGTTTCGCACTGATCTGCGCCGGTGCGTTCTTTGTCTTCAAGGCGCCGATCCCCACGTAAGCGCAGGCGCGGGCAATCCGCGCCCTTGATTATTGTCCCGCGGTCCGCGCCGCGTCTCAGCTGGCGTCGGCACGGATTTCGGAACTCAACGCATTCGCGATGTGTTGGGCCAAGGGACAATAACGTCAAATAACGTAAAAACGAGGGACGCCATTCATGAAAAAGGAATTGCCCAGCCTATCGCTTGCTCTTCTGCCTGTCTTGCTCACACTGGGGCTGTTGGCCCTGCAATTGTTTTACTACGGTGATTTCACACCGCATATTCCGCTTGCCATCGGCCTTGCCATCACCTCGCTGCTTGGCGTTCTGCGCGGTCAGACCTGGCTCGATATCCGCGAAGGTATTTTCCACGTCATTCACGTCTCCATGCCATCGCTTGCCGTCCTGATCGTGGTCGGGATGATCATTGGCACATGGATTGCGGCCGGCACCGTGCCGACCCTGATCTATTATGGTCTGACGCTTCTCACCCCTTCGGTTTTCCTGGCTGCGGCGATGATCCTGTGTGCGGTGGTGTCTCTGTCCCTCGGGACCAGCTGGGGCACCGTGGGCACCGTCGGGCTGGCCCTTATGGGGATCGGTGCGGGGTTCGGGATACCGGCCTATTGGACTGCGGGCGCGATCGTTTCGGGCGCATTCTTCGGGGACAAGATTTCGCCCCTGTCCGACACCACAAACCTGGCACCTGCTGTGACGGGGACAAACGTCTTTGACCACATCCGCAACATGATGCCCACCACGGTCCCCGCCATGCTGATCGCGCTGACGATCTATGTCGTCGTGGGCTTCGTGATGATCGAAGACGGGGCCACGGGCGACGTCAGCGGCATCTCGCAAATCACCGCGCAACTTGACGAGACCTTTGCCCTTGGCCTTGTGCCGCTGCTGCCTGCGCTGCTGGTGATCTGTCTGGCCCTGCTGCGCCAGCCGCCGCTGCCGTCGCTGTTTGCCGGCGTCGTAGCGGGCGGGCTGGTCGCCGTGTTCTGGCAGGGCGAGGGGCTGCATTCGGTCTTTGCCTACGCGCAATCGGGCTATGCCATCGAAACCGGCGTCGCGGACATCGACACCCTGCTGAACGCCGGCGGCATCCAGTCGATGATGTGGACCATCTCGCTGATGTTGATCGCCCTTGGCTTTGGCGGTGCGCTGGAACGCACGGGCTGTCTCGAGGCAATCATTCACGCGATCATCGCGCGGGTCAAAAGCTTTGGCGCGGTGCAAAGTTCGGCCATCGGCACTGCCTTTGCGACCAATCTGGTGGCAGGTGATCCCTATATCTCGATTGCACTGCCGGGGCGGATGTATGCGCCGCTGTACCGGGGCATGGGCTATTCCACCCTGAACCTCAGCCGCGCCGTGGAAGAAGGCGGCACCTTGATGAGCCCGCTGATCCCGTGGAACGCCGGTGGTGCATTCGTCATCAGCGCGCTGGGCCTTGGCGTGATGAGCGGAAATCTGGAAAACCTGCTTTACATCCCGTTGGCCTTTGCCTGCTGGACCGCGCCGGTGATCGGCATCCTCTACGCGGTCACGGGGCTGTTTTCGCCCAAGGCCACCGACGAGGACCGCCGAGACTGGGAGAAAGCGGACGAGGACGTGATGAACCTCGACGATCACGAGCTGGGCAGCTTGCAGCAGACCCCTTCGACCTGATCGCAAGACGGTCAGAAAGACATGGCAGCGGCCCCTTCACGAAGGGGCCGTTGGCGTTTCAAGAGGGTGTGTTTGGCGTCGGTGAATACGTAATGCTGCTGTGCGATACAGCCTTACAAACTCACCCCGCCAGAACCCCCGGCAACCCCGCCACCAGACCGTCAAACACCGCCCGCACCGCGGGGCTGTCGCGCTGGTCCTCGTGCATGGCCACCGCACAGGGCATCGGCACCGACAGCTCGGACAGCACCCGCACAAAGCCCAACCGTCTGGCAATCCCCGCCTGGCAAAAGCCGACGCCCATGCCTGCCGCGATCGCCGCGATCTGCACCAGCGCATCGTCGCTGCGCAGCACCACGTTGCCCGGCTCGGGCAGTCCGCGTGCCGCCAGTCCCGCTGCGATCCGGCCCGCGCGGTCGTCGCTGATGAACGGGCAGGTCTCAAGCGCCACATCGCGCCCTACAGTCAGTTCCGGCGCAGCAAACAGCCCCAGGTCCACGGCAGGCAGGTTGCGCGCGACCAGCGCCTTTTGCGTCAGCGGGGCGGTGCGTATGGCCACGTCGGCGGCGCGGTGCAGCAGGTCCTCGGTGCTGTCGGTGGCGGCAAGTTCGATCAGCACGCGCGGATGTCGGGCGTGCAACGCTGCCAGAAGCGGCGGCACCACATGCACGGCCATCACGCGCGGACAGGTCAGGCGCACGACGCCTGCAACTTCGTTTCCCTGATCCACCAGCCGCCGCAGACCATAGGCTCCGTTCAGCACCGCTTGCGCGGGGTCCTGCAACCGCCGCGCAAGCGGTGTCGCAGTCAGCCCGTTCTGTGCCCGCGTGAACAACCGTGCGCCCAACTCGGCCTCCAGCATCTCGATCTGGCGCCGCACGGTGGGCTGCGACAGCCCCAACGCACGCGCGGCCGCAGACAGCGACCCACGCTCCATCACGGCGCAAAAGGCGGGGATCAGGTCCAGCGATGTCAGCGGCATGCTCATAACTTCTTTCTAGGCAGCTATGCGCATTTGAACAATGGTGTTCATCCAATCCCTGCGCCACATCTGTCGCAAAGGAGCCTGAACATGACACACACCATGACCCCCTCGATGTCCCGCACCCTGCGCGCCGAAGGCGCCGCAATTTTCCTTGCAGCCCTCTGGGCCTTTCAGATGTCTGGCGCATCCTGGTGGCTGTTCGCCGCGCTGATCCTCGCCCCTGATCTGGCCATGCTGGGATACCTCGCAGGCCCCCGCATTGGCGCGATCTGCTACAACCTGATCCACAGCTACACACCCGTTCTCGCGATTGGCGCGATCCTTTATGCGCTGGGCAGTCCGCTCGCCCTGCCGCTGACGGCTATTCTGGTCGCGCATATCGGCATCGACCGGGCGATGGGCTACGGGCTGAAATACACCAGCGGCTTTAAAGACACCCACCTGGGCGTGTTTTCATAACGCCTCTTTTAAAGGCAGCGATCCGCGGCTACAGGGATGGGCATGACAGACATGACCCAACCTCAAACGCCGCGGATGACCTATCCCGGCCACGTCCGCGCCATGCTGGTGCTGGGCCTGCCGCTGATCGGCGGGCACATCGGCCAGATGGCCATCGGCGTGACCGATACCGTGATGCTGGGCTGGTACGGGGTCGAGGCGCTGGCCGCCGTGACGCTGGCGTCGACCTATTTCTTTGTGCTGTTCCTGCTGGGCAGCGGCTTTGCCTGGGGCGTGATGCCCATGGTCGCCTCCTATGACGCAGAGGGCGACGAGGTGTCTTTGCGCCGCGCCACCCGCATGGGGCTGTGGCTGTCGGTGGGCTTTGGGGCCGTGGTCGCACCCATGTTCATCTGGGCCGAGCCGGTGCTGCTGATGCTGGGCCAAACCGAACAGGTGGCCCGCGACGGCGCGCTGTACCTTGGCATCGCGGGCTGGGGCATGGTGCCGGCACTGCTGGTCATGGTGATGAAATCCTATCTTGCGGCGCTGGGGCGTACGCAGATCGTGCTGTGGATCACAATCGCGGCGGCTGTGGTCAACGGGCTGGCCAACTATGCGTTGATCTTCGGCAACTGGGGCGCGCCGGAACTGGGCGTGCGCGGTGCGGCCATTGCGTCGATCGCAACACAGACCGTCAGCCTTGTGGGGGTGGTGATCTATGCCCTGCGTGCGCTGCCGCAGCACCAGATTTTCGTACGCCTGTGGCGGCCCGACTGGCATATGATGGCGCGGGTGTTCCGGCTGGGCCTGCCCATCGGCGTCACCAGCCTGTCCGAGGCGGGGCTCTTCGCCGCATCCGCCGTGATGATGGGCTGGCTTGGCACCGTACCATTGGCCGCCCACGGGATCGCGGTGCAGATGGCGGGACTGACCTTCATGGTGCACCTTGGCCTGTCCAACGTCGCCACCATCCGCGCGGGCAATGCGCTGGGCCGCCGCGACGCACCACATATGGCACGGGGCGCACGCACGGCCTTTGTCTTGTCGCTGTGCATGGCGCTGATCACCACGGCGGTGTTCCTGCTGTGGCCCGAGACGCTGATCTCGGTCTTTGTCCAGCGGGACGAACCTGCGCGCGACCAGATCATGTTGATCGGTGTGGGCCTGCTGGCAGTGGCGGCGCTGTTCCAGCTTGTCGACGGGGTGCAGGTGATCGCACTGGGTTTGCTACGCGGGCTGCAAGACACGTCGATGCCGATGGTGCTGGCCGGTATCAGCTATTGGCTGGTGGGACTGCCCACGGCCTACCTGTTCGGTTTTGTGTTGGATATGGGCGGGGTGGGTGTCTGGTTCGGCCTTGTGGTGGGCCTTGGCACTGCGGCGCTGACACTGGCATGGCGGTTCTGGCGTGTCAGCTTCCCCAAGGTGGGGCGCGTCTGACTGTCAGATACCAAGCGCAACTGTCTTTTGTGTCCCGTCGCTGACCCAGAGCGCAGCGCGACGTCCGAAGGGCGGGGCAGGGGTGCAAGCGGTCATTCGTGCATCGCGCGGACAATGGCAGGAAAGAGGCCATTGTTGACTTTCCACGGGGGGCAGAGCCTCTGGTCTTCAGTTGCATTCATTTTCGGTCCAGTGATTTTCCGAAAAGCTTCTTTTTCCGCCGATACTTTGAAGCTGAACCGTGGCTCCACCATTATTGGTGTCGAAACGGGCATCTATCGTTGATATGTTTACGCCGCCGGAAGGGAAGCTCAGGATCTGAATGTCGGGTTTCCCAAATTCAAGCTGCATCGTAAAAACGAGTGTCGCAAACTCCTCTAGGTCGCCTTCCAACTGTTCTGAGACTGAAGCGACTATTCCGTTACAAACAAACAGGGATAGGTTCGTCTCCTCAACAACCCACTGTCCCGGCAAGTTGTCCGAAAGAGGCAGGAGCTTCCATTCCTGTTCGAGCGCGTGCTGTTGCGCCACTTCAAACGAGCCTCCCAGCATGAAGCCCCCGAGGCCCGGCTGGTCGGTGGCATTGGCGACAGAGGCGGAAAACAGGCTGAATGTGGCCAATAAGTAGAATTTTCCGGGAAGGATCATTTAGGCTTTCCTTGGTTAGAGGCTTGATCGTCGCAGAAATAAGCATGAATTCAATGACAGCTTTGTCCGCATAGCTGCCGTTGGCCGTCAGGTTCGGCACCGATCTTCCTTGCAGACGCAGCGAAGGTCCGCTTCGAGCCCAATGTGACCTTGCCACTGAGGGCAGCGCCCGACCGCGGGTGGGCATCGGCACGTCCGTGGGTTCCACTTTATTTCTAATCTTTGGCGTGTGGGTGATTAATTGAAATACGGCGAGGAAGCGCCCGCCCGTCCGGGCGGTCGGGCGCTGCCCGGCGGTGCTAGGCACCTTGATTCCGGGCTTTGGTGGACTTCCGCTTCGTCCCGCTCACCGTACCTTGATACATACCACGTCCAAGGTCCGGTTTGGGTCGGAATTGCTTGGCACGGCACCCTGACCGGATTCAGAAAATTCGACGCTAACCCTGCATCAGCCGGTCGGCCTTCTTGCGCACCAGCACGCTGCGCAGATCATGCATCGCCAACAACAGCGCATCGGTGACATCATCCAGCTGCTCGTCGGTGGCTTTGGACTGCGCCCAATGTGTGGTCAGGTTCAGATAGTCGACTGCCCGGTGAATGTCGTCAATGTCGCGCGCCGCCAACAGGGCCTGCCGCGAGGCCATCCACAATTTGATCTCGGCCATATCCTCGGGGCTTAATGCGCGGTCGCCGTGCGGCTTTACCTCGCCGTTGCGGATGTTGATGACCGCAATCTGGTCCATCTCGATCCGCCGCTGCCGGTTTTCGGTATCGATGCGAAACACCGCCGCTCCGTTTTCGCGTACCCTGAAATAATAGTCGGGCAACTCGCCTGCCATGCCGCGATCCTTGATGGTTCAAATGTTTTCGCTACCCAGCCCTTACCAGCACCGGCTTGATTGGCAAAGATGTTTCCCCGAATTGCCCGGCTTGGCAAGGGGGGCGTCGGAAAAGCCTGCCAGCGCGGGGCTGACTCAGTCCAGGACGATGATGCCGGTCTGCTTGGACTTGTGTTCGGGTTCGACGTGGATGGTGATATGCGTCACCTCCAGCTTTTCCTTCAGCGCGTTCTCGATCCGGTCGCAAATCTCATGGGCTTCGAAGACCGTGGTTTCGCCGGGGACCACCAGATGGAAGTCGATGAAAATCGCAGCCCCCGCATGGCGCGTGCGCAGATCATGCGCTTCGGTCGCGCCATCGGCCTGCGTGGCGATGATCTCGCGGATGCGCGCAAGCGTCGCCTCGGACACCGCCTCATCCATAAGCCCGCTGAGCGAATCCCGCACGATCTTCCAGCCGGACCACAGGATATTGACCGCCACCAGCGCGGCCAGCAGTGGGTCGAGTATCCACCAGCCTGTGGCAACCGCCAGCAAGACGCCTGCCGCCACGCCGACCGAGGTCAGCACATCCGTCACCAGATGCTTGCCGTCCGCCACCAGCGCCGGCGACTTCTGGGCACGTCCCCGCGACACCAGCACCCAGGCCCAGATGCCGTTGATCACGGTGGCACCCATGTTGATCAACAGCCCCTCAAGCGGAGCATCCAGAGGGGCAGGGGTCATGAACCCGGCATAGGCCTCGTGCAGGATCAACAGGGCCGCGACGATGATCATCACGCCTTCCAGCACGGCGCTGAAGAATTCGGCCTTGTGATGACCCCAGGGGTGATCCGCATCCGCCGGTTTCGCAGCCACGCGAATGGCGATCAGCGCGGCGAAGGCCGTTGCCACGTTCACCGTGCTTTCCAGCGCATCCGAAAGCAGGGCCACCGATCCCGTCAGCCAATAGGCCAGCGTTTTCAGGCCGAGCACCGCAAACCCCACGAAAATACTGCCAATCGCAAGCTTGATCGTGGTCATGATGGCTGTCCTGTGCAGTGTGACCCGTCAGATAGAGAGGTGAGGCTGAATTCGCAAGCACCTGTATTTGCGAATGAAAATCATGTTCATTCGCAAGCGCTTGGTGTCGCTTGTACCGTGGGCGTTGATGCAGGCGGGGTTCGTTCGATGATCCTGCGGCGAAGGTCCGGCTTGCGGCCATACCGCTTGCCCCCGAACGGAACCAAGGCCGCGCAGGCCGCCGCACATCCCAATGCGCTGCCCAAACCCGCCGCTGCCCCCATCCCCCCCGCTTTCCCAATTGCGACAGCGCCAGCAATGCCCTAATCAGGCCCAAACACCGTTCCAAGGAGGCCATGATGCGCCTGAGCCGTTATTTTCTGCCCGTTCTCAAGGAAACCCCCAGCGAGGCACAGATTGTCAGCCACCGCCTGATGCTGCGGGCGGGCATGATCAAACAAGCCAGCGCAGGCATCTATTCGTGGCTGCCGCTGGGCTTCAAGGTCCTGCGCAAGATCGAAAACATCGTGCACGAGGAACAGGCCCGCGCCGGTCACATGCCGATGCTGATGCCCACGATCCAGTCCGCCGACCTGTGGCGCGAAAGCGGGCGTTACGACGCCTACGGCGCGGAAATGCTGCGCTTCAAGGACCGGCACGACCGCGACATGCTGTTCACGCCCACCGCCGAAGAGCTGATCACCGACATCTTCCGCTCCAACGTCAGCAGCTACAAGGATCTGCCGCTGACCATGTACCAGATCCAATGGAAATTCCGCGACGAAGTCCGCCCGCGTTTCGGCGTGATGCGCGGCCGCGAATTCCTGATGAAGGACGGCTATAACTTCGACCTGACCAAAGAGGACGCGCTGCACGCCTACAACCGTCACCTGGTCACCTACCTGCGCACCTACGAACGCATGGGCCTGCAAGCGATCCCGATGCGCGCCGACAGTGGCCCCATCGGCGGCGACGACACGCATGAATTCCTGGTGCTGGCCGAAACCGGCGAGAGCGAGGTGTTCTATGACAGCGCCGTGACCGATCTGAAATTCGGCGACCGCGAGATCGACTACGACAGCGTCGAAGACTGCGCCGCCGTGATGGAAGAATTCACCACCAAATACGCCCGCACGGACGAAACCCACGACGCCGCCCTGTTCGAACAGGTCCCCGAGGACCGCCGCCGCGTGGCACGCGGCATCGAAGTGGGCCAGATCTTCTATTTCGGCACCAAGTATTCCGAACCTCTGGGCGCGGTGGTGCAGGGACCGGACGGCAAACAGGTGCCCGTGCACATGGGCAGCCACGGTATCGGCGTCAGCCGTCTGCTGGGTGCCATCATCGAGGCAAACCACGACGACAACGGCATCATCTGGCCCGAAGGCGTGACCCCCTTCCACGCAGGGATCGTCAACCTGCGTCAGGGCGACGAGGCGACCGACGGGGCCTGCGAGGAGCTTTATAAAGCGTTGAAAGCCAAGGGCCTTGATCCGCTCTATGACGACCGCGACGAGCGGGCAGGCGGCAAGTTTGCCGCGATGGATCTGATCGGCCTGCCGTGGCGCATCACCGTCGGGCCCCGTGGGCTGAAAAACGGCGTGGTCGAACTGACTTCGCGCCGCACCGGTGAAAGTGAAGAGATGACCGCAGACGCCGCCGTCGCCCGCATCGCGGAGATTTACGCAGGCATCTAAGAGGACACCATGCGCACGTTCCCCATCCACAGCATCGGCACCGGACCATGATCGTGCGCACACTCACCTTGGTGGCGGCCCTGACCGCAGGGGCCGCCACCTCGCAATTCCCTGAATTCTCGCAGCAATATGCGCAGCGTCTGGGCGGTGCCGTCGATGCACTGGCCGAAGTTGTGGCCGATTTCGACGCCTCTGCCCAGGCCGAGGGGCTGACCCGCGCGCAGGCGCTGGACCAGATGCAGGGCACCCCCTTCATCGACCGCCGTCGCACCGACATGACCCGCACCTTTGCCCGCTACGACAAATTGCGCGCCGATCTGGTGGCACTCGACAGTGCAGGCCCCTTCATGCGCGCCTATCACGCCACCCGTATGACCGACAGGGACGTCGCCCGCGCCGCATGGGCCGCCTTCCAGCCTGCCGTGCCGCTGACCTTCGCAGGCGGCATCTTCGCCGCCGCGGGCTTTGTCGCCATGCTGCTGCTGATCGGCATATTGCGGCTGTTGTTGCCCAGCCGCCGGATAAGCACGGTATAGGTCTGCTGTTGTCGCCTCAGGAGATGCTTCTGCGACACTCTAGCGATTTGAAAACTTGCCATCCGCCGCGCTGGCCATGAATGGTCGTAGTGCGAGACTTTGCTGCAATCCACCAAAGCCCGGAATCAAGGTGCGCAGCACCGCCGGGCAGCGCCCGACCGCCCCATGGGCGGGCGCTTTTTCACCGTCTTGCACCTCTTCCCCCTCACGCCAAAGCGGATAGATAAAGTGGCACAGACCAACGTCCCAATGCCCACCAGCGGTCTGGCGCTGCCCTCTGTGGTGATGTCACTTTTACCCACAACTGTCTGCCACCCCTCCACACGCAAAACTGCGTGACCAAACCCATCTCCCGCCGCGCCACGGCTTGACCCCACCCGACAAACAAACCAACGTGCGCGCGACCCCGAGCAGGAGCCGAAATGGCCAATTCCACCGCCCCCTTTGCCCCCTTCGAATGGATGATCGCATGGCGCTATCTGCGTGCCCGCCGCGCCGAGGGCGGCGTCAGCGTCATGACATGGATCAGCCTGATCGGCATCACCCTTGCCGTCTTCGCCCTGATCGCCACGCTGGCCGTCCGGTCGGGCTTTCGCGCCGAATTCGTCGACACGATCCTGGGCGCCAACGCCCATGTGACCGTCTACAATCTGGGCGAAACCACCGCCACCGGCCAGCTTGACAGCACCATCCACGACTATACCGAAATGGCGCAGCGTCTGGCCCGCGTGCCCGACGTGATCCGCGCCGCCCCGCTGGTGCGCGGGCAGGTCATGGCCAACATGCGTCAGGCCAATGCGGGCGTCGAGGTCTTTGGGATCGAACTCAAGGACCTCAAAGGCCTGCCGCGCATCGCCGATCCCACCACCAGCCTTGGCGACATCAACAACTTTGACCAAGGCATCGCCATCGGCTCGGGCGTGGCCCGCGAACTGGGTGCGACGGTGGGCGACAAGATCAAGCTGATCTCGCCCAACGGCGTGAAAACCGCCTTCGGCACCAGCCCGCGCGTCAACGCCTATGAAGTCGTCTATGTCTTTTCCGCCGGCCGCTATGACATCGACCGCACCCGCGTCTACCTACCTCTGGCCGAGGCGCAAAGCTTTTTCAACCGCGAGGGCGTCGCCACTGAGATCGAGGTGATGGTGAAAGACCCCGAACAGGTCGACACAATGGTGCAGGCCCTGCAACAGGCCGCCGGGGACCGCGCCCAGACATGGACCTGGCGCGACGCCTCGGGCGGCTTCCTGCGCGCGCTCGAGGTGGAAGACAACGTGATGTTCATCATCCTGTCGATCCTCGTGCTGATCGCGGCGATGAACATCGTGTCGGGGCTGATCATGCTGGTGAAAAACAAGGGCCGCGACATCGGCATCCTGCGCACCATCGGCCTGTCCGAAGGGTCGGTCCTGCGGGTGTTCTTCATCTGTGGTGCCTTCACCGGCCTGATCGGCACGGCGCTGGGGGTGATCCTGGGCTGTCTCTTTGCCATCTACATCGACCCGATCTTTTCCTTCGTGAACGTGGTGATGGGCGGCGGCGTCTGGGACCCGTCCATTCGCGGCATCTATGCCTTGCCCGCACAGTTGAACCTGTCGGACGTGCTCAAGGCCGTGGGCCTGTCGCTGGGCCTGTCGTTCATCGTCACCATATTCCCCGCCCGCCGTGCGGCGCGGATGAACCCTGTCGAGGCGCTGCGTTATGAGTGATCCTGTTCTGCACCTGCAAGGCCTGCACAAGACCTATAACACCGGCCTGCCCGGCGAGGTGCAGGTGCTGCGCGGCGTCGATCTGACCGTGAACGCGGGCGAAGTTGTGGCGCTTGTCGCCCCCTCGGGGGCCGGCAAATCCACCATGCTGCACATCGCGGGCCTGCTGGACGTGCCCGACACCGGCACGGTCAGCCTTGCAGGTCAGGACTTGACCGGCCTTTCCGACCGCAAACGCACGGCCGCGCGGCGGTCCGATATCGGGTTCATCTACCAGTTCCACCACCTGCTACCCGAGTTTTCGGCGCTGGAAAACATCGTGCTGCCGCAACTGGCCGCAGGCACCGCCCGCAAGGCGGCCGAGGCGCGCGCGCGCAACCTGCTGGACCGCGTCGGCATCGCCCCGCGCGCCGATCACCGCCCCGCGGCCCTGTCGGGGGGCGAACAGCAACGGGTGGCCTTTTGCCGTGCGCTGGCCAACGCACCGCGCCTGTTGCTGGCGGATGAGCCCACCGGCAACCTGGACCCCGAAACATCCGATCAGGTGTTCGGCGCGCTGATGGAGCTGGTGCGCGGCACCGGCCTGTCTGCGCTGATCGCCACGCACAACATGGAACTGGCGGCGCGCATGGACCGCGTGGTGCGGATGGACGCAGGCAGGCTGTCCACCTGAGGTCTGTTTGCGGAAACATGCTGTTTCTGTGGCTGCGCTGGTGATTTGGCCCGCGTTTCGCGCTAAGCTGTGTCCGAGCGCACAGGCGCGGACCCGTCCAGAGGCACCGGCGACATGAGAGATCACAGCACTGACACCGACGCGCTGATCCCGCCCATTGGCGCACCTGTGGCCAAGGCGCAGAACACCATCACAGGTTTCGATGCCGCCGAGGATGTGCTGCTGATCGAGGTCCCGCCGGGCGTCGATGCGACCGTCACGGGCCAGCGGGTCACGCCCGCGGGGCTGTGGCTCACGTTCTCCACCGGCGAGGCGGTGCTGCTGGAAGGGCTCGACGCGATGATCCCCGAGGATGCGGTGACCTTCGTCGAAGCGGAACCGAACGAGGCGGCGGGCATCATGGCCGAACCTCTAACCGACACACCGGCTGCAGCGCAGGACAGCACCGGCAACACGACCGTCGATCACTTCGACTTGGCCACCGACTGCATCGTCGTCACGGCAGACCAACCCGAACGATTGTCCATAGCCACCCAGCACATGACCGATCACGGCGTGGTCATCACCCTGTCGACCGGCGCGACGATCACCCTGACCGGCGTGACCGCGCCCGTGGACGACAAAGCGGTGGTGTTTTTGCCGTCAAATCTGCCATTGCCTTAACCTGCGGCCTCAGCGCAGTTCCACAATTCCGACCCGCTTGCCGATTTGCCATGCGGCGGCAACGTCGCTTGCGGCGCAAACCTCTTGCCAGCACGCCCACATATCATCCGAGAAATTCAAATCGTCGAAAATGACCAAGGCGCCGGGCGCGCTGACCTGTTTGACCAGCTCGAATTGCGCCAGAACCACCGATTTGGTGTGGATCGCATCAATCAACGTGATCCCCGCTGCCGGCGACACCAGCGCCGTATTCTCCTCAAACGTGCCCGCGGTCAGAACATGGCGGTCGTTCACCAAGTCAAAGTTCGCGCGGGCAATGTCACACCATTGCGCGTTCGGCTCGAAGCTGACCAACTGGCCACTCTCCGCAATCCCCAACCCCGCCAGCCAATACATGCCACTGGCCCCAAAGGCTGCGCCGAATTCCAATATCGTTTCGGGCTGCCGTTGAACGGCCAACCAGGTGTAAAACTGGCAAATCCCTTGCCCCGTCCTGACCTGGGTCATGCTGCGCCGTGCGCCCGGGCCGGTGCTTTGCACGTATTCCGGGATCTTCTCATAGCCTTCCCACAACGGCATCTTGCCTTTTTCGCCGGTCTGCTGAATCGCATTTTCGATCCGGTGAAACAGCGCCTTGTGCTCTGCGTTAAACGCAGCCTGAACCGCGTTGTAGCTTAGGATCAGATCATGAGTGGTACCGCGCGCACCGCGCACATGGGTCAGGTTCAGTTTCAACGTGTCCGCCTTGGCTGTTGTTGCGGCCAAAAGTTTGACAGCCGTTGATCGGGAAGGGAAGGGGTCCTTACCCTAAAGAACCGTCAAGCCAAGCTGCCCCAGCAGGTCAGCCGCCTGATGCTTGGAAATAACCGCCCCCTTGAACAGCCGCGCATCGGTCAGCCGGACCCCGCCCAAATCCGCCCCGCGCAGGTCTGCCCCTTCGAACCGGCACTCCGGCAGATGCGCGTCGCGCAGTGAACACTCCTCGAAAACCGCCTCTCGGAAATCGCAGGACCGCAGGTCGGCGTCGGTGAAATCCACCTCTTTCAGGGTCATCTTGCGAAAGGACATGCGCGGCAGGACCGCAAGCACCAGCAAAACGCCCTCGATGGAAAAGCCCAGCGTTTTCGCATCGGTGAAGTCCGAGCCCGTCATTTTGCAGTTCAGGATTCTGGTCGCATTCAGCGTCGCCGCGCGAAAGCTGGTGTTGCTGAAATCCCCGCCCTCAATTGTGGCCTCTTGCAGATTGGCCCCGACAAAACTGGCCCCAGCCGCGCGGCAATTGGCAAATCGCACCTCGTCAAGCCGTGCGCCATTGAAAGCGGTGCGCGCCAGTTTGCAGCCCGTGAACTGCCATCCCGACAGGTCAAGATCGGACAGGTTCAGCTCGCTCAGATCGCAGTATTCAAGGGTCGCGCGGTGGCCTTGCGAAAGGATGTTCTCCAGTTCGGCGCGGCTGGGCGTCTGGTCTGCAAGGGTGCGGGCGTGATCCATGACGACTCTCTCGCAAATACCCGAAGGGCGGGCAAGCAAGGAAAAAGATGCGTGGCGTCCGCGCCAGCCATCAGGCCCGGGGTGCGAGGACCACCGTGGTGATCTCTGGCTTAACCCGCACTCATGATGATGCAGGTCGTTGATCCGGTGGCATAGAGCTTGCCATCCTCGACACCGCGAATCTCGGCCTTGGACACGCCGGTGGAACGCCCCACGTGATCCACCGTGCCGATGCAGTCGATCACCATGCCCAGCGGGATCGCGCGGGTGATATTAATCTTGTATTCCAACGTCGTATAGATCGAGCCACGCGGAATGCAGGTCTGTACCGCGCAGGCCATCGCGCTGTCCAGCAATGTGCCATACCAGCCGCCGTGCACCGTGCCCAAGGGGTTGGTGGCCGCGAACTGGGGTGACCCGCGAAACACGACCCGGCCTTTTTCGACTGCGTGCAGGCTATAGTTCAGGGTCTCGCCGATGGGCGGGCCGGGCAGGGTGCCGTCCATCATCCCCTGAATGAATTCAAGCCCCGAGAGTTTTTTCAACTCATCGAGGCTCAAAAGGTCTTCGGGACGTTTGGCGATGCGGGGCATGGGCGTTTCTCCGGTTGGCTGCCCGACGCTAGAAACGCCCGCCCGCTTTGCCAAGTCTTACGCGACGTTGCGCATCGCTGCGGCAGGGATCAGACCCAGCGCACGGCAGGCTTCGCGGGTCAGGTCGGGGCGGTTCAGCGTGTAGAAATGCAGCGCATCCACGCCTTCGCCGCGCAGCTCATCACACATCTCGGTGCAGTGGGCCAGGGCGAAGAGGTCGCTGTTGCCGTCGCGGGCGGCATTTTCGAACCCTTGGGCCAGGGTCACCGGCACCTCGGCACCGCATTGGCTGGCGAATTTCTGGATGCTGGTCCAGTTGCCCACCGGCAGGATGCCCGGCACGATGGGGGCGGTGATGCCCGCTTTGACGCAGGCGTCGCGGAAGCGCAGGAAGGTTTCCGCTTCAAAGAAAAACTGCGTGATCGCCTCGGACGCACCTGCGTCGATCTTGGCTTTCAGCCATGCGATGTTCTGCGCGCTGTCTGCGGCGTCGGCGTGGCTTTCGGGATAGGCGCCCACGCGGATGGTGAAGCGGCCCGTGTCGGCCAGCGCCTCGACCAGTTCGATGCTGTTGGCAAAGCCGCCCTCGACCTGCTGGAAATCGGTGCCATCCACGGGATCACCGCGCAAGGCCACGATGTCGGTGATCCCGGCATCGGCAAATTTGGCGGCGGTTTTCAGAACCTTTTCGCGGGTAGCACCCACGCAGGTCAGATGTGCCGCCACCGGCAGGCCCGAGGACCGGCGCAGGGTCTGCGCTGCCTCGTGGGTCAGGTCCTGCGTGCTGCCACCGGCACCGTAAGTGACCGAGAAGAAACGCGGCTCAAGCGGCGTCAGTGCCTGCACCGTGTCCCACAGGCGAAACCCTGCGTCGATGGACTTGGGCGGGAAGACTTCGAACGAAAGGGCGGTCATATTGAAATTCCTTACAGGCGTGCGGTGTTGAGGCCTTGTCGCATGCTTTGTGATGTGAGACAAATTCATAACTCTCATCATGAACATGAGTTCCGTATGCATATTGAATTCCGCCACCTGCGCACGATCAAGGCCATCCACGAGGCCGGAGGGCTGGCCAAAGCCGCCGAACAGCTGCACATCACGCAATCGGCCTTGTCCCATCAGATCAAGGGGTTGGAAGATCAGGCAGGCGTTGAACTGTTCGTGCGCCGCTCGAAACCGATGAAGCTGTCGGCGGCGGGATTGCGGCTTTTGCGACTGGCCGAACAGATTTTGCCGCAGGTGCAGGCGATGCAGGATGAATTCAGCGGCCTGCGCGACGGGCGTTCGGGGCGTATGCACATCGCCATTGAATGTCACGCCTGCTTTGAATGGCTGTTTCCGGTGCTGGAACGATTCCGCAAGGACTGGCCCGATGTCGACGTGGACATCCGCCCCGGTCTGGCCTTCGAGGCGCTGCCTGCTTTGTTGAAAGAAGAGGTCGATCTGGTTGTCTCCTCCGACCCCGAAGAACTTGCAGGCGTCGAATTCATCGAGCTTTTCGATTACGCGCCGGTTTTCGTGGCCTCAAAGGACAATCCGCTGGCCGCAAAATCCTATATCGAAGCCGAGGATTTCCGCGACCAGACCTTGATCACCTATCCGGTGGAACGCAGCCGTCTGGATGTGTTCAGCCAGTTGCTGAACCCGGCCAAGGTTGAACCTGCCGCGGTGCGACAGGCGGAACTGACGGCGGTGATTCTGCTGCTGGTGGCCTCTAACCGCGGCGTGTCCGTGCTGCCCGACTGGGTGGTGCGCGAGGTCAAATACTCATCCGATTATGTGACCCGCCCGCTGACGGCCAAGGGGCTGAAGCGCAGGCTGTATGCGGCCGTGCGCAGCGATGAGCGCGGCAAACCCTATATGGAGCGGCTGATTTCGCTGGCACGCATCGAGGCGCGCAAATTGCAGCAGGCCTGATGGCTTGCCAAGAAACGCGCAGGTGTCAGATGCCATGCAAAACCGGCTTCTGTGTCACATCGCTGACCCAGAACGCGGCACTGCGCCCGCAGGGCGGGGCAGGGGCCAAGCGGTCATTCGTGAAAATTGCAGCGAACGGCGGGAACGAGCCCAAGGTGCTTGACGCTGCGCGTTGCTCCAACGACCAAGATTCGCACCAAAACTGACATCCGATGTCTGTTCTGGTGCTGAGATGAGGGCCTTTAATCAGATTTGTAAAGGCTGTCGGCAGGGGAGCCAGCGTGATCTGTCCAGCGCCGGTTCTCTGTCTCCCTGTCGAAGTGCAAAACGCGGTCGTGATCAGGATAAGTAACAACATCGCCCGAAGACCTTGTGCCAATTACAAGATATCGGACCTCTGATTCACTTTGATTCTGCATGCAATGACCAGTTGGGTCACCTGCTTCGAACGTTGCAGCGTCGCCTGGGCGCATAAGGACGCTGTTATCTCCTTCGTGAAGGGTGACTTCACCCTGCAATACATAAACCATTTCGTCTTCGCCCGCATGCCAATGCTTAACTGAAGATGAAGAACCGGGCGGCAAGATTTCTTCAAAGGCACCGAACTGCGTTAAGCCGCCGCTGTCACTGAACAGGAGTGCTTGATAGGGACCGCAGGGATTGCCCTCGCCATCACTACTCTCGGTCTTAGCTGTTTCCTTGTTGAATACTGGCATCTCACATTTGTCCGCAAATCAATCTGTTTCAAGGAGACTTACCATCTGCGGCTTAGGCTGAAAACTGCGCCGCCTGAGTAAGTCGGACCACTTTGGTCAGAGGCGGATCAGGTCCGCCTAGGGGCCAACAGCAGACCTTCGAGTGTGCGCGGTCGATGGCAGCTTAGTCCGCACCCCAGACCTTGACCCATACCATGCCCAAAGTCTGGTTTGTGTCAGAAATGCTTGGCACTTAGGTCGCAATAGCTTGGCACGGCCCACTGACCTTTTTCAGAAAATTCGCCGCCATGAGTCAGAGTTGCACGGCATTCGACAGCAGGGGCGGCGTGCACCGCCCCCACAGGGGCGTCAGATCACCTTGACGATCTGTTTGCCCATGTTCTTGCCTTGCAACAGGCCGATGAACGCCTGCGGTGCATTCTCCAACCCTTCGGCCACATCCTCGACCACCTTGATCTCGCCGCTGGCGACCTTGGGGCCGATCTCGGACAGGAAGGCGGGGAACTGGTTCCAGTGGTTCGAGATGATAAAGCCCTGAACAGACAGGAAATTCACCAAGATCGTTCGCCACAGCTTTGGCGCGGTCAGCGGCGCGTTCGCTCCGTCGCCCAAGCCGCCCGCGTTGTACCACGCGATCATGCCGCAGATCGGGATGCGCCCGTGCGGGTTCATCATCGGCATGACCGCCTCCAGCACCTTGCCCCCGACGTTCTCGAAATAGATGTCGATGCCCTTGGGGCATTCCGCTTTCAAGGCTTCGCGCAGGGCCTTGGCATCGTCATAGGCGCGGTGGTCCAGACAGGCGTCAAAGCCAAAGGTCTCCACGGCCATCTTGCATTTGTCAGCCCCGCCCGCGATGCCCACGGTGCGCAGCCCCATGCTTTTGGCGACCTGACCCACCATCGACCCGACGGGGCCGGTGGCGGCGGCCACGACCAGCGTTTCGCCTGCCTTGGGGCGGCCAATCTCGGTCAGCCCGTGATAGCCGGTGAACCCCGGCATGCCCAACACGCCAAGGCTTGCGGTGATCGGTCCGTGCGCAGGGTCAACTTTGCGCAGCATTTTCGCGGGTTGCACGCCGTGCGTCGCCCATCCGAACATACCAAAGGCGAAATCGCCCGGTTTGAACGCATCCGAGTTTGACGCGATCACCTCGCCCACGGCGCCGCCTTCCATGGTGCCGCCGATGGGTACGGGGGCGGCATAGGATTTTGCATCATCCATGCGGCCACGCATATAGGGGTCCAGCGACATGTAGTGGACGCGCACCAGAACCTCGCCCTCGCCGGGCGTGGGCACGGGGCCGGTTTCCATCTTGAAGTTGTCGGCAGTCGGCGCGCCGTCGGGGCGGCTGGCCAGGGTAATACGGTGCATCTGGTCGGTCATTGATTTCTCTCCCATTGATTGTGCGCAGCGTGGACCTGCGCGCGCGCGGGGGCAAGCCGTGACGCCACGGCGCGGCACAATACGCACAGGCCCTTGGCATCTTGGAACAGTGCGCGTATACGCGCGGCCTGATCCCTCTAGGAGAGTCCCCAATGGTTGGCAGTGCAAACCTCAACATCATGATCAAAGCCGCGCGCAAGGCGGGCCGTTCGCTGGTCAAGGACTTCCGCGAGGTCGAGCAGCTGCAAGTGTCGATGAAAGGCGCCGGTGATTTCGTCAGCCGCGCCGACATCGCCGCCGAAAAAATTCTCAAAGACGAGCTGATGGGCGCCCGCCCGACCTATGGCTGGTGCGCTGAGGAAAGCGCCGAGGAAGAGGGCACAGACCCCACCCGCCGCTGGATCGTGGACCCGCTGGACGGCACCACCAACTTTTTGCACGGCTTGCCGCACTGGGCCGTGTCGATCGCGCTGGAGCACAAGGGCCAGGTTGTGGCCGGTGTGGTGTTCGATCCCGCCAAGGACGAAATGTTCTTTGCCGAAAAGGGCGCAGGCTCGTGGATGAACGACAGCCGGATGCGTGTGTCGGGCCGCAGCCATATGATCGAGGCGATCTTTGCCACCGGTCTGCCTTTTGCAGGGCGCGGCGATCTTCCCGATACACTGAAAGACCTGGGCCGTTTGCTGCCCGTCTGCGCCGGTGTGCGCCGCTGGGGCTCGGCAGCACTTGATCTGGCCTATGTGGCCGCAGGCCGCTACGACGGGTTCTGGGAACGCCGCCTGAAGCCGTGGGACATGGCTGCCGGTGTCATCATCGCCCGCGAAGCGGGTGCGCTTCTGGAACCGATGGACCCCAGCGCCGACCTGCTGGACAGCGGCAACGTGGTTTGCGCCAACGAAGCTCTGTATTCCCAGTTCGCCAAAATCATCCGCGCCTGAAATTGCGGGCTGGCGCATTGACAGGCCAGCCTCTTCATCTTGCCAGACAAACTCCGGGGGAGGCGCGCAGCGCCGGGGGCAGCGCCCCCGAACCCGTCGGCGGCAAGGTCTCTACTGATCCGACGGGTGATTCACCCCGTCCGTCCAGCGGATTGGCTCGTGCTCGCGCGGGTTGACCCCGTCGATACAGCCCAGATTGACCCCGCATTGCGTCGGGTCTGACCGCCGCCTGTGATGGGTATAGATGCCGCAGGTCTTGCAAAAGTAATGTTGCGCCGTGTGCGTGCCAAAGCTGTAGAGCGACAGGTTTTCCGCGCCCTTCACCACCTCAAGATCGGCGGCGCGTGCCGTGACGGCGGCCGCACCACGCCTGCGGCAGAACGAACAATCGCAGCGCGCCACATCCCGCAGTCCTTCGGGCAGGGTGGCGCGGATATGTACCGCACCACAGTGACAGCGGGCATCGACCCGCAGCGCGGTCATCGCCGCACCTTTGGAATGCGCGAGCGCACGTATTGCGCCTCGGGGTGCGGTGGATGGCCATGGGTGCGCGACCAGAACACGGTCCCGCCGCGCCGCAGCCACAGCGGAATCACAAACACCAGCCCGGCGACAAAGCCACCCGCGTGGGCCCAATAGGCGACGCCGCCCGCGTCGGGGTTGGCACCCAAACCGCCGATGAACTGCATCCCGAACCACAGCATCAGCATGACCCAGGCGGGGATCGGGAAAATGCGGAAGAACACGATAAAGATGATCAGGATATCGACCTTGGCCTTGGGGAACATCAACAGATACCCGCCCATCACCCCTGCAATCGCGCCGGATGCGCCGACGGTCGGCACGCCTGAGAACGGGGCAATCACATATTGGGCAAGTGCTGCTGCGACGCCTGTCAGCAGGTAGAAGCCCAGGTAGGGTCCATGCCCCATCTCGTCCTCGATGTTGTCACCGAAGATGTAGAGAAACAGCATGTTGCCGGCCAGGTGCATCCACCCGCCGTGCAGGAACATCGACGACACCAGCGTGTAATATCCTTCGCCCGCGCTGATCCGCGCGGGGATGAACGCCCATTCGATATAGAACGCATTGATCGCGCGTGCGTCCGACATCATCCCCGCATAGCTGAGGAAAATCAGGATGTTCGCGGCCATCAACCCGTAGGTGACGTAAGGCGTGCGGCCGGATGGGTTATGGTCACGAATGGGAAACATGGGCGCAAGCTGGTCTGAAACGCGGGCGGGGTCAATATGGGGCGTGCGGGTTCGGGGGCGCTGCCCCCGGCGCTGTGCGCCTCCCCCGGAGTTTATCTGGCAAGATGAAGGGCGGGGGATTGAGTTTTGGGCGAGGCGGGGCGACAATCGGGCATGGCATGGCCCGTGCCGCCCCCCTCCGACGGGAAAGCAGATGAACATGCGGGGTGAATACTTGCATCGCACCTATGGTCGAGCGTGCACATGAGGAGGGCATGGTGTCACAAGCTCGGGACATATGGATGACGTGATGAAAGTGACGATACCGATTTTTCGACTGAAACGGGATGCACGGCGGTTGGCGCGGGACAAGGGCGTGCCGTTGCACGCGGCGCTGGACCTTGTGGCACGGCGGGCAGGCTTTGCCCATTGGAGCCTGCTGGCGGCGGATCATGCGCGTCAGCGGCCCGCGGCGCGGGTGTTGCGGCAGATGCAGGCTGGCGATCTGGTTCTGCTGGGCGCGCGACCCGCACAGGGCAAGACCCTGCTCGGGCTGGAACTGTGCGGGTCTGCATTGGCGGCAGGGTCGGAGGCCGCGTTTTTCTCGCTGGAGTGGACGCAGGCCGAGGTCACACACCGCTTTGCCGAGGTTGGCGTGGACGTGGCACAGGCGCAGGGCTTGCGGGTGGACACCTCGGACGCGATTTGCGCCGATCATATCATTGCCGCTCTGGGCGATGCGCCGCGCGGCAGCGTGGTTGTGGTCGATTACCTGCAGATACTGGATCAGGACCGCCGCCTGCCGCCCTTGGCGACGCAGGTGGCCGCCTTGGCGGCCTTTGCGCGGCACAGCGGTGTGATCGTCGTGTTGATTGCGCAGATTGACCGGGGCTTTGCGGGGGAGGCCGGGCCACCGGATTGGGGCGACGTCCGTCTGCCCAATCCGGTGGATCTGGATCTGTTCAACCGCGCCGTCTTTTTGCACGACGGCGCGGTGCGGGTGGTTGCGCGCGCGTAGCGGTCAGGGCGCGGGGTTCTTGGCGACTTCACCCAAGAGCGCCGCGTTGCCGCCTGCGGCGGTGGTGTCCACGCACAGGTGGCGTTCCCACAGCACATGGCCCGCGTCGGGCTGGCCGGTGATCAGCGGCATGATTGCGCCGTCACGGCCCGCAAGCGCGCGGTTCAGTGCGGCGGCGGTATCCGCATCGCCCCACCACAGCACACCGCAATAGGCAGGGCCCACGGTCAGCGACTGCGGATCGACAGGGCCGGTGGCCGCCAACGCGCGACCGCCAAGCGCCTCGACCGCCTTTACCTGTGCCTGGACCGTTTCGGGTCCGGGACCGGCGCAAAGCACCGGCGCGCCTGCCCACGTGCTCAGGCGGTTGGTCTCGCCGGTGGGGCCGGGCATCGTGTGTTCCGAGACTTTATCGGACGCTTGTTCACGCAGCGCGGGCAACGGCTGCGGGGCGTCACCGTCCCAGTCGTCCAGTGCCTGCGCCGCACCGGGCGCCGAGAAGCGGAGCAGGTAGTCGGGACCGCCTGCCTTGGGGCCGGTTCCGCTCAGGCCGGTGCCGCCAAATGGCTGGCTGCCGACAATTGCGCCGATCTGGTTGCGGTTCACATAGACGTTGCCCGCCAGGATGCGATCCGACACGAATTGCACGCGGTCGTCGATGCGGGTGTGCAGGCCAAAGGTCAGCCCGTAGCCCGTGGCGTTGATGTCCTGAATGACCCGGTGCATCTGACCCGATCTGAACGTGGCAATGTGCAGGACCGGCCCGAAAATCTCGCGGGTCAGGTCCTCGATGCCGTTCACACGGATCAGGGTGGGGGCGATATATGTCCCCGTCTGCGGTGTGGGCAGCGCGTGCAGCACCCGGCCTTCGGCGCGGGCGGTGTCGATGTGATCTGCGATGCCCTGACGGGCCGCCTCGTCGATCACCGGGCCGACATCGGTGCTGAGGTCCCACGGTGCCCCCATCACCAGCGCGTCCATGGCACCCGTCAGCATGGCGGTGAATGCGGGGGCAATGTCTTCCTGAACATAGAGGCACCGCAGCGCCGAACAGCGTTGGCCAGCCGATTGGAACGCGCTTTCGATGATTGCGGTCACCGCCTGCTCGGGCAACGCCGTGCTGTCCACGATCATCGCGTTCAGGCCACCGGTTTCGGCGATCAGCGGCGTGCCGGGGGCGGCATGTTCCGCAAGGCTCGCGCGGATTTTCAATGCGGTCGCGGTCGAGCCGGTGAAAGCCACGCCGCCAATGCGCGCATCCGAGGTCAGCGCCGCACCGATGTCACCACCACCCGGCAGCAGTTGCAGGGCATCCGCGGGCACACCGGCCTCGTGCATCAGCGTCACGGCCAGATGGGCGATCAGCGGGGTCTGCTCGGCCGGTTTCGCCAGCACCGCGTTGCCTGCGGCCAGGGCGGCGGCAATCTGGCCGGTGAAGATCGCCAGCGGAAAGTTCCACGGGCTGATGCAGACATAGGTGCCTGCGGGACTGGTCTCGGCGGGCGCCTGGGCTGCGTAGTAGCGCAGGAAATCCACCGCTTCGCGCAGCTCTGCCACGCAGTCGGGAAGGGTCTTGCCTGCCTCGCGCGCCAGAAGCGCAAAGAGCGGCGCAAAATTGGCCTCGAGCGCATCGGCGGCCTTGTTCAGGATCGCTGCGCGTTCGGCGGTGGGGGCATCCCAAAGTTTTGCCGCATCAAAGGCTGCGGTTACATCCGCAGGGGTGGCATGCTGGACCGTGCCGACCACATCCGACGGATCGGCGGGGTTGCTCACGTCCTGTGTCGCACCCTTTGCGACATCTGTTGCCAGCAGCGGAGCGGCCTGCCACGTCTTGCCCCGCAGCGGGTTGCGCGCGGCGTCGATGGCGGCCAGCGTCGGGGCGTGGGCCAGGTCATAGCCTTGCGAGTTTGGTCGCTCGGGCTGGAACAGTTCGGTGCCGCGCAGGATTTTCGGGCCGGGGAAGGGCAGCGCGTCGAATGGATCGCTTGCCACCTGTTCGGGTGACACGTCTTCGTCGACAATCTGGTTCACGAAGGACGAGTTTGCCCCGTTCTCCAGCAAGCGCCGCACCAGATAGGCCAGCAGATCGCGGTGCGCGCCCACCGGCGCATAGATGCGGCAGTTGGTGCCCGCATCGGCCATGACGATGTTGTGCAACGCCTCGCCCATCCCATGCAGTCGCTGGAATTCGAATGTTTCGGGATCGGCACCCATATGCAGCACTGCCGCGACCGTATGCGCATTGTGTGTGGCGAATTGCGGATAGATCCGGTCGGTCATGCCCAGCAGGCGCCGTGCGTTGGCGATATAGGACACGTCTGTCGCGGCCTTCTGGCTGTAGACGGGAAAGCCATCCAGCCCTTCGACCTGCGCTTTCTTGATCTCGGTGTCCCAATAGGCACCCTTGACCAGACGCACCATGATCCGGCGGTCGTGGGTCTGTGCCATGTCATAAAGCGTGTCGATCACGCGGCCCGCGCGAGGGCCATAGGCCTGAACCACCACACCCAGACCGTCCCAGCCTTTCAGCGCAGGTTCGGCCAGCACGCGGTCGATCAGTTCCAGCGACAGCGACAGCCGGTCGGCTTCCTCGGCGTCGATGTTCAGCCCCATGCCGGCGGATTTCGCCAACAGCGCAAGGCTGCGCAGGCGCGGCAGGAGGTCGTTCATCACCGCCTCTTCCTGCGCGACCTCATAGCGGGGGTGCAGCGCGCTGAGCTTGACCGAGATGCCGGGATTCTTGCGGATGTCGCCTTGGTTGCACGCGGTGGCGATGGCGGAAATCGCGCGGGAATAGGCCAGGTGATAGCGTTTGGCGTCGGCTTCGGTGCGGGCGGCCTCGCCCAGCATGTCGTAGGAATAGGTATAGCCCTTTTTCTCCATTCCAGCCGCGCGCTTCATCGCCGAAGTGATGTTTTCGCCCAGCACGAACTGGCGGCCCATTTCCTTCATGGCACGGCCCACGGCGGTGCGGATCACCGGCTCGCCCAGACGTTTGATGGCGCTGCGCAGATGGCTCACGGGACCGGGACGGCGGGTGTCCAGCACACGACCGGTCAGCATCAGCGCCCAGGTCGAGGCGTTCACAAGACTGGATGTCGATTTGCCAAGGTGCGTGCCCCAGTCCGATGGCGCGATCTTGTCTTCGATCAGCGCGTCGATGGTGTCGGCGTCGGGCACACGCAGCAACGCCTCGGCCAGACACATCAGGGCAATGCCCTCGTCGGTGCTGAGACCATATTCGGCCAGAAAGCTTTCCATCAGACCGGGATCGGCAGCGGCGCGGATCTGGCGGACCCATCCGGCGGCACGTGCGGTGATGGCCGCGCGGTCGGATTGGTCCAGGCTGGCAAAGGAAACTAGTTCCGTCAGCACCGTATTCTGGTTGGTATAGGTCGCAGCGTCGATGTGAAGGCGCAGGGATTGTTCAGTGTCGCGGGCCATGATTTATCCTTTTGGCAGATGTACCATTGTATCGCTGGATCAGAAGGCGATTTGACTATAATGATTTTACTTGTCGGTAATTTAGACCGAAGTTCGAGGGTTTCTCATGGAATATGATCGGGTAGGGCTGGACCGGTTCGACAGCGCGATTCTGTCGGAACTGGCACGAGACGGGCGAATGAGCGTGACGGACCTGGCCGTGCGCATCGGCCTGTCGAAATCGCCGACACAGGCGCGGTTGCGCAAGCTGGAAAAAGACGGGGTCATTCTGGGCTATCGCGCCATGCTGGACCCCATCCGGTTGGGCATGGACCATGTCGCTTTTGTCGAGGTGCGGCTGACCGACACCCGCGAGGGTGCGTTGCTTGCCTTTAACCAGGCGGTGGTCAAAGTGCCCGAGATCGAACAGGCACACATGATCGCCGGCAACTTTGATTACCTTCTCAAGGTGCGGACCCGCGATATGGCCGACTACCGGCAGTTTCTGGGCGAGACGATTTCGCAATTGCCCTATGTGGCGTCCACCTCGACCTATGTGGCGATGGAGGCCGTGAAAGAAGCGGTTCTCGCAGAAGTGACTTGACCCAAGGGCAATCTGCGGCAAGCTTTTGACCATGAGAACCTTGGTCGCGACTGTCTTTGTTGTCTGTCTGGGTCTGCCTGTCTGGGCGGCTGACTGTCCTGCGCCCGCGGATCATTCGGACGAATTGACGGCCCTGTTCGAACAGGCCCGCGCTGCCCCGACGGAAATGGCGGCACGCGCAGCGACTGACGGGCTTTGGAAGGTTTACTTGCGTGCACCCGACGCCGAGGCCCAAGCGGTTCTGGATCGCGGTATGGCGCGGCGGGACAGCTATGATTATCTGGGGGCCAAAACAGATTTCGACCGGCTGATCGCCTATTGCCCCGACTATGCCGAAGGCTGGAACCAGCGGGCCTTTGTCTACTATCTGCAAGGCGATTTCGTTCGTGCACTCGCCGACCTGGACGAGGCACTGGCACGCACGCCGGATCATGTGCCCGCGCAATCGGGGCGGGCGCTGACCCTGATGCAACTGGGGCAGCGCGAGGATGCCCGCGCACAGTTGCTGGAGGCATTGGCCAACAATCCCTGGCTGTCCGAACGCGCCCTGATCGCGCCCGGTGCGCCGCTGGGACCACAGCCACCTGCAGATCCGGGCAAGGACATCTGAAAACCCCTTGAGCAGGCGGCCTGCACCCCCTAGGGATAGGGACGCTGCGGGCGTGATGGAATGGTAGACATACCAGACTTAAAATCTGTTGGGGCGTAGCCCCGTGTGGGTTCGAGTCCCACCGCCCGCACCAACATCGCTTTGCAGAGCAAAGCGGCAATCCACATTTCCATGAAGAACTGGGCGGCAATCGTTCTGGAAGAACGATGAGAGCCTCAACGGTTCTAGCGTTGTCCCACCGCCCGCACCACATCGTGCCAAGTGCCAAGCCGCATCGGTCGCAATCCGACATATTTCGCTGGCAATCGGTACGCCGCGCAATACCTGTGTCATGAAAGCCGCGCTTTTGCCTTGCAAGCCACCCGTCACGGGTTGAGGGAGGGGCGGTAAGGGTTCATGTTGCTCTTGTCCAATCGTTGTAGGTATCCCGTTGTCCCAGACCACCACAGCCAACGCCGACACACGTCCTCCAGAACCCCGTTCCAGCCTGGGTCAATGGTGGCGCATCCTGAGGCGCGTGTGGGTCGATCTGGACGACAAGAACATGATGTTGATCGCCGCCGGGGTGGCGTTCTATTCGATTCTGGCCGTGTTTCCCGCGATTGCGGCGGTGATTGCCATCTGGGGCATCGTCGCCGATCCCGAAGTCGTCGCGGTCGAGGTGGACAAGTTTCGCGCCGTGTTGCCACAAGAGGTCTATGACCTGATTTCCCAACAGATCGCGCAGCTGGTCAATGGAGACAGGACCACGCTGACCTGGGCCTCGGCGGTCTCGCTGACGCTGGCGCTGTGGACCTCGCGGGCCGGGGTGGCGGCGGTCATGCGCGGGCTGAACGCGATTTACGGCCAGCCCAACCGGGCCGGGCTGGCGCACTACATACAGGCCATTCTGCTGACACTGACGCTTGTGGGCGTGGCACTTGTGGCGCTGACCTGCGTGGTTCTGGCTCCGATTGTGATCCGCTTCGTGCCCTTTGGCATTGCCAACAGCGGCCTGATCGAGCTGTCGCGCTGGGTGGTGATGATCGTGGTGCTGTATGCGGGGATCTCATTGCTGTACCGCATGGGCCCGGTCAAACGCGAGGCGCGGATGAAATGGTTCACCCCCGGTGCGATCTTTGCCACGCTGGGTTGGACAGCGGCCTCTATCGGATTTTCGGTCTATTTGCAGAACTTTGGCAACTATAACGAAATCTATGGCTCGATTGGCGCGGTGATTGCCCTGTTGATGTGGCTGTTCATCAGCGCCTTTCTGGTGCTGCTTGGCGGGTCGATCAACGCGCATTTTGAACGCGAACGCTGGCAGCGCCGCGCGCAGGACCCGGTGTGACGCTGCGCGCCTAGATTTGCGTGCCCAATGCCACCAGCCACAGCCATGCCGTGATCACCGACGCCCCTGTCGCCACCAGCACGGAGGACGCGGCCACCCGCCGTGCGCGGCCATACAAGTTGGCAAAGATATAAGCATTGACACCCGGCGCCATGGCCGCCGTCAGCACCGCCGAGCGGAAGAATTCGGGCGAGATATGCAGGCTTTTGCCAATGGTCCATGTGATTGCCGGATGCACCACCAGCGCCATCAGGCAGACCATGGCAATGGCCAGCTTGTCGCCCTCGGGTTTGTACTGGATCAGCACGCCGCCCAGAGCGAACAGGGCCGCAGGCAGGGCCGCGCGCACGATCAGGTCCAGCCCGTCGTTCAGCACGCCCGGAAGCGGGATGTGCAGCAGGTTGACGGTAAAGCCCAGAACGATCCCGATGACCAGCGCATTGCGGAACATCGCGCGGGTCACGGCGCGTGCAGTCTGAAGCGGGCTTGCGCCGCGGTTGCGTGCAATCTCCATGACCGTGATCCCCAAGCCATAGCAGAACGGCGAGTGGATCGCGACAATGACAAAGTTGCCCGTCAGCGCCGCCGTGCCATAGGCCCGTTCGGTGATCGCGAGCCCCAGCAGCAGGGAATTCGAGAACAGGCAGCAAAAACCGATGACGATGCTGTCTTCGAGATCGCGTTTCAGCAAATAAAAGGACACCAGCGTGCCAAGGGTGAAACAGGCCGCAGCACCAGTGTAAAAGGCGACAAGGATACCGGGGTCGAAATTGGCCGACAGGTCCATCCGCGCAATGGCCTGAAACAACAGGCAGGGGATCGCGAAGTTCTGGGTGAACTTCATCACACCGTCGATGCCGGAAATCGGAAAGGTCTTGGTCCAGACCGCCACATAGCCAAAGCCGATGACCAGGAAAACGGGCAGGATAACGTCGAGAAGGGTTTGCATATTCAGAGCCTTGGGAGGGTCAGCGTGCGGCCCTTCGGGAAGGAGTTGAGGAACCTTGGAAGCGGTCAGTCGGGAAAGGTCAGCGAAAGGCCGTCAAAGGCGGGTTGGATGTGGTCGGGTGTTTCGTCTGTCAGTGTCTGATAGTCGAGGTCGATGTGCATATTGGTCAGCACGGCCTGTTTGGGCTGCATCTGATCGATCCACTCCAGCGTCTGGGCCAGATGGCTGTGGGTCGGGTGCGGATCGCGGCGCAGCGCATCGACGATCCAGCAGTCCAGATCGCGCAGGTGCTCCCACGACGCGTCAGGTATGCTGGCCACATCGGGCAGATAGGCCACATCGGCAATGCGAAATCCCAATGCGTCGATGGCTCCGTGATTGACCGAAAAGGGGGTAAAGGTGATGTCGCCGCCCGCACCGGTCACCGTCACGTCGCCGTCAATCGTGTTCATGTCCAGAATGGGCGGGTACATCGACCCCTTGGGCTGGACAAAGGCATAGTCGAACCGCTCGAGCAGCGCGGCCTGGGTCTCGGGATCGGCCCAGACGGGCAGGCGGGCGCGCATGTTGAACACGATCATCCGCAGATCATCGATACCGTGCACATGGTCGGCGTGGCTGTGCGTGTAGATCACCGCGTCCAGCCGGCCGACATTGGCGTCCAGCAGCTGGCTGCGCAGGTCGGGAGAGGTGTCGATCAGCACGGTTGTGGTGCCCGCCTCCGTGATGCGTTCGACCAGCATGGAACAGCGGCGGCGGTTGTTTTTGGGGTTGGTCGGATCGCAGGCGCCCCAGTGTCCGCCCAGGCGCGGCACCCCGCCCGAGGAGCCACAACCGAGAATGGTGAAACGCAGCTCGGCCATCAGGCGGCAGCCTTGTAAGCCGCGGCCTTGGTGAACAGGCGGTCAAAGTTGCTCTGCGTCTGGGCTGCGAAATCGGCATAGTCCATGCCGAACACCTCGGCACCGACGCGGGCGGTGTGCGCGGTATAGGCCGGTTCGTTGCGCTTGCCGCGATGGGGGGGCGGTGCCAGATAGGGCGCATCGGTTTCGACCAGAACGCGGTCCACGGGTGCCGCGGCAAAGATGTCGCGGATCTCCTGGCTTTTGGGAAAGGCGGCGATGCCCGACATGCTGAGATAAAAACCAAGGTCCAGAGCCGCGCGGGCCAGTTCGGGCGAGGAGGAGAAGCAGTGCATGACGCAGGAAAAGGCGCCGTTTGCGTGTTCTTCGGTCAGAATGCGGGCCATGTCATCATCGGCGGCGCGCGCGTGGATGATCAGCGGCAGGCCGGTCTGGCGCGCGGCGGCGATGTGGATACGCAGGCTTTGCTGCTGCACCTCGGCGCTGTCGGCGGTGTAATGGTAATCAAGGCCGGTTTCACCGATGCCCACGAACTTGGGATGCTGCGCCAGCGCGATCAGGTCGTCGACCGACACCAGCGGTTCGCTGGCAGCACTCATCGGATGGGTGCCCGCGGCATAGAAGACAGGGGCGTATGCTTCGGCAATCGCCCGCACTTGCGGCTCGTTCTTCAGCTTGGTGCAAATGGTGACCATGCGCGTTACGCCCGCTGCCGCGGCGTCGGCGATGATCTGGTCGCGCTGACCGTCAAAGTCGGGGAAATCCAGGTGGCAATGGCTGTCGGTGATTTGCGGTGGTGTCTGCATCGGGCCCTTCAGGCAAGCGCCTGTTGTTGTAGCTTGAAAAACGTATCCAGCACCAGCGCAGCGGGGTCAAGGTTGACCGCCCGCCCGTGGGCTGCGCGTGCGCTGACATGCTGTTGCGTGGTGGCCCAGCCGCGCGCGGCACGGGCATCGGGGGAAAGGCGGGCCAGCACGGTGGATTCGTGCGGCGCGGCTTGGGTGGCGGGGGGCGCCCCGGTGGCACCGGTGCGCGCCAGACGGCCCATGGCAACGTCCAGCAGTACGAACAGCAAATCCAGCTTGTCGTCCGCCCCACGCTGGGCTGCCGCTTCGGCCAGTTTCAGGGCGCGCGCGCGGTCGAGATTGGGCAGGGAGCCAAGCAGGCCGATGATCTCGGCATAGATCTGCAGGCCACCCGACAGCGACAGGCGCAGCGCCTCGCCGACGGAACCTGCAGAAAGCTCGGCCAGGGCTGCGGCGTTGTCACCGGCGTCGATGCCTGCCTGGGCCATGGCGTCTGCCATCTGTTCGGGGGCCAACGTCCCCAGCCGCAGGGTGCGACAGCGCGAACGGATGGTGGGCAACAGCCGCGAGGGCTGGTGCGAGATCAGCAGGATCGTGGCGCGCGCGGGCGGCTCTTCCAGCATTTTCAGCAGGGCATTCGCGGCTTGGGTGTTCATGTCGTCGGCGGCGTCGACAATAACCACACGGCGGCCGCCGTCGGTCGCGGACATCTGGAAAAAACCGGCCAGACGGCGGATGTCGTCCACGACAATCTGGTCGCGCATCCGTCCGGTCTTCTCGTTGACGGTGCGGGTGATGGATTTCAGCCCCGGTTCGGCCCGCGCGGCGATGCGGTGGGCCACGGGATGGTCGGGGTCAATGTGCAGGGACCTGGGCGGGGGCGGCGCGCCGAACATGCCGCCGTCGTCGCCGAGGTCCGGTGTGGCCAGCAGAAAGCGGGCGATGGACCAGGCCAGCGTGGCCTTGCCGACACCGCGCGGGCCGGTGATCATCCAGGCATGGTGCAGCCGTTCGCTGGCGAAGGCGTCAAGAAACGCCTGCTGTGCGGCGTCCTGACCGATAAGATGCGTTGCCGCGCTGGGATGCGGGGCGCCGGGGACCTGATCGGCAGGTTGGATATCGGGTGAAGTGGTGGCCATGGCGCAGGTCTAGCACCGTGTTGCGGGGGTTGGAATGGGGGCTAAGCAACGCTCTTTATTTTGGGGCGCTGCCCCCGCGTTGCTGCGCAACGCGCCCCCGGGATATTTTTAGCCAAAAGAAGACAGGTGAGTGCTGACGGTCTGGGCGACCTCCGTGGCCACCGTGTCGATGGCGCGTGCACCGTCGATGATCCGGAACCGCTCAGGGAATTCCTGCGCGAGCGACAGAAATCCTGCGCGCATCTGCGCTTGCAGGTCGGCACCGAAGTCCTCAAAGCGTTCTTCCGCGGTCTGGCGGGACTTGGCGCGCGCGTGGCCTGTGTCGGGGTCCATGTCGATCAGCACGGTCAGGTCCGGTTCGCGTCCGATCATGAGGCTGTGCAATTGGTCAACCGTGGCGCGCAGGTCGCCGCGTGACAGGCCCTGATACATGCGGGTGCTGTCGGCAAAGCGGTCGCAGATCACGATTTGGCCAGCGGCGAGTGCGGGATTGATCGTGCGTTCCAGATGGTCGCGCCGCGCTGCGGTGAAAAGCAGGATCTCGGTTTCGGCGGACCAGCGGTCGGGATCGCCTTGCAATACCAGCGCACGGATTTCCTCGGCACCGGGAGAGCCGCCGGGTTCGCGGGTCAGGATCACGTCGTGACCTTGCGCGCGCAGATGTTCCGCCAGCAGACGCGCCTGGGTGGACTTGCCCGACCCGTCGATGCCCTCGAACGTGATAAAGGTGCCGTGACCGGCCTGCGGCTGGCTCAACTGGCGGCCCCGGCTTCTTCTTCGGGGCCACGGTTCAGGCGGTCCAGCAGGATCAGCGCAACGGCGCTGACCTTGGCCACAAAGCCTGCAGGGGCGACAGAGGTCTCCGCCACCAGCGGAACGCGCGTTTCAGGCAGGCCTTCGGGCTGGATCACCAGCTCGGCCAATGTGTCGCCTGCGGCTACGGGCGCCTTGATCGGGCCGGTATAGACGACCTCGGCAGTCACGTCCTCACCGGTCAGCACCGGTAGCAGCACGTTCAGATCTTCTTCCAGTGTCAGGCCGACGGTCTTGGCCTGTCCCATCCAGACGTCGGCCTGCGCGATCCGCTGGCCGGCCTTGCCCAAAGGGCGTTGGGCGAACTGGCGGAAGGCCCAGTTCACCACGGCTTCGGCCTCTTCGGCACGTGCCTCGGCCGAGGGCAAGCCGGACAGCACAAAGATGATGCGACGGTCATCCTGCACCGCAGAGCCCACAAGGCCATAGCCTGCCTCCTGGGTGTGACCGGTTTTCAGCCCATCCGCACCGATGCCCAGACCCAGCAGCGGATTGCGGTTGAAGCGGTTCGATGCCTCTTCCGGGTCAAAGAGGTACTCTTTCTCTGCAAACAGCGGATAATACTGTGGAAAATCGGTGATGATGTGATTTGAAAGCAGCGCCAGATCGCGCATCGACATCAGGTGACCCGCCTGTGGCCAGCCGTTCGAGTTGGCGAAGGTCGAATTGGTCATGCCCATCTTTACCGCGCGCTGCGTCATCAGCCGGGCAAAGCCTGCCTCGGTCCCGTCGGGGCTGAGCGCCTCGGCGATCACGGCGCAGGCGTCGTTGCCCGACAGCACGATGATGCCGCGCAGCAGGCTTTCGACCGGCACCCGCTCGCCCGCTTTGAGGAACAGGGTTGAACCTCCATAGTTCATCGCGTGCTGCGATACGGGCAGTTCTTCGTTCAGGGTCAGGCGGCCATCACCAAGGGCCTCAAAGGCCATGTAGAGCGTCATCAGCTTGGACATCGACGCGGGCGGCAGCGGCTGGTCTGCATTCTTGGTCAGCAGGACCGTGCCCGTGGTCTGGTCGATCACAAAGGCCGAGCTTGCGCGGGTGTCAAATGCCTGCGCTGGCAGGGTGGTGAGGATCAGCGCAAAAGCGGCAGCGAGGGTGCGGATCATCGTTAGGGTGTCCTTTAGTTGGTCACGGCATAGGCGTCAGAGAAGCCCTGTTCCTTGATCTTGGCAAGGAGCTGTTTGCGTTCGGATGCGGTTACGGCGGGGCCTACGACCACGCGCCAGAAGGTTTTGCCATTGGCCTCGAATGTCTTGACCTCGGGGACAACACCCGCGCCGCGCATCTGGTTGGCAGTGCGTTCGGCGTTGGCCTCGACCGAGAAAATGCCGATCTGGACATAGGGCTTGTCCAGCGACGAGGCGCGCGGTTGCGCAACGGGTTTCGGCGCGGGGGCCGGTGCCGTCGCTGGTGTGGCCGGATCGGCCAGGGCGGTTTCGGCAGTCGACACAGGGTCGAGCGTGGTGGCCGCCACGTCTGCGGCGGGCGGCAGGGCGGCGCCATCGGCGGCAAGGGTCGACTCCTCGGCAGGGCCATCCTCGGCGATCTCTTCCTTGCGCAGCGCGGTCACGTTCAACTCGACTGGTGCGCCGGCCAACATGCCCAGCGATGTTGCCGCGTCGGACGAGACCTGAAGCCGTGGCCCGGGGATGTCACGTTCTCTGCGGAACAGCGCACCGACGACGAATTGCCCGTTGGCCTGATTGCGGATGATCACCCGTTCGGGGTCTTTCACATCGGGGTGCGCGACCCAGACACCACCCAGCGAGGGGCGCCCGTCCCACAGGCCCGGTTCGGTGGCGGAAAACACCTCCGGAGCCTCGATGTCACGCTCGACCGTCTTGCGGGTGCGTTTCGTGGCCGAGGTGGTTGTGCCGTCCTTGGCCTTGATCCCCAGCCCCTGGCCCAGACTGAACTGGCCCCCTTCGTCGCATCCGGCCAGCACGGCCAATGCACATGTGACGGCGATCAAGCCTTTGGTGTGACTGCGAAAATTCCTAGAGAAGACTGCCCAAGTCATCGTGATAAAGTCCTTGCCTGTCTCCGGCTCCCCAGCGGGCCGGCGCGTCCGAAACGGCACGCATGGTAACCCCTCTGGCGGGGGCGTTGGGCGCACTCTAGCGCGTGTAAGCCCCTGTGAAAAGCGCGTGCAGGGCAGATCGGCGATATTCCCCGCGACACCGGGTGAAATTCGCAGTTTGCCGAATCGCGGAAGCCACACTATTTGACCCCAGTCGGAGGAGTGGCAGAGTGGTCGAATGCACCGGTCTTGAAAACCGACGAGGGTGAAAGTCCTCCGTGGGTTCGAATCCCACCTCCTCCGCCATCATGCGGTTCGACTGCGCGGCCCTGAGCATCAATCTCTAAATTTGGATTAAAATGCCCTGTATGCCGGGCGTCGGTTTTGCGGGCCTGCGTTAAGCCTGTCGTAAGACTAGGGCTATAAACGACATTCAATTGCCAAACGGATCACGCGCGCCCATCGGGCAAGCGGGCCGATGAAAGAGGTGTTGGATGTCAGTGCAACGTAATTTGAAATGGCTCAAAAGCGCGATGGCCAGTGTCCTGGCCAAGAACCTGCTGGGCGTGGCTCTTGTGGTCATCATGATTTTCGCCTTCTCGGTGTGGCGGGACAACAAGGACGCCACGGCAGAACGCGATCAGGATTTGCGTGACCGCACGAGAGAGGTCAGCCGGTTGTTGGCGCAGCAGTTGGGCGGATCGATCAAGTTCGGCAATGTGAAGGCGATCTCGGAGATCGTTGAGGGGGTGATTGTCGAAGCGGGCGACGAGGCTGTTGCAGGCCTGGCTTTCGACGTCTCGGGCGAAATCTTGCACCGCAGCCCGACAGACGCATTCGATCTGGCCGCAGCAACGGATCTGGCACGGACCGCAATCGCCAACCAGGAGTCGGTTGAATCCGCTGACGGTGAAATGAGGGCGGTTCCGGCGCGGTTCGGTGCCGAGAACGCCATTGTCGGGGCCGTTGTAACGGTATGGACCCATGAACCGGGTCTGCTGGAAATTGCCGCCTCGCAACGTCAGAGCATGATCGAGGTTGGCCTGGCGATGATTCTGGCACTGGTGGTGACAGGTATCTATCTGTGGCTTTACATGTCGCGTCCTCTGATCCGCATCGAGGGCGCAATGACCAAGGTGGCGTCGGAAGATTATGAGACTGCGATTCCCTTCACCCGTCGCAATGATGAGATCGGGGGCATTGCGCAAAGGCTGGACCAGTTCCGCAAGGATCTTGCCATTGCCAAGGATGCGCAGCGCGAAGCGGCCTTTAAAAGTGCCGCTTTCGAGGGATCGTCGGCGGCCATGATGATGGTCGACACACAGTTCATCGTCACCTTTGTCAATCCGGCCTGCGCAGATCTGTTGTCGGAAATGGGCAATGATCTGACATCCCGTTGGTCGGGTGCGTCGGGGGCTGCATGGGTGGGCGCGGATCTGTCGCAGATGGCCGATGTTTCCGCCCTGGCACAAGCGGCGCGCACGAACGGTGCCTCGGCGTTGCCCAAGGAGATCTCAATGCAGCTCGGCGAACGGCACGTCACGGTCAAGGCCAACGCGGCCCTGGATGCGGCGGGCAAGATGATCGGTTCGGTCATTGAATGGTCCGACAATACGGACTCGCACCGCGACGCTGTGCTGTTGGGGGCCATTGATGCCAATCAGATCCGGTTGGAATTCGATGCACAGGGCAATTGCGTCAAAGTGAATGACAACGGTGCAACAGCCTTGGGCGTGGCCGCAAGCCAGGTGCTGAGTTCGCGTTTCGACACGCTGTTCAGCGCTAGGCAAGCCGACCCGGGCCTGCCCGAGGATCTGGCGCGCACGATCTTGAAGGGGACGGCCGTGCAGGGGTGTTTCGACATCATCAAACCGAACGGTGGTGGCGAGCTGTTGCATTTTGACGGTGCCTTTGCCGGGATCAAGGGGGCTGACGGACACCCCGAGCGGGCCGTGTTCCTGGGCACTGACGTCACAGAAAGCCGCCATGCGGTACGCGAGGCCGACGAAACCCGTGCCCGTATCTCCAAGGAGCAACAGCGCGTGGTCGAGGCGCTGGGCCTGGCTTTGCAAAACCTCTCCGAGGGCGATCTGACTGCCGACATCGAAGAGGTGTTCCCCGAAGAATACGAAGCCTTGCGGCGCAATTTCAACGAGGCGACCGCATCGCTTAAAACGGCGATCGGGGCGGTCATGCACAACGCTGAATCGATCCGCCATGAGACCAGCGAGATCACAAGTGCCGCTGATGACCTGTCACGACGGACTGAAAAACAGGCCGCGACACTCGAAGAGACGGCGGCGGCGCTGGACAAGCTGACAAGCTCGGTCATGTCGGCGGCTGAAAGCGCCGATGCGGCCAGCAAGATGTCCGCGGATGCCCAGCAGAATGCCCAGCAGGGTGGGGATGTCGCCCGCGAAGCCGTACGCGCCATGGACGAGATCAAGACGTCGAGCCAGGAGATTTCCAAAATCACCAGCGTGATCGACGACATCGCCTTTCAGACCAACCTGCTGGCCTTGAACGCCGGTGTCGAAGCCGCGCGGGCTGGGGACGCGGGGCGCGGATTCGCGGTGGTGGCCACCGAGGTGCGCGCGCTGGCGCAACGTTCGTCCGAGGCGGCGCGTGAAATCAATGCGTTGATCTCGGCCTCGGGGGACCAGGTGCGTCAGGGTGTCGATCTGGTGGACCGGACCGGAAACGCACTGGCGGCCATCGTGAATTCGGTTTCGGATATTTCCGAACGTGTGTCTGCCATCGCCGCTTCGGCCCGCGAACAATCCAACGGCCTGAGCGAAGTGAACACCGCAGTCAACGAGCTGGACCACGTGACCCAGCAAAATGCCGCGATGTTCGAAGAGACCACCGCCGCCAGCCATGCGCTGACCGCAGAAGCGGACGGATTGGCGGCAGCTGTCTCAGCCTTCCGCATGGGAGATGCGCCACGGCCAACAGTTCAGGCCCGCCCCATCCCGAAGGCGGTGACGGGGAGACAGGCCGCACCCACCCCCGCGCCCGTCAGCCCGACCTCTGTCGGCAGCGCACCGATGGCGGGCAATACGGCCCTGAAATTGGATATGGCGGAGCCGGAGGAAGACGGCTGGGAGGAGTTCTGAGCCAGGTTGTGAGACCAAACACAAAACGCCGCCCTGCGAGGCGGCGTTTTGACTTGAACAGACGGATCAAAAGTCAGGCGGCGCGCCCACCGGCAAAGCGGGTTTCCCAGCCTTCGCGGTCTTCATCCGTGATCTTGGCGAACAGCACTTCGGGCACCGAAAACACATGTCCCGGCTCCAGTTCCGACAGGGCCTTTTGTACGTCAGACGGCCAGACGGCATCGCCTGTCATATGCATCGCCGCGCGCATCGAGGCCGCGGCGTCGGGGATGAACGGGGCGGACAGTGTCGCGTAAAAGTTGATCAGGTTCAGCGCCAGCCGGATTTGCGCGGCCGCCGCGTCGGGATCGGTCTTGAACGTGGTCCAGGGCGCCACCGATTGCAGGTATTCGTTCCCTGCGACCCAGATCGCGCGCAGCTCGGCCGCGGATTTGCGCACCTCGCGGGCATCCATCAGATCCTCGTAGCGTTTCAGCCGTGCCTGAAGGTCGGCAATCAGCGCCTCTTCGGCGGGGCCATAACTGCCTGCGGCCGGCACTTCTTCCGAGAACTTCGAGCGGCAGAACTTGGTGACGCGGCTGACAAAGTTGCCCAGCACATCCGCCAGATCCTTGTTCACCCCTTGCTGGAACTGCTCCCAGGTGAATTCGCTGTCCGAGGTTTCGGGACAGTTGGCCAGCAGCCACCAGCGCCAGTAGTCGGCGGGCAGGATTTCCAGCGCCTGATCCATGAAGATCCCGCGCCCCTGGCTGGTCGAGAACTGGCCGCCGTCGTAATTCAGGTAGTTGAAAGATTTCAGATGGTCGACCATCTTCCACGGCTCGTCCGATCCCAGAATGGTTGCCGGGAACGACAGGGTGTGGAAGGGCACGTTGTCCTTGCCCATGAACTGCGTATAGGTCACGTCGTCCGCGCCCTTGTCGGTGCGCCACCAGCGTTCCCAATCGGTGCCATGCGCCTCGGCCCATTCACCGGCACAGGCGATATATTCGATGGGAGCGTCAAACCAGACGTAGAACACTTTGCCTTCCATGCCGGGCCAGTCCGCTTCGCCGCGTTTGACCGGAATACCCCAGTCCAGATCGCGGGTGATGCCGCGGTCTTGCAGCCCGTTGCCGTCGTGCAGCCACTTCTTGGCAATCGACGTGGTCAGCACCGGCCAGCCGGTCTTGCTGTCGATCCACTGATCCAGCGTGTCGCGCAGCTTGCTCTGGCGCAGGTACAGGTGTTTGGTCTCGCGCACTTCCAGATCGGTCGAGCCTGAAATCGCCGAACGCGGATCGATCAGGTCAGTGGGGTCCAGCTGTTTGGTGCAGTTTTCACACTGGTCACCACGCGCCTTGTCATAACCGCAGTTGGGGCAGGTGCCCTCGATATAGCGGTCGGGCAGATAGCGTTTGTCGGCGTTGGAATAGACCTGTTTCTCGGCAACTTCCTCGATCAACCCCATGTCGAACAGACGACCTGCAAAATGCTGGGTCAGCTTGTGGTTCTGCGGGCCGGACGAGCGGCCAAAGTGGTCAAAGGACAACCGGAACCCATCCGCGATATGGGCCTGGACCTGATGCAGTTCGGCACAGTAATCGGCCACCGGCTTACCTGCCTTGGCGGCAGCCAGTTCGGCAGGGGTGCCGTGTTCGTCCGTGGCGCACAGAAACAGCACCTCGTTGCCGCGCCCGCGTTGATAGCGGGCAAAGAGGTCGGCAGGCAGTTGCGAGCCGATGAGATTGCCAAGGTGTTTGATGCCGTTGATGTAAGGCAGGGCGGAGGTGATCAGGTGACGGGTCATTTTTGCGCCTATGGTCTGCGATTTCTGTTGCTTTAGCAGCGCAGGGGAGGCGGGGAAAGGGTCAGTCGCGTTCGCGGCTGCGCCCGATCAGGCGCCCGATGATAAAGCTGGTGCGCGGGGCATAGATATAGCGCGTGCGTTTTTCCCGGGTCGGGCGGGCGCGCAGGCGGGTCAGGCCAAAGACGATCAGCACGGCGTGGCCTGCCGAGATCATGCCAAACAACGCGCCGGGACCATAGCTCGTTATCAGCGCCGAAGCGAAATACGGGGCTGCAATGGCGCCGATGGCATAGAAAAACATCAGCGCCGCCGACAGCTCGACCCGTTCGTCGGCACTGGCGAAATCATGAGCGTGGGACGCGGCCACCGAATAGATCGGAAAGGTTGTCAGCCCGAACAGGCCCGCCGTCAGCATGATACCGGCCGTCCCCAGACCCGTGGCAGAGACCGTAATCCCGCAGCTGACGATTGCCGCCGCCGACAGCCAGATCAGCACCCAGCGGCGATCGTATTTGTCTGCCAGCCATCCCACCGGATATTGCGCCAGTGCCCCGCCCAGGACAAAGGCAGACAGGAACCACGCGATTTGCCCCGTGCTCAGGCCGACATCCTGGCCGTAAACCGGCCCCACCATGCGAAAGCTGGCCGAGGACAGGGCAGCCACGATCACACCCGCCGCGGCCAGCGGCGAGCGGTCCCAGGCCAGACGTGGACGCAGACGCGGGGCGCTGGGGGTTTCGGGTTGTTGGGCCGTCGTCAGGGTCAGCGGCAACAGCGCGGCACAGCAGAGGATCGCCAGTATGTTATAGCTGATGTAGCTGGCAGGGGTCAGGATGCCGATGATCATCTGCGCAGCCAGCGATCCCGTCATGTCCACCACGCGGTAGACACCCATGGTGCGTCCGCGTGTCTCGTTGGTGACCTTGGCCTGCAACCAGGCCTCGATCACCGTATAGCAACCGGCCACGCACAGCCCCGACGCCACGCGCATGACCGCCCAGGCATAGGCATCGACGACCATCATATGCGCCAGCAATCCAATGGCACCTGTGGCGGTAAAAGCTGCAAAAGCGCGCGAATGCCCGACCGACCCCATCAGGCGCGGCGCCCACCAGCATCCGATGAAAAAGCCGAAAAAGTGGGCAGACCCCAGCATCCCGATTTCCTGACGGGAAAAGTTCAGCTCCAGCCCGGACAGCGCATCCAACGGCCCGACGCCGCCCGAGCTGAGCTGCAGCAGCAGGACCGAGAGCAAAAGGGCGGCAAGGGAAATCAACAGGCGCATATCGGCTCACCATGATCCGGCGCGTCGACAAGGCCAAGCGGTAATGCGGCAGACTGTCGTCGTTTTTGACCGCCTTTTGCAGGGGCGCGCAGACAATCTGCACGTATTTCAGGCCCCGGTGCGCAGGTTACCTGCGATTAAGGCTTGTTTGCTAGACGGAAGCAGAATGACGGGGGTTATGCCTTGTGATCTCAGGCGCGGCCGTTACACATCTGTGCGGAATAAAAGGGAACAACCGATGAAGATGAAAACGCTGGGCCGCACCGGAATAAAAGTGTCCGAACTGTGCTTGGGGTCGATGACCTGGGGCACGCAAAACACCGCCGAGGATGGTTTCGAACAGATCGAGCGGGCGCTGGACGCCGGGATCAACTTTATCGACACCGCCGAGATGTATCCCGTGAACCCCATCAGCGCCGAAACCGTCGGCCGGACCGAGCGGATCATTGGCCTGTGGAACGAGGATCGCAACCGGCGCGGCGATTACATTCTGGCCACCAAACATTCGGGCGAGGGGATGATGCACCGCCGCGAGGGCGCGCCGATCTCTTCCGAAACGATCCCCGAGGCCATCGACGATTCGCTGCGGCGTCTGCAGACGGATTACATCGACCTGTATCAATTCCACTGGCCCAATCGCGGCAGCTATATGTTCCGGAAGAACTGGACCTTTGATCCGTCGGATCAGGACCGCGCGTCGACCATCCAGAACATGGAAGACTGTCTGGGCGCATTGCAGAACGAGGTGGATCGCGGCCGCATCCGTGCCTTCGGGCTGAGCAACGAAAGTGCGTGGGGCACGACCCAATGGCTGGAGGCTGCGGCGCGCACGAGCGGGCCGCGTGTGGCGACGGTGCAGAATGAATATTCGCTGCTGTGCCGCCTTTACGACACCGACATGGCCGAGATGAGCGTGAACGAAGACGTCGGGCTGTTGGCGTTCTCACCGCTGGCGGCGGGTCTGCTGACCGGAAAGTATCAGGGCGGCAAGGTGCCCAAGGGGTCGCGCATGGACATCAATGGTGATCTTGGCGGGCGCAAGACCGACCGGGTGTTCGGTGCGGTCGATGCCTATCTGGATATTGCGAAACGGCACGGGCTGGACCCGGTGCAGATGGCATTGGCGTGGTGCTGCACGCGGCCCTTCATGGGGTCGGTGATCTTTGGGGCCACCACGATGGATCAGCTTGAGGTCGCGCTGGGCACGGTCGAGGTGACCCTGTCCGACGAGGTTCTGGCCGAGATCGACACCGCGCACCGCGCCCATCCGATGCCGTATTGAGCATGGCGTGATATCAGCGACGCCGGGCCCTGGGGCCGGGCGTCGCGCAGTGGATATTTAAGGCCAAAAGAAAACGCCTCTACGCGGACTTGCGATGGTCCCGCGCGCTGGTGCCATGTGCCGCGGCATAGGCGCGGGCGAATGCGGACTGGCTGGAAAAGCCGGTGCTGAGCGCGATGTCGTGCAACGGGCGGTGGGTCTGGGTGACCAGTCGTTCGGCCTCGGCCATGCGCAGGGCCATGTAATGGGCCTGCGGTGACTGGCCAACCGTCGCCTTGAACTGCAATTGCAGCGCGCGGGGACTGAGGCCCAATCGCTGGGCGATGGTGGCGATGGGCACCGGCGCGTCCAGCGTGGTTTCCATCAGCGCATGGGCGCGGGCCGTGATATGGCTGTGCTGGGTGCGCTGGGGCTGCCGGATCTGCGGCTGTGACGGGGCCGAAACCGTATCCGTGATAAAGCTGCCCGCGACCTTGCGCGCCAGCGCCGGGCTGCAGGTTTCGGCAATCAGCGCCAGCATCATGTCCAGCGTCGGGGCGGCCCCGCCTGCGGTGCAGAACTTGCCGCTGACCTGATAGCGGGCGTTGACGGTCTGGGTGTCGGGAAAACGGGCGGCAAAGGCCTCGAAATCCTCCCAATGGACCGTGGCCGCGTGCCCGTCCAAAAGCCCTGCCAGCGCCAGCACCCAAGGCCCGCCATCGACCCCTGCAACGTGCTCTGCAGTTGCGGCAAGGCGGCGCAGGCTGGACAGCAAGGCAGGCGTGCTTTGGCCGTCCGGGTTGAAACCGGACACCGTCACGATCCAGTCACACCGGGCAATCCGCGCCAGCGGGTTGGCCGGGATCACAAGCCCCGAGGTCAACGATACCGGCGCGTCCGTCGGCGTGGCCAGATGCCATTGGAACACCGCGCGCCCCGCATGGCGGTTCGCTGCGCGCAAGGGATCGACAGCGGCGGCAAAGCTGAGCGTGTTGGTGGCATCCAGCACCAGCACGACCACTTGAATTATATTTTCGGAATTCATCAAATTCCTTTCGCATTTCGTCAAGTATGCTGCGAGGATGCCGCCATAATATGCTGTAACGCAAGATGAATTACGGGGGAGCCCTACGATGCCACTGGCCATGAACAAAGATGTCTTTATCACCTGTGCTGTGACCGGTTCGGGGGCCACGCAGGACCGCAGCCCGCATGTGCCGCGCAGCCCCAAGCAGATTGCCGAAAGTGCGATCGCTGCCGCCAAGGCCGGTGCCGCCGTGGTGCATTGCCACGTCCGCGATCCCGAGACCGGCGCGCCCAGCCGCGATCTGGCGATGTTCCGCGAGGTTACCGACCGCATCCGCGACAGCGACACCGATGTGGTGCTGAACCTGACGGCGGGCATGGGGGGTGACATCACCTTTGGCGATGTCGAGAACCCGATGCAGTTGAGCAAGGCAGGCACCGACATGGCAGGCGCAAGCGAACGGGTGGCCCATGTGGCCGAATGCCTGCCCGAGATCTGCACGCTGGACTGTGGCACGATGAACTTTGCCGAGGCCGACTATGTCATGACCAACACGCCGGGCATGCTGGTTGCCATGGGACGGATGATGACCGAACTGGGTGTCAAACCCGAGATCGAGGCCTTTGACACCGGCCATCTGTGGTACGCCAAACAGCTGGTGAAAGACGGCGTTCTGGACAGCCCCGCGCTGGTCCAGCTGTGCATGGGCGTGCCGTGGGGCGCACCCGATGATCTGAACACCTTCATGGCGATGGTGAACAACGTGCCCGACGACTGGACGTTCTCGGCCTTTGGCCTGGGGCGCAACCAGATGGCCTATGTCGCGGCATCCGTGCTGGCGGGCGGGCACGTGCGCGTCGGGCTTGAGGACAACCTGTGGCTGGACAAGGGCGTGCTGGCGGAAAACTGGCAGCTGGTCGAACGTGCGGGCACCATCATTGAAAACATGGGCGCGCGGGTCATCGGCCCTGCTGAGGTGCGCGAAAAGCTGGGGCTGGTCAAACGTGCGCCAAAGGCCTGAGCGGCTGCGCCGCGCTGCATGTGGGATCGGTCTGGGGCTGATCCTTTTGGCAGGCTGTGCCAAGGTGCCGGCCGTGACCGGGCATCGCGACACCGCGACCATCATCGCCTCGACCACACGTTTCGAGGCACAGCGTTTCGCCGGTGACTGGGTGGTGCGTGCGGCCTATCCTCAGGATGCGGACCTGCGCGGGGTGACAGCACGGCAGGAAGGGACGGCTTTCACGTTGTTGCGGCATCGCTGTGATGCAACGGGCCAATGTGGCACTGTGGCCGAGGTCTGGCCAGCCACGGCAACAGGGCAGGGGCGCTATGAGCTGCGTGATCCTTCCGGCGCCGCAGACCGCACGCTTTGGGTGCTGTGGGTCGATGACGGCTTTCGCACAGCGGCGGTGGGCACGCCAGATGGCCGCTGGGGCTGGATATTGGATCGCAGCGCCAGCGGGGGCGCGGACCGGATCGCCGCGGCCCGCGAGGTTTTGGATTTCAATGGATATGATCTGACGGACCTTGCAAAACAGCCCTAGGCTGCGGGGAAGAACGATCTAAATACAGTGAAGTACAGCTTCACGAGTGAACGGGGTATCATATGAACAAACAAGTGGCAGCCATCATCGGTGGCGGTGTGATCGGGGGCGGCTGGGCCGCGCGGTTTGCTCTGAACGGCTGGGATGTGCAGATTTTCGACCCCGACCCGCAAGCCGAACGCAAGGTGGGTGAGGTCATGGCCAATGCGCGCCGTTCGCTTCCGGGGATGGTTGACGTGGCCTTGCCGTCCGAGGGCAAGCTGACCTTTCACGACACCATTGCGGGGGCTGTGGACGGGGCCGTATGGATCCAGGAAAGCGTGCCCGAGCAGCTTGCGATCAAGCACACCACGCTGGCCGCGATCCAGAAAGCCTGTATGCCCGAGGCCGTGATCGGTTCGTCGACATCCGGCTTCAAACCGTCCGAGTTGCAAGAGGGGGCGCTGCGTCCCGAACAGATCATCGTCGCGCACCCGTTCAATCCCGTTTACCTGTTGCCGCTGATCGAGGTCGTGCCGACCGAGGCGAACACAGCTGCCTTTCTGGATGGTGCGGACACCATACTGAAAGGTATGGGCTTTTACCCCCTGCGCGTGCGCAAGGAAATCGACGCGCATATCGCGGACCGGTTCCTCGAGGCCGTCTGGCGCGAGGCGCTCTGGCTGGTCAAGGACGGCGTGGCCACCACCGAAGAAATCGACAACGCGATCCGCTACGGCTTTGGCATCCGCTGGGCGCAGATGGGCCTGTTCGAGACCTACCGCGTTGCGGGCGGCGAGGCCGGCATGAAACATTTCATGGCTCAGTTTGGCCCCGCGCTGAAATGGCCGTGGACCAAGCTGATGGATGTGCCCGAGTTCACCGACGAGCTGGTGGATTTGATCGCAGGCCAGTCCGATGACCAGTCAGGGGCCTATTCGATCCGCGAGCTTGAGCGTATTCGCGACACCAACCTTGTGTCGATGATGCGGGCGTTGAAGGCGCAGGATTGGGGTGCGGGTGCTTTGATGAACGCGCAGGAAAAGACGTTGCGCGCGGGGTCGCCGTTGGCGGCAGGGGTGGACGATCTGGACGACGTGTCAGCACCGCTTCTGACCGTGCACCGCGCCGTGCCGCTGGACTGGACCGACTACAATGGTCACATGAACGAATCCAGATATCTCCAGGCCTTCTGTGACGCCACCGACCGCTTTATGGAGATGATCGGCTGCGATGCGGACTACATCAGCGCAGGCGGCAGCTATTTCACCGCCGAAACCCACATCCGCCACGTGAACGAGGCGCTGGCAGGTGCGGTGATCGAGGTGCGCACACAGGTGCTGTCGGGTGCGGGCAAAAAGATGCACCTGTTCCACGAGATGTACGAGGGTGACACCCTGCTGGCGACGGGCGAGCATTTCCTGCTGCACGTCAGCCTTGAAACACGCCGCCCGTCCGAACCTGCGCCGCATATCCTGTCGGCGCTGGAGCGGGTCGCCACCGCGCACGCGGCGCTGGATGCACCCGCTGGCATGGGGCGTGCGGTGGGGCAGCGACCTTGAGGCGGGTTCTGATCACCGCAGGGGCCCGTGGCATCGGCCGCGCGATGGCCGATGCCTTTGACGCCGCCGGGTACGACGTCTGGGTGACCGATCTGGACAGTTCGGCTCTGTCGGACCTTCCCGAAGACTGGACCGGGATCGGTGCCAATGTCGCGGACGAAGGCCACATGCGCGAGGTGTTTGACCGGATCGGCACCGTGGATGTTGTCTGTGCCAATGCAGGCATCGCCGGGCCCACCGCTGCGGTCGAGGACGTATCGCTGGATGACTGGCGCACCTGTTTCAGCGTCAATCTGGAAGGGGCCTTCCTGGCGGCGAAATATGCGGCGCCCCTGATGAAAAAGGCGGGGGGCGGGGCAATGATCCTGACCTCATCGACAGCCGGGCAATTCGGCTATCCCTACCGCTCGCCCTATGCGGCGGCGAAATGGGGGGTGATCGGTCTGATGAAAACGCTGGCGATGGAACTGGGGCCGTTCGGGATACGCTGCAACGCGATCTGTCCGGGCAGCGTCGAAGGCCCGCGTATGGAAGGCGTGCTGGAACGCGAGGCCGAGGCCAAGGGGATGACCCGCGACGAGGTCTACGAGGGCTACGCCTCCGGCACGTCGATGCGGTCCTTTGTCGAGGCGCAGGACATTGCCAATATGGCGGTGTTTCTGGGATCGAGTGCCGCGCGGATGGTGTCGGGTCAGGTGATTGCCGTGGACGGGCACACCGAGAACCCGAACCCCAAACTGTAAACAGGCCCGGCGCAGCGCCAATCCGTGTACGGGGGCCGTCCAGACGTTTCGTCTGGCGCAGGCAGGGAATTCGCGGCAAGACGGGGCATGAGCCTTTGGATTCCCATCACCCTTGCCGCGGCGTTTTTCCAGACGCTGCGTTTCGTCTTGCAGAAAAAGCTGGCGACGACGCAACTGTCCGCGGCGGGGGCTACCTTTGCGCGGTTCCTGTATTCCGCGCCGTTGGTTGCCGTGCTGGCCTATGCCTATTTTCAGACCACGGGACAGGACCGGCCACCGCTGACGGCGGCCTTTTGGCTCTATGGCGCTTTTGGCGGGCTGGCACAGGTGCTGGCGACGGTCTGTGTGGTGCTGTTGTTCAAGGCGCGCAATTTTGCCGTGGGGATCACCTTCAAGAAGACCGAAGTGATCCAGACCGTTCTGGTCGGCTGGGTGCTGCTGGGCGAGGGCGTGAGCCTGCCGGGGTTCGGCGCGATTGCGCTGGGGCTGTTTGGCGTGCTGCTGCTGTCTGCCCCGCCGGATCTGGTGCGCTGGGGCCTGCGTGATCTGGCGAACCGGGCGGCGGGTCTGGGGTTGCTGTCGGGTATCCTCTTTGCGGTTTCCGGTGTGTGCTATCGCGGCGCGTCGCTGCAATTGCCGCTTGAGGACCCGCTGGCGCGGGCGGGGCTGACGCTGGCCTGCGTGACCGCGATGCAGCTTGTTGGCATGGCGGTCTGGTTGCGCCTGCGCGAAGCAGGCCAGATGACAGCCGTCTGGCGCGCACGCCGGGTGGCGGTGTGGATCGGCCTGACATCCCTGCTGGGATCGTTCTGCTGGTTCACCGCCTTTACCCTGCAGAACGTGGCCTATGTAAACGCGCTGGGACAGGTCGAGCTGATCTTCAGCCTGATGGCCACGGTGCTGTTCTTCCGCGAACGGGTCAGCCTGCGCGAATGGGCGGGCATGGCGGTGCTGGGCGCGTCGATCCTGACGCTGGTGCTGGTGATCTGACCCTAGTCGGTGGGCAGATGCCCGCGCAGACGCAAAAACAGGTTCTCTTCCTCGTTGTTCTTGAAGAAGGGCACGCTCTCGGGCGGCTCGACCGATTGGGCGCGTTTCTGGACCTCGCTCAGCACCACTTCGGTGATGAACGGCATGTCAAAGCTGCGCACATCGTCCAGCCCGACCCATTGCAAATGCGACAGCTCGTCCGAGGCGGCCGAGAAATCGTCCGGATCGGTCACCAGCGTATCTGCATCCACCAGAAAGAACCGCGCATCGAACCGGCGCGGACGCCCCGGCGGTGTGATGGCGCGGAACACGAATTGCAGGGCCGAGGCATGGGGCACGTGTCCCGTCGCGGCAAAGTCGGTCCAGTCCTCGGGCACGGCTGTGTCCCAGTCACCGGGCTGGCCCAGAACCTGTCCCGTTTCCTCGAACAATTCGCGTATCGCAGCAACGGACAGGGCGTGCGCCATATCGGGCGCGCTGTCCTCGCTGATGCGCGCGGCACAGCCCTCGGGCAGCGCACCGGCCAGCGGTACGTGGTAATCGCCCGGATCGACCGCACCGCCGGGAAAGACGAACTTGTTGGGCATGAACACGGCCTTGGCCCCGCGCTGCCCCATCAGGATGCGCGGGCTGGTCCAGCGATCACGCAACACGATCACCGTGGCGGCATGGCGGATCTGGGATTTGTCAATTTTTGGTTCGGCGGTCATCTTTGGCCCTCATGCGACAGGCCGCACAAGATCCTGATCAAGCCGGTGTGGCGTCCTCGGTCATCTTGCGTGCCCATTTGAAGCCGACAATGGCCCCTTTCAGTCTGGGCAGAAGGTAAAGCGACAAGGCGACACAGCCAACCGCAAAGATCGTAAAAAGCACCAAAGGCTCAGGACGCCACGTCACAAAGGCGATATGCAGCAGCGGCGCCATCAAATGCCCTACGATCAGGATGGTCAGATAGGCCGGACCGTCCTCTGCCTTGAACTGCGCCAGGTCCTGACGGCAGACCGTGCAGACGGGCGATACCTTCAGATAGCCCTTCAGCAACCGGCCTTGCCCGCAATTGGGGCACCGGTTCCGCCAGCCGCGCACCATGGCAGGAAAGGCTTTCTGCTCGGCGGGGGCTTGTGGGTCGTTCACTGTTACGTCTGCCATGTTCTGTTCAGCCATTTGAGGGTCATCGCGCATAAGGCGTCCTGTCTGTTGAAGGGAGGATGAGCCATGCGCGGTTGAATTGAAATGGCACGTTTTGTCATTGCGTCGGGATGTCGCGCATAGGGATCGAACAAAGCACTTTGCGACTTTTGCACAGGGGCGAAATTTTTTCCGACGGAATGCGCAGGCTGCCCCGTTTTACTGTGCATAAGGGGCGGCGAACAGCGCCGTGTCCGAATAAGAAACCGGAGTAAGAGCTTATGAAACATACGACATTCATCGCCGCGGTCATTGGTGCCGCTGTTTCGATCACAGGTACAACCGTGCTGGCCGAACGCGCCGGATCTGAGCGCCACGAGCGCCCCAGCTTTTCCGATCTGGACGCCAATGCCGACGGTCAGATCACGCTGGAAGAAATGCAGGCGCATGGCGCTGCCCGGATGGCCGCGATCGACACCGACGGTGACGGCATCTTCAGCGAAGACGAAGCCGTGGCAGCCGCGACAGCCCGTGCCAAGGAGCGCCACGCGCGTATGGTCGAGCGTCTGGATGCGGACAAGGACGGCAAGCTGAGCCTGGACGAAATGAAGCCCAAGGGCGACCGCGGCGCGAAAATGTTCGAACGCGCGGATGCTGACAAAAGCGGCGGCATTTCCGAGGCCGAGTTCACCGAGATGACCAAGAAAATGGAACAGCACATGCGCAAGGGCCACGGTCCCAAGGGCGACAAGCCTGCGAACAACTGATCCGTGACAACACAGGCCCGCCGCATCTTGTGTGGCGGGCTGCATTTCACTACCGCTGACCGGAATGGATATGCCACTGGATCAGGACACCGAGACCGATGACGCCACGCTTTTGGCACGCTATGCGCGTGGCGATGCGGCGGCGACACGCACGTTGACCCTGCGGTTGACACCACGCGTTTTCGGCCACGCCTTTCGGGTTCTGGGCGACCGCGCCGAGGCCGAGGACGTGGCACAGGACGCGATGCTGCGCCTGTGGAAGATCGCCCCCAAATGGGAGGCCGACCGCGCGCAGGTGTCCACCTGGCTTTTCCGGGTCACGGCCAACCTGTGCACCGACCGGTTGCGCAAGCGGCGCGGCGGGCCTGCGCTGGACGACATCGCGGAACCTGCCGATCCGGCGCCCGGCGCAGAAGGGCAGCTGCAGACCCGCGCCCGCATGGACGCATTGACCGCCGCCTTGCAAACCTTGCCCGACCGGCAGCGCCAGGCGGTGGTCTTGCGCCACATCGAAGGCTTGGCGAACCCCGAGATTGCCGACATTCTGGACGTGGGCGTGGAAGCGGTGGAAAGCCTGACCGCACGGGGGAAACGGGCACTCAAGGCGGCACTGGCGCCGCAGAAACAAGCGTTGGGATACTCCGATGACAGCTGATAGGCACGATACGACCGATGCAGCACTGGACCAGTGGCTGCAGGACGCGGGCACCCCGCAATTGCCCGACGCGCTGATGGCGCGGGTTCTGGCGGACGGTCTGGCGATGCAACCCGCGCCGGGCGGGGCCGTGGCCGGGCGGGCACGCGGATGGTTCACGGGGCTGATGGGCGGATGGCAGGGTGTCGGCGGTCTGCTGGCCGCCACATGCGCAGGGTTCTGGATCGGTCTCAGCCCGCCGGACTACCTGCCGCAGGCGGCGCTGACGCTGCTGGTCGCAGAGCAGGTGGATGAAACAGCCGAGCCCGTCGAGGTTCTGGCCTATGGCTGGGTCGAAGATGAAGGAACCGATATTGATGGATGACGTCGAAAGAACACAGCGCACCCGTGCGCCACGCTGGATGCGCATCGCTTTTGGTGTCTCGCTGGCCTTGAACCTGGCAGTGGTGGGGGTGCTGGCAGGCACCTTCGCGCGCTTTGGCGGACCGCCGTCGCGGGGGCCGGGCATGATCAGCTATGCCACCCCTTACGTGCGCGCCTTGCCCCGTGATGACCAGCGCGAGATTTTCCGCGCGGTGCGCGACCAGTTGCCAAAAGACAGCAACAGCCGTCAGGCCCGCCGCGCGCTCTATGCCGCGATGATCGAGGCGCTGAAGGCCGAGCCGTTCGACCCTGCACAGGTGGAGACAATCCTGAACCGGCAGAACACCGCAGCTCTTGCCGTGCAATCTGCGGCGCACACCGCGTGGCTGGCCCATGTTGCGGCCATGTCACCCGAGGACCGTGCGGCCTATGCCGATAATGTCAGCGAATTCATGCGTCGCGGAAAAGACAAGAAATCCAAACCGCCCAAGGAATAAGCCGCCGCTTCTCGCTCTATCCTGTCAGAGACGCTGTGGCGCGGGACGCGCAGCCCATCTGGATCAAGCCGCCGGACGGCTCAGCGTCACGCAGTTGCGTCCCTTGACCTTCGCCGCATACAGCGCCTTGTCCGCGCGGTCCATCAGCGCCCGTGCCGCCTCGTCAGGGTCCTCTGCCGCCTGGGCCGCGTCCACGAGCGATCCGCCGATGGCCAGGCCGATGCTGACCGTAACCTTGATCTTGGCCTGTCCGCCCCTTGTGTCGAAAGGCGTGTTGCCGATGTGGCGGCAGATCCGGCGCGCCGCGCGACGGGCATCCTTCAGGCCGACGCCCGGCAGGACGATCAGAAATTCCTCTCCGCCGACGCGCGCCACCAGGTCGACGGCACGCAGGTTTTCGCACAAACGGCGGGCGGTTTCGACCAGAACGGCATCGCCGGTGGCATGGCCATAAATGTCGTTGACGCTTTTGAAATGATCCAGATCGGCCAGCATCAGCGCAAAGGGTCGGCCCGTGGTTCCCGCCCGTTCCGCCAGCCGCGCCAGATGGGGCAGGGCATAGCGCCGGTTGTGCAGGCCGGTCAGCGGGTCGCAGACTGCGGCCTTGAGCCCCGTGCGCACGGTGGCGCGCAATTGGTCGGCCAGCAGTTTGCGGTGCATCAGCTTGCGCACCCGGATCGCCAGTTCCCGCGGGTCGGGGTTGGTGTGGGTCAGCGCGTTTACCCCCATATCCAGCGCACGGGCGGCCAGCATCGGCGCGTCCTCGGGGTACAGAAACAGAATCGCACTGTGCCGCGTCGCAGTATGCGAGCGGATCGACGACAACAGCGACAGCATCACTTCGGCGTTGGTCATATCGGCAAACAGGATGAAAACGTCGGTCTTATACGTGTCGGAATCGATCGTGGTGTGGTTATGGCGCTTCAACGCCTTGTCCGGCAGGCTTGAAACCAGCCGGGCGGTCATCTGGGCACGCATGTCGACAATTGCGCGGGCGCTGAGCATCGGGTTTGTGCTGACGACCATAATATCAGGCACCCCAAAGAAGGGCAGGCTGCTTTCAGCAATCCCCAGTGCGCGTGTGGTGTCGTCGCGGATCTGCCATTCTGTTGCGGCATTGTGGGCGCGCAACATGCTGCGCACGCGCGCCAGCAACAAGGCGTCGTGATAGATGTCGGTGACGACATCCTCGACCCCGGCGTCCAGCAGGTCCAGCCGTGCGCCTGCGTCGATACCCGGTGCCACGGCCATCACCGGCGCCGCGCTGCCGCATTTCGTGTCATTCATCAGGTTTACCAGATCGGCGGCGGTGCCATCGGGCAGGGACATGGCGCAAATCACCAGATCGGGCGGTGAAATCGCGACCTGCTGCGCCGCATCGGCCAGCGAGCTGGCTTGCATTACGTAATATTGCGCGGCTGCAAGTTTGACCTTCAGCACGATCCGGTTGGTCGCAATTGCGTCCACGATTAGGATCTTGGCATACATGACCGATGCCCCTTCGATGAAATTCGCGCATTCGTTTACGTGGTCATTCCTTTCTGTCGCCAAATGGTTAAGAAAGTATTTCAAATTGGCCTCAAACCGGGTGAATGAAGATGACCAAGCCAAATTCCGCCGAAACCGTTGCCTTGCAGGCGCTGGCATGGCTGGCAGGCAACGAAGAGTTGTTGCCGGTGTTCCAAGGGGCCAGCGGGGCCGGTGCCGACGACCTGCGCAACGGGGCAACCGATCCGGCCTTTCTGGGCTCGGTTCTGGATTTCGTGATGATGGACGATGTCTGGGTCGTGGCCTTTTGCGACAGTGCCGGCCTGTCCTATGACACGCCGATGCGCGCCCGCGCCGCACTTCCCGGTGGCGAACAGGTGAACTGGACATGACCGAGATCCGCGGCATCATCTTCGACAAGGACGGCACCCTTTTCGATTTCGCAGCCACATGGGAAGCCTGGGCTGAATCCTTCCTGCTGCGCATCTGTGGCAACGACACCGAGCGTGCCGCCCAGGCAGGCGCGGTCATCGGTTTCGACCTGCACACCCGAAGCTTTTCCCGCGACAGCATCGTGATTGCGGGCACGGCCCAAGAGGTGGCGACCGCCTTGGCCCCGTATTTCCCTGAGCTTCCCATGCCCGACTTGCTGGCCACGCTGAACGAAGAGGCCGCAAAAGCACCCCAGGCCGAAGCCGTGCCGCTGATCCCGTTGCTGACGAACCTGCGCGCGCGGGGGCTCAAGCTGGGCGTGGCGACCAATGACGCACAGGTTCCGGCCCGGGCGCATCTGAACGGCGCGGGCGTCTCAGGCTATTTCGACTTTATCGCAGGGTTCGACAGCGGTCATGGCGGCAAGCCGGCGCCGGGGCAGTTGCTGGCCTTTTGCGCGGACACAGGGCTTGAACCCGGCGCGGTGGTCATGGTCGGCGACAGCACGCACGATCTGCACGCAGGACGCGCGGCGGGCATGCGCACGGTTGCGGTGCTGACCGGGCTGGCCGACACCGCCACACTTTCCCCCTTGGCCGACGTGGTTCTGCCCGACATCGGCCATTTGGCCGCATGGCTGGACGCGCAGGCCTGAGGCCGCCCAAAAACGACGCGCACTGTCGCAAACGGAAGGGTAGGCCGCACGCCTTCGGGGCTTGCTGGGATCAGGCAGCCCAAAGGACGACCCCATGCCAGATGCCCCACGCAGACCTCGCAACGGTGGTCGCGCAGGTGCCGCCCAACGGCGCGGCAGCGAGGTGATCGACCAGATGCCCTGGAACCCGCCCTTGCTGGTGGACCGCCCTGTCGAGCCGCTGAGCGAAGAGGGGGTTCTTGCCATCCACGATGGCGCGATGCGCATTCTGGAAGAGATCGGGATCGAATTCCTGAACCCCGAGGCGCTGGACATCCTGCGCGCCGCAGGTTGCACGATTGATGGCGGTCACGTCCGCATGGGCCGCGACATGGTCATGGAATATCTGGCCCTTGCCCCCGAAACCTTTACCCTGACCCCACGCAATCCCGCCCGCGCCATCACCATCGGTGGCCGCCACATGAACTTTGGCAACGTGTCCAGCCCGCCGAACTATTGGGATATGGAACTGGGCCGCAAGGTGCCCGGCACCCGCGAGATGTGCCGGAACCTGTTGAAACTCAGCCAGTATTTCAACTGCATCCATTTCAACGGCGGCTATCCGGTCGAACCGGTGGATATCCACGCCGCGGTCCGCCACCTGGACGTGCTCTATGACACGCTGACGCTGACGGACAAGGTCACCCACGCCTACAGCCTGGGCGCCGAACGGGTCGAGGATGTGATGGAAATGGTGCGCATTTCAGGCGGCTGGACCGACGCCGAATTCGAAGCCAGCCCCAAAATGTACACCAACATCAATTCGACCTCGCCGCTCAAGCATGACGGTCCGATGCTTGACGGCTGGATGCGGCTGGCGCGGCGCAATCAGGGGCTGGTGGTGACACCTTTCACGCTGGCGGGGGCGATGGCGCCGGTCACCATGTCGGGGGCCGTGGCACAGTCGCTGGCCGAGGCGCTGTGCGCGGTTGTGCTGGCCCAGATCATCCGTCCGGGGGCCGCCTGCGCCATTGGCACCTTTACCTCGAACGTCGACATGAAATCGGGGGCACCGGCCTTTGGCACGCCGGAGTATATGCGCGCGACCCAGATGACCGGGCAACTGGCGCGGTTCTACAAGCTGCCGATGCGCTCCAGCGGGGTCTGCGCCGCCAACGTGCCCGACGGGCAGGCGATGTGGGAAACCTCGAACAGCCTTTGGGCGGCGGTGCAATCAGGGTCGCACATGGTCTATCACGCCGCAGGCTGGCTCGAGGGCGGATTGATCGCCTCGCCCGAGAAATTCATCATGGACTGCGAAGTGCTGCAACAGATCCAGCGGTATCTGGACTCCGCCCTCTGGGCCACGGGACCGGAGGACATCGCGCTGGATGCGATCAGGTCGGTGGGCAGCGCGGGGCATTTCTTTGGCATCCAGCACACGCAGGACCGCTATGCGACCGCCTTTTACCAACCCTTCCTAAGTGATTGGAAAAACTACGAAGCCTGGGAGGCTGGGGGCAGCGTCTGGACACCGGAGCGGGCGCACCACATCTTCAAGGACATCATCGCCAATTTCGAAGAGCCGCCCATGGACGACGCCATCCGTGCGGAACTGTCCGATTTTGTCGCCCGTCGCAAATCCGAAGGCGGTGCGCCGACCGACTTCTGAAATCTCGCGTCCCCCGCAAGCAGCAATAAAGCTCACATCTTAACTATTTGCGGCATCTTAACCTTTGCCCGCCATAACGGTTGCGGGAATGGGAAAGAGATCATCATGCATGGGTTAATTTATCGCGCAATCGAATGCTTTGTGACCGACAGCTACGGTCCCGACAAATGGGCCGAGGCTGCAACTCTGGCCGATCTGGGCTTTGTCGAATTCGAACCGATGCTGATCTATGACGACGTGCTGGCGCCGCAGGTGATCGCGGCGGTGGGCACGGTTCTGAACCGGTGCGAGGCCGACCTGATGGAGGACGTGGGCACATATCTGGTCAGCCATCCCAACACCGAAGGGTTGCGGCGGCTGATGCGCTTTGGTGGCGTGTCCTTTGTCGAACTTCTGCATTCGCTGGACGATCTGCAAGACCGCGCGCGCCTCGCGGTCAGCGATCTGATCCTGCCGCATATCGAACTGCATGAATATTCCGCCACGCATTTCGGCCTGATCTGCGGCACCAGCATTCCCAGCTTCGGCCATGTGATGATGGGGCTGTTGCGCACTATGGCCGATGATTATGGCGTGCTGGCCCTGCTGGAGTTCGAGGGCGGCGCGCTGGGCATGGAAACGGTGTCGATCCGGCTGGTGGAAACCGAGTTTGCCGAAGGACGCCGGTTCGCCCTGGGCGCGGGTGCCCTGTGACCGGCCCGGACAACATGTCCGACGTGCTGGACGTGCTGTGCCCGATGCATGTGATGATCAATCACACGGGCCACATTGTCCACGTGGGCGACACCCTGCGCAAACTGCGCCCCGATCTGGACTGGGTCGGCGCCCGATTTCTCGAGGTGTTTGCCCTGAAACGGCCGCGCACGGTGACCAGCATGAGCGACCTGCGCGACAGTGCGGGGATCAAGCTGCACCTGCAACTGCGCGATTCTCCGGTGACCGAACTCAAGGGCGTGGCCGTGGCCTGCGGGCCCGACGGTTTGCTGATCGTGAACCTGTCCTTTGGCATCTCGGTGGTGGACGGGGTGCGCACCTATGACCTGACCCATGCCGATTTCGCTCCCACGGACCTGGCCACGGAAATGCTCTATCTGGTCGAGGCGAAATCAACCGCGATGGAAGCCTGGCGCAAGCTGAACCTGCGCCTGCAGGGGGCGATGATCGCCGCCGAGGAACAGGCGTTCACCGACACGCTGACGGGGCTGAAAAACCGCCGCGCGATGGATCACGTCATGGCGCGCGCACTGGAACGGGGCACGCAGTTCGCGCTGATGCAACTGGACCTGGATTTCTTCAAACTGGTCAATGACACGCTGGGCCATGCGGCGGGCGACCATGTGCTGCAAACCGTAGCCAGAATCATGGTGGACGAAACCCGCAGCGAAGACACCGTGGCGCGATTGGGCGGCGATGAATTCGTGATCGTCCTGCCTGACGTGCGCGACATCCCCGCCCTGCGCCGCATCGGCAGCCGCCTGATCAAACGGCTCGAGGTGCCGATGCCGTTCGAGGGCAACGATTGCTGCATTTCGGCCAGCATCGGCACCGTGTTCTTTGAGCCCGGATCGGGTGCGGATATGCGCAGCCTGCTCGATGACGTGGATGTGGCGCTCTATGCGTCGAAACGGGCAGGGCGGGGCCGCCAGACCTTCTACAGCCCGGCACTGCGCCGCGGCCTGGACACGAACGAGCCGACCTCGCAGCAAGCGGGGTAGGTGTGACGCGCATTATTTCGCGCCCTTGGGGGCGTGCGCGTGTCAATTGTGGAGGGAAGAACAAGTGGCAGCCCGTAGGGGAGTCGAACCCCTCTTTTCAGGTTGAAAACCTGACGTCCTAACCGATAGACGAACGGGCCACTGTCTTGTGAGGCGCTGATTATGCAATCGCGCCGCAGGGCGCAAGACCAAAAATGAAGTTCTTTGACAAAATTACGATCCGGCGGCTGCTGCATCCTCCAGACGCAGTTGCACGCTCTGCCGTCCACGGAAGCTGTTGATGTCCAGACGCCCCGCCAGATGAAAGCGCGCACCGCCGTGTTGCTCCAGCCGGGGACCCAGCGGACCATCGTAAGCACCGAAACAGATGGCATCCATGCGCGGCCCGCCGATGTCGCCAAAGCTCAGTTTCAGGTGGTTTTCGCCCACCCGCTTGGCGTGAAAGATCTGCATGTCGGCAAAGGCAAAACGCGGACCGGGGGCAGCGGCGCCATAAGGGCCTGCCTGTTCGATCATCTCCGCCAGTTCGACCTGTGCCGCACCGGGCATCATGGTGCCGTCCAGCCGCAGGTCCGCGACCCCGATGCGGTCCGCCCCCTGTTTCGCCAGCAACACGCCCAGCCGTTCCATGGCTTGCGGAATCATCTCGGCACGCACGGTCAGCCCCGCGGCCATCTTGTGCCCGCCGCCCTTGATCAGCAGCCCCTCGGCAGCCAGCCGCTGGATCGCGGCACCCAGGTCAATGCCCGTCACCGACCGGCCCGATCCCTTGCCGATTCCATCCTCGATACCGATCACGACCGAGGGGCGATTCGACGCCTCTTTCAGCCGCGCCGCCACGATGCCCACCACGCCGGGATGCCAGCCGTCGCCCGCAGCCCAGGCCAGCGGCGCGTCAAAGCCGCGGTCTTCGGCCTGCGCCATCGCTAACGCCCGCACCGCCGCCTCGATGTCACGCCGCTCGGTGTTCAGCAGGTCCAGCCGCTCGGCCATCGCGGCGGCCTCGTGCGGGTCGGTAGTGGCCAGCAGGCGCGCGCCCAGATCGGCCTGACCGATCCGCCCGCCTGCATTGATGCGCGGTCCCAGCAGATAGCCCAGGTGATAGGCCGCAGGTGCAGTGTCCAGCCGCGCCACATCGGCAAGGGCCGCAAGGCCGGGACGCTCGCGCGCGGCCATCACCCGCAGGCCCTGACGCACGAAAGCGCGGTTCACCCCGATCAGCGGTGCCACATCCGCAACCGTCGCCAGCGCCACCAGATCCAGCATCTGCATCAGGTCCGGCCCGGTCTTGCCCGCGGCGCGCATCTGCCGCCCGCACTCGACCAGCATCAGGAACACAACGCCAGCGGCGCACAGGTGCCCCAGGTCGCCATCCTCGTCCTGCCGGTTGGGGTTCACCACCGCCACCGCCTCGGGCAGCGTTTCGCCGCCCAGGTGGTGATCCAGCACGACCACATCCGCCCCCACAGCCGCCGCAATCGGGCCGTGCGACAGCGTTCCGCAATCCACGCAGACAATCAGGTCATGTTTCGCCGCCAGATCGGCCATGGCCGCGTCATTGGGGCCATAGCCTTCGTCGATCCGGTCGGGCACATAAAGCGTCGCGCGCAGGCCCAGTTGCCGCAACCAGTCCAGCAGCAGCGCGGCGGACGTCCCGCCATCCACGTCATAATCGGCAAAAATCGCGATCCGCTCGCGCCGCGCCACGGCCTCCAGCACGCGTGTCGCGGCCTTTTCCATGTCTTTCAAAAGGCGCGGATCAGGCAGCAGGTCCCGCAGGGCAGGGGCCAGAAACGCATCGGCCTCTTCCGCTGCCACACCGCGCCGCGCCAGCACTTGTGCCACAGGACCGGGCAGCCCCTTTTGCTGCACGATCAGGTCCGCCGCCCGCTGCACTTCGACAGCAGGTCCGACCCAGCGGCGGCCCGTCAGAGATGTCTCAACGCCTAAGTACATGGCCACATCCCGATCTTCATCTTGCAAAACAAACTCCCCCCGGAGGGCCGGCTGGCCTCATGCTCCAGGGGGCAAGGGCATTCAAACCGGTGTGCGATACTGCATCCGCCGCACCGATCCGGTTTTCGACCGCATCAGCAGGGTTTCGCAGGTCAGCCAGCCGGGTTCGCGCTGCACCGCTTGCAGCAGCGACCCCGAGGTCACGCCGGTCGCGGCAAAGATCACATCCTCGGTGACCATCTCGTCACGGGTATAGACACGGTCCAGGTCGGTGATGCCCGCCTTGGCCGCGCGGCCCTTTTCGTCGTCGTTGCGGAACAGCAGGCGGCCGTAAATCTGTCCGCCCATGCATTTCAGCGCAGCAGCGGCCAGCACACCCTCGGGCGCGCCTCCGTCGCCCATGTACATGTCGATGCCGGTGTCCGGGTCGGCGCAATGCATCACGCCCGCCACATCGCCATCGGTGATCAGCCGGATCGCGGCACCGGTGGCGCGCACCTCGGCGATCATGTCGGCGTGGCGGGGGCGTTCAAGGATACAGACCGTGATGTCCGAGGTCTCACAGCCCTTGGCCTTGGCCAGCGCCTTGACCCGTTCGCCGGGGGTCATCGCCAGCGTGACCGTGTCGGGGGCAAAGCCCGGACCGATGGCCAGTTTTTCCATATAGACATCCGGCGCGTGCAGCATCGACCCGCGCGGCCCCATGGCGATCACTGTCAGCGCGTTGGGCATGTCCTTGGCGGTCAGCGTGGTGCCTTCCAGCGGGTCCAGCGCGATGTCCACGCCGGGGCCATTGCCGGTGCCGACCTCTTCGCCGATGAACAGCATAGGCGCCTCGTCGCGTTCGCCTTCACCGATCACCACCACGCCCGCGATGTCCAGCAGGTTCAGCTGTTCGCGCATGGCGTTCACGGCGGCCTGATCGGCGGCCTTCTCGTCGCCGTGCCCGATCAGCTTGGCCGAGGCCAGAGCCGCGGCTTCGGACACCCGCGCAAGGCCCAGTGACAACATACGATCCTGAAATTTTGCGGCGTCAGTCATGGGCGTGGTCCTTGTGAATTTATGTTGGGAAATTTGTAGCGGGTGGGGCGCAATGGCGCAACTTTACAGGTGTTCGATGCGCAGCGCGACAGGGGCCGAGGCCAGCACGCCGGTGCCTTCCATGGCCTCTATGGCGACATCCAGGCTGGCGCGGGTGGTCTTGTGGGTGACGATCAGCACTTGGGCCGCTTCCAGATCGGCGTGACCATACTGGCGCATCCGCTCGATGCTGACGCCTGCCTCGCCCAATGCGGCGGCGACTTTCGCCAGCGCGCCGGGTTTGTCGACCAGACCCATGCGCAGGTAATAGGGCGCGGGCAGCACGGACAGCGCCGGCTTGGCCGCCTCAAGCGTGGTGGCGGGCTGACCAAAGACAGGCAGCGCAAAGCCGCGCGCAATGTCGCAGACATCGGACATCACGGCACTGGCGGTGGGGCCGGCACCCGCACCGGGACCGCGCAGCACGATCTGCTCGACTGCGTCGCCTTCCAGCACGATCATGTTGGTGCCGCCCTGCAATTGCCCCAAGGGCGAGGTGTCGGGCACCAGACACGGCTGCATCCGCTGTTCCAGCCCCCGGCCGGTCTTTTGCGCCACGCCCAAAAGCTTGATCTTAAAGCCCATGTCGGCGGCGGCGCGGATGTCTTCGATGCTGATGCGTTCGATGCCTTCCAGCTCGATCCCCGCGAAATCGACACGGGTGCCGAATGCGATCGACGACAGGATCGCCAGCTTGTGCGCCGCATCGATGCCGCCCACGTCCAGCTGCGGATCAGCTTCCAGGTACCCCAGGCCGTCAGCCTCGGCGAACACGTCCTGATAGCTCAGGCCAGCGGTTTCCATCCGTGTCAGGATATAGTTGCACGACCCGTTCATCACGCCCATCACGCGGGTGATGCCGTTGCCGGCAAGCCCTTCGGTCAGAACCTTGATCACGGGAATGCCGCCTGCGACGGCAGCTTCAAACCGCAACGACCGCTGGGCGGCTTCGGCCTGTTCGGCCAATGCCTGACCGTGCATCGCCAGCATCGCCTTGTTGGCGGTGATCACATGTTTGCCCGCGGCAAGGGCGGCTTCGGTCGCGTCCTTGGCCGGACCATCTTCGCCGCCCATCAGTTCCACGAACACATCCACGTCGTCACGCTTGGCCAGCGCCACCGGATCGGTCTCCCAGGCATAGTCCGACAGGCTGAGCCCGCGGTCCTTGTCCTTTGACCGCGCCGATACGGCGGAAATGGTGATGTCACGCCCGGTGCGCGCAGACAGCAGCGCCGCCTGCTGGCGGACGATCCTGACAACACCCATGCCAACCGTGCCCAGACCGGCGATACCAAGGCGAAGGGGCTGGGACATGGGGTGTTTCCTTATAGATGCATGGTGTTTTTTGCGCATCTACCCCGTTCACGCGAGGCACGCAACATGGCGCGGCGCGGGCTGCGGCAAGAAAGACGCCGGCGACCCGTCTGTGGGGCGCGGCTGCCTAGTTGTCAGGCCGGGGATCATCGTTCAGCCGCGTGCGCGCGGAGGCATCGATCACGCGGGTGCGTTTCAGCCGCTCGGCCCGGTTGCGCAAGGCGGCGACGCGGCTTTCCAGGTTGCTTTGCTGAACCTCGGGCGGGGGGCCATCGCCTTCGGTGCGCGCCAGAATCGGCGCGACATTGATCAGCGCGGGATAGTCCGCAGCCTTGGCGCGCTCTGTCACGGCGTCGTCCAGTTCGGGGAACTGGGTGCAGGCCACCAGCATCAGCTGGGCGGCAATCAGGGCGGAAAGAGGGCTGGGGCGCATGAACCTGCCTGTAAACATCTGTTGCATGCTTGATGCACCAGCGGTGCGCTTGGCGCAAGGCACTTGGTTTTGAACGGGCGTTCAGATAACCCAAGGACATGGCACGTACAGCAGGATCACATTCCGACATCACCGGCCCACGGGTGCGCGACGCCGCGTTGCGGCTGTTTGCCCGCGACGGTTATGCCGCCGTGTCCATGCGCCGCATCGCGGGCGAGGTCGGGGTGCAGGCGGGGGCGTTGTATAACTATACCCCCGACAAGCAGACGCTGCTGTTCGACCTGATGCGCGACCACATGACCGAATTGCTGGCGGCCCTTCCGCAGGATACCGGCGACGCGGTGGCCGCACTGGAACGCTTTGTGCGCTTTCACATCGGCTTTCACCACGACCGCCCAGACGCAGTTTTCATCGCCTATATGGAGTTGCGCAATCTTGAGCCGGAGAACTTTGCCGCCATCGAGGCGCTGCGCAGGCAGTACGAGGACCGGCTGGAAACGATCCTGCGGCGCGGTGCGGAAACGGGCGTATTTGCCATGCCGGACCCCAAGATCGCCACATTGGCGGTGATCGCGATGCTCACGGGCGTGAACACCTGGTTCCGCGAAGGCGGGCGGCTGCGGCTGGACGAGGTGCAGGACATCTATTGGGACATGGTGCGCCGGTCGGTGGGCGGCACGGTCGCGCAATAGGCGCAAGTGGCCTGCGCGCCCCTAGGGACGCACAGGCTTTTGGTTCAGTGTGCAGGCTGGATAAACGTGCCGTTGCGCAGATCGCGCATGGCCTGCTGCAGCTCGGCCTGGGTGTTCATCACGATGGGCCCGTGCCAGGCCACAGGCTCGTTGATCGGCGCGCCCGAGATCAGCAGGAACCGCACACCTTTTTCGCCGGCCTGCACCGTAATCTCGTCACCCGAGCCAAAGCGCACCAGCGTGCGGTCGCCGGACAGGTCGCGGATGTTGACCTCTTGCCCCGCCACTTCTTTCTCCAGCAACACACCGGTCGGTGCCGCGGCATCGACAAAGGCCGCACTGCCGTCAAAGATATAGGCAAAGGCACGGCGGTAGGTGTCGATGTGGAACGTCTTCTTGACGCCCGCAGGCATGGTCACGTCCAGATATTGCGGATCGGCGGCAATGCCGTCCACGGGGCCTTTTTTGCCCCAGAATTCACCGGTGATCACGCGCACGGTGGTGCCGTCATCGTCGGTGACCTCGGGAATGTCCGCCGCCGTCACGTCCTGATAGCGCGGCGCGGTCATTTTCTGCGACGCGGGCAGGTTGCCCCACAGCTGAAACCCGTGCATCTGGCCGCGCTGGTTTCCGTGTGGCATTTCCTGATGCAGGATGCCGCGTCCGGCGGTCATCCACTGCACGTCACCCGCGCCAAGCGATCCGGTGTTGCCCAGGCTGTCGGCGTGATCGACCGTGCCCGACAGCACATAGGTGATCGTCTCGATCCCGCGGTGCGGGTGCCAGGGGAACCCCTTTTCGAAATCCTCGGGCCGTTCGTTGCGGAAATCGTCGAACAGCAGGAACGGGTCCAGCTCGGACGGGTCCTGAAAGCCGAAGGCACGGTGCAGTTTGACACCGGCACCTTCCAGCGTGGGCTGGGCGCGGCGTGTCTCAAGGGTAGGGCGCAGGGACATGGAATATCTCCTTTGAATGCTGCTGTTGAACAACAATCTAATCGTGCGGAGGTGCGTTGCAATCGGCGTTTATGCGCCGTTGCTGTGCAGATTTGCGGAAAGTGGCGGGAACCACCGCAACCGTTGGTTCTTTGTTCCCGAGGACCTGTATGTACAGGTGGGCACCAGGTAAGTGGACCAGGGTCCAAACAGAGCCAGTTCCCTCGGAATTGCTTAAGGCCACTGGAACGTAACCGTATCGAGAAGGGCAGAACCCGCCACCGCTCTAGGTAGGGTGCGCAAGGGCACTTGGCAAGGGGGATCGGCGGCTCTGCAAGGCGTATTGGGGGCTCTGCCCCCGGCCTTTGGCCTCCCCCGGAGTTTATTGGGCAAGATGAAGCCTAGGGGCTGGACCCATTAATCTTACGTTGTCAGTTTGACAGATTTTTCCGCTGACAAGTAGCATCTGTGCAGGAATAGTGGTTCTATTTCAAACAGATGCGCCGCAGGCTGCGGGAAAATCCGTCAAACCCGCAGGGCGGCAATTTCACTTCATTTCAGTGTCTTGGGCCGCTTGCAAATAGAACCACTATTGGCAGCACGACCCAAACCACTGAAATTTCGTGAAATTGCCGCTGACAACGTAAGATTAATGGGTCCAGACCCTAATCGTCCGCGATGAAGTTATAGCGTTCCAGCTCCTCGGGCAGCAGGACATAGATTTCATCGGGCGGCGTGGTCAGCGCGTGCTGCATGACCAGCGGGTCAATGCCCATTTCATCAAGATAGATCATCACCTCGCCCTGACCGCGCTGGATGTCCTCGACCGCGAAAGAGGCGGGCAGGATCGTGCTTTGGCCGAAATAGTGCTGGTGCACGCCGACGCTTGCGGTCTCCGCAATGGTGCGGAGGGTGCCTGCGGCCAGTACATAGGGGCAGGCGGAATAGCACACTTCGCCCGCGCGCATTTCCGTGGCGATGTCATTTGCGCGGATATAGCGGCCCAGTTCCAGCGCGTCGGCCACCGAGCCGCCCGGCGATTGCAGAACCAGCCGCGCAGGCACAGGGTCGGCCTCGCCAAGCAGGTCGATGATACGCGCTGCGTCGTCGGGGGCAATCGTGCCCTCCAACCGATAGGTGCTGTCCTCAAGTGCTGTCAGCGTCAGTCGGCCCGGCAGCGGGTTCGTGGGATTTGCAGGGCGCGGGCGGTTTGGGTCAAAGGTGCGGCGCTGGTCGCCCGGGCTGACCGGTTCGGTCAGCTGCGGCTGGTTCGGCCCGAAGGACGGCAGCGACAGCCCCGCACCCGACATGTCCCCGATCACCAGCAACAGGCCCAACCCCAGCTGGAACACCAGAACCCCCGAAAGGATGCGGCCGACCGAGGGCCATCTTGAGGCTGTGGCCTCGGTCATGCGGCGGTGTCCGGTTTCGCAGGCGTCGCGGGCAGGGTGCGCAGGGGATTGCTCTGCGCCTCTTTCTCCAGCGTGTCGGGCATGTTGTTCATCGCAAGTTCCACATCGCGGATCGCACCCAGAGCGGTGCGCAGTTCGGCCAGCGTCATGGTGTCGTCCACGGCGGTGCCCTCGCGGCCCTGACGGATCGCGGCATGTGTGATGGCCAGGATGAACACCAGCACCGCAGGCAAGAGATCAATTGCGATGGCACCCGCCCACGAGGGCACGAAGTTGCGGGCGTACAGGATCACCGCATCGGCGGAAGAGATCGGCGTATAGGTCACCTCCGGGGGCGGGGTTTGCGCGATTACGGCGGCGGCGGCGCGTTCCAGCGTGGCGGCACGCTGGGCCAGCACATCCAGAACGCTGGTGATGGTCGAGGCCTGATCGGTGCGGATCTGGCTGGTGCTGCCGTCCAGTTCGGGCAGCACGACGGAGGCGGCCAGATCCTGCGCCGCGCGTTCCACCAGCGGCGCCACGGACAGCTGGCGCAACTGCGCGATCAGCCCGGCCAGACGCACCGTGGCCTCGGAAAACTCGACCGAGCGTGCCTCGACCGGCCCCGCCTCGACCGTCAGGGCGCGCATCCGGCTGAGGATGGTATTGCCCTCGGCAAAGGCGGCACTGACCAGCGGCGTCTGCGTGGCGATCTGTGCCTCGAGCCCTGCCAGCTCTGCCGACTTCTGGCGCAGCACGCGGAACACCGCACCACGACCGGCCAGCCCCGACAAGGCCCCTGCGGCTTCCTGTTCGGACAGATCCTCGAACGACTGGCGTACGCGGGCGACATCGCGTTCCAGCCCCTGCGCGCTCAGCGCGATTTCGTGGGTTTCCTCCAGGGCGGTCTGATAGTCCTGCACCGTGGTGGCCAGATGTTGTTCGACCGCGGCCGATCCGGCAAGGGCCGCGGCGTTCAGCCAGGACGACATCGCCACGATCGCCAGCGAGCCCAACCCCATGGCCAGCGTCAGCCCGATCCGCGACTGCGCGCTGCGCACCGCCGGAAACAGGCGCATCATGTAGGACCAGAACACAAAGATCCCCACCGACACCGCCACCGAATAGGCAATCGCGGCAAAGACCGACATCGCCCCCGTGTCATCCAGCAGGGAAGACACCCCGAGATAGGTGTAGATGCCCGAGGCCACGGACAGCACGCCCAGTGCGGTGCTGGAAAAAGTATCAAGCCAGGCAAGGTGGGTTTCCAGTTCGCGGGCGTGGCGGACGCCGCGCGCCTGGGCGTCGGTCAGGGAGCGATCAGTTGTCATGCGGGCCTTTCCGGCGTTCCTGTGTCGGGACATAACATAGATGCGGCCATGCGGTGTTCCAAGTTTTCTTGCGTTGGGGTTGCAAATGTTCACGGATTGTTCATATTTTTGACCCATGAGTCTGGTCTCTGACATCACCGCCCTTGCACCGGGGCAACTGCTGGCGCGCGGCGTGGCGCGGCATCTGGCGGCGCTGGGCATGGTCACGGTCGAGGAGCTGGTGCCCACACGCGGCCTGCGGGTGGATGTGATGGCGCTGGGACCTAAGGGCGAGATCTGGGTGGTCGAATGCAAATCCAGCCGCGCCGACTATATGACTGACAGCAAATGGCAGGGCTACCTTGAATGGTGCGACCGCTTCTTCTGGGCGGTGGATGCGGATTTCCCCACCGACCTGCTGCCCGAGGGCACCGGCCTGATCATCGCGGATGCCTATGACGCCGAGGTGATCCGCATGGCGCCCGAGGACAAGCTGCCCGCCGCCCGCCGCAAGGTCATGGTCCAGAAATTCGCCACCCACGCCGCCCGGCGGTTGCAGGCTCTGCGCGATCCGGCGGCCTTTGCGGGATTCGGCTGACGCTATACCGTGGTGCAGTCCTGTGCATACAAATGTGATTGCGCTGGCTGATACCGCGTCAAAGGCTTTAGCGTGGTCCACGGGGGAACGCGCGAGGCCATACAATGCAATATCATCTGAACGGCTATACCAGCGGTGATCCGCATGTGGCCAAGGCCATCGCCACCCACGATCCCGCGCAGATGCCTGCGCAGGTCGACGTGCTGATCGTTGGCTGTGGCCCTGCGGGGCTGACACTGGCTGCGCAGATGGCGCAGTTTCCCGACATTTCCGTGGCGATTGCCGACCAAAAGGAGGGTCCGTTGCAGGTCGGGCAAGCCGACGGGATTTCCTGCCGCAGCATCGAGATGTTCAACACCTTCGGCTTTGCCGAGGACGTGCTGCGCGAGGGCTATTGGGTCAATGAGACAACCTTCTGGAAACCCGATCCCGACCAGCCCGCCCATATCACCCGCACGCAAAAGATCGAGGATGTCGAACCGGGCCTGTCGGAATTCCCGCATGTGATTCTGAATCAGGCGCGGGTGCACGATTTCTACCTGCGCTGCATGGCCAACGGCGCGCGGCGCTTGCAGCCGCATTACGCACGGACGCTGGACAGCCTGACAACGGGCGACGGCACGCACCCTGTCATGGCCTGCTTTCAGGGCCCCAACGGTCCCGAGGTGGTGCAGGCCCGCTATGTCGTGGGCTGCGACGGCGCGCGCAGCACGGTGCGCCGCCAGATCGGGCGCAGGCTGGAGGGCGCGGCTGCCAATCAGGCCTGGGGCGTGATGGATGTACTGGCGGTGACCGATTTCCCCGACGTGCGGTTGAAATCGGTGATCCAGTCGGCGGATGCGGGCAGTGTGCTGATCATCCCGCGCGAAGGCGGCTACATGGTGCGCATGTATATCGAGCTGGACAAGCTCGGCGCGGACGAGCGTGCGGCCGGGCGCAACATCACAATCGACCAACTGGTCGCGGCGGCGGGGCGCATTTTGCATCCCTATACGCTGGAGGTGAAAGACGTGGCGTGGTGGTCGGTCTATGACATCGGCCAGCGTCTGTGTGACCGGTTCGAGGATGACAGCGGCCACATCTTCATCGCCGGAGATGCATGTCACACCCACAGCCCCAAGGCGGGGCAGGGCATGAACGTGTCCATGGGCGATACCTTCAATCTGGGCTGGAAGCTGGCGGCGGTGCTGCGCGGGCAAAGCGATGCCCGCCTGTTGCGCACCTATTCCGATGAACGTCAGCAGGTGGCACAGGACCTGATCGACTTTGACCGCGACTTTGCCCGCATCTTCTCGGCCCCGCCTCAGCCGGGCAATGCGGCGCAGGCGTCGATGCTGCAAGAGGCGTTTATCAAGGCAGGGCGGTTCACCGCGGGGATGGGCGTGCAGTATCGCCCTTCGATGATCTGCGGCGCGGGGGCGCATCAGGCGCTGGCTGCGGGCCTGCCTGTCGGGCAGCGCTTTCATTCCGCGCCTGTGGTGCGGCTGGGCGATGCGCGGCCCATGGAGCTGGGCCATGTGATAGAGGCGGACGGACGCTGGCGGCTGTTTGGCTTTGCAGGTGCGGATGACACAGGGGCCGCGGGCGGGGCGCTGCACCGCTTTTGCGCATGGGCACAGGATGCCATGCAGACCTGGGGTGGCGGAGATGCAGACGCAGTGATCGACCTGCGCGCCGTGATGCAACAGGGCCACCGCGATCTGGATCTTATGGAAATGCCACCCATTCTGCGCCCCGCGAAGGGGCGTTTCGGTCTGATCGATTATGAAAAAGTGTTCTGTGCCGATCCCGTCCATGACATTTTCGACATGCGCGGCGTCATCCGCGCCACAGGCTGCGTCGTGATCGTACGCCCCGATCAATACGTGGCGGATGTGCTGCCGATGGGCGACACAGATGCGCTTGCTGCGTTCTTTGACGGGGTCTTTGTGGCGCGGGCCTGATGGCCCACCAGCGTCAGCGTTTGATCGACTCGGCAGCCTTGGCCGCCGCCATCAGCTCTTCGGCAATCTCGCGGGCTTCGTCGGGTTCAAAGTCCATGGGAATCTCGGCGCCGCCGCCTTCGACGAACAGACGGACCATGCCCTTGTCTGTCGGGCCGATTTGCAGATTGGCTTCGATGTCGCGTTCGCTGTTGATGCCCATGATGGCCTCCGGCTGTGTCAGGCGAGTGTGCTAGCGAAGACAGGCTTGATTGGCAAGCGTGGCAAGGGCACGATGCCAGCATGACAGAGTTTCAAATCCGTGCCTATACGCCAGATGATGCCGCTTGGGTGGGCGCAGCCCATGCACGCCACTACCGTGAGGTAGACGGCTTTGACGACAGCTTTGGCGTGCTGGTGGATTCGATTCTGCGCGATTTCGACGCGGGACATGATCCCGAGCGCGAGACCGGGTGGATCGCGGTCGATGACACAGGCGCGCCGGTGGCCTGTATCTTTTGCGTGAAGTTGACAGAGCAGACCGCCAAGTTGCGTTTGTTTCTTGTCACGCAGGCGGCGCGTGGCAGCGGGCTGGGCTATCGGATGCTGCAAACCTGCATGGGGTTCGCGCGCGATCAGGGCTATGCGGGCATGACGCTCTGGACCCACGAGAGCCATGCGGCGGCCTGCGCACTATACCGGCGCAACGGCTGGCAACTGGTCAACAGCACGCCCGTACACTCCTTCGGGCAGGATCTGGTCGAACAGGAATGGCAAATTCGCTTTTGATCGGCCTTGCCAAAGCGGAACGTCTTGGTTACATCACCGCGCAGTGCCGCCTTAGCTCAGTTGGTTAGAGCGCTTGATTGTGGATCAAGAGGTCCCTGGTTCGAGACCAGGAGGTGGTACCATCCTTCCCCCAACTCTTGCTGACCGGCCGCAATTCGGGGCTTTGCCCCGGACCCCAGGATATTTTTGGCCAAAAGAAATCAGTCGAGCGTGATGGTTTGTCTCAGCTCTGTGCCGTCGGGGCTGTAGATCAGCACCTGCGTCGGTGTCGTGATGGCGATATACTGCGGGGTCTGGGCAAAGGCCGTGGGGGTTGTGCCGTCGGGCAGGGTGATGCGCTCTGGCAGCGGCGGCGCTGACGGGCTATTGAGGCGTATTGCCATCAGCACAAAGATCGCGGCCATGCCTGCGATCATCGTGGCAGTGAGAAGCGTCACCAGACGGCGCAGGGTTTTGAGATAAGGCGGTTCGGGGACATCGGGCGCGTCGTGAGGATTGGACATGTCGGATCAACTCGTTCGGTTTCGGGTGGGCGAAGCGCCGCCTGCACGTCTTGATAAGGCGTTGGCGCGTGATGTGCCAGAGGATGCATCCCTGTCCCGGACGCGGCTGGGCCGTCTGATCGAGGATGGCGCGGTGCGGGTGAACGGCACGGTCGTGCGCGACCCCAAGGCAAAGGTCGAAGAGGGGGCCGATGTGATCATCACGGTGGCCGTGGCCACCGAAAGCCACATCGGGGCCGAAGACATCCCGCTGGTCGTGGTCTACGAGGACGACGATCTGGTGGTGGTGAACAAACCTGCTGGCATGGTGGTGCATCCGGCTCCCGGCACGCCCTCGGGCACGCTGGTCAATGCGCTGATGCACCATTGCGGTGACAACCTGTCCGGCGTGGGCGGGGTCAAACGCCCCGGCATCGTGCACCGCATCGACAAGGAAACCAGTGGCCTGCTGGTGGTCGCCAAATCGGACGTCGCGCATCACGGATTGGCCGACCAGTTCGCCGCCCACACGGTCGAGCGGTATTACCGCGCGCTGGTCTACGGTGTGCCCGATGCCAACGACCCGCGCCTGCGCGGGATTCGCGGTGCCTCGTTCGAGCCGGGCAATATCCTGAAACTGACCACTCAACTGGCCCGCCACAAGACCGACCGCCAGCGGCAGGCGGTCCTGTTTCAGGGCGGTCGCCACGCGGTGACACGGGCGCGCACGGTTCAGCGGTTTGGGACACCGGATGTGCTGGCGCTGATGGAATGCTGGCTGGAAACCGGCCGCACGCACCAGATTCGCGTCCATATGGCCCACGCCGGTCACGGGCTGGTGGGCGATCCGGTCTACGGCGGCAAACGCAAACTGCCCAAGGGCGCGCTGAACGACACGGCGTTGGCGGCGCTGAACGGCTTTGACCGGCAGGCGTTGCATGCTGCGGTTTTGGGCTTTGTGCACCCCGTGACCGGCGAAAACATGCGCTTCGAGGCCGATATGCCCGCAGATATGTCCGATCTGCTGGACGCGCTGGCCTGAGACCGTATCATTAATACCGACGGAAACCCGCGCCCCGCACGTTAAGGTCATGTTCACACCGGCGTGCATATGCGTTTGTAACAGACCGCACACGTGTGCGTGAATGCACTGTACACACGCTAACATTGCCGTTGGGTTCGTGTATGCTGGTCGGCGAAAAACGGGGAAGTGGCCTCTTGCGATGGCTCCAGCGACTCCCCATATCGATGTTAAGCCCCTAAACATGGGGCAGAGAGGACAGAGATGGCAAACTATGCAAATCTGCCGGCCCCGACGCCGGAAGGCGGCCTGAACCGCTATATGCAGGAAATCCGGAAGTTCCCTTTGCTGGAACCCGAAGAAGAATACATGCTGGCCAAACGCTGGGTCGAAGAGCAGGACACAGAGGCCGCGCACAAGATGGTGACCAGCCACCTGCGTCTGGCCGCCAAGATCGCCATGGGCTACCGCGGCTATGGTCTGCCGCAAGCCGAGGTGATCTCCGAAGCCAACGTGGGCCTGATGCAGGCGGTCAAACGCTTCGACCCCGAGCGCGGCTTTCGGCTTGCGACCTATGCGATGTGGTGGATTCGCGCCTCGATCCAGGAATATATCCTGCGGTCCTGGAGCCTGGTGAAACTGGGCACCACATCGGCGCAGAAGAAACTGTTCTTCAACCTCCGCAAGGCCAAGGCCCGCATCGGTGCGCTGGAAGAGGGCGACCTGCACCCCGATAACGTCAAACGCATCGCCACCGATCTGGGCGTGACCGAGGACGAAGTGATCAGCATGAACCGGCGGATGTCGGGCGGGGATGCGTCGCTGAACGCCACCGTCGGCTCCGAAGGCGAGGGCACGATGCAATGGCAGGACTGGCTGGAAGACGAAGATGCCGACCAGGCCGCGGATTACGAGGAACGTGACGAGCTGACCGTGCGCCGCGAAATGCTGGCCGAGGCGCTGGATGTGCTGAATGACCGCGAAAAGGACATTCTGACCCAACGCCGCCTGTCCGACCAGACCGTGACGCTGGAAGACCTGTCCAGCCAGTATGACGTCAGCCGCGAACGCATCCGCCAGATCGAGGTGCGCGCCTTTGAAAAGCTGCAAAAGCGGATGCGCGACCTGGCCAAGGAAAAGGGTCTGATGGCCACGGCCTGATCCTGTCCGATGGACCAAAAATGCAATGCTCTGCCCCGCAAGGGGCGGGGCATTTTTTATGTATCCCAAGCGTCGTCAAATGTGCCAAAGCTGGCACAGAAGCAGCGCGCCGCAAGGCGTTGCCGTTCAACAACAAACAGGTGATGAATGAGCCGGATCGTCTTTCATGTGCCACGGTCGTGGCTGGGGCCGCTGGGCGGCGGGCTGATGCCGTTTTACGCGCGCCTGACCGAGGGGCTGACGGCGTTGAAAGTCCCCTTTGACGTGGTCGAACTGGACCGCGACACGGTCATGGCCGAGGTCGAGGCCGACGATGCATTTCACATCATCAACCACGGGCGGTTCACCCATCCGCGCATCCTGAACGCGGGCGTGGCCTATATTTATCCGTTCTGGAACATGGACCCGACCGGCATCCGCGCGTTTTCGTCCATAGGCAACCAGCCGTTCAACCCCGCAGGGATCGAGGCGGAGGAAGCGCGCGCCTTCTTTCGCAAGCTCAAGGCGCGGTTGGTCGGCGCGCGCACCTCGCGTTACGAGCAGCCGCAGGACGAAACCGACCTGCCCGACGGCGGCACGGCGGTGTTCTTTCAATCCGAAGCACACCGCACAGTGGGCGAAACTATGTGGCTGGACCGTTGGGAGATGCTCAAGGGCGTGCTCGAGGCTGACCGTGGCCCCGTCGTGGTCAAACCGCATCCGCGCGACACCGATCCCAAATTGCGCGCGCGCCTGCGCAAGATGCCGGGGGTGACGGTCACCGACGGCAACATTCACGACATTATCGCCGCCTGCGACCGCGTGGTCACAATCAACTCGGCCGTCGGGATCGAGGCCTATCTGCACCGCAAGCCGGTGATTCTGTGCGGGCAGGCCGATTTCGCCCATATCGCGGATCAGGCACATGATCACGCCGAACTGGTCGCGCATCTGCGGGCCGAACCGGCGCGGCGCGCCTATGACAAATACATCTGGTGGTACTTCGCCCACCAATGTCTCAGCACCACCGAACCGCAGCTGGCCACGCGGTTCCTGGACCGCGTGCGCGCCACAGGGTTCGCTATTTAAGCCGCGCGCGCAGCACCCGCAGCATGTTCTCGCCCGCGATCTTGCGAATGTCGGCCTCGGAAATCCCGGCATCCAGCATGGCGCTGGTCAGTGCGGGCAGCTCGGACGTGTCAAAGGCGGTTTCGACCGACCCGTCAAAATCCGACCCCAGCGACACGTGATCCGCGCCCACCGTATCGATGCCGGCCTTGATCATCTTGGCGATGCCCGAGGGCGTGATGTCATTACAGGCCACTTCGGCCCAGTATCCCATGCCAATCACGCCGCCGGTGGCCGCGATCTCGCGCATCAGATCGTCGGGAAAGTTGCGTTTGACCGGGCAATAGCCGTGGATGCCGCTGTGGCTGACGATCACCGGCATGTCCGTCATCGCCAGCACGTCGCGGGCCACTTGCGGCGACGAATGCGCCAGGTCCAGCACCATGCCGCGTCCTTCGATATCGGCCACGACGGCGCGGCCAAAGTCGGTCAGGCCAAGGTTGCCTTCGCCGTGCAGCGACCCGCCCAGCGCGTTGTCGAAGAAGTGTTGCAGGCCGATGATGCGGTGCCCTGCGGCCTCGATCTTGTCCAGATTGGCAATGTCACCCTCCAGCGGATGCGCGCCCTCGATCCCCAGGATACCACCCACCGCTTGGCTGCCTGCTGCACGGGCGGCCAGATGGGCCTCAAGATCCGCAAGGCTCTTGATGATGGTCAGGTGCTCGGGGTCTTTGTCTGCCGCCTTGTGCAGCTTTTCCGCCTGATACAGTGCGCGTTCCAGGATGCTGTTCCACGTGCGTACGGGCCACAATTGCCCGATCGCCAGCGGTGTGATGTTGTCAAAGGCGTCGGCCGAGTTTTCTTCGTAATTCTGACCGGCGGGGGATTTGGTCACCGCCGTGAAAATCTGGATCGCCACGCCGCCCTCGATCAGACGCGGCACATCCACCTGACCCCGATCGCCCCGTTTCGTGATGTCGCGGTTCCACAGCAGGCTGTCGGCATGCCAGTCGCCCACGATCATGTCGTCGTGCAGCGCGCGGGCGGTATCGGACACAGGGTAGGGGTCATGCGGCACCACCGCGTTGCGGGTGCTTTCGATATAGCCCGGCGCAAAGATGAAAAAGCCCGCCACAGCAAGCACGAGAAGGGCGGGGATGATTTTCAGGGCGGTGCGCATGGTCTGGTCCTTTGACTTCAGTTGGCGCAGGGTAAACATACAACCTTAAGTTTCCAAAGGGTGACGTGAGGGCGCGCGGCACTACATATTCAGCGAAAGACGGAGGAACACAGATGGCCGGTGGATGGGCAAAAGACGGCGCGGTCTCGGAACAGATCGAAGCGTCGATCAACGATGAACTGGCGCGGATGAAAGCGCGCAAGGCCCCCGTGGGCGAGAGCCTGAAGTATTGCGCCGAGTGCGACGAAGAAATCCCCGAGCGGCGGCGGATGGCCTTGCCGGGGGTGAAACTCTGCGTCGACTGCGCGTCGGAACGTGACGGACGCCCGCAGGATCGCGGCGGGTTCAACCGGCGTGGGTCAAAGGATTCGCAGTTGAAGTAACGCGCAGCGGCATCTTCATGATGTGCTGCGGTCCGGCATCGCCGCCCAGCCAGTGTTCGCCCGTGTCGACGAAGCCGCCTTTGACATAGGCGCGCACCGCACCAGGGTTCCGCAGGTTCACCGTCAGCCACAGACTGCACGCGCGCGGGTAGTGTTCCTGCAAATACGCGGGCAGCATTTGGCACAAAGAGCGGCCAACGCCCATCCCCTGACGGCTTGCATCCACCATGACCGTGCGCAGGCCAAGGCCGGTGGGCGGGGCAAAGCTGTGGATCTGGCTATAGGCGCGGTCGATCCGGAAAAAGCCGACCACATCGCCGTCCTGCTGGATCGCATAGGCGTCCATGTCCGGCGTCGGGGTGTCAAAGGCCTCTTGGATGGTGCCCGAAAACACAACCTGTTCGGGGTGCACGGCGATATGCGCCACGCGCGGCAGGTCGTCGGGGCTGAGCGGGAGGAATGTGATCATGGGTAACTTGAACTTGGCGTGTGGGGCAGGCCGGCCCTTCGGCTGAGGCCGGAACAGCAGAACCGGCGCGGATCATGGCCCGCGCCGGTCCTTGTGGATCAGTCTTCCATCGCTTCCAGTTCGTCGATAAAGCCCGAGATCATCGACAGGCCCTTGTCCCAGAACGCCGGATCCGACGCATCAAGGCCGAAGGGTGCCAGCAGCTCCTTGTGGTGTTTCGACCCGCCAGCGCGCAGCATGTCGAAATATTTGTCCTCGAACCCTTCCGCGCCCTCTTCATAGACGGAATAGAGCGCATTCACCAAACCGTCGCCAAAGGCATAGGCATAGACGTAGAACGGCGAATGCACGAAGTGCGGGATATAGGCCCAGAAGTGTTCGTAGCCGTCCATGAAATCAAAGGCCGGCCCCAGGCTTTCGCCCTGAACGCTCATCCACAACTCGCCAATGTCCTCGGGCGTCAGCTCGCCACCGCGCCGCGCTGCGTGCAGTTTGCATTCAAAGTCGTAGAACGCGATTTGTCGCACGACCGTGTTGATCATATCCTCGACCTTGCCCGCCAGCAGCACCTTGCGCTGGGCGTTGGTCTTGGCCCCGTCCAGCATCTTGCGGAAGGTCAGCATTTCGCCAAAGACCGATGCGGTCTCGGCCAGGGTCAGCGGGGTGGATGACAGCATTTCGCCTTGCCCCGCGGCCAGAACCTGATGCACGCCGTGGCCCAGTTCGTGCGCCAGCGTCATCACGTCGCGGGGTTTGCCCAGATAGTTCAGCATCACATAAGGGTGCACATCCGTCACGGTGGGGTGGGCGAACGCACCGGGCGCCTTGCCGGGTTTCACCGGCGCGTCGATCCAGCCCTTGGTAAAGAAGGGCGCCGCAATCTCGCCCATGCGCGGATCGAATGCGTTATAGGCATCCATCACCGTTTTTTCGGCCGCCTCCCAAGGCACCAGCTTGGGGTCTTCCAGCGGCAGCGGCGCGTTGCGGTCCCAGACCTGCATCCGGTCCAGCCCCAGCCATTTGCGTTTCAGCTCGTAATAGCGGTGGCTCAGCTTGGGATAGGCGTTGACCACTGCGGTGCGCAGCGCCTCGACCACTTCGGGCTCCACATGGTTGCTCAGGTGGCGGGCGGTCTGGGCCGTGGGCATGGCGCGCCAGCGGTCCATGATCTCCTTTTCCTTGGCTTGCGTGTTGTGCACGCGGGCAAAGGTCTTGACGTTCTTGCCGAACACATCCGCCAACTCCTCGGCAGCCGCTTGGCGCGTGTCACGGTCGGGGTCGGTCAACAGGTTCAGCGTGCCCTCGATGGTCAGGTCATCGCCCTGCACGTTGAATTCCAGACCGGCGATGGTTTCATCGAACAGCCGTTCCCACGCGTCGCCCACCACGCCCAGATCGTGCAGGAATTTCTCCATCTCGTCGGACAGCTGATAGGGTTTCATCGCGCGGATGCGGTCGAACACGGGTTCATACCGCGCCAGATCGGCGTTCTGGTGCATCAGCTTCGACAGGTGATCGTCGTCCAGCCGGTTCAGCTCCAGCGTGAAGAACACCAGCGGCGTGGTAAAGTTGGTGATCTTTTCCTGCACGTCCGACATGAATTTCGCACGGCCGCCGTCGGTGGTCTGCTGGTAATAGCGCAGACCGGCATAGGACATGATGCGCCCCGCGATCTGGTTGATCTTTTCCTGACGCAGGATGCAATCCAGCAGCCCCTCGGCGTCCAGACCGGCCAGATTGTTCTCGAAATCATGGGCAAAGCTGGCGCAAGCCTCTTCCAGCCAGTCCAGATCGCGTTTCAACTCGGGGGCGTCCTCGCCTGTATAGAGGTCGTCCAAATTCCACTCGGGCAGGTTGCCCAAATGCTTGTCGCCACCGGCTGCGTTGGCGTCTTGGACAGGAAAGGGAAGCTGGAACATCGGGAAACCTCTATTTTGTGTTGGTTCATAGGTATGTGCAGGCAGGGGCAAGGGCAAGCCTAGCCATAAATGCGCAGCATTTCGTTCAAATCGTCCAGCGTGTTCGCCTCTTGCACCGGCTTGTCCTGCCGCCAGCGCGACATGCGCGGAAACCGCAAGGCGACGCCGGATTTGTGGCGCGGGCTGGCCTGGATGCCCTCGAACGCGATCTCGAAGACATGGTGCGGCGTGACCTGCCGCACGGGGCCGAACCGTTGCAGGGTGTTCTTCTTGACCCATGCGGTGATCTTGCGAAACTCGGCGTCGGTCAGGCCGGAATAGGCCTTGGTGAACGGCACCAGATCGTTGCCGTTCCAGACGGCAAAGGTGAAGTCCGTGAACAGGTTGGCGCGCCGCCCCGCGCCCGACTGGGCATAGATCATCACCGCGTCGATGGTCAGCGGGTCCAGCTTCCATTTCCACCAGTCGCCCTTTTTGCGCCCTGCCAGATAGGGGCTGGCGGCGCGTTTCAGCATCAGCCCCTCGGCCTGCGCGTCACGGGCGGTGGCGCGGATGGTGTGCAATTGCGCCCAATCGTCAAAGGCGATGCGCGGCGACAGTTTTACGGGGGCTTCGGGCGGCAGGTCGGCGGTCAGCGCCTCAAGCCGCGCGCGGCGTTCGGATAGGGGCAGGGCGCGGATGTCCGCACCGCCGTCCTCCAGCAGGTCATAGGCATACAGGATCACCGGCGCCTCGCTCAGCAGCTTTTTCGGCACCGTCTTGCGCCCGATCCGCTTTTGCAGGGCGTTGAAGGATTGCGGCACGCCGTCGCCCCAAGCCAGCAGTTCGCCGTCCAGCACCGTGCCATCGGGCAGGAAATCCACTGCGCGGGCCAGTTCGGGAAAGCGGTCTGTCATCAGTTCCTCGCCGCGCGACCAGACGAAATGCTGCCCGCCGCGCAGGATCACCTGCCCGCGGATGCCGTCCCACTTCCATTCCGCCTGCCAATCCTCTGGCGGGCCCAGATCTTCGGGTGTGTCGTCCAGCCCGTAGGCCAGATAGAACGGATAGGGCCGCGCGGCATCTGCCTGCGGGTCGTCGGCCTCGATCAACTGGTGCCAGGTGATGCTCTCGGGCTGCCAGTTCCCCATCAGGCGATGCGCCAGCTCGGCCTCGTCGCGGTCGGTGGCACGGGCCAGCGCCCGGGTCATCAGCTTTTGACTGATCCCCACGCGAAACCCGCCGGTGATCAGCTTGTTGAACAGAAACCGCTGCGTGTCGGGCAACTGGTCCCATGCGTCCAGAACAAAGGCTTTGCGCGCTTCATCGTCTTTCTCAGCAAGGCCGCGCAGGGCATTGATCCAATGTGATAAACTGTGATCGGTCTCTTGGCTCGGCGGCGGCAGGACCAGCGCGATCGTCTCCGCCAGATCGCCAACGATGGGATAGCTTTCCTCGAACAGCCACAGCGGAATGCCCGCCCGTTCCGCCGCCCATTCCCTCAGGCGCGTCGTGGTCACCGCGCGTTTGGGCCGCCGCCCCGAGAACATGGCGATGGTCCAGACGCGGTCCGGCTCGGGCGCATCGGCGAAATAGTCCGCCAAAGCAGCGACTTTCGCGGTGGTCTTGGTGCTTTGGTCCAGCGCGTTGAACAGGTCGGCAAAGCGGTTCATGCCGCGTCTTCCTCTTCGCTGCCGAACTGTGTGGGGATCACTTGTGCGGTCCAGCCTGCCGAATTCAGGTAGCGCGTGAAAATCTCGGTATAACCGTGCGTGACATATATGTTTTCCGCACCGGTCTGTTCGATGGCCCACAGCAGACCCGGCCAGTCGGCATGGTCTGAGATAACAAACCCACGGTCCTGCGCCCGCCGCCGCCGGATGCCGCGCAGCGCCATCCAGCCCGAGGCAAAGCCGGTTTGCCGTGCGCCGAACTTGGCCGCCCATTTGCTGTCCGTGGCCGAGGGCGGTGCCATCAGCAGTGCGCGCGGATGCGCCTTGGGGTCGACATCCGCCGTGGCGTGCACGGTGTCGGGCAGTTGCAGCCCCTGATCGCGCAGGATGGCGTTGGTGTTTTCGATGGCGGTATGGCACAGGATCGGGCCGATGGCGGGGTCCAGCATCGACAGCAGCCGCTGCGCCTTGCCCAACGCATAGGCACCCAGCACGGCCGTCTGCCCCGCGTCCGCACAGGCCGCCCACCACGCGTTCAGATCGGCGGCGACCTCGGCCTGCGGCTTCCAGCGGAACACCGGCAGGCCGAATGTGCTTTCCGTGATGAAATGGTGACAAGGCACAGGCTCGAACGGTGTGGACAGCCCGTCGTCGACCACCTTGTAATCGCCCGAGGCCACCCAGACCGCGCCGCCGTGCTCCACGCGGATCTGCGCCGATCCGGGCACATGGCCCGCCGGATGGAACGACACCGACACGCCGCCGATGTCGCGCGGCTCGCCGTAGCGGACGGTCTCAAGGGAAATATCGCCCAGCCTGTGCCGCATGACAGGTGCCGCCAGATCGGTGGCCAGATAATGCCCCATGCCCCAGCGCGCATGATCGGCATGGCCATGCGTGATCAGCGCACGGTCCACAGGCCGCCACGGGTCGATATAGAAATCGCCCCGTGGGCAATAAATGCCCTGTTCGGTGAATGTCAAAAGCGGGTCGGCCATGAAGCCAAACCTAGCACGCAGCCGCTGGGTTCCTAGGGCGCTGAAAAGAAGGTTTGCACCATCTGGTCGAAAAGGGGACCGCGCTTGGCCGGTCCTTCCATCATGACCTCGTGCTCGCCATCCTCGACCATGACCAGTTCGCCCCTTGGCCAGCTCTGCATGCGCTGAACCACGCGCTCGGTGTGGATGATCCGCTCGTTCGTGCCCATGAAGGTGATGCAGGGCAGGTCGGGCGCCGGCATCCTGGACAGCTCTTGCGTTTCCAGCAACGCCTCGCGCAGCCAGATGATGCTGGGGCCGCCAAGGGACAGGTCGGGATGCGCGTTCAGCTGGTCCACCATCATATCCCACATCTCGCGATCCCGCGTCAGCAGGTTGTCCTCGAACGGATCGGACAGGACATAGGACGACAGTTTGGTGCCGGGAGGCAGGCGGTGGCCCTGTCCCAGTTTCGGCATCAACTGTGACAGCACCCACGCGATTGGACGCAGGTGCCCCGCAATGCGAATGCCCCACATCGGGCCGGTAAAGGCCGCCGCCTGGACGGGAAGCCCGTCATAAAGCGCGCGCAGGCCGATGCAGCCGCCCATGGAATGGGCCAGCAGGAACCACGGCTGCGGCAGGTTCATCTCGGTGGCCAGCGCCACCATGCATGCCACGTCCTTTTGATAGTCCAGAAAATTGACCACATGGCCGGTGCGCACCTCGTCCAGCATCCGGTCGGCCAGCCCCTGACCGCGCCAGTCGATGGCAACGGTCGCCAGCCCGCGCGCAGCCAGCTCGCTGGCGGCGGGGGCGTATTTCTCGACATATTCGGTGCGCCCGGGGAACAGCAGGACGGTGCCCTTGGGCGCGCCTGCATTCCAATGGGCGATCCGCACCCGCAGTCCGTCCGACGTGGTGGCCCAATGGGCCTGTCCCCCCGGCGGGCCGGGGTGGTGGTCGGTAAACAGGGGTGCGGGTTCAAATGTCATCAGGACAGCGCCGATGCCAGTTTCATCGCCATGCCCATGTCGCCGTCCACTTTCAGCTTGCCGGTCATGAAGGCGGATGTCGGATTGGTGTCGCCGCTGATGATGCCCTGAAACGTGTCGGCGTTGGCGCTCAGCGTCACATCGGCGTCTTCGTCACCCGCATGGGCACCGTCGCTGTCGATGATCACGGACCCTTCGCCCTCGATCTCGAACTTGGCAGTGCCGGAAAAGCTTTGGCCCTGCATCTTTTCGTTCAGAACTTTTACCGCTTCTTGAACCACATCACTCATCTGTCATGCCCTTTTTGACTTTTGCGGCCGGCGGCGTCTGGATTTGCCCGGCCAAGCTGTTACATTCAGCAATACTATGGGCATCAAAACATACCTTCGCTACCCTATCGTTGCGGCAATCGTGCTGACAGTCGGGAATTCCATACCCGCGCTGGCCCAGGGCGATGTCTCCAGCCTGCTGGATCAGCTGCAAACCGCCGACGCAGGGCAGGCCGCGCAGATCGAACGCGAGCTTGAGCGCACATGGGCACAGTCCGGTTCTGTGGCGATGAACCTGCTGCTGGAACGGGGCCGCAAGGCGATGGAGGCGCAGGATTTCGCCGCTGCCATCGACCACCTGACCGCCCTCACGGACCACGCGCCGGACTTTGCCGAAGGCTATCATGCCCGCGCCATGGCCTATTACCAGTCGGGCCGCTACGGCCCCGCGCTTGACGATTTGTGGCACGCGCTGGCGTTGAACCCGGTGAATTACAACGCGGCCTTCGGACTGGGCGTGATGCTGCAAGAGTTCGGCGACAACATCGGGGCAGCGCAGGCTTATGCCCGCGTTCTTGAGTTGAATCCCGGGCACGAAAGCGCGAAGGATGCGCTGATGCGTCTTGAAGCGGACGGAATCGGCCGCGCGCTGTAAGTTAAATCGGGGATCTTAACTGTGGCACAAGACAGCCGCGTTGTGGCCGTATTGGGCCCGACGAACACGGGTAAAACCACCTATGCCATCGAACGGATGCTGGCCTATCGCACGGGTGTGATCGGCCTGCCGCTGCGATTGCTTGCGCGCGAGGTTTACGACCGCGTCGTCGCCCTGCGCGGCCCGTCTGTGGTGGCGCTGGTCACCGGCGAGGAACGGATCGTACCGCCGCGCACCCAATACTGGATCTGCACGGTCGAGGCGATGCCCGAGGGGATGGGCTGCGATTTTCTGGCCGTCGACGAAATCCAGCTGTGCGCCGACCCCGAACGCGGCCACGTCTTTACCGACCGTTTGCTGCGCGCGCGCGGCCAACACGAAACGCTGTTTCTGGGCGCCTCCACCATGCGCGGCCCCATCGCGGCGCTGGTGCCCCACGTGCAATGGATGACCCGCGAACGCATGTCCGACCTGACCTATGCGGGCGAAAAGAAAATCAGCCGGATGCGCCCCCGCTCGGCCATCGTCGGTTTCTCGGTCGAAAACGTCTATGCCATCGCCGAACTGATCCGCCGGACCAAGGGCGGGGCGGCCGTGGTCATGGGCGCGCTTTCCCCCCGCACCCGCAACGCACAGGTCGAGATGTACCAGTCGGGCGAGGTTGATTACCTCGTGGCGACGGACGCGATCGGCATGGGGCTGAACCTGGACGTGGATCACGTGGCCTTTTCCAGCCTGTCGAAATTCGACGGACGGCGGATGCGCCCGCTGGCCCCGAACGAGCTGGCGCAGATCGCGGGACGGGCAGGGCGCGGGCAGAAAAACGGCAGTTTCGGGGTGACCGGCGATGCCCCGCCGCTGGAACCGGCGGTGGCGCAGGCGATCATGGATCACCGGTTTACCCCCCTGACCAAACTGAACTGGCGCAACCACGCGCTGAAATTCGCCACCATCGACACGCTGATCCGCAGCCTCGAAGCCCCGCCCGACCACGAGGTTCTGGTGCGTGCGCGCGAGGCGGACGATCTGAAAACCCTGCGTTCCCTGTCGCAAGTGGACGAGGTGTTCGCCCGCGCCAGCGACACGGCTTCGGTGAAATTGTTGTGGGATGTCTGCAGGATACCCGATTTCCGCGGCATCAGCCACCAGGAGCACGCCAACCAGTGCGAGGTGATATTCAACTACCTGCACCAGGGCGGCGTGATCCCCGATGACTGGCTTGCACGACAAATTCGGCGTATAGATCGAACCGATGGCGACATTGATGCGTTGTCCAAACGTCTTGCGTTCATTCGAACGTGGACCTACGTGGCGCAGCGGCAGGGTTGGACAAGTGATCTTAGCCATTGGCGCGATGCGACGCGGCATGTAGAAGACAGGCTGTCGGATGCGCTGCACAGCGCGCTGACGAAACGATTTGTAGATCGGCGCACCAGTGTTCTGTTGCGCCGACTGGGCCAGAAGGAGGCCATTGTGGCCGATGTAAATGACGCCGGTGAGGTGACTGTCGAGGGTGAATTCGTGGGCAAGCTGGAAGGCTTCCGCTTCACTCAGGATAAGGGCGCGGGTGCCGCCGAAACAAAGACCATCAAGACGGCTGCCTTGCAGGCGCTTGCACCCCACTTCCACCTCCGGGCGGACCGGTTCTATAACGCGCCGGACACCGAGATCGACTATACCGAACAGGGCGGCCTTATGTGGGGCTCGACCGCTGTGGGCAAACTTGTGGCCGGGTCCGACCCGCTGAAGCCGCAGGTCGAGGCATTCGTCGACGACGTGGCCGGTCAGGATGTGATCGACAAGGTCAAGCGCCGGTTGCAGCACTTTATCGACCGCAAGATCGCCGCACTGTTCGAACCCCTTCTGAACCTGTCGAAAGACGAGGCACTGACCGGGCTCGCCCGTGGCTTTGCCTTCCAGATGGTCGAAAACTTTGGTGTCGTGCCCCGTGGCAAGGTCGCCGATGACGTGAAATCGCTGGATCAGGATGCGCGCGGCATGCTGCGCAAACACGGCATCCGTTTTGGCCAGTTCACCATTTTCATGCCCTTGCTGCTGAAACCCGCACCTACGCGCCTGCGACTGGTGTTGTGGTCGCTGGCCAACGGTCTGGATGAATTCCCCGAAGCACCGCCCCCCGGTCTGGTCACCATCCCCGCACCGCAAGGCGCGGTCGAGGGCGCCGACACCATGGCCGGTTACCGCATCGCAGGTGGCCGCGCGATCCGCATCGACATGCTGGAACGTCTGGCCGACATGCTGCGCGCCGAAGACAGCCGTGGCGGGTTCGAGGCCAAGGCCGACATGCTGTCGATCACGGGCATGACGCTGGAACAGTTCGCCGACCTGATGAAGGGTCTGGGCTATAACGCCGAGATGGGCGAGCGCGAAAAGGTCAAGGCAACCGATGCCGTCGTGACCACGGATGCCGGTCAGACCGTGGCCGATGTGCCGGTGATGGACGCAGCGCAAGACGTGCTGCCCACAGCCGCCGCAGGCACCGAAGACACCCCCGCTGCCGATGACGTGCCGGCCGAAGTGGCAGCCATTGACGACGAGGGCGTGGCCCCCATCGCCGAGGAAGCTGCCGAAACGCCGGAAGTCAGCGACCACATCCCCGAGGTCAGCGAAACCGAAGTGCCGGTGGGCAAAGCCGCCGACGCCGAAGTGGCCGGACCCGAGACCGAGACCTTCTACACCTTCACCTGGGCACGCCCTGCTCGCAGTGGCGGCAACAATGCCCGTCAGGGCGGCGGTCGTCCCGCAGGCAAGGGTCAAGGGCAGGGTCAGGGCCAAGGTCAGGGCAGATCTCGTGGCAAACAGGGTGGCGGCCCGCGCAAGGGAGGCAAACCCCAGGGCGCGCAGAACTTCAGCGCCCGTCCTCCGAAAAAGGAAAAGGCCATCGATCCGGACAATCCTTTTGCCGCAGCCCTGATGGGGCTGAAGGACAACAAGTAAGTGACTGCAGCCGACGCGCCTGCCGCCAAGTTGCGGTTGGACAAATGGCTGTGGTTCGCCCGCTTTTTCAAAACCCGCTCGCTGGCGGCCACCCGCGTGGCTGCCGGCGAGGTGCGTGTCAACGGTGAACGCGTCACCAAACGCGCCACCAACGTGGGCCCCGGCGACACGCTGACCTTTGCCCAGGGCGACACGGTGCGCGTCATTCGCGTTGTGGCCATCGGCACGCGGCGCGGTCCGGCCCCCGAGGCACAGGCGCTTTACTCCGATCTGACCCCCGCGGCCCCGCCACCCGAGGACAAACCGCCTGAAAATCCCGCCTATGAGGGAAAAGGTCGCCCTACAAAGCGTGATCGGCGCAAAGCCGATCTTTCCCGGGCGCGGCATCTTGAATGATCGGTTGGGCTGATTTAGCTAGGCTGCGAATTCGCAAACAAGGTTCGCCCGCATGACCTATATCGTCAACGATGCCTGCATCGCCTGCAAATACACCGACTGCGTCGAGGTTTGTCCCGTGGACTGCTTCTACGAAGGTGAGAACATGCTGGTGATCCACCCCGATGAATGCATCGACTGCGGCGTCTGCGAGCCCGAATGCCCCGCCGACGCGATCCGCCCCGACACCGAGCCGGACATGGAGAAATGGGTGGAGTTCAACCGCAAGTACGCCGAACTGTGGCCGGTCATCATCACCAAGAAGGACCAGTTGCCCGAAGCGGAAGAGCGGGACGGCGAAGAGGGCAAGCTGGAGAAGTATTTCTCGGAAGCGCCCGGCGAAGGCGGCTGAGCGAATCACTTGGCGGTTGCCAGGCCTTTCCGGGGCCGCAAAGACCTGAAAAAAGTGCCCCAAAGCCCTGAAACGCTTTGGGAAACGTGAAATTGACCCAAGGTGAACTTTCGCAAGCCCTGTTTTTGTGGTATGGTGATGCTTGTATGAAACGACAGATGCAGCATTCATCCTTGGCCCGCCACTGGCCCGAACTTTAATTCACTGATCCGATTCCGATTGCGGTACGGCCCATGATGGGCATGCCACGGTTGGTTTTTCGCGTCTGACCCCCAAATGTTGCAACCTGTTTGCGAGGATAAAAATGACAAAATCCAAATCTCTTGACTTCCGCCCGAACGAATTTGTCGTCTACCCCGCCCACGGCGTTGGGCAGATCGTATCGATCGAAGAGCAGGAAGTTGCCGGCATCTCGCTGGAGCTGTTCGTCATCTCCTTCGAGAAAGACAAGATGACCCTGCGGGTGCCGACGCACAAAGCGACCGAAATCGGTATGCGCGCACTGTCCAGCCCCGACGTGATCAACCTGGCCATGAAGACCCTCAAGGGCAAGGCCAAGGTGAAACGCGCCATGTGGTCGCGCCGTGCGCAGGAATACGAGCAAAAGATCAACTCGGGCGACCTGATCGCGATTGCCGAAGTGGTCCGCGACCTGCACCGCACCGACGACCAGCGCGAGCAAAGCTACTCCGAGCGTCAGCTCTATGAGGCGGCGCTGGAACGTCTGACCCGCGAAGTGGCCGCCGTCAGCGGTGGCGACGAAATGGCCGCGTCGAAAGAGATCAACGACGTTCTGGTCAGCCGCGCCCCACCGGCAGCTGCATAAACGACGCCACGTTCAACAGGGTGGCAAGGCCGCGTCCCGAATAGGGGCGCGGCTTTTTTGTTTCAGGGGGGAATGTCTGTTAGCGGTCGATACGAAACGATATGACCTTTCCTGCTATCGGGTCGAAGGTCGTGTTGAATTGCTTAACATTTATCCCTTGTGAATTTGCAAAGGTGCCGCTCCTATAGCATAGGCATTTTGCCGGGTGGGTTCTGAACCACATGCCCTGTCGGGTTTGTATCAGGGCTTTTCTGTGACCTTGGTTAATATGGCCAAATGCGGAGTGCGAGATGTCGAAGAGACTCATGAAAATCGATTTGGTAGATCGGTTTTCGCCAATCCTTCCTGAACCGCTCGCCCAGGCGCTCATCGGGTTTGTCTGCGCCGCATTGGCTGTCTTGGCACGCGGTGCCGTTGACGTTATTTTCCCTTACGCCGGGCCCTTCGCGTTGACCTTTCCCTTTGTGCTGTTCGCCACGCTGTTCGGCCGATGGGGTGCCGGTATCGGCGTCATGTGCTTTTCCGCGCTATATGCTTGGTACTACGTCTTGCCTGTCACGCATTCCTTTACGTTCGAAGATCCCCGTGACGGGCCTCGGGTCATCGTCAACGTATTCTCCGGGTTTCTGATCGTTTTGCTTGCAGAGTATTTCCGACGTTTTGTCCGGAACGTTTTGCTGGAACGGGATGCAATTGCGGAAGAACGGCGGCTTTTGCTTGAGGAATTGGATCACCGGGTGAAAAACAATTTCACCATGGTCAGCGCAATGGTGCGGATGGAATTGCAGGCCGCCCCCGAGGCAGCCGCCGCGTCGCTGCGCACCATTCAGGGCCGGGTGGAAAGCATCGCACGGGCGCATGAATCGCTCTACCGTGGTGATGGCGACATCGGCGCAGTCGCGATGCGTCCGTATCTGTCAAACCTCTGTGCTTCGCTGAATACCGCGTATTTCCGGGGCAAGAATACCATCGTCGCCGATGTCTGTGACGTGCCTCTGCCGCGCGATGAAGCGGTTGCGATTGGCCTCGTCGTCAACGAGCTTTGTGTAAATGCCTCGAAACACGCATTCCCCGAACGGGATGACGGACGGGTCGAGGTCAGAATGGTGAACTCCGAAGAAGCCATCATCGTGTCCGTGTCCGATAACGGCGTCGGCATTAAAGGCGAAGCCGTGCGCGAGGGGAGCCTGGGGCAAAGACTCATCAGCGCGTTTTCTGCGCAAGCCGGTGGTTCGATCGAACGTGTCGATCTGGATGTCGGTACGAAATTCCAGCTTGTGCTGCCAAAGAACCAGGCGGCTTAGCGGCTCATTGGCCTAGGGGACCAAGGCCAGCAAGATCACCAGTTCGGCCACCTGCTGCGCGGCGCCCAGCACATCCCCGGTCTGCCCGCCGACCTTGGCCCGTGCCAATGCGGCCAGCCCGCCCACGGCCAGTGCGGCCAGCACCAGTGCCCAGATCACGCCCCAGCCAGCCACCACCAGTGCCAGCAGGACCGCGAGGCCCAGAGCGGCCAGCGCCACGGACTGCGATGGTTGCCCCACCTGATGCGACAACCCCGTGCGCCGCGCCTGTGGCATCCACGCCATCAGCGCAGGCAACAGACCCCGCGACAGCACCGCCGCCGCCACCATCGGGCCGACGCCCACCGCCAGCGTGGCGCTCAGCGCCATCCAGCGCAGGCCGACCCCCAGTCCCAGCGCCAGCACGCCATAGGTGCCAATGCGACTGTCCTTCATGATCTCCAGCCGCCGGGCAGGGTCAAACCCGCCCCAAAAGCCATCAGCCGTGTCCGCCAGCCCGTCCTCGTGCATGGCGCCGGTGGTGACGATCAGTGTCGCCAGCATCAGCCCCGCCGTCACCGGCACAGGCAGCCCTGCGGCCATGCACACCCAGCCGACCACCGCCGCAATACAGGCCACCGCCAGCCCCGCCAGCGGAAACGCCCAGGCCGCCTGCGCCTGACGGGCAAAGGCCGCCTTGGGGGCGTGCGGCAAGGGCAGGCGGGTCAGCAGGGCCAGCGCCACGATCACCTCCCATGCGCGGCTGTTGTCGTCTTTGATCATCGCGGTGCCTTTGCTGCGCTTGTTCTATGCGCGCCAACGGGTAAACAGGCCCCACCCCCGAGGCAAGCAAAAGGATTTTGCGCAATGGCACCCGAATTCGAGACACTGGACGCGTTCGCCGCGCTGATGCGCACGGCCCCCGGCCCGGACACGACAGCCCAGGCAGGGGCCACCGCGCGCAATGGCCAGCTGACGAAACCCCCCGGCTCTCTGGGGCGGCTCGAGGATCTGGCGATCTGGTACGGCGCTTGGCGCGGGATGGAGCGGCCCGTTCTGGTCGCGCCGCAGATCGTGATCTTTGCAGGCAACCACGGGGTTGCGGCGCGGGGCGTCTCGGCCTTTCCGGCTGAGGTCACGGCGCAGATGGTCGGGAATTTTCAGGCAGGCGGTGCCGCGATCAACCAACTGGCCCGCACATTTGGCGCACGGATGAAGGTCGAGGCGCTGGAACTGGACCGGCCCACGGCGGATTTCACGCAAGCCGAAGCCTTGGGCGAGGCCGATTGCGTCGCCGCGCTGCGCACGGGCTGGGACGCGGTGGACCCGTCCTCGGACCTGCTGGTGGTGGGCGAGATGGGCATCGGCAACACCACGGCGGCAGCGGCGATTGCGGCGGCCCTTTACGGGGGCGGGGGCGAAGCGTGGGTCGGGCGCGGCACCGGTGTGGATGATGCGGGGCTGGCGGTCAAACGCGATGTGGTTGATGCGGGGCTGAAACGCCACGGCGACCTGCGCGGCCTTGCGGCGCTTTCGGCCTTTGGCGGGCGCGAGATGGCGGCGATGGCCGGTGCGATGGTGCGCGCGCGGATCGAAGGCATCCCGATGATCCTCGACGGGTTCATCTGCTGTGCGGCTGCGGCCTGTCTGGAGACAGAAGTGCCCGGCGCACTGGATCACGCGGTTGCAGGGCATCAAAGCGACGAGGCCGCACATGGCAAGCTGTTGGCGGAACTGGGCAAGGCCCCGCTGCTGCAACTGGACCTGCGGCTGGGCGAAGGCTCGGGTGCGGCGCTGGCGATTGGCGTGCTGCAGGGGGCTGTGGCCTGCCTGAGCGGCATGGCGACCTTTGCCGAAGCCGGCGTGTCGGCGGGCTGAAAGATGAAACGCGCCGCAGTGCTTGCGTTGCTGCCGGTGCTCGCGGCCCAGGGGCTGTGGGTGCGCGCACGGGTGCCGCGCCTGCCCGAGGCGGACGGACCGCGCAGGGGCCGGCTAGGGTCCGGCGCGCCACTGCGGGTGCTGATCCTGGGTGACAGTTCGGCGGCGGGTGTGGGCGTCGCGATGCAGGATGACGCGCTGTCGGGGCAACTGGCGGCGCGACTGGGCAGCACACGCGAGGTGACATGGGACCTGCGCGCGCGCAGCGGTGCGACGACGGCGCAGGTGCTGGCAGAGGTGCAGTCGGCGGCGGACCTGGGGCGCTTTGACGTGGCGGTCGTGGGTCTGGGCGTGAACGACTGCAAGAACGGTGTGCCGCTGGCGCGCTGGGTCGCGCAGTCTTGTACGCTTTATGATCTATTACGTACCAAATGCGGCGTGCGGCTGATCTGCGCCTCGGCCCTGCCGCCGATGGGCGACCTGCCCGCCTTGCCGCGGCCACTGTCTACGGTCATGGCGGCGCGGGCGGCGGTCTTTGATGCAGCGCTGATCGGGATGGTGGAGCAGATGCCGGACCTGCGCCGCGTGCGCCCCGATATTGCGATCACTGCGCAGGTCATGGCGGCGGACGGGTT